>Ga0209147_100021_pt1 | contig 464719 bp, 402 predicted proteins | sample AraplaCol_mLB_r2_FD_184278 | JGI IMG/M metagenome (GOLD analysis project Ga0209147, IMG submission 184278) | Arabidopsis root microbial communities from North Carolina, USA - plate scrape CL_Col_mLB_r2 (SPAdes) (version 2) | ecosystem: Host-associated > Plants > Roots > Endosphere | place: USA... | reverse complement strand
CTCCATCGCCTGGGTTTCTTCGGCTCGGGCCTGTTCCGGATTCATTCCTCTCTCCTTGGATGGTTTTCTTGAAGACCAGATCGTACACGCTGTGTCCGTTCTTGCCGCCCTTGGCAGAACGACTCCGCTGAAGGTTCCAACGGCACGCTGCGGGAGAAACGATTTAATCGGGAATGATTCCGCGGTCGCGCCGAGGCCAAGATACTCATCGGGCGTGGCTGCAAAATCCCGCCGCAGGTCACTATTAGTAAAATCAAATCTCGATGGTTATAGACATGAACCGCAATAGAACGCGCACGGCCGTGTGTTTGCTCGCGCTCTTATTCTTGTCAAAGGTTGGAGCGCAAGGCGTGAGGACCGAGCCGTTGCCTTGGCACCGACGCCATCAAGTACTTGCCTACGATAGCTGTGGATGTGCCGATAGTTGCTGGGTCGCGACGTTAAGCGATACCCGGACTCATGCAAAGGTGGCAACCTTACGCTGCGATTGCGCGGAGGTATTTTTTTCCAAGAATGACGGGAAGGAACAGGTATACGCACGGACCTGTGCGGCCTTTGAGGGCAATGACAAGTTTGGCCATATTGTCCAAACCATGGAAGCTTTAACGCGCTAGCACCGGGATAGGCACCGCTATGCGGTGCAACGTTCGTGGCGAATGCTTCGAATGTCCGTTTTGCGAAAACACGCCCCCCTTGCGGGTCGCCAATCGCCGCTCCGACGAAGCGTGAGCTCAGGTGTCTTCCCACAGGTTTGCGCGCCGAGCCTTCAGACGCAGCGCACGTCGCACTACACCAGCAATAATCTGCCGAGTCCCCAGACGGCGTGCGGCAACAATCCGCACAACGACTGTTCAGTTTCCGCACACAAATTCGCAGACGCCCCCCATTCCACGCGCCGTCCGCGGGTGGGAAGAAACCCGGATAGCCCCGCTTCGCCGCGCCCGCCTACCCTCGCGCGCATGCCGGTCGGGACGATGCAAGGCCCGATCCGGCGGGTCGGAATTTCCTCAGGAGCGTACATGGATAGCAGCAGCAACACGGCACTGTTCGACGCCGACATCTGGCACGGCAAGACTTTCAACGGACGCTGGCACGCCAGCCCGCATGCGGCCGACGTGATCGAACCCGCGACCGGCAACACGCTCGGCCGCCTCGGCCTCGCGGACGGTGCAGCGGTGGCCGAAGCGTCAGCCGCCGCGCACCGCGCACAGCCCGCATGGTTCGCGCTGCCGTACGACGAGCGCGCGGCGGTTCTGCGCCGCGCGGCCACCGTCGCGGAAACGCACTTCGATGCGATCGTCGACTGGCTCGTGCGCGAAAGCGGCTCGACGCGCGCGAAGGCGTCGTTCGAAACGTCGGTCACGATCAAGGCACTGCACGAAGCAGCCGGGCTGCCGTCGCGCGCGGCCGGCGAAGTGCTGCCGTCGGCGGCCGGCCGGCTGTCGCTCGCGCGCCGCCGCCCGCGCGGCGTCGTTGGCGTGATCTCGCCGTTCAACTTCCCGCTGTACCTCGCGATGCGCGCGGTCGCGCCCGCGCTCGCACTCGGCAACGCGGTCGTGCTGAAGCCCGATCCGCGTACCGCCGTGTGCGGCGGCGTCGCGATCGCCCGCGTGTTCGAGCTCGCCGGCCTGCCGGAAGGCGTGCTGCACGTGCTGCCCGGCGACGGCGCGGCCGGCGCCGCACTGGTTGCCGATCCGCACATCGCGATGATCCAGTTCACCGGTTCGACCGCGGCGGGGCGCAAGGTCGGCGAAGCCGCCGGCCGCCACCTGAAGAAGGTCTCGCTCGAACTCGGCGGCAAGAACTCGCTGATCGTGCTCGACGACGCCGATCTCGAGCGCGCCGTCGCCAATACCGCGTGGGGGGCGTATCTGCATCAAGGCCAGATCTGCATGGCGACCGGCCGCGTGCTCGTGCAGCGCGGCATTCACGACCGCTTCGTCGCGAAGCTCGTCGAGAAGGCGCGAAGCCTGCGCGTCGGCGATCCCGCGAGCGCGGACGTCGGCCTCGGGCCGCTGATCAATGCCGCACAGCTCGACCATGCGGCGAGCCTGGTGGACGCGGCCCGTCGCGCGGGCGCGCGTGTCGAGACGGGCGGCGGCCATCGCGACCTGTTCTTCGAGCCGACCGTGCTGAGCGGCGTCGCGCCGGGCAACCCGGCGTTCGACGAGGAGATTTTCGGGCCGGTCGCGGTCGTCGTGCCGTTCGATACGGACGAGGACGCCATCGCGCTCGCGAACCGCACCGAATACGGGCTGTCGATGGCGATCCTGTCCGCCGACGTCGGCCGGGCACTCCGGATCGGCGAGCGCCTGAACACCGGGCTGCTCCACATCAACGACCAGACGGTCAACGACGAAGTGATCAACCCGTTCGGCGGCGTCGGCGCATCGGGCAACGGCTCGAGCATCGGCGGCGCGGCAAACTGGGAGGAGTTCACGCAGTGGCAGTGGCTGACGATCAAGGGTGAAGCGCCGCTGTATCCGATTTGACAAGGAGACCGAACATGTACACCGAAAACGATACCCGCGTCGTCACCGCGGCCGTCGCGCGCGCGGCCGGCGCACCCTTCTCGATCGAATCCGCCCGCCTGCGCGCGCCGCGCGGCGACGAGGTGCGGGTGCGCGTCGTCGCGACGGGCCTGTGCCACACCGACCTGATCGTGCGCGACCAGTACTACCCGGTGCCGCTGCCTGCGGTGCTCGGTCACGAGGGCGCCGGCGTGGTCGAGGCGGTCGGCCCGAGCGTGAAGACGCTCGCCGTGGGCGATCACGTGGTGCTCACCTACGGCGCGTGCGGCCACTGCCCGTCCTGTGTCGGCGGTCACGGCGCGTATTGCCGGCAGTTCTTCGGGCTGAATTTCGGCGGCGCCGACGCCGACGGACAGACCGCGATCCGCGACGCACACGGGCAGCCGCTGCACGATCATTTCTTCGCGCAGTCGTCGTTCGCCAGCTATGCGCTCGCGCGCGAGAACAACGCGATCAAGGTGCCGCCGGAAGCGCCGCTCGAACTGCTCGGGCCGCTCGGCTGCGGGATCCAGACCGGCGCCGGCGCGGTGATCAATTCACTCGCGGTGCGCCCGGGCAGCAGTTTCGCGAGCTTCGGCGCGGGCGCGGTCGGCATGAGCGCCGTGATGGCCGCGCGCGTCGCCGGCGCGACGACCATCATCGCCGTCGACATCGTGCCGTCGCGGCTCGCGCTGGCGCTGGAGCTGGGCGCAACGCACACGATCAACAGCAAGGAAGTCGATGTCGTCGACGCGATCCGCCAGATCACCGGCGGCGGGGTCGACTACGCGCTCGAATCGACCGGGCTGCCCGCCGTGCTGTCGCAAGGGATCGAAGCGCTCGGCTCGCGCGGCACGATGGGCGTGGTCGGCGCGCCGAAGCTCGGGACGAAGGCAGAATTCGACGTCAACAACCTGCTGCTCGGCGGCCGTTCGATCCGCGGCATCGTCGAAGGCGACAGCGTGCCGCAGACGTTCATCCCTCAGCTCGTCCAGCTGCATCTCCAGGGGCGGTTTCCGTTCGACCGGCTGGTGAAGTTCTATCCGCTCGAACAGATCAACCAGGCCGCGGAGGACAGCAGCCGCGGCATCACGCTCAAGCCGATCCTGCGTTTGCCGCATTGAGCAGCGACACGCCCCCGGTCGCGGGGAAAATCGCGACCGGGGGCGCGCATGGGCCTCGTGCGGCGGCGTAGCCGCCGCGAAAATACCGCGCCGCGGGCGCCGGGCTATATTACGCATTCGCGCGACACGCGGGCCGGCACGTCCGGCCCGAACCTTCGACCCAACTGGAGCGCACCGTGAATGCAGCCCCCGAATCCCCTGCACGGCCGGTCGACCTCGACCGGCTCCGCGCCCGCTTCGCGGCGGGCGAACCGCTGCCGGAAACGGCGTTGCCGGCCGGCGTCGCGCGCTCGTGGCTGCGTTCGCGCGACGCCGGGCTCCGGCCGTGGCAAACCGCCCGCTATGAAATGCAGCGCGAGCTCGACGAATCGCGCGCGGACCGCCGGCTGACCCGCTGCGTCGCGCAGGAAATCGAGCAGCTGTGGGCCGCGTTCGGCGGCAGCGAGTGGACGATCTTCTGCATCAATCCGCGCGGCACGATCGTCCACGCGCGGCGCAGCCCGCATTGCGACGACACGCTGCTGACGCCGATCGTGGCCGGGCGCCGGATCGTCGAGCCGAACATCGGCACGACCGCGCCGAGCTGCGTGATTCACGACGGCACCGAGGCGGTCGTCGCGGGCGCCCAGCACTATCTCGACGAATTCTCGCGCGTGTTCTGTCTCGCGGTGCCGCTGGTCGGTTTCGACGGGGAAGTGATCGGCGCGCTGGACATCACCGGCGTCGGCCGGCGCAATGTCGTGCAGTTGCGCGAGCAGTTCCGGCATGCGGCGCTGTCCGCCGAGCAGCGGCTGTATGCGATGCTGCGCGACTGCCATCTGCTGCAGGTGCAGTACGATCCGCGCTGGCTCGGCACGCCGCTCGCGGGCGTCGTCGCGCTCGACGAGGCGGGCCGCGTGCGCGCGGCGAGCCGGCTCGCGCGGCAGATGCTCGACCTCGCGCCGGCCGGGCCGATCGAACCGCACGATCTCCGGCAACTCTTTCCCGGCGCGACGCCCGCGCAGCAGCGTCGTTTGCTGACACCAGCGCGTACGCCGCAGCGGATCGCGCGCGACGACGGCAGCCACATCTGGGTGCGGGCCGTGCGCGCACCGCTCGATCGGGCGGCGATGCGGCGGCAATCCGATGCGCTGGAAGACGCCGCCGACGCGTGCGGCACTGCACCGGCCGCCAGCCCGCAGGCCAGCCTGCACGAGCAGTCGCTCGACGCGATCCGCCGGGCGGTCGACGAGCACGACGGCAATGTGTCGGCCGCTGCGCGGCAACTGGGCATCTCGCGCACCACGCTGTATGCGAAGCTTAGGCAGCTCGATGCAGCGGGAATCACGAACGCCGGCGCGCATTGATACTGCGTGCGGCGACGGCGCCTGCGCCCCCGCCCGCCTCTCGTGCGGCCGCAACGTGAACCACACGATCCCGACCGCGCCGCCCCCATCGCCCAAGGTGCCGATCCACGGCCGTTCGGCGTCAGCGGAATCCGCCGGTCGTGCATGCCGGCCGGTTTCGCGGCGAGCGCCGCCGGCTTCGGCGATTCAGCCGCCGCCACGTCCACGTCCACGTCCACGTTCACGTCCACATCCGCGTCCACGTCCACGGCGCGGCAACATGGCAGCGCGGCGGCATGGCGTCAGCCCGGATACCCCCCCAACCGGCCCTCGACCCCGAACCCGTCGTCCGGCGCCGGCAGTCGCCCGAGCACCCGCTCGACCTCCAGCGCGACCGCGATGAGTTCGCGATCGGTGCCGGCCGCGCCGTCGAGTGCGAGGCCGACCGGCAGCCCGTCCGCCGTCAGGCCGGCCGGGACGGTCATGCCCGGCACGCCGGCATTGCTGCCCGGCTCGGTATTGCGGATGTAGGTCGAGAACACCGAAGCGGTTTCGCCGTTGAGCATCATCGTGTCGCCCGCCGGGATCGGGCACGCGGTGGCGATCGTCGTCGGAAAGACCAGCGCGTCGGCACCGCTGTCGGCGAGGCACTGCCGATACGCGGCACGCGAACGCGTCCGCCGGTCGAGCGCGGTGCGGTAGGCCGCTTCGCCGATCCCGTCGGGGCCGGTGACATGGCGAGCGATCTTCGCGACGTCCGGGCTCCCGACGTTCGCGACGATGTCGTCGACCGACAGCTCGTAGCCGTTCTCGACCAGGTACGCGTGCATCGACGAACGGAATTCGTACATCGCGATGACGGCCGGCTCGTCGTCGAAGAACCCCGGATAGTCGTTCAGGTCGAGGTCGACACATTCGAATCCCGCCTGCTCCAGCTTCGCCACCGCGGCATTCGCGACCGCGTCGACGTCCGGCGCGAGGCCGCGCCAGAACGTCGTGCGCGGGACGGCCAGGCGCACGGGGCGCGACGCGCTGCGCGCCGGCATCGACGTCGGCGCACCGGAACCGGACAGGATCGCGTCGAGCAGCGCGATGTCCTCGACCGACCGCGCGATCGGGCCGACGGTGTCGCGCGTGCGCGAAATCGGCGCCACGCCGCCCGACGGGTAGCGCCCCACGGTCGGCCGCAGGCCGACGGCGCCGCACAACGCGGCCGGAATCCGGACCGAGCCGCCGGTGTCCGTTCCGAGCGCGGCGGGCACCACGCCCGCGCCGACCAGCGCGCCCGAGCCGCTGCTGCTGCCGCCCGGAATCCGGTTGAAATCGTACGGGTTGCGTACCGCGCCGGTGACGCGGTTGTTGCCCGACACGCCGAATGCCAGCTCGTGCAGGTTGGCCTTGCCCGCGATCAGCGCCCCGTGCGCGAGCAGCCGCACCACCACCGGCGCGTGCTGCGGCGGCACGCGGTTGTGCAGCGCCAGCGTGCCGTTGCCGGTCGGCAGGCAGGCGGTGTCGATGTTGTCCTTGATCGCGATCGGCAGGCCCAGCAGCGCGTGCGGGGTGGCCGACGTCGCGAGGTCGCGGTCGCAGCGGGCCGCTTCGGCGAGCAGCCGCGCATCGTCGACGCACGTGAAACCGTTCAGGTAGCGCCAGCGTGCGTGTCGCTCGATCAGCGCGTATGCGTACTCGACACAGGAAAACGTCCGGCGCAGGATCGCGTTCCGGGCTTCGGTGAGCGTCAGGGTTTCCAGGGTGGGCATCGTCGTCGTTCCTCGTCACGGGAGATCGCTACAAGGTAGGGCGTGCCGATTTTGACGCCCATCATCACAATGGATGACCCCGGCCGACGGCCGCGCCGCCGGTCAAGCCAGCGCGGCGGCCAGGCTCGCGCGGTTGGCGACGCCCTTCTTCGCCATCACGCGTCGCAGATGCGTGCGGACCGTCGACAGCCCGATGCCGAGCGTGCGCGCGACGTCCTTGTCGGTGTAACCGGCGGCGACGAGCCGCGCGACGTCGCTCTCGCGCTCAGTCAGCCCCGTGCATGCGTGGCGCCGCCGCAGCAGCGCGCGCCGGAAAAACGGCTCGATGCCGTTCAGCAGCAGCTTGTCGCGCTCGGTGAAATCCGGCCGCCCTTGCGCGCGCCAGATGCGCAGGTCGCCGACGTGCGTCGCGCCGTCGAACGCGTAGACGTTGATGCCGTGATGCATGCCGCCGCGGCGCAGGAAATCGTTGTAGAACTCGGTTCGTTCGAGCTCGCGCCGGCTCACCACGTCGTCGACGCAGGTCGCCACGCGGCGCGCGCACAGTTGCGGCGTAACCGGGTCGATATGCTGGAACCACGCTTCGTACCGCGCGATCTGCAGCGGATCGACGTTGTACGCGAACCCGTTGCGCCACTGGCCGGTGTGTTCGTCGCAATCGAACGACGCGGCGAAATCCGCGCGCATCAGCCGGGTGATCTCGGGCAGCACGACCGTCCGCACGTCGACGACCGGCCCCAGTTCTTCCAGGCGGGCGACGATGTCGCCGAACAGCCGGAGTTCCTCCGGCGTGATGTCGGAGACGGACAGGTTCATGACGCCGCCGCGACCGACGCCTGCCATAACGCGGCCACGCCGGCGTAATCCCTGATCTTGAACGCCGAGCCGTCGCGGACGTGAACCCAGCCGAGCGTGCGCTCGGCGAGCGGCTTGTCGTGGTCGTCCGTCGCGATCTTGACGATCGCATACGCGCGGATATGCACGAGACCGTCCGGATAGTCGGACGACGGGTTCGCGAGCGTCACCGTCACGAACGGGCCGAGCTCCTGAAGGAGCCGCGCGGCCGGCGGCTGGTCGGCCATCAGCAACGCACCGCCCTTCACGCGGTCGTCCACGCGGATGGCCATGCCGCCCGGCCGCCGCTGCGCGGCGGTCGGCAGCGACATCCACAGCACGTGGCCGGGGTTCAGATAGACCTCGTCGGGGTCGCCCATCGCGTCGCGGGTTTCAATCCGGGCTATCGGCATGCAGGGTCTCCAGTCGAATACGGGCACCGCGTGCGGGTGCGGCGGCACCATGATGCCGCAATTTGCCGGCGTTCCGCGTGTCTCGCGTCGAAGAAGGGCGCGGCCACCCGTGGCAGGGCAACCGCGCCGCGCGCACGTGACTTGCTGCCTTGCCTGCGTGCCGTCGGTTCGCCCATCCCTGTTCGTGCGGGAAGCAAATGCCCCGGGCCGGGCCGCCGTCACTGCCCGCCGGTGGCCGCTGTCGGCTCCGCTTCCGCCCGTTTCGCGTGAAGCCGCAACGCGAGCCACGCGATCCCGACCGCGACCGCGCCGACCACGCCGCCGAAGGTGCCGACCCACGGCAACCCGAAGTCGCCGGCGATATGGTTGCCGATCAGCGCGCCCGCGCCGATGCCAACGTTGTACAGCCCCGAGAAGATCGACACCGCGAGGTCGGTTCCCTCCGGCGCCAGCTTCAGCACCCACGCCTGCATGGCCAGGCCGAAACAGACGATCGCCCCGCCCCACACCAGCGTATGCACGGACAGCGTGACGATGTTCAGCGCGCACGGGAACAGGATCAGCAGGCATCCCGCGAGCGCGACGATCGACCCGAGCAGGAAGTCGTCGGGACGGTGCGGATAGATGCGGTTGAAGCAGATCGCCGCCGGTATGCCGGCGATGCCGAACAGGATCAGCACATACGTGATCCGGCTGCTGCTCGCGTGGTTGACGCTCTGGACGAAGGGCTCGATGTACGTGTACGACGTGAAGTGCGCGGACACGACGAGCACGGTGATCGCGTACAGCGCCACCAGCGCGGGCCTGCGCAGGAACACGCCGACGCTGCCGAGCGACCCCGCGCCCTGGCTCGGCGATACCGGCAACGTGGCGCGCAGCAGCAGCAACGCGACGCCCGCCGCGCCGGCGATGATCAGGAACGTGACCCGCCAGCCGAAGGTCTCGCCCACCACGCGCCCGAGCGGAATGCCGGCCACCATCGCGATCGCCGTGCCCATCGCCAGCAGGCTGAGCGCACGGCTTTTCCGGTCGCTCGGTGCAAGGCGAACGGCCAGCGGCACGGAAATCGACCAGAACACCGCGTGCGCGCACGCGATGCCCAGCCGGCCGACCATCAGCACCGCGAAATTCCACGCGACGCCGGTCACGACATGACTGCCGATGAACACCAGCAACGCCACCGACAGCAGCTTGCGACGCTCGACATGGCGCGTGGCCAGCGTCAGCGGCAGGGACACGACGGCCACCGCCCACGCATAGATCGTCAGCATCAGGCCGACGTCGGTCGCCTGCATGTGCAGGCTGTCGCCGATCGCGCTGAGCAGCGCGACGGGCACGAATTCGGTGGTATTGAAAATGAAGGCGGTGAGGGCCAGGGCCAGTACGCCCCACCACGAGTGCCTGGAACTGACTGCGTCCGGTGTTGCCATACGTGGATTCGACGAGACGAGGGTTGGGGGCGCGCGGCGCGGAGAACCCGGCCCGGCGATCGCCGCGATTGTACCAGCGGCGCCTGACACGGCGCGGCGCGGGGCGGCCGCGGGACATGGTCATGACATGGCCTTGCGCCGATAATGTGCGGCACGCTTTCACGACCCGTTCGCTCGACCCTTGTCCGCTCGACCCTTGTTCGCTCGCCCCCCGGCGAGCCAGGAGATTCACATGCGCATTGAAACGTCATTTCTGTTCGATCTCGACGGCACGCTCGTCGACAGCGTCTATCAGCACGTGCTCGCGTGGAAAGAGGCGCTCGATGCCGAAGGCATCGAACTGTCGGTGTGGCGCATCCACCGCAAGATCGGCATGAGCGGCGGCCTGTTCCTGAATCAGCTGCTGCGGGAGACGTCGGGCAACCTCGACGCCGAACGCGTCGAGCGCCTTGCCCGCCTGCATGCGGCCGCGTACCAGCGGCTGCGCGCGCAGGTCCGGCCGCTGCCCGGCGCGCGCGAATTGCTGGCCGCGCTGTCGGCGGCGGGCATCCGCTGGGCGATCGCGACCAGCGGACGAATGGAAACGGCCGCCATCAATCTCGAGGCGCTCGGCGTCGATCCGGCGAAGCAGGTCGTGGTCACGCGCGACCAGGTCAAGTACGCAAAGCCCGACCCCGACCTGTTCCTGACGGCCGCCGCGCAGCTGAACGTGCCGATCGAACACACGGTCGTGGTCGGCGACAGCATCTGGGACATGCTCGCCGCGAGCCGCTGCCGCTCGCTCGGCGTCGGGCTGCTGTCGGGCGGTTACGGCAGCGACGAGCTGGAACGCGCGGGCGCGCTGCGCGTGTACGACGATCCGGCCGATCTGCTGTGGCATCTCGACGAGATCGCGGCGCGGCCGTAGGCGTCGGCCGGCCTGTCGGCGCTGACAACGGGGCTACACGACGGGCGGTGCAGCAATTGCGCACAATTGTCCGGCATTCACGTCGGGCTTCGTGGTAGGCACAAAGAGCGTGATGCGTACAACGTCAGGATCAACGCTCACTGCGAGCGACGCCTGCGCGTTTTTGCCAACAAATAATGACCACACGCGAATATCTGTGAAACCGTGAATTTCACGCATGCGAGAAACATAATTAGCGATTCGCGAGTAGACGCGATTATTTAATTCGCCGATCTATTACAAGATCACTTCCCCTGACATCAGTGGCCGCGATTCCGCATCCCGGTAGACTAGACGAGTTTCGATGAGCGAATACGCGTTGCCGACACGCTGACAGGAGCCGCCTGCATCTATCAGCAAGTCAAAGCGGAAACGCTGAGGCAGCAGGAATGCGCTGCCGTTCGTCTCCTGCGAGGGCTGTCCGTTTCTTTACGCCGGTCTAGTACGCAGGATGATGTGACAGTTGTTTTCATTTTTTGCCGCTCGATTTTTTGGAGTATGGATTAATTCTTTCCCCGTCCATTTCAAAGATCACTATCAGAAGCCCTATGCCGGACGTAAAGAAAGTGCCGCATTATGAAATCAAGACATCATCGATCCCATTCTCATTGCCGAAGTGGAAGGAATACGCTGGCGTCAACGGGTGTGTTCCCTTGAATACACCGCACGGGGTTTGCATGGACAAGCTTGCTCCGGGTGAACCCAAGCCCCTCAAGCCTCCCGAGTCCAAACCAGCAAAACCCGAGGCGCTGAAAGCGCCTGATCCAGCAACGATGGCTCCACCCACGCAAGCGTCGCCTCGCAAGTCGTCCGAGCCAGCCGACGCCGAAGATTGCGAGCATCCCCCTCCCTTCGACCTGCTGGATGTTCCTGAGGCGATGAAACGAATGAAGTGGCCTGTTGCGGCCAGGCTCGCCAGACGATGGTTCAGTGGCCCCAAGCACGTTTGGGACAACAGCTTCAAAACGGACCAGCCGTTTGACAATGCCACCGTCACCCTTGACTGGGCCCTCAAGTTTGGGAAAGTCAAAAAGCGGTATGACGAGCTTATCTCAAAAAATATCTACAATGAAAATGCCAGAGCAAGGTTGAGAGATATGCTGCGGCATGTGGTGAAAGAAAAATTCGCATCTTCGGTAGCTTTCGATTTTCAGACGGTCGGCGACAAAGGTAATCTCGTCGAATTTTGCAGAAAATGGCAATTTCAGCTCGTTAACGTGTCCAGCTTCGACACGACAGGAGGTCTCCCGTATGCACCGACAGATTTGACGGCTGCTCTGGCGAACTTCAACATCTATGCCGCCATTGGGCGTGCGGAGTTTTCCGGAGACAGATATTACAAATACGATAATCATGAAAAAACCAAATCCTACTGCATCGACTTGACCGAATCCATAACACATATCTATGCGTACATAAAAGATAGCTATTCCTTCAATGACGAGAAGTCGCCATCGAGTAGCCAGTACCTGGGACACTGGAATAAGAATGGCATGGTTATTACGAACGGAGGAAGAATCAGGGAGCTTCTGTATCGAGGCGGCGTCAATTCGAATCTTGGCAACTCCATCGAGGTTGAGTCGAAGATCAAATGGAAGTATCTGATCGATGATTTCCTGGATAAACCGATCGACACGCGAAAAGGTCTAGTCAAGAAATTCAGGTCGTGTGATGTGTACTATCCTGTTTTCAACAAAACCTACAACGACTGGCGAATCAAGCATAATCGCGGAGAGGATTTTGTGATATATTCCGAATTACAATATCTTAAATTGACAAATCCCATTAAATTAAGCCTGGGTGAAATATGCAGGTCACCAGAAAAAATTTAATCGTGATCGCGCTCGTTTTGGCGCTGGCGATTCCGTCTCTTACATTGCGGAAATCATACGAGGGTTGCGAAAGCTATACTCGGGCTCTTAACGGAGGAACGAAAGAGTTCGGTGGCGAGAAATACAGAATCGAGCTATGTGGGGCACGTCGCTCGTTTGGCGACGGCGACGAAATTCGGCTCCAAGTGATAGGGCCGGCAGGGGATGTGCTGGCGGAGCGGTATTTCGCGGTGCGCACGATTAACGATGCGGCCCCTCGGGAACTAGAGTACGGCGACGACAATATTTTCTACTACGACCAATCGAAGTCGTCTCCGTTGCGCTTCGTCGCCATGCCGCCTTCCAGGATGGACGGGTGGACGGCGCGAATACCTTTGCTGCAACGACTGATCGCGTCATTTTCATGACGAGCAGCATGCGATCGTCAGGACTCGCGTCGATCCAGCAGCGCTGCAAGGACGACCGCACGTCTCGATCGGGGTCGTAGCGGTAAACATAAAGGGCGCGCGCGGATCGCTCACCGGTTCCTTCCACGCGGGCCGCGCATGCAACGATGAACACCCGTCACCGCAACCGCCAAGCCGGTCAGTCGTCATCCACGCGCTTGTCGACCAGATAGCGTCCGCGCTCGACGCCCGCGCGCAGCGCGTCGACCTCGGTCAGCCACTCGGGGCCGACCGGCTCCGGCACGATCAGCTCGATGCGCGCACCGCCGACATACACCTGCACCTCGTCGCGCCACGCGCCGCGTTCGTCGCGCCGGGCCCAGACGAGGATTTCGTGGCCGCGATACGGGTCGCGAACCTGTGCGTCCTGTCGATGTTGCATGGTGGCCTCCTGTCCTTATCTGCGATTCCGATGCAAAAAATGCGCGCCGCGTGACCACCGCGCGCGCGGCGAACCTTGTGCGCACGCGCCGTGCCCGGCCGGCACGCGGCTTGCGTCCCGTTACGTATCGACCGTATCGACAGTCTTGACCGTTCCGGGCCGCCTCGCGCGGGCCGCAAGGATTTCCCATCATGATCGGCCACCTCGAACTTCTCGGACGCCTGCTGCTGGCCGCGCTGCTCGGCAGCGTGATAGGGCTCGAACGCGAACGCCTGAACTGGGCCGCCGGGCTGCGCACGCACATGCTCGTCTGCGTGGGCTCCGCGCTCGTGATGCTGGTGTCGACGTTCGGCTTCGAAGACGTGCGCGGGCAAAACGGCGTCGTGCTCGACCCGTCGCGGGTCGCCGCGCAGGTGGTGTCGGGCATCGGCTTTCTCGGCGCGGGCTCGATCCTGCTGCGCGGCGAGGTCGTGCGCGGGCTGACGACCGCCGCGAGCCTGTGGGCCGTGGCCGGTGTCGGCCTTGCCACGGGCGGCGGCATGTACATGGCGTCGATCGGCGCGACGGCGATCGTGCTCGCGATCCTCGCGGGCGTGAAGCCGCTCGAGCGCCGCTTCATCGCGCAGCGCCAGCAACGCACGCTGCTGCTCGTGGCCGAACGCGGCGGCCTTACGCTCGGCACGCTGCATGAGGCGCTCGGCCCCGGCCGGGTGCGCGTGAAGCGGTTCATCGTCCAGCAGTCGGACGACGATCCCGACACCGACGACATTTCCGTTTCGTTCTCGCGCACCAGCGGACCGGAATTTGCCGCCATCTGCGAAACGCTGCAAAGCATCGCCTGCGTACGGACCTGTCAACCCGATACCGCGTCAAGGAGCTTCGCGTGACCCGCACCGACCTGCTCTCCCATCTCGTGTCGTGCCAGCTCGCCGCGCGCATGCGGTCCGGCGCGTGGCTCCCGCCCCGCCAGCTCGTGGGCGCGCAGCGCGCATGGCTCGCGAGCCATCGCGCCGAATGCGGATGGCTCGAGCGGATCAAGATCGCGGACGCCTCGACGACGATCGCGCAAGGCATCTACGCCATCGCGGTCGCGCACGGCGATCCGGCCAGCGGCGAACGCGTGCGGCTCGATGCGAATTCGCCTGAACTGCAGGCGCTGCGCGCACGCTGCGACGCGCTGCTGCAGCATATCGACGGCGATCGGGACGTCGACGCGCGATGATCGTGCTGGATCACGCGACACGGGCCACGCGCCGACGCGACGGCCGACGGCGCCGCGCACGTTCCCGACCGTGTGCCCGGTGTTCTCGCTGGCCCCGATCCGGGCCCATCCGGACGAGCTGCTGATCGACGTGGCCGTGCATCGCAGCGCGCGCGCGCGCGGCATACCACTATCCATCCGCTGGTCGCGCGAATGCGCGCGACGCCCGCGACGGGCACGCCGCTTGCGCGGTGAGCCGGTTTCGACCGGACGGAGCTCATCCATGCGAACCGACGCCCTCGACGGACAGGCACTCGACTACTGGTGCGCCCGCGCACTGTGCGTGGACGACGAAGACACGCTGCGCTTCACCGCCGTCACGCCGACCGTCGTCGTGACGGCCGCCTGCGACGCGTTCCGGCACCTCGATGCCGCGTTCACGCCGTCGACATCGTGGGCCGACGCCGGCACGGTACTCGACCGCGTCGACGATCTGCGGATCACCCGCCACGGCGACGACGTCGAATGCGACGCCACCTTCGCCGACGGCCCGTCGACCTGCGGCGCGCACGCCCGCGATGCGCGCGTGGCGCTGCTGCGCGCGTTCGTCCGCGCGCGCTTCGGCGACGAGATCGACCCGCCGCCGCCGTTCGCGCACCGAATCGAACACGGCGCCGTGGTGCGCTACGACCCCGGCGTGCCGCTGCCCGACGCGGACGACGATCACGGCACGGGCGACAGCACGGATATCCGCTCGATACCGCGCATGTAAGTGCATGCATGTACCCGGCGTTCATGTAAAAACGACAGTCCCGGCACCGGCCGGCTTCCCGCGCGCGCCTTGCCCGGCGGGACACCGCACGGCGGGCACGCGCGTTGCGGCACATCGGCGCTATCGACTGCCGCCACCCGCTCCGCGCCACGCCATGGACTCCACGCCGACCTTCGCCCCGCATATCTATTTCTGCGACGCCCGCCTCGTCGGGCCGCTCGACGCTTGGCCGCAGACATTCGCGCACATCGCGGGCATGGGCTTCGATCACGTGCTGGTCGGCGGCTTCTGGGCCGCGAGCGTCGCCGGCTTTCCGCGTCACGTGGCCGATTTCCGGCGTCCGGCCCAATCGTTCGCGACGCGTGCAAGCGCACTCGAAACCTTCTCGCGGCTCGCCCAGCTCGCGCACGGCCACGGGCTGCGCCTGCTGCTCGAAGCCGTGCCGGACCGCATCGCGCGCGACAACCCGCTGCGCGCCGAACATCCCGGCTGGTACGTCGAGCGCACGCACGACGACGCGCTGATCGACCCGCGCGGCACCGCGCACGCGCTGGACGTCGCCCACGCGAACCTCGACAGCGACGCGGTACGCGACGGGCTGTCCGCGTGGTGGTGCGCGCACCTCTGCGCATTCGCCGATGCGGGTGCCGCCGGCTTCCTGGTCGACGCGCCGCATCACCTGCCGGCCGACTGGTGGCCCGGCTGGCGCGCGGCGCTGCGCCGGGCGCGCCCGGACGTCGCGGTGCTCGCGGGCGTGCCCGGCCATGCGCGGGACGCACTCGCGCAGCTCGAAGGCACCGGGTTCGACGCGGTGTTTTCATCGGTACGCTGGTGGGACCTGCGCGCGCCGTGGTTCGTCGACGAACACCGGCTGCTGCGGCGCATCGGCTCGCCGATCGCGTTTCCCGACGCGTTCGACGGCGCGCGCCTCGCCGACGACTGGCCCGACGCGCCGGACGATACCGTCGCCCGCGCCTATCGCCGCGCGCTGTGGACGGCCGCGGCCGTCGGCACCGGGTGGCTCGTGCCGATGGGCTTCGAACGCGGCGTCACGGTGCCGCTGATGGCGCGCGACGCCGATGCGGCGCGCTACCGCGCCGCGTTCGAGCGCGCGCGCTTCGACCTGTCGGGCGCGATCGCCGATGCGAACGCGTGGCGCCGCGCCACGCCCGTCGCGGCCGCGCGCGGCGAGATCGTGCAGCTGAGCGCGCCCGGCGCAGCGGCGACCACGCTGCTGCGCGGCATCGGGCCGTCGCTCGAACACGACGAAACCGCGCTGCTGATCGCCCTGAATCCCGATCTCGACGCGGCGGCAACGGTCGACCCCGCGACGATCCTGCCCGGCGTGCCGGGCGGCTTCACCCGCGTCGTCACGCACGACGGTGCGCAAGCCAACCCGCCGGCCGCGCTCGAACCGTTCACGCTCGAACCCGGCGCCTACGCGCTGCTGCATGCGTGGCCGGCACCGCCCGCCACGACACGCGCCGGCGCCGCAAGCGAGCGCGGCGCGCTGTCCGCCGCGCTCGCGGCCGACCGGATCGCGATCGAGCACGTCGAGCCGTCGGTCGACGGCGGCCGCTTCGCGGTCAAGCGCGTGATCGGCGAGACGCTCGTCGTCCGTGCATCGATCTTCACCGACGGGCACGCGCATCTCGCGGCCGCGCTGCAGTGGCGCGCCGCCTGCGACGACGACTGGCGCGAAATCCCGTTCGAAGCCGAACCGAACGACGGCTGGCACGCACGCGTCACGCTCGACCGGCTCGGCCGCCACGAGTTTCGCGTGATCGCGTGGCGCGACGACTGGGCGTCGCTCGTCGACGATGTCGCGAAGAAAAACGCGGCCGGCCAGGACGTGACGCTCGAACTGCGTGAAGCGCAGCTGCTGCTCGCAACCGCGCTCAGGCTCGCCGATCCGCTCGATGCACGCGCGCTCACGCGGATGGAACAGCTGGCCGCCGGGTTCAAGGACGCGCCGGCCGACGCGCGGCTCGCGCAACTCGGCGCGGCGCCGCTCGCCGATGCGTTCGCGGCGCTACGCTACCGCCCGTTCGTCACGCACACGACACCGTTCCCGGTCGACGTCGAGCGCCGCGCGGCGCGTTTCTCGAGCTGGTACGAGATGTTTCCGCGCTCGGCGAGCGACGACCCGGACCGGCACGGCACGTTCGACGACGTGATCGCGCACCTGCCGCGCATCCGCGACATGGGTTTCGACGTGCTGTATTTCCCGCCGATCCACCCGATCGGCACGACCGCGCGCAAGGGGCGCAACAACAGCCTGACGGCCGGCCCCGACGACGTCGGCAGCCCGTATGCGATCGGCTCGCCGGACGGCGGCCACACGGCCGTGCATCCGCGGCTCGGCACGCTCGAATCGTTCCGCGCGCTGGTCGACGCCGCGCGCGGTCACGGGCTCGAGATCGCGCTCGATTTCGCGATCCAGTGCTCGCCCGACCATCCGTGGCTCGCCGCGCATCCGGGCTGGTTCGCGTGGCGGCCCGACGGTTCGCTGCGCTTCGCGGAGAATCCGCCGAAGCGCTACCAGGACATCGTGAACCCCGATTTCTACGCGCCCGATGCGTTGCCCGACCTATGGCTCGCGCTGCGCGACGCAATACTGTTCTGGGTCGACGCGGGCGTGCGGATCTTCCGCGTCGACAACCCGCACACGAAGCCGCTGCCGTTCTGGGCATGGATGATCGCCGACGTGCGCGGCCGGCATCCGGACGTCGTGTTCCTGTCGGAGGCGTTCACGCGGCCGGGGATGATGTATCGCCTCGCGAAAGTCGGCTTCTCGCAGTCGTACACGTACTTCACGTGGCGCGAGTCGAAGCGCGAATTCATCGACTACCTGACCGAGCTGACGGCCGGCCCCGCGCGCGAGTTCTTCCGCCCGAACTTCTTCGTCAACACGCCCGACATCAACCCGCGCCACCTGCAGAACGCGCCGCGCACGCAGTTCGTGATCCGCGCGGCGCTCGCGGCAACGCTGGCCGGATCGTGGGGCATGTACTCGGGTTTCGAGCTCGGCGAATCGGCGCCGCTGCCGGACAGCGAGGAATACGCAGACGCGGAGAAGTACGAGCTGCGCGCGCGCGACTGGCGCCGCGCCGCGCACATCGGCGCCGAGATCGCGCGGCTGAACCGCGCGCGACGCGCTCACCCGGCACTGCAGACGCACCTCGGCATCACGTTCGCCGACGCGGACAACGACGCGGTGCTCGTGTTCGTGAAGGCGACGCCTGCGTTCGACAGCGTGGTCGTCGTCGCGATCAGCACCGACCCGTGGCATCCGCAGGTCGCGAACTTCACGCTCGACGCATCGCTGTGGCGCGGTTTCGGGCTCGTCGACGGCGAACCGCTCGACGCGCTCGAACAGGACGCCACGCACGCGGAAACCTGGCGCGGGCATCGCCAGTACGTCTCGCTCGATCCGCACGTGCGGCCGTATGCGATCTGGCGGCTCACGCCGTCTCCAGGCGCCGCGCGGGCGGCGGCGCGCGAACCGGGCGACGCCCGGCCCATTTCGGGAGCCCATGGATGATGAAACGCGAAGATTCCCTCGACGACGTGCGTCGCGCACAGTTCCCGTCGCTCGAGCCGGCCGGCACGCCGCGCCGGCGCCGCGCGCGCCGCCGCGCGCCGGCACTCTGCGCGGACGATCCGCTGTGGTACAAGGACGCGATCATCTACCAGGTGCACGTGAAGTCGTTCTACGACTCGAACAACGACGGCATCGGCGATTTCCCCGGCCTGATCGCGAAGCTCGACTACATCGCCGAACTCGGTGTCGACACGATCTGGCTGCTGCCGTTCTATCCGTCGCCGCGCCGCGACGACGGCTACGACATCGCCGATTACCGCGACGTGCATCCCGACTACGGCACGCTGGCCGACGTGCGGCGCTTCATCCGCGAGGCGCATGCGCGCGGCATCCGCGTGATCGCGGAGCTCGTGATCAACCACACGTCGGACCAGCATCCGTGGTTCCAGCGCGCGCGCCGCGCGAAGCCGGGCTCCACGCATCGCGACTACTACGTGTGGTCCGACACCGACACGAAATACGCGGGCACGCGGATCATCTTTCTGGATACCGAAACGTCGAACTGGACCCACGACCCGGTGGCCGGCCAGTACTACTGGCACCGCTTCTACTCGCACCAGCCGGACCTGAACTTCGACAACCCGGCCGTCGTGCGCGAAGTGATCCAGGTGATGCGCTTCTGGCTCGACCTCGGCATCGACGGGCTGCGGCTCGACGCGGTGCCGTATCTCGTCGAGCGCGAAGGTACCAACAACGAGAACCTGCCCGAGACGCATGCGATCCTGAAGCGGATTCGCGCGACGATCGACGCCGAGTACCCGAACCGGATGCTGCTCGCGGAAGCGAACCAGTGGCCGGAAGACGTGCAGGAATACTTCGGCAACGAGGACGAATGCCACATGGCGTTCCACTTCCCGCTGATGCCGCGCATCTACATGTCGATCGCGAGCGAGGATCGCTTCCCGATCCTCGACATCATGCGGCAGACGCCGGCGCTCGCGCCGAGCAACCAGTGGGCCGTGTTCCTGCGCAACCACGACGAGCTGACGCTCGAGATGGTCACCGATTCGGAGCGCGACCTGCTGTGGCAGACCTATGCGAGCGACCGCCGCGCGCGGCTGAACCTCGGCATCCGGCGCCGGCTCGCGCCGCTGATGGAGCGCGACCGGCGCCGCATCGAGCTGATCAATTCGCTGCTGCTGTCGATGCCCGGCACGCCGGTGATCTACTACGGCGACGAACTCGGGATGGGCGACAACATCCACCTCGGCGACCGCGACGGCGTGCGCACGCCGATGCAGTGGTCGTCGGACCGCAACGGCGGCTTCTCGCGCGCCGACCCCGAACTGCTGGTGCTGCCGCCGGTGATGGGCTCGCTGTACGGCTATGACGCGATCAACGTCGAGGCGCAGACGCGCGACCCGCATTCGCTGCTGAACTGGACGCGCCGCATCCTGTCGACCCGCCGCGCGTCGCAGGCGTTCGGGCGCGGCACGATCCGCTTCCTGCGCCCGGAGAACCGCAAGGTGCTCGCGTACCTGCGCGAGCTGGACGGCCACGATCCGGTGCTGTGCGTCGCGAACCTGTCGCGCGCGTCGCAGGCCGTCGAACTCGACCTGTCCGGATTCGCGGGCCGCGTACCGATCGAGATGACGTCGGACTCCCCGTTTCCGCCGATCGGCCAGCTCCCGTATCTCCTCACCTTCCCGCCGTACGGCTTCCTGTGGTTCGTGCTCGCCGAACATGGCCGCGAACCGTCGTGGCGGCAGCCGCACGCGGAAGCGCTGCCCGAATACGTGACGCTCGTGATGCGGCGCGGCGAGGCGCGGCCGAACCTCGAGCAGCTGCACACGCTCGCGCACGATGCGCTGCCGTCGTGGCTCGCGCGGCGGCGCTGGTTCGCGTCGAAGGACCGCACGATCGGCGAAGCCCGGCTGAACGTCGTCACGCCGGTGCCGGGCGAGCCGTTCGAGTATGCGGAGGCCTGGGTCGAATCGGGCGCGCAGCGCGACGTCGAACGCTACGTCGTGCCGCTCGCGGCCGCATGGGGCGGCGAGACCTCGCAGCCGCTGTTCACGCAGCTCGCGCTCGCGCGCGTGCGGCGCGGCCACACGATCGGCTACCTGACCGACGCGTTCGCGCTGCCGGCGTTCGCACGCGGGATGCTGCGCAAGCTGCGCGACGGCGCCGTGGTGCCGACCTCCGACGGCGGCCGCCTCGCGTTCCTGCCGGAAGACGCGCTCGCCGCGCTCGACCCCGGCGACGACGCCGAAGTGCGCTGGCTCGCGGCCGAGCAGAGCAACAGCTCGCTCGTGATCGGCGACGCGATCGTGCTGAAGCTGGTGCGCAAGGTCGCGCACGGCGTGCATCCGGAAGCGGAAATGAGCCGCTACCTGACGCGGATCGGCTACCCGAACACCGCGACGCTCGCGGGCGAAGTCGTGCACGTCGACCCGGACGGCACGCCGCACACGGTCGCGATCCTGCAGCGCTATGCGGACAACCAGGGCGACGCGTGGACACGCTCGTTCGACTTCCTGCGCCGCGCGGTGGACGAGCTCGCGCTGCCGGCCGCGGACAACGAAGAAACCGACGAAGCGGACGAGGAACCCGAAGCGCTGCTCGGCTACGCGGCGTTCGCGGGCATCATCGGCACGCGGCTCGGGCAGTTGCACGTCGCGCTCGCGCAGCCGTCCGACGACCCCGCGTTCGCGCCGGAGCGGGCGGCGCCCGGCCATGTCGACGGCTGGTGCGCGGACGCGATCGCGTCGTTCGAGCGCGCACTCGACGTGCTGCACACGCGGCTCGACGCGCTCGATCCCGCGATGCGCGCGGCGGCCGACACGCTGCTCGCGTCGCGCGACGCGGCCGCGCGGGCACTCGGCGCACTCGTGCCGCGCACGCTCGACGCGCAATGCATGCGGATTCACGGCGACTTCCATCTGGGGCAGGTGCTCGACGTGCAGGGCGACGCGCTGCTGATCGACTTCGAAGGCGAGCCGGCGCGCGCGCTCGAGCGCCGCCGTGCGAAGTCGCATCCGCTGCGCGACGTGGCGGGCCTGCTGCGCTCGCTGTCGTATGTGAGCGCGACCGCGCAGTTCGCGATCGAGAAGGCGCCGCCGCAGGCGGCCGGCCGCAAGCGTGCGCTGTTCGACCGCTTCGGGCAGGCCGCCGCCGACCGTTTCGTCGACTGCTATCGCGCGGCCGCCGACCTCGCGCCCGCACGCTTCGTCGATCCGCGCTACGCCGACCGCCTGCTCGCGCTGTTCCTGATCGACAAGGCGTCTTACGAGCTGTGCTACGAAGCGGCGAACCGCCCCGACTGGCTGGGCGTGCCGGTCGGCGGGCTCGCGGCGCTGGTCGAACGGCTGCTCGACGACGGCGGCGCATCCGACGACGGAGGCACGCGATGACCGATACGCTGTTCGAACGGTCCGACATCGACGCGCTACTCGCCGGACGTCATCCCGATCCGTTCGCGTGCCTCGGCCCGCACGGGCAGACCGGCGGGACCGTCGTGCGCGCGCTGCTGCCCGGCGCGACCGGCGTGCACGTGCTGTCGCCCGACGGCGACGAGCTCGGCACGCTCGCCTGCGTCGATCGCGCCGGCTGCTTCGCGGGAACGATCGCGCGCAACGGCGGCGCCCCGCACTACCTGCTCGCGGTCGACTGGCCGGACACGCGGCAGGTGATCGACGATGCGTACGCGTTCGGCACGCTGCTCGACGACGCAACACTCGCGCGCCTGTCGGCCGGCGACCCGGCCGCCGTGCTCGACTGCCTCGGCGCGACGCCGCTGCGCATCGACGACACCGACGGCGTGCGCTTCGCGGTCTGGGCGCCGAACGCGCAGCGCGTGTCGGTGGTCGGCGATTTCAACGCATGGGACGGCCGCCGCCATCCGATGCGGCTGCGGCAGCCGTCGGGCGTGTGGGAGCTGTTCGTGCCTGGCATCGGCGCGGGCGCGTGCTACAAGTACGAGCTGCGCGCGGCCGACGGGCGCGTGCTGCCGCACAAGGCCGACCCCTGTGCGCGCGCGACCGAGGCGCCGCCGCGCACGGCGTCGGTCGTCGCCGACGTTGCCGCGCTCGACGCGTTCGCGTGGCACGACGACGGCTGGATGCACGCGCGGCCGCGTGCCGACCGCTACCGCGTGCCGTGGTCGATCTACGAGGTGCACGCGGAATCGTGGCAACGCGTGCCCGACGAGATGAACCGCAGCGCGACGTGGGACGAACTCGCCGAGCGGCTGATTCCGTACGTGAAGGGGATGGGCTTCACGCACGTCGAGTTCATGCCGATCGCCGAGTACCCGTTCGGCGGATCGTGGGGCTACCAGCCGCTCGCGCAGTTCGCGCCGTCCGCGCGCTTCGGGCCGGTCGACGGCTTCGCGCGCTTCGTCGACCGCGCGCATGCGGCCGGCATCGGCGTGCTCGTCGACTGGGTCCCCGCGCATTTCCCCGACGATCCGCACGGCCTTGCGCAGTTCGACGGCACGGCGCTGTACGAGCACGCCGACCCGCGCGAAGGCTTGCATCCCGACTGGCACACGTGCGTGTTCAACGTCGGGCGTACGGAAGTCGGCGCGTTCCTCGCCGCGTCGGCGCTCGCGTGGGCGCGCCGGTATCACGTCGACGGCATCCGCGTCGACGCGGTCGCGTCGATGCTGTACCGCGACTATTCGCGCAAGGAAGGCGAATGGGTGCCGAACGTGCACGGCGGCCGCGAGAACCTCGAATCGGTCGCGTTCCTGCGCATGCTGAACGACACGCTGCACGGTGCGGCCGCGCCGGCCGGCGTCGTCACCGTCGCGGAGGAATCGACCGCGTGGCCGGGCGTCACCGCGCCGACCGGCGACGGCGGGCTCGGCTTCGACTTCAAGTGGAACATGGGGTGGATGCACGACACGCTCGCGTACCTGCGCGAAGACCCGGTGCACCGCCGCCATCACCACGACCGGATGACGTTCGGGCTCGTGTACGCGTTCTCCGAGCGCTTCGTGCTGCCGCTGTCGCACGACGAGGTCGTGCACGGCAAGGGCTCGCTCGTCGCGAAGATGCCGGGCGACGCATGGCAACGGCTCGCGACGCTGCGCGCGTACTTCGGCTTCATGTGGGCGCACCCCGGCAAGAAGCTGCTGTTCATGGGCAGCGAATTCGCGCAATGGGCCGAGTTCGCGCACGACGCGACGCCGCACTGGGACCTGCTCGACGCGCCCGCGCATCGCGGCGTGCAGCGGCTCGTGCGCGACCTGAACCGCACCTATGCCGCGGAACCGGCACTGCATGCGCTCGACTGCCACGCGGCCGGCTTCTCCTGGCTGATCGGCGACGACCGCGACAACAGCGTGTTCGCGTTCGCGCGCCGCGACGACGCCGGGCACCTCGTGGTCGCCGTCTGCAACTTCACGCCGGTGCCGCGCGCGGCCTACCGCCTCGGCCTGCCCGCCCCCGGGCAGTGGCGCGAACTGCTGAACACCGATGCCGCCCCATACGGCGGCACCGACGCCGGCAACGACGGCGCCGTGTGGGCCGAGGCCGTGCCCGCGCACGGCGAGGCGTGGTCGGCACTGTTGCGCCTTCCGCCGCTCGCGACACTGTGGCTGACCCCCGCCTGATTACCCGCGCCCTCGACACGGAGATCCGCCCCATGCCGACCGCCCTGCCCGCCCGTCTCGAATCCGGCCGCAGCTATCCGCTCGGCGCGACCTGGGACGGCCTCGGGACCAATTTCGCGGTGTTTTCCGCGCACGCGCAGCGCATCCAGCTGTGCGTGTTCGATCCGACCGGCCGCAAGGAACTCGCGCGCCTCGACCTGCCCGAATGCACCGACGAGGTGTGGCACGGCTACCTGCCCAACGCGCATCCGGGCACCGTGTACGGGTTTCGCGCGGACGGCCCGTACCAGCCGCAGCACGGCCATCGCTTCAATTCCACCAAGCTGCTGCTCGACCCGTACGCGCGCAAGCTGGTCGGCCAGTTCCGCTGGTCGGACGCGCTGTTCGGCTATCGCGTCCATTCGAATCGCGCGGACCTGTCGATGGACCGCCGCGATTCGGCGCCCGCGATGCCGAAGTGCGTGGTGGTCGACGAGGCGTTCGACTGGAGCACCGACCGGCGCCCGCGCGTGTCGTGGCGCAACACGGTGATCTACGAGACCCACGTGCGCGGCACGTCGATGCGCCGCGCCGGGTTGCGCCCGCCCGAACGCGGCACGTTCTCGGCGTTCGCGCATCCTGCGTTCATCGATCACCTGCTGTCGATCGGCGTGACGACGGTCGAGCTGCTGCCCGTCCACGCGTTCCTGCAGCAGCGCGCGCTCGTGAACCGCGGGCTGCGCAACTACTGGGGCTACGACACGGCCGCGTTCTTCGCGCCGGAGCCCGCGTATCTCGCGACGCGGCGGCTCGACGAGATGCGCATCGCGATCCGGCAGCTGCATGCGGCCGGCATCGAGGTCGTGCTCGACGTCGTCTACAACCATACGTGCGAGGGCAACGAGCTCGGCCCGACGCTGTCGTGGCGCGGCCTCGACAACGCGAGCTACTACCGGCTCGTGCCGGGCGACCAGCGCTTTCATGTCGACGAGACGGGCTGCGGCAACACGCTGAACCTGTCGCATCCGCGCGTGGTGCAGATGGTGATGGATTCGCTGCGCTACTGGGCCACCGCGTTCAACGTCGACGGCTTCCGCTTCGACCTCGGCGTGACGCTCGGACGCGAGGCGCACGGCTTCGATCCCGGCGCGGGCTTCTTCGACGCGCTGCGGCAGGACCCGGTGCTCGCGCAGCGCAAGCTGATCACCGAGCCGTGGGACCTCGGCCCCGGCGGCTACCAGCTCGGCCGCCACCCGCCCGGTTTCGCCGAGTGGAACGACCGCTTTCGCGACACCGTGCGGCGCTTCTGGCGCGGCGACGCGGGCCAGCGGCCGGAGCTGGCCGCGCGACTCGCCGGGTCGGCCGACCTGTTCAACCACCAGCGGCGCCATACGTGGGCATCGGTCAATTTCGTCACCGCGCACGACGGCTTCACGCTCGCCGATCTCGTCTCGTATTCGGCGAAACACAACGAAGCGAACGGCGAGGACAACCGCGACGGCCGCGACGACAACTGCAGCGCGAACTGGGGCGCCGAAGGGCCCACCGACGATGCCGCGATCCGCGCGGTGCGCGCGCGCGTCGCGCGCTCGATGCTCGCGACGCTGTTCACCGCGCTCGGCACGCCGATGCTGGTGGCCGGCGACGAGTTCGGCCGCACGCAGCACGGCAACAACAACGCGTATTGCCAGGACAACGAACTGTCGTGGCTCGACTGGGACCTCGCTCACGGTGACGAAGCCGTGACGCTGATGCGCTTCGTGTCGCGGCTCGCCGCGCTGCGGCGCATGTATCCGGTGATGTCCGCGCCGGGTTATCCGTCGGGCGACCGCGACGCCGCACCGGGCATGGCCGAGATCGACTGGTTCGACGAGCGCGGCGCCGCGATGACCGTGCCCGCGTGGCAGGACCGCGAACGCCGCGCGCTGACGATGCGGCGTGTCGGCACGGGCCGCACCGGGCGCACCGAGGCGCTGCTGGTGATGCTGAACGCGTCGTCCGAGACGATCGTGTTCGCGCCGCCCGCGCCGGTGCTCGAATACCGCGTGCTGGTCGACACGGCCACGCCGGACGCCGGCCCGCGCAACTGGCCGGCCGACGGGCTCGACGTCGCCGCGCATGCAGCCGCGATCGCGGTGGCCGCCGTGCCGCCCGACCCGCCCTCCTGAGGACCGCCATGACATCCCGTTCCGATCGTCCAACCGGCACGCACGCGTTCGAATCGTCGTTCGGCGCGACCTGCGTCGATGCCGAACGCACGCGCTTCCGGTTTTGGGCGCCCGCCAGCCGCACGGCCGCCGTCGAACTGCACGACGATAGCGAACACACGATCCCGATGACACCCGTCGGCGACGGCTGGTTCGAGACGGTCGCGCCGTGCGGCCCCGGCGCGCTGTATCGCTACCGCCTCGACGACGGTCTCGCGGTGCCCGACCCGGCGTCGCGCTTCCAGCCCGGCGGCGTGGACGGCCCGAGCCAGGTCGTCGATCCGGCGTCGTATCGCTGGCGCGACGGCGCATGGCGCGGCCGGCCGTGGCACGAGACGGTGCTGTACGAGTTGCACGTCGGCGCATGCGGCGGCTACGCGAGCGTCGAGCGGCGGCTGCCGGCCATTGCCGCGCTCGGCGTGACCGCCGTCGAGCTGATGCCCGTCAACGCGTTCCCCGGTTCGCGCAACTGGGGCTACGACGGCGTGCTGCCGTTCGCGCCCGATGCGTCGTACGGGCGGCCCGAGGAGCTGAAGGCGCTCGTCGACACCGCGCACGGGCTCGGGCTCCAGGTGTTCCTCGACGTCGTGTACAACCACTTCGGCCCCGAAGGCAACCTGCTGCCGCGCTACGCGCCCGCCTTCTTCCGCGACGACCGGCGGACCGCGTGGGGGCCCGCGATCGATTTTTCGCACCCGCAGACGAGCGCGTTCTTCATCGAGAATGCGCTGTACTGGCTCGACGAATTCCGTTTCGACGGGCTGCGCATCGACGCCGCGCACGCGATCGGCGACGACGCGTGGCTGCGCGAACTCGCGCGCCGCGTGCGGGCGCATGCAGGCGACACACGCCACCTTCATCTCGTGCTCGAGAACGAACGCAACACGGCGAGCCTGCTCGGCCCCGGCGGTTTCGATGCGCAGTGGAACGACGATTTCCACAACAGCGCGCACGTGCTGCTGACCGGCGAGCGCGACGGCTACTACCGCGCGTACGCCGACGCGCCCCTGCGCCATCTCGCGCGCACGCTCGGCGAAGGTTTCGCATACCAGGGCGAACCGTCGCCGCTGCACGACGGCGCCGCGCGCGGCGAGCCGAGCGCGCACCTGCCGTCCACCGCGTTCGTCACGTTCCTGCAGAACCACGACCAGATCGGCAACCGCGCGTTCGGCGAACGGCTGCGTGCGCTCGCGAACGACGACGCGGTGCGCGCGGCCACCGCGCTGATGCTGCTCGCGCCGCCGATCCCGCTGCTGTTCATGGGCGAGGAAGACGGCAGCACGCAGCCGTTCCAGTTCTTCACCGACTATCGCGGCGCGCTCGCCGACGCGGTGCGCGAAGGCCGGCGCCGCGAATTCGCGGCGTTTCCCGCGTTCGCCGATCCCGCGCATCGCGACCTGATCCCCGACCCGAACGACATCGCGACGTTCGTCCGTTCGTCGTCGCACCATCCGCCGGACGACAACTGGCCCGATGCGGCCGCATGGCAGCGCTTCTACCGCAGCGCGCTGACGGTGCGCGCGGTGCTCGTGACACCGCATCTGCCGGGCGCGCGGGCACTCGGCGTCGACCTGCTCGCGGGCGACGGCGACCCTGCGGCGCTCGTCGCGCGCTGGCGCCTCGGCGACGGCAGCACGCTGACGATCGCGCTGAATCTCGGCTCGCTCGACGCGGCACTGCCCGAACTGCCGGTCGGCAAGATCGTGTTCGAGACGCCGCCGCGCGCCCGCGACCGGCTGACTGACCTGAAGCTGCCGCCACGCGCGTGCGTCGCGTGGCGGGACGGTGCGGTCAATCACGATGCGCGGCATCATCGCGCGAACGGGCAGAGCCGATCATGACGACCGACGTTTCGATCTCGACACTCGCGCACGCGGCCGGCCTCGAAGCCGACTGGACCGATGCCGGCGGCATCGCACGGCGGGTGGACGATCGCGCGCTCGCCGCACTCGTCGATGCGCTGGGCTGGCCGTGCGGCACGGCGGCTCAGCGCGTCGACAGCGCGGCGGCGCTCGCCGGCGGACACACGGCGGTGCCGCGCGTCGTGACCGGCGACGCGGGCCTGCCGCTGCCCCTGCCCGCCGCGCTCGCGCAACCGGGCGCGCGCTTCCGGATCACGCTCGAAGCGGGCGGACACATCGACGGGCGCGTGGATGCGCACGGCGCGCTGCCGCCGCTCGCGATGCCCGGTTACCACGCGCTCGACGTCGGCGACCGGCGCATCGGGCTGACGATCGCGCCGCCCCACACGCACCCGTTCGACACGCGTGCGACGGATGCGGGCAACCGCTGGGGCATCGCGGCGCAGCTCTACAGCCTGCGCCGCGCGGGCGACGGCGGCGCGGGCGACTACACCGCGCTCGCGCGGCTGGCCGCGCGCGCGGCGCGGCATGGCGCACAGGCCGTGGCGATCAGCCCGACGCACGCCGGCTATCCGGCGCTGCCCGCGCACGACAGCCCGTATTCGCCGTCGTCGCGGCGCTGGCACAACGTCGCGTATCTCGACTGCGACGCGGTGCCGGGCGCCGAGGCCGTGCGTCACGTATCCGGCGCGGCAGCCGATGCGCCGCTGATCGACTGGCCGCACGTGCTGCCGCTGAAGCTGCGCCGCCTGCGCGCGTGCTTCGACGCGTGGCGCGCCGACGACGCCCCGTCGCGCGACGCGTTCCAGCGGTTTCGCGCGACGGGCGGCGCGGCGCTCGACGCGCATGCGCGCTTCGATGCGCTGCAGGCGTTCTGCCTCGAACACGGGCTCGGGGCCGACTGGCGGCAGTGGCCGGCGCCGTGGCGCGACCCGGCATCGGCGGAAGTCGACGCATTCGCGCACACGCATGCCGATACGGTCGCGTTCCATACGTTCCTGCAATGGTGCGCCACGCGCGCGCTCGGCGACGCGCAGCATGCGGCACGCCGCGCCGGCATGGCCATCGGGCTGATCGCCGACCTCGCGGTCGGCTCCGATCGCGCGGGCAGCGACGCGTGGGCGCACGGCGCGACGCTGCTGCGCGGCGTATCGCTCGGCGCGCCGCCCGACCTGTTCAACGCGGCCGGCCAGGCGTGGGGCGTGACGACCTGGACGCCGGCGGCGCTGGGCGCGGAAGGTTTCGTGCCGTTCATCGAACTGCTGCGCGCGGCGTTCGCGCACGCGGGCGGCATCCGCATCGATCACGTGCTCGGCTTCGCGCGGATGTGGATCGTGCCGGACGGCGGCTCGCCGCGCGACGGCGCGTACCTGCGTTATCCGGTCGACGATCTGATGCGGCTCGTCGCGCTCGAGGCGGCCCGCCATCGCGCGCTCGCGATCGGCGAGGATCTCGGCACGGTGCCCGCCGGGTTTCGTGAACGGCTCGGCGCGCAAGGGGTCGCGGGCATGCGCGTGCTGTGGTTCGAGCGCGACGCGGGCGGCGCGTTCCGGCAGCCGTCCGAGTGGGACCGCGACGCGATCGCGACGACGTCGACACATGATTTGCCGACCGTGGCCGGCTGGTGGCGCGGCGTCGACCTGGCCTGGCGGCAAGCCGCGGCCCAGGCCGCCGCGCAGCACGACGACGCGGACAGGTACGACGTGGCCGCTCCCGCACCGGATGACGCCAGTGCGCACGATTCGGACGAAATCGTGCAGGCGCGCGAGCACGACACCGCGCCGCGCCCGGAAGCCGGCAACGCGGCGCCACCCGACGCGCCCGCCGGCCTTCCCGCCGCGCACGCGGAACGCGCCGCCGAACGCGCGGCGTTATGGCACGCGCTGCAGCAGGCCGGCTGCGCACCGGCCGGCACCGCCGCCCCGCCGGCCGATGCCCCGCCGGTCGGCGCGATCCTCTCTTACGTCGCGCGCAGCCCGTCGCCGCTCGCGATCGTGCCGCTCGAGGACCTGCTCGCGCTGGACGCGCAGCCGAACCTGCCGGGGCCGCCGTGCGGGCATCCGAACTGGCGGCAACGTCTGCCGCGCACAATCGACTCGCTGTTCGACGCCGACGTGCGCGAACGCATCGCCGCCGTCGTGCAGGCGCGCCGTTCCAGGGAGCGCGGCGCATGACGCCGCGCGCAACGCTGCGGCTGCAGCTTCATGCGGGTTTCACGTTCGACGACGCGGCCTCGCACGCCGACTACTTCGCGCGGCTCGGCGTGAGCCACCTGTACCTGTCGCCGGTCTCGGCCGCCGAACCGGGCTCGCGGCACGGCTACGACACCGTGGATTACGGCACGCTCAATCCCGAACTCGGCGGCGAGGCAGGTTTCAATCGGCTCGTCGACGCGTTGCGCGCGCGCGGCCTCGGCGTGATCGTCGACATCGTGCCGAACCATATGGGCGTCGGCGGCTCGTCGAACGGCTGGTGGAACGACGTGCTCGAATGGGGCCCCGCCAGCCCGTACGCGCGCCATTTCGACATCGACTGGCATCCGCCCGATCCGGCACTCGACGGCAAGGTGCTGCTGCCGTGTCTCGGCATGCCCTATGGCGACGCGCTCGCGGCCGGCGACATCACGCTGAACGCAGACCCGGCCAGCGGCCGTTTCTTCATCGCGTGCCCCGGACGGCGGCTGCCCGTGGCGGCCGCCACCTATGCCGACATCCTGCGCCTCGCGAACCGCGCGGACCTGAACGCGCTCGCCGAACGCTTCGACGCCGCGCCGGCGCGCGACAGTGCACGGCTGGCCGCCGCGCATGCCGCGCTGCGCGATCACGCGGCCGCGCACGGCCCGCACGCGCTCGACGCGGTGCTGCGCGGCGCCGACCCGCGCGTCGCGCGCTCGCGCACCAGCCTGCACCGGCTGCTCGAACGCCAGCATTACCGGCTCGCGTGGTGGCGCACGGCCGCCGACGAGCTGAACTGGCGGCGCTTCTTCGACATCGCGACGCTCGCGGCCGTCCGCGTCGACGACGACGCGGTGTTCGACGCCGTTCACGCGCTGCCGTTGCGCCTGCACGCGGCCGGGCTCGTCGACGGCATCCGCGTCGATCACGTCGACGGCCTCGCCGATCCGCGCGCCTACTGCCGGCGGCTGCATGCACGACTGGCCGCGCAGCGCAGCGCGCCGCCGTATGTCGTCGTCGAGAAGATCCTCGCGCCGGGCGAAGCGCTGCGCGCCGACTGGGGTGTTGCCGGCACGACCGGCTACGACTTCATGAACGACGTCGGCGCCCTGCTGCACGACCCGGCCGGCGCCGAACCGCTCGCCGCACACTGGGCGGCCGTGTCGGGCTCGTCGCGCACGTTCGCGCAGGAAGCGCTCGACGGCAAGCAGCGCGTGCTGATGCGCCAGCTCGCCGTCGAGCATGCGCGCGCCGCGCGGCTGCTGCACGGGATCGCGCGCGCGTCGCCCGCCACGCGGGACGTCAGCCTGATCGCGATTCGGCGCGTGCTGGGCGAACTGGCGGTGCGGCTGCCCGTGTACCGAATGTATCCGGCACAGCGCGAGGAGCCGGCCGATGCCGACCGCCGCGTGCTCGCGCTCGCGCACGAAAGCGCGTGCGCGGCCATCGATCCGGCCGACCGGTTCGCGCTCGATCGCGTCGCCGCATGGCTGGGCTTGCCGGCCGCACGCGTGCCGCGCGCGAACGCCGACGCGCTGGTCGCGGCGCGCGTCGCGTTCGCGCAGCTCACCGCGCCGCTCGCCGCGAAAGGCGTCGAGGATACGGCCCACTATCGCTACGGCCGGCTGCTGTCGCGCAACGAGGTCGGCGCCGATGCCGGCGACTTCAGCCTGTCGCGCGGCGCATTCCACGCACGCAACCGGCGCCGCGCGCGCACCGTGCCGCACGGGCTCATCGCGACGGCCACGCACGACCACAAGCGCGGCGAGGACGCGCGTGCACGGCTCGCGGTGTTCAGCGAGATCCCGGACGCATGGCGCACGGTATCGCTCGACTGGAGCGCGCTGAACCTGCCGCACCGGGGCCGCGCGCATCGCGATCTCGCGTGGGCGCCGGGGCCGGCCGCGGAGGCGATGCTGTACCAGACGCTCGTCGGCTGCTGGCCGCCGGCACTCGCGCCCGACGATGCGGCCGGGCTCGCCGGACTCGCCACGCGCGTCGCGCAGTGGCAGACGAAAGCATTGCGCGAAGCGAAGCGGCACAGCGACTGGCTGGCGCCCGAACCGGACTACGAGCAGGCCTGCGATACATTCGTCCGCGCGATCCTGACGCCGCGCGGCGCCGGCGATTTCGCGCACCGGCTGCATGCGTTCGTCGCGCGGATCGCACCGGCCGGCATCGTCAACAGCCTGACGCAGACGACGCTGCGGATCGCGTCGCCCGGCGTGCCTGACCTCTATCAAGGAACCGAGTGCTGGGATCACTCGCTCGTCGATCCGGACAACCGGCGCGACGTGCCGTTCGACGCACTGGCGGCCGAACGGGTCGACGATCCGGTCGCGTCGTACCTGCCGGCCTGGCCCGATGCGCGCGTGAAACGCGCGCTGATCGAGCGGATGCTCGCGCTGCGCGCGCGGTGGCCGGCGACGTTTGCGGACGGCACGTACGTGCCGTTACGCGTGCGCGGCCCGCTTGGGCGACATGCGGTGGCGTTCGCGCGGTGCGACGCGGCCGCCACCGTCGTGATCGTCGCGACGCGGCTCGCGAGCCGGTTGCTCGGGGAAGCGCCCGGGATGCCGCGCGTGGCGCCCGAGCAGTGGGGCGATACGGCGGTCGTGCTGCCGCGCGGAATCGCCGGGCCCTGGATCGATTGGCTGAATGGTCGGGACACGATCGATGCGCGTGACGGGGTGCTGGCGCTCGGTCGCTGCCTGGCCGGATTGCCTGTTGCGGTGCTCGTGGCGGCGCGTGCCGGCGGTTGAAGGCGCGCGGCCCTGCAGACGCGTGTCGTACCTGGCGCGCCAGCGATCGTCGATCGAATCGGCCGAACGTCGGCGATCTTGCGCAAGTGCCAAGTACGATTGCCTCGTCACGACCACTCTTCGGGCGGTATCGCCCCGCCGTCGTCCTCCCATAGCGGGTTGCCCTTCCTGTCGCCGTCGTGCGCGGCCACGGGCTCGCTTGAGCTGCTTGAGCCGCTCGTCCCGCTCGAGCCGCTTGAGCCACCTGGGCCGCACCCGGCCGGCCGACGCGTATCGCGCGACGCCGGCTTGGCCGCTCGCACGCGTGGGCGCGTCGGCGTCACCGTGTGCTGATCGCCGCTGCGGCGCGCGCTCGTCGCACTCGTCGCACTCGTCGCGTTCGTCGCGTTCGTCTCGCTCGTCTCGTTCGTCTCGTTCGTCTCGTTCGTCTCGTTCGTCTCGTTCGTCTCGTTCGTCTCGTTCGTCTTGTTCGCCTGTCGTGCATTCGAAGCCGGATTCATCTTCGTCTCCCGTGTCAAAAAAACGGACGAACGATCGCCGCAATTTCGGTGCCGCCGCCGGGCAAGCATCTTGCTGATCACGGTCATGACGAACCGACGTCCGGAGGAAGCGGTGCCGACCGACCGCAACCCGCCGCCCGCCACGCGCCATCGGCTCGGCGAATGGATGGCGCGCGAAGAAGCCCACATGGCCGCGTTCCGCGAAAGGATCGCGGCGGAGGCCCGCGCGCACGCCGGCGACCGCTTGCGCACGCCCGCCGCGCAGGCCCTCGCGCGGCTGTTCGACGACCACGCCGTCCTGCGCATGGGCCTGACCCGCGCGATCGACGAGGCGCTCGACGCGGGCCTGCGGCTCGGCTACGCGTCGATCGGCGAGCTGATGACGGTGCTCGATCACCTGATGACCTATACGCCCCCTTTCAGCGAAGCGAGCCTGATCGTGTGCCCGATCAACGCGTTCCTCGACTGGCCGATGTGCATGCCGTCGGGCCATGCGGTGTTTCGCGACGCGACCGTCAACGCGCACCTGAAGTGCGTGCTGAACGTGTGGTGCGACTTCCTCGGCGGCCCGCATTCGCGCACGCATCTCGACACGTCGGCGCCCGACGGCTGGTTCTGCGACGCGGCGCGCAGGCGCCTCGGGCTGTCGCAGTTCCAGTATCGCGACGACCAGCCGCACCTGGGCTTCGACTCGTGGAACGACTTCTTCACGCGACGCTTTCGCGATGGCGCGCGCCCGGTCGAGGCACCCGACGATCCGCACGTGATCGTCAGCGCATGCGAGGCCGCGCCGTACCACACCGAATCGAAGGTGAAGCTGCGCGACACGTTCTGGATCAAGGCGCAGCCGTACTCGTTGCGCGACCTCTTCACGCCCGCATGGCTGCCGCTCGCCGAGCGGTTCGTCGGCGGCGACATCTACCAGGCCTACCTGAGCGCGTACAACTACCATCGCTGGCATGCACCGGTGCGCGGTGTCGTCACGCACGCGTACCGTGTCGACGGGACCTACTACTCGGTCTCGGAGGCGGAAGGCACCGATCCGGCCGGGCTGAACGACTCGCAGGGTTACATGACGGCCGTCGCCACGCGCGCGGTGGTCGCGCTCTCCTGCGACGACCCCGGCATCGGCACCGTGGCGGCCGTATTCGTGGGGATGGGTGACGTGTCGTCGTGCGTGATCGACGTCGTGCCGGGGCAGCGCGTCGACAAGGGCGACGAGATCGGCTACTTCCAGTTCGGCGGGTCGACGTACTGCCTGCTGTTCGAAGCCGGCGTGATCGACCGCTTCCTGCCCGCGCCGCCGTTCGACAGCCGGACACCTGTCGTTCAGGTCAACGCGGGCGTCGCGATCGCGCGGTGAACGCCGCGCGGCGCCGCGTATTACGCGTCGTTCATGTCACTCAGGTCAGTCACGTCGGTCGCGACCCCGTCATGCCGCTGCACGCACTTCAGAACCGACAAGCCGCCGGCCGTCAACACGGGCCGACGCTCGCCGGACGCGTCGTCGCGCTGCATCACGATCAGTTGTTGCTCGACGAGGGCGACGACGTCGTCGCGATCGATCTGGATCTGTTCCGGCGCGTGATGCACCAGGAACAGCACGGCAAATTCATGGGCGGTCAGCATGCTCGTTCCCCGTCTACGGCTACGTGCGATACGACGAACGGTCGCATCGGCATGCGGCGCGAATCGTGCGCCGGCAACAGGCCATTCATGCAGGGAACATGCCAGTCGACGCCACGCGAACCGCACCGCGCGCCCGGCGCGCGGCGCGATGTGGCACCGAGCGATGCCTGCGACGCGCGGCAAAGTTTTCAACGGCGTGTAATGCGGGTGGCTGGATCGCTGGATGCGGCGCGGAACGACGCTTCGGGAAGCGCGGCGGAAGTCAGGACTTCCCCGGACGAAACAGCCCGGCCCGCACCCGACCGCCCGGCGCACGGAAATAACCGCTATGCAGCACCACGTCCGCCCCGCCGCCGTCGGCCAGCACCTCCGCGCACGCGGCCTCGATGCGCGCGCGGCCGCGTTCGAACGCATCGCGCAGGTCCGCTTCCAGCGCGGACTGCGCGCCGAAATGATCCTCGAGCGCCTCGACCGTGATCGCGCAGGTTTGCGGCACGCCATCGACGTCGACGACGAAACTCAACTGCAGCGCCGCTCCGTCGAACACGGGCGGCGTGTCGGTCAGCGTCACGCGGCGGGCGGCATCGGCCGGCATCGGCTTATGCCCCCCGCGACGCGAGGCGCTCGACCAGCGCGCCGTTGAACGCGGGCAGGTCGGCGGGCTTGCGGCTCGTGATCAGGTTGCCGTCGCGCACGACCTCCTCGTCGACCCACTTGCCGCCCGCATGACGGATATCGTCCTGCAGGCTCGGCCAGCTCGTCATCGTGCGGCCCTCCACGAGCCCGGCCGACACGAGCAGCCAGCCGCCGTGGCAGATCGCCGCGATCGGCTTGCCGGCGCCGACGGCCGCCGTCACGAATTCGCGCGCCGCCGGCAGCATCCGGATCGCGTCGCCGTTCACGACGCCGCCAGGCAGCACGACCGCGTCGTAATCGCCTTCGCGCGCGTCGTCGAACGTGCGGTCGACCTTCACGCGCCCGCCCTTGTCGACGTGCCGGAAACCCTGGATCTCGCCGCGCTTCTGCGAAATCACGTCGACCTGCGCGCCCTCGGCGGAGAGCGCGCGCTGCGGCTCGACGAGTTCGGCTTCCTCGAATCCGTCGACCGCGAGGATGGCCACCTTGCAATGCTCCAGCCTGCCGCTCATGAATGTCTCCTTCGGATGGGCGGCACACGTCGTGCCGCATCGGTCGTGCAGCAATCGGCGTGCCGGCTGCCGGGCGCGCTGCACCTGCACACGCACGGTCGCACCCGCTCGCATCGAGGTACCGGCCGGGGAACGACCCGCGATCGCGCGAAGGCCGGCACGCGCATGCACCCTGCCGCCCCGTTCGACGTCGCCGCGCGCCCGGCTGCAAAGATTTCAACGGGATGTAATCCGATGCGGCACGTCGGCCCGCAACGATTACTGCAGGTGCCGCGCCGCATCGAGCATCGCGTCGGTCAGTTCGATCGTCAGCATCAGGTTTTCGTCGGTGTCGGGCAACTGCTCGAGCGTCTGCTGCACGGCCTCGTGCAGCATCGCGTGCACGCGCGTGCGTGCGCCGTCGTCGAGATCCGCGTAACGCTCCATCGTGTCGCAGTCGAGCGCGAGCACGACCGAATACCGCGCCACCTCGGGCGGCGCCTCGGGCGCATTCGCCCACGCCGCATGGAACATGACCCTGCCGGTCGCGACGTCGACATGAACCGTCGTGTCGAGATCGTCCACGTCGAGCGCCTCGCCGTCGATCTCGTCGTTCTCCAGCCAAATCCGGGAATTCGATTGCATGATGTCCTCCTGCGTGGTGGCCGCGCGCCCGTCCCGGGAAACCGCGCCGTCATCGCGCCGCGCGACAGGCTTCGGATCGGTTGCTGGCTTCATGGCGTTGTCTCCGTGGTGGTGATGCGGTAACGGAAATGCCTGCCCGTGCCTTCCGGCAACGCCGTTCCAGCAATGCCCATGCCGACGTCCGCACACGCCCGCGGCGCGGCACGCTGATTGCGTCGCCCTTCACCGTACGACCATCCCTCGACCCCACACGGAGCCCCGTCACATGCCTTCCGCTTCCGCTTCCCACGCACACGGCAAGCGCCTCACGCGCCGTCCCGGCCGCGCCCGCAGCGCCGATCCGGCGCACCGCAAGCGCTGGTCGGGCGAAGTCACGCAACGCAGCGATGCGCTCGACATCGAGCCCGACATCTTCAAGTCCGACGATCCGGCGGCGATCGCCGCGTCGCTGAAGCATTCGGCCGAACACAGCCGCCGCCGCAAGGCGTCGCCGTTCCAGTCGGCGATGTCGATGCTGAACTTCTACGTGAACCGCGCGGGCCGCAATCTGCCGAAAACGCGCCGTACGACGCTCGAACGCGCGAAACGCAAACTGCGCGAGGCATTCGGCCGCAAGCCCTGACCGGTTGCGCGTCCGCCTTCCCCGCCCGCCGCGAGCCCGCGCATGCACGAGACGCTCTGGTACCTGATCATCGGCGCGGTACTGCTGGCCATGGGCGTCGCGACGTCAGCGCTGCGCCACCTGCCGTGCAGCACCGCGATGATCTATCTCGTGCTCGGCGTCGCGCTCGGCCCGGCCGGCGCCGGCCTGCTGCAGCTCGACCTCGAACGCGACGCGCCGTTGCTGCGTGAAATCGTCGAAATCGCGCTGCTCGTGTCGCTGTTCGCGATCGGGCTGCGGCTGCGCGTGCCGCTGACCGACCGGCTGTGGCTCGTGCCGTGCCGCCTCGGCTTGCTCGCGATGATCGTCACCGTGCCGCTGCTCGCCGCGTGCGCGGTGCTCACGCTCGGGCTCGGCTGGGGCCCGGCGCTGCTGCTCGCGGCCATCCTCGCACCGACCGACCCCGTGCTCGCGCACGACGTGCAGGTGCACGACCCGGGCGATCGCGATCTCGTGCGCTTCGCGCTGTCCGGCGAAGGCGGGTTGAACGACGGCATCGCCTTGCCGTTCGCGCTCGCGGGGCTCGCCCTGTGCGGCACGCGCGACGCGACCTACGGGCTCGCGCCGCTGTCCGGCGCGTTCGCGCTCGTCGCGCTGTGGGGCATCGCCGGCGCGGCCGCGATCGGCGGCGCCCTCGGCTGGGCGACGACGAAACTGATCGGCTGGCTGCGCACGCGGCACGCGCAGGCGCTCGGCCTCGAAGGCTTCTTCGCGCTCGCGCTGATCGTGCTGTCGTTCGGCGCCGCGCAGCGCGCGCACACGTTCGGCTTCATCGCGACGTTCGCGGCCGGTGTCGCGATGCGCCGCGTCGAGCACCGCGCGAGCGGCGACCGCAGGCCGCGTGAAGTGATCGGCCGGATCGATTCGGAAGACGTCGTCGCCACCGAGAAGCATCCCGAGAAGGCACACGCGTTCATGGCCGAATCGGTGCTCGGCTTCACGATCGAACTCGAACGGATCGCGGAAGCCGTCGTGATGACGATGATCGGCAGCGTGCTCGCGACGCTGCCGGGCCCGCTGCTCACGTGGGGGGCGGCCGCGCTGGCCGCCGTGCTGTTCGTCGTCGTGCGACCGCTCGCGGTGCTGGTCACGCTCGCCGGTTCGCGTGCGACGCAGGCGCAGCGCCGGCTGATGGCCTGGTTCGGCATTCGCGGGATCGGCTCGTTCTACTACCTGCTGTTCGCGATCGAGCACGCGCCGTCCGGCGCGGTGCGCTCGCTGGCGGCGCCGGTGCTGGTCGTCGTGTCGGCGTCGGTAATCGCGCACGGGATCTCCGCGACGCCGCTGATGAACTGGTATCACCGGCTGCAGCATCGGCGCTGACGCGTTCACGTTTGCGCCCCGAGCCGCGCACGCATCGACGCCGTGAGGCGCTGACGCGTGTGCGCGTAGCCTTCCCACGGGTCGCGTTTCAGCGCGTCGAGCCGTGCGCGGAGCGTGTCGATCGCCCATTGCGCGCCGCCCGTCGTGCCGGGCACCTCGTCCCATTCGAGCGGCACCGACACGCCCATGCCGGGCCGCGCACGCACCGAGTACGCGGCGATCGTGCTCGCGCCGCGGCCGTTGCGCAGGTAGTCGACGAAGATCCTGCCGCGCCGGTGGCGCGGCCCCATCGTCGCGGTGAAGCGCTCGGGCAGCGTAGCGGCGACGTGCTGCGCGACCGCGCGGGAGAAGTCCTTCACGTCGTCCCAGCCCGCATGCCGCGTGAGCGGCACGACGACATGCAGCCCCTTGCCGCCGCTCGTCTTGCAGAACGACACGAGCCCCAGTTCGTCCAGCAGCCCGCGCACGATCTGCGCGGCGTCGATCATCGCGCGCCACGGCAGCGCCGGATCGGGATCGAGGTCGAACACGATCCGGTCGGGCCGCTCGATGTTCGACGCGTGCGCGTTCCACGTGTGCAGCTCGATCGTGCCCATCTGCGCGGCGCCGAGCAGCGCGTCGACGCTGTCGATCGACAGCAGCGGGCCGTGGCCGGGATCGAGTCCCGCGTGCTGCCTGACGAACGGGATTTCCCGGCGTTCCGCGTGCTTCTGGAAGAACAGTTCGCCGGCGATGTCGCCCGGCGCGCGCACGAGCGACACTGGCCGGCCTTTCAGGTCGGGCAGCAGCCACGGCGCGACCCACAACCAGTAATGCGCGAGGTCGATCTTGCGCGTGCCGCTGCGCGGGTCGAGCACGCGATCGGGATGCGTGATGCGCACGCGGCCGACGTGATCGCCGCCGGGTTCGCCGTGCGCGCGGCCGGTGGATTCATGCGATCGCGCACGCGGCCGGCGGTCGTGACCGGTATCGGTATGCGGTGCATGCGGGTGGTTGTCATGCAGGTTGCCATGCGCTGCGTGAGGTTCGTCCATCGTTGTCTCCGTGTAGGTATGGCGCGGCACCTCGCGGACGATCTGCCGCGCCGGCTTGTCTTCGCGCTGTCGGTCAACCGCGCGGGCGCGGTGTTGCCGGCGGATGGACAACGGGACATCGACAGATCCTCGTGGCATTCGGATGAGCGGCCGGATGGGCAGCCGCCACGCAAACCGCCGCGTCGCGGCGCGCGCACGCTGACGGCAGCGAAAACCGGCACGACGGGCCGCGACCGCGCCCGCGACGCCGGCCGTGGCGTCAGGGCGCGGCCAGCGCCGCGTCGAATTCGGCGCGTGTCACGTCGAGCGTCACGCTGCATTCGATCGCGGCATCCTCCACGCGCGGCTTGCGTTCGTCCACCGCGCGTCGCGCGCGGTCGCACAACCGCGTGCGCACGCGCAGCCGGTCGGCCGCGTCGAGCAATGCATAGCGATCGACGACGTCCGGATCGAACCGCAGGTCGACCGCGCAACGCCATTCGCGCGCGTCCTCGTCGGACGGCACGCGCACCCACGACACCTGGATCGTCAGGCCGCCGGATGCGTCGTCCGCGTGCACGACGACGGTCGACTGCGACGGAAAGCCGATCGCGAGCGCATGTTCGAGTTCGGCCACGCGCTGCGACCGGTCGGGCGCGGCACTCATCGTCGCACGACGCCCAGCAGCAGCGTGACCAGGAAGATCACGACGAAGATGTAGAACAGGATCTTCGCGATCTCGGCCGCGCCGGCCGCGATGCCGCCGAAGCCGAACACGGCGGCGACGATCGCGATGATGAAGAAGATGATGGCGTATCGAAGCATGGAACCCTCCTGGATGACAGCGGTCGTCACCAAACGTCGTCGTCGGTCACGCATCGTGCTTGTGTTTCGGTTTGCCGCGCACGGGCGTGGAAGCCATTTTCTCGAGCGCTTTCTCGCTCATCGACTCGGCCATCGACTTCGCCGGCGGTTTGAGGTCCTTCATCTTCGTTTCACCGCGCTTCGCCGACAGCGCCGCGCCTGCGGCACGCTGCTGGGCCTGGGATTTTGCTGGCATGGTTGCACTCCTGTCGCGGGTGGATGCGCGTGCCGACACGACGGGCGGCGCCGCGCGCGGTTGAAGATCGGTTCGGCGGGCAAGCCGTCACGTCACGCGGCATCGCGACGCCGCAGGTCGGCCGCCGGAATCTTCATCGCCTGGCGATACTTCGTCACCGTACGACGCGCAAGAAGAATGCCGCGGCCGGCGAGGTTCGCCGTGAGCGCGACGTCGGACAGCGGCTCGGTTTGCCGCTCGGCCGCGATCATGTCGCGGATCAGCACCTTCGCCGCCGACGCCGAGCACACGCCCTTGCCGGCCGCCTCGAGCTTGCGCGGGAAGAAATGCTTGAACTCGAACGTGCCGTGCGGCGTGGCCATGTACTTGTTGCCCGTCGCGCGCGACACGGTCGATTCGTGCAGGTCGAGCGCTTCCGCGATGTCGCGCAGCACGAGCGGCTTCATCGCGATCTCGCCGTAACGAAAGAAATCGCGTTGCCGCGCGACGATGCATTCGCCCACGCGCTGGATGGTGTCGAAGCGCTTCTGCACGTTGCGTATCAGCCAGCGCGCTTCCTGCAGCTGCTGGCCGAGCGGCGAATCGCGCTCGCCGCTCGACTGCGCGAACAGCGTCGCGTAGCGCTCGTGCAGGCGCGCGCGCGGCAGCACGGCCGGGTTGATCGTCACGATCCATTCGTCGCGTACCTGGCGCACGATCACGTCGGGCACCACGTAGTCGCCGCGCGTGCTGCCGTAGTGATTGCCGGGGCGCGGGTCGAGCCCGCGCACCAGCGCGCAGGCGGCGTGCATCGTCTGCGGGTTGCAGCCGAGACGCCGCTGGATCTCCGCCGTCTCGCGGCGGGCAAGCCGTTCGAGATGCTCGCACGCGATCGCCTTCGCTTCCGTGAGCGCCGGCGTGCCGGCCGGAATCGCGTCGAGCTGCAGCACCAGACATTCGGACAGCGAACGCGCCGCGATCCCCGGGCGGTCGAGCATCTGCACGAGCCGCAGCGCGATCGCGAGATCCTGCTCCGACAGCAGCAGCGCCGGATCGGCCGCGGCCCGCAGCTCGGCGAGTTCCTGGCGCAGATAACCGTCGTCGTCGAGCGCGTCGATCACGATGCGCGCGGCTTCGCGATCGCGCCTGTTCAATGGATACAGCCTGAGCGCGTCGTGCAGTTGCTGATGCAGCGACGGTTCGGCGGCGGTCCATTCGCCCGGCGACAGGCCGTCTGCATCGTCACCCTGGCGGTTCGTGCCGCGCGGCGCGGGTGCCGCCGTAAGCGGCACCTCGCCGTCGGGCGGCCGGACATCCTCGGGCTCGGGCGCCGCTTCGGGCGCGGCCGCTTCCGCCGGCTGCTCCGGCGCGCCGTCGGCGGCTTCCTCGTCGCCCGGGCCGTCTTCGAGAAACGGGTTCATGTCGAGCGCCTGCCGCAATTCCTGTTGAAATTCGAGCGAGGACAACTGCAGCAGCCGCAGCGACTGCTGAAGCCTCGGCGTAAGTGCCAGATGCTGTCGCATCTGCAACGCAAGCGAGACGGGCATCGAAAGCCTCCTGATTGTTCGGTTCGCGTTAGGTCGTCTGCACGACTTACGCAGCTTTCATGCCAATGCGGCGAAGCGCGTCGCCTCGCAGTTCTCGCGGGTTCGCACCCCGCTTCGCCGGCGGCCGGGGTCGCTTTTTTACAAGCCCGCGGCAAGTTTTGGGGCACGCCATTCGCTCGTCCGGAAGGGCATCCGGATGTGCCCTCGAACGCCGCCACCTGCCTTACGTGATGCGCGGAAAACGCTCGATCAGTACTGCATCGGCGGCGGCGTGCCCGGCAACGGCCGGTCGCCCTGCGCACCGTTCGGCCCCGGCGGCGGCACGTCGGCCGGTTCACCGCCGGCCGCGCCCTGCGGCATCATGTTGCCCGGCGAAGGACGCGTGTCGTAGCGCGTATTCGCGTCCGGCATCGTCGTGGTCGACTGCGCGCCGCGGCCATCCGGCGGTGCGGGCGGCGCCCTGTGCGCACCGTAGGGGCCGTTCGTCGGTTGCGTGCAGGCAGCGAGCGCGCACGCGGCGGCGAACGCAAGGGCGCCCGCGCGTATCGTCTGGATCGTGTTCATCGAATACCTCCGTCGGATCGATGGCTCAGAGCCGGTTGAAATGGAAATCGCCGGCATAGGCGGTCGGCGTGCGGCGCGCCATCATCGTGTCGAATTCGGCCGCGACGCGCGCGAGCGTGCCGCGTTGGCGGTCGATGCCGGCCCGCTCGAGCGCGGCGAATGCGTCGGCGTCGAAGGAAACCGACAGCGACGCCGGATGGCCGTCGACGCGAAAGCCGATATGCAATGCACCGGCCGGCCGCTCCTCGATGTGGAACGGCATCGCGCGCGCTTCGAAATGGCGGCCGAGCGTCTCGGCGATCTCGCGCAGCACGCCGGGTTTCACGCGGACGCTCATCGCCGCGCCTGCGCATGCAGGCGCGTTATTCCGCCGACCGGCGGCGCATGCACGGGCGGCTGCCGCGTCGGCGGTTCGCGCTCGGGTGGCGCGGTCGCGGGCGGATCGCCTGCCGGTTGCCGGTACGGTTCGGGCAGGTCGGGCGGCAAACCGCCGGGATCGGGGTCGTCGGGATCCGGCTCGAGGTCGGGAAACGGCGGGATGGGCCGCTGCAGCCATTGCGCGGGATCGTGTTTCATCGGCATTCCATCGGGGCGGGTTCGGATCGGCATCGTGTGCGGCGGTCGTGACTGGATACGGAAGTCCCGCAATGCGCATGCCGTCCAGTCGCGACGCCCGCATGCGGGCGCCGGCGCGAACACGCGCGGCCCCATGCGACGCGTCGTGCCTTCGCTACACCGTTCGCTGCAAATCTTTCAAGCACGTCGTTACGCGTCGTACGCGGCCATCACGAGCCACAGCTCGCGGCCGTTGTCCTTCACGCATGCCGCCAGCGCATACGAATCGGACGGCTCGCACGCGCGCTGCAGCGCGAAACGCGCCGGTTCGGTCGAACCGAACGTCTCGTCGCCCAGCGGCCGCACGTCGGCCTTGCCCTCGAACATCCGGCGCTCGGGCCGGTAGATCAGCGGTTCGTGTTTCCATTCGTTGAAATGGATCTTCACCGAATCGAATCCGCCGCCGCATACGTTGATCTCATAACGCACGCCTGGTCGTCGTTTCGGAATCGTCATCGTGCCTCCGCTCGAAATGCGCACGGCAGGCACCGGTCGGGCTGCGCGTCGTCATCGCGGTCGATACGGCAAGTCGTGTGCCGCGTCCGCGAGCCGGGCACGGCCGTTGCGGCAAGCCCCGCTCCTCGTCACCGATACGGAGCCTCGCGATGAAGGATTCGACCCGGCCCGGCCGCGACACGCCGGCCCACGAGCGGCATCCCGACCCGACGCCGCCGCTGAAGCACCAGGACCGCACGCGCACGCGCCATTCGGAACGCCATATCGACAAGCAGCTCGAGGACACGTTTCCGGCCAGCGACCCGCCGGCGACCGGCGGCGTCACGCGGATCGAGCCGGACACGCCGCCCGGCACGCACGACGAAGGGCCGTGGCGGAGCCCGCGCGAACGCGACGACGGCGCGTGACGTACCCGAGCGAACCGCGCGTGCCGGAAGGCACGCGGCTTGCGGACTCCGCCGACGAATTCGCCGTCCCCACCTGCAAGGAGGAAGTCATGCATCGCGTCAACGAAATCATGTCGCAGGACGTCGTGCGCATCGCGCCGACCGACTCGATCCGTCATGCCGCGCAACTGATGGAGCGCTACGACATCGGCGCGCTGCCCGTGTGCGACAACAACCGGCTGATCGGGATGGTGACGGACCGCGATCTCGCGGTGCGCGCGATCTCGGCCGGCAAGCCGCCGGAAACGCGGGTCCACGAAGTCGCATCGGGCCCGATCGAATGGTGTTTCGACGACGATTCGCTCGACGAGATCCAGCACTACATGGCGGACGCGCAGCTGCGCCGCCTGCCTGTCGTCGATCACGACAAGCGGCTGGTCGGCATGCTGTCGCTCGCGGACATCGCGACGCGCTCGGCCGGCCCGGCGCGCGACGACGTCGCGAACACGCTGGAAGGCGTGTCGCAACCGAAGCAGACGTGACGGCGCGATCCTCGCGCCGCACGCTACCCGCGCGACCCGCAGGGCCCGCCCCGGGCACCGTCGCGCCCCACGCAGCCTGGAGGAAACCATGCAGACTTCCGATCAAGGTCAGACCCGCATCATCGGCAAGGGCGCCGCAACGGCGGCCGGCCCCGGCCCCGACGTGATGGCGGCCGATACGCTGGAAGGCGACAAGGTCTACACGACCGACGGCGACGATGTCGGCAAGATCAAGGACATCATGCTCGACGTGCGCTCAGGCCGCGTCGCCTATGCGGTGCTGTCGAGCGGCGGCATCCTCGGCATCGGCGACAAGCTGCACGCCATTCCGTGGAGCGCGCTCACGCTCGACACCGAACGCAAATGCTTCCTGCTGTCGGTGTCGTCCGAGCGCATCCGCAACGCGCCGGGGTTCGACAAGGACCACTGGCCGGCGATGGCCGATCCGCAATGGGCCGAGCCGCTGCACGAGTTCTACGGCAGCGCGCCGTACTGGAGCGGCGGCGACGAACTCGGGCTGACCGACCCGACCGAGGAACTGAACGATCCGCGCGCGCGCGACCGTCACTGATCGCACGACGATGCGGCGCCGGTTCGCCGGCGCATCCGCTTTCTACACGCCCCGCTCGCGCGGGGCGTCTTTTTTGCAAGCTAGGACGGCGGAAGGTGAGGTGCGCTGCGCGCGTTATGTGCGCTACGGCACCGCGCCGATCGCGAGGGAGAACACGCGCGATGCCGGGCGGCGGCCGGATCGTCGCCGCAGTCGGGTTGCATCGCGCTTCCCCTTTCTCCTGTCGCCGGAACCGATCGCCGTGCAGCTCGCGGCGGCCTTCATCGGGCGCCGCAACCGGGAGCGGCAACGCCCCGGTTGCCGCCCCGTTACCGTCACATCATCTTGCCGCGCGAGCGCTCGGCACGCGCCGCCTCCGCCGCCGATTCGACCTTCTTCACTTCCTCCGGCGGCGGCAGCACGGCCTTGAAGCCCATCGACTCGATCCACATCTCGCGCGCCCAGCCGCGCGTGTGATACAGGTGGTGATCCTCGTCGGCCTCGACCTCGTCGTGCGCGTCCTTCAGCGTCTTCGCCGCATCGCCCGACAACTGGTCGGCCGCGTAGCCGATCAGCTCCCAGTTCAGGTGGTCCTTGGTCTCGGCGAGCACCACGCACTCCGCCGCGACGACCTGCGCGACGGCCGGATCGGCGTGCTTCCGTGCCTGCTCGATCACGTGGATCAGCGCCTTGCCGGTGGCCGCGACCGCACTGCGTCCGGGCGACTGCGCATCGGGGTCCATGCCGAACGTCTCGAACACCTTGCGCAGCACCTCCTGGTGATGCAGCGTCTCGCGGTGGTACTTCTCCCATTCCTTGTGCAGATCGTCGTCGGTCGCGCACTGCAGCGCGGCCTCGTAGAGCTTCGCGCCGCCAAGCTCGGTTTCGTATGCCTGACAGAGCAATTCGCGGATGCCTTCGTGTTTCGGTTGCCGATGGGCCATGACTGCCTCTCCGAAAAAACGGGCCGCACGCGGCCCGGGGTTGAACGGGCACGCGTTACCGCGCGCCCACCTTGCGTTCGAGCGCCTGCGCCATGCTCAGGTGATACCTGAGCGTCGGCAACGTGGTGCTCGCGAATTCGCGCAGCTGCGGGTCCCTGCCGTCGCGCGCCTCGCCTTCGAACAGCGCGACGGCCTTGCGGTGTGCGTCGGGGCCGACCGCCGCGACATACGCGACGTCGAAGTCGCGGCCGTTCTTGCCGCGCAGCGCCTCGACGTCGGGGTCCGAAATCTGTTCGACCTGCGGCTTCATGCCCTTGCGCGCGGCGAGCTCGGTGAGCCGTGCATTCGCCTTGCCGTGATCGCTCACCATCTGCTTCGCGAAAACGCGCACGTCCGGCGACTGCGCCTGCTTCAGCGCGAGCTGGCTGGCCTGCACCTCGGCCTTGCCGGCGATCGCGGCCTTGTCGATGAATTCCGCGTCGCCGCCCTGCGGCGCCTTCGCGATCCGCGCGTCGCCCGCGCCCGACGACGGATCGATCACGCCGCCCGGCACATGCGAATTCGATGCGGGCGGCTCGCTCGGCGCCTGCGCGCCGGCGAGCCCCGATACGGCGAGCACGCCTGCGGCAAGCGCCGCGATCGTCCAGTTCGGATGTTTCATCTGCTGTCTCCTTGTACTTGCGTGGAAGCGGCCGCCTATGGCCACCGACGGCCACCGACGGCCACCGATCGCCTTCAGCCGACGACGATCGAGCCGCCGTTCGGGTGCAGCGTCTGCCCCGTCATGCCGCTCGCGCCGTCCGCCACGGGCGCCACCTTGCCGGCGAGCCTGCCGCTGCCCACGTCACCGGCTGCGTCGTCGTACGGCTTCGTCCGGCCGGCGCACCGGATCGAAATCGCGCCACTTGCCGTCCTGCCAGTCGCCGTCGACGCGCTCGATCGACTTCGCGCCCGTCTCGCGCAGCACGGCCTCCGCCATGTTTGCCGTCTCCGGCGTCACGTGCGCGGCAAGGATCACGCCCGTATCGCTTCGCGCGAGCGTGCCCTTGCCTTCGTCCTGCTCGCCGCGCATCCGGCCGAGCGCGCCGCCCAGCGCGCCGAGGTACGCGCCGGCCAGTGCGCCCGCCGCCGGCACGAACCAGTAGCGCACGCCCACCGCATAGACGATCAGCCCGGCGACGACGCCGATCAGCAACCCGCGCATCGCGCCGACCATCGCGCCGCGCCCGCCGGGTTTCGCCGCCGTGTCGGCGTAGACGTCTCCGCCGATCGGAAAGCGCGCGTGCTGGCCGCCCGGGTTCAGGAAGAAGATCGACACGTCGTCCGTGCCGAACGCGCGCTCGTAAAGGCTGCGCGCCCCGCCTTCCGCTTCGTCGAACGTCGTGAAGCGGCCTGCGACGATCATCGCCATGCTCGTGCTCCTTCTCGCTGTACACCGCGCGCGAAACGCGCACGGCACGATGGCCGTACCGCTCACATCAGCCGCCCGAGCTCCTTCGACACCGATGCCGGCGTGTCGTATTCGCGATCGGGAATGCGCGTGAGCATGTCGAGCACGTCGTGGGCCGCATGCGAGCGTTGCGCGCATTCGACGATGGTCGCCTTGCTGGCCGGGTAGTCCATCCCCTTCAGCGCCTTCTGCACGTCGACCGGGCCGGGCGGCTTGCCGTGGCCGGTCTGGTGCCCACCCTTGTCGTGGTCCTGCTGCACGCGCTCGCCTTCGTGCGCGCGGGCGCGGCTGAGTTCGTGGCCCGTGTGTTGTCGGGATGTCATCGAAACCTCCTTGATCGAATGAACGGAAACGGCATCACGCGGGCCCGCGGCGCGCACGCGCGAGCGCGGCGAACACGAGCGCCGCCGCGCCGAGCGCGACCGCGCCGGCCATCTTCGGCCGCTGCACCACCGTGTTGTAGGCACAGCTGCGCAGCACGGGGCCGTCCATCCCTTCACGCTCGTGCAGCGCATGACGCGAGTCGTACAGCGCGTTGTCGTCGCGCGGGCGCGCGGGCCGCACCGTGCGCTGGCCGCGCGAGAACAGCGTGGCCGCGACGCGATCGAACAGGCGCGGCGCGTGGTACGCGCTCGCCGACGTGAATTTCGCGGCACCGCCGACGAACAGCGTGCGGCGCGGATGGGCGGCCGCGAACAGGATCGCGTCGGCCACGAGATCGGGGTCGTAGATCGGCGGCGGCAGCCTCGCCTCGACGTTCATGTAGTTCTTCGCGTGCATCACGAACATCGTGTCGATCGCGGCCGGCTTGATCAGCGTGACCGACACCGGCAGGTGGTCCGATTCCATCTCGAGCCGCAGCGAATCGGTGAAGCCCTTCACCGCGTGCTTCGACGCGACGTACGCGCTTTGCAGCGGCACCGGCGCATCGGATGCCTCGCTGCCCATGTTGACGATCGCGCCGCCGTGGAAATCGCGCTTGCGGCGGAAGTGGTCCGCCGCGACGAGCGAACCGTGCACGACGCCCCAGTAGTTGGTCTCGAACAGACGGCGCTGATCCTCGAGCGGCACGGCGGCCGCCGTGCCGAAGATCGACACGCCCGCGTTGTTGACCCAGGTGTCGAAACCGCCGTAAGTGTCGACCGCCTTCGCGGCCGCGCGCTGCACGTCCTCGAGGTTCGCGACGTCGCCGGCGACCGGCACCGCAAGGCCGCCGTGCTGCCTGATTTCCTCGCACAACGTATTCAGCGCGCCCTCGTTGCGCGCGAACAGCACGAGCTTCGCGCCGCGCCGTGCCGCCTTGCGCGCGGTGACGAGGCCGATGCCGCTCGTCGCGCCGGTGATCACGATCGTCTGCTCGCCGACCGGTTTGAGCATGCAGTTCATGACGAACTCCTGTTGCGGCAACGCCGTTACTTGGCCCGGATGGTCAGCTGGTCGTGCACGTCCTGCACGCCGTCCACCTGCTTCACGACGCCGACGGCCTGCGTGCGCTGCTGTTCGTCGGGCACGCTGCCGGTCAGCATCACGATGCCGTGCCGCGTCTTCACGTGGATGTCGCCGGACGACAGGCCGCTCGTGCCGACGAGCTCGGCCTTCACCTTGGTCGTGATCGTCGCGTCGCGGATCGTCCTGCCGGTCGTCGAATGCGACGACGTGGATGACGACGCGGCGCTGTCGTCGCCAGCGGCGAACACGTTCGGCGCGATCGACGCGCAGGCGGCGGCCGCGACGATCGCGATCGCCATGCCGACACGCTTCGCGCGATGGCGACGGATGCGCAGGGAGCGGGCTTGCAACGGGAATACCTTCATCGTGACCTCCTTTCGTCGAGCCGGCACGGCCGGCGGGCGGACACGACGGGCGCAAGCCGCGTGCCGCGGCCGCGCCGCCCGGTGCCGGCGGCAATCGCCGGCCGGACGCGCTTTCATCCAATGCGTTGTAATTTTTTCGACATGGCGACTGGTGGTTTCCCCCGCAGCGTCGCGGGTATGCCGCTTGCCGACAGGAAGCCACGGCGGCTCGTGTGCGCGGGCCGGACCTCGGGGCATCGCCCGGCGAGGAAGCGCGTCGATCAGTGAACACGTATCGCGGTTGCGGGAAGCCGGCGGTGTGGACGCGGGCGGTCAGACAATGCCAGAGGATTCAAGTCGCGGACGTCGCAAAGCAATCATTGGAGCGCGACGTCGACCACGATGCCTTGGCGTAATCGCGCACCGCAACGGAAACACTCAATGGAGGACTGCGATATAAAACGCGGGTTCGTCGACGGCAACGCCATCTTTCCCGGTTCACGTCCGTGCGAGAGGCACGTGACTGCCGGCCACGACGTACCATCGGTCGAACACTTCCACACGGGGCATGAAGGACAACATCGCACGTCCGTTCAATGCGCCGAATGTCGAGCCGATGCGCCCACCCGCCGGACAATCGCCATCACGGCCGCATGAATCCGCCGGCACCCTCAACGTCAACGTCGAGTAACCGCGGCCAGCGCGTCAGCCGTCGCGCTTCGTCGCGTGCGCGATCTTGTGCACCAGTTCGCGCACGTCGACCGGCTTGCACAGATAGCCGTCGAACCCGGCTTCCAGCGCACGGCGCTGGTCGGCGAGGCCGGCATGCGCGGTGACGGCGAGCACGCAAACGTCGGGCGGCCCGCTGTCGCCGTTCATCGCCCCGTGCCGCAACGCATCGAGCAGCCAGAAGCCGTCGCCGTCGGGCATCGCGAGATCGGACAGCACGACGGTCGGCCGCAGGTCGGCGGCCACCGCGAGCGCCTCGCGGCCCGACGACGCGATCGCGACCGACGCGCCGAACGTGGTCAGCGCGGCCGTGAGGCTCGCCCGCGTCGTCGCATCGTCGTCGACGATCAGGATTCGCTGCGCATCGAGCACGAGCGGCTCGCGCTGCCCGCCCGCCTGCGCGAGCCCCCACGCCATCGCGCCGACCGGCTGCCAGCCGGCCGGCAGCGTCACCGTGAAGGTCGTGCCGCGATTGCGGCCCGCGCTCACGACGGTCACGCCGCCGCCATGCAACTCGGCGATATGCCGCACGATGGACAGGCCGAGACCGAGGCCGCGTCGCGACGATGCAGGCGAATCGTCCGCGCGGCGAAACATGTCGAAGATGTACGGCAGGAACTCCTGCGCGACACCCTGCCCCGTATCGGTCACGGTCAGGATCACCTGCGCGTTGTCGCGCGCGAGCCCGACCGTCACGTTGCCGCCGTCCGGCGTAAACTTCAGCGCGTTCGAGATGAGGTTCGACAACATCTGCCGCAATCGCTCGGCGTCACCCGACACGATGCACGACGAGGTCTCGCAATCGAATTCGAGCGCGATGCCGGCCAATGACGCGGCCGTCTGGAACGCGCCGACCGAATCGGAGAACAGCCGCACGATGTCGACCGGCGTCGCGTCGAGGCGCAGCTTGCCGGTCGCGAGCGACGATGCATCGAGAATGTCGCCGACCATCCGCGTGAGCGAACGCGCGCTGCGGTCGATGGCATCGATCGCCTGGTTCTGCAGCGCCTGGTCGCCGGAATTGCGCAGCACCTCGACCCAGCCATAGATCACGTTCAGCGGTGTGCGCAACTCGTGCGATACCGTCGCCAGCAGCTCGTCCTTCAGCCGGTTCGACGTATCGGCCTGGTCGCGTGCGTCGCGCGCGCCCCGCAACGAGCGCTGCGCGCGGAGGTCGCGCCGGCGCTGCGCACCGGTTTCGCGCAGCGTCAGCGACAGCGCGACGCATTCGCGTGCCTCGCCGCGTACCGGGCACGCCGACATGGTCGCGCGAAAACGCCGGCCGTCGCGCCGCACGCACAGCAGTTCGAGCGGCCCGACCGGATCGCGCATCGCGTCGAAGGATTCGGCCAGCGGATTGCGCCGCAACCAGCGCATGGCGATCAGCGTGTCGAACATGCGGCCGCGCGCGTCGCCCTCGTCATAACCGAAGATTCGCTGCGCGGCCGGATTCCAGCTGGCAATGCGGCCGTTCGCGTCGATGCCGACGATTGCGTCCGGCGATGCGTCGACCACCGCACGTTGCAAGCGCGACGCGTCGATGCGGGCGCGATCCGCGCCGGCATCGCGTAGCAGCAGCACCGCGCCGTCGAGGTTGCCGTCCGGATCGCCGAGCGGCGCGGCAACCTCGACGATCGGCACCGGATCGCCGGTGCCGCCACGCTGCAGCCAGTGCCGGTCGGACACCGCGTCCGCGCCGTCGAGCGCGCGATCGAGCGGCGTCGTCTGCACGCGGCGGCCTTCACGATCGACGATCCGCAGCACGTCGCGCACCGGCCGCCCCGCCGCGTCGCCAGGCCGGCAACCGGCGAGTTCGGCCGCCGCCGCGTTGATATAGGTCAGCCGCCCTTTCGTATCGACCGCGATCACGCCGTGCGGCAGCGCACTCAGCACGGCTTCGAGCTGCCGGCGTACAGCCGCCTCGCGTCGGCTCACGCGATCGTTCGTGATCCGGGTCTGTCGCAACATCGACGCGATCGCGCAAACGAGCGCACCGATCAGGATGAAGGTGCCGAGCTGCACCAGCCGCTCGGGCAGCGGCGCCGGATAGGCGGCCGGATCGGACAGGAACAGGGTCCACACGAGCAGCCCGCTGACGACGGTCGACACGATCCCGAACACGAACGACGTCGCCCACGCGGCGCCTGCGAGCAGCGGGTAGTACAGCACGAACGGCAGGTTCACGCCGCCGAAGCGGATCGCGAGCACCTGCAGCACGGTCGCGATCGCGACCAGCATCGCGGCCGTCGCGTAGTTTCCGGCCTGCGGCCGGGGACGATCGGTCATCGGACACGCTCCTGCGGGGCCGGCCGACGGCCGCGGCCCCGGACACCGCCGACAGGCACGACGCGCGACGGCCGGCCGGAACCGGCCGCGCAGCCGCCCGCCACGGGATGATTCACGCGACGGCCGCACCGGCACGCGGGCGCCTCTCGCCGCATCCCGGCGATGCCGTCGTCAGGTGTGCACGCGTGATGCGGAAACGGGAGCATGAGTGTGATCGCGACGGCATCAGGAATCCGGCTTTTCCGTTTCGTCTTCCAGTTGCGCGAGCCGGTTGTAGATCGTTTTCAGGCTGACATCGAGCACTTCGGCCGCCTGCGCCTTCACGCCGCCGCACTGCGCGATCGTGCCGAGGATCAGCTTGCGGTCGACTTCCTCGAGCGGCGTGCCGAACGGCACCGTCACGCGATCCTCGTGCGAATCGACCATGCTGGACAGTTCCTCCATGATCGGCGGCGGCAGCGAGTCGATCACGTCGGCGTCGGTAAAGATGCTCGCGCGCTGCACGAAGTTGCGCAGTTCGCGTACATTGCCGGGCCATTCGTAGGTCTTCAGCGCCTCGCGCGCGGCCGGCGCAAAGCGCAGGTTGCGGCCGCTTTCCTCGTTGTAGTGCTGCAGGAACGCATCGGCGAGCATCGGGATGTCGTCGCCGCGCTCGCGCAGCGACGGCAGCGGAATCGGAAACACGTTGATCCGGTGAAACAGGTCGGGCCGCAGCTTGCCGTCGGCCATCGCGGCTTCCGGATCGCGGTTCGTCGCGGCGACGATGCGCACGTCGACGTCGATCTCGCGCGTCGAGCCGAGCCGCGTGAGGCGCCCCGTCTCGAGCACGCGCAGCAGCTTCACCTGCGATTCGAGCGGCATCTCGGTGATCTCGTCGAGAAACAGCGTGCCGCCGTCCGCGCGCTCGAAGAAGCCCTTGTGCTGGCGCTCCGCGCCGGTAAAGCTGCCGCGGTCGTGGCCGAACATCTCGCTCTCGACGAGGTTCGCGGCAATCGCGCCGCAGTTCACCGCGAGGAACGGGCCGCGGCGGCGCAGGCTCAGGTCGTGCACGGTCTGCGCGGCAAGCTCCTTGCCGGTGCCCGATTCGCCGGTGAGCAACACCGACGCTTCGGTGCGTGCGACGCGCCCGATCGCATCGTAGACGGCCTGCATCGCGGGCGAGCTGCCGAGCATGCGGCCGAATCGGCCGAGGCGCTGCAGTTCCGAGCGCAGCTCCGCGATTTCCTCGTGCAGCGCGGTCGTGCGCGGCACGCGCGCGAAGATGCTGTTCAGCCGCTGCATGTTCAGCGGCTTCACCAGATAGTCGGTCGCGCCGCGCCGCAATGCGTCGATCGCGGTTTCGAGGCTCGCATGGCCGGTGGTCAGCACCATCTCGCAATGCGCGCGCTTGGGCAACGCATCGAACAGGTCCATCCCGTTGCCGTCGGGCAATACGAGATCGCACAGCACGAGATCGGGGGTATGCGTCGACACGAGCGCGCGTGCTTCCTCCAGCGTCGCGGCGGTATCGCAGGCGAGTTGCTGCGTGCGCGCGAGCGTCGCCAGCATCGTGCGCGTATCGGCATCGTCTTCGACGATCAGGACGTAGGGCATCGAGGCTCCTCGTGATGCGAGCCGGTACAAGTGTCGACCGGACATCGCGACAGATGTGCAGCGCATCGCACGCCGCCAGGCACGAGGCAATGCATTCCACGCTGCAGCGAATGAACTGGCAGGCGATGCTGCCATGAAGAAGGAATCGCTTAGCAGTATAGAAGAGCGACGTCGCGCATCGGCCCGTCATCGAATAAATCTATCCGCCCGCGTGGCAGGCATTGCGAGATTCAATGCGGCCGCGACGACATAACACGTATGCTTTGCGCATGAATAACGGCGCATAACGTGTCGTTTTTTCATGTGCCTGGGTCATAGTCGGTCAAATCTTCCCCATTCGATATCACGTCATGTCGAAATCCGTCGATGACGGCAAGCGTCTGTCGGGACGCTCGCGCTCGATCCAGACCCTGTTGATGAAGGTGTCGCGCGTGGCCGCGACGCGCATCAGCGTATTGATCGTCGGAGAAAGCGGCGCGGGCAAGGACATCGTCGCGCGGCTGCTGCACGATTTGAGCCCGCGCCGGCGCGGGCCATTCGTCCCCGTGAACTGCGGCGCGATCCCGCCCGATATCGCGGAGTCGCAGTTGTTCGGGCACGAGAAAGGCAGCTTCACCGGCGCGATCGCCCAGCATGTCGGCATGTTCGAAGCCGCTCGCGGCGGCACGCTGTTTCTCGACGAAATCGCCGAGATGCCGGCCGAACTGCAGGTCAAGCTGCTGCGCACGCTCGAATCGAACACGATCATCCGCGTCGGCGGTCACGAGCCGATTCCGCTCGACGTGCGCATCGTCGCGGCCACCCATCACGATCCTGTCGAGGCCGTGCGCAGCGGCCGGCTGCGCGAGGACCTGTTCTACCGGATCGCGCCGGTCGCGCTGCACGTGCCCGCGCTCAGGCAGCGCGAGGACGACGTCGACGACATCGCGCTGCAGATCGTCGAGCGGCTGAATGCGCGGCACCGCACGCGCAAGCGGCTGTCGATGCAGGCGAGGAAGGCCCTGCGCGCGTATTCGTGGCCCGGCAACGTGCGCGAGCTGCGCAATGCGCTCGAGCGTGCCTTCATCCTCGCCGACGAGCAGATCGACCTGCAGTTGCCACGCCGGCTGCAGCCGCGCGACGACGTGCGCCACAACGCGATGACGCTGCATTTCGGCACGACGCTCGCGCATACGCAGCAGCGGTTCATCGTCGCGTCGCTGCGGCATTTCAACGGCGACAAGCCGCGCACCGCGAAAGCGCTCGGCATCAGCCTGAAGACGCTGTACAACCGTCTCGCGCTGCTGCCCGAGCATGAACGCAATGCGGTGAACGGCGGCGCCGCGACGAACGCCGCCGGTTCCGCGAATGCGACCGGCGCGACCGGCACGACCAGCCCGTCGAACGCGACGCCCCCGTAAACGCGGCCCGTCACGCTGCACGTCGTCGCACAGTGCGCGACCCGGCCGCACGTGACGCGATCGATACCGGAACGTTCACCCGCGCGGGGCCGTGCGGGCCGTCGTCATGGCACGCTGCCCGCAGCCTCCATCGCGGCCACACCGTTTCGTGCACGGCCGGTCAATGATGCGGCTTGCTCTCGCGGTCGCGTTCGACGGTACCGGGTTCGGGATCGCGCACGGCCGGCAGCCTCCATCGCGGCCGGACCGTTTCATGCACGGCCGGTCAGTGATGCGGCTTGCGCTCGCGCTCGCGTTCGACGGTGCCGGGTTCGGGATCGCGCGCGGCCGGCAGCGTCGGCGTGATGGTCCGCTGGTCGGGATGCAGCACCATGCCCGTATCGTGTTCGCCGTCGCGGTGCACGCGCACGCGATTCTCGACGTCGCGCACGCCCATGCAGCCGTCGGCCAGATCCTCGATGTCGTGCTTCATCCAGCGTGACGGCACCGTGCCGTCCAGCACGACGCAGCCGTCCTGTACCTGCACGGTGACGTCGCTCACGTCGATGTCGAGCGCATGCGCGAGCCGCTCGCACACGTCTTCGCGGATGCGCTCGTCCGAACGCGTATAGCCCTTCGGCCCGCGACGATGGCGCAGCGCGTCGCGGTCGGCGTCGCCGCCGTACCGCGACGGGTCGGGCGCGTAGCCGCCGTGGCGCGGCGTGTCTCGCGGGTCGCCATGGTCGTGCTCGTCGCCGTACCGGCCCATCCGGAAATGACCGCGGAATTCCGGGCGGTCGCCGCCGTGCGGGCCTTCACTGCCCTCCGCACGGCGGCCCGGTTCGCGGTAGCCACGTTCGGCCTCCCATGCGGGCGGGCGCGCACCGCCCTGCCGGTCCGGGTCGGCCATGCCGCGCCGCTGGTCCGCCGGCCGCGCGGCGCGCTCGGTCCATTCGCTGCCCCAGTCTTCCGCGCCGACGCTCTCGCTCGCCGAGCGACGGCGGCCCGATTCAGGGTCTTCCTCCGGCCATCGTGCCGGGTCGTCCGGGATGCCGCGCTCGCCGTACCGTCCGGGATATCGTCGTTGCATCGTGTCTCTCCTTGTTCGCGCCTGCGCCGCGCACGGCCCCATGCCGGGTCGCGACACGGCGCATGCCGGCCGGCTCCAACGCAAGCCGCGTGCCGATATCGTTGCCGGCGCACGATGAACGCGCATCGCGCCGTCGATCCGCTGCCGGCCGCGCCAATCTGCAATGCGATTGCAGTTTTTGCGTGCCGGGCGTCATGACCCGCCGCCGGCGCCCGGATCGTCCTGATCGTCCCGATCGTCCGGGCCCCCGGATGCGTCGTCGCGATCCGGCCCGCTCAGCCGCTCGATGCGATCCGGCTCGATATCGGCGCCTTCTTCGAGCGTCGAATCGCCGTCCGCCGACGCGCGCTCGCCAGTGCCCGTGCGATCCGTATCGCTGTCGAGCGACGCATCGCCGCGTTCGAGCGCGTGCGCGTCGAGCGGCGAATCGATGTCGAACGGATGGCGCCGCGCGCCGGCCGTGTCGCTGCCGCTGTCGGACGAGTCGCCCGGCCCCAGTGCGCGGCCGTCGCGGCCGCGACGGGCGTTGTCGTCGTCCGGGCCGGCCGGTTCGTTGTCGGGGTTCAGCGTGCTGTTCATGTCGTCCTCCTTGCCCGCATGCCGCTGCATGCCGCTACGGGTGGCCGGGCGGCCGCGGCACGGCACACGAACGGGGGGCGCATGCAATCGGCATGCCGCATCGCGCGCCCGGAACGGATGCCCTCGCCGGGATCGCGGACGGCACGGACGATGCGCACCCATTGATCAGCCGAATTGAGTTCCCTTATGCTTCCCGGGGTGCCAATCCGATCGACATGGCCGCCGCCGGCCCGCCCGGCGGCGGCCGGGCAGCGTTTGCCTGCCCGTCTTCGACCTGCCACACGATGAAGAAAGACGACGACTCTCCTCGCTCCCATCCGCCGCCCGGCTTACCCGACGCGCGCGACCTGGTGCATCGCTTCGCCGAGTTCCGTTTCCAGACGGTCGTCGGCTCGATTACCGACTACGCGGTGTTCATGCTCGATCCGCACGGCAATGTCGCGACGTGGAATGCGGGTGCCGAGCGCATCAAGGGCTATCGCGCGGCCGAGATCGTCGGCCATCACTTCTCGCGCTTCTATCCGCCCGATGCGATCGCGGCCGGCCGGCCATCGCACGGGCTCGACGAGGCGGCCGCGCGGGGCCACTTCGTGGATGAAGGCTGGCGCGTGCGCAAGGACGGCTCGCAGTTCTGGGCGAGCGTGACGATCGCCCCCGTGCACGATCACGAGAACCAGCTGTGCGGTTTCATCAAGATCACGCGGGACATGACCGAGCGCAAGCGGCTCGAGGAACTCGAAGCGTCCACGCACCGGCTCAGCGTGTTCATCGCGATGCTCGCGCACGAACTGCGCAACCATCTCTCGCCGCTGCGCCATTCGGTCGGCGTGCTGCAGAGCCTGCCCGATCCGGCGCCCGTGCTCGCGCAATGCCGCGACGCCGTGCATCGCCAGGTCGGACAACTGACACGGCTCGTCGACGATCTGCTCGACGTCGGCCGCATCACGGCCGGCAAGGTCGAGCTGAACGATCGCCCCGTCGCCGTGCGCGACATCGTGTGCCGCGGCGTCGAAAGCATCCAGCCGAAGCTGGCCGCGCGCGGGCAGCACATCCACGTCGACCTGCCGGCCGATCCCGTGCTGCTGCACGGCGACGATGCACGGCTCGTCCAGGTGCTGCACAACCTGCTCGACAACGCGTCGAAGTTCTCGCCGCACGGCGGGCGGATCGACGTGGGCGCACGGGTGGAAGGGCCGGTGGTCGCCATCCGCATCACCGATCACGGCGTCGGCATCGCGCACGGCGCGCTCGAAACGATCTTCGACCTGTTCGAGCAGCGCGGCGCGTCAGGCGGCCCGCCGACCGGCGGCTTCGGGCTCGGGCTCGCGATCTGCCGGACGTTCGTCGAACTGCACGGCGGGCGGATTTCCGCGGAAAGCGGCGGGCCCGGGCACGGCGCGACGTTCACGGTGCGGCTGCCGATCGCACGGACGGGACGTGCGGAGCAGGCCGCCGCGCGCGAGCCGGCGGCGCACACGCCATCGGACACCACGCCGCTGCGCATCGTGATCGTCGACGACAACCGCGACTCGGCCGACACGCTCGCCGTGCTGCTCAAGGTGAAGGGGCATGCGCCGCGCGTCGCGTACAACGCAGGCGATGCGCTGGCGCTCGCCCGCGACTACGCGCCGCAACTGATGATCCTCGACCTGACGATGCCCGACGTCGACGGCTTCACGCTGCTGCACGAACTGCGCACGATCGACGCGCTGCGCGACACGACCTGCGTCGCGCTGTCCGGCCACGCGCGCGCGTCCGACCTCGCACGCACCGAACGCGCGGGCTTCGACGCGCACCTCGTGAAACCCGTCGAGATCAACGTGCTCGACGCACTGCTGCAGCGTGTGGCACGCCGCGTTCGGCGTCCGTCGTAACCGCCCGGGCTCGAGCTGTCGCACGGCACATCGCCGCGCACGCCGTGGCGCCGCATGGCGTTCAATGCGGCAGCCCGAACGCGGCCTTCAGGCTCGCGACGATCATCTGCATCGCGATCGCCGCGAGGATCATCCCCATCAGGCGCTGGGTCACCGCCGTCACGCGCGGCGACAGGTAATGGCCGATCAGCGGCGCGGACAGCAACGCAACGGCCAGCAGCACGAGAAACGCGGCGAGCCCGAGCGCGAACGCGAGTTCCTGTCCGGTCGAGAATGCGCTGTGCCCGAGCACGATCATCGTCGCGATCGTGCCGGGGCCGACGAGCAGCGGGATCGTCAGCGGATAGATCGCGACGCTCTCGGCCGCCGCAGGGTCGGCGCCTTCGTCCTCGCCCGGCGAATGCTGGCGGCTCGGCGCACCGTGCAGCATCGACAGCGCGATCAGCAGCACCAGCAGCCCGCCCGCGAGACGGAAATCGTCGATCGTCAGGCCGAATACGTGCAGGATCGCGCCGCCCGCGACGGCCGACACGATGCAGCCGACCGTCACGCCGATCGCGGCCGTCAGCGCGACCTTGCGGCGCACGCCGTCCGCCGCGCCTTCGGTCAGCGACAGGAACACCGGGATGTTCGCGATCGGGTTCATGATCGCGAACAGCGCCGCGAACACCTTGATCGAAAAGGTCAGGTCGAAGGCCACAGGTTCGCTCCCGTCTCACGCGTCGGTTCGCACACCGAATCGCACGCAAATTCCGCTTCGTTTCCAGTGCACGGCGCGCGCCATGCTGCTACGATCGACGCACCGCGTTCACGCACGATGGAGGGCCCCGACCGATGCAAGCCACCGACACCTTCATGGATCACGAGATTCGCGTCGAGGCGACGCGCAACGCGAACGGCGCGTGGGTCGCGCAGGTGCGGATCTTCCGCGACGGCGCGCCGGTCGACCTGCCCGCGCCCGAACTCGTCACGCCCGAATGGCTCACGTGCGACGAAGCGCTGCGCGGCGGCATCGACCAGGGCCGCGTGATCGTCAAGACACGCGACCGTTAACGTCGCGCGGTTCATCGCCGCGTCGGCGGCGGGCAGCGCACCGCGCGGTTCACGCATCGAAATCGAGATCGCCGATCAGGATTTCGCGGTCGCGCTGGGTCCGTGAGCTGAAGTCGACCGGCAATTCCATCTGCCAGCGTTCGATCGTGACCGGCAGCGCCGCGAGATAGCGATCGAAGCGGCTGCGGTCGGGCTCGGCCAGCAACGCATCGATCGCGTCGTCGCGCCACGCGAGCCGCGCGTTCAACCGGTTCGGCAGCCCGACCGTCGACGTGAGGCCGATCACGTCCACACAGGTCGGGCTCCCCTGCCCGTCGTGCGGCACGACTTCCACGCGCACTTCACCAGGCTGATACAGGCCGAGCACGCGCGCCGCGATGCGCGGTGCGAACTCGGTTTCGAAACGTGCACGGATTTCAGGACTCATCTTGCCTCCGGGTTCGAATCATGTCGTCACACGGCCGTCATGCGGCTGCAATCTGCCGCTCGAATGCCGCTTCCGCCTTCAGGCTGTCGAGATCGCGGCCGATCGTCGCGACCGCGAGCCGCGTGTCGCCCCGCCAGTACGCGATCGCGCAGTCGTGCGCGCCGAGGTCGCCGTCGATCTCGACGCGATCCCATTGCTCCGCATGCCCGACGTAGTTGATCGTCAGGTCGTAATGCTGGCTCCAGAAGAACGGCACCGCGTCGAACGGGCGCTGCTGGCCAAGCATGTTGCGCGCCGCGACGATGCCCTGCCGCTCGGCGACGACCCAGTGCTCGACGCGAATGCGCTCGCCCGTCAGCGGATCGGGCCAGCGCGCGATGTCGCCGGCCGCGTAGATGCCGGGCACACTCGTCTGAAGGAAGCGGTCGACCGTCACGCCGCGCTCGACGGCCAGCCCCGCGTCCTGCGCGAGCGCGACGTTCGGGTGCACGCCGATGCCGACCACCACGACGTCGGCCGGCAGCACGTCGTCGGTCGACAGCGTCACGCTGTCCGGCGTGATCCGCACCGGCGTCGCGCCGAGATGGAACACGACGCCGTGCGACTCGTGCAGGGCCTTGATCGTGTCGCCGAGCGCTTCGCCGAGCACGCGCGCCATCGGATGCGCATCGGGCGCGACGACCTGCACGTCGAGCCCGCGCGTGCGCAACGCGGCGGCCGCTTCGAGCCCGATGAAGCTCGCGCCGACCACCACGCAGCGGCGGGCCGTTTTCAGCTTGCCGATCAGCGCGTCGCAATCGGCACGCGAGCGCAGCACGCACACGTGCGGCAGATCCGCGCCGGGCACGCTCAGCCGGTTCGGCTCGGCGCCCGTTGCCAGCAGCAGCGCGCCGTACCCGACACGGCTGCCGTCGGCCAGTTCGACCGCCTGCCGCGCGGGGTCGATCCGCGCGACACGCGTGCCGCACCGCACGTCGATCCGGTGATCGGTATAGAACGACGGCGCGCGCAGCGGCAGCCAGTCGGCGTCGGCCGTGCCGGCGAGATAGTCTTTCGACAGGTTCGGCCGGTCGTACGGCGGATCGGCATCGGCGGTGAGCATCGTGACGGGATGCGGATAACCCGCCTGCCGCAGCGTCACGGCGGCCGCGATCGCGGCGGCGCCGCCGCCGACGATCACCACCGACGCGGGCAGCCCGGCCGCATTCAGCGTGGGAGGCGCGGCGGCCGGCCGCGCATCGAGCACGACGGCACGGCCGTCACGGCGTTCGACGCGCCAGCACGGGAGCCCGTCGAGCGCCGGTGCGCGCAGCAGTGCGCCCGTGCGCAGGCAGAACGCCGCGTGATGCCATGGGCAGCGGATCGTGTCGCCCTCGAGCAGGCCGTCGGCCAATGGCGCGCCGTAGTGCGGGCACTGCGCGCCCACGGCAAACAGTTCGTCGGCGCGGCGCACGAGCAGCACCGCGGTATCGCCGACATGGCCCTCGATCATCGCGCCGTCGGCGAGATCGTCGAGCGCGATGCCTTGCGTGAGGTCGGGGCGTGAAGACGAAGCGTCGCTTCCAGTCATGACGTGGCTCCCGGAAAGTCAGGTAACGATCCCATTATCGACATCCCATCTGAAAAGAACAGGTACAGACGCCTCCGCAGCGCACGCAAACACCGACTGTAGCTTGTACGCGAGCCATGACGGGCGTAGAACGTCATCAACGTTGCGGCGCAACACACCCGTTGCCTGCGAGGGCACGTCGCGCGTCCTGCGCAATCCGCGTGCCACATTCCCCCCTTCACCAGGAGTGCTACCCGATGGCCACCGTCCTGTGCGTGCTCTACCCCGATCCGGTCGACGGCTACCCGCCGCGCTACGTGCGCGATGCGATTCCGGTCATCACGCGCTACGCGGACGGGCAAACCGCGCCGACGCCGGCCGGCCCGCCCGGCTTCCGGCCCGGCGAACTCGTCGGCTCGGTGTCCGGCGCGCTTGGGTTGCGCGGCTATCTGGAGGCGCACGGCCACACGCTGATCGTCACGAGCGACAAGGACGGCCCCGATTCCGAATTCGAGCGCCGGCTGCCCGAAGCGGACGTGGTGATCTCGCAGCCGTTCTGGCCCGCGTACCTGACGGCCGAACGGATCGCCCGCGCGCCGAAGCTGAAGCTCGCGCTGACGGCCGGCATCGGCTCCGATCACGTCGATCTCGACGCGGCCGCTCGCGCGCATGTCACCGTCGCCGAAGTCACCGGCTCGAACAGCATCAGCGTGGCCGAGCACGTGGTGATGACGACGCTCGCGCTGGTGCGCAACTACTTGCCGTCGCATGCGATCGCGCAGCAAGGCGGCTGGAACATCGCCGATTGCGTGTCGCGCAGCTACGACGTCGAGGGCATGCATTTCGGCACGGTCGGCGCGGGGCGCATCGGGCTCGCCGTGCTGCGCCGGCTGAAGCCGTTCGGCCTGCAGCTGCACTACACGCAGCGCCACCGGCTCGACGCGTCGGTCGAGCAGGAACTCGCGCTCACGTATCACGACGATGCCGCGTCGCTCGCGAGCGCCGTCGACATCGTCAACCTGCAGATCCCGCTTTACCCGTCGACCGAACACCTGTTCGACGCGGCGATGATCGCGCGCATGAAGCGCGGCGCGTACCTGATCAACACCGCGCGCGCGAAGCTGGTCGACCGTGACGCGGTCGTGAATGCCGTCACGTCCGGGCATCTCGCGGGCTACGGCGGCGACGTGTGGTTTCCCCAGCCGGCGCCGGCCGATCACCCTTGGCGTGCGATGCCGTTCAACGGGATGACCCCGCACATCTCCGGCACGTCGCTGTCCGCGCAGGCACGCTATGCGGCCGGCACGCTGGAGATCCTGCAGTGCTGGTTCGACGGCAAGCCGATCCGCAACGAATACCTGATCGTCGACGGCGGCACGCTCGCGGGAACGGGCGCGCAGTCGTACCGGCTGACGTGACGTGACGTGACATGACGCCACGCGCCGCGCCCGACGCGCGGCGGTACGATCAGTCGACGCAGCAGGCGGCGAGCTTGCCGACGGTCACGACCGCCTGCTCGATCTCCGGCGACCACGGGCTGCTGTAGTTGAGGCGGATGAAATTCCGGTAGCTGTCCGCGATCGAGAACATGTAGCCGGGCCCGATCGTGATGCCCTGCTCCAGCGCGAGCTGGTACAGCCGCATCGCATCGACCTGCGCGGGCAACTCGACCCACAGCACGTATCCCCCCGCCGGGCTCGAGATGCGCGTGCCTTCCGGGAAGAACCGCGACACCATCGTGCGCATCAGGTTCGCCTGCTGCGCATACGCCTTGCGAATCCGCCGCAGGTGATGCTCATAACCGTCGCGTTCGAGAAACTCCGCGATCGCGAGCTGCGGCAACGACGGCGTCGCGAGCGTGTTCAGGAATTTCAGCTTCTCGACCTGCTCGCGATAACGGCCCGGCAGCGCCCAGCCGATCCGGTATGCGGCCGTCAGGCTCTTCGAGAACGACGCGCAATGCAGCACGATGTCGTGGCGGTCGAACGACTTCAGCGTGCTCGGATGCATGTTGCCGAAGTACAGTTCGTTGTACACACCATTCTCGATGACCGGCAGGTCGACCTTCGCGGCGAACTCGACCAGTTCGCGCTTGCGTTCGTCGGGCATCTGGAAGCCGAGCGGGTTCTGGAAGTTCGGCATCACCATGCACGCGGCGATCGGCTGCGACTTCGCGATCGCGGCCAGCGCCGCGATGTCGATCCCGTATTCCGGATGCGTGGCCACCTCGATCGCCTTCATCCCCATCCGCTCGATCGCGTGCAGCATCGCGTAGAACGTCGGCGATTCCACCGCGATCGTGTCGCCCGGCTTCGCCACCGCCTGCAGGCACAGGTTGATCGCCTCCGTCGCGCCGACCGTCACGATGATCTCGTTCGGGTCCACCGACATCCCGTTTTCCAGGTAGCGGCGTGCGATCTGACGGATCAGCCGCGGATGCCCCGGCGGCAATCCGTCCGTCACGCCCCACAGCGACTTGTCGCGGCCGGCCGCGTACGCATAGCGGTTCAGCTTCTCGAACGGGAACAGGCTCGGGTCCGGGTACGGCGAACCGAGCGGCACGGCGTCGTCGGTGCCGATCGAACGCAGCGTCGACAACACGAGCCGGCTCACGTCGACCGACGACGAGATCGCGATCGGCTTCGACGGCCGCAGCTCGCGCACCGGCGCATGGCCGTCGTCGCGCCGCAGGTTCACGAAATAGCCGGACTGCGGGCGGCTTTCCAGCAGCCCGCGGCTTTCCAGCAGCAGATACGCGTGCAGCACGGTCGTGATGCTGATCCGGTGCTGCTGGCTCGCCTGCCGCACCGACGGCACACGATCGCCGTGTCGATATACGCGTTGCCGGATGAGTCTCTCTACGTCGTTTGCAAATTTCTCGTAGAGCTTCATCCGCCTCGCCCCGCCAGCGGTGAACCGGCCTGCACTGCACGGGCGGCATGGCCGCGCCGGTGCACGAAGTCGGATAGCCGTGCCCGGGCGCGGGGGGCCCGGTTCGAACCTCGTCCGTTATCGAAATTGAAGGCGGATAGCAACGCGAATCTCATCTAGACAAGGTTCGGCATCCTACTGCGTCATTTCGACGAATGTAAGTGACAGTTTGGCGAGGAAACGCCAAATCCGGTTGGCGTGGTGAACAGATTCGAACGCGGCGGAACGGCCCGGCGCGGGGCCATTCATCGGGCGCACATGCAGGCGCATGGGCTCGCGTATTGCCGGCGGCCGGCGGGCGGCCATCACGCGAAGCCCGGTCATGCTCGGGCCTCGCGTGCGATCAAGCGTCGTCGACGTTGTCCGCGTAGTGGTCGATCGCGACCTTGCACTCGTCGAACACCACCGTCAGCCACGCGACGTCGTTCGACTCGACCCACTTGCGGATCTGCAGGAATTGCCCGGTGCCGAGATCGGCGACGCGGGCCGGATCGTCGGTCGTCACGTCGACGGTCGCGATCGCGCGATTGCCGCTGCCCGGCAGCGGCGTCAACGTCGCCGCGATGTCGAAGCGACGGTACGATTGATCGATGCGCATGCGGTTCTCCCGAAGCTGACCGAAAGGAAGCGTCTCAATCGAGCGCCTGGCGGAACACCTTGCCGCCGAATCCGGTCACGACGTTGTCGACCGAGAACGGCGTGTCCTCCTTCGCTTCGAGGATGACCGCGACGCTGCCGGGCACGAGCCGCGCCGCAATCGTCTCGACGAACGTGCCGTCGAGCAGCGCGTTGCCGGCCGCTTCCGCGAGAATGCCGGCCCCCGCGCCGGCCGCCATGCCGGTGACCACGCCGAGCGGCCCGGCGAGCAGCCCGAGCAGCCCGCCTGCGATCGCGCCGATCACGCCACCCTTGAACGGCCGCGATTCGGCATCGAGCACCGCGAGCTTGCCGGTCGCGTCCTTCTCGACGACGACGCCGTTCTCGATGTGGAATCCCTCATGCTTGTCCGACAGCGCCCCGAAATCGCTCGCGGCCCGACGGGCCGTGTCGACGCTGCCGAACACGGCGACGATCAGTTGCCTGGTCATTCGATACCTCGCTCGGTTGGTTGGTCAGTTTGATCAGTTTGGCCGCTTTGGCCGCTCTAGCCGGTTACAGCCGCCGCACCGCATGCGGCACGCCGCCCGCTCCTCACCTGCGCGCATGCACATCGTCCTCGACATCGTCGACGTCCGCCGGAAAGCGATGCTGGCCGAAACTCAGGATCAGCACGCCCACCGCGAGCAGCACGATTCCGAACGTCGTCATCAGCATCCGCTCGGGGCTGTCGGTCGCCCCGCGCAGGATCAGGTCGCGCGCGAGCGACGTCATCGCAATGAACAGCGGAAACCGCACGGGCAGCCGGCCGAGCCGCAGGTAGCGCACGTCCATCGCGAGCACTTCCAGGTACAGGAACATCAGCAGCAGGTCGGTCAGCGACACTTCGCCCGCCAGCACGACCTTCCACGCTTCCTGCGCCATCGCGAACGCGGTCGCGAGCCCGATCACGATCAGCCCGGCCAGCTCGGCCGCGTGAAGAAAATGGCCGAAGCGGCGGCGAATGCGCTCGGCCGGCGAGCTGGGAACGGTGGTCGTATTCAAGGTGACAGTCGCGTTGAGGAAACTTGAACGGCGCCGGGTGGCGGGAACGCCGCGTCGCGCGCGGCAGCATGCACGGCCCCGCTATCGGGTGCGTCGGGTGCGTCGGGCGCATCCGGCACCGCCGGCGCGTGCGCGCCGGCCGCGCCGATCGCCTGCTCGACCGCGGACAGCGTCCGGCGGCAGCACACGTGGAACGCGACGCCCGCATCGGAGCAGGCCACGTCGTCGTGCTCGCGGCACAGCAGCAGGCGACAGCCGAGATACCGTTCGAGGCAGTCGATCCGTTCGCTCACCTGCGCTTCGTCGAGCCGCAGTTCGGACGCCGCGCCGGACAGGCCGCCACGCTCGACCACCGCGACATACACACGCATCGCTTCCAGCAGGTTCATGATGACGCTCCTCGTCGGCGGGCGCAGCGGAACCTAATCTACTGCACGCGGCATGCACGCTCAAGAGCACAGCGCCGCGCACGCCAGGAGTACAGCTGCGCGTGCGCCGCCCGAAAACCGGCCCTGTTTGACGCATTCGCATGACAGTTCGGCGATACGGGTTCCAAAGCCCCGCCGAAGCTGCTAGATTGCTTGCTCGACGACGTTACGCGGTGCGGGCCGGTCACGCGCCGCGCGGCCGGCCGCCACCGCCGCGGCCCGTTGCGCGAGGCACGCGCGACGTCCTTCATCCGCATGACACAAAGAGAACAGTCGCATGACACAGTTCAACCGTTCGCCTTCGCGCGCCACGGCCCGCCCGTCCCGACATGACTGACCGGCAGCCCGCGATGCAGACACCTCCCCCGCTCTCCCAGGCCGTTCACAGCCCGATCACGCGCAGCGCGATCTTCCTCGTGGCGACGATCAATCCCGGTGCCGAGCACGCCGACACGATCCGTTCGTGGTGCGGCGACATCGCCGCGCTCGTGCGCTCGGTCGGCAAGCGCGTGCCGGGCGGCAACCTCACCTGCGTATGCGGCTTCGGCGCCGACGCATGGGACGCGCTGTTCGGCGCCCCGCGCCCCGCCGCGCTGCATCCGTTCCGCGAGTTCGGCGCGGGGCAGCGCGTCGCGGTCGCGACGCCGGGCGACATCCTGCTGCACATCCGCGCGGAAGCGATGGACCTGTGCTTCGAACTCGCGACGCAGCTGCTCGGCGCGCTCGGCGATGCCGTCACGGTGGTCGACGAGGTGCACGGCTTCCGCAATTTCGACCAGCGCGCGATGATCGGCTTCGTCGACGGCACCGAGAACCCGGAAGGCCGCGAGGCGGTCGACTTCACGGTGATCGGCGACGAAGACGCGGAATTCGCGGGCGGCAGCTACGTGATCGTGCAGAAGTACCTGCACGACATGGCCGGCTGGAATGCGCTCGCGGTCGAGACGCAGGAACGCATCATCGGCCGCACCAAATTGTCGGACATCGAACTCGCGCCGGACGTGAAGCCGTCGTGCTCGCACAGCTCGCTGACCACGCTCGACGAGAACGGCCAGGAAGTGAAGATCCTGCGCGACAACATGCCGTTCGGGCGCCCGGGCGCGGGCGAATTCGGCACCTACTTCATCGGCTACGCTCGCTCGCCGGCGCCGATCGAGCAGATGCTCGAGAACATGTTCGTCGGCCGCCCGCCCGGCAACTACGACCGCCTGCTCGACTACAGCCGCGCGGTCACCGGCTCGCTGTTCTTCGTGCCGTCCGCCGACCTGCTCGAAGCGCTCGCCGATCGCGCGGCGCCGGCCGCCGACGCCGCGCAGCCGGAAGCGTCGCCGTCCGCGCCGCATCGCGACGGTTCGCTGAAAATCGGTTCGCTGAAAGGCATCCCGTCGTAACGCAGGGTACCGATGGCCGTCCGGCGCGCGACCGCGCGCCGGGCGTGTCAGGAACCGCCTCTGTTCAGTCGGCCGGAGCGCGCGTGCAGCGCTGCGCAACAGCCCCGTCCACCGCGCCACCGCTTATGGGCAGTTACGCGCGCAGGCTTGCATTCCCGGCACGCCGCCCACGCGACTCAACCCACCAGAATATAGAGCCAGTTCTTCGGCAACGCCCCGCCCGGGCCGTTGCTGCATGCCAGCAGCCGTTCGCCGGATTGGGGGTGCGTGATGCCGGTACGGAACGTCTCGATGGCCTTGCGCTCCAGACGGTCGAACGCGTTCCCGATCAGGTTGTGCGCTTCGAGATAGATCGGTGCCATCAGCTTGAAGTCAGGCTTGGTGGCGCGATGTTTCGCCAGCCGGGTGTACAGGTCGCTGGTGATGCCGATATAGAACTTGCTGTACTCCGGCTTCGCGGCAAACGCGTTCAATACCTGCCGCAAATGCCCGATCACATCCTCGTGATTGATGACGCCCGTCTTCAGCATGTATTTGTCTTCGGGCGAGACGAGTTGTAATGCCATGAACGACCTCCACTCGTTGTGAAGCATCAATAGGCTGCGTCTATGATTCATCCGGGCCCGGCTCCGACGACCGCCCAACCCCTGCTGGCAGACACCCGGCTGGATGAATGTTCGTAAGAATGCACGACTCGCGACAGGACGTCGACCGGAATTGATTCCGCACAGCGTCGAACGCGGCCCGGGCGACGGTGCCGCCGGCACGCCCCGGGTATCGCGGCAATCCGGTCGCGGCATTCCGTGTTCGCCCACACCCGCACCGCACGAATTGCATCACAGTTGCGCGACCGCACGGTGTCGTTTCGATTTGTGCTGCAGCGGTGTCGATCGAGCCTGCTAATATTCATTTTCGTCCGCGATCGGCAGGCTGGCATCACGCACAGCCCGTCAGCCGATCGGCCCGCCATCAAGTGTTTCCGCTGACGTGAGGCAATCCAAATCCATGAATAACCTGCACCGCGAACTCGCCCCGATCTCGTCTTCCGCCTGGGAACAAATCGAGGAGGAAGTGGCACGCACGTTCAAACGATCGGTGGCCGGCCGCCGCGTCGTCGATGTCGACGGCCCCGAAGGCCCCGAGCTGTCGGCCGTCGGCACCGGGCACCTGGTCGCCGTCGACGCGCCGCGCGAGCACGTGAACGCGCGGCTGCGCGAAGTCCGCACGATCGTCGAGCTGACGGTGCCGTTCGAGTTGAGCCGCGATGCGATCGACAGCGTCGAGCGCGGCGCGCGCGATGCCGACTGGCAACCGGCGAAGGACGCCGCGCAGCGGCTCGCGTTCGCCGAAGACAACGCGATCTTCGACGGCTACCGGGCCGCCGGCATCGTCGGCATCCGCGAAGGCACGTCGAACCGCAAGCTCACGCTGCCGGCGGACGTCAGCGCGTATCCCGACGCGATCAGCGATGCGCTCGAGGCGCTCCGCCTCGCCGGCGTCGACGGCCCGTATTCGGTGGTGCTCGGCTCGGATGCGTACACGGCGCTCAGCGAGGCGCGCGACCAGGGTTATCCGGTCCTCGGCCATATCAAACGGATCGTCAGCGGCGAGATCATCTGGGCGCCGGCGATCAGCGGCGGCTGCGTGCTGTCCACGCGCGGCGGCGATTACGAGCTGCATCTCGGGGAAGACGTATCGATCGGCTACACGAGCCATACCGACAAGGTCGTCCGCCTGTACCTGCGCGAAACGTTCACGTTCCTGATGCTGACGAGCGAAGCATCGGTGGCCGTCGCGCCGCAGGGCAACCCAACGGCCTGACCCCGGCTGTCCGCGCGATGCCCGCCGGGCGTCGCGCGCGGCCGGCCGCACCGCCGGCCGCATGTTCGTCGCCGATCGAGCCCACTTTGCATGGAGTGTGTGATGAGCGAGTCGAATGAGGCATTACAGGCGCTGCAGGCGTCGGTCGACCAGTTGAAGCAGGCGGTCGACGCGAACGCGAGCCGCCAGGCCGGCGATACCGCCGTGCTGTTCACCGTCCTGTCGCTGGTCCTGGCCGAGTTGCCGCCCGACACGCGCAACCTGATCGAGGATTCGTTCTCCGTCTGGGCCAATGGCCTGCCGGATGCGGCACTGTCAACGGACGTGAAGCAGATCGCCCGGCAACGGCTCGCGATGACCCTCCCGGACTGACTGCGGCACGCAGCGGTTGCGCCCTGTCCGGGCCGGACCGTGCAACCCGCCTGCTCCTTTGGCCGCCACACACGCATCGTCCGCGGTGCGTGCGTGGCTGCATCCGGCCGCTCGCCGCACGTCCCCCGTGCGGCGCTTCCGTCGCGCCCGGCCACCCGCGGCACCCGCCATCCACCTGCAACCGGCGCTCTGCGCGCCCATGTCGCACCACGCCCCGTTCGCGTGGCGCCCGCCCCGCTTTCCCGTCACCGCGCGTTACGCGTGCCGCGCACGCCCGCGCCGCCGTGCATCCGCCCGTCTGTGCTCCTCTTCGCCCGTGCGCGCCCGCATCCGAGGGTGCAATTCGCGGCCGGGCCGGCGCGGAACTGTGTCTTGGATGGCCTCCGCCGATTCGCTATTTTGAACGCAGTCGAAGCGATGCCGTGGGCTCCTCCCGGCACGCACGCCTGCCGTCCTGACCGCGACCGCGCACGACGCCGGCGCGCACTGCGCGACAGCCCGGGCACGGCCCGCGCGCCGCCGTGCCGCCCTGCTTCATGTCGTGCGTTCGCGGTCGGGCTGCGCAAGCGCCGCGCCGCATCGGGACTTCACCCTTCGACCCACTTTCACCGACAGGAGCCAGACCACCATGCCCGCACTTTGCGATATCTGCCACGCCCGGCCGGCCGTCGCGCGCGCAACCGTGATGCAGGACGGCGAGCGCAAGACCATCTCGATCTGCGACTACCACTTCCGTCAGCTGATGCGGCATCAAAGCATGCTGAACCCGTTCGATTCGCTGCTGGGCGGGGGCGGCTCGTCGTCGCTGTTCGGCGGGCTCGGTGACGAATCGCCGCTCGCCGCCGAAGTCCCGCGCGAATCGGTCGACCCGACCGACGCGTTCAGCGAGCAGACGCTGGAACTGCTGCAGCGCGCGGCCGAGAAGGCGCACGAGCTGCGCCGCAGCGAGCTCGATTCCGAACACCTGCTTTACGCGCTCGCGGACACCGACGTGTGCGCCGCGCTGCTGAAGGAACTGAAGCTGTCGCCGCAGGACATCCGGTCGTACATCGACGAGCACGCGCACACCGGCACGGCCGACCCCGATGCGCCGCTCGACAAGCTGTCGATCTCGCCGCGCGTGAAGAAGGCCGTACAGTACGCGTTCCAGGCGTCGCGCGATCTCGGCCACTCGTACATCGGCCCCGAGCACCTGCTGATCGGGCTCGCGTCGGTGCCGGACAGCGTCGCCGGCACGCTGCTGAAGAAATACGGCGTGACGCCGGAGGCGTTGCGCCAGAAAGTCGTGAAGGTGGTCGGCAAGGGCGCGGAGGACGGCCGCGTCGATGCGCCGACCGGCACGCCGAATCTCGACAAGTTCGGCCGCGACCTCACCGCGATCGCGCGCCAGGGCAAGCTCGACCCGGTGCTCGGCCGCGCGCAGGAAATCGAGAGCACGATCGAGGTGCTCGCGCGCCGCAAGAAGAACAACCCGGTGCTGATCGGCGAGCCGGGTGTCGGCAAGACGGCGATCGTCGAGGGGCTCGCGCAGCGGATCGTCAACGGCGACGTGCCCGAGGTGCTGCGCGACAAGCGGCTCGTCGAAGTCAACATCAACTCGATGGTGGCAGGCGCCAAGTATCGCGGCGAGTTCGAGGAGCGCGCGAAGCAGCTGATCGACGAAGTCACGGCGAAGCAGGACGAACTGATCCTGTTCATCGACGAGCTGCATACGATCGTCGGCGCGGGCCAGGGCGGCGGCGAAGGCGGCCTCGACATCGCGAACGTGCTGAAGCCCGCGCTCGCGCGCGGCGAGCTGAGCCTGATCGGCGCGACGACGCTCAACGAATACCAGAAGTACATCGAGAAGGACGCCGCGCTCGAACGCCGCTTCCAGCCCGTGTTCGTGCCGGAGCCGAGCGTCGAGCAGACGATCGTGATCCTGCGCGGGCTGCGCGACAGCCTCGAGGCGCACCACCAGGTGACGTTCGCCGACGACGCCTTCGTCGCGGCCGCCGAATTCGCCGACCGCTACATCACGTCGCGCTTCCTGCCCGACAAGGCGATCGACCTGATCGACCAGGCCGCCGCGCGCGTGCGGATCGGCGCGACCTCGCGCCCGGTCGACATTCAGGAAGGCGAAGCGCAGATCGCGCAACTGAAGCGCGAGCAGGACTATGCGACCTCGCGCAAGCGCTTCGACGAAGCGAAGCAGTTCGAAGAGCAGATCAATGCGAAGCAGAAGGCCGTGGACGAGATGATGGAGGCGTGGCAGCGCAAGACCGGCTCGGAGACGCTCGAGGTGACCGTCGAATCGGTGGCCGAGGTCGTGTCGCGGCTCACCGGCATCCCCGTGTCCGAACTCACGCAGGAAGAACGCCAGAAGCTGCTGAAGATGGAAGAGCAGTTGCGCGAGCGCGTGGTCGGCCAGAGCGATGCGGTGGTCGCCGTCAGCGATGCCGTGCGACTGTCGCGCGCCGGGCTCGGCCAGACCCACCGGCCGATCGCGACGTTCCTGTTCCTCGGGCCGACGGGGGTCGGCAAGACCGAGCTCGCGAAAGCACTGGCCGAGACCGTGTTCGGCGACGAGCAGGCGATCATCCGCATCGACATGTCCGAATACATGGAGCGCCACGCGGTCGCGCGGCTGATCGGCGCGCCGCCCGGCTACGTCGGCTACGACGAAGGCGGCCAGCTCACCGAGCGCGTGCGGCGCCGCCCGTACAGCGTGATCCTGCTCGACGAGATCGAGAAGGCGCATCCGGACGTCTACAACGTGCTGCTGCAGGTGTTCGACGACGGGCGTCTCACCGACGGCAAGGGCCGCGTGGTCGATTTCAGCAACACGATCATCATCGCGACCAGCAACCTCGGCGCGGCGATCATCATGGACAACCTCACGCAGCCGGAAGCCGCGCGCAAGACCGACAAGGCGATCCGCGAGGAACTGATGCAGGTGCTGAAGGGGCATTTCCGGCCCGAGTTCCTGAACCGGATCGACGAGGTGATCGTCTTCCACGCGCTGTCGAAGGACAACATCCGCTCGATCGTGCAGATCCAGCTCGATCGCGTGGTGCGTACCGCCGCCGCGCAGGACATCACGCTCGTGATGGGCAGCTCGCTCGTCGACCACCTGACCGAAGTCGGCTACCAGCCGGAATTCGGCGCGCGCGAACTGAAACGCCAGATCCGCCAGACGATCGAGACGCGGCTCGCGAAGGAGATCCTCGCCGACCGGCTGAAATCGGGCGACAAGTGCGAGGTCGACTACGACAAGGACAGCGACGAAGTGAAGTTCAACACGCTCGCCGCGCCTGAAGCAAAGGATCCGAAGGACGCGAAACCGGACGCCGACGGCAAGGCCAAACCCGACGGCAAGGCCGCCAAGGCGGCAGCAGACGCGAAGCAGGACGACACGCGCGCCGACGCCCCGCCGCCCGCGGCGAAGCCCGGCAAGAAGTCGTCCGGCGCGAAGAAGGACGCACACTAAAACAACGCTTGCCCTGCAACCCGGGGCACGCATGACCGGCTCCGTCCGTCGGACGGAGCCGCCCCACGCCGCGACACGGCGCAACCGAGCCACCCGCACCGGGCCCGGCTATTGGAGATTCACCATGACAAATCGACGCGAAGTGCCAGGCATCAGGAAATACGATGGGCCCGCCGGCGGTTGGGGCGCGCTTCGCGCGACAGCCGATGCGGTGCGCACGCAGATGGAAACCATCGAGGCGCCGATCGTGCTGATGCGGACCAACCAGCCCGACGGCTTCGACTGCCCCGGCTGCGCGTGGCCGGACAAGGAACACAAGTCGACGTTCCAGTTCTGCGAGAACGGCGCGAAGGCCGTCACGTGGGAAGCGACCACCAAGCGCGTGACGCCCGAGTTCTTCGCGGCGAACACCGTGTCGTCGCTGCTGCGCATGTCGGACTACGAACTGGAGAACATGGGCCGGCTCACGCATCCGCTCGTCTACGACCGCGCGACCGACACGTTCCGCGCGATCGAATGGGACGACGCCTTCGCGCGCATCGGCGAGGTGCTGCGCGCGCTGCCGCCCGAGCAGGTCGAGTTCTACACGTCGGGCCGCGCGTCGAACGAAGCCGCGTACCTGTATCAGCTGTTCGCGCGTGAGCTCGGCACCAACAACTTCCCGGATTGCTCGAACATGTGCCACGAGCCGACCAGCGTCGGCCTGCCGCAGTCGATCGGTATCGGCAAGGGCACCGTGTCGCTGGAGGATTTCGACCACTGCGAGCTGATCATCTCGATCGGCCACAATCCCGGCACGAACCATCCGCGGATGATGGGCACGCTGCACGAGTGCGCACGCCGCAACGTGCCGATCATCGTGTTCAACCCGCTGCGCGAGCGCGCGCTCGAACGCTTCGCCGATCCGCAGGACATGATCGAGATGGCGTCGTTCGGCTCCACGCGGATCGCGTCGACGTACTACCAGGTCGACGCAGGCGGCGACGCGGCCGCGCTGAAGGGCATCATGAAGGCGCTGCTGAAGCTCGAAGCCGAGCAAGGCAACGTGCTCGACCGCGACTTCATCGCGCAGCACACCAACGGCTTCGACGCGTTCTCGGCCGACCTCGAAGCCACGTCGTGGGACGACATCGAACGCGCGAGCGGCCTGAGCCAGGCGCAGCTCGAACAGGTGGCGATCGCGTATGCGAAGTCGAACGCGACGATCGTCACGTACGGGATGGGCGTCACGCAGCACAACAAGGGCACGGCGACCGTGCGCCTGATCGCCGACCTGCTGCTGATGCGCGGCAACATCGGCAAGCCCGGCGCCGGCGTGTGCCCGCTGCGCGGCCATTCGAACGTGCAGGGCAACCGCACGGTCGGCATCACCGAGAAGCCGTCGGCCGAGTTCCTGAAGAAGATCGAGGACGTGTGCGGCTTCACGCCGCCCGCGCATCACGGGCACGACGCGGTGCAGGCGATGCAGGCGATGATCGACGGCACCGCGAAGGCGCTGCTGTGCCTCGGCGGCAACTTCGCGGTCGCGCTGCCCGATCCGGAACAGTCGTTCCCGGCGATGGCGAAGCTCGACCTGAGCGTGCATCTCGGCACGAAGCTGAACCGCTCGCACCTGCTGGTCGCGAAGGAAACCTTCATCCTGCCGGTGCTCGGCCGCACCGAACTCGACATGCAGGCCACCGGCCGCCAGTCGATCACCGTCGAGGATTCGATGTCGATGGTCCACGCGTCGGCCGGCAAGCTCAAGCCGGCGTCCGACCAGCTGCGCTCGGAGCCCGCGATCGTCGCGGGGATCGCGCATGCGACGCTGCCGAACAGCAAGGTCGCATGGCTCGACCTGATCGCCGACTACGACCGCATCCGCGACCTGATCGACCGCACGGTGGACGGCTTCGAGGCGTTCAACGAGCGCATCCGCACGCCGGGCGGCTTCCGGCTGCCGTTGCCGCCCACCGAGCGCGTGTGGCCGACGCCGACCGGCAAGGCGATGTTCTCGGTCTACAAGGGCGTGAAGGAGGATGCCGACGTGCTCGGCGGCGAGCAGGTGCTGCGGCTCATCACGCTGCGCAGCCACGACCAGTACAACACGACGATCTACGGGCTCGACGATCGTTATCGCGGTGTGTTCGGGCGTCGCGACGTGCTGTTCATGAACCCGGCCGATCTCGCGAAGTACGGGCTCGAACACGGCGACCTCGTCGACATCGAGACGATCACCGCCTCGGGCCGCACGCTGCGTCTCGAGAAGATCACCGCGATCGAGTACGACATCGCGCCGGGTTCGGTCGGCGCGTACTACCCGGAAGCGAACGTGCTCGTGCCGCTCGACTACATCGACAAGGAAAGCGGCACGCCGTCGTACAAGTCGGTGCCGGTGCACGTCGTGCGCTCGGCGGTGGTCTGATCCGCGGGCAGGCAGGTTCGCGTCGCGGCACGCCGCGCGCCTGAACCTGCCTGCCGCCCCGCGCCCGCCTTTCCCGGCCGCCGCATCGCAACCGATGCGGCGGCCGTTTCGTTTCATCGCGCCGAACGACGCCCGGTTTACCGCACCGCCGTCGGCGGCATCGTCGCGCCCGTCTGCCGGCGCCGATACGCGCTGTCGCGCGTCGCGAGCCAGTAGTACAGCGGCGACGTCAGCGCGAGCCCCACGAGCCACGACAGGTCCGCGCCGCCGAGATGCGCGGGAATCGGGCCCGCATACATCGGCGTGTTCATGAACGGGATCTGCACGAGGATGCCGATCGCATACGCGAGCAGCGCCTGCGGATTGAAGCGGCCGTAGATCCCGCCGTCGGCCATGAAGATCGACTGGATGTCGTACTTGCCCTTGTGGATCACGTAGAAGTCGATCAGGTTGATCGCGGTCCACGGCACCAGCACGACGAGCAGCGCGAGCACGAGATCGACGAGGTTGCCGACGAAGTTCGTCGACGCGCCGATCGCCGCGTAGCAGCACGCGACGAAGATCACGACCGACACCACCGCGCGCGCCTTCGCGGTCGGAATCCATTTGTACGCGAACGTCTGCACCGACGTGATCACCGCGAGCACCGCGCCGTACAGGTTCAGCGCGTTGTGGCTGATCACGCTCAGCAGGAACAGCACGAGCATCAGCGGGCCGAGCGGGCCCGTCGCCTGCTTGACCGCATCCATCGTGTCCGCGCCGGCCGGCACCGCGAGCACCGCGACCGCGCCGAAGATGAACGCGAGCGTCGAGCCGATCGTGCAGCCGAGATAGGTCGCCCAGAACGTCGACGCCACGCCGACGTTTTCCGGCAGATAGCGCGAATAGTCCGACACGTACGGTGCGAACGCGATCTGCCACAACGCCGACAGCGACACCGTCGCGAGCCAGCCCGCGAAGTCGAAGCCGCCGCGCGTCAGGAAATCGTCGGTCGTCACGTGCGTGAGGATCATCCAGAAGCCGACGACGATGCCGATGCCGAGCACCCACGTGCCGATCCGGTTCAGGATGTGGATGAACCGGTATCCGACGATCCCGATCAGCCCCGAACCCACCGCGCCGATCACGATGCCGACGGGCACCGGCACCGACGCCGCGATGCCGTGCACCGACTTGCCGGCGAGCACGATGTTCGACGCGAAGAAGCCGACGTACATCACGGCCGCGATCACGGTCACGAGCAGCGCGCCCCACGAGCCGAACTGCGCGCGGCTCTGGATCATCTGCGGGATGCCCATCTGCGGCCCCTGCGCCGAATGCAGCGCCATCAGCACGCCGCCCACCGCCTGGCCGACGACGATCGCGACGATGCCCCATAGCAGGTTCAGGTGGAACATCTGCACGCCGAGCGCGCCGGTCACGATCGGCAGCGGCGCGATGTTGCCGCCGAACCAGAGCGTGAACAGGTCGCGCACCTTGCCGTGGCGCTCGGCGGGCGGCACGTAGCCGATCGTGTGCTTCTCTATCATCGGGGACGCATTGCGTTCCGCGTTCGTCATGGTGAAGTCTCCTGTCCTGCGCGGCGATGCGCGCGTGCCGTGTCAGCCGGCGCGCGTCGGGGTGCGCGCCTGCAATCGGGTCCGGATACGCGAACGACGACGCACCGCGTGCACGCGCGGCGGAGTCGAACGCAGCGAACGAAACACTCGCGGGGACGGATGACATGCCCCGCCGGCGCGTGTGCGGCCGCTTCGTGATCGTGGTGATCTTCGCGATCCAGGTTGGAGACGATGGTGCGCCACGGGTATCGCGACCGGAAAATACTAAAAATATTTCCGGGACATACGAAAAAGCTCTGCAGCGGAAATTCCGGCGCCGGGGCCTTTCAGGTAAGGTGCTACGCACAACCATGGACAGATTGCGCCCGGGCGGCACGCCGGGGCCGTGCATCAGAGGTGCGTGTGGCTCACTACACTTTGCGGCAACTGAAATACTTCGTGACGACGGTGGAATCCGGCAGCGTGGCCGAGGCCTCGCGCCAGCTCTTCATCGCGCAGCCGTCGATCTCCAGCGCGATCAAGGGGCTGGAAGAAAGCTTCGGCGTGAAGCTGTTCATTCGTCATCATGCGCAGGGCGTATCGCTGACGCCGGGCGGCACGCGCTTCTACCGGAAAGCGCAGGAGCTGCTGCGCATCGCGCACGAATTCGAACAGAACGCGCTCGCCGACAACGACGTGATCACCGGGCAGATCGACATCGGCTGCTTCGAGACGGTCGCGCCGCTCTACCTGCCGCAACTGATCGCGGGCTTTCGCGAGCGCTACCCGGGCGTGAACATCCGGCTGCGCGACGGCGACCAGCAGGAACTCGTGCAGGGCCTGACGTCCGGCACGTTCGATCTCGCGCTCATGTACGACCACGATCTCGACGGCACGATCGAGACCGAACCGCTGATGCCGCCACAGCAGCCGTACGTGCTGCTGCCGGAGAACCACCGGTTCGCGGGCCAGGCGCACGTGTCGTTGCGCGACCTCTGCGTCGAGCCGATGATCCTGCTCGACGTGCAGCCGAGCCGCACGTATTTCGTCAGCCTCTTTCACGAACTCGGGCTGACGCCGAACATCGTGTTCGGGTCGCCGTCGATCGAGATGGTGCGCGGGATGGTCGGCCGGGGATTCGGCTTCTCGCTGCTCGTCACGCGCCCGCACTCCGAATACACATACGACGGCCAGCGGGTCGTGACGATCGGCCTCAGTGAAACGGTGAGCCCGTCGGGGCTCGTGAGCGCGCGGTTGAAGCGCGGCCAGCTCACGAAGCAGGCGCAGTCGTTCGTCGATTTCTGCCGCGAGCGGCTCGCGCAGATCGTCGCGGAAACGGCGAGATAAGACGCGCAAACACGCACGCACCGCGCGAGGCGGTGCGTGCGTGTTTGCAGTGACGATTTCAGGCGGCCGGCGACAGATACGCAGCCAGACGACTCAGCATCGCGTCGCATCCATGCAGCTGGTCGAGCGTGACGAACTCGTCGGGCTTGTGCCCCTGGTCCATGCTGCCGGGCCCGCATACCACGGCCGGAATCCCGGCCTGCCCGAACAGCCCGCCCTCGGTGCCGAACGCGACCGTGCCGAACGCATCGGAACCGCTCAGCATCGCGAGCAGGTGCGCGGCCTCGCTGTCCGGCGCAGTGGCCAGCCCCGGATACGCGCCCAGCGGCTGCAATCGAATATCGGTATCGGGCTGCACCGCACGCATTCGCGGCAACAGTTCGGATTCCGCATAGTCCTGCAGCTTGCGCGGCACGTCGTGCGCGTCGAAATCCGGCAACGCACGCACCTCGAAGTCGAATTCGCATTCGGCCGGCACGATGTTCAGCGCTCGGCCGCCCTTGATCAGCCCCGTCTGCACGGTCGAGAACGGCGGATCGAAACGGCCGTCGTGCCGTTCGGGCCGCGCGAGCGCCGCGCCGATCTCGCCGAGCCGGCCGATCAGCTTCGCCGCATAGTCGATCGCGTTGACGCCCGACGGCGCATACGCCGAATGGCACGCGGCCCCCTTCACGTGGCAGCGCATCGCGAGCTTGCCCTTGTGGCCGAGCACCGGCTTCAGTTCGGTCGGCTCGCCGATCAGGCACAGGCGCGGCCGGTGCGGGCGCGCGGCCAGTGCGTCGAGCATCGGCCGCACGCCGAGGCAGCCGACTTCCTCGTCATACGAGAACGCGAGATGCACGGGCACGCGCAGCGGACGCGCGACGAACGCCGGCACGGCCGCGAGCGCCGACGCGATGAAACCCTTCATGTCGGCCGTGCCGCGCCCGTACAGGCGGCCGTCGCGCTCGGTCAGCCGGAACGGCTCGACCGTCCACGCCTGCCCGTCGACCGGCACCACGTCGGTATGGCCCGACAGCGCAATGCCGCCGCGATCGCGCGGCCCGATCGTCGCGTACAGGCTCGCCTTCGTCCGTTCCGCGTTGTAGAACAGTTCGCTCTCGACGCCGAAGCCCGCGAGATAGTCGCGGATGAAACCGATCATCTCGAGATTCGAATCGCGGCTGACCGTCGCGAAACCGATCAGCCGCTCGAGCAGCGCGCGGCTCGACGTGTCATTCATCGCCCGGTACTCCGTAGCTCGGCGCGGCGGTCGGGTTCAGCGCGCGCGTCTGGTAGTCCTGCATCTGCGGCCGATACGCCCGCCACAGCGCATCGAGCTGCCCGACCGGATCGGCTTCGGCCCAGTCGACGCGCAGGTCGACGATCGGCCAGGTCACGTCGCCCGCCACCTTCAGCGCGGCCGAGTGCACCGGCCCCGCCTCGCCGCCGGCCGCGATCGCCGCGTGCATCGCGGCGAGCAGGCGATCGGCGAGCAGGCCGGGTGCCTGCTCGAAGGCGCGCGCCATCGCGTCGATCACGTCCGGCGAAGCCAGCAGGTTGCCGGCCGCCACGCACTGTTCGCCGCGCACCGCGTGATGCGTGCCGAGCGCTTCCTTGCCGGTGAAACACGCCGCCTGCCCCTGCCCGTCGATCACAGTGACCTGCCGGTACTGGCTCCAGCCGTTCGCGCTGAGCGCGCGGTCGAGCGCCGCGGCGGGCGCAAGCTGTTCGTGCTCGATCAGGTCGAGGATCTGCGGGCCGAGCGCCGGCAGCGTGATGTTCTGCGTCGCGACGGCGCCGACGCCCGCGCGCACCCACGGGCAGCGCGCGCCCACCGCGATGCTCGACGAGCTGATCGCGATGCCGAGCTGCCCCGTCTCCGGGCAGCGCCCGACGATGGAGAAAGTCATGTCGCCTCCCGGGCGCGGTTCGGCTGCCAGTTGTCCGGAATCACGGCGATCACGTCGATTTCCATCAGCCACTGCGGCTGGCCGAGCGCGGACACGACGAGCCCCGTCGAGATCGGATACACGCCCTTCAGCCACTTGCCGACTTCCTGGTACACCGGCTCGCGATAACGCGGGTCGATCAGGTAGGTCGTCGTCTTCACGATGTGCGTGAGGTCGCTGCCGGCTTCCTCCAGCAACTGCCTGACGTTCTTCATCGCCTGCTCGGCCTGTGCGCGCGGGTCGCCGAGGCCGACCAGGTTGCCGTCGAAATCGGTGCCGACCTGGCCGCGCACGTAGACGGTGTTGCCGGCCCGCACGGCCTGGCACAGGTCGTTGTCGAGCGTCTGGTTCGGGTAGGTATCCTTCGTGTTGAACATACGGATACGGGTATGGGTCGGTTGGCTCATCGAAATCCTTCAGTCGTCAGGGGGCACGCCGCCGCACCGGGCGCGAACACCATCGCGGTGCGGCAGGCGGGCAGCATGGGGTCGGTCAGTTGACCGCGTCGGCGAGCGGCCGCGCGTCGGCATGCGACGCGGCGCCGCCCGGCTCCGGGCGCGACGCCGAGCGGCGCTGCGACGCGTCGTGGTATTCGAGGTAGGTGCGCTGCGTCGCGATGTGATCGGCGATGTGCCGCGCGTCGTGCCACACGCCCCAGATGAAGCTGGAGCCGCGCCGCGACAGCCACGGCAACCCGAGGAAATAGATGCCCGGCTCCTTCGACACACCGCGCTGGTGCCGCGGCTTGCCGTTCGCGTCGAACGCATCGACCTTCAGCCAGCCGTAGTCGACCGCATACCCCGTCGCCCAGACGATCGACGTGACGCCCGCGCCGGCGAGATCGAGCGCGAGGATCGGGTGCGCAACGCAGTCGGGGTTCGGCAGGATGTGGCGGGCGTCGGGTTCGGCCGGCAGGTCGAGGCCGTTGCGGGCCGCATAGGCGTCGGCCGCGTCGAGCAGCGACAGGTAGTTCTCGTCGCCGCGCGCGAGATTGATCGCGAGATCGCGCTCGAACGTGGCCACGCCGCCGCTGAACGACTTCGTCAGCCCGACGAGCGTCACGCCCTGGTTCGCGAGCTTGCGGAAATCGACCGTATGGCCGCCGCGCGCGCCGCTCACCGCGATCGTCACGTGTTCGCGGCCCGGCGTCGCGACTTCCTTGTCCCATTCGCCGAGCACGCCGAGCCACCAGCAGAAGTCGCGGCCGCGATACGCGCGCGGCGGGCGGTCGTGCGGGCCCACCGACAGGTAGACCCGGCGGCCCGCGCGCTGCAGCTCGTCGGCGATCTGCACGCCCGACGAACCCGCACCGACCACCAGCACCGCGCCGTCCGGGAGCTGGCCCGGGTTGCGGTAGTCGGCGGAATGGAGCTGCACGAGCCGCGCGTCGTCCGGTGCGATCGGCGGAATCACCGGGCGCTGGAACGGCCCCGTCGCGACGACCACGCGGTTCGCCTCGATCGTGCCGTCGGACGTCTCGACGACGAAACCCGGCTTGCCCGTATTGCGCACGACCCGCTGCACCTCGACGCCGGTGCGGATCGGCGCGTCGAACTTGCGCGCATACGCTTCGAAGTAGTCCGCGACCTGGTCTTTCGACGCGAACGCGTCGGGGTCGAGGCCGTCGAATTCGAGCCCCGGGAAGCGGTCGTGCCACGCGGGGCCGTTCGCGACCAGCGAATCCCAGCGCCCCGTGCGCCAGCGTTCGGCGATGCGGCTGCGCTCCAGCACGAGATGCGGCACGCCCAGCTTGCCCAGGTGCTCGCTCATGGCCACGCCGGCCTGACCGGCGCCGACGACGAGCGTATCGATTGAGGTTGTTTCGACTGCCACGGCTGTCTCCTTCTGAAGTGCGGCTCGGCGCGACGCGCGTGCTGTCGCTTGAGCTGGAATGGAGACATTCTGCTGACACGCCGCTTGCGGCGAAATGATGATTTTTGTTGGTGTTGATGAGCAAAAAGCTGGGGGGCGCGCGGGCGGCCAGCGGCGCGGAACGACGCGCCCGTGTTGCACCGGCGCCCGCCCGGACGGCGGGCGCCGGCTTCAACCGGTCGCGCCGGCTACGCGTTCGTCCATGCGCCGGCGCCCTGCCGATACTGGATCACGCCGCCGTTGATCCGCACCCGCAGGTTGCCGTCCGGCAACGGCACCCAGTTCTGCATGTCGAGGCTCAGCATCAGCGCGGCGAAGAAGTCCCGCAGTTGTTGCGACTCGCTGGCCTGCCAGAGATCGATGCGCCCGAGGCAGGTACGCAGGTCGCCGCTCTGCTGCATGATCGTCTCGACCTGCCCGGCCACGTTCGCCGACGGGTCGTACACCTTCGTACCGTCGTCGCTGACGATCGACAGATGGATCGCGCGCACCGACGCCGGCTGGCCCGGCGTCTGCTCGACGAGCGCGATGCAGCTCGTCATCGCGCCGAAATCGATTTCCGTCGCATCTCCCCAGATGCGCTCGCCAACCACCAGCGGCGCGGGACCTTGTACGTTCTGAATGTCGTAGGGCATGGGTTCCTCACTTGACTCGATGGGACTGCCGGTGGCGGGGCGGCGACGTGTCCGCGAAAGCGGACACGCGTCGTTCCCGCCGCTCACATCCCGCGGCGGGCCTGACGGCCCGGCGGGTCGTGTCGATTGATTCCTGGTCGCCGCGCGCGGTCGCGCGCTACGCACCCTTCTTGTCCAGCAGCGCCTGATACCGCTGCAGGCTCTCGTCGATCTTGTCGAGCGCGATGCTCGCGGCCTCGCCTTCGATCGCCTCCGCGGCACCCGCGACGACCGCCGCGGTCGCGACGAACAGGTCGGTCAACAACAGCCCCACCGCATCCATCGCCATCCCGCGCACGTTCTCGTCGATGGTCTTCTGCGCCAGGTCCTTCATCAGCACGCTCTTGCCCGCGATCGCCAGCGACGTCGACGCCTCGAAGTAGTTGGCCGCCGCCTGCGCGACCATCCCGCCCGCCTGCGTGATCATCATGTTCGGGCCGACGGCGATCTGCGTCGTCGCGTAGGACGCCGCCTCCGCGTTGATCGCCTGCACGGTCTGCAGCGCCGAACCGCCGCCCCCGGCCGGATCGGCGACCTGGTTCGGCGCCTTCAGCGCTTCGGTGAGCCTGCGCAGCCGGTTGACCGGCCATGCGCGCGCGCCGGCCTTCGGCGCCGCGACGGGCGGCGCGACATCGGCGGGTGTCGTTGCGTCGGCCGGCGTCGTTGCGCCTGCTGCCGCGGACGCGCCATCGTGCGGCGCCTGCGGCGCACCGTCGCCGCGCCCGCCCAAAAGGCCTTTCATGTTCATGGTTCAGGTATCCCGAGAGTCGACTAATGCGTGGAACCCGTCTGCGGCCCGGCCGCCGGGGCTTGCGCCGCGCCGCCCGATGCCGGCTTCGGCGACGCTTCGACGGACAGGATCATGGCCACCGCCTTCGACACGACGGCATTCGAAATCTGGTTCAGCGCCGCCTGCTGCTGCGTCATGTTCTGCGCCGAGATGCCGACGGCCTGGCTGAACATCTGGTAAAGCATGCCCAGCGCCTGGGCCGGGGATCCCGCGACGACGTTGACATTGGTCTGCGTCAGCGCGTCGGTAACCTGCTCATTGACTTTGTCTGCCACGAGGCCTCCTCGGATCTCGGCTCCGGCATGCGATTGAAGGAACGGCAAGCCATCGACGCCGCGCATGCCGTTAGGAACGCTGCATGCCCGCGTTCGTGAACGCGCTCACGCGAGTTCCTCGCGCAATTTCCTGCGCAGCAGCTCGACACGCTTCCTGGCCAGCGGCTCGTTGATCCCGAGCGTCGCCGCGATGTGCAGATAGGGCCGGTCCTCCTCGAACTTCAGCGTGAACAGCATCTGCTGCTGCGACGGGAGCGTGGACAGCACCTGCTCGAGACGCAGCAGCTGTTGCCGGAGCAGCAGCTGCTGCTCCACCGACGGCGCGTGGCCGGCCAGCTCGACGGTGTGATCGTCGTCCCAGCCCGGGTCGAATTCGAGCATGCCGCTTTCGCGCACACGGCGGCGCGCGCCGTCGAGGAACGCGTGGTTCAGCGCCAGAAAGAGAAAGCCGGCCAGGTTCCGGACGCGCTCGGGCGAACGTTGCAGGTAGATGTGGACCTTGAGCGCGGTATCGGAGAGCAGTTCGTCGGCACGGTGGATATCGCCCTTGCACAACAGGCGCGCGCGGCGCCGCAATTTCCCCTGCATTTCCCGCCACGTGTGATCGAGCTGCTGCGCCGGTGACTCAGGCGTCGAAACAGCGTGCTGGTTCGAGGTTGTCATCCCGTGCCTTCCTTTTTTATGGAAAACACAGAATCGATTCGATGCCGGGAATGGCGCTGTTACCCGCGTAACACCGTTTTAAAGATAATCGCTTCGTGTAAATTTTCTTGATTATTGTGAACGGAAACTTTAATTCCCCGGCATCTCCTCATCCGTCGTTTCGGGCGCGCCGTCGAGCGTGAACAATGGCATTTCGATGAAAAATGGCGACTGCCGCCGCGATGCGATTACGCCGGCACGCTGCTGTCGATGTCGGTCGACCAAAGGTCCCTGGCGCCGAAGCAAAACCATATCGGGATCACTTTCCCATTATCTGGTTATTTTCATCATTCATTTTCACGCAATGCCAAAGGCAGCGTTTTTCGCTAGGTGGCCGCATCGTCAAACAACCTTGCACGGAAAACATGCCTGCCCTCGTCAACGGTCGAACGCTGTGCAATATCCCGATACTCGCCGATCTTCCGGAAAGCCTGCTCGCTCACATCGAGCGGCATCTCGCGCCCTGGCCCGAACACGGCAATCGCCTGTTGTTCTTCAAGGGCGATCCGGGCGATTTCGTCGCCTTCGTGCACTGCGGCCGCGTGTACAAGACGCTGCACGAACCCGGCGGACGCGAACTCATTCTCGGCCACTCGTTGCCGGGTGAACTCATCGGCGAAAACACGCTGGTTCGTGCCCACCGGCGCAGCTTCACCGCGCAGTTGAGCCCCGACTGCCGCGTGTCGCTGCTGCATCGCCAGTACTTCGCGCCGCTGCTGGCCAACGCGGATTTCATGGAGCGCATCCACGAGCAGCTGTGCCGGCACGTCCACCAGCTGAGCGACTTCGTCGAATCGACGTGCCTGTACCGGCTCGAAGCCAGGCTCGCGCGCCATCTGCTGAACCGCATGCAAGGGAACGATCTCGAGGTGCGGCTGCCGGAGAGCCAGAGCATCCTCGCCGCGATGCTCAACGTCAGCCGGCCGCGACTGAACAGCAGCCTGCAGAAGATGCAGCGCGACGGCCTGATCCGGCTTCACGCGCACGGCGTGACGATCGAGAAGCCGGAGCAGCTGCGGACCATCGTCAACGCCAATTGACGCGCCGGGCGCGTGCGCCGCGACGCCGCGGCGGCAGGAGGTCGCGCGCGCCGGGTTGCGCGGCGCGCGGTGAAGATCAGCCGCGCCAGTGGCCGATGGCGTTCATCAGCTGCGCGACGGCGGTCAGTTGCGACGCAAAGTTGTCGTTCGCGGAGCGCGCCGCGGCGGCCACCGCCACCGGCGAGCCGGCGTAGAGCTGCATGATGCCGACGGTCGTGGCGGCGAGGTTGGACATCGCCTGGTTCGCCTGCATCTGCACCGCGTTGTGAAGCAGGATCGCGGACGCATGGCTGTTCGACTGCATGAGCGTGCCCAAGGCCACGGCGGGCGCTTCGCCCACCACCTTGACGTTGGCTTGCGTGACCGCATCGGTCACCGCGGCGGAAACCTGTTCCGGCATGTCGTTGCTCCTGGTTTGCCCGCCGCTGCGAGGCAGTCACGGCGAACGCATGAATGGGTCGGTCGGCGACGTGCGCCGGGCGGTTGCATCGGTGCGCGCGAGCGCTCGCCGTCGCGAGCGTCGGGATGACGACAGGCGCCGGGCGACAGCCACGGAAATCGGGGCCGCCGCCCGGCGTCGACGCCGGATTACGCGTCAGGCCAGCGCCTTGCCGAGCGCGAGCACGTCGGCCAGCACGGACAGCACGCCGTTCGAGCCGATTTCCGTCGCGGCGGCGCCGGCGCTCGCCGGCCCGAGCGTGTAGAGCTGCATCGTGCCCACGTTCGTCGAGGTCGGCAGCTGTACCGCGGCCTGCGACTGCTGCTGCACGGCGTTCTCGAACAGCACGCTGAGCGAATGGCTCTGGGCCTGGTACAGCGAGCCCGTTGCCATCGCCGGCGCTTCACCCACCACCTTGACGTTGGTCTGCGTGACGGCGTCGGTGATCGCGGCATTGACCGCGCACGTCTTGCAGTTGCAGGGGTCTTTCGGATCCTTCGGATCCGTCGGGGCGCTTGTATCATTTGCCATCGAATTTCTCCTGGTTTGCGAACGGGCGCCGCATCGAATCGGCTCTACCCGTCCTGTCGTTTGCTCCGGAACACCGCGCGGCACCGCTGTTCAGGCGCCGGCGGACGTGCTGCGGTTCGGCGGTGCGGCGGCCCGAGCCGCTTGCGCCGCCGCTCGACCGCGGCGTGGCGACCGCGCGTTACGGGCGCATCGCCTTCCCGATCGCGATCACGTCGGCCAGAATGGAAATGATCCCGTTCGCGCCGATTTCCGTGGCGGCCGCCCCCGCGCTTTCCGGCCCGATCGTGTAGAGCTGCATCGTCCCCACGTTCGTCGACGTCTGCGACTGGATCGCGGCCTGCGACTGCTGCTGCACCGCGTTCTCGAACAGGATGCTGAGCGAATGGCTCTGGGCCTGGTACAGCGAGCCCATCGCCATCGCCGGCGCCTCGGCGACCACCTTGACGTTGACCTGCGTGACGGCATCGGTAATCGCGGGATTGACCTGGCACACCTGACACGTATCACCCATTTTTTGCTCCTTGATTCACGTAGTTGAGAGGTCGCACATCGGGGCCGGCCGGTCTCGCGTCCAGCCGCCGGACTTCAGCCGCTCGACTTCAACCGCATGCCCGGTGTGCTACTCCATGGACGCTGGCCCGGGGGTATCGTGAACAGAAGCAGTGGCGGTGGCGGCAGCGGCCGGTTCGTGCAGCTCGGCCGAGCGGGCGCCGATGCGTTGCAGCCGCTCGTCGATCGCGTCGAGCCGCACGGCGAGCCGTTCGGCGAGCGAATCGACGTAGTGCCGGAAGCAGGCGTCGATTTCCTGCCGGATGAGGCCGGTCAGCTGTTCGCCGATCACCGCCAGCGCCTCGCGGGTGCTGTCCTGGATGTCGGCCGCGCCGGATGCCGGTGCGTCGTCCGGCGGCTCGTGCGCGTCGAGTACGCCGGACACCTTCTGCTGTTCCGACGCCAGCATGCCGAGGGTCGTCTCGTTCTGCGCGTCGATCGTCTGCAGGATGCCGCGCATCTTCTCGTACGCCTTCTGCTGGTTGAGCTGCAGAAAATGCTTGACCTGCTCGCGCGCCTCCTGCCGGGTTTTCAAGCGCGGCAATGGCGGGTTCGCGGCGCTCGCCTGCGTGGCCGTGCCGGCCGCCGGGGCCGGCCGGGCCGCGTGACGACCCGGCAGCCGCTCGAGCAGCGCCCGTTCTTCGGCCGGCTCGAGGGGCCGTCCCAATCGTTTCTCCGCGAACTGCCGCAGCAACGGGTCGAGTGCGTCGTCGCTCATGGGTCACACCTCCTCGAGGTCGGCCCGCGGCGCCGGTGCGTGCGGTTCGGGTACGGATGGACGCGGCGCCGGGGCGCCGACGCCGGCGTACTGCAATGGATATCGCATGGTGTTCTCCGGGAAATGGACAGGCGGCGGCCCCGCCGGAAATTTCGGCGGGACCGCTGCAGGGACGAACCGTGCGACGGGTCTGTGAAATCGGTTGTCGCCGTGCGTCGCGGCTACGCCGGCGGGCAATGCGCAGGCAAGCAGTGCCGGCGCGCATGCCGGCCGATACCGTTGCGCTGCGTTCGCCCGCCGCCCGGTGCGCGGTCTCTTTTATTGAAATCGACCTGCACCACGATCATGTTCCGCCGAATTCGATCTCCAACCTGTTTTTGCGATCCTAAGTAATCTGGCCGTTCTTGTTTCGCAAGCGGCCTTTCAACGATTCCTCTGCGAGGGCGGCTCGATCGCTCAGTGCGTAGAACGCCAGCATGCTGACGAGCATCGCAAAGGCCACGCCGCTCGTATCCCAGCGCAGCCCCACGCTGAACGCGATTGCCCTGATCGCGGTCATGCCGAGTGCCATGACGAGCAACATCCCCGCGAATTCGAGCGCGACCCGCACCGGCGCCATGACGAGCACGCGTACCGGGCCGCGTCGATGCCCGTCCTTGCGGTCGGCTTCGCGCCGAATCAACAGCGCCAGCATGGCCAGCATCGACATCGGAAACCACTGGAGATGGAGCACCAGCATGTTCCACATGGCACCGGTATCGAGCGTGCCGCCGCAGATGTCGAGAATGGCCTCGAGGGGCGCCCGCATCGCATCGAGCGTCAATCCCGCGCAGATGGCGGCCATGCACCAGAGCATCGACCGGCGCGCGCACCTGCCCGGCGGTCCGCCTCTCGTCGAGTACCCCGCCACGCCGCAGGCAAGCGCACCGATGCCGTTCCATATCCAGCTGGAAGGGGCACCATGCAGCCTCGTCGGCAAGTCGCACGCCAGGTAGCCGAGGATCGCGAACGCCAGCGCGCCGCGCACGCGTTCGGGCATCGGAAGCGTGGCCGTTCGCGCGGGCCCGGCCTCCACGCATGCGCGGATCGCGCCCGTCACCGTCGCCGTCGCCGGACGCCTGGCCGGGTTGGCCGGCGGAGCACTCGGAGCAGTCATGGCCGTTCAGGCGGGATCTCGCATGACCGCGTACCACGAGCACACCACCCCGGCCGGCGCGACGCCGCCGTTGCCGCTCGCATGCGGAACCGTCCGGACGATCGAACCGGTCAGCGCCGGACGCTGGTTGATGCCGTTGGGCCATGGCGCGCTCACGTACCCGACATAGTCGTAGACCCACTCCTCGCCGCTGACCACGCCGCGCCCCTGGAAGCGGACGGTGCCGGGATTCCCGTAGCTGATCCAGCCGTTGAGCTGCAGCTCCCATCCCGGGCCGAAAATGCGCCCCTTGAAAATGCCCGCCGGTGCCTGCGCGATCTCGATCGTGCCGAGGCCGAATTCCAGGTCGTTGAATGCGGTGGCCGGATCGGGATCGTTCAGGAAACTGCGATAGGTCCACTGGCCCACCAGGCTGCCGGTTTCCGGTGTGTAGCTCATGCGCGCGCCTCCCCTTCATGTCCATGTCGTCGAAATACCGAAGTGAACCGGCGCCACGCGATGGCGCCGGTTCGTCACGCGCCGTCGTTACCGGACCTCGAGCCGGAACAGTTTCGGCGCGGCTTGCGGAGCCGCACCGGCGACGGCTTGCGAAACGGGCGGCGAAGCCGGTTGTGTCTGCAGGCGAACGCCTTCGCGCGTATGGATCTCGACCTCGTACTGGGCCCCCTCCACCGCACTCACCGAGAACTGGTCCAGCGGAAAGAACGCCTTCACTTCGAGGTGCGTCTGGCAGTTCGCGCAGTACTGCACGCTCCAGCGGCTCAGCACGGCCTCCGTGCCGAGCAGGTGCCGCTCGCCGTCCACGTTGACGTATGCGGAGACCAGGAACGACCCCGCGATCGGCGCACGATTCAGCCCGGACACGCGCACGACCTTGCTGCTGTTGCCGGCCGGCACGGTCGTCGCCGCCAGCGAGAGCTTCGGCAGGTCTTCGAGCGAACCGGGGCCGTACGTGTAGCCGAGCTGCTCCTCGATGTTGATGCAGTCGAGCGACGTATAGGCGCGCTCCTTGCCGTTCTCGCTCTTCTTGAACGGATCGAGCGGCGACGAGAGCGTGAGCCACGAGTTGGGCACCGTGCCCGGCGTCGGCCCCTGCGCGTCGACCGAGTTGGTGCCCGGATACTCGGCGATGACGTCGAGGTGCTGCGTGAAGCCATGCCGCTTCTGCCACAGCCAGAACACGCGATCGATGAAGCAGTGATGGAAATAGAAGATCGGGTCGAGGCCCGCCGTGTCGTTTTCGCCCATGTCGCCGTTGGCGCCCGGAATCGGCGAGAGGTCGCCCTTGTTCGGGCCGTGCGGCACGTCGAACCCGCCGACCGCCAGGTGAATCTTGTTGTGCGGCGACTCGAGCGGGACGACGGGAATCGCGCCTTCCGGCAGATTCTCGTTCCACTGGGCCGCGGACGTCGTGTTGGAAAACACCGTGTAGTTCGGCGCGTCCAGGCACTGCTCGAACTTGCGCTTCACGTTGGTCGGCACCACCTTGCCCTTCACGACGATGTAGGACGTGAGCCAGTCCACGATGTTCCGGTTCAGCAATACCACGTTCTCCTTGGCATCCTTGAACCTGGCGTTGTGCTTCTCGGTCGCGGCCCGGTCCTTGTCGGTACCCACGAGCCCCGACAGCGGGTAGCGAACCGTGACGTAAGGCAGCGGCTTGCTGTAGTTCGGATCGTCGCCGTTGATGTTGTCGGTGATCGCCCGGTTGAACGTGAAGGAGGCCAGCGGATTCGGAATCTTTTCGCCGTCGAGCTCGAAATCCGGGTCGGTCAGTGCCCACGGGATGCCTTTCGTCAGCGACTCTTCGCTGGTTTCGTCCCAGAACGGCAGCATCACCTGCTCGCAACCGGGGATGCTCTGCAGCGCCTGTTCCAGCCGCAGCAGGTACGCACGGTGCCAGGTGGGGAACAACACGTTTCCGTGGTTGCAATAACCGCCCCAGTAAGACGCCGAGCCCCAGCCGGCGCCGCGGAACGGCTCGCCGTGGAAGCCGCCGATCATGAAGAACGAGTTCGGATCGTCGGGCGGCAATGCCTTGATGCCTTTCCACGCGCGCATCAGGTCTTCCAGCGGCTTTTTGTTGCCTTTCAGATATTCGACTTGCAACGATTCGATCGACGGACGAACTCTGACTCCAGATGCGTTATTCATGATATATCCAGCCTCCTTCGTGGGTAGCATTAGGGCTTGGCCGCCAGGTTTTGAACGTAAGCAGGTAGTTAATAAATATTTAAACTCGCGCTCAATCGAATTCGCTTTATTCAAATATCGCTTGGCATTTTGAAAGCGTTAATCGGCGGGCCATGGGCGGGCCCGCGTGGTCACCTGATCGCCTCCATGGGCGCGGACACGCGCAACAGGCGTAGCACGCCCTCTGGAAAGAGGCTGCGCCTTCAGATCGTAGGGATGCTGTAGTGAATCGATGTCACTTCGTCAGGCACCAATACCCGACAAAGTGACCGTGATACCCCGATAGCGTTTTATCCTGATTTGGTATGAGTAAATAAAGCAGATGGAATTGGTTTTAGCAAGAACAAGGCGACATGGATTCTCAAAAAAATCCGGGGGCGAGAGTGATGATTGGTCTCTTAAATTTTCCGAAATAATCACACCCATTTACGACGCGATAGTAAAAAACAGGCTCGGGATAATCACGGGTGCGCGGCGATGTTTATGAATGCAATCGACCGGCGGGCACCTTACGGTTGTCAGTTGCCACGTATGCGACTGAAAGCTCGCGGAGAATGGGCAAGGTTGCATTGGAAACGCGCCAAAGGCGCTACGCAAGAGCCAGCGCAGCCCCCCGCCCAGGCTCATGTTCCATTGGAAAGCGCTTGTCCCCTGTCCCCGACAATTCTTGACTGTGTCCACGCCGCCGAACTGGTAGGATGCCGGTCGCCTCGGCATGGATGGCAGCCAAAGGGCGTTCAACCGTCCCTTTTTATGCCCGCCAGCGGCCAACCCGCCGTCCCGCCCGGGCGACACGGTGCCCGGCCGCACCCCAGCCCCCGTCGAACCCCGCAACACCCCGGCGTCGCCCCACCCGACCCGTTGCAGCAACCGTTGGAGTGGCGCCTCGCGCGCCAGCAAGCATGAAGAACTCGAAGCCGCCCACCCGCCTCCCGCGCGAGAAAGACCGCACGCCGCTGGTACGCGCCGGCGCGCTGCTGCTGATGGCCGGCCTGCTGTACCTGCTGTGGCCGTCGGCCGAAACCGCCTACCTTGCGATGGAGTCCGTCATTCGCTGACACGGCACGTCCGTCCCTGCACTACGCTATACTCGCGCAATGGAAACCCGACCCGCCTCGCCGAACGTGCATCGCTGGTGGCGCGCCTGACCCAGGCGGCCCGTTTCCTTTTGCATGTCCCAAACGTGATGCCGCCAGCCATGGCGGCATTTGCGTTTCTGCGCAGACGTCATGGCTGGCGGCTTCGATAACCCGGAGCAACGACCAACATGACCCACCCGACCCGACCGACCATCCTCACCGGCGACCGCACGACCGGCCCGCTGCACCTCGGCCACTACATCGGCTCGCTGCGCGCGCGCGTGCAGATGCAGCACGAGGCGAAGCAGTTCCTGCTGCTCGCCGACACGCAGGCGCTGACCGACAACATGGGCCGCCGCCAGCGCGTCACCGAGAACGTGATCGAAGTCGCGCTCGACTATCTCGCCGTCGGCATCGATCCGGCCATCTCGACGATCGTCGTGCAGTCGCAGGTGCCCGAGCTCGCCGAGCTGTCGCAATACCTGCTCAACCTCGTCACGGTCGCGCGCCTCGAACGCAACCCGACCATCAAGGAAGAGATCCGCCTGCGCGGTTTCGAGCGCGACATCCCGGCCGGCTTCCTGACCTACCCGGTGAGCCAGGCGGCCGACATCACCGCGTTCAAGGCGACGCACGTGCCGGTCGGCGACGACCAGTTGCCGATGATCGAGCAGACCAACGAACTCGTGCGCCGCTTCAACGCGACGGTCGAGCAGCCCGTGCTGGTCGAATGCGAGGCCGTGCTGTCGGCGGTCACGCGGCTGCCGGGGATCGACGGCAAGGCGAAGATGAGCAAGTCGCTCGGCAACGCGATCACGCTCGGCTCGACGCCGGACGAGATCACGCAGGCCGTGAAGGACATGTACACGGACCCGAACCACCTGCGCGTGAGCGATCCCGGCCAGGTCGAGGGCAACGTCGTGTTCACGTTCCTCGATGCGTTCGAGCCCGACGTGCAGAAGGTCGACGAGTTGAAGGCACACTACCGTCGCGGCGGGCTCGGCGACAGCGTCGTCAAGCGCGTGCTGAACGAGCGGCTGCAGGCGCTGATCGAGCCGATCCGCGCGCGCCGCCACGAATTCGAGGCCGACAAGGCCGAGGTGATGGCGATCCTGAAGCGCGGCACGATGCACGCGCGGGACGTGGCCGGCGCGACGCTCGCGGAGGTGAAGGGGGCGATGGGGTTGAACTACTTCGATTGAGCGGCCCAGGCAGCGCGCGCGTGAACGCGCGCCGCGCGCCGGACGGTATCGGGCCGGCGCGTGGCGATCACCGCATCAGATGCGCGTGCGTGCGTCGCTGCAACCGCCTCTCGTCACGATGCGTTTGCCGGCACGGACGCGTGGCACACCGCCTCGACCCGGTTGCCGGCCGGGTCGACGAGAAACGCCCCGTAGTAGTCGCCGTGATAATGCGGCCGCAAGCCGGGCTCACCGTCGGACTGCCCGCCCGTCGCGAGGCCGGCCTCGAAAAACGCATCCACCTGCGCGCGGCTCGCGGCCTTGAAGCACCAGTGCCGCTTGCTCACGCCGACTTCGGCGGGATCCAGGTAGATCGCGAGAAAGGTCGATGCGGTGTCGTTCGCATTGCAGCGTTCGCCGTAGCCGAGTGCGGTGCCCCGGTCATAGACCCTGGCCGCGCCCAGCGCGGCCATGATGGCATCGTAGAACGGGCGCGCCAGTTCGATATCCGGCACGCTGATTGACACGTGATCAAGCAGTTGCATTGCATCTACTCCGTTGAAGGGCACACGAGTCTACATGAGCGCGACAATTCGCGCCGAAGCCACGCTGCCGCTCGTGGGCGATACCTGCACACCCGCCACTGTCACACGCGATGTCGTTCATGGCGGTAGCGGGCCGTCCCTTGGTCCACTCCGCCGATGCCGCGCCCGCGCGCCCCGCTATCGTTTCGCATGCGACCCACGAACGACGGCCTTCCGAGCACATTGGTGGAGCACTTCGAGGTAGGTGACCCGGTTTCTTGATAGGCTTCATTTCGGCGGCGCTCCTGTCCGGGAGCCTGGTCCTGGACAGGAGAACCGCGCGAATTCCCGCAGGAACCGCCGCCTTCGACCTGCAACTACTTTCGGAACTCCACCCAATGGCAGCCGACGAATCGATACACGCGTACCCGGGGGAAGAATCCACGTTCAATTGTGCGTGTTGTGGTAGCGAGACGAGGAGAATCACGGGCGAACTGCATCAAGACGATTCAGTGGTTGGCGTCTACTTCATCCAATGGGCACCCGGAAAAGGCCGGACCATCCACCGATCATCGACCTCGTGTTGGGCGACTGGGGGGAAAGCGCCGGGCCTGCCGACCGCGTCCTGGTTTCATTGATCTATATTCCGCGCGAGGGAGGCGGTCCTGTCTCCATCGTGAACGCCGCGGAACGGCGTGTTGATATTTCCGACTTGTTTGAATTCGCGCTTGCCCGGGAGCAGGTCATCGGTACGCCGCTGGCCCCGTTGGTGTTTCAGATGATCGATGCGCTCTGGATCACCGAGCCACGAATCGCAGACGTCAAGGCACTGGACAACGTCGTGTAGATCAACCTCGAGAAGCGCGGCGTCACTTCATCTGCATCAGTTGAATCAGGTTCCCGCAGGTATCGTCGACGATCGCGACGCGCACGGGCCCCGCGTCCATCGGCTCCAGCGTGAAATGGACGTCGAGATCCCTGAGCCGCGCGAATTCCGCATCGAGATCGTCGACCTGGAACGATGCCGCCGGAATGCCGTCCTCGTACAGCGCCTGCTTGTAAGGCCCGACCGCGCGATGGTTGCTCGGCTCGAGCAGCAGCTCGGTGCCGTCCGGCTGGTCCTGCGACACCACGGTCAGCCAGCGGTACTCGCCCACGGGCACGTTGTTCTTCAGCTTGAAACCGAGCTTGTCGGTATAGAACGTCAACGCCTTGTCCTGGTCGTCGACAAAAATGCTCGTCACGTAGATTCGCATTTCAACCTCTCTGAAATAGCAGCCGTCGCCGCCGCTATTCTTCGTCGAAATCGATGACAAACGCATAACCGCCGTCGATCAGCTGGCGCAGGTAACCGTCGAAGTCGTCGGCGATCACCGCATAGTTGTCGGGATCGTGCAGGAACCGCACGACCTGCCCGACCTTGCCGCCCGCCGCCGGCTCGAAGTCGATGTAGAGCTGCGACGTGCCGCCGTTGTTCATGCAATGCGAGAAGCACAGCCGCCGGCCCATCGGCAGCGCGATGTCGATGCGCGGGTCGACGAGTTCGCCGTCGTCGTTCGCGTCGTCGCCGTAGATCTCGGCGATGCTGTCGCGGTACTTCGCCGCTTCCTCGAGCATCTGCGCGGCCGACAGCAGGTAATACGGGTATTCGTAGACGTCGGAGCCCAGCACCAGCACGTTGACCGTCGTGCCGCCGTAGTCGCGCCAGTAGGTGCCGTCGAGCGTGCCGAGCAGTTCGAGCAGGCTGGCCGGGCACTGCGGATACGCGGCACGCAGCGCGTCGAGCTGCGCGGGCGTCGCGCCCGTGGCGGCGGCGAGCGCCGCGTTGTCGGTGTCGGGCAGCACGGCACGCAGGCCGGCGAGATAGGTGTCGACGAGGGTCATCGCGTCAGATCCGAAGAACAGGCCAGCGCCATTCTAGCGCCCGACGCGGCCCGCTCGTTCCGCTCGTTCCGCTCGTTCCGCTCGTTCCGCTCGTTCCGCCCCTTCCGCCCCCCACCTACGTGATCTGGTACGTCGACGCCGGCACGAATTCCTCCGGCAGCGGGCGATCGCCCAGTTCGAGCACCGACCGTTCGATCGTGCGCGCCATCGCATCGAGCGCCAGCGCGTTCGGCGCGAGGCCGAACGGCTCGGCCACCTCGTTCGCGATCGCCTCGAGTGCGATCAGCGTATATGCGATGAACACGCAGATCAGCGGCGTGAAGAACTCCGTCGAATCGACGAGGCCGAACGGCAGCAGCACGCAATACGCATACACGGTGCGATGCAGCAGCACGCTGTACGAGAACGGGATCGGCGTCGACAGGATGCGCTCGCAACCGCCGACCGATTTGCCGAGCTCGTCGAGTTGCGCCTCGAACATCCAGCAGGTCGCGTCGCTGCCGGGCGCGCGGCCCAGCGCGCGGACGATGCTGCCGCGCAGCTCGTCGAGGATCGCCACGGGCTTGAAACACTTGCCCGCGAGCGCGGCGGTGCGCTCCGCGCCGAGGATCCGCTGCAGGTCCTGCGTCGGATCGGTATGACGAAGCTGATGCTTCAGCGCATAGGTGAACGCGATCAGCAGGTCGGCAAGCCGGTTGCGCTCGGCGTCGCCGACGCTGTCGGGCAGGTAGCGATTCAGTTGCGACGTCAGCGCGCGCGCCGCGATCAGCAGGTTGCCCCACAGATGCCGCGCCTCCTTGAACCGCTCGAAGCTCGCGTTGTTGCGAAACGCGAGGAAGATCGCGAGCGCCAGCCCGAACAGCGTGAACGGCGCGGTATTGAGGGGAATCTTCTCGCCGAAGATGCGCCCGTTCGTGAAGACCGCCAGCGTGCTGACGATCGCCATGAACACGAGCTGCGGAATGATCGATTGCAGCACGGAGCCGTTCCAGACGAACAGCATCCTGAGCCAGTTTTGTCGTGGTCGGACGATCATGGTGTTTTCTCGACTGCCAGGGAAATACGCGATACGGCACGCCGGCGCCCGATGTGCAGCGGCCCGCGCGTGGCGGGCCGCTGTCGGGTGGATGCCGGGCCGGGCGCCGTGCTGCGCGAGATGATACGCCCGCGCGCGCCGCGCCCGTCACATCATGCGGCGCTCAGTGATAGCCGACGTCGCCCTCGCGCACCTTGCCGCGGAACACGCGGTACTGCATCGCGTTGTACACGAGGATGATCGGCAGCACGATCACGGTGCCGATCAGCGCGAACTTCTGGCTCGAATGGCTCGACGATGCATCCCAGATCGACAGCGACGGGGGCACGATGTTCGGCCAGATGCTGATCACGAGCCCCGTGTAGCCGAGGAACACGAGCGCGAGCGTCAGCAGGAACGGCGTGGCCTCGTGCGTGCGCTTCACCGAGTGGAAGATGCCCCACACGCACGCGACGACGAGGATCGGCACCGGCAGGAACCAGCCGAGGTTGCCGCTGCCGAACCAGCGGTGCGCGACGGCCGGCAGCCCGATCACGGTCCACAGGCTGACCACGCCCATCACGGCGAGCAGCACGCCCGTGAGCGGCTTCATCAGCAGCCGCATCTTGCGCTGCAGCTCGCCGTCGACCTTCAGGATCAGCCAGCCGCAGCCGAGCGTCGCATACGTGACGAGCACGCCGATCCCGCACATCAGGCTGAACGGCGACAGCCAGTCGAACGGCCCGCCCGCGAACTGGTTGTTCACGATCTTGATCCCCTGCAGCAGCGAACCGAGCACGATCCCCTGGCAGAACGCCGCGAGCGCGGAGCCGCCGATGAACGCGAGATCCCACATGTGTTGCGTGCGGGTGGCCTTCGCGCGCAGCTCGAACGCCGCGCCGCGAAAGATCAGCCCGACCAGCATCAGGACCAGCGGCAGGTAGTTCGCGGGCAGCAGCGTCGAATAGACGACCGGGAACGCGCCGTAGAGCCCCGCGCCGCCGAGCACCAGGAACGTCTCGTTGCCGTCCCACACCGGCGCGACGGTGTCGAGCATCACCTGGCGCTCGGCCTTCGCATCGAAGAACGGAAACAGCAGGCCGATGCCGAGATCGAAGCCGTCCAGCATCACGTAGATGAATACACCGAGGCCGATGATCGCGGCCCACACGACAGGAAGATCGATTTGCATGGCTTACTCCGCTTCGGTCACGTTCAGCGGCGTGGACAGCGCGCTCTTGCGCAGCCCCGGATGCCGGTGCAGCTCGATATACCCGGCCTGGGCAGCCGGCCCGCGCTTCATCAGTTTCAGCATGTAGTAGACACCCGTTCCGAACACCAGGAAATACACGACCACGAAGATCAGCAGCGACACGCCGACCTGCTGCGCGCTGAGCGGCGCGACGGAATCGACGGTGCGCAGCACGCCATAGACGGTCCACGGCTGCCGCCCGACCTCGGTCGTGATCCAGCCGGCCAGCAGCGCGACGATGCCGGAAGGCCCCATGCAGACCACGAACCACTGGAACCAGCGCGTTTCATAGAGGCGCCCGCCCTTTCTCAGCAGCAACCCGAGCAGCGCGGTCAGCAGCATCAGCATCCCGAGGCCCGCCATGATCCGGAACGTCCAGAAGATGATCGGCGAGTACGGGCGGTCCTGCGGCGGGAATTCCTTCAGCCCGCGAATCTCGCCGTCCCAGCTGTGCGTGAGGATCAGGCTGCCGAGGTGCGGCACCTGGATCGCATAGCGCGTGGTTTCGGCCTGCATGTCGGGCAGCCCGACGAGGTTCAGCGCCGTGCCGCCCTTCTCGGTTTCCCACAGCCCTTCGATCGCCGCGATCTTCGCCGGCTGGTATTCGCGCGTGTTCAGCCCGTGCGCGTCGCCGACGACGATCTGGATCGGCGCGAGCACCAGCAGCATCCACAGCGCCATCGAGAAGCTGCGCTTCACCGGCTCGTCGCGGCGCCCCTTCAGCAGGTGCCACGCGCCGCACGCGGCGACGATGAAGCCCGCGACGATGAACGCCGCGATCGTCATGTGCACGAGACGGTACGGAAACGACGGGTTGAAGACGATCTTGAACCAGTCGACCGGCACGACGAGGCCGTTCTCGATCTTGTAGCCTTGCGGCGTCTGCATGAAGCTGTTTGACGCGAGAATCCAGAACGTCGAGATCAGCGTGCCGACCGCGACCATCAGCGTCGCGAAGAAGTGCGCGCGCGGGCTGACGCGCTGCCAGCCGAACAGCATCACGCCGAGAAAGCCGGCTTCGAGGAAGAACGCCGTCAGCACTTCATACGTGAGCAGCGGGCCGGTGATGTTCCCCGCGACGCGCGAGAATCCGGCCCAGTTGGTGCCGAACTCGTACGCCATCACGACGCCGGAAACCACGCCCATCCCGAAGCCGATCGCGAAGATCTTCGACCAGAACTGAAACATGGATTTGTAGGCGGCGTCGCCGGTGACGAGATAGCGCCATTCCAGCACTGCCAGGAAGCTCGCCATGCCGATGCTGATCGCGGGGAACACGATGTGGAACGACACCGTGAATGCGAATTGCAATCGGGCGAGATGGAACGCATCGAAGATTTCCATGACCGTAATTTGCTCGTGGTTGTGAGGACGTACGCTCGAAGCAGGAAATCGCGCGACGGCTTGGCGACGACACATGCGAACACAAACGATCGCTCGCACGGCATCGAAGCGTGAATGACGATATCGCGTTTGCAACGATACTCGCAATCACTCGAACGTGCGCTGAAACTGTGCTGCTTGCGCCGCCGAAGATGTGTGCACGGAAAACATATTCGTCGCCGGCGGGACGCTCAGCTGTACTGCTTTCCGCGTGGCGGCGCTGTGTCTGCGGCGCACTGTTCACTCCACTTAACATCTTATGCAACGCCTGCCCGCGGCGGTAGTGCGCCCTTCGGCGCCCGCCCGGCGGCATCGATTCCCGTCGTTCGGCGTGCGCGCCGAGCCCGGCCGGCCCGCCGGCCGCCCCGCCTGGAGAAAACCGCATGGAGTCCTGCACTCGCCGTGACGATCCGACCGGCAGCACCGCGTGTCAGGTGACGCGCCACCGTGCCGGCGACGCGCGCGACACCGTCGATCGCGTCGTCGACGAAACCCCGGTTGCACTCGTGTTCAACGGCATCTCGCACACGGTCATGATGGCGACGCCGATCGACCTCGACGCGTTCGGCCTCGGCTTCGCGCTGAGCGAGGGCATCGTCGAGCGCGCGTCGGACGTCTTCGACATCGAAAGCGAATACCGGCCGGGCAGCGCCGAAGTGCGGCTCACCGTGTCACAGCAGGCATTCATGGCGCTGAAGGCGCACCGCCGTGCGCTGGCCGGCCGCACGGGCTGCGGCGTGTGCGGCATCGAAAGCATCGCGCAGCTCGACCTGCACCCGCCGCGTATCGCGGCCGCCGGCGCGGCCGCGGGCATCGGCGCCGACGCGATCGCGCGCGCCGCGCATGCGTTGCCGGCCCGGCAGACGCTGATGCGCGAGACGGGCGGCATCCACGCGGCCGCGTGGTGCGACCGCGACGGCGCCGTGCTCGACGTGTTCGAGGACGTCGGCCGCCACAACGCGCTCGACAAGCTGATCGGGCAGCTCGCACGCCGCCGCGCCGACCTGCGCGCGGGCTTCGTGTTCCTGTCGAGCCGCGCGAGCTACGAACTGGTGCGCAAGGCCGCGCGGGTCGGCATCCCGATGATCGCGACGATCTCGGCGCCGACGTCGCTCGCGATCGACGTCGCCCGCGAAGCCGGCGTGCGGCTGCTCGGCTTCTGCCGCAACGACGGCTTCGTCGAGTACGTGTCGCCCGACGCCGTTCACCCCGACCAATCGGCGCTTGCGCAAGCACACCCGGACTTCTCCTGATGAAACCACTGACCGATTTCGATACCGCTCAGCAGCATTTCGCGAGCGCGTTCGCGCCGCTCGGGGCCACCCTGTCCGTCCCGGTCGCCGAAGCGGCAGGCCACGTGCTGGCCGCGCCGCTCACCGCCGTGCTCGACCAGCCGCCGGCCGACCAGAGTGCGATGGACGGCTACGCCGTGCGTCACGCGGATCTCGCACTCGGTGAGCCGCTGGACGTCGCGCAGCGCTGTTATGCGGGCGACATGCCGGCGCCGCTGGCCCCGCGCACGGCCGCGCGCCTCTTCACCGGCAGCCTGATTCCGCCCGGCGCGGACACCGTCGTGATGCAGGAGCATGCGCACGAGCAGGACGGCCGGGTCGCGTTCGACGCGCCGCAGCGCAGCGGCTCGCACATCCGCCGCCGGGGCGAGGAAGTGCGCGCCGGCGACCTGCTCGTGCCGGCCGGCGTGCGCATGGGCGCGATGCATGTCGGCGTGGCCGCCGCGCAAGGGTTCGCGCGTATCGACGTGCGTCCGGCGCTGCGCGTCGGCATCCTGACGACCGGCGACGAACTCGTCGCGTGCGGCCAGCCGCGCGCGCCGCAACAGATTTACAACAGCAATGCGCCGATGCTCGGCGCGCTGGTCTCGGGCACCGGCGCCGAGGTCGCGATGAGCCTGCATGCGGCCGACACCGCGCCCGCCGTCGATCGCGCGCTGCGCGATCTGCACGCGGGCTGCGACCTGGTGATCTGCGTCGGCGGCGCGTCGGTCGGCGACAAGGATCTGCTGCGCCCCACGCTGGACGCGCTCGGCGCATCGTTCATCGTCGCCGGCGTGCGCATGAAGCCGGGCAAGCCGGTTGCACTCGCGCGGCTCGACACGCGGCCGGTGGTGCTGCTGCCCGGCAACCCCGGCGCGGCGATGACCGCGTTCGCGCTGTTCGTCGCGCCGCTGATCCGCCGCCTGCAGGGGCGCGCCGCACGCCTGCCGACCGTGCCGTCGCTGCCGATCGACGGCGACTTCGAACCGGACGCGCAGCGCGAGCGCTTCGTGCGCGTGCACTGCACGGTCGGCCTCGACGGCATGCCCGTCCTCGATACGCTCCGCCAGCAAGGCGCCGGCACGCTGCAGTCGCTCGTGCAGGCGAGCGGGCTGGCCCGGCTGCCCGCCGGGCGACGCATCGCGAACGGCGACGCGGTACCGTATTACGAATTCGCGCCGTGGCTCGCATGAGCGCGACGCCCGACACGCGCCCGCTGCCGCTGCCGCGCATGCGCCGCGCGTCCCGCGCCGCGAACTGTATTCCTGCAATTCGGGCGCGATTGTGTCCCTGCCGGAAAAACCCGGCGGACTATCCTCACGATGAGGCTCGTCACGCGCCGTGCGCCGCCATTTCGGCATGCGCACGGCCGACCGGCGCCGCCCCTTCGCTTACTTCATGCAGGCCGACGAACCGATCGTGAATGCCATCGTTTCCGCCGCGCCGGCCGCCGCCGCAGCTTCCGGCGGCGCATCGCCCGGCGCCTTCCCCCGCCCGACCGACACGCTCGGCCGCCCGTTGCGCGACCTGCGCCTGTCCGTCATCGACCAGTGCAATTTCCGCTGCGGCTACTGCATGCCGCGCGAAAGCTTCGGCGCCGACTATGCGTTCATGCCGTCGTCCGAACGCCTGTCGTTCGCGCAACTGGAAAAGATCGCCCGCGCGTTCACGTCGCTCGGCGTCGAAAAAATCCGCATCACGGGCGGCGAGCCGCTGCTGCGCCGCAACCTCGAAGCGCTGATCGAACGCCTCGCCGCGCTGACGACCGTCGACGGCAAGCCCGTCGAAATCGCGCTGACGACCAACGGCTCGCTGCTGGCCGCGAAGGCGCGTTCGCTGCGCGACGCGGGCCTGTCGCGCGTGACCGTCAGCCTCGATGCGCTCGACGACGCGATGTTCCGCCGGATGAGCGACGCCGACGTGCCCGTGTCGCGCGTGCTGGCCGGCATCGAGGCCGCGCAGGCGGCCGGGCTCGCGCCGGTCAAGGTCAACGCGGTGATCGAGCGCGGTGTGAACGACGACCAGATCCTGCCGCTCGTGCGGCACTTCCGGCATACCGGCGTGGCCGTGCGTTTCATCGAATACATGGATGTCGGCGGCGCGAGCTTCTGGTCGGGCGACAAGGTCGTGCCGGCCGCGCAGATGCGCGCGCTGATCGATGCGCACTATCCGCTCGTGCTCGTCGGCGAACCGGCGCACGATGCGACCGCGATCCGTTGCGCGCACATCGACGGTGCAGGCGAGGTCGGCTTCATCGCGAGCGTGTCGCATCCGTTCTGCGGCACCTGTTCGCGCGCCCGCGTGTCGGCCGACGGCACACTCTATACGTGCCTGTTCGCCACGCAAGGCACCGACCTGCGGCCGTGGCTCGACGAAGCAGCATCGAGCGCCGACCTCGCCGCCGCCGTGCGCGATCGCTGGACGCACCGCGACGACCGCTATTCCGAGCGCCGGGCCGCGCGGCCGGCCCGCGTGCCGGGCAAGACCTATCCGACCGTGCGCATGTCGCTCGTCGGCGGCTGAGGGCCGCCGCGCGACACCGCACGCGCCGCCAAATGGAGAACCAGTCATGACGACCTTCACCGAATCCCCTGCCGGGCTGCCGGACGATCCGTTGCGTGCCGGCGGCCACCCGCCTCCCGTCGATGCGGCCGACCCGCACCACGAACCGCCGCCCGCGATTACCGCCGGCTTCGAAGTGCGCGTGCAGTACGCGCCGATCGACGCAGGCGCGGAGCTTGCGCCGATCGTTCGCAATCCGAATGTCGGCGCGGTCGTGAATTTTCTCGGGGTCGTGCGTAACGAAGGTGATGTCGACGATGTCGTCGCGCTCGAGGTCGAGCACTACCCGACGATGACCGAGCAGGCCCTGTGGAGCATCGTCGAGGAAGCCAGCGCGCGCTGGCAGCTCGAAGCGGTGAAGATCGTGCATCGCGTCGGGCGTATCCCGCTCGGCCAGGCCGTCGTGCTGGTCGTGGTGGCCGCCGCGCATCGCGCGTGTGCGTTCGATGCGTGCGAATTCCTGATGGACTTCCTGAAGACCCACGCGCCGTTCTGGAAGAAGGAGATCCGGCACGACGGCGAATCCGGCTGGGTCGAGGCGAAGGCGCACGACGACCAGGCGATGCGGCGCTGGGGCTGAGCCGGTCCGCCGCGCGTTTTCCGATTCCGCCGACTCCATTCAAGACATCGCAATGAAACTGACGATCAAATACTTCGCAAGCATTCGCGAACAACTCGAGCGCGACGAGGAAACCGTCGAGGTCGACGCACGCGAACTCACCGTCGACGCGCTGCGCAGCACGCTGGCCGCGCGCGACGCCCGCAGCGCGGACGCGCTGCGGATGGACCGGCCCGTGCGCGCGGCCGTCAACCTCGAGATGGTGACAGGTGAATTCGTCGTGCGGGAGGACAGCGAGGTCGCGTTTTTCCCGCCGGTGACGGGCGGGTGACGTCGCGACGGGCGGGATCCCTCCGGTGTCGGATACGGGCCGGCGCTTGTCGGCTGCTTGCCCTTCGTGATACCGATCCCGATACCGGTTTCCGGCCACCCGCTCGTTTGCCGGCCCTCGATTCCCCCGCGCCGTCGCCGCGGCGCACATTCTCCTTGAAGCGGTAGTAGACCATCCCGATCAGGGAATCCCTGTTCCGATCAGCCCGAGGATATTTGCTGAACGGGAACCCGGCGCTGTATCGAATTGAACAGGGCCGGCTGCCCATACCGGCCGGCAACGCGGCGCGCATCAATGCAGCCACTTCATCACGATCCTCGCAAACACGACCATCGCGGCGCAGCGGATATTGCCGGCACCGTTGTCGGTCCGGGCCAAGCTCACCGGCGTTCCTTCGCGGGGTCGCTTCATGCAACGGAAAAGAACACGCTTACGCTATTGACTCCGAGACGCCGGACTTTGAACCGTGCCTTCATCGGCATCGCGGGGAACGAGATTTTTCCCTGCGCTCTAACGTGAGCGAAATTTCCAGGAGATCACTTGCGAGCACTTGCGCCTGTTTCGCTTGCTCCGCGTGGCGCTTGAGGTCTTCCAACGGCGGACCCAAGTGATCCTCCGTTCCACCCATGAAAATCAAAACCGCAGCGTTGGCGTGGGCGCGGGCGCGCGCGGCGTGGAACCGGGCTTTCCGGACACGTGAGCCGATCAGGTCTATGTGAGCGCGAGTGCTCGGAAAATGCGCGGTCGGCAGCCTCGAGTGCCGAACTTCGAGACTTTCGAGTTCGGAGACACTCGCTTCCGCTCTGACGGCAGAAATGGTAGCGGCGAGGACTACGTCGGCCCCGCTCGGATCCTCGACAAGCACGCTCGACGATTGAGGGCCGATTGGCTTGCGATTCGCCGCGGGAATGCAACTCGAAACCCGAGCACGAATGCGTCCCGACGCAACGCGAATTCGGTCGAGCAACAAGGATATGGACATGGCAGGGCATAAGCCTATGCATGAACCGGACCGGCACTCAGTGGCCAACGACCGTATTCGGGATGATGCGTGACGACGGACGATGGCATGGCAAGTCAACTCAGTGCATCGGCTACCGATGATGCCGCCGGCTCCGCGATCCGATTCGCCCGGTGGATCAGGAACTGTTCCCTTGCCCGGCCAGCGATCCACCGAGGCTCTCGTCCCCGCCCGCTCCATAAGGCGCCGGACTCCGGATCACGATACTTTACCGTGGCCGGGCCGCGACGCTTGCCGCGACGCAGCTTGAGCTTGCGTTCAGAGAACAGGTCCTCCGGCATCAGGTCGAATTCCTCGATCAATTTTTGTATTTCCTTGACCGCACTCGCCAATTCCTGAGTGCGAGCAAGCTCAGCCTGCTTCTGAAGTTCCTGAATCTGCTCTTTCAAATCACGGTAGCTTTGCATATCGTATTCTCGAAGAGAAGAGAGCCAAGCACTCGCCTTGGTTCTCGGGTGTTTCGATCATTAAATATAGGTATGCGAATTATATGAATCAGACGCACCACACCCATATGAAATCAAAAGCGCGATCGGGAGGAGGATCGCGAACCGCCTGCGCTGAGATCTCGCGAGTCGCCGAACACAGGCAGGGCCGGCGACAGATTACCGGCTCCGTGCCCCGGTGTTCGATCCCCGTTGGGGACAACGACCGCATTGGGTGATTCGGGCAGAAGCAGTGGCTGGCGCGCTTGCGCGGCGCGCCTCGTTCACGATCGACTCCGCTTCTGCCAGAGCGGATCGGTCATCCGGGACGCCACCGACGTTCAACGCGCTTCATTGATTTCCCTTCAGCTTCAGCCAGACCTTGTTACGCAGTTGAATCGCTGCAGGTGAACACATCTTGTAAGGCTTGAGTCGATCCTTATACTGCTCCGGCGTCTTGATCGCAGGATTGTCATGCAGTGCAGGATCAATGTAGCGCTCCGATCCGGCAATCTCGTTGCTGTACCGTAGCGCGTTCGTCACCAGCGCGATGTTCTCGGGTCGCATCATCCAGTCGATGAACTTGTAGGCCGAGTCGACATTTCGTGCTTTTGCCGGAATAAGCAGGCTGTCCATGAACAGTCGGACGCCCTCTTTCGGGTACACGAATCGGATAGTCGGCAAGCGATCCTGTGCCCGCGCAGCCGCACCGTTCCAGACGTGCTGAACGATGATTTGCCTGGACGCGAGACGATCGACCGTTCCATCGTTGCTATAGGTCTTCACGAATGGCTTCTGCTTCTGCAGCACGTCGAGGACGCGTTTCGCATCGTCGGGGCGCTCGGTGCATTCATCCTGTCCCAGATACCAGCTCGCTGCCATGTACAGTTCCTCCTCGACGTCCAGATCGCCGACCTCGCCGCGAAGTGCGACGGGGGGCTCGAAGAACGACTTCCAGCTATCGTCGAGGCGTCCGCCCGGCACACGCGCGCTGTCGTAAGCAAACCCGGTCAGGACGACCGTGAAGGGCATCGCGTAATCCCGCTGGGGATCGAACGACGGATGGCGGTACTCGGGCTTGATGTTTGCGACATTCGGCAACTTGCGCTTGTCGAGCTTGAGCAGAAGGCCGGACTTCACGAGCACCGGAACGTAGTAGTCGCCGGCGACCACAACGTCGTACCCCCCTCCTCCTGCCTGCAGTTTCTGGGTCAGCGCTGCATCGCTCGCATAGGTGTCGAGTGTCGTCTCGATGCCGGTATCAGCCTGGAACTTCTTGAGCAAATTGACAGGCAGGATGTTCGGCCAGCTTCCGATATGTAGCTCGGCGGCCTGGGTCGTGACAGCGGCAAGAAGCAACATCGCACCGATTGTTTTTTTCATGCTGTTCCTATTGCGTGGAGATTGGCGTGGTGTATTTCGGACTGCTCGGCTCGGGATCTTCTTTTACCTCGAGCACCGATGATCCAGACTACCGTCAGTTGTATTGTCGACAGGCCGATGACGACGGTTGACACGGCGCTGACCTTCGGTGTGATTCCGATCTTCAATGCACCGAAGATATACATCGGCAACGTGGTCATGCCGGCGCCGGCGAGAAAGTAGCTGGTGACGTAATCATTCATCGACGCGACGAACGACAGCAAAGCCCCTGCGATGATGCCGGGCAGAGCCAAAGGCGCGGTAATTTGCCGAAATGCAGCCCATGGCGTGGCCGACAGGTCCGCGGCCGCCTCGAGCAGCGTGCGATCGATCGTCTTGAGTCTTGCTCTGATCGGCAGATAGGCAAGCGGCACACTGAACACCACATGAGCAAACAGAACGGCGCCGAATCCAAGCTCTGACTCGAACATCGAGAACAGCATCATGGTCGCGATCGCCAGCACGATTTCAGGTATCGCGAGCGGAAGCGCAATGACGAGTCCGACCGGATCGAAACCACGCCGGTCACTTCTCGACCACCAGGCGACCGCCGCACTCGTCGCGAGCGTGGTGGAGAACACCGTCGACGCCAGCGCCAGCAACAGTGAATTCTTCGCAGCGCGGACCAGTGTCGGATCGGACCAGGCCTCAACGTAACCTCGAATGCCAAACCCGTCCCATATGAGGGCCGACGGGCCGACGTTGAAGCTCATCGCCATCACGGTCAGCATCGGCAGATAGAGGAACACCAGCACCGCGCACGCGATCGTTGCGGTCAGCGGAAACCGGCGCAGTTCAGGCGAAATCATGAACGCGCTCCTGCCGTTGGAAGAGCGAACCTAGTCGAGATGCGAGCATCGCCAGCAGCACAGCGGCGAGCAACGCGAACGACATCGCGGCGCCCAAAGGCCAATCCCGTCCGCCGGCAAACTGGAAGTCGATCAGATTGCCGATCATGAAAGCGTGGTTGCCGCCGAGCAGACCCGGGATCGTATAGGAACCCAGCGCCGGAACAAAGACGAGCCCGATTCCTGCCATGATGCCCGGACGGCAACACGGTACGACGACATGGACCAGCACCGCCGGCTTGTGTGCCCCCAGATCGTAGGCCGCTTCGACCAACCGCCAGTCGAAGTCATCGAGCGCAGCGAAGATCGGCAGGACCATGAACGGCGTGAACGCATAGACGAGACCGATCAGCGTCGCAAGATCGGTGTAGAGCAATCCGAGCGGGCCATGCATGAGGCCGGCTCGGGACAACATCTGATTCAAGAGGCCGTCGTCCGCAATGACGATGATCAATCCGTACATCTGGACGACGACGCAGGTCCAAAACGGGATCGTGATCAGGATCAGCAACGCGGCCTTCCACTTCAGGGAGCGCGTCGCCATGAACAGCGCCGTCGGGAACCCGATCAGCAGGCATCCCGCGGTAGTCAGTACGGCCATGGTCATCGACCTGATGAAAATGGCGAGATAACCCTGCTGAAGGACGCGCCCCCCATCCCAGTCCCGATCGAAGAGAATCCGCTCGTATGCCCCGGCAGTGAAGTCGCCCCACGAGACGCCGCCGAAGTCGCGCGGTGCACTGAGCGAGACCACTGCCAGAACGATCATCGGAAGGACAACGCCCGCGATCATGACGAGCGCCGTCGGGCTGGTCATTGGCCGCCATGATTTCAGCAGATTGAGTATTGGGACTCGGCGCACCGCCAACTACCTCAAATCATTCAGTTCGATTGGCAAGAAGCGTACCAAATCGATGGCATCATTTATAGTCGGCATGTGTGCCGATCACGCCAATGTGTTATCCCTGTGTGCCATTTCCATTATAAATTTGAGGAAATGTATTTTATTGCGGATTATTGCATATTTAGAAATTCCCGCGTTCGAATCTTACTGAGGGCGCCATCCGCAATTTTCGGGGCTAACCGAACATTTCGTCTAAATGTTCGGTCACGGTGCACAGCGCCATGCGCCGACGCCAAACCGGTAATTCGCGGGTTGTGCGACGACGTCACCGGCAGAATCGCTTGACTCCAGCCTCCGGAGCGAACGCATGGATGCCACGGTTTCCATGCAGCGCCAACTGCGCCATCGCGAACAACAAGCGACGCACTTCAACTGGCTCAATAACACTCACAATAATTCTGTTGACGGATGTTCGTTATAGTGCTCCGTTGACCACCACGGCTATCTGACACCCGCGATCACGTTCGTTGGAGAATTTGCAAAAATCGTGAGATAGTTATCCGAGTTTCGCCACGTAAATTTCACATAACGAGAAGAGAGACGGTAAAAACATGGCCACTGCTGAGCAGCTAGAATACCGACCGATGACCGAGCGCGACGTCGGCGCTTTTTATGATGTGCGATTCTCCGTGAGCGAGAATAGAATCCATCCCCACCAGGTTCATCTTCTGAACCGCAACCTCCTGATCGAGAAAATCAGGCAGGGAGGTGGCTGGATCTGTGAATGTGGCGACGAGGTCGCCGGGGTCTGTCTGCCGGTCATCACCGAGACGCCGTTCATCTCGGCCTTGTTTGTGGCCCCGCGGTTCCATGGTGTCGGCATCGGCCGCGAGCTGCTTGCCCGTGCGCTTGCATGGCTGAAAGACAAGGGAGTGAATCATGTCACCCTTGTGACCGATCCAGGCTCGCGGGCCGATGGCTTTTACCAGCGTCTTGGGTGGAAGCGCGGCGAATTGGACGAGTACGGGTGTCAGGTCGTATTTACAAAGTTGCTTGTGGACTAGAATCCAAGGAGTCGAATGAAGCCGGTAGCCGACGCGATTCGCCGCACTGCTGCGCAATGTCCAGCGCCACTGCACACCATCTTCATCACGCTCGACTTGATGAAGCGCATGGGTGTTCCGGTCGACGTCTTGCTGAAAGGCACCGGCATTTCTCCTGCAGACATCGAGCGACCGGGTGCAATGGTGACGCATGCACAGGAAATGGTCCTGTTTGCGAATGCGCTGGAAGCGACCGGCAACAGCGCGATCGGACTGCATATCGGATATGCGATCCCGGTGACGTCGTACGGCCTGCGCGGCCACGCAATGCTGGTGAGCCCGACGTTGGGCGATGCGCTGCGCATGGGCTTCGAGCATCCGTTGCTCGGGATCAGTTATTTCAGAATCCGGGTGACCACAATAGGCGAGACCGCGAGAATTATAGTTGGCGGCTATACCTATCGTACCGACCTGCTTGTCGTAAATACCGATATGGTATTTACCGCCTTACGTCGACAGATACGCGATTTGATCGGACACAATCCCGATTTTTCCAGAATAGGGTTTGTTTTTCCCGAGCCGCCACACGCGAGTTCTTACGCCGAATATTTTGACTGCCCCATCGAATTCGAGGCCGACGAAAATTACCTCGAATTCAGCTCATCGGTGCTGGAGATTGCCCTTCCGCTCGCCCATCCGATCGAATTCGAAGTCGCGAGGAAAGCGTGCGCCAAGCGTGAATTTGAACTGGCGCACTGGGTTCCGTCCGACCTCATCGGGCGGCTGCTCGGTCTTATGTATGATGACCCTACGTGCCAGGATATCGCCGAGCAATCCAGAAAGCTTGGAATGTCAATGCGGAGTTTGCAGCGGAAGCTTCAGGAAATGGGTACGTCGTTTAGCGACCTGTATGATATTGTCCGACAAGATCTGACGTCGCGGTATCTTGCGGAAAAGGAATATACAATCAAGGAGATAGCTGCCAGATTGGGGTATAAGAATTCCTCCGCATTCAGTCGGGCAATGAAACGATGGTCAAGATTTTCACCTGAATGATCGCGACATTTCATTACCGCCCCTGCCTCGATTCCACATGCAAGAAGAAGTTTGACAACTTTTTGACTGTATGGAAAAGAACACGGCGGCGTGCACCCCGACACGACGCGCAATATGGGTAAATCCTGTCGCTTCCTCGCCAACCCGGCCGATAGTTCCGCCGTTGCGACCTGGTTCGGCGCGCTGAGCAATCTTCCGTCCGGGGCACGTCACCGTCATACAGGGTGACGCGCTTTGGCCGCCTGCTTCTGCGTAGCCGTCAACCAGTCGCGGCTACGGTGGGAAGTTCAGGGCAGTATGTCCGCGCGTCAGATCGGTTCGGTCGCAACGCCCGGCGAATTCAGTTCACGCCACCGGTTCGGGGTGATGCCCTCCCAATCGCGGAACGCACGATAGAACGAGCTCGTGTCCTGGTAACCCAGCAGGCAGGACACCTCATCGATTCCCGCGGCCGGGTCCGCAAGCAACCGGCGCCAGAGCTCCTGTCTCGCTTCGGCAAGCAGATCCCGGAATGTCGTGCCTTCGTCCGTGATGCGCCGTTGCAGCGTCCGCTCGCTCATTCCGAGGTCGCGCGCGACGCCCGACAGTTCCGGCCGGCCGCTTGCGAGGCATCGCTTGAGTACGACTTTCACCTGCTCGCGGATCGGGCTGCGCGCGTCGATTTCCCCCAACGCCGCCGTCAGTGCGGGGGTCAGCATGTCGAGCAATTCAGGATTGTGGCCGGGAAACGGACGGCCCAGATCGGTCGATTTCAGCACGAGCGCATTGCGCGAAGCACCGTAGCGAATCGGACAGCCGAAATACGCGCGGTAGACCTCGTCCCTCGGGCCGGTACGAACGAACTCCACGCGACGCGGCGTCACGTGTTGCCCGGTGCCGCGCCTGCCGAGTTCGAGCAGCATCGCGAACGTGACGTCGGTGGCAACGGCGGGTTCCGGTTCAGTGGCGTACGGCCAAGCCGAGGCAAGGATGCATTCGCCGCCCTCTTCGACGATATGCAACTGCTCCGGCGTGCAGAGCCGCTTGAAGCGGGCGACCCGCTCGAGGCCGTCGCGATAGTCTCGCGCATGGAACGCAGCCACGATGAAAGGGGGATGCGTTGCGGCTTCGCTTCCGGTCACCAGCGCGATGCCCAGACCGGGCTCGGGCGCCAGCTGCCCGATCGCTTTCCATAGCGCGAAGTACTGGTCGGTGCTCACGAGCGCTTGCGGATTCAGGTGCAGCGTGGCGGGTAGCCGGGCCTGACGCAGTACCGCGGCCGGCGCCAAGCCGGCGTGCGCCATCGAGCGCCAGAATGCCCGCGGTATCTTGCATCTGTCTGCCATGACTGCGCCCATCGTTGCCCCTGCGTGGAAAAGCCCCTGCCGCTCGTGCGCCCGGCTCGTGACGGGCGCGCGGATCATCCTAGCGCATCTGGCTCATGATGATGCGGTCGAACGCGCGGTCGCCCAACCAGGCGCGGATCAGAATCATCGGTTTCGCGTACTTGCCGGCGACGTATCGCGTGCGCGGTTTCCTCGCGCGCACTGCCTGCGATACGACGTTGGCGATGACATCCGGGTCGGTGCCGCGTCCGTTGCCGTAGGCTTGCTGCGTCGCCTTCGCGACAGCCTGGATCAGCTTCGCATAGGCGCCGCTACCGGAGCGGGTCAGCAGGCTGCGCGAAACCACGTCGCCGAACCCCGTCTCGATCAGGCCGGGCTCCACGATCACGACGCGGATGCCGAACGGCGCGAGTTCGAGCCGCAGGCAATCCGACCAGCCTTCGAGGGCATGCTTCGTCGCGTGATACCACGCACCGAGCGGCGTATAGATCTTGCCGCCCATCGACGTGATGTTGACGATCGTGCCGCTGCCCTTCTCGCGCATGGCGGGCAGGAGCAACTGCGTGAGGCGGGCCGTGCCGAACACGTTGACCTCGAACTGGTATCGCGCCTCCTCGATGCCGATGTCTTCCACCGGCCCGTACAGCCCAAACCCGGCGTTGTTCACGAGCACATCCACGCCCCCGGTTTCCTTGAGAATCGTCTCGACGGCCGCCACGATCTCCGCGTCGCGGGAAATGTCCATGCGCAGCAGCCTCGCGCCGAGGCGTTCGAGGTCGGTCATCTTGTCCAGGTTCCGTGCAGCGACGTAGACCTGGAAGCCGTCCTGGATCAGTTGCCGGGCGATTTCCTTGCCCATGCCCGAGGAGGCGCCCGTCACGAGGGCCGTCTTCTTGCTTCTATCAAACATCGTGGTCTCTCACCGAGTTCTGACTGGCGTGAACGTTACTCGCCGCACGGCGCCGACGCACTAACGAAAGGCGCCACTCCGGTCGCAATTCGCGCCATGGCGAGCGCGGCGGCCGGGAAGCAATCCGCAGCGCAGCCCCTGTTCCGCGCGGAATGGCGCCGTTCGCAACGGGAGCAGCGCCATCCGTCACTGTGCGATCCAGCCTCGGCCCTTACGATCCGGTTGTCTTTCGCGGACGGATCGGCGGCTCTCTCTACGACGACTCATCCGGACGCACGTACGCCTGCAAGGCGACCATCAAGGACGGGAAGATGCTTCTGCGCGGCGACCTCGGCATTTCCGCGCCGGGACAGACCAGGGTGTTCCATCGCGTGAACGGGTAGCGAAATACAGGTTGAAAGACACCAAGAACGCCCCGATGCCGTGGGCATTCGTCGGTGGATTTCCTGGAGTGCTCCGATGAAACGGACAAGCTATCCGAATACCCGCGCCCATACCGCCCGAAGGCGTCGCGCGCGGTCTTCGAGGAGATAGGAGGCCGCCAGCGTCAGGAGCCCTGAAATTGCGCCCGTCACGATGTGCTCGAGATAGGGGATGCGGTAGTGACTCGTGTGCGAGTAGGCGTCGCCCAACGTCGTCAGGCAGCCGACGATCAGCGCATTGCCGTATCGATGCGCATAGAGTTTCGCCACGGGCGTGAACGTCAAAAGGACGGCCAGGAGTCCGGTAAGCAGACCTGTATGAAATGCGATAGTCCAGTGGGCAACGCTCATGATGTTGCCCCAGCTCCCCGGCATGCAGGTCATGCACGCACTGGTCGGCTGCCAGAAGCGCTGGATAAACAGTCTGACGCGATGTTTCCACTCGGTTGACATGATGCATTCCCGTCGATGCCGTTGTCATGGCCAACGCCGCCACACGTATCGTTGAAGCAGTTTCCACACCCTTCAACGAGCTTGCTGCCCCCGTCATGGACAGGCTGGCCGTCGGCCAGAGAGGCAGAACAATAACCCGGACATGGGGGGAATACTACTCCACGATCGGAGGGCCGCTGCTTCGACCGAGGCCGGCATTCGACGCTCGCGTCTGTCGGTGCGATTCGATCCATGACGGGCATCGGGCATCGGGCTTTCGCGCGAAGTCGCCGTCCGGCGTCGACGGCAAATTCAGCCGGTCCATGCGACAGCGCGATGGAATCGTTCAGCCGGTGTATCGACGTTTGATGCCCTGCCTGGCCGGCGAACGTCCCCGTCATATAGAATGATGCGCTTTGCCCGTACGCCCATGTGGTTCAAGAATCTTCAGCTTCATCGTCTTCCGGCCCCCTGGGCCGTTACCCCCGACCAGATGGAAGCCTGGCTGGCGCCCTACGCGTTTCAGCCGTGCAACAGCATCGAGATGCAGCGCTTCGGATGGGCGTCGCCGCGTGACGACGGCGCGCTTGTGTATTCGAACAACCGGCAGATGCTGCTGGTGTTTCGTTCGGAAAAGAAGCTGCTCCCGGCGTCGGTCATCAATCAGGTGACCAAGGCCCGGGCGCTCGAGGTCGAGGAGCAACAGGGCTTCAAGGTCGGACGAAAGCAGCTGCGCGAACTCAAGGAGCAGATCACCGACGAACTGCTGCCGCGCGCGTTCAGCATTCGCCGCGATACTCGCGTGTGGATCGATACGGTGAACGGCTGGCTCGTCATCGATGCGGCTTCACAGGCGCTCGCCGACGAGATTCGCGGCCTGCTCGTCAAATCGATCGACCAGTTGCCGCTCGCCGGCGTTCAAGTGGCGCATTCGCCGGTTGCCGCGATGACGGACTGGCTGCTGTCCGGCGAGGCGCCGGGCGGATTCACCGTGGACCAGGACGCCGAGTTGCGTTCGAGCGGCGAAGGCGGCGCCACGGTGCGATACGTCGGCCACGCGCTGGAAGCGAGCGACATGCGCCGGCACATCGAGGCCGGCAAGCAATGCATGCGCCTCGCGATGACCTGGAACGACCGGATCTCGTTCGTGCTGACGCCATCGCTGACGATCAAGCGCGTGACGCCGCTCGACGTGATCAAGGAGGCGGCGGATCCCACCGCGCAGAACGACGATGAACGCTTCGATTCGGACGTCACGCTGATGACGGGTGAATTGGCGCGGATGCTCGCCGATCTCGTCGAAAGCCTCGGGGGCGAGCAGCAGCACGACTCGATTCAAAAGGCAGCCGCCTGAACGCCGTCGGTTGTCGCGGATCATGGCTGCTTTGCTGCAATCGCTCCGCCACGCATTCGTCAGTCAATTCGCCTGTCGGCCCCATGCGCGCGTCCGGCTGATGGCTCAGGTGATGAGCCGGGCCGAACCGTCAGTCGATCCGGCACACGCTTGCACGATCTGCGCCCCGGCAGCGTCGTCGAGCATCGACGACGCCAGCAGCGCGCGCGTGTAGGGGTGTGACGGCGAATTGAGCACCTGCAGCGTGTCGCCCTCTTCGACGATGCGCCCCGCCTGCATCACGATCACGCGGTGCGCCATCGCGCGCATCACCGCCAGATCGTGCGTGATGAACAGGTAGCTGAGCCGATACCGGGCCTGCAGGCTCGTCAGCAACGCCAGCACCTGCTTCTGGATCGATACGTCGAGGGCGCTGGTCGGCTCGTCGAGCACGAGCAGCTCGGGCTCCACCGCCAGCGCCCGTGCGATCGCGATCCGCTGCCGCTGCCCGCCGGAAAACTCGTGCGGATAACGCAGCATCGTGTCGGCCGGCAGCCCGACTTCCTCCAGCAACGCCGCGACGCGCGCGCGGCGCGCGCCCCCCGCCAGTTCCGGCCGATGCAGCGCGAGCCCTTCGCCGACGATCTGCTCGATCGTCATGCGCGGCGCCAGCGAACCGAACGGATCCTGAAACACCACCTGAAGGCGCCCGTATAGCGCGCGGCGCTCCGCTTTCGCGCGCAGCGCCGCAAGCGGCAGCCCGTCGATCTCGATCTCGCCCGACGCAGGCCGCTGCAGGCCGAGCACCGCCGACGCGAGCGTCGATTTCCCCGAGCCCGACTCGCCGACGATCCCGACCGTCTCGCCACGACGCAAGCTCAGCTGCGCATCGTGCACCGCGCGGAAAGCGGTCTGCCCGAATACCGCGCGCCAGCCTTTCGCGGTGGTCCGGTAGTCGACCGCGAGCGCACGCACGTCAAGGATCGTTCGCGCGTCGGCCGCGACCGGCTCGATCGCGCGGCGCGGCGCACTGTCGAGCAGCCGGCGCGTATAGGGATGCCGAGGCGCGTCGAACAGCGCCCCGGTTTCGTTTGCCTCGACGAGCACGCCGTGCTCCATCACCGCCACGCGCTGCGCGAAGCGCCGCACGAGGTTCAGGTCATGCGTGATCAGCAGCACGGCCATCCCGCGCGCGGCGGCCTCCTGCTCCTGCAGGTCGAGCAACAGTTCGACGATCTGCTGGCGCACGGTCACGTCGAGCGCGGTGGTCGGCTCGTCCGCGAGCAGCAGCCGCGGACGGCACGCGAGTGCCATCGCGATCATCGCGCGCTGCCGCTGGCCGCCCGACAACTGGTGCGGAAAGCTGTCGATGCGGCGCTCCGGCTCCGGAATCCCGGTGCGGCGCAGCAGCTCAATACCGCGCGTCCGCGCCGCGCCGGGCCTCAGCCCTTCGTGCAGCCGCAAGCTCTCGGCGATCTGCCGGCCGATCGTAAACAGCGGATTGAGCGCCGTCATCGGCTCCTGGAACACCATCGCGATGTCCGCGCCGCGGATGCCGCGCATCTGCCGCTCGCTCTTCGTCAGCAGATCCTCACCGTCGAACAGCACGCGCCCCGACAAGCTTGCCTGCCGCACCAACCGCATGATCGACAGCGCGGTCACGCTCTTGCCCGAGCCCGATTCACCGACGAGCGCGACCCGCTCACCGCGTTCGACCGACAGGCTCAGCTCTCGCACGACCGTCCGGTCGCCGAATCGGGCGGAGAAGCCATCCATTTCCAGCAACGGGGTCGTCATCACCGGCCTCCGCCAAATGCCGAGCCACGCGTGCGTGCATCGAGCGCGTTGCGCAGCGCGTCGCCGATGAAGGTCAGCAGCAGCAGCGTGACGACCAGCGCCGCGAACGCCGATACCGAGATCCACCACGCGTCGAGATTGTTCTTGCCTTGCTTGAGCAGCTCGCCGAGGCTCGGCGTCGGCGGCGGCACGCCGAGCCCCAGGAAGTCGAGGCTCGTCAGCGACAGGATCGCCGCGCTCATCCGGAACGGCAGGAACGTGATCACCGGCGTGAGGCTGTTCGGCAGCACGTGGCGCCAGATGATCTGCGCGTTCGACAGCCCCATCGTGCGCGCGGCTTTCACGTAGTCGAGCGCGCGGTTGCGCAGGAATTCGGCGCGGACGTAGTCGGACAGCACGAGCCAGCCGAACATCGACAGCAGCATGAACAGCAGCCACAGCGACGGCGTGAAGATCGACGCGAAGATGATCAGCAGGTACAGGTCGGGCAGCGCGCTCCAGATCTCGATCAGGCGCTGGCCGATCAGGTCGGTGCGCCCGCCGTAGAAACCCTGCACCGCCCCCGCGAGCACGCCGATCAGCATGCCCGACGCGGTCAGCGCAAACGCCATCAGCACCGACAGCCGGAACCCGTACAGCAGCCGCGCGAGCACGTCGCGCCCGAACTGGTCGGTGCCGAGCCAGTTGCTGGCCGACGGCGGCGCAGGATACGGGCGCGACGCGAAATAGTCGATCGTGTCGTAGCGGTATCGGTTCGGCGGGAAGATCGCGAAGTTGCCGCGCACGTCGAGGTTCGCGCGAATGGCAGGGTCGAGATAGTTCGTCTTCGCGGGAAAATCGCCGCCAAAGCGGGTTTCCGGATAGTCCTTCACGATCGGGAACGCGTAGTGCCCGTCATACCGCAGCACGAGCGGCCGGTCGTTCGACAGCACGTCGGCGAACAGGCTGATCGCGAACAGCGCGACGAAGATCACGAAACTCCAGTAGCCGAGCGGCTGCGCGCGAAAGCGCAACCACGTGCGCCGCCACGGCGACGGCGATTGGCCGGCGCGGTCGCGCTCAGCGGTCCAGGCTGTTGAACTGGATACGGGGGTCGACGAGGACATAGCAGATATCCGCGATGAGTTTGGTCAGAAGACCGATGAGCGTGAACAGGAACAGCGAGCCGAGCACGACCGGATAGTCGCGGCGGATCACCGAGTCGTACGACAGTTGCCCCATGCCGTCGAGCGAGAACAGCGTCTCGATCAGCAGGTTGCCGTTCAGGAATGCACCGACGAACGCGGCCGGCAGCCCGGTCAGCAGCGGGATCGCCGCGTTGCGCAGCACGTGCTTCCACAGCACGTCGCGCTCGGGCACGCCTTTCGCGCGGGCGGTCAGCACGTACTGTCGGCCGATTTCATCGAGGAACGTGTTCTTGGTCAGGATCGTGACGATCGCGAAGTTGCCGACGACCGACGCCGTCACCGGCATCACGATGTGCCACAGATAGTCGAGCGCCTTTCCGATCAGCGTCAGGTCGTCGAAGTTGTCGGACGTGAGCCCGCGCATCGGGAACACCTGCCAGAACGTGCCGCCGCCGAACAGCATCAGCAGCAGCACGCCGAGCACGAAGCCCGGCACGGCGTAGCCGGCCAGCACCAGCACGCTCGTCACGGTGTCGAACCGCGACCCGTTGCGCACCGCCTTCGCGATGCCGAGCGGCACCGACACCAGGTACGTGAGGATCACCGTCCACATCCCGAGCGTGATCGACACCGGCAGCTTCGAGCGGATCACGTCCCACACGCGCGCATGGACGAAGTACGAGTCGCCGAGGTCGAATCGCGCGTATGCCTTCAGCATCATCCAGTAGCGCTCGAGCGGCGGCTTGTCGAAGCCGAACTGCCTGCGGATCTGCTCGACCTGCTGCGGATCGACGCCCTGGCTGCCGTGGTAGCCCCCGCCTCCGCCGCCCGCCTCGCCGCCGTGCGCACTGCCGTGGCGCAACTGCGTGAGGACCTGCTCGACCGGGCCGCCCGGCACGAACTGCGTGACCGCGAACGTGATCGTCACGACGCCGATCAGCGTCGGGACCATCAGCAGCAGCCGCCGGAATATGTAGCCAATCATCGTGGTGCTCTCCGTTCCGTCATGTACCGGAAACCCGTGCGGCGCCCGCCGGTTTCTTCCGGTACCAGTAGCTGATGATCCAGTCCTCGTACTGGTAGGAATCCGGAACGATGGCCGGATGTCCGTAACTCGCCTTGTATGCGATCCGCGCGTTCGGCAGGTAGTAATGCGGCACGAGGATGTACAGGTTGATCAGCACGCGGTCGAGCGCGTGCGTGGCCGTCTCGAGATCGTCGAGCGTGTCGGCCGCGAGCGCCGCGCGGATCAGCGCGTCGACCGCCTTCGACTTCACGCCCGGATAGTTCTCGGAGCCGACCTGGGACGCCGCCGCGCTGCCGAAACGGCGCGCGAGCTCCGCCCCCGGGATCGTGACGGGTGAATAGATGAAGGTCGTCATGTCGTACTGGAAGTTGTCCAGGCGCCGCTGGTAAAGCGCGCTGTCGAGCTCGTGCAGCGACGCGCGGATGCCGAGCGTGCCGAGCGCCTGGATGTACGGCAGGATCAGCCGGTCCATGCCCGGCTGGTCGTCGATGATCTCGATCGTCATCGGCGTGCCGTTCGCGTCGCGCAGCGCACCGTCCCGGAAATGCCAGCCGGCCTGCGCGAGCAGGTCGCGCGCCTGCTTCAGGTTCGCGCGCAACGAGCCAGGCGGCAGCGTCGACGGCGGCCGGATCATCGGGCCGAACACCTCGGCCGGCAGTTCGGCGCGATACGGTGCGAGCAGCGCCAGCTCGCGCTCGCTCGGCATGCCCTTCGCGCCGAACTGGCTCGCCGCCCAGAAGCTGTCCGTGCGGCGGTACTGCCCGTAGAACATCATCCGGTTCATCCAGTCGTAGTCGAATGCGAGCGTCAACGCATGACGCACGCGTACGTCGGCGAACTGCGGTTTGCGCAGGTTGATCAAAAAGCCCTGCATCTGTGCGGGGCCGTCCGGGAATTCCCCCTGCTTCAGCATCCCGTTGCGGAAATTGCGGCCGACGTAACGACGTGCCCATTGCGTCGCGCTGTATTCCATGCGCGCATCGATGTCGCCGGCCTTGAATGCCTCCAGCATCGTGTACTGGTCGAGATACAGCTTGAACGACACGCGCGCGAAGCGGTACATGCCGCGCCGCGACGGCAGGTTCGCGGCCCAGTAACGCGGGTTGCGCACATAGACGATCTGCTTGTCGTTCTTGCGCTGCTCGATCAGGTAAGGGCCGCTCGCGATGGGCGGCACCGTCGCGATCTGGTCGAACGGCGGCCGCGTGCCGTCGGCCCGCATGCCCCACTTCGGCGAGAACACCGGCAGGTCGCCCGCGATCAGCGCGGCGTCGCGCTCCGCATGCTTGAACTCGAAGCGCACCGTGTGGCCGTCGACGACCACTGCGCGCCGGATCACCGAAAACTGCGCGTTGAAGAGCGGCGACGCCTGCGGGCCCGACAGCGTGTCGAACGAGTATTTGACGTCGTCCGCGGTGATCGGGTCACCGTTGGAAAAACGTGCGGCCGGATCGATGTGGAACGTGGCCGACAGCCCGTCGGGCGCGACCTGAACGTCGTCGGCGATCAACGCATACTCGGATGCGAGCTCGTCCCAGCTGCGTTGCATCAGCGTGTCGAACATCAGGTTCTTGATGTCCGGTGCGGGCGAGCCGCGCACGAGGAACGGGTTCAGCGAATCGTAGCTCTGCGCTTCGTTGTAGTTCTGAAAGGCCAGCGTGCCGTCGTCCGGCGCGTCGGGGTCCGCATACGCGAAATGCGTGAATCCAGCCGGATACTTCGGCGCGCCGAACTGCGCGATCGCCGGCGCAGCCACCGCGCTCGCGAGCGCGACGCCGTACGCGAGCACGGCTGCGCACACGGCGATCGCGCCACGGGCCACGATCGCCTGCGCGCGTCGCGCATGCAACATCGATACTGTCATCATCGGTCTTCGTGTGATCGCACCGGCGCGCGGCCGGTGCCATGTCGATTCGAAATGCGGGAACGCATGCCGCCGGCGACCGCAACGGCCGACCGCATGCGCGGGCACGCGCCGTCAGAACCGGTAGGTCGCACCGGCCTGGGCAAAGCGGCCGACGTACGTGTACAGCGACGTGTCGTAGCCGGTCTGGTAGGCCGCGTTCATGTACACGGGATCGAACGGCGGCTTGCGGTTGAAGATGTTGTTGATGCCCGCATACAGCGTCCAGTGCTTGAACCCGGTATAGCTGACGGTCATGTTGAACTGGCTGTACGACGCGACGCTGTCCTGCATGTTCGGGTAGTTCCCGGCCGGCAGGATCGCCTGGCTGTACGGGCCCACGTAGATCCACGTCAGCGTCGTGTTCCACTTCCGGTAGTTCCAGTTCAGGTCCGTATTGCCCTTCCAGCGCGGGAAGCTGCCGCCGAACGGCTGGTTCACCGAACCGTTGTTGCCCGCGAAGTCGGTATCGACGCCGCCCACCGGCATCTTGAAGTGCCACACGTACGCCCAGTCGCCCGACAGCGTGAACGTGCCGATCGCCGTCTTCACCGACTGGCGGAACGTCGTCTCGAAGCCGTCCGTGTCGAGATGCGACAGGTTCTTGTACGGCATCACCACGTACGCGATCGAACCGTTCGGGTTGCGTATCACGCGAGACGGATCGTTCGCGTCGACCACGCTCTGCACGTCGTCGGTGCCGATCACGTTGTCGACGTGGATCTTGTACCAGTCGAAGCCGATGTCGGTCGTGCGCGTCGGCGACAGCTGGAAGCCGATGTTGTAGTTCTTCGTGCGCTCGGGCTGCAGGTTCTGGTTGCCCGCCTGGATCTCTTCCGTCAGGTTGTACGAGCCCGGCGCGTTCCGATCGTGCGCGTCGATTACGCCTTGCGTGGAGAAGGTACGCGACGCCGTATTCTCGATCAGCGTCGGTGCACGGAAGCCGCGCGTGTACGACGCGTAGGTCGTGAACTCGCGCACCGGCTGGAAACGCAGCGCGAAGCGCGGCGAGAACGCCCCGCCGAAATCGCTGTAGTGATCGTAGCGGCCCGACTGGCTGAAGGTGAGGTTTTTCAGGATCGGTACGTCGAGCTGGTAGTAGACCGCCGCGACATTGCGCTGGCCGTTGACCGACTGCATCGCCGGCCGGATGAGCGTGCCGTCCGCCCAGCCCGAGCCAGTGCCGATGTACTGGGTTTCGTGCAGGAATTGCGTACCCAGGCCGAGGCCGACGTTGCCGGTGGGCAGCGTGAACAGGTTCGGCGTCGCAATCGTCGCATCGACCGAGTCGAGTTTCGTGATCGCCTGCGTACTGGTGCTGCCATAGGCGCCATCGAGGCCATGCGGCGTCGCGGCCGGATTCGCGAAGTCGAACCCGCCGTTCTGAACGATGTTCTCCAGCGCGGACGCCCGCATCCGGTTCGAGAAGTCGTTCGACACCTCGCTCTGCGAGTGCGAGTACGCCACCGACCAATCCCAGTCGCCCACCTTGGGCGTGGAGAAGGTACCCTTGACGCCCGTCGCCGCCCGCCAGAAATTCGCGCTCGTGCGAACAGACTGCGTGTCTCCGAACGTGTAGCGAAGCTGCGTCGGCGTGCCGAACGGATTGTACGGATTGCTGCCCGGCACGACGTTCGGCACCAGCTTGACGCCCCCCGTCGCGGGATCGTACGTCTGCGTATTCGAACGCAGGCGCTCGACGCCGGTGTTCGTGACCGTCGTATTGTTGCTTTCCCACAGGTCGGCGAATGCCTGCATCGCGTCGTTGATCTTGAAGTCGGCATGCACCTTCGCGCTCAAGCGTTCGGTCCACGGCGAGATCGACGATGCGTATGCGGTGTTGTTGCCGCACACGCTGCCGCTTTCGCCGAATGCCTGCGCGGTCGAGCCGGCCGGAATCGCCTTGCCGCCGCGCGGGCATGGCGACAGCGGCACGTCGGTGCCATTGCGCCGCCAGTACGACAGCGATTCGTTGTTCAGGCCGCCGGGGAAATTCGAGAAGTTCTGGTTCTGCGACATGTCGCGATCGGACGCCAGAATCCCGTTGGACTTGTAGTAGCTGAGTGCCGCGGTCACGTTGAAGCGATCCGAGTTCAGGTCGCCGATGCCGCCCAGGATGCTGAACTGGGTCGTGCCCGCGCCGCCGCCGCCCTGCGTCGCGCCGCCGTAGCTGCCGCCAAGCTCGAGCCCCTGGAAGTTCTTCTTGGTGATGATGTTCACGACGCCCGCGATGGCATCCGAGCCGTACTGCGACACAGCGCCGGTCTTGACGATCTCGATGCGGTCGATGATGTTGATCGGCAGCGTGTTCAGGTCGAAGAACTGGTCGGTGCCGTTCACGGCGAACGCGTAGGGTGCCACGCGCTGCCCGTCCACCAGCACCAGCGTGTACTTTTCGCTGAGGCCGCGCAATGCGATGCCCGCACCGCCCGGCGCGAAACTGCCCTGCGCGCCCGAGCCTTCGCCCCAACTGCTTGACGAGTTCGCCGACACGCCGCGCAGGAAATCCGATACCGTCGTATAGCCGCTGTTCTCGATGTCCTTGGCCGTAACGGTCTGCACCTGGTTGAAACCGACCTTGTCCGCGCTGCGGATCAGCGAACCCGTCACCTCGAAGCGCTTGATCTGCGCGACCTTGCCCTGCGCCGCCGCCGCGCCGCCGGCCGGCACGCCGGCTCCCGGGCCCGGCTCACCGGTCGGCACCGGCGCATCCTGCGCGACCGCCGTCGCAATCTCTGCCCCCCCGGGCGACGGCTGACTCTGCGCGAATGCCGGCGCCGCCAGCGTGGCCGTCAGCGCCATTTCCGCCCAGATCATCCTCTTGATAGCCAACGCCAAAACTCTCTGCTTCATCTTGGTCCACTCGTTCATCAATAAGAACCCACCGGTTTTGCCCGGGATCTTGTGAATCCCCGCCCGCTTCCGGGCCCCTGCGTACCGGCCCCGTGATTTCCGACCTGCCACCTGCACTGCCTCGATCCCGCCGGCAACGCGAACTGCGCGGCACCTGCGCCCCGTGTTGCCGGCCCCTTCGTTCGGCGCGGCCATCCCGACCGCACGCCTCACGCATTCCGTCCAAAAACATTCAGTAATACTTATGTAAGCACCCGGTGAAACGGATGCGTTTTCGTGTTCTCTCAGGCTCCGGTCGGCGCCCCGACCCAGACGATCACCGCTTCCTCGTTGGTGGCGTTGCTCCAGACCTGGGTCGGAGTCGACTCGTAGTGCGCGGCATCGCCCGCTTTCAGCACGACGGTGCGGTCCTCCAGCGTCAGCTCGAGCTCGCCGTTCATCACGTAGACGAATGCCTCGCCGGCGTAGGGCGCCGCTTCCGGCGCGGCCCGGCCGCGTGGAATCCGGAACAGCCTCGCATCCAGCTTCGTTCCGCTCGCCAGATGCGAAAGCTGTGCGAACGCACTGGCGAGCGACTCGACGCCGCAGTGCTGCAGCGATTCGCACTGGCACGCCGGCGGCATGTCGGGCGACGCGCCGACGAAATGGTCGATCGTCACGCCCAGCGCCTTCGCGATGCCGACGAGCGTCGCGATCGACGGCATCGCGCGTCCGCGTTCAATCTGCGACAGGAACGGTTTGGAAATGCCTGCCGCAGCGGCGGTCACATCCAGCGTGAGCTTGAGCTGCCGGCGCAGCGTGCGAATCTTGTTTCCCATCGAGGTGGCGACAAGCATCGATTCATCGGAAGGCGAAACCATAGTGAGACACGAACCCGTAGTCGAAACTGTTTGATGAATACGCTCCCCCGGTCGACGCGATCGCAGTGCGCATTCAGCGCGACTGCGTACCGACGGAAACCGTGATCGCGCGGCGGACATTCGATGTTACGGCTTTCCCGGTTTTCACATCGCCTCCTTCCATTTGCACTACTGATCGACATGGATTCCCGGTGGTCGTGTCGCATCGTCCGCTCCGTCAAGGGTTCGTCGGGCCTCGCAAGGTGCCGGTCTCCGGCCCTGCCGCCAGCCTCACGGCATGTACTGCTCGTTGCCGATGAGGCCGATCTTCGTCGCCCCGACACGCTGCGCGCTTGCCAGCACGCCGGCGACGGCCCGGTACGGCGCGAGCTTGTCCGGACGCAGGCGGATCTCCGCCTGCACGGGCTCCGCGGCGACGTGCGCGAGCTTCTGCTCGAGTGCCGCGCGATCCGGCACTCGCGCGCCGTTCCAGGTCGTTGCGCCATCGGCGGCGATGTCGATCTGCACGGCCTCCGGCGGCTTCGACAGTGGCGGCGGATTGCCGACCGGCAGGTCCATCCGGACCGAGTGCATCTGGATCGGGATCGTGATGATCAACATGATCAGCAGCACCAGCATCACGTCGATCAGCGGCGTGGTGTTGATGTCCACCATCACGTCCGGCTCGCCGCCGCCCGAAGATACGTTCATGCCCATCGTCGACTCCTACCCGCCGCGCGCCGGCGGCTCGGTGATGAAAGAAACCTTGGCGATGCCCGACCGCTCGCACGCGGTGATCACGCGCCCGATGAATTCGTAGCGCGTGTTCTCGTCGCCGCGTACGTGCACGTCGGGCTGCGGTGACATCTGCGAAATGCCCTTCAGCTTCGCGAGCAGCGTCGGGCCGTCCACGTGCGTTTCGCCCCAGAAGAATTGCCCGTTGCGATTCACCGCGATTTCAACGCTTTTCGGCGTCGTCTCCAATGGCTGCACCGTTTCCTTCGGCAGCTCCAGCGGAATCGTGTGAGTCACGACCGGGATCGTGATCAGGAAAATGATCAGCAACACCAGCATCACGTCGACGAGCGGCGTCGTGTTGATGTTGGCGATCACGTCGTCGTTGTCGTCCTGCCCGACGTTCATGGCCATCGCGCACTCCCGCCTGCGTCAGTGCACGAGCGACGCGGCCGGCGTTCCGGCGGCCCGCACCGTGCGCTTGCCGCCCGCGAGCAGCACCGTATGCAGCTGTGCGCCGAAGTTGCGCACCCGCTCCATCACCGATTTGTTGCGGCGGACCAGGAAGTTGTAGCCGAGCACGGCCGGCACCGCGACAGCGAGCCCGATCGCCGTCATGATCAGCGCCTCGCCGACCGGGCCCGCGACCTTGTCGATCGACGCCTGCCCGGCGATGCCGATGGCCGTCAGCGCGTGATAGATGCCCCACACGGTGCCGAACAGGCCGACGAACGGCGCGGTCGATCCGACTGTCGCGAGGAACGCGAGACCATCCTGCAACCGGTTCGACACGTTGGTGATCGCGCGCTCCACCGAGACGTCGATCCACGTGTTGCGATCGACCGCCTCGAGCAACGCCGCGTCGTGATGCTCGCCGGCCTCGATCGCGGTCTCGGCGATGAACCGAAACGGCGACGCCTCGTCGAGCAGGCTCGCGCCGGCCGACAGCGACGGCGCGGACCAGAGCTGCTCGTCCGCGAGCTTCGCACGCCGGTTCGCGCGGAATTGCTCGAGGAACTTCGCGATCATGATGTACCAGCTGCCCATCGACATGATCACGAGCAGAATCAGCACGAATCGTGCGACGAAATCGCCGTTCTTCCACAGCGCGCCGAGCCCGTACGGATTCTCGACGGCCTGCGTCGCCGCCGGTGCAGGCGGCGGCAATGGCTCGTCCGCCGCCGCCTGCGGCGCGGACGCCGTCGCGGCCACGGCCACCGGCGCGCTCGCCTCGGCAAACGCCGGCTGCGGCGCAACCAGCGCCTCGAGCGCGACGGAGGATATCAACATGCAGGCCGCGAGTGCAGCCAGTGAACGCTTTGCCATACCTACTCCAGTTATTTCGTTTAACTGATCGATTGAAATTCCCGTCCTGCCGCCCCGGGCCCTGCACGGGTCAGTTCAGGTTGAACGAGAACGGAACCTGCACACGCACCGGCTGCCCCTGCGCCATGCACTTGAATCGCTTGACCGTGTTGTAGGCAGCGCGATCCAGGACTGGATCGGCCGACTGCGACACCCGTACGTTGGTGACGTTGCCGTCCGCATCGACGACGAATTCGATCGTGACGTCGCCCGTGATGTTGTTTTCCTGCGCTTCCTTCGGATACTGCATCGATGCGCGCATCTGGTCGGAATTCGGGCAGACCACGCCGACTTCATGGCTGACCGGCTTCGCCGCCGGCGCCGGCGGCGCGACGACGGGTGCCTGCACGGCCGGCGCGGACGGCACGGGCACGGCCTGATGCGTGATCGCTGCCTGCGGAGGCGCCTGCACCGGCACCTCCGCCGGCGGCACGAACGGCGGCGGCGGCAACGTCGCCTTCGGCGGCGGCAGCTTGACCACCGGCAAAGGCGGCGGGGGCGGCGGCTTCACCGGTTCGATGATGCGGGTTTCGATCGGATGCTGGATAACCTGCACGACCTTGGTCGCGAGGCCGTTGAGGAGCGCGTAGACCAGCAACACATGCAGCAGCAGAACGGCTGCAATACCGCCGAAGCGGCGCACCGGGTTCCGCTGTTTCCCGCCGAACTGCCGCTGGCGTCCGGGCCTCGCCGGTCCGCCTCCGGACGCGAGCACGCCATCCTCGATCTTGATACCCACCTTCAGTCCCCCAACGCGAATGTCGCCGATGCACGATGCCCCACGGCCCGGATAGCGGCAGTGCCTGATTCGAAACCCGGAAAGCCCGAATTACTTGTTTTCGAAAATACGATTCCTGCCCGTCGATCGCTCGATACGGGGAAAATAACTGCTCATCGAAATTGATTAGATTCCGGAAAATGAAACGGATGCCCGTCCGCTCGAACAGAGATCGACGGAGTGCCACCCAGACGCAATCATGCGAATGGAAGGCAAAGATATTCGATAAGGAATTAATCCATCAAAAGACGCCACCCGTTGATTACAGAAGATATCAAGAAAAAATTTTGACCGTCAAACTTTTTTTGATGGAAAGACAAAAGTTTGATCACATCAAACTTTTCGAATTGACGATGACGAATACACGAGTTTAATTACATCAAACATTCCCTATTTCAGTGCACACGATAATCCGGACAAGTTTAACCACATCAAACTTCCACATGAATTTGTTCGTCGGAAGCGATGCTTCCCGACGCAGAAGTCGACTCGAACGGGATCGGCATCCGGCGCCGTGCATCATCGCCGAACTGCCGGGGCACGCGTCGTCCGCAGCCCCAAATACCGCGCACGTCGTACATTCCGGCGGATTGCAGGCCAGTGGTCACGCCGCTTCCATGCACGCCGATCGACCGTTGCGACACGCAGCCCGGCGGAGTGAACCCGCGGCGAACGAACGGCCGCAACCTCGCACACCGCCTTAACCCGGATGTCTTTCCCCGTTTTCAAAAAACAAATCCAATTCCAGGGTGATTTCAATTTACCCAGCCCCACCCATATCAATACAAGCATCGATCATTTGCCCGACCAAAAATCGATCGATAAAGTCTCTCGCCACGTGCGCCGGCCATTAATCTCGAATTCGGCATCCGATGGAACAATTGATCCGCCCACCAGAATTCGGATTACATCCGTGATTCCGGGCACTCGATCCGAATACAGGAATTGCGCGAACGACAGGGGGTTGCGAGTCGACATGCCATCGCAAACGGCATGGACGACCGGCAACTGCTAACCATTGAACTTGCTCGTCAACACAACTTGAAGATGCAAAACACGTCGCTCCATATCAAGCGCGTGGGCGCAATCGCGCTCTGCCTGTCCGGCCTCGCGACATCCTGGATGCCCGTCGCGGCACAGGAAGCCGCGTCGGGCCCCGCCGCCGTCACCGCACCGCCGAATGCGGCCAGCCCCTCCGCGCCGGCCCGTGGCGAAGCTGCCACGCAAAAGCCGGCCGCCGCATCGTTGAAGGCGTTTGTCGTGACGGGATCGCGCATTCCGCGCTCCGAGAAGGAAGGGGCGACGCCCGTCACCGTCATTACCGGTCAGGAGCTCGAATCGAAAGGGTACCGAAACGTCTTCGACGCGCTCCAGTCGCAAACCCAGAATACCGGCTTCACGCAAGGCGCCGACTACGGCAACACGTTCACGCCGGCCGCGAATGCGCTCAGCCTGCGCGGCCTCGGCCCGAACCACACGCTAGTGCTCGTCGACGGCCGGCGCGTGGCGGACTACCCGATCGCGTACGACGGCAACGTCAACTTCGTGAACCTGGCCAACATTCCGTCCGCGATGATCGACCGCATCGAAATCCTGAACGGCGCGGCCTCCGCCGTGTACGGCTCGGACGCGATCGCAGGCGTCGTCAACATCATCATGAAGAAGCACATCGACGGCATCGAGGTCAACGTCAAGGGCGGCCGCACCTGGGACGGCGGCGGCGGCAACGGGCGGCTTCAGGTGTCGGGCGGCAAGGAATTCGGCGCGTTGAGCACGGTGTTCGGTCTCGAGATCAGCAAGACCAACCCGATCTGGTCGGGGCAGCGCGACTTCATGGCGTCGTCGACGCTCGAAGGCGAACCGCCGACCAAGACCTGGGCGCGCCAGAACCTCGACACGGGCCGCTACGTCGGCGCCGCCGGCGCGTGCGGCCCGCTCGCCGGCATCGGCGCATTCGGCGGCACCTCGACCGTCGGCACCCGCAATGGCGCGTACTGCGGCAGCGGCGGCGCGCAGCCGTCGTACTGGACGACACAAACGAACAATGTCAGCGAGAACCTGTACGGCGGCGTCGAATACCGGCTGAACGATCTCGTCACGCTGTTCGGCTCCGTATCGACCGCCTGGAACCAGACCGAGAACAACACGCGCGGCCCGAGCTGGACGTCGGCCGCGGCGACGACCGGCTATTTCTTCAACCAGGAAACCGGCGCGAACGAGGCGTGGACCAAGCGCATCTCGCCCCAGGAAATCGGCGGCGCGTCGGTATGGAACAAGCACTGGAACGACGTCGCGGGCAACCTGATCACCGGCCTGCGCGGCAAAGTGCCCGACAGCAGCTGGAACTACGAGTTCACGTACAGCGCGTCCGGCTATCAGAGCCGCGCGACCGTGCCGCGCCTGCTGTCGAACGTCGACAGCTATTACCTCGGCCCGCAGCTCGGCACCGCCGCCGATGGTGCGCCGATCTACGCGCCCAGCGCCGCGCGCTTCGCAACCCCGCTCACACCGAACCAGTTCGCGTCGATGTACGGTGAATCGACCAGCAGGAACAACACGTGGACGCAGACCTTCAGCCTCGCCGCCAACGGCAACCTGTTCTCGCTGCCGGCCGGCCCCGTGCGCGCCGCCGGCGTGATCGAATACGGCACGCAAGGCTTCAGCAATTCGATCGACCCTGCGCTGAACCAGGGCGTCTACTACAACGCCGCCGGCGCGACCGGTGCGAGCGGCAACCGCAAGCGCTACGCCGCCGCGGTCGAGCTGCGCGTCCCGATCCTGAGCCAGCTGACCGCGAACGTCGCAACGCGCTATGACGACTACTCGTTCGCGGGCACCCGCAACAACAAGCTGACCTACGACCTGGGGCTCGAATACCGGCCGCTGCGCGAGCTGTTGCTGCGCGGCAATTACGGCACGAGCTTTCGCGCGCCGGACATGAATTACATCTTCATGAGCCAGTCGAAGGGCTATTTCGAATCGACCACCGACTACTTCCGCTGCAACCAGTCGGGGAAATCGCTCGCGTCATGCGAATACGCGAACGTGTCGCCGGGCTCGAACTTCATTCAGAAGGGCAATGCGAACCTGAAGCCGGAAAACGGGAAATCATGGGGCGCCGGCTTCGTGCTCGCGCCCACGCCGGACATCGACCTGTCGGCCGATTACTACAACATTCGCATCGACAATCTGGTGACGACCATCGACCCGGATAACCTGCTGAGAACCGAGGCCGCGTGCCGAGCGGGGCAACTGAGCGCCAGCTCGCCCAACTGCGTGGACGCGCTGAGCCGCGTGATCCGCAACCCGCTGACGGCCGTGCTCGATCCCGGCGCGATCAACACGATCCTCGTGAACCCGATCAACGCCGCGATGGAAAAGACGACGGGCTTCGACCTCGGCGGCAAATGGCGCTTTCGCCTCGGCCGCGCCGGCACCTTCCTGCTGAGCGCCAACTTCACCAAGGTCCTGAGCCACAAATACCAGCAGTACACGAACGGCCCGGTACAGGATCTCCTGCATTCGCTCGCCAACCCGACCGGCAACCCCGAATGGCCGGACAAGCTCATGCTGAGCCTGACCTGGTCGATCCCGAAGTGGACGTCGACGGTGCAGCTCGAGCGCTACGGCAAGGTACCGAACGCCGCCCAGACCGCATATCTGACGCCGACCACACTCGCGAACCTGAGCATCTCGCACCAGTTCTCTCGGGATACGTCACTGACCTTCGTGATGAACAACGTGTTCAATACGATCAAGCACGACGATTCCTCCGGCTGGCCGTACTACACCGTGGGCTACTACATGCCCTACGGCCGCACGCTGTGGCTCGAGTTCAGCCATCACTTCAGTTGATCCGGACGACCCATGCCCGCCACGGTATCGCTGGCCGGACCGGCCAGCGTTCTGCTACCCGCATGTGCGCGCAATGCCCCTGCCGGCGATGATCGATCTCGGGGCGAACCTGCCCGCGCAGGTTCGTCTGCCGGCCGCCGGAAACCTCGTGGCGACACGCGCCGCCCCGCTACATCGACGCTTCGTGCCCGCACTCCGCAAACAGGTCGCCGGTGCCTGTCGCCCTCGCAGCCGCCCCGCTTCACTGCACGCCAACCCAGGATGCAATATATTTTCCCCGCGATCGCGACATGCCCCGGCACTCGAGCCAGGAAATACATCGTCGCGGAATCGCATCGTGTTCATTCTCATTCACCGGCACCTGAAGTAATCAGGGGCATCCGTATCGGCACTCCATGTTTTCGAATAAATTCCAGATTCTCATCGCAGCCAGCGCAATATTCGCGGCCCATGCATCAGCACAAACCAGCGCGTCCGCGCCCATCCCCGAACAACTGCCATATGACATCCCTTACGGCCCGCCCATCACGCTGACGCAGGCGCGTACCGCCATGGCCGCGGCCGAAACGGAGGCACGACGCCGAAACTGGAAATACGCGATTGCCGTGGTCGACAGCGGCGGGAATCTGGTTTCGTGCGACAAAATGGACGGGACGCAACTCGCATCGGTTGAAATCGCGGAGGCCAAGGCGCGCGCGTCGGCTCGATTCCGCAGACAGACCCGGGACATGCAAAACGCCGTCAACAACGGCGCGACCGGTAATCTCAGCATCCCGGGCCTCCTCGCGGGCGAAGGCGGCATTCCGATCGTGATCGACGGGCACCTGATCGGCGCGATCGGGGCCAGCGGTGGCGCGGGTGTGCAGGATAGCGTCATCGCGGCAGCCGGTGCCGCGGCAATCAAGTAAGTTGCACGCCATCGCGCCTGTCGCAAAACCGGATCGTCGACGACGCTCGCGCTGCCGTCGCACTGCTCACTTCGGCAATACAGCAGCCGAATCCCGACGTTTTAATTACTTCAAGCTTTCGATTTCGTTCTAAATCGGTCGCAGCGGACCGATACCGTGTTGAAAATACGCGATTCGACCGATATCGATACACTCGGCCGTTGAGATGAAATTTTAACGAGACACTGGACGTGCGAATGGAACCGGTTCCATAATCTCGTGCCCGAACGCTGTCTCGCGTGAACAGATAAAAATCTCCGCATGCGGCGCGTGCAATCCCTCGTCCAGCCGGCAATGGTCGTTTGCCGATGCGCTCGGACAGGTAACGCAGCGCCGCGGGGGACGTATTCGGGTCGTTTCGGCCCGGAGCGGCTCCCGACGCGGAATATTCGGAAGAAAGAAAACATGCGAGCAACGACTCGCGAAAAAGACGAAAACGACATGGCCCCACACAAAAATGAATCGCGCATTCATGCGCGCGCCGGCATGACCCGTAGAGCGGTGCTGAAAATGATGGCGGCGGCGCTGACGCAAGTCGGATTGCTCACCGCCGCACCCGGACATGCATTCGCGCAGCAGCCGTCGCTCGACGCCCGGACCTTTCTCGCGCTGTCGAAAGCGCTCACCGGCCACGCGAATCTCGACCCGACGACGGCTGCGCGCCTCGTCGACGCATTCCGTCGCACGGACCCCGGCTTTGCCGCGCGCGCAGCCGCGCTGGCGCAACGCGTCCGCGCCGGCCAGACACCCGCGCAACTGCTGGCCGATGCCGACGGCGCAGGCCTGCACGACACGGCGCTCGCGATCGTCGCCGCGTGGTACACGGGCACCGTCGGCCACGGCCAGAAGGCCGTGATGGTCGCCTATGCCGATGCGCTGATGTACGACACCGTCCACGACGGCATGAGCGCGCCGACCTATTGTTCGAACGGCCCGCTATGGTGGACCGCCGAACCGCCACCGGCCGATGTCGCGCCGCCCCGCAAAACGGTTGCGTCAGCAACTACCCCGCACCCGCAACCGCACGCCTGAACCTCATGAGAACTCCTGTATTTGAATCGAACGGCGACGTATCGGCCGATGTCGTGATCGTGGGCTCCGGCGTGGTTGGCGGCCTGATCGCCGACCAGTTGGTCAGCCAGGGGCATTCGGTGCTGGTCATCGAATCCGGCTTGCGCATCGAGCGTGGTCAGGCGGTCGAGAACTGGCGCAACATGCCCTTCGACAATCGCGTGGGCTCCGACTTCCAGGGGCTCTACCCGCAGGCGCCGAATGCACCCGCCCCGCTCTATTTTCCGAAGAACAACTACGTCGGCCTGAGCGGACGGGATGGCCAGAGTTTCCAGCAGGGCTATCTGCGCACCGTCGGCGGCACGACGTGGCACTGGGCCGCGTCGAGCTGGCGGCACCTGCCGGTCGATTTCCGGATGAAGTCGACCTATGGCGTCGGCCGCGACTGGCCGATCTCCTATGACGACCTCGAGCCGTACTATTGCCGCGCGGAAGAGGAAATGGGCGTCGCCGGGCCGAGCGATCCGGCGATGCAGTCGCCGTCGCAACGCAGCCGCCCGTATCCGATGGACATGGTGCCGTGGGGCCATGGCGACCGGCGCTTCGCCGAAATCGTCAATGCGCATGGCTACCGGTCGATCCCGATTCCGCAGGCGCGCAGCACGCGGCCTTGGCACGGCCGTCCGGTCTGCTGCGGCAACAACAATTGCCAGCCGATCTGCCCGATCGGCGCGATGTACAACGGCATCCACCATATCGAGCGCGCGGAACGCAAGGGTGCGAAAGTGCTCGCCGAATCGGTCGTCTACAAGATCGACACCGACGCGAACAATCGCGTGACGGCCGTGCACTGGTACGACGCGTCGCACAAGTCGCACAAGGCCAGCGGCAAGATGTTCGTGCTCGCGTGCAACGGCATCGAGACGCCGCGCCTGCTGCTGCTGGCCGCGAACGAACGCAATCCGCACGGCATCGCGAACGGCTCGGACCAGGTCGGGCGCAACATGATGGATCACTCGGGCTTCCACTGCACGTTCCTCGCGAACGAGCCGATGTGGCTCGGCCGTGGCCCCGCGCAGAGCAGCTGTATCGTCGGCCCGCGCGACGGCGATTTCCGCGGGCAGTATTCGGCGAACAAGATGATCCTGAACAACATCTCGCGCGTCGGGCCGGCCACGCAGCAGGCGCTGAAGCTCGGCCTGGTCGGCAAGGCGCTCGACGAGGAAATCCGGCGCCGCGCGATCTACGGCGTCGACCTGTCGATCAGCCTCGAACCGCTGCCGGACCCGAACAACCGCCTGACGCTCAGCAAGACACGCTTCGATCCGCTCGGCCTCGCATGCCCCGACATTCACTACGACGTCGGCGACTATGTGCGGCACGGCTACGACGCGGCATGCAAGCAGCTCACGCATATCGGCAGCCTGTTCGACGCGGTCGAGTTCAACATCACGAAGACCCTGAACGCGAACAATCACATCATGGGCGGCACCATCATGGGCTCCGATCCGAAGAACTCGGTCGTCGACGGCGACTGCCGCACGCACGATCACGCGAACCTGTGGTTGCCGGGCGGCGGCGCGATGCCGTCGGCGTCGGTCGTCAATACGACGCTGTCGATGGCGGCCCTCGGCCTGAAGGCCGCGGATTCGATTTCCGCGAGCCTCGCGAAGGGTTGATTCGATGACACACACGATCCAACGACAACTTCGCACGCTGCGCGGCGCCGGCTACCGCGCGGCCATCGCACTCGCGCTGTTCGGCGGCATCGGCAGCACGCCCGCGTTCGCGCAGGAAACAGCGACCGGCGCGGCGTCGACGTCGGCCGACGCCGCGCTGATCGAAAAAGGCCATCAACTCGCGATCGCGGCGGACTGCATGGCGTGCCATACGGCGCTCGACGGCGGCAAGCCGTTCGCGGGCGGGTACGGCATCGCGTCGCCGATGGGGCAGATCTATTCGAGCAACATCACGCCGTCGAAAACGGCCGGCATCGGCAACTACACCGAGGTGCAGTTCGCACGCGCGCTGCGCGGAGGCGTGCGCGCGGACGGCGCGCGCCTGTATCCGGCCATGCCGTATACGTCGTACAGCGGCCTCAGCGACAACGACGTGCACGCGCTCTACAGCTACTTCATGCACGCCGTGAAGCCGGTCGACGAACCCGCGCCCGCGACGAACCTGCCGTTCCCGTTCGGCATGCGCGTTGCGATGACGGGCTGGAACATGCTGTTCCTGTCGAACAAGCGTCTCGAAGCCGATCCGGCGCACGACGCACAGTGGAATCGCGGCGCGTACCTGACCAATGTGCTCGCGCACTGCAGCGCGTGCCATACGCCGCGCAATGCGCTGATGGCCGAAGACTTCGGCCGCAACCTGGGCGGTGCACAGCTCGGCGCGTGGTATGCGCCGAACATCACGTCGGATCCGGTAAGCGGCATCGGCGCATGGACCGACGACGAGCTGGTGTCGTACCTGAAGACCGGCCGCGCACCCGGCAAGAACCAGGCGGCCGGACCGATGGCGGAGGCCGTGCAGAACAGCCTGCAGTATCTGTCGGACGCGGACCTGAAATCGATCGTCACGTATCTGCGCAGCACGAAGCCGATCCGCGACGAGCACGAGTCCGTCCCGGCATTCGCGCACGGGCGCGCGGTCAGCAGCGAAGCGACGTTGCGCGGCACGACCGCGTTGAATGCGAACGGTACGCTGACGACGGGTGAAGCGCTGTTCAGCGGTTACTGCGCGAGCTGTCACCAGGCCAACGGCAAGGGCAGCCCGAGTCAGGCCTATCCGTCGCTGTCGAACAATACCGCCACGGGCTCGCGCAATCCGTCGAACCTGATTGCGGCGATCCTGTACGGTGTCGATCGCGACGCGGGCGGCCAGCACGTGCTGATGCCGTCGTTCGGTGAGGATTCCTACGTCCAGCCGCTGAAGGACGATCAGGTCGCCGCGATCGCGAACTACGTACTCGCGCAGTACGGCAACGCGAACGTGACCGTGACGCCCGACGACGTGGCCGTCGCGCGCAGCGGCGGCCCGGTTCCGCTGCTCATGCGTGCCCGGCCGCTGATGCTCGCGGCGCCGGTGGTTGTCGTGCTGCTCGGTGTCTTCGCATTCGTGCTTCGCCGACGACGGGCACGTCGTACGGTACGCTCGGCGATGACGTCCGGTGAGGTCGGATGATTGAAGATGTCAGTCATGCCGTTGGCGGACTGGCGGTCTTCTGACTTTCGGAAGAGACGTTGGTCGTTCAGTCAACGGACATGCATGCAGGCGAGGCGCTCGCGCGAAGTACGGCGCTCGCGTTCTCGCCGCCATCCGATACATGCAGGCAGTATCTGCACCGCCCCACTTCATCGGTTATCAGTCAGGCAGTTCGGTGGTCTGTCCCGTTGTCAGCACTCCTGCTACCACGTTCGGCCGACCACGCCTTGGTTGCAAGCAGCCATTCGAAGCTCCCCTCCCCCGTGCTTTTGTGTGCTGTTGCGCTCGCCGTTGAAACAACTGAAAGGAAAAATGCCGCGCTCATCGTTCCACGGCTTCGAGTAGAAAAACGCCGAACCGAGGCGCGGCACTCACCCAGGAGCGCGTCACTTCCCACTCGGCAGATCTTGCGAGCCTCTCGAAGGAATCACTGGTGTACTTGTGCGAATTCTCGGTGTGCACACGTTCGCCAACTCGAAACCGGATCTCATGATCCCACACACGAACCGTCTGCTGTGCCTGGCTGACCAGATACATCTCGATCCGATCGAGATCGTCGTTCCAGATGGCTGAATGGGCAAACGCGCCGAGCTCAAAATTTCCGTCCAGCTCGCGATTGATGCGGATCAGCAGGTTGAGATTGAATCGTGCGGTAACCCCTTCTGCATCGTTGTAGGCGGACAGAAGCGTCGGTACATCCTTGACCATATCGACGCCGACAATGAGCTTTGCCCGACTGCCAAGGAGTTTCTTCGCCGTGCGCAGGAAGGCGATTGCCTCGCTCGGCTCGAAATTTCCGATTGTCGATCCAGGGAAGAACCCGACCAAGGAATCGTTCGCGTGCGCGCCGGGCAGCACCATGTCGCGAGTGAAGTCACCCGCGACCGGCCGGACATCCAGGGCAGGATAGGCATCGGCGATGCGCTGCCGTGCCTGTTCCAGTGCCGCAGGGCTGATGTCGATCGGTATATAGGTGCGGATTTGCCGGGCGGCGTCGAGGATGACCCGCGTCTTCGTGCTCGCTCCGCTGCCGAATTCGACCAAGGTGGCGCCATCCGGAATCTCCGACGCGAGCTGCGCGGCGATCTCCGCGAGCAACGCGGTTTCCGTGCGCGTCGGGTAATACTCGGGTGTCGCGCAGATTGCCTCGAACAGTGCCGACCCCTGCGCATCGTAGAAGTACTTGGGGGGCAACGACTTGGCTGGACGCGACAGTCCTTCAAGTACGTCACGTCCGAACTCCTTCGTGCCGGACGAAGGAGCGCGTCGACGCTCGCCGTTGCCGTTGCCGTTGCCGTTGCCGTTGCCGTTGCCGTCGGCAATGTCCCGTGCGAGACGCACGCCCGAGAACATCCAGCGTTGCTCGGGGCGGAAGAAGTTGCGGTAACTCGCGCGCGTATGTCCGTCCGGCGTGGCGAACGCACCGCCACGCAGTACCATCTGTCCACTCATGAACTTGCCGTTGTATTCACCGGCTGCGTCTGCGGCGGGCCTGAATCCCGGATACGGTGCGTAGGCGCTGTTCGTCCATTGCCATGCCACATCGCCGGGCTGCTCGAGCAGCCCGGTCCGCTCCGCGATCTCCCATTCCGCTTCGGTCGGCAGTCGCGCGCCCGCCCAGGCCGCGAAGGCCGCGGCCTCGTAATAGCTGACGTGCATGACGGGCGCATCGAGGTCCAGCGGGTCGAGGCCGCGCAGCGTGATTTCCGCCCAGCCCCGCTCGGCGGTCGGGCGTCGCCAGTAGAGCGGCGCGTCCCAGCCCTCGGCTCGAACCCGGTCCCAACCGTCGGATAGCCAGTAGCGGGCAGTCGTATATCCGCCGTCGTCGATGAATCGCAGCCAGTCGCGGTTCGTGACCAAACGGTCGCTGATTTCGAACGGTTCGATCCAGGTCCGATGGCGTGGTCGTTCGTTGTCGAAGGCGAACGGCGCGTCTGCGTCTCCGATCGAGACCAGCCCGCCGTCGTGCCGGCGGAATTCGCCCGGCCTGCCGGTATCCGGTCGCGGCCAGTCGGGTCGGTATGCGGGATAGAGCGGCGACTGCGAGAACAGATGCAGGATGTCCATCAGGAGCAGCTCCTGATGCTGCTGCTCATGCGCGAGGCCGAGCCGGACAAGCGGCTCGATACTGTTCAGTTTCGCGGCCGGCAGCGTTGCGAACAGTTCCTCGACGTATCGGTCGACGTAATGCCGGTAGTCGGCGACCCGCGAGCGTCCGGGACGGCTCAGAAGGCCGCGTTGCGGACGAGGATGGCGAGGGCCCAGCGACTCGTAGTATGAATTGAAAAGGAACGGAAAATCCGGATCGAACCGTGTATAGCCGGGCAGATGCTGCTCGAGCACGAAGGTTTCCCAGAACCATGTCGTGTGGGCCAGATGCCACTTGGTCGGACTGGCATCCGGCATCGACTGGATGGCCTGGTCTTCGTCGCTCAGCGGGGCTGCCAGTGCTTCCGTATGCGCGCGAACGAGGCGATAGTGCTCGAGCATGGCCGTTCCGGGCACTGCACGGGCGGAAGGCGATACGCCGCTCGGCAGCACATCGGGAAAGTGATCGACAGGGTTTTTCATTGTTTTCTCTCTTCCGGGAATTGGCGAATCGTCAGTCGTTCGGGGCAGGCAGATTCGGCGTTCCCGTCGGGGATCCGCGCCGCTGGTCGTCCGCGACGTGACGCAAGCCGAGCGCGAGCCCGAGCGTGACGAAGCTCAACGCGGCAATGAGACCGGTGCCGAGATAAACAGCGACGCCCAGCCCATGAACCGCGGCGACGTGTCCCAGGATCGGCGCGAGCATGCCCATGGCCAGATAACCCAGGAGGTACAGCGCCGACAGGGTTTGGCCTCGTCGCTCGACGGGTGCCGCACTGCCGATGACGTCCAGGGCACTCAGAAACAGCAGGCTATAGCCGGCTCCAGTCATGGCGCTCGCAGACAGAAACAGTGCCATCGCATGAAAAACGGTTGCGGCCGCAAGCAACATCATGCCCGCGCCGGACGCCGCGGCACCCGCGATCATGGCGGTCCGGGTCGGCAGCGATCTGGCCAGCAAGCTCACGATGCCGGACATGACGGCAAAGACTGCGAGGATCGAACCGTTGACGAGCGTGTTCGGTGACCGGACCAGGTCGTGTGCGATCTGTCCGCCGAGCGACAGGATCATGACGCCGTGGGTATAGGCGGTCGTCATCGCGAACGCGGCGACCACGAACGCCTTGCGCGCGCGCCTGGGCACGGACGGCAGGCGCGGTGTCCAGCCGCCTGTCGCACCGCTCTGCGCAGGCCGAGGCAGGAACCACGCGACGGCGAACAAGGCCGCGATCAGGAAAGCGAGCAGCCAGAAGACCAGATGCAGCGGCCAGGGTGCGTATTGCGTCAGCGCGCCGCCTACGACGAGCGCTGCCGCGAAGCCGACGGCCTGGGCGGCAGTGGCGACGACGGAGGCTCGCCGGGGCGTACCGCCTTCATTGAACTCGACCACCGCGGCCGTCGACGGTCCGGCGGTCAGGCCGACGCCGATCCCCATGAATGCCCGGGCGACGAAGAGCCAGAACACATCCGGGGCAAGTGCGAGGATCAACGCACCGAGGAACGACGCGCCGAGGCCCAGCAACATCGTCGCGCGCCGGCCGATCTGGTCGGACAGCCCGCCGAACAGGACGAGCACGCCGACGACCACGATCGGGTAGATGGCGAAAATCTCGGCCGTGGTCGTCGAAGTGAGGTGCCATTCGCTTGCGTACAGCCTGTACGTCATGGCGGGCGCCGCGCTGGTCCAGAGGGTATGCGCGACCACGCCGGCCGAGACCCAGAAGCTGGCCCGGCGGTCGAGCACGCCGCTCGTGTACCGGCGGACGCCGCCGCCCTGATTCGCGGGAACGGTCCGGCAAGCTGCGCGGGACATGGTCGTCTGCCGGTGCGTCAGAGCTTCGAGCCGCCATCGACACGCAGCGTGTCGCCGGTCACCCAGCGCGCTGCGTCGGAAGCGAGGAACAGCGCCGCGCTTGCGATGTCGTCGGGTTGCGCCACGCGCTTGAGCGCCTGCAGGCCGAGTGTGAACTCGCGTCCGGCGTCGGTTCTGGCGAAATTCGACATATCGGTCTCGACGACACCCGGCGCGATGGCATTCACGCGGATACCGCGCTCGCCGAGCAGCGCGGCGAAGTGCGTGACCAGCGTGTCGATCGCGCCCTTGGTCGCGGCGTATGCGGACAGGTTGCCCACCGCGCTGCGGGCAGCAAGCGAGGACAGCAGGACCACACTGCTGCCTTCGCCCAGGACAGGCAGCAGTTGCTGGACGAGGAAGTACGGTGCGCGTACGTTGACGGCGAACAGGCGGTCGAAATCCTCGACCGTCGTTTCTTCGATGGGCGCGTTCTTCGAGATCCCGGCATTCGCAACGAGAATGTCGAGGCGGTCGCCGACCAGCGTGCGCACCTGGCGGGCCAGTTCGTGGGGGCCGTTACCGGTGCTCAGGTCGGCCGCGACCTTGTCGGCCAGGCCGCCCGCTGCACGGATCGTCTCGACCACGGCGTTCGCAGCCTGCTCGTCGCTGCCGAAATGCACCAGCACGCGCGCGCCTGCTGTGGCCAGGGCCAGGGCGGTTGCACGGCCGATACCGCGTGAAGCGCCCGTGACGAGGGCGGTCTTGCCATCAAGATTAGCACTCACAATTAATTCTCCTTGGATTACGCGACGGAAATACGGACGTGGCGATCAACGGCTCAGGACAGGAATCTGGAAACGCGGATCTCGTGGAGCGGTGCCCGTTGATGAGTAATGTATGCCCTGCCCGCCGTCAGGAAAAAGACTTTGTAGGCACTCGGCCATGCCTTGCAGGTATGAGCCTCGCATGCCGGTCACCTACGCGAATCAGGACGGAAAACGTTCGCCGAACATCGGCAGGCCGCTGACGGACTGCGTCGCGCGGGCCTCGTCCTGGAGCACGTCCCAATGTTCTGCCAGCTTGCCGTTCTCGAAACGCACGATGTCGGCGGCAATCCAGGCATCGGGCCTGCCATTACCGGAAAACCGGCCATGCGCGATCACGTAATCGCCTTCTGCCACCACGAGCTGATTCTCGTAACGCAACGTGTCGGGCAAGGTGCGGATCAGGTCAAACAGGCCTTCACGTCCGGGCGCAATGTGCGCGCTGTGCTGGATATAGTTGTCGGACCAGAAGCGCTCGGCTGCGGCGTAGTCGCGCCGGTTGAAAAGCGTATTGAAGGCCTCGAGGAGTAGCGCCTTGTTTTGTGCGGGGGTGGTCGTGGTCATGTCGTTCTCCAGTGGCTATCGGAGCACTTCGAATACGCTGCTCCACGGAATTCAGGCTGTCGTGCTGCCGTTGACGCGCAGGCGTGCAGGAAACGGAATTAACCGGAAATCGCGTCGACGGGCAGTTCCTCGATCGCGTCGATCCGGTCGGGGTAGAAAGCCAGATGCTCGCGGATCGATGCAACGGCCGCGTAAGGCTGCTCATACGTCCAGACAGCATTGACGCCTCGTTCGCCGGCGGAAGGGATCGAGAAATACGCACAGTCGCCCTTGTACGGGCAATAAGTGGCGTGGTCGGTGCGCTCAAGCAGCGTCATGTCGACGTCTTCGCGCGGGATGTAGATCACGGCCGGGTAGCGTGCCTCGCGCAGCGTCAGCGCCTCGCGGGTATCGGCGACCACCTTGCCGCCGGCCTTGACGACAACTCTCGACGGATGGCGTTCAATGGTGATCGGATGGTCGGGGCCCGGAATCTTGACGGGTTTGTCGTGTGAATGCGTGGTGGACATGATCAACTCCTGGTGGAAACGCGAAGGGCAGCGGGCCGCGTGGAAGACAGCCCGCCGGATTGCATTCAGGTGGTCGCGGGTTCGTCGACGCTGCGAGGATGCCCGCCGGTCAGCGAGAGCGTCAGGATCGAGACCATCGCGAGTCCCACGCCGAAGTACATTGCGTTGAAGAGACCCAGGCCGTCGACGATCCGGCCGCCGACGAACGAACCCAGTGCAATCGAGATCTGGAAGTTGGCGACGAACAGCGCCATGCCGCCTTCGCGCACTTCGCGGGTTGCCTGGGCCATCCACATCTGCAGCGCGACCGGCAGCGCACCGTACGCGGTCCCCCATGCGGCCAGCGCGACCAGTACCCACGGCCGGCTGGTGCCGAGTACCGGCAGCATGGCGAGCGGCACTGCGATGAACAGGATGCTTGCGATCAAGGTCGCCTTGACGTTGCGTTGCGCGGTGGAGCCACCGATGAAATTGCCGACCAGACCGATGAATGTGTAGCCGAGCAGCAGCGACGAGATGACAGTGCCGCCAAAGCCGGACACTTTCGCGAGGAACGGGGTGATATAGGTATAGGTCGCGAACTGTCCGCACAGGACGAGTGTCATCGCGATCAGTCCGATGCGGGCCGCTCGGGTACCGAAGATGCGGAGCAGATCGCGTGCGGCGACCCGATGGGTGACGTGCAGCGACGGCAACGAAACCCACTGGGCGACCAGCGCCGCAACGGACAGCGCGAGCGCCGCGGCAAATGCGGTTCGCCAACCCGCCAGTTCCCCGATCAGCGCCCCGGCCGGGCCGCCGATCAACATGCCGAGCGATACGCCCGCAAAGATCAGCGACGTTGCCCGGCCGACATGCGCCTCCTCGACGAGTCGGCCGCCGAGGCCCACGCTGATCGCCCAGAATCCGCCGATGCCGACACCGAACAGCGCGCGCGCCACGACGAGAGTCGCGAAATTGGGCGCGAGCATGGCCGTGAGATTCGAGATCACGAGCAGCAGGCCCAGGCCCAGCAGCACGCGCCGACGGTCGAAGCGCCCCACCGCTACGGTCAGGAACGGCGCGGCGATGGCAGCCAGCAGTCCGGGCGCCGTGATCATGATGCCGGCGGACCCTTCACTGACGCGCAGTCCCTGGCTGATATAGCGCAGTAGCCCGACGGGCAGGAATTCAGTTGTGCAGAACACGGTCGCACTGAGTGCGACCGAAAGAACCGCGAGCCAGCTTCGCGTCCGCGGGGGATCGATCGAGGTGATTTGCGTCATGATGTGTTCCTGTGCGTGAACCGTGTTGGGTTGCCGAATTGACAGCATTGCGGTCGACGCGCCTACAGCTTCGAGCCGCCGTCGACATGCAGCGTCGCGCCTGTTGTCCATCTGGCCTGGTCAGAGGCGAGAAAGGTAATGGCGGCGGCGATGTCGTCCGGTTCGGCCAGGCGCTTGATGGCCTGCAGGCCGAGCGTCATGCGGCGACCCTCATCGGTGCGGGTGAAACTCGACATGTCGGTTTTCACCACACCGGGCGCGACCGCGTTCACGCGGATGCCGCGCGGTCCAAGGTCAGCTGCCAGATGGCGTACGAGCGTATCGACGGCGCCTTTCGTCGCGGAGTAGGCCGACAGCTCACCGATGGCGACGTGTGCCGCGAGCGAGGAAAGCAGCGTGACGCTGCTGCCCTTGCACATGATCGGCAGCAATTGCTGAACGAGAAAATACGGCGCGCGCACGTTGACTGCGAACAGGTCATCGAAATCCTCCACGGCCGTTTCTTCGAGCGTGGCTACCTTCGCGATGGCTGCGTTGGCAACGAGGATGTCGAGCCGTTCGCCGACAATTGCCCGGACATGGCGCGCAAGACGGTGCGGCCCATCGGATTCGGCCAGATCGGCCTGCAGGCATCGGGCACGGCTGCCCGCCGCAGTGATTTCCGCGACGACGGCCTTGGCCTCGGACGCACTGCGGCCATAGTGAACGATGATCTGAGCGCCAGCCTGAGCGAGCGCAAGTGCAGTGGCGCGCCCGATGCCACGGGCAGCGCCGGTGACGAGCGCGGTCTTTCCTGTCAGGGTGTTCATGATCGTCCTTCCAGCAGAGAACTGACGTTGAGGCGAAAGGGGTTTCGTCCGGCTGATGTGATCGAACGATAGCCAGCACTTGTCCGCGCGAAAAAGACTTTGTAAGCTGACCCCCATACCTGTCAGGCATGACTCAAAGGAGCGCGTGTATGGAACTGCGTCATCTTCGTTATTTTGTCGCGGTGGCTGAAGAGGGCAGCCTGACCGTCGCGGCGGAACGTCGGCTATACACGTCCCAGCCGTCCCTGAGCCGGCAGATCCGGGACCTGGAGTACGAAGTGGGTGCGCAACTGTTTGTGCGCAGCCCGCGCGGCATCGAGCTGACCGATGCCGGCAAGGCATTTCTGGACCATGCACGCCTGGCCCTTGCGCAGGTCGATGCCGCGTGCGAGGCGGCACGGCGGGCGGCGCGGCCGTCGAAACCGACGTTTGCGGTGGGCTTCCTGAGCGGGCAGGAAGTGACCTGGCTCGGCGAAGCGACTCGTGTGCTCGCGAGCGATCTGCAGAACATAGAAATGACCGTGTCGAGCGAGCACTCCCCTGATCTCGCGGAGGGATTGTCGACCGGACGGCTGGACGTCGCCTTCATGCGCGCCGAGGCCAACCGACCCGACCTCGAGTATGTGACGGTCGCACGCGAGCCTTTCGTCGTACTGATGCCGAGCGATCATCGCCTCGCAGCCCTCGATGAGATCGACGTGCACGAACTGGCGAGTGAACTATTCATCAGCGGCTCAGACGTAGCCGGCCCCATGCGCGGCGCGATCGACAACTACCTGGCGACAAACGATCTCGCCATCGAGCCGGCGCATCGCGTCCACAACCTGACGATGGCGATGTCGCTGATCGCCTCGACAAGAGGCGTTGCACTGCTGCCCGCCTATGCCGAGAAGCTCTTACCCTGGTCGGTGACAAGCCGACCACTCAAGGGCGAACCGCCGAAAATCGAGCTGGTGGTCGGCTATAACCGGAACAACCGCTCGCCGATCCTGTCGACGTTTCTGTCGCGCCTCGACCAGATCAAGCAATAAGTCGGGCGACGCCGTAGGCAATACGTAAGAGAACGACAACCTGCACGGGATGCAGTCCTGCGCGTGCTGAAACGTCCTGAAGGAAGCTGATTCTCGCCGGTGCTCGCGGCTCTCCGGGCCCCCGATAATTCCGGCGACACTCGTGAAACCAGCCCCTACCCTCCTGCTGACTGGCATGCTGGCGGCAAGCAAGCCAAGGTTCACGTCAGACCAATAAGCCGAGCCCAATGTGCCCCGCCGTTCCGTCACGCCCCGGCGGTACAATCCGATGCACGCTCGAACCGCGCACCCTCTTTCCTGGTATTGAATAGCAGACAAGCCCCCGCTGTTTTCGCCTCGTCACGAGGAGGTCCGAATGGACGCGTGCATGCTGCATCACGGTGACTTCGCTTTCGGAGAAACGGTCGTCGCGCCGCGACGCCGCGAGGTACTGCATCGCGGAATCAGAGTCGACATAGGAGATCGGGCGTTCGACCTGCTTCTTCTGCTCGCGGAATCGCACGGCTCCGTTCTGAGCAAGCAGCAGATCGTCGCGAGGGTGTGGAATGACCGGGTCGTCGAATACAACGCCGTCGAAGCTCAGGTCTGCGCACTTCGCCGCGCGCTCGGTGTCGATCGGGCGGCAATACGTACCGTGTCGGGCCGCGGATATCAGTTCGTCGCAGAACTGTTCCCTCAAGCCAAGGATTCGGATGAGCCCATTGCCGCATCCATGAACGGGGCGGCTCCTTCAAGCCGTCGGCTGTCTGCCGAGGTCTGCCCTCTCATCGGTCAGGAAGTTGCGATACGCGAGATTTGCCGCGGTTTGCAGACGCATCGCCTGATTACCCTGCTGGGTACCGGCGGTGTGGGAAAAACACGGTTGGCGCGCGAGGCCGCGCGCCTGTCGGCGCCCGATTTTTCGGATGGCGCGTTCGTGGCTGAACTCGCGGCCGCCACGGCGACGGATCATATTCCCACTACGATAGCCGTCGCGCTCGGATTTCCCCCGGGCGACGGCACGTCTTCGCTCGAGCGGCTCGCGCCGAGCCTGGTGTCGCGGCATTTGCTGCTCGTTCTGGACAACTGCGAGCACCTGATCGACGGGGCGGCAAGGATTGCCGAACAGTTCCTTCGCATCGCCCCTCGGGCGGTCGTGCTTGCCACGAGCCGCGAACCGCTGCGCGTGGCCGGCGAACTGGCCTATCGTGTCCCGTCGCTCGAGGTACCGCCGGACGACAATTGCGATGACGCACTCGACTACAGCGCCGTGCGTCTCTTCGAAGCGCGGGTCGGACCGCATGCCGGACTCAGTCCGGATTCACGGGCTGCATTGAGGCTGAAGTCGCAAATCTGCCGCCGGCTCGATGGCATTCCGCTTGCGCTGGAACTTGCCGCGGCCTGTGTTCCGTCGCTTGGACTTCAGGGCGTGGCCGATCGGCTCGGGAATCGGTTTCAGATCCTCACGCACGGCTCGCGCACCGTGCTCCCGAGGCAGCAGACACTACGTGCCGCGCTCGACTGGAGCTACGACCTGCTGTCCGACGAACAGCGATCTGTGCTGAATCGGCTGAGCCTGTTCGCAGGGACGTTCACGCTGGCGTCCGCGCAGGAAATGGCGAGTTGCGATGCACTTCCGCCCGACGCAGTCGTAACGGCCTTGATGCAGCTCGTCGACAAATCGCTTGTTTCGATGGCCTCGGGTAGCGGCATCGTCCGATATCGGCTGCTCGAATCGACTCGCTCGTACGCGCGGGACGCGCTGCGCGCGAGCGGCGCGATACGTGAATGGTCGAGGCGGCACGCGAGCTACTTCCTCGAGATTTTCCGGACCGCCGCGCGGCAGGCAGAGGTGCACGCTGACGTCGACTGGAGAAACGCCTACGTGCCGCACCTTGACGACCTTCGCGCGGCGATGCAGTGGTGCTTCAGTGTTGAAGGAGACATGGAGCTCGCCGTCGAACTCACGGTCGCCGGCATTCCGTTTCTGATGCATCTTGCGCTGCTTCAGGAATGCCTCGAGACCGTGGACAAGGCACTGGAGTGGCTATCGCGCGAGGATGGGCCGGTCGACGAGCGGCATATGAAGCTTCATGCTGCACGAGGGATGTGTCTGCTTTGCCATACCGTCGCAACCAGCACCAGCGATGCCTTCGAATCGGTCGTCGACATCGCGGCTCGGGTCGGTAACCTGGACTACCAACTGCTGGGCATGTGGGGGCGCTGGATGTGCCACTACCTGAACGGTGAATACGCGCGAGCCATCCCGCTCGCTCACCGCTTTAACGAGCTCGCGTCGACGTCGTCACGCAAATGCGATCATCTGGCCGCCCTTCGGCTGAGCGGCATGTCGCGTCTTTTCGCCGGCGATCTTCCTGGCGCGCTTGCAGACCTGCAACGTGCAGCGAACGATACCGAGCCGCTCCCGCGCGCGCAGCGGATGCGCTTCTTGTACGACGAGAAGATGCTGTCCCACGCATCGCTTGCGCTCACGCTGTGGTTCATGGGAGAGACGGAGCTGGCACGGCAGGCTGCACAACAGTCGCTCGACGATGCCCGAGAGTTCGACCATCCGGTCTCGATCTGCTATGCACTGAGCGAGGCCGTTTGCACGCTTGCCTTGTTGCGCGGCGACGATGCCGCGCTCGATGCGGCCGTCGCGTCTCTCGCTGCCGAAACGCGGCGTCACAGTATTTCGACGTGGTGCGCCCGGGCGCAAATGTGGCAAGGGCTGCTCGATCTGCGTGCGGGCGACGCGACCGTGTTCGCCCGGACGATTTCCCCGGCCATGACGAGTATCGGTTCGAAACGCTTCTATGTGTCGCTGTCGCCCTACGTGACGGCGCTGGCCGAGGCGCTATGCCGGCGAGGCATGATTTCCGAGGCGGCGGAGATCATCGACGCGTCGGTCGCCCGCGCGACGCGAACCGACGACAAGTGCGCTCTGCCGGAGCTGTGGCGAGCGAAGGCGGAGGTGCTGGTCGCGAGCAACGGCGACGAAGCGATACCGGCGGCCGAATCGATTCTGGCCGAAGCCCTTCAGATGGCTCGGACATACGGATTCCTGGCGTGGCAAGCACGTTGCTCGATGAGCCTTGCCCGGCTCGGACACATGAAAGGCGACGCGAAAGCCGCGCTCGATGCCATCTTTCCCGTGACGCAGCAATCAGCGGATGCGAGTGACATTGGCGCGGCAGGTCCGACGCTTGCCGGCCGTGAGGTGAATCGCAGAGGCCGGCCGCGCAGGTACTGAGCGCGCGGCATCGGTCACGTCACACGGTTGCCTGCGCGACCATGCCGCGTTTCCGTGACGATCGCCTTCCAGTCGGAGGGAGATTCAGTGTGCCGTCGCGCCGTGGAGGCGGTGGTCGCTACTCGCCCCTTTTCCGCCGTTGAGGCGCACTCAAGTCCCGGTCACCTGGATCCACTCGGCACCGCCGAAACCGAGACGTAAGACGCTGCGCGCACTTTCAAATCAAGGCATGCGGCGCGTCAGCGTGAACGAGCAGTCATGCCTTCCCACGCTTCCCGACTTCGGAGCCATGCTTCCCAGGCATGCGGGGGAGCCTCGAAAGTCTTTTTCCGCTGCGAGCTGAAACGCTACTCTGCCTTCACGAGTTAGAGCATTTCACACCAGCCCGCAGAGGATTGAACCATGAACAGCATCAATCACGATACAGCGCCGACCCAATTCGTCGAGGCCAACGGCATCCGCTTCGCCTACCGCCGCTTCGGCAAGCAGGGTGGCGTGCCGCTTGTCTTCAATCAGCACTACACCGGCACCTTGGACCACTGGGACCCGGCAGTAACCGATGGTCTTGCAAAGGACCGGGAAGTGATCCTTTTCAATAATGCCGGCGTCTCCAGCTCCTCGGGCGAGACCCCGACGGGTTTCCAGGAGATGGGCGCCAATGCGATTGCCTTCATTCGCGCGCTGGGCCTGACCCAGGTCGACGTGCTTGGCATCTCGATTGGTGGTTTTGTGGCGCAGGAGATCGCGCTGCAGGGCGGCGACCTTGTCCGCAAGATCATCCTCGTCGGCACCGGGCATCGTTCGCAGGACATGTCGGAAAGCCGCTCCGCGGAAATCTTCGCCGGGAGCTATGACCCGCCCGAACATCTGTGGCTTGCCGTCCATTTTGGGCCTTCCGAAGCCAGCCAGAAGGCCGGCCTTGCCTTTCTCGAGCGCAAGCTGCGTCGTCAGGATCGCGATCCGCAGGTGAGCGCGCAAACCATTGCCGCCCAGGGCGAGGCGATCGGCAAGTGGCATGTGCCGAACGATAGCGCGCTGGAGTATCTGAAGTCGATCCGGCAGCCCGTGCTGGTCGTCCAGGGCAGCAACGACGTCATCATTCCGACGAGGCATTCGTTCACGCTCCAGCAACATCTGCCGAACGCGCAGCTGATCGTCTATCCGGACGCCAATCACGGGTCGATCTATCAGTATCCGGAGACGTTCGTCGCCAATGCGACGACCTTCCTCGACGCCTGACACCCGCCGCTGGCTCGTCAATCGGGCCAGCGACACCTGACGCGACGGAGCGACAGATGGCTAAACCTCGCCAACTCCATCTCGGTGCCTTCATGCGGCCGGCGGCCATTCACACGGGCGCGTGGCGCTATCCGGGCGCCGACCCGCATGCGAATTTCAGCCTCGAACAGATGCGGCGCTCGATCCGGCGACTGGAACAGGCGAAGTTCGATGCCTTCTTCATGGCCGACCACCTGGCGTTATTGAACATGCCGATCGCGGCGCTCATGAGGAGCCACACGGTGACGTCATTCGAGCCTTTCACGCTGCTCTCGGCGCTGTCGGCGGTTACCGAGCGGATCGGGCTGATCGCAACAGCCTCGACAACCTTCGATGCGCCCTACCACATTGCCAGGCGGTTCGCGTCGCTGGACCACATCAGCGGTGGTCGGGCCGGCTGGAACGTGGTGACGACGGCGAACCCCGACGCGGCCCTCAACTTCGGCCACGAATCGCAGCTGGATCATGATGATCGTTATGAGCTTGCGCGCGAGTTCGTCGAAGTGGTCACCGGCCTCTGGGACAGCTTCGCCGACGACGCCTTCGTCAGGGACGCAGAAAGCGGAGTCTTCGTCGATCCCGCACGAATTCATGCGATCAGTCACAAAGGTCCGTCACTGAAAGTGCGCGGCCCGCTCAACATCGCACGGCCTCCGCAGGGCTGGCCCGTGATTGTCCAGGCCGGTGCTTCGCCGGCAGGCCGGCAGCTCGCGGCGGAAACCGCTGAAGTCATTTTCGGTGCTCCGCCGACGATAGAGGCCGCACGCAGCTTCAATGCCGATGTGCGTTCGCGCATGGCTGCGATCGGCCGCACACCCGACACGCTGCATTACCTGCCCGGCGCTTTCGTTGTCGTGGCTGACAGCATGAATGAGGCGCTCGAGCGCCGTGCAACGCTCGATAGTCTCGTCCACTACGACAGTGGTATCGGGTCTCTGAACTCGATGCTTGGATTCGACGTTTCCGACCATGATCCCGACGGACCACTGCCGGAGATCCCGGAGACGGAAGCCGGTCGCTCCCAGCGCGAGCGCATGGTCAATCTCGCCCGGGAGAAAGGTCTGACGATCCGGGAGCTCGCGCGGGCTGCCGGCAGTTATTCGGGCTTCGCTTTCGTCGGCACCGCAACATCGATCGCCGACGAGATGCAGGAGTGGCTGGAGACCGAGGCCTCCGATGGCTTCAACGTCATGTTCCCCTGGATTCCGGGCGGCCTCGACGAGGTGGTCGACAAGCTCGTCCCGGAGCTCCAGCGGCGCGGCTTGTTCCGACGCGAATATGAAGGGCGCACATTGCGCGAGCATCTCGGCCTTCCACGGCCGTCCAACCGTTTCTTTCAGCACGAGCCCGGCGCGGTCGTCTGATTTCATTCTCCGATAAAGGAATTCTCCATGGCACGCATCGTCACCTTTGCCGAATACGGCGCACCCGATGTTCTGAAGATCGAGGAAGTCGCATTGCCGGAGCCGGGACCGGATGAGATCCGCATCGCCGTCAAGGCGATCGGATTGAACCGTGCGGAATCGATGTGGCGCACGGGCGTTTATGTTGAACCGGTCAATCTTCCCGGCCGGCTGGGCTATGAGTCCGCAGGCGTCGTAGAGGCCGTGGGAGAAAACGTCAGGCACTTCGCGGTGGGCGATGAAGTTTCCACCATGCCGGCCTTCTCGATGAACGATTACGGCCTGTATGGCGATCATGTGCTGGCTCCGGCAAGCGCGGCGGTGAAGAAACCATCGTCGATCTCGTTCGAAGAAGCGGTTTCGATCTGGAATCCGTTCATCACGCCGTGGGGAGCGTTCATCGAAAGCGGCATCGTGACGGACAAGGATACCGTGATCATCACTGCCGGTTCGAGCAGCGTGGGCATCGGTGCAATCCAGGTTGCGAAGCTTGCAGGCGCGAAGGTCATCGCAACGACGCGCACCAGGGAAAAGGTCGCGCAAATCGAAATGGCGGGCGCCGACCACGTCATCGTCACCGACGACGAGGATCTGGTGGTCGAGGTCGAGCGGATAACCCAGGGCGCCGGTGCAACCGTCGCGTTCGATCCGGTCGGCGGCCCCACTTTCCCCAAGCTTGTCGACGCCCTGGCACCGGGCGGCACGGTGATGATCTACGGCGCGTTGAGCGACGAAGTGACACCGCTTCCGATGCTCCGGACGCTCGCAAAGGAGATCGTGATCCGGGGCTATAACCTGTTCTCGATTACGACCACCCCGGCCCGTCAGGCCAAGGTTGCCCGATTCGTTTATGAAAATCTCGAAGCGGGCAAGCTGAAGGCAATCATTTCGAAGTACTTCCGGTTCGAGCAAATCGTCGAAGCGCATCGCGAACTGGAGAAGAACCTGCATATCGGCAGGATCGTCGTCACGCTGTAATTTGCGGCAGTCGTCTGTCACGACCTCCCGCGCAACGAAGTTTCAACTCGCACTTCCAGCGTTTGAAAAGCATGCGGGCGATCCATGTACCCGCGACTCACCCTCTACTTAATGGACAGAATCATGGCACGTACTCTTCAAGGAAAGATTGCTCTTGTGACCGGCGGCTCACGCGGCATCGGCGCCGCAACCGCCATCCAGCTCGCTGCGGAAGGCGCCACCGTCGCGCTAAGTTATTCCAGCAGCGAGACCGCAGCCAGAGAGGTCATTGCAACGATCGAAGCGTCCGGTGGCAAGGCTATTGCCCTGAAGGCCGACCAGGCGGACGCAGCAGCGGTCAAGGCATTGATTGCGGAAGTTGTCGAACGATTCGGCCGGATCGACATTCTGGTCAATAACGCCGCCGTTTTCGTGACGGGCACGGTGGCCGAGACCACGGATACATCGGGCTTTGAGCAACAACAGAAGATCAACTACGAAGCCGTGGTGACCGCTATTCGAGAAGCCTCGCGGGTGATGGAGAGCGGCGGCAGGATCATCTCGATTTCGTCGGCTCTCGCCTGGCGATCAACCTGGCCCGGCCTTGCCGACTACAGCGCAACGAAGCGCGCGATCGAGGGCTACAGCAAAGGCGCCGCGCGGGATCTGGGCCCGAAGGGCATTACCGTCAACGTTATCGGCACCGGTTCGACGAATACCGAGATGAACCCTGATAACAGCCCCTTTGCCGAGGCGCAGGCAGCCGCCACCGCGCTCGGACGCTTCGGTCGACCTGAAGAGATCGCCTCCGTGGTCGCTTTCGTCGCCAGCCCTGCGGCGAGCTTCATTACCGGCGCGATTATTCCCGTCGACGGTGGTTATAGCGCGTAACGCAATACGAGCCACGTGACGCAATCTTTGCCGTTTCGTGGCTCCGATCACCCAGAACCTTTTACTGGTTGCCAAAGGAGTCGGAAAATGAATGATTCGCCCGTAGTACTTGTAACGGGAGCGCTTTCCGGAATCGGTCGCGCGACTGCGATTGCCTTCGCCAAAGAGAAAACCCGACTGGTCATCTCGGGCCGTCGGCTTGAAGAAGGCAGGAAGTTCGCGGAGGAACTGCGTTCGTCCGGTGCCGAAGTGGAATTCCTGCAAGCGGACGTGCGTTTCGAGGAACAGGTGCAGGCCCTGATCGACAGCGTCGTTGCCCGCTTTGGTCGCCTGGATATTGCGGTGAACAGCGCCGGTTACGAAGGCGACCCGGCACCGATAGTCGAACAGAGCGTCGATCAATACGCTTTCGTTTTCGATACGAATGTTCTCGGCACGTGGCTCGCGCTCAAGCACGAGATCCGCGTCATGACAGCCCAGGGCGGCGGGAGCATCGTCAATGTATCGTCGACGATGGGGATTCGCGGCGCACCAAGGAACGCACTTTATGTCGCCAGCAAGCACGCCGTCGAGGGTCTCACGAAATCCGCCGCGCTCGAGACAGCCGCGTTCAATATTCGGGTCAACGCAGTAGCACCAGGGCCGATACAAACAGAAATGCTCGACCGGATAACGGGTTCCGAATCGGGCAAGGCGGCGATGCTCGCCACCGTGCCACTTAAACGTGCGGGAACGCCTGAAGAGATTGCGGATGCAATCATGTTTGTGGCATCGAAAAAAGCGAGTTTCATGACCGGGGAAATTCTCCGAGTCAACGGAGGACGAACTGCTGCGTGAGACTTACTTGCGCACAGTGAACACGTGACTGCATGACATCGCTCGCCCGCCTGCAAGCGAAAAATCCAGGGGCCATTCAGGGGCGAAAAGTCAGTGCACTGATCAGTCGCCGCTGTCAGCGCACTTTCGACGCAGGGCGTGATCTCCACGGCCCTGCGGCGGCTGGTTTCGAGCGTCGTTCGGACATTCCGAAAAACCAGTCGAACAGCGGCAGTGGATCGATCACGGCCCTTGACGAAGCGACGGCGAAGCAATCTCGGACCTGATCTGACGCTGACGGACAGATCAGGTCTCGATTTACGCAAGGAAGTGCTGTTCGAGCACAGCGTGTTCACCGGTCACGAGACTGGTCCGCTGTCGGTACGACAGGTTCGGCGCCAGTTTCGCCCACCGAATCATGCCCAACCGGCACCGCCCCGGGCACAACCTGTCGCCTCGGGGAAATCTTCGGGACGTTGCGCGGCGCGCCGTCGACGAACACTGTGTCCTGCTTCGGAAGCGGTGTGGCAAGGCCGCGGCCCAATGCTTCTTCGAGCGAGTGCTCCGCACCGGACAAGATCGTCACCGATCCGGAGCTTGCAAGAGTGAGCATGTTTTCGTCAAAACGGCTGCGCGCATGAGCAGCCGCACCGAGAACAGTCATCCGCCCAAGCGCGAACTCAAGCGACGCATGCGCAGCTTTCGACTGCCGGAGCGGACGCAGGCATTCCTGCCGTGCTTCGTTCCGATTCACCAACACTTCGCGTTCAGTCGTCATTTGCTGCGGGCTTCACGCCACCGCAAGCAACTTCGCGACGCGATTCGAAACCCGGCGCCTTTTCACCGGAATTACCCCCAATCCGTGCGGCGACGCCTGCATGGCAGCGTCAACAGTGTGGCGTTGTCCTGCCAACGCCAACGTGGCAAAGCTCATCGCACTCCCCCGCCAAACCAAAAACAAAGCCGGCCCCAAGCCGGCTTCGTCATGCCCCCTCGAGCAACAACACGCCCCCGTCACTTCATGCAAGCCGAGGCGAGCTTCCCCACCGCAATCACCGCCTGCTCGATCTCCGGCGACCAAGGGCTGCTGTAGTTCAGCCGGATGAAGTTCCGGTAGTTGTCCGTGATCGAGAACATGTAGCCGGGCCCGATCGTGATGCCCTGCTCCAGCGCGAGCTGGTACAGCCGCATCGCATCGACCTGCGCGGGCAACTCGACCCACAGCACGTACCCCCCCGCCGGGCTCGAGATGCGCGTGCCTTCCGGGAAAAACCGCGACACCATCGCCCGCATCAGGTTCGCCTGCTGCGCATACGCCTTGCGCAAGCGCCGCAGGTGATGCTCATAACCGTCGCGTTCGAGAAACTCCGCGATCGCGAGCTGCGGCAGCGACGGCGTCGCGAGCGTGTTCAGGAATTTCAGCTTCTCGACCTGATCGCGATAACGGCCCGGCAGCGCCCAGCCGATCCGGTACGCGGCCGTCAGGCTCTTCGAGAACGACGAGCAATGCAGCACGATCCCGTTGCGGTCATACGACTTCAACGAACTCGGATGTGCATCGCCGAAATACAGTTCGTTATACACACCGTTCTCGATCAGCGGCATTCCGGCCTTCGTCGCGAACTCGACCAGTTCGCGCTTGCGTTCGTCGGGCATCTGGAAGCCGAGCGGGTTCTGGAAGTTCGGCATCACCATGCACGCGGCGATCGGCTGCGACTTCGCGATCGCGGCCAGCGCGGCGATGTCGATCCCGTATTCCGGATGCGTCGCCACCTCGATCGCCTTCATCCCCATCCGCTCGATCGCGTGCAGCATCGCGTAGAACGTCGGCGATTCCACCGCGATCGTGTCGCCCGGCTTCGCCACCGCCTGCAGGCACAGGTTGATCGCCTCCGTCGCGCCGACCGTCACGATGATCTCGTTCGGGTCCACCGACATCCCGTTTTCCAGGTAGCGGCGTGCGATCTGACGGATCAGCCGCGGATGCCCCGGCGGCAATCCGTCCGTCACGCCCCACAGCGACTTGTCGCGGCCGGCCGCGTACGCATAGCGGTTCAGCTTCTCGAACGGGAACAGGCTCGGGTCCGGGTACGGCGAACCGAGCGGCACGGCGTCGTCGGTGCCGATCGAACGCAGCGTCGACAACACGAGCCGGCTCACGTCGACCGACGACGAGATCGCGATCGGCTTCGACGGCCGCAGCTCGCGCACCGGCGCATGGCCGTCGTCGCGCCGCAGGTTCACGAAATAGCCGGACTGCGGGCGGCTTTCCAGCAGCCCGCGGCTTTCCAGCAGCAGATACGCGTGCAGCACGGTCGTGATGCTGATCCGGTGCTGCTGGCTTGCCTGCCGCACCGACGGAATCCGGTCGCCGTGCCGGTACACGCCCTGGCGGATCAGGCGCTCGATGTCGTCCGCGAGCTTTTCATAGAGTTTCATCGCGTGCCTCCCGCCGGCCTGCGCAGCCGCCCCGCCCCGCTGCGCGCATCCGATACGCACGGGTTCCGCCCGTCGACCGGGCCATCGTGGTTCCTGATCTTTCCCTCCGGTTTTGCCTTTTCCATCGCACTGGCTCGCTCTTGAAGATGCGCCAACAGGGTTCCGGTACGACTGGATCTGCGGCACTGTGCCCTTGATGGCAGAATATTAAGAGCAGAACAGTTGGCGACGAGTACACACATCGTCCGCGCGAACAAGAGTACAGTTCGGCCGAATCGCGCATCGCGGGAGAACTGTACGTCTTATGAAACGGCCGGGCCGCCGCAAGCGGCGCACAGCGTGGCCGGATCGGCCCGGAACGCCCGCCGCACGGCCTTCCGCCCGGCTGCATCAATTGGGGTGCAATACTGTGCGTCCGCTCGGTTTTCATTCCCGGAGTCAGACCATGCAGTACACGATCGAACAGGCATCCGACCTCGGCGGCGTGATCCGTGACGCCCGAAACGTACAGAAATGGCGCAGGAACGACGCGGCCGGCACCGAGGCCCACGGATGACTGATCGCGCCCTCGTCGACCAGCTCGTCGCGCGGCTGACCAGCCGCGCCGACCATCAGCGCTTCACCGGCGCGCCGATCGACCTGTCGACACTCGACGCGCACGCGCTCGGCGCGGTCTGGCCGGCCCTGCGCCGTGTCGAGTACGAGATCATGGTGCACGACCAGGCATTCGAGGATCCGCGCGCCGATTTCGCGCGCTGGCTGCACCGGCAGATCGATGCGCTCGGACTCGTGCCGCTCGTCGACGCCGATGCCGCGCTCGAACTGTTCCGCGACATCCCGGCCGGCGGCTGGAAACGTGCACTGGAGGAATTGCCCTGCCTCGACGCGCTGCCGTCGCCCGCGCTGCAGGCCGAACTCGCGCGCATCGCGGGCGAGCCGGAGGAAGGCGACGAGCGCACCGCGTCCAGCACGTATGGCGTGTATACGCTCGACCGGTTCGCCGGCCGCCGCGACTTCTCGGCGCGACGCGACGCGTATGCGCAGGCGCTGGCGGATTCGCCGTTTCGCGTGCGCGAACTCGACGTGCTGCCCGAACTCGGGCTGGCCGGGCTGCTCGCGCTGGCCGCGACGAACAACGGTTATTTCGCGCCGAGGCGGTTGTGGCTCGACTTGAGCGATCCGGCCGTCACGCTCGCGGAAGACGCCGCGTATGTCGCGTTCGCGCGCGATGCGCTGACGGAAGCCGCGCAACGACTGGCGGCGCTCCATGCGGGCGCCGTCCCATACGAGGCCGATCGTGCATTCACGACCGACGACGCGCAGGTCGTCGCCCGCGCCGCCCGCGTGGCCGCCTATCGCGACGAAGCGTGGCTGCGCCCGTTGATCGGGCCGCTGCTGACCGGCGTGTGCGTCGCGCCGACGGCCGCGAAGACCGCGCCGTCCCAGTCGCTCGCGATCGCGCTCGGCCACGCGGTCGAGACGATCCCGACCCCCGAGGGCGTGCGCGCGCTGCGCGATGCGCTCGCCACCGTGCGTCACGCCGGCGTGCAGAAGAAGCTGGCACGCAACCTGAAGCCGGCCGAACGCGCGCTCGGCGAGCGGCCGCACACCGCGCTGCGCATGACGCTCGACGCAAAGCCCGACAAGAAACAGCTCGCGATGCTCGCGACCTGCATGGAAGCCGGCTTCTGGCAGTCGTTGACGCTCGGCCACGCCGAATGGCGCGAACGCCTCGTCGACGCGCCGGCCGGCGCCGCGTTCGCGGCACGCACGATCTGGCACGCGCGCGGCCGCGATGGGTCGACGCAGTCGTTCATGCCCGAGATCGCAAAGGGCAAGGTCGTGCTGCGCGACGCGGCCGGGCACGCGATCGACATCGCCGGTGACAGCGACATCCGGTTATGGCACCCGCTGCTGGCCGATGCGGACGAGCGGCTCGCGTGGCAACACGCGATCGTCGGCCGCACGCTGCGGCAGCCGGTCAGGCAGGCCTTCCGCGAATACTACGTACCGGCCGACGGCGACGCGTCCGCCAGCGATTCCGCGATGTTCGAAGGCCACGTGCTGTCGAGCCGGCAGTTGATCGGCGTCGCGCGTCGCGAAGGCTGGTCGATCCGTGCGTACGACGACGGGCTCGTCCGCGAATTCGGCGACGTGCGCGCGACCTTCTTCGTCGATGCGCGGCTCTATCCGGGCTCGGAAAGCCACGGCACGTCGCGCCGGCTGCACTTCGAACGCCGGCACGACCGGCACTGGATACCGCTGCCGATCGGCGAAATCGATCGTGTGGTGTTCTCGGAAGTGGCGCGCGCGGTCGATCTGCTCGTCAGCGTCGCCGCGTTCGCGCTCGACGACGACGCAACCCGCGCGGCGACGGCCGCGCTCACGGTCGACCCGGTGCGCCAGCGCGAGCGCGAAGCACAACGCTGGCAGCGCCTGAACCGGTTGTCGGACGTGCCGCTGGGCACGATGGCGCGGCATCGCCGGCACGTGCTGTCGCTCGTGTTCGCCGGGCCGGTGGCGCAAGGGAAGATGACGATCGATGAACGGCATGTGCGCATCGGCGCGTGGTCGGTGCATTGCGCGACCGGGCGTGTGATGCGCGACGGCGAACCCGTCGATGCCGCGATCGAGCCGCCGCCGTCGCCGCTGAGCGCGGTGCCGTGGCTGCCTTACGACGAAGCGCTGCTGCAGCGGATCGTCGACGTCGTCGCGGGGTTGCTCGATTGAGCGGACGCCGTCAGATCGAACCGAACAGCGCGCGCGGCCGGTCCTTCAGCGTGCCGGCGAGAATCCGCAGCCCGTTGACGAGTTCGTCGCGCGAGGCCGGGCACGCGAGGTTGATGCGCACGCCGTGCTCGATCTCCGCGCGATCGACCGCGAACGTCGACGACGGCATCACGATCACGCCGCGCGCCTTCGCGTTCGCGGCGAAGTCGTCGGCACGCCACGGCGGCGGCAGGCGCAACCACACGAACATGCACGCCGGGTCGGATTTCAGCTGCCCGGCCGGCAGCAGCTCCCGCGCCAGATCGACGCGCGCGCGGATCTCCACGAGTTGCGCGCCCATGATCCGCTCGGCGGTGCCGTCCTCGATCCACACGGTCGCGATCAGCATCGACGTGGGGGCCGGCATCCATGCGGTCGTGCGCACCGCCTCCGCGCACAGTGCGACGCTGTCGCGCGGGCAGCTCAGGTAACCGAGGCGCAGCCCCGGCGCGAGGATCTTCGACGTCGCGCCGATATGAAACGTCAGCTCGGGGCACAGCCCCGCGATCGACGGCAACCGGTCGCGCACGAGCGGGCCGTATACGTCGTCCTCGATGATCGTCACGTGATGGCGGCGCGCGATGTCGACGAGCGCCATCCGGCGCGCGAGGCTCATCGTCGTGACGGTCGGGTTCTGCAGGTTCGGCACGACGAAGATCGCCTTGACCGGCATGCGCTGGCAGATCCGCTCGATCTCGTCGGGCAGCAGGCCGTCGTCGTCGGCGGGCGCGCTCACGATCTCGAACTGGAATACCGGCGCGAGCGCCTTGAGCCCGTAATACGTGAGGCGGTCGGCCACGATCACGCCGTCGGTGCCGATCAGGCTGTTCAGCACCGCGTACAGCCCGTGCTGCGCGCCGCTCGTGACGACCACCTGGTCGCGCGACGGCGCGAAGCCCGGCGCGGCGAGCCACTGCGCGCCGGCGGCACGCGCCCAGTCGGGGCCCTGCGGCGGCTGGTATTCCTGGAGGGCGGCGAAACGCGGGTCGTTCGGCAGCGTGCCGAACGTCTGCGCGAGGCTCGCGAGAAACTCGCCGGTGGCCGGGCGGTTCACCGTCAGGTCGATCACGCCGTTGCCCGCCGCGAGCGACGCGCGGGCCGGCTCGATGCTCGGCATCGCGCCGCCGGTGACGAGCGAGCCGCGCCGTTTGCTGCCGATCACGAGGCCGCGCAGCTGCAATTCCTTGTACGCCCGGGACACGGTCGACACGTTGATGCCGAGCTCGGTCGCGAGCTGGCGCTGCGGCGGCAGGCGGCTGCCCGGCGGATACAAGCCGCTGCGGATTTCCTCCTCGATCGAGCTCGATACCTCGACGTAGGTCGGCCGCTTCGCCTGCGCCGGCGCGCTGCCGTCGCGCTCGCCGGAAAGTTTGTCTGATGCCATTTATCGCCCGTGACCACACAAAAAGCGTTTGTCTGCCATTTTGACCTGCCCAGCGATTGTATCCGACATCCCCTTCCCGTCAAACGTCAGTTGAAAAGTCTGTCGAATCAGTCAGTTGGAATCGGGTAAACACTAGCGCCACACAATCTCATTTTGATTGCACACAAAAAATTACTGTGTGATTCTTGATCGCAACTTTGTGTGAATCACGTGGACCGGAGGGAACGCGTCATGGCGAATGTCGCCATCGTGGGTGCAGGCTTCATCGGGCTCGGCGCGGCGGCATGGCTGCAGCGCGACGGGCATCGCGTGACGCTGTTCGATCCGGCCGGCATCGGCCAGGGCGCGTCGTTCGGCAATGCCGCGACGTTCGCGCCTTACGGCTGCGTGCCGGTGAACGGCCCGTCGGTGTTCCGCGACATGCCGCACTTCCTGTTCGCCGCCGACAGCCCGCTGCGCATCCGCTGGCCGTACCTGCTGCGCGGTGCGCCGTGGCTCGCGCGGTTCCTGCTCGCATCGACGCCCGCGCGCCACGCACGCAGCGCGACCGCGCTGGCCGCGCTGCTGTCGCGCGCCGCCGACGGTTATGCGCCGCTGCTTGCACCGTCGCGGCTCGCCGCGTTCGTGCGGCCGCGCGAATGCCTGTACCTGTATGCGCGGCAGGCGTCGTTCGACGCCGCGCAGCCGTCGCTCGCGCTGCGGCGCCGGCTCGGCGTGCCGTTCGAGACGCTCGACGCGAGCGCGATCCGCCGGCTCGAGCCCGCACTCGCGCCGATCTTCACGCGCGGCGTGCTGTTCGTCGGAAGCTGGCACTTCTCCGATCCGTGCGGATTTCTCGGCGCCCTGTTCGCGCACCTCGCCACCGGCGGCGCCGCGCTCGAACGCACGCGCGTCGAACGGATCGAGCCCGCCGGCGACAGCGTGACCCTGCATGCGGGCGGCGCCATGCGCGCGTTCGATCATGTCGTCATTGCCGCGGGCGCCCGCTCGCGCGCACTCGCGGCCGCGTGCGGCGACACGGTGCCGCTCGATACCGAGCGCGGTTATCACGTGCAATTCGGCGCACACGAGCCGATCGTCTCGCGGCCGGTCGGCTGGGCCGAGCGCGGCTTCTACATGACGCCGCTCGACGAAGGGCTGCGCGCGGCCGGCACCGTCGAACTCGGCGGCTTCGACGCGCCGATGAATCCGTCGCTCGTCGCGCTGCTCACGCGTTCCGCGCGCGAAGCCGTGCCGTCGCTCGGCGCACCGACGCGCAGCTGGCTCGGCTTCCGGCCGACGCTGCCGGACGGCGTGCCCGTGATCGGCCGCGCGCGGCGCAGCGCGCGCGTGATCCACGCATTCGGCCATCAGCATCTCGGCGTGACGCTTGCCGGCATCACCGGGCAAATCGTCGCCGACCTCGTCGCCCAGCGCGCACCGCCGCTGGACCTCGCACCGTACCGGGCCGCGCGATTCTGACGCGCGCCGCGATTTTCACCACTGCAAGGAGGCATCCATCATGAATCGTCGTAACTGGCTGGTTTGGCTGGCCGTCTGCTCGATCGGCACGGTCAGCGCATCCGCGCAGGCCGCGGACCCGGAAACCGTCAAGATCGGCTTCGCCGGCCCGCTGACGGGGCCCGTCGCGCGCGTCGGCAAGGATCTGCAATACGGCGCGCAACTCGCGCTCGACGAAGAGAACGCGAAACATCCGACCGTGGGCGGCAAGCCCGTGCGCTTCGTGCTCGACGTGCAGGACGACCAGGCCGATCCGCGCATCGCGATCCAGGTCGCGCAGAAGCTCGTCGACGACGGCGTGGTCGGCGTGATCGGCCACTACAACTCGGGCTGCAGCATTCCCGCGTCGGCCGTCTACAAGCAGGCGAACGTCGCGATGATCACGCCCGGCTCGACCAATCCGCAACTGACGATGCAAGGCTTCAAGAACGTGTTCCGCACGATGGGGCACGACGGCGTCGGCGGCGTGGTGGCCGGCCGTTTCGCGGTCGAGCAGCTGAAGGCGAAACGGATCGGCATCATCGACGATCGCACCGCGTTCGGCCAGGGTCTCGCCGACGCGTTCGAGAAGGGCGTGAAGGATGCGCACGGCAGCATCGTGTCGCGCGAATACACGAACGACAAGGCCGTCGATTTCCGCGCGATCCTGACGACGATGAAGAGCAACAACGTCGACCTGCTGTTCTTCGGCGGCCTCGACGAACAGGGCGCGATGCTCGTCAAGCAGATGCGCTCGCTCGGCATCCGCGCGCAGCTGTTCGGCGCCGGTGCATTGAAAAGCAATGCATTCCTGAAGATTGCCGGCACCTCGGGCGAAGGCACGCAGGATCTCGAACCGGGGCCGGCGCTCGACAAGCTGCCGTCCGCCGTCGCGTTCGCGCAGCGCTACAAGGCACGCTTCAACCAGGATGTCGAGCTCTATGCGCCGTTCTCGTACGACGCGGCGCTCGCGATGATCGCGGCGGTACGCAAGGCCGATTCGCTCGATCGCGGCAAGATCGTCGCGAGCCTGCCCGGCGTGTCGGTCACCGGCGTGACCGGAAAGATCTCGTTCGACGAGCGCGGCGACCTGATCAAGCCGCCGTACACGCTGTTCCGCGTCGAACAGGGGCAGTGGCACAGCATCCGCACGGTCGGCGGCGCGTCGAACTGACGCGCGGCGGCGCGACCGGGAGCCACGCCGTCATCGCGCCGCCTGCTGCCGCTGCACCTCCTGCGCTTTCATCTGCAGATACGCGCCGCGCTCGACCTCGTGCAGCTGCTGCGGATACTGCTCGGTTGCGTCGAACCAGCGCGCGAGGCGCTGGTCGAGCGGCTTGTCGAGCGTCGCGAGATACGCATCGATCGCGAGGTAGTAGCGCATCGTGTTGCGCTCCAGCAGCCCGCGCACGCCGCCGACGTACTGCGGCTGCGCGGCCGATCCGCCGACGTTCGTGAAGCCGACCTTGTCGCTGCCGACGGTCGCGAGGTAGGTCTTCATCGCCATGCGGCCGACCGTGCCGAAACCATACGAATACGTGAGATGCAGGAACGTGCGCGACGCGCCGACCGGCACGGCCTCCAGCGCGATCCGGTAATCCTTCGTGCCCATCGGGCCGCTGTCGGCGGTCAGGTCGACCTGGAAATAGTCGGGCGATGCGGCCGCCACGCGATAGCGGAACTGCACGCGATAGGTGTCGGACAGCTTCTGCTGGATCTTGCGGCCGAGGTTCACGTCGAGCACCGGGCCGTTGCCGCCGCCCGATGCATGACAGTATTTCGTGTTCAGGTGCAGGATCAGCACCGCGCACCAGTTCGCGGGGCCCTGCGCGGGATCGTCGAGCTGGCCGCTCACGACCGCGAACGGATAGTCGACCACCGCGTAGATGTCGCCCTTCAGCGACGACGACGCTTCCGCCGATTCGAGCACCAGCGGCCGGTGAAACGCGTTGTCCTTCAGTTGCGCGCCGAGGCTGCGGTAACGGTCGAGCAGCGCCGCCGCATCGTCCGCGCCGAACGACAGCGCGCTCCAGCCCGTACACAGGGCCGCGACGAGCGCGTACCGGGCGCGGCGAGCCAGCCACGTGCCGCGCGGATGTCCGGATGTCTTCATTCTTGTGCTCCCGCCTGGCGCGCGATGGTCGCGCGCATGTGTCACAGAATACGCCTGGCCGCAGCGCAACATTACATGCGAAGAAGCCGCTATCGACGCCGCTTCACCGGCACCGGCAACTGCGCGGCGGTGATCCGGATCAGCGCCGACAGCCATTCGCGATCGTCCCAGCGCTCGCCCGAGATGACGAGGTGCGGCTTCGCGCCCGGATACGGCGAACCTTCCTCGCACGTGCCGAGAAACGCACGGCCTTCGGGCGTCGGCTTGACGAACAGCCGATCGTCGCAGACGAGCGCCGCCATCTTGCCGTCGCAATAGATACCGTATTCGCCGAACATCTTGCGCGCCGATACCGTGCCGGCCGCCGCCATCTGCTCGACGATGAAATCGACTGTGCGCTGGCTCGATGCCATCCCTGCTCCTTGCAAAAGGTGTATGACCGCAGCGTGTACCCGACCGTTCCGCCTGATCGGCGGATGCGCTGCGGTGCGTCATCCGTTCGTCGGCGGAACGCGCATTCGGGTGCATTCAGGCACGTGCAGGCATTCCCGGCCCGCAACACGCTGCATGCCGTGTCGTGCCATGACAGTCACATGACGGCGCGCGGCCGAGCGAGACGACCGCGATCGACGACGTAACAATGCGACAACGCCCGCCTACGAACGCAATGCCGACGGCGCGACGCCCAGCCAGCGATGAAAGCTGCGCCGCATGTTTTCGGTATCGCCGAAACCGCACTCGTTCGCCACGCGCTGCAGCGACGCCGCCCCGCTTTCGAGCGCCGCGCGCGCGGCTTCCACGCGCAGTTTCTCGACGGCCTTGGCCGGCGTGAGGCCGGTTTCCATCTGGAACGCCCGCGCGAACTGACGCGGGCTCATGCACGCCTGCTCGGCCAGGTCGCTCACGCGCAAGCGTGCGCCGAGATTGCGGCGAATGTGGTCGAGCAACGGCTTGAAGCGCCCTTGCGCGCTGTCGAGTTCGATCAGCGCCGAGAACTGCGACTGTCCGCCGGGGCGCCGGTAGTACACGACCAGACGTTTCGCGACGGCGCGCGCCAGCCGCTCGCCGCGATCCTCGCCGATCAACGCGAGCGTCAGGTCGATGCCGGCCGTGATGCCGGCGCTCGTCCAGAACGGCCCGTCGTTCACGTAGATGCGATCGAGCGCGAGCCGCACCCGCGGAAACGCCCGCGCAAACCGCTCGCCGCAGCCCCAGTGCGTGGTCGCCAGCCGGCCGTCCAGCACACCGGCAGCGGCCAGCAGCAGGCTGCCCGAACAGACACTCGCCACGCGGATGCCGCGCGCCGCGCAGCGCCGGACGAACGCGCACGTCGCCGCGTCGGCCATCGCGGCATCGACGCCGTCGCCGCCCGCGACCAGCAACGTATCGAGGTCCGCCGCATCCGGCAGCGGCTCGGCGTGCCAGCTCACGCCCGACGAACTGCGCACCAGCCCCGGCTGCGCCGCGACGATGCGAACCGCGTAATACGGCGCGCGCGCGTAGTCGGCCATCTCGAACGCGGAAACGGGCCCGGCGGCATCCAGCACCTGGAAACCGGGATACACGAGCATGGCGACGCGATGGGTCATGGCAGAAAGTGCGGGAGAAATGACATTGCGACGGACAGCACGCGGCGCGATGCTACACGCCGCTCATACCTTGGGAGATCGTGATGGCCACCACGCCGTTCGTCGTCGTATTCGCATTGTTCGATCATGTCACGCAGCTCGATTTCACCGGGCCGGACGAAGTGTTCTGGCGTCTGCCGGGCGCGCGAATCCGGCGAGCCTCGGTGCGCGGCGGATCGATCCGCGCGGACAGCGGCCTGACCGTTGCCGAGGTCGAGCGGCTCGCCGACATCGCGCACGCCGATCTCGTCTGCGTGCCGGGCGGGCTCGGCGTGATCGATGCGATCGCCGACGCTGCATTCGTCCGCGAGGTGCGCCGGCTCGCGCTCGGCGCCCGCTATGTTACCTCCGTGTGCAGCGGGTCGCTGGTGCTCGGCGCGGCCGGGTTGCTGCAAGGCCGGCGGGCCGCCTGCCACTGGGCGTGGCGCGACCTGCTGCCGCCGTTCGGTGCGATCGTCGACGAAGGCCGCGTGGTGCGCGACGGCCCGGTCGTCACGGGCGGCGGGGTCACCGCCGGCATCGACATGGCGCTTTCGGTGATGGCCGACCTGGCCGGCCCGGCCTATGCGCAAGCGGTGCAGCTCGGCATCGAATATGCGCCCGAGCCGCCGTTCGACTGCGGACGTCCCGAGCGGGCCGCACCGGACATTCTCGCGTCGGTGTCCGCGCTGTTCGAGCGCGTGCGGCCCGATCGTCATGCGGTCGTGGCGCGTGCGGCGCAGCACCTTGCGCTGCCCGACGCGAGCCGGCAACCGGCATGACGCGCACACGGCCCGTGCCGGATCGGCGCGACGCCGTTACTTGTCTGCCGCAAACGCGCTCGACATCTGCCGCGCCCGCTTCACGTCGTCGCCGTGCAGGTAGATCGACGTCGTCGAGATCGACGCATGCCGCAGGTTGTCGCGCACGGTCGTCAGCTCCGCGCCGCGCGCCAACGCATGCGTCGCATGCGTATGACGCATCCAGTGCGGGCTCGCCTGCCGCAGCTTCTGCGCGAGCGCGGGGTTGTCGGCCTCGACCTGATCGGCCGTCTGCGTGAAGAAACGCTGCATCACCTTCCACAGCCGCACGCTCGTGATCGCGGCCGCACCGTCTTCCGCGAGGCTCGCGATCAGCGGCGTATCGGGCCGCCAGCGCACCGGCGTGACCGGCAGCCGGCGTGCGACCAGGTAACGGTCGAGCGCCGTGCGCGCGAGCGGCGGCAGCGCGACGCGCGCGGCCTTGCCGCCCTTGCCGACCACCTTCAGCCACGCGTCGCCGTGCGCATCCGTCTCGATGCCGCCGAGCGTCGCGCCGACCAGTTCGCTCGCGCGCAGCCCGGTCGCATAACCGAAATCGAGGATGAAGCGCAGCCGTTGCGCGGCGGCCGGCGTCCAGCCCGACTGCGGCGCACCGGCCGCCGTGCCGGTGCGGAACTCGAGCCCGTCGGCGATCGTGCGCACGAGCAGCCATTCGCCTTCGGTGAACGCATGCGACGTGTCGAGTGCGTTCGCGCCGCGCGTGTCGCGCACCTTGACGCCCGCGAACGGATTCGCCAGCAGGTAGCGCTGCTCGATCAGCCAGCGAAACAACGCGCCGAGCACCGACAGCGTGTACGCCGCCGAACGCGCGGACAGCGCGCCCGAGAACGGCCGCCAGTCGGGCGCGCCGCGCGGCCGCACGGGCCCGACCCAGCGTTCGTGCGGGCTCGGGCGCCGCACGAATGCGCGATACGCGACCGCGTCCTCGGTCGTCAGCGACGACAGCGCGCGGCCGCGCTCGACGATCGCCCACAGGATCAGCCGCTCCGCCTCCTTCCGGTACGCACGCCGCGTCGCGGCCGATTCGTGCAGCGACAGCCATGCGTGCACGGCCGCGTAATCGTTGTCCGCATCGAGCGTGCTGGTCGCACGCGGCGCGCGGAACGTGCCGGCCGAGCCGTCGACCTCGTGCGGCAGCTTCAACTGCTCCCACGGCACGATGCTGCCGCGCGGCGTCGCCGCGATCAGCGCGCGCGCCCGTTCGGTCAGGTCCGGATGCGCGGCGAAAAACGCCTCGATGTGCCGCGCACCGGCCACGCCGAGGCCCGCGATCGCACGCCACCACTGGCGCCGGCGCGGAATCCGCACCGTGAGATCGGCGAGCGTCGCGATCCCGTGCGCCCGCAGCGCGGTGACCGCACGCGCGGGCAGCCACAGGCCGACGTCGTCGCTGATCTGCGGGACCGGCGCGCGCGCATGACGCAGCAGGCCGATCGCTTCGGCTGCCGCCTTCGCCTCCCGAATACGCTCACCGTCGGGATGACCGAGACGCTCCGCGAGATCGGGCCGGCCGGCCTGCCGCGCGACGCGCACGAGGCGGCGGCGAATCCCGCCGATCACGCCGCGCGCCGAGCGCCCTTCGCCGAGACGATCGGGCAGGTAGCGCTCGACGGCCTGGCGCACGGTCATGCCCGCGTACCATGCGCGCAGCGCGGCCAGTTCATCGGCGTCGGGATAACCTGCGGGCGCAGGCGCGGAATCGGAGGAAGGCGGTGAGGCGAGGCGCGGTTTCATGGGCGCCAGTTTGACAGAAGCGCGCGCGGCCGGATACGTCGCGCACGGCGTTCCGGGGGCGGCGGGCGCCGAGGCGCGCCGGAAAGTTCGCAGCGGTGACGCGTAGCGCGAACGAATGCGAGGATCGATCGAATTGCGGTCGTTTCACCCGTTTCATCGCTGCGGAATCGATTGTCGTGCAGGTCGACATGTCACGACCCGACACGAGTCGCGATATCGTCGATCCACGTGCAGCACCGAAGCCAAACGGGAAACGAGCGCCCGATACACGCCTGCTATGCTGCGCACTGCATTCGCGCGTCATTCGTCCGCCGCTTCCTTGCATGACGCTGCGGCGCGTGGGTTCCGCACTGAATGGCGCCGAGCGCCCCTACGATCCGCCGCAGGCCGCCGACGGTTTCGCAACAGCGTCAACGCATGTCGATTTCAGGCCGTCGAACAACAAGATCCATACCGACAAGCACACCAATTTCATGACATTCCGACTTCTCGCCGCGCTCGCTGCCGCGGCCTTGAGCTGCGCCGTGCTGCCCGCTGCCCACGCGCGCACCTATGTCCCGCCGACAGCGTCGTTCGGCAACGGGCCTTTTGTGCATCGGTTCGTGCTGCGCGACCCCGTCACGCACCGGCCGCTGCCGAATGCGCGGTACCGGTTGCTGCTGCCCGGACACACAATCGAGGGGCTGCCGCCCCATCAGGCAGGCGGCGACAGCGTCGTGTTCGGCACGACCGATGCCGCCGGACGCACCGTGCGGATCCGCCTGCCCGCGCGGTACCCCGAGAGCCAATGGGCGCTTCAGCCTGTCGTGGGCGAAGGCGACAGCGGCGGGACGTTTCAGGTGATCGACGAAGATACCGGGCGGCCCTACGGCCGCTACCCGTACGTACTCGACGTGACGGGGGAATACCTCGTCTGCGGGCGCATCGATGCCAACGGCTACACCGTCTTCGTGCAGTCGAACGTGGACCGCAAGCTCAGGTTGCGTCGCACGGTATTGCGCGCGCCGGCGGACACCGACTGGTGTGCGGGGCCCGGCACGGACATCGCCAACCATGCCGGCGATCCGGGCACGCCCGATCTCTACACGCAGTATCTCGGCAGCCTGGTCGCCGACGGCCGGCACCTCGGCCGGGCACTCCGGGAACAGATCGCGGCCAAGATGATCGCGCTGGCGATTGCCGAGCGGGACGAAGGCCGCATCGACACCGCGCTCGACGCAGGCAATTTCTCGGGCGACCTGTTGAACGGCATCGGCTACGACCTCGTCAACGCCGGCCTGAAGATCGATCGTGCGATGGCGATGATCGATGCGCGCCTCGCGCAGTCACCCGATGACCCGTATGCGCTCGACAGCAAGGGCTGGGCGCTCCATCGCCTCGGTCGCGACGACGAAGCGCTGAAGTGGTTCGACCGGTCGATCGCGATCCTCGCGAAGGAAGGCGACGCGGACAAGGACGTGCGCGAAGCCCATGCGACCGGGCTGACGCACAAGGGCGAAGCACTGTGGAAGCTGGGCCGCGCGGATGACGCGCGCGATGCGTTCGCGCAGGCGCGGAAGATTCAGCCGGACAACGCGGACCTGGACGAAACACTGAAGCGGCTGAACGTGGAGGCGAGCCCGGACGGCGCGGCGTCGCCCGGTACGAGCAGTACAAGCGGTACGTAACCGCACGCGCCGCGCGCCGTGATTTCAAGGAGCGACGCCGCGTAACGCGTCGTCACTCCTCGCCTTTCGCGCCCGGATTGAGCATCACGACGAAGCCGGCCACGCCGACGACCAGCGCGATCGCGCCGCCGCGCAGCGCCATCGCGTTGTCGAACAATAGCCCCGTCACGACGGCCATCATCCCCGCGAGCGAGACGAACACGGCGATCGCCGCGACGACGATTCTGGATTGGCGGCGTATCATCGCGCCCCTCCGGGTTACGCGGCCGCAGCCGCTACGTCGGCATCGTCGCCGCGAATCAGCAGCACCGGGCACTTCGAGCCGCGCACGAAGCGCTCGGCGACGCTGCCGAGCAGCACGCGCCGGATGCCGCGCCGCCCGTGCGTGCCGACCACCGCGAGATCGATCCCGCCTTCCTTCACGTAGCGCTGCAGGCGTTCCGAGATGTCCTCGCCGATGCTCTCCGTCTCGACGAGTTCGGCTTCGCCTTTCGCACCGGCGAGCGCGATGACCTGTTCGGCTTCGCGCAGCACCTTGCGCCCGTCGTCGCGCATTTCCTCGACGAGCGCGTGCGGATCGAAACGGCCCGCGTAAGTGAACAGCACCGACTTGTCGACCACATAAACGGCACTGACTTGCGCGTCGCCTGCCAGCGCGACCTTTACGGCCTCGGCAAGCGCCAGTTTCGACGAAGCGCTGCCGTCGACGGCCACCATGATCTTCTTGTACATGCAAACCTCGCTGGGGTGAATTGCCGCGCGGCTGGGTGCGCGCGGCCCTGTCACCATCATCGGCGGACGGCGGGTTCGAATGTTGACGGCGATCAAGCGAGCGACCATGCCGGCTGCGACCGGCCGACGCAGGGCGCGGCACGCGCGCCGGAGCCCGCACCCTTGTGCGTCTTCGCGTATGCGGCGCGCGATACGCGTGCTTGTCGGACCCGCCGGCGCACGACGGAATCCGCCGGGCCCGCGGCGGCCGCGCGCCGCCCGTGCGCACCGGAATCGAGCGGTCACCATGCCGAAGGCGCTATCATCGGATGTGCGACTTTCGTCCGGCCCTTATTTGCCGGCCCACTTTCAACTCGCTCAACCGACATGACAACGACTACCGAACGCGTGGACGGCGCCGCCCAGCATCTCGTCGCCGCCCGCCATGCCGGCTCGCCCGGCCCGCTGCTGCCCGATGCACTGCGCCCCGACGACATCGACACCGCGCTCGCGATCCAGCAGCGCGTGGCCGACCTGCTCGGCGAATCCGTCGGCGGATGGAAATGCGCGCTGCCGCCGCCCGACCGCGTGATCCTCGCACCGATCTTCGCGTCGACGATCCGCGAGGCCGATGCGCCGTACCGCGTCGTCGGTGGCCCGATCGTGCGGATCGAACCGGAAATCGCGTTCGTGCTCGATCGCGACCTGCCCGCGCGCGAACAGCCTTACGACGAACAGGACGTGCGCGACGCGATCCGCGAAGTGCGCATCGTGCTCGAGGTGCTCGGCTGCCGCTATGCGGAGCCCGCGCGCGCGTCGAAGTTCGAGCTGCTGGCCGACGGGCAATTCAACCAGGGGCTGTGCGTCGGCCCAGTCGTGCCCGACGGGCTGAACGTGCCGCTCGAGACGCTGGCGCTGTCGTTCGAAGGCGCGCTGAACCGCACGATCGACGGCCGCCATCCGGACGGCGATCCGCTGAAGCCGCTGGTGTGGCTCGTCAACTTCCTCGCATCGCGCGGCGACCCGGTGCGCGCCGGGCAGATCGTGACGACCGGATCGTACGCGGGCGCGATCGACGTGCCGCTCGGCGATGCGCTGACGGTTCGCTTCGGCGAACTCGGCAGTTTGTCGGTAACGTTGACGGCCTGATGCACGCGGCGCGCGGCCACGGCTGACCGGGCCTGCCCCGGTCGCCAATCGCCGCCGTCCGGCCGTTCAACCATCCCTGGACGACGTGACGTCCATGACAAACCGCAGCAACTCACACGGAGTGACTCCGATGGGTGAAACGACGGGCCCGATCAAAGGCACCGCTCGCTACCGGACGGCGAACCTGCACGATGTCGACGCACTCGTTCAACTGATCAATTCAGCATACCGCCCGACAGCGGCTGCAGCCGGATGGACGCACGAAGCGGCGCTCGTCGACGGCCCGCGAATTGTGTCGTCACAGCTCGTCGATACGCTGCACGCCCCGAATTCCGTACTGCTGATCGCCGACGTGGACGAGCAGATTGCCGGCTGCATCGAAGTCAGGAAAGACGGAAACGTCGCCTATATCGGCACGCTCGCGGTTTCGCCGTCGGTACAGGATCGCGGGCTCGGCAAGGCGTTGCTGAACGAAGCCGAACAATTCGCCTGCCGGCGCTGGCAGATCGGAAAGGCCGTCATGGTCGTCTTGTCGGCACGCAGCGAACTGATCGACTTCTACTTGCGCCGCGGCTATACGCGAACCGGGGAACGGACGAGCTACCCGTTCGACGCGGGTGTGGGCACACCGCGCGACCACACCCTGACCATCGAGACGCTGACGAAAGACATCGCGCGGGACTGACACCGCGAGCACTCGCGTTCTGTGCCGGCGCGACTGCCCTGCCATCCGCTCTTTCGGCCACACCGTGATAACGTTGCACATCCCCGCGCCCACCGCGCCCTACTCCTTGGCATGCGCACCGCTTTCACGCCGATATCGAACATGTCGCTGACACCGCTTCCCGCCCTGCTCGACGAAACCCTGCGCACCGTCGTGCGCCGCTACCGGCTGCCGCCGCTCGACAGCGCGTCGTCGCCGGCCGACGCCGCGAACCCGGCCGCCACGCTTGCGATCGTGATCGAGGAAGCGCGCAGGATGCGAAGCGACGGGCACACACCCGACGCAGCGCTGCGGCAGCGCTTCATCGACGCCCTCGCACAGATGATCCGCGATGCGATGGATACGCATTCCGGCGATCCCGCGTTTCAGGCCGCGGTGCTGCGCCACGATGCGCCGAGCGTGCGCGAATACGCGTCGTTGTCGGCACACGCGGAGCAGGACCGTCGCGCGCTGCACTCGGCCGTCAACGCGATCGCGCACCCGGCCAAGCTCGAGCGCAGCGCCCGGCCGTGGCAACGCGACGGGCTCGCGCGGCTGCATGCGGCCGCCACCGGCGCGTCGTGGGCCGATCTGCACGACACGCTGCGGCACCTGCTCGCACTGCCCGACATGAAGACCGACCCGGCCTTCGAACAGGACATCGTCAAGCTGAAAGACAGCCCCGCGCTCGAACGCCTGCTGCGCGTCGACGCCCTGGCATCGGACGAGCACGTGCGCCGCTACCGTGCGCTGTGGGTGCGCCAGGGCCCGCTCGAAGGCAGCTCGGTCGCCGTTGCACAGGGCGTCGCATCGCAGCAGCGCGGCGCAGCCGTCGAAGCGCTGGCCGCGCAGGCGCTCGACGCGCTGGCCCGCAGGCTCGACGCCGTCGACGCACGCCGCACGTACCGGGTGGTGACGTCGATGCGCGTGCCGTCGTCGATACCGGGCCGGCACGATCGCGCGAAAACCGAATGGGACGCGATCCTGCTCGAACGCCCTCGCGGAGATGACCCGGCGCCCGCGTGGAACCTGCGCTTCCTCGTCGAAGCGAAAGCGTCCGCGGATGCCGCGACGACCGATCTGCCGCGGCTGCTGCGCGGCCTGACCCTGCTCGCGCAGGCCGACCCGGACACGATCTATTCGTTCGAGACTCACCAGGGCACGGTGCGCGTGCACGGCGCGTCGCTGCGGGCGCTCACGACCGACGACGCCGCGCTGCGACGGGAAGTGCTCTATTGCTGCGATGCGTCCGCGGACGCGACGCCGCGCCTGCTGGGCGCCGCGAGCCGGATGCAGTTGCTGTCGGCACAAGCCAGCCTCGAGTACGCGAGCGCGCTCGCGCAACAGCCGCATACCGTTCCTGACGGCCTCGGCGTCGTCTGGCACGCGCTGCTGACGATGCCGCAATGGCATGCGGTGCTGCACCAGTACCCGTCGTTGCGGCAGGTGCGCGAGCTGATGGTGGCGATCGACGACTTGCGGGCCGCGATCGACGAGGTCGATGAAGGCGGCGCGGCCAGCAGCGTGTACGCGTGACGCACGAAACGAGCCGCCGCGCGGCGGCCGGAACGCTCGGCCCGCTCAGTTGGTGAGCACGCCGAACGGCAGCGTCCATCCCGCCAGCCGGCCGCCATCCGCCCAGCGATCGCCGGCCGCATCGCACGGCAGCAGAATCGGCGCGGCCGCGCATTCGAGCGTTTCCTTCGGCGTATGGCCGAACTCAGCCTTGAACAGCCGGTGGAAATACTTCTCGTCGGGAAAACCGTGCGCCCACGCGATTTCCGCGATGCGCTGATGCCGGCGCTGCGGGTCGCCGAGCACGTGGTACGCATGACGCAGCCGCCGCCGCGTGATCTGCCGCATCACGCCGCCGTCTTCCTTGAACAGCTGGTAGAGCCGCGCTCTCGACACGCCGATGTCGCGGCAGATCCGGTCGGGATCGAGGTCGGGCTCCAGCAGATGCACGTCGATGTAGCGGCGGACCCGCTCGGCCAGCGCCCCGTCGATCGGGCCGCGTGCGTCGTGCAGCGCCTGCGCGGTCGGGGCAACCGCCGCGGCGAGCAGCAGCAGCATCGACTGGACGATGCTCGGGATCTCGTGCGTGCGCAGATTCGGCAGATTGCGGAACAGCGACAGCATGTGGTCGCCGAGCAGCCGCCCGACGCCGCTCGTCAGCGTCTGCCCGTGCGCCTGCGCCGCATGGCTCGGCAGCAGGTACCTGGGCACGACCAGGCTGATCACGTCGCCGGCCTCGACCCTGCAGTCGTTGATCTGCGCGACGTCGTACACGAACACGTCGCCGGCGCCCTTGACCAGTTCGGGCCCGCCGGTGTGGCTGGCCAGCCGGCCACCGAGCAGCAGCGTGAAGCGGATCGAATCCTGTCCGTCGAGGCGGATCCGCCGCGTGGTCCGATGCACCCGGTAGGCCGGCGCGCGCGATCGCCAGTGGCGGCCCGACAGGATCAGCGGGCCGAGTGCCGCGCCGCTCGCTTCCGCGTCGAACGCGCCGTGGCCGCCGTCGTCTTCCAGGCGGCAGTCGCACAGCATGTCCTTGACCCAGACGTGGAACCTGTCCCGCTCGGGGTAGTCGATGGTGCGAAACTTGAAAACGGGGACGAATGCCGTTTGATCCATGACAGTGTTTTTATCGAGCCGACACGAGAGGATAGATCGGTTCGCAGATTATCGGACCAAATTGCGCCGGCGCAAGGCCGGCGCGGCACATCGTCCACCCAGGCGGTCGACGGGCGCCTCGCGACGGGCGCCGTCGTTGCCGCGGCCATCAGCGTTGCGGATGGCATTCCCAGTTGTTGTACGTCGGCCGATCGATCGGCGTGAGCCCCGGAATCATGAACACCGTACAGCCGAAACGCCGCCCCTTGCCGGTCGTCGCGTCGTAACTCACCTTCTGGCCACCGAGCCCGTCCTTCTTCCCGTACTGCACGTTGGCGATCGTGATCTCGTCCGACGACGCGAGCCCGAGCGTCTTCGCGGTCGACGTCTGCACGTCGACCATGTTCATCTGCGTCGAACCGCACGCGGACAACACGAGGCCGGCGGCCGCCGCGCCCAGCGCCGTCCGCAAGGTGACGGCGCATTGCAGGATCTGCTTCATGGTTTCTCCTTCGAATTCCCGGTGGGCACGATTACGAGCCCGGCGTAAAAAAGCTGGACTGGATCTGGCTGCCGACGTTCGCGACGAACGATTGCCAGACGAGCGCCAGCGCCCCCGCGGCATTGACGGCCAGCGCCGGCCACGACCCGTCCTGCGGATCCAGCGTCGACGTGCTCCACGCCCCGTTCCGATAGCCGGCCACGAGGAGGAGCGACGCGTTCGGTGTGCCCGTGTCCTGCCAGGCGACGGTCACGTAGCCGGCCGCGTCGATCACCAGCGGCGGGTACTGGAGCGCCGCCCCGTTCAGGTGTTCCGTCAGCCGCTGCAACGCCCCCCAGTTTCCGCCGGCATCGGACACGCTCGCCTGCAGGACCGCGCCCCCTTCCGCCCACATCGCGGCGGCCACGCCGTTTTCGTTGACGGCCAGCATCGGCGTCGCGATGAAACCCGTCGGCTCCGCGATCGCCGGTGCCACCGGCTGCGAGGGCTGCCATCCGGTTCCGGCGACGTAGCGCTGCGACATCGTGGCGGTGTAGATCTTCCCGCCCGTCACGTCGAGTTGCCCCCAGAGCAGCGTGATGTTGCCCTTCGCATCCATGCCGGCGACCGGCGAGATGATCGTCGTGAACAGGCTCGTATTCGATACGGCCTGGTTGACGTTGGTCCAGCCGTTGGTCGCGTCGTAGGTGGCCGTCCACAACGCCGACTTCGTATGGTTGGTCTGCCGCCACGCGAGCACCGCGCGGCCGGACGACAGGACCGACAGCATCGGCCTCACGTTGTCCGTATCGCCGGTCACCGCGCCCGGCCCGGTCTGCACCGGCATCTGGACCAGCGCCGTCGGCGACCACTGTCCGGCCTGCGTATAGCGCGTCCACGCGATGCGCGTGTCGAGCAGGCTGATCGACTGTGTCCATGTAACGAGCGCGTTGCCCTGGCTGTCCATGCCGGCCGAATAGGACGAACCGGCCATGTCCGGCACCAGTGCGACCGGTGTGCCCCAACCGCCATTCGGGGTGTACGGGCGTGCCCACAGGGCGTACGTGTTGGGGCCCGGCGTCCACTCGGTCCAGAAGGCGACCGCCTGCCCGCTCGCGTTGCCGACCAGTTGCGGTTGCACCCCGGTCAGCGAATTCATCGCATGCGAACCGTCGCTCGTGTCGAGCCGCGTCGCGCTTCCCCAACCCGAGCCCGGCACATAGCGTGCGCCCCACATCTCGTTGCCGGTCGTGCCGGCCGTGCCGTTGGTCATCCAGGTGGCGAGCGCGTTGCCGCTCGCGTCGATGGTCACGCTCGGCTCGCCTTCCGGCCCCTTGCCGTCCACCGCGGCGGCCTTCGACCAGCCGGCCTGCGGCTGCGTGGTCCCGCCGCCCGTCGGCCCGCCATTCGAGCCGCCGTTCGAGCCGCCGCCGGGCGAGGTCGAACCGGACGGTGAACCGGGATTGTTCGGCGACGACAACGATGCGCCGCCGTTCGTGGCAACGTCGTCACCGCCGCATGCGGACAGCGCGAGCGCGGCTGCCATGACCATCCATGCAATGGGTTTCATCGGAATCCTCTTTTTCTCTTTACGGCGTACTCTCGTCTGCCGTTCGCCGACACGCTGTACCGCACCGATCGGCATATTGATAAGCAATGCTATTGAACAGGCACGAAAACCGCCGTCCGTTCGCCCCCCCGTCATGATCGGCTCCGTCGTGCGGATCGATGCGAACACCGCCCTCGGCAGACCGCCCCCGTCGGGCAACGAGGACGCCGACCGACGTCTATCGTCGAAGGTCCGTCGCTGCCGGCTGCATCTTAATTCAGGCGGTCCGGATTCAAGGTGGCGATGCGTCCACACTGAGTGGACTTCCATTTCGCCGGCCCGCCTGCGCGCGCGCGGCCGGGGCCGCGGGTGCGGTACGATACGCGCCGGGGCGAAACGCCTCACCTGAGAGACCCGGCCGCTGCGGCCCCATACCGGCACAAGAAAAAAATGCCCAGAAACCCATTGCTGCACCGACACCTGTTCGCCGCGCTGGCGGCCGGCCTGTTCTGGATTCCGGCTGCCCATGCCAGCGGCGACGATGGCTGCTACGCGCCCACCACGCTCCGGCAGACCGCCTACTCGTGCGCCAACCTGCCGATGCTGAGCCCCGCGAACGACACGCGCATCAACGCGATGCTGATGATGGTCGACAGCGCCAAGGTCGCGCAGGCGTTTCCGGACCCGAAGACGATCCCCGCGAAAGACCGGATCAACCAGATCATCGTGCCGTTTCCGATGGACTTCTCCGGGTGGATCTACATCGGGCAGAAGGAGCCTGACACGACCGCCAAGGCCGACAACGCGGCGGATAGCGACGCGTCGTCGAACCGCTACGCCGACGGCGAAGGCAGCATCTGCCGCAGCATGAACTCGGGCGCCGACGCGTTCAACGACGCACTGGGCGGTGCCGGCGGCCTCCCCGCCGACGAAGCCGCACGCCTGCGCGCGGCCCGTGCCGACATCGCGCAGAAGACCTGCGCCGCCGGCGGCGCGAGCGCCGCGTGGACCAAACCGCCGGTCAAGTCGCCGCTCGGCCAGCAGTTCGCCGCGTACCTCGACGGCACGAACGCGTTCTACCGCGCCGATTTCCTCACCGCGACCCGGGCCTTCGCGAACGCGTCGCACAGCGCGAACCCGTGGCTGAAGGAAACCGGGCTCTACATGGCCGGGCGCGCGCAGTTGAACGCCGCGCAGGCCAACGTGTTCGACAACGACAACCCGACGCCGTCGCTCGGCCGCGTGTCGAAGGTGTCGCTCGACGCCGCGAATACGGTGTTTCGCACCTACCTGAAGATCTATCCGCAGGGACGCTACGCGACCTCCGCGAACGGGCTGTTGCGGCGGGTCGCATGGCTCGGCGGCAACGTCACGCAGCAGGCCGACCTCTACGGCCACGCGCTCGCGCGCTGGTCGCCGGCGACGTCGAACGTGCCGCTGATCCAGCTGGCGAACGAACTCGACAGCAAGCTGCTGTTCGGCTCGGAATTCGACGCGCGCCAGATCCAGTCGCCGACCGTGCTCGCGACCGTCGACCTGCTGCGCATGCGCACGTCGGACAACAGCGATTCAAACCGCAGCAAGCCGCTGACCCTGGACGAACTGCAGGCGCAGAAGCCGCGCTTCGCGAACGCGCCCGCGCTCTACGACTACCTGCTCGCGACCTGGTATGTCCAGATCGGGCACAAGCCGGACGCCGCGCTTGCGTTGCTGCCGCAGGCGCCCGCCGAGCCGCTCGACTACTTCGGCCTGAGCCAGCAGGCGCTGCGCGGGTTCGCGCTGGAGGATAGCGGCCAGGCCGACAAGGCGCGCCAGCTGTGGCGCGACCTGATCCCGCTCGCGAAATTCCGCTTCCAGCGCGAGGCGCTGGAACTCGCGCTCGCGATCAACCTGGAACAGGCCGGGCTCGTCAACGATGCGTTCGCCGACGATTCGCCCGTGCAGAACGCCGCGATCCGCGCCGTGCTGCTGCGACGCGCCGCCAATGCGGACCTGCTCCGCGCGCAGGCACAAAACCCGGCGGCCGGCGGCGCGCTGCGCGACACCGCGCTTTACACGCTGCTGTACAAGGAGCTCACGCGTTCGCACTACGCCGAGTTCATCGCCGATGCCGCGCTGGTGTCCGGCACGCCTGCCGATCCGTTGAAGCCGTTCGTCGCGTCCGGTGCGAAAACCGAAGACGGCTACACGTGCCCGTCCGCGCGCGACATCGCGGCGACGCTCCAGCAGAATCCGGCCGACGCGAAAGGGTTGAACTGCCTCGCCGATTTCGTGCGCGTCAACCCGCTCACGGCCAACCTCGAAGGCGATGCGGTGCCTCCGTGGATGCGCAACGCGTCGTCGGCGAACGCCGCGCGCGTGCCGCCGACGCTCGGCGCGGCGCCGTCGCAGTTCGCGGGCAAGCCGTACGAGCGGATGTCGAGCTACGTGACGGTGATGGCCGATGCGCAGGCGAACCCGACCGACCGCGCATATGCGTACTACCGCGCGATCAGGTGCTATGCGCCGGCAGGCTCCAACGAATGCGGCGGCAAGGACGTGCCGAAGAACGTGCGCAAGCGTTGGTTCGATACGCTGAAGGCCAGCTACGCGGGCAGCCTGTGGGCGCAGAAACTCCGCTACTACTGGTAAGCGTCGCGTGAAGCGTGTCGCGTATGTCGCGTTTATCACGTGTATGGCGCTGCTGCTGGCCGGACGCGTCGCGCTGGCCGGCACCGTCGATGCCGCGCAGTACGACACGTTCTGGCTGTGGGCGGGCGTGAAGCCGCAGGCGGTCGTGCGCGGCGCCCGCGCCGTCTACGTGCTGCAAGGGCAGATCGAGGCCTCCCCGCGGGACGAGTCGCAAGTACGCGTGATCGCGCAGGGCGTCGCGCTGCCACCCGCGCCGCATGCGCGCGTGTGGCTCGTCTATCGTGCGCATACGCTGCGCTGGACGCCGCGCGTCACGCAGATCATGCTCGCGCAACTCGAACGCTGGCGCGCGTCGGGTCGCACCATCACCGGTATCCAGATCGACTTCGACGCACGCACGCGCCACCTGCAGGACTACCTCGAATTCCTGCGGACGCTGCGCGAGACGCTGCCCGCCGATTGCCGGCTGAGCATCACGGGGCTGCTCGACTGGAGCAGCCGCATCGATACCGACCAGGTCAACCAGCTCAGGGGGATCGTCGACGAAGTCGTCGTGCAGACCTACCAGGGCCGCCGCACGATCCCCGACTATGCGGACTACCTGCCGCGCGTCGCGCGGCTGCAGTTGCCGTTTCGCATCGGCATCATCCAGGGCGGCGAATGGGACGCGCCGCCCTACCTCGCGGCAAACCCGTGGTTCCGCGGTTATGTCGTGTTCCTGCGCAACGGGTAGCGGGAAACACGCGTCGACGTCGATCGTTCCCGTACCCCGGATTCACTCCGGGCGCGGCGAACCCGCATCCACGTACACCCACGCGCTGACGCCCGATTCCAGCACCACGCGATCGCGGCGATACGCGTCGACTTCGTAGTCGTCCGCGTGCTGCAGTTCCTCGCGCGTGATCGCGAACACGGTGCCCGTGACGCGGTCGCCCGGTCGGCCGGTATAAGCCACCACCGGATGATGCGTCTTCCCGCTCGTCGCGACCACCTCCGGATCGTCGATCTTCAGCATCGTCATCGCGTAACCGGGCATCGCATCCTCGCGACCGTCGAGCCTGCGGCCGAAGGTGGCGAGCTGCACCGGTTCGAGTTGCAGCGTGCCATAGGAAAAGAGGTGCTCGGAGAAAGTCGGGGCGGTGCTGGACATGATTGAACTCGATAAAAAACAGGACAAACGAAACGTAACGCAGATCGCCCGCTGGCTTACGCACCACCCGCGATCGCGCCGCCGAGCCCGGCAAGCGCAATCACGAGCAGCGCACCCGCCGACGAGGCCGTGATCCATCGTTGCTTGCGGTGAATCAGCGGATGGTTGATCGCGGCCATGTAGCCGGCCATGATCGTGAAATCGACCGCGATCCACAGCACGGCCAGGATGGCCAGGCTCACGCGGGAATCCGGCGTGATGCCGACGAACTGCGGAAAGAACGCGACGAAGAACAGCAGGTCCTTCGGGTTCGCGATGCCGACGAGAAAGCCGCGCACCACACCCGGCAAGCGCCACGCCTGCGACGCCGGTTCGCCTGGCGCGGCACCGTTGGCGTCGCGCGTACGGCCGGCGCGCCATTCACCGAGCAGCGTCCGGACGGCCAGCACCGCGATGAAGACGCAACCCGCCACGTGCAACCCCGTGAGCAGGCGATCGCTGACGAGCACGACGCCGAACACCATCAGCATCGCCCCCGCGATCATCACGAGGCTCGCGGCATTCGCACCCACCGCGGTCAGCATGCCCTGGCGGAACCCGCGCCGCGCGACGGTGCCGACCACGAGCATGACGACGGGGCCGGGCGTCGCGATGAGCAGCACGATCGCGGCGAGATAGGCGAACAGCAGCGGGTAATGGAGTGCCATGACAAAAAGTTGTTGGATGGATCGACGCGCGTGCGCGCTACGATGGCATCATCGGGATTCAGCGCAGCGGATTGCACGGTTTTTTGCAGTATCGCGTGCCCGGCCCGCTGCTGAAAAACGGAAAATCCTGTCGAATGACATGAGTTTTATTCATATTCAAGCCCCGTGAAGGCCAAACCGCTCCCCCCTGTCTACGCGTTGCGCGCATTCGAAAGCGCCGCGCGCACCGGCTCGTTTACGCTTGCCGCCGAGGAACTGAGCCTCACGCAGAGCGCGGTGAGCAAGCACGTCAGGACGCTCGAGGCCTACTTCGGCCGGAAACTGTTCGTCCGGCGCGGCCCCAGGATGACCGTGACGGCGGAAGCGCAGATCTTCGCGTCGGGCCTGCGGCGCGGCTTCCGGCAGATCGAGGAAGCCTGCATGCTGTTCCAGTCGCAACGCGACGTGCTGCGGCTCAAGGCGCCGTCCACGCTCACGATGCGCTGGCTGCTCGACGCGCTGGCCGCCTTTCGCGACACGCGGCCCGCATTCGAGGTGCAGATCGCGAGCGTGTGGATGGATGTCGACACCGTCGATTTCTTCAGCGAATCCTACGATTGCGCGATCCTGCTCGGCACGGGCAAGTTCGGCGAGGCCACGCAGTGCGTGAAGCTGTTCGACGAATGGCTGATTCCGGTGTGCTCGCGTGCGACCGCGACGGTCGCACGCACGAATCCGGCGGCGTGCGAGCTGATCCACCCGTCGCCCGACCGGCGCGACTGGCGCCGCTGGCTCAAGGGCAGCGGCCACGACCTGGAGGTGGACATCACGCGCGGGCAGGTGTTCGACATGCTCGAACAAGGCATCGCGGCGGCCATCGCCGGCCACGGCATCTCGATCGGCGATCTCGCGCTGTGCGCGACGGCAATCGACGAGAAGCAGCTCGTGCTGCCGTTCAAGACGGCCGTCAATACCGGCGACGCGTACTACCTCGTCTGGCCGGAAGACTCCGGCAAAGCCGCGCAGGTGCGCGAACTCCTCGCGTTCCTGGAAGGCCGGATGCCGCGCCTGACGTTTCCGGGCATCCGCTTCAACGGGCCGGGCTGAACCCTGCGGCCGGCGAACCGGCCGCCTGGGCGACGGCGCTGACGGGCGCTACCGGCCACGGTTACCGGGTGCCGCCAGCCGTCCAAAAACGGCGCAGCCCGCCGAAGCGGGCCTGCGCCGAGCGTCACCGTTACGCCTGCACGAAAGCCAGCAGGTCGGCGTTGAGGACGTCCGCGTTGACCGTCAGCATCCCGTGCGAATAGCCCGGATAGGTTTTCAGCGTGCCGTTCTTCAGCAGCTTGATCGACTTCAGCGCGGCATCCGCGATCGGCACGATCTGGTCGTCCTCGCCATGCAGCACGAGCGTCGGCACGGAGATCGACTTCAGGTCTTCGGTCTGGTCCGTTTCCGAAAACGCCTTGATGCCTTCGTAATGCGCTTTGGCGCTGCCTTCCATCCCCTGCCGCCACCAGTTCCGGATGACGCCCTGATGCACGGTTGCACCTTCGCGGTTGAACCCGTAGAACGGGCCGCTCGGGACATCGAGGAAGAACTGCGCGCGATTGTCGGCGAGCGCCTTCCGGAAGCCGTCGAACACCTCGAGCGGCAAGCCTTCGGGGTTCGAATCGGTTTTCAGCATCAGCGGCGGCACCGCGCTGACCAGCACCGCCTTCGCGACGCGGCCGGCCGGCTCGCCGTGCTTCGCGACGTAGCGTGCCACTTCGCCGCCGCCGGTCGAATGACCGATGTGCACCGCGTTGCGCAGGTCGAGCGCTTCGACGACCGCGAACGCATCGGCCGCGTAGTGATCCATGTCGTGGCCATCCGACACCTGCGTCGACCGGCCGTGGCCGCGCCGGTCGTGCGCGATCACGCGATAGCCCTTCTGGACGAAGAAGAGCATCTGCGCATCCCAGTCGTCGCTCGACAGCGGCCAGCCATGGTGGAACATGATGGGCTGCGCGTCCTTCGGGCCCCAGTCCTTGTAGAAAATCTCGACGTGATCCTTCGTTGTGACGTATGGCATCGCGATGCTCCTGTGACGTGGATGAACATGGCACACTGGCCGGGAGCCATTATCGGACAGTATTGTTAAACGATGACGCCACGATGCAAGCGAGCGCCGGCAATCCGGTCAACGTGGGCGCTGCCACGAAGGACGAACGATGGGGCTGCGTCAGCTGTATAAGGCTGGAATGGGCCAAATAGACAGCGTCAGATCGGCCAGCTCCTGCCATTCGCCAGCCTGTGTCCGCAGACGTTCAAACGGACGTTCCACAATAGGCAGCGGACGTTCACTCGAAACGCACTCTCATCGCATCATCGACCGCTGTATCTCGAGAATCTTGCTTCGACCACGCTGCCTTCGAGTTGAACAGGACGGGGGCCCTCCCCCAACATCCATCGCGCGACCGCATGAACTATCTCGTCTGAGAACGACTTCAGTCGTCCGGACTGCGCAGTTTCAATAGAGCCATCTTGTCCGATGAAATGGCCAACGAAGTTTTCCCGTAACTTCAGTTTCCCGTCTTCACCCTTGAACTTTGACTTGTGATGGCTAAACGCTCGAGCCGTGAAAAGGAATATGAAGGCGCTAGCCGGCATCGCCTCACCGGCATATCCGTTAAGAGCAATGAATGAGGCTGCCGATCGAAGATAGACTTGCTTCATCGGCGCACGCTTTGGGAACTCGACTGTCCTTAGCAATCTGAGGTCATCGTTTGCACCATGAGCGATCTCTGAATCGCTCTCGACGGCGCTATTAACGACGGTCTGTCCTTGCATCCATGCTCGATCTGCTGCTTCAAGGTCGGACTCACCAATTGATCTGGCGCTCATCCAGATCTGCTCAAACCAATCAATGATCGCAGAGTGTTCGCCCGCTGCTACAGGCAATAAAACTCCTGCTTCCTTCCAGGTTTGCGAATTAACCCCTTCCAAGGCAAGTCCATTGGTTGAGAAGTTCGAAGATGAAACCAACGCGCCATTATCACTGATCAGAACCTTGGCATGGAGCGTGTCGAGTTGACGGATTGAAACATTTGCTCGAGCTGCGACGGAACGAACAACGTCGGGGTTCGTCCCGCCCGATTTTAAGTTGCAGATGATTCGATACTGTTTAGCCGTAGCCCCTATAAAATCTTGCGCACCTTTCCCCCAGAATGCGACTGCGATACGGATTGGTTCATTGGACCGATGTAACCTCAAAAGCTCCCGCGACTGAGCCGCGATCTCGCCAGCGGTGCCAAGAAATCTGATTTTGTGCATTTCTGGATCAAATTTGGAGGAGCTGTTTTCCATATCCCGATGCGTCAGATAACTAACGGGGAAGTGTCTCACATATTCGCTTGCCACAATTGCGACGACGCGGCGCGTACCCCCTTGAGTGCCGCGACGTACAAGAAGGCCGATCAAACGCGAGCGACGCTGTGAAGTGCGGGGCGGTTTCCTCTTAGAAGCAGTCGTTATAGTGGCGGACGCTCGGATGGACGTTCAGGATCGGGGGCTGCCGCCCACGTCGGGCAGCAGTCGGCCAAAAGGAGACTCTCACGACCTCGGTGCCAATGACCGCTGTTGCCTAAGATGCGGTCGACGTTTTTTCGATGTCGTCTAAGTAGTGTTTCCTAAGACGGTGTGTTGAGGTTAGGGTGACTAAAGTAGTCTTTCGTCACACAGGATCTACCCCGACGAAACCTGACTGGTCCGACATACCGCTTAACTCACTATTGAAGTTTGCTTTTCAACTCATCGCTTGTAATCAAGAGTTCTTCCACTTGGTCGAGGAACGCAGCGAGCTGGCCCGGCTCGCCAGCTCCCTTCGAGCGCCATTCGCCTATCGGTCTGACCATCGCAAGTTCGCGTGCCTGCATCGACAGCTCCTCTAGCTCGCGATCAATCATGCCCCGCTGAAGCAAATAGTACTTACACCATCGGGTAAAGGTCAGGATCCACATTGAGACCACCACGGCAAGATCCCATCGGGTCCAGTCGGACGTACTGGCGAGAGGTTGTTGCACGACCCGCTTCTGCCGCTTCAGGATCGCCCGCATCGACTTCAGGGCGGACTCTTGCTGGCCAGTGCTGCTATAGGCGAAGAGGAACGCAGTGATATTGGTCGTCTGCCCCTCGCGCGCTAGGTCAAACAGTCGTGGCTGGTTCGTCGGTTCTGGCTCCAGCAAGGCAGCCAGCTCCTGCACCCAGATCTCGCACGCATCGTCAGTGTTAGCGCGGTCATTCTGCAACAAGGGAAAGACCACGTCTTGAAACAGCCACGGCTCGTTCCAGGCCAGTTGCCGCATATGTCCGCGCATGGAGTCGACTAGGCGCTTCAGCTCGTCCGCGGAGATCGCCGCCGGCAGTGTCTCATGCAGCGCCGCAACCAACTCCTTGTAGATATCGGCCTTCTTCGAATTTCTCGCCGCGTGATGAACCATCCAGCCTAGGGCACGCACCCGCTCCGGGTAGGTAAACGCGGCCACCAACTGCAGCACATTAGTGAGCCCTCCGGGTTTGTCCAGTTGCCTTTCAATCGCACTGAGTCCAATCCATTGCAGCAGACCATTGCGGCTGAAGACGAGTCGGTCCCTCTGCACCTCGCTGATGTCGAACTGCACTGACAGCGAAATTTCGCTGACGATCTGGCTCAGTAAGGAAAGCCGCACCACATGCGGGTCCTGGGGCTCCACTGACAGGCTGGCTGCCTGGGCTTCAGCGATCGCCAATAGAGTGTCTGGAGCGTGCCACCACAGTAGCTTAATGGTGAAGTACTCCGCCCAAGTTAGAGCCACGTATTTGGTCGGGTGGAGCAGATGGTGCAGTTGATAGGAGCTGTATAACAAGGTCTCTACCGGCTCCCGAAAAAACCGAGCATTCGTCACAGCGAATTCCTGTTCCACCCCGTCATGTACTCGGTCGAACGACGTTTCGAGGAACTGCCTCAAGAATTCTAAAAAGCCGTGCTCCGATTTGAGTTCGCCAGAGCGGCTATCCTCAGTGCGTGAATGCGCGAGCATCTCACCGAGCACCTCCCAGGTTGCCGTGAAGTCCGCGAAGTTACCCGCCTGCTGGTCTAGGCAATTGCGCAGGCCAGTCGTCTCGAGCAGCACAAGCGAGTCATCCTTGAGCAACTCTAGCGCCGCCATCCGCTTCTTCAACGCATCGCCGCTCAAACCTTGTAGCGACGACTCGCCAGTCCATGCGCTCAGCACGTCGCCAGCCTGGGCTTTTTCGAGGAAGCGTAGTGGCTCGTAGCTTCGCGGTGCGATCGGCAACGTCGTGGAGTCGAAGAGAATCCGCAAAGAGGGGTTTTCGGTTTCGTCTTCGGACTGCGCAGCGTCCGCTTCGCGCACCAACCCGGACTTGTATTGCTCCACCTCAAGCAGGACATCCGAAGGGATGGGGGTGACTAGCAAGGGGTAGTTTTCGGCGGCCATCTGAAACGAGTTGGACAAATTGAAACCTGCGACCGGCAGCCTGTCCGGTCCCATGATCAGGATGTAGCGATCATGCAGCCGGCCTTCCCTTAGGCCATAGATGCGGAGCTTGATGCGTTTCAGTAGGTGACGGTTGTGCTCGCAGTTCGCCAGCAGGTTGCCAATCCGTTCTTGGGGGCGTTTGTCGGATTTGCGACGCATGGGTTTGCCAACCCTAACTGGCTTGGGCAGGGACGTGAAGACTATGTACTCCGCCTGTGGTGCTGCACAAAGCAAAATTAAACCCACACCAGCGGCCTCGAAATAGGGATCGAAAATGACTATCTGGTGCTGCGGGTACTTGGCCAGCAGTGCCCTGAACCACTCCACGAATTGTAGCCGCCCTTCGCCATCGCCTTGGCTCCAGCGGAGGAAAAACTTCCCCTCCGACTTCGGTGGATGGAGTCGTTCAAAAAGGGAAACGAGATCGCGGTTTGCGGGGACCCACGGGTCCGCTTCACGCCCGGCAATGTGGTTGGTAAATCCTAGATTGCCGCGATTGATCGTCAGGGCCGCCTTCACTCGCGCTGATACGGCGGGCCGGGTGGCATTTTGCAGCCAGTCGAACTTGACCGGGTTGGCCGTGTGTCCTATCACATGCCCCTGAAAACGGAATTCCCGAACGTACCCGACTCGCCACCGGCAACACAGCGTGCTCTCGCGGGAATACTCGCTATTGAACCCAAAAATCTCCAGTTCGGTGCTGTCGGTCCTAGCGCGCAGCTGGTCGTTCAGCTCAAACTTGCACTCAAAGACGTTATCCGCATTGCACTCTGCTGCAGCGATGCTTGAATGGACGATTTGGCCATCGTTTGCAACGCTTAGGCGGAACTGGAAGCCGCTGAAGTGGGGTACCTGCTTCGCATTAAATTGAGCGACCAAGGCGGGCGGAGCATCCGTCCAGCTCACGTTCAGCAAGTCCTGTTCGTCATCGTCCAGCGTAGGAAATACCAACAGCTCAAGGTCGCCGAACCGAGTGATGTCGGAGCCGCCGAAGTCTAGACCTGTGTCAGCGTTGAGGCGCTTGACCACGAATGCGGTCAAGGCGACGTCGGGGTCCTGACCTAAGTGGAACAGCGACCCTTTGTAGTCTTGGGTGATGGCAGCGCTAAAGGCCCCGGCTCCGGGATGCGGGCTGGACGGTGTACGTCGGTCAAATGCGTCGCGGTTGAGCAGGTAGGCGACGGGGCGGTAGATCATGTCATCGGTGGCGAGCGCGATCTTTCCAAACCGGGCTCTCAACTGATCCGAGAGCCCGAGCTTCAGTTCTTCGCTGATTGCCGCAACAGTTTGACCGGCGCTCAGTCGCCGTAGGAGACCCGCGCAGTGGACACTTTTGACGTAAAGATTAAGCCGTGTGACCTGCGCTTGGACTTGCCCGAAGGTATGGAAATCGTCGTCGTCGCTGGCGGACCAACGGTCGCTGGAATGGTTGTAGGGAAGCAGACGACAATAGACTACGCGATTTTCAATCAATTGCTCGGACTTGATCTGCAAGACCCACAACTGCAACGCACAGTGACGAGCATCGGTCGAGAACAACCGCGCTAACCGGCCATCGTTGAGCAGGTCATCTAGTTTAGGCGCAGTCGCTTCCCTATTAGTATTTTTTCGCGTTGTCATGTTGGCGTTGACGCTGGAATAAGTCATTTTTTGGGAGATGTGCGACGTCGGTGTGCGCCGAACTCTCCGAATTCAAAAACGCATAGGCGGGAGTTTGCGCACCGATTGGGTGGCTCACTCGATTGTCGGCACGGCGACCAAAGCGGAGTCCGCGGCAACAGTGTGCTGTCCGTTTTGCCAGGCGGCGCTGGTTACCTAATTCGGTTTCTCGTCGAGAGCGACCCAACTCAACGGGCCGCGCCGATCATAAAGTATTTCCCAAGACCACGAGGTGAGTACCCGCTTTTTGCGCAGCCAACAGACATTCGGAGGAAGACGTCGATTGTCAGCTCCTGGCCGATCCCGTCCCTTGACGAAGCAACAACGAAGCAATCCCAGACCTGAACTAACGCTGACTGCCTGACAGCTCACATCTCGACTTACGCCCTTCAACCATCCGTCGATACCGTCACCGCCTCCCACGCCCGGATTTCCTCGTCCAGCGCCGCGAGTTTGCCGCGCACGAGCCGCAGCGCATCGCTGCCGAGCAGCAGATGGGCCGGCGGATGTTGTGCCGCAACGACGGCGAGTATCGCCCGCGCCCCTTTCACCGGATCACCCGGTTGCTTGCCGCTCTTCTCCTCGCGCGCCTGGCGAATCGGGTCGAAGATCGCGTCGTAATCGGCGATCGAGCGCGGCGTGCGCATCATCGACCGGCCGGCCCAGTCGGTGCGGAACGAACCCGGCGCCACGGCCGTCACCGCGATGCCGAACGGCTCGAGTTCCTTGCCGGCGGCTTCGGAAATGCCTTCCAGCGCGAACTTGCTGCCGCAGTAGTAAGCGATGCCCGGCATCGTGATGTGGCCGCCCATCGACGTGATGTTGAGGATGCGCCCGCGCCGCCGCTCGCGCATGAACGGGACGACCGCCTTCATCATCGCCACCGCGCCGAATACGTTCACGTCGAACTGCCGGCGCATCTCCGCGAGCGGCGCTTCTTCCATGATCCCTTCGTGCCCGTAGCCGGCGTTGTTCACCAGCACGTCGACGGGCCCGACGTTCGCCTCGATTTCGGCAACGACACCGTCGATGCGATCGAAGTCGGTCACGTCGAGCACGCGCGCGAATGCCCGCGCGGACAGCGCCTCGAAAGCCTGCGCCGCCTGCGCGCTTCTCACGGTACCGACCACCGTGTGACCTGCGGCAAGCGCCTCCTGCGCGAGCGCGCGGCCGAAGCCGCTGCTGACGCCGGTAATGAGCATGAGGTTGCCGGATGCCATTTGCACTTCTCCCGTATGTCGATTGGAGTGTGCATACTAGTCTGACGAAACCCGTCGAATAAGCCCGATTCCGCTGATTTTCTTGCACAAAACTATGAGCCCCGAGCCAGCCTCCGCCCGATCCCTGTCACTGCCGCCACGTGACCGAAAGCGCCTGGTGACGCTGCTGCGCGCGCTGGCGCCCGACGAAGGCTACAACCTGACGGCACTGCCGAGCGTGCGCATCCTGCGGTCGAACCGCGCGCTGTCGCGCACGCCGGTGCTGTACGACCCGGGCATCGTGATCGTGTGCCAGGGCTGCAAGCGCGGCTACTTCGGCGGCGAGCGCTATCTGTACGACGAGCATCACTACCTGGCGGTGTCCGTGCCCGTGCCGTTCAGCATGGAAACCGACGCCACGCCCGAGCGCCCGCTGCTCGCGCTGTATCTGCACCTCGATTTCACGATGGCCGCCGAACTCGCGGCACAGATCGACCGCGAAGGCATCGCGGAGCCCGTGCAGGCGCCCAGGAGCATGATGTCGACGCCGATGGATGCAACGATGCACGCGTCGGTGCTGCGTTTCGTCGAGGCGATGGGCCGGCCGCTCGATGCCGCGGTGCTCGGCCCGGCGCTGCTGCGCGAGTTGTATTTCCGCGTGCTCACCGGTGCGCAGGGCAGCGCGATGCGCAGCGCGCTGGCGATGCGCGGGCAGTTCGGCCGGATCGGCCGGTCGCTGCGCGTGATTCACGCCGATTACGCGCAACCGCTCGACGTGCCGCAACTGGCCGACGCTGCCGGCATGAGCGTGCCGAGCTTTCACAGCCACTTCAAGGCAATCACGCAGGTATCACCGATGCAGTACCTGAAGTCGACACGCCTGCATCAGGCGCGGTTGCTGATGGTGCGCGAGGACCTGACGGCGGAGGCGGCCGGCTACGCGGTCGGTTATACGAGCCCGTCGCAGTTCAGCCGCGAATTCAAGCGCCTGTTCGGCCTGACGCCGGCGAAGGAAACGCAGCGCATGCGCGAGAGCTTCGCCATTCCGGCGGCATTCGACGATGCGGTGTTCGTGTCGTCGCATTGAATCGGGCACCGCGCCAGGCCCGCGCGCGGATTTCCGTCGACCGCGTCTAGCCCCGCTGCCGATAGATGCGCGCGACGCTCGCGAAGAACGATAGCGCGGCGATCGCGCTGTCGAGCGCGGACATGAATACGCCGACCAGAATCGCGACGGCCGCAAAATAGCGGCGAGGGATGTCGAATCCTTCGTCGCCGAACGTTTCCGCGATCTCCATGAATCACCCTTGCCGGACGCAGGCCCGGTGCATGAACTAGGCGTCGCGCGCCGGCTCGCCGTGCGCGGCATCGCGTGCCAGGCCCGCGAGCGAATTCAGGATGAAGGCCGTCACGCCCCAGATGTCCTGCGCCTGCTCCGCCCAATACCACGCGCCCATGCGTTCGCCGTCCGTGTACTGACGCGGCAGATCCGGATTCAGCAGCGCGGCGAACGGAAACTCGAAGATTTCCGCGACTTCCGCGGGCGCCGCCTCCCAGGTCGCCGTTTCCGGCACGAGGCCGATCACGGGAAAGATCGCGTGGTGGCGCTTTCTGGTTTTATGGATCGGCAAGCTGCCGACCACGCGGACCGCGCCGGGCGCGAGGCGGATCTCCTCGAACGCCTCGCGCAACGCGGTCGCGCCGATATCGCGGTCGGCTTCCGCCGGGCGTCCACCCGGAAAGCTCACATGCGACGAGTATTCGCTGAGATTCGACGCGCGCCGGGTCAACAGGATCGTCGGCTCGCGCCGCGCGACGATCGCGACCAGCACCGCCGAGAATTTCCACTGTCCGTCGTTGTCCGCGAGGAATTGTTTCGCCGTCGGCCAGTCGGTGCCGGCAGGAATGCCGTGACCTTCGACGCCACGGACGATCGCTTCCAGCGCGGCCTGCGGCGAGCCGGCTTCCGCGTGCGCGCTTGCCAATTCGGCGCCGATATTCACGACGCCTCTGTCTGGTTCCATGTCTGCCTCCTGCGTGCGGCACCTGCACACGCTGTACGACACTGAACCCGACACGTGTTGCATGGGCACGGCGTCGTTGTGGTCAATCCGATGAACCGGTGTTCGCATGCGATCGCAAATGACACGCGCGGGTGCGCGACTGTCTGCTCCGGCGCAAAGATATCCGCCAGCGTTGCGGATGATTGAATGCCGAAACCCGATCGCCGTCGATCAACGGAGAAACCGATCATGCACGAAAAAGCGGGATTCCGTTCGACCGCGCGCGCACGTCGCGTCCTCGCTCAAGCGACGGATGTCGGCTCGCTCCGCGCATCGATGCGCGCCGATGCGGTACCGATCCACCCGGCCGCCGCGATGGCCGCTGCCGTCACGATCATCATCGCGCCCCACCCGACCCGCGCGTTGAGCAGCCCGGCCGCGACGGCACCGCCGGCACCGGCCGCGTAGTACAGCGTCAGGTACGCTGCGCTCAAGGCCCCGGCGCGGGCCGGCTGAATCGCGACGACACGCGTCTGGTTCGCGACCTGCGCGGCAAAACAACCGGCATCGAACAACGCCAGCCCGACAGCCAGCCATCCGGGACGACCAAGCGCAACGGCAAGGAGCAAGGTCGACACGGCCGCCACAACAAGCCCGCCCCGGATGACCGCGCGATCGCCGAATCGATCGGCGAGTTTTCCGGCAACGCGCGTCACGCCGAGGCCCAGCACGCCCGCGAGACTGTATGCACCGATCGCGGCGGCACCCAGGTTGTACGGCGGCTCGGCCAGACGAAGCGCGAGCCCCACCCAGACCAGGTTGAACGCGAAGAACCAGAGCATGCCGGCGCAGGTACGACGCCTCAACGGCGCACTGTCGCGCAGCAACCGCGGAAGCGCACCGATCGCGTTCGCACGGCCGGGCAGCCCTTCCGGCCGGCCGCCCGGCAACAGCACCGCACCGCCGACGGCGGCCAGCGCAACGCATCCGGCCAGCACGAGCAATGCGCCGCGCCATCCGCACCATTGCGACAACACGCCGCCCGCGAAACGGCTCAGCAGGATTCCCGCGGAAATGCCCGCCGACACGGCTCCCATCGCCACACCGCGCCGTTGCGGATCCGCGTGTTTTCCGGCGACGGCGCTGCATTGCGCCGCCACCGTCGTTGCCGCGCCCACCAGGAAAAACGCGGCATCGAGCACGAGCGGCCCGGGCGACAACGACGCGCACGCGAGCAACAACGCGAGCGCGCCCATCTGCATCGAGACGAGCACGCGCGGGCTGAAGCGGTCGACCAGCGGCACCAGCACGGCGAGGCCGACCAGATAACCGAGCATCGTCACGGACGCGAGCGCCGCCATGCGCGACGCCGCCACCCCGAACTCGCTCGCGATCGCCGACAGCGACGGCTGCAACGCATAGCCGTTGGCGATCGCCACGCCGGCCGCCAGCGCAAGCGCAGCCGTCGCGGTGCGGGACAGCGGCCCGCGGTTGCCGGCGTCGGTCATGCCGCGGGCCTGACCGCGATCGCCTCGACTTCGACCAGGATCTCCGGATCGACGAACGGAAGCGCATGCACCAGCGAAAACGCCGGCCGGATATCGCCGTAGATCTCCCCGTGCGCGCGTGCGGCGGCTTCCCAGTTGTCGAAGTCCGCAACCACCAGGCGGCTCTGGACGACGTCGGACAACGAGAACCCGCTGTCCGCCAGCACCCGGTCGATCGTCGCCAGCGCATCGCGTGTCTGCGCATACACGTCCGCGCCTTTGCCGGCCGTCCCCGAAATGTAGATGGTGTTGTCGACGACCACCGCGCGCGAGTAGCCGACCTTGGGCTCCCACGGGGAGCCGGTGCTGATCCGTTTTCGCATGTTGAAGATCTCTCCAGTCAGGTTGAGAAGCATCGCCTACTACTTGGGTAGTAAGTTCGAGCGATTGTATACTACTCCGGTAGTTAATCAAGTAGGCCCACGCAAGTCGCCGTGGGCGCAAGAGCCGGAGCCGATACACATGAGCGAAAACACGGAGCTGATCACGTCGTTGATCCGGCTTGGATTCACCCAGTACGAAGCGCAGGCCTACGCGGCCCTCGTCGGGCAGGCCGCGCTGACGGGGGCGGAAGTCGGCCGGCGCGCCGGCATGCCGCCGTCGAAGATCTATGAAACGCTGGGCCGCCTGGAGGCGCGCGGTGCGGTGCTCGTCAACCGTTCCGAGCCCGTCCGCTACGCGGCCGTGCCCCACCGGTCGTTGCTCGAGGATTTGCGCAAGCGCTTCAATGCGGATCTCGAAACGGCCGCGGGCGCGCTCGACCGGCTGCCGGTTCAACAGGAGCCGGGGCTCGTCTGGTCGCTGAGCGGGCGGGAAGCGATCGCCAGCGCCTTCGCGCGCGTCATCGTCAATGCGAAAACGCAGATCTTCGCGGGCGTCTGGGACGAGGAGATCGACGCCCTCGGGCCGCTGCTCGAGGCCGCCGCGGCACGCGGCGTCGACACGCACGTGGCGATTTACGGCAATCGCACGCTCAACGGGCCGCGCCACTACGACATGGCCAAATGCGGTGCCAGCGCGCGGCTCAGGCTGTCCGGCCGCCGGCTCGCCGTCGCCGTGGCGGACAACACCGAGGCCGTGGTGGCGGAATTCGGCGATCATTCGCCCGATCACGCCACCTTGACGACCAACCCGGTCATTGCGCTGCTCGCGGTCGAGTACATCAAGGCGGACGTGAGCGGGCGCGTGTTGATCGATGCAATGAGCCCGGCGGAGTACCGGAAAGTCCTGAAGCATCCCGACATGCAGGCGATGCTTGCACCGCTCGACAAGGCGAGCTGACCCATGCGACCCTGCACGGCTGCCCGCGCATCGCGCGGCGCGCACTCCACCCCGGTACGTGAATCACCACACTGACGCGAACGTCCAATGACCGCCTATGCCTTCCGCCTGCTGAACGTATTCGCCGAATCGACGTTCGGCGGCAACCCGCTTTGCGTATTCGAGGATGCGCGCGGCATGGACGACGCGACCATGCGGGCGCTCGCCGTGCAGTTCAACCTGTCCGAAACGACCTTCGTGCTGCCGTCGGAGCGCGCGCATGCGCGGGTTCGCATCTTCACGCCGGGCTACGAGATGGCCTTTGCCGGCCATCCGACGCTCGGCACCGCGCATGTCGTGCGCGACCTTCTGGGCGCGGGCAACGAACTCGCGCTCGAATTCAAGGCCGGCGTGGTCGACGTCGGCGCGCACGACGACGTGTGGACGTTTACCGCGCCGCATGCCGGCATGCCGAAGACGGCGGCTTGCGAGTTGTCCGATGCCCGGACGGCGGCCCTGCTGGGGCTGACGGAAGACGACCTGCTCGCCCCGCCAATCTGGGTCGATACCGGCGCCGACCAGTTGCTCGTCGCGCTGAAGGACCCCGCCGCCGTGCGCCGCGCGCAGCCCGACAGCGCGGGCATCGGCATCTGGCCGACCAGCAGCCTCGGCCGCAAGACCGCGTATGTATTCGCGTTCGATGCCGAGCGTCCGGGCACGGTGGTGTCGCGTTACTTCTTCGTGAAACAAGGCAGCGTGTCGGAAGACCCGGGGACGGGGTCGGCCTGCGCGAACCTGGGCGGATGGCTGCTTGCGATGAACCGCGACCTGCCCGCCGCGTTTCAGGTCGAGCAAGGCGAAGCCGTCGGTCGGCCTTGCCTGCTGCGATTGTCGGTCAGTGCAAACGGCAAGATCGGTGTCGGCGGGCGCGTGATCGAGCTCGGGCGCGGCGTCGTCGACGTGTAGACGCGCCGTGCTGAAATATCGTCGCGATCGCCAGCATCGCGCTGCGCGCGGGCAACCCGTTGCGATGACGAACCGGCCGCTCCCGTCCGGCCACCGCCGGATCGGAAATACGGTGCGGCCGCCCCGCCCGCCACGCCGCGACATGCCGACGACAAGGTCGCGGCTATCGCCGGATCGATACGCAGCAAGCACGGCACACGCCGCCGCGTTTGTTATGCTGCGCGCATCGCCAGCCCGAGCCGATCGCCGCTCATGAACGCCCTCGCCCCCGACCTCGCCCGCACGCTGCACGCTTCCTGCGATACCTGCTTCGGCACGGCCGCCATCTGGCCGCTCGTCGAGCACGCGTATGGCGAACCGCAACGCCACTACCACACGCTCGCGCACCTGGCCGAGCTGTTCGCGCATCTCGCACCGTATCGCGCGGAACCGCTGTGGCCGGTGATCGAGCTTGCGGTATGGGCACACGACCTCGTGTACGCGACGACGCTGCCGGATCATGCGGACAACGAAGCACGCAGCGCGCAATGGCTCGTGCAGGTCACGAACGCACACTGCAGCGCATCCTGGTTGCGTGCGCACGCATCGCATGTGTCCGTTGCGCACGATCTCGTACTCGCGACGAAGTCGCACCGGCTGCCCGATGCGTTCGCGTCCGCCCCCGACCTTCAGCGCGCCGGGCGGCTTTTTCTCGACGCGGATCTCGCGATCCTCGCGGCCGCGCCCGATCGACTGCGCGAATACGATCGCGCAATCGCATGCGAGTGGGCGCAGGATCCCGATGCGCCGTCGGCTGCATTCCGCGAGGGCCGCAAGCAGGCGCTTGAACGTCTGCGCGCGCAGGCCCCGCTGTTTCAATCGACGGAATTCGCGCCGCTCACACCGCTCGCGCAGCGCAATCTCGATACGCTGATCGCCGAGTACGCGTAAGCGCCGGGCAAGAACACGCGAAAGCGCCCGCATAACCACCGCCGGATCGGTCGAGCCGGCCCGTCACACCCGGCGACCCTCCCCACACCCGAACGGCATTCCTGCTGCGGCGCTCCGCAGCACCGGGCCCTGCCGCGTCGAATTCATCCGACATCCGACGGCAAAACCGGCCAACACGTCGATTTCCCCGAGAAACCACCCCATCCACATCGCGCGTCGGGCGTAACCCTTCAAACATCATGTGATTGCATTTTCACATTCAATGTGATTTTATTATCACATCGTGCATGCCGCCGCCCACCACCCGCGCGGCGCACCCCATACCAAGGAAGAGACGCAGATGGAGACAATCGCCGTTATCGGCAGCAACATGGTCGACCTCGTGACCTACGTCGCACGCATGCCCGCCCGGGGCGAAACGCTCGAGGCGCCGAATTTCGAACTGGGCTGCGGCGGCAAGGGCGCGAACCAGGCGGTCGCGGCCGCCCGCCTCGGCGCGCGCGTCGTGATGGTCACGAAGGTCGGCGACGACGTGTTCGCCGACAACACGATCCGCAACTTCGCGCGCGAAGGCATCGACACCACGCACGTGCGCAAGGTCGCCGGCGTGCCGAGCGGCGTCGCGCCGATCTTCGTCGAACCCGATTCGAGCAACAGCATCCTGATCGTCAAGGGCGCCAACCGCCACCTGACGCCGGCCGACATCGACGCGGCCGCGCCGCAGCTCGCCGAATGCGCACTGATCGTGCTGCAGCTCGAGATCGAGCTCGACACCGTCTATCACGCGATCGAATTCGGCGCACGCCACGGCATCCCGGTACTGCTGAACCCCGCGCCCGCGGTCGCCGATCTCGATTTCGAGCGGATCCGCACCGTCGAATTCTTCGTGCCGAACGAAACCGAGCTCGCGATCGTGTCGGGCATGCCGGTCGGTTCGCGCGACACCGCGGCACGCGCCGCCGAAGCGCTGGTCGCGCGCGGGCTGAAGCACGTGCTCGTCACGCTCGGCAGCGACGGTTCGCTGCTGGTCTCGCGCGACGGCGTGCGGCACGTGCCCGGCGTCCCGGTCGACGCGCGCGACACGACGGGCGCCGGCGACGCCTATATCGGCTGCTTCGCGCGCTGCTACGCCGCATCGCGCAACGCGCTCGACGCGATGCGTTACGCGTCCGCGTATGCCGCGCATTCGGTCACGGGCCTCGGCACGCAGAAGTCATACGCCGACACCGCGACGTTCGAACGCTTCCTCCGCGACGCCGGCATCTGAACGGCGCCTTCATCGACGAGACAACCAGGAAGGAGACACCCATGGGCCGAGCCAGAATCGAACACACACCCGACGGCTATTACCTGAACCGCACGCCGCTTTTCGCCTTCACGCTGCTGTGCTGCCTGTTCGCGCTGTGGGGCACCGCCGCGAACCTGAACGACGTGCTGATCGCGCAGTTCAAGAAGTCGTTCTTCCTGTCCGATTTCGAATCGGCGTTCGTGCAGTCCGCGTTCTATCTCGGCTACTTCTTCCTCGCGATTCCCGCCGCGACCGTCGTGAAGAAGTTCAGCTACAAGACGACGATCCTGGTCGGCCTGCTGCTCTACACGACCGGCTGCCTGCTGTTCTTCCCGGCCGCGTCGATGGCGAAGTACGGGATGTTCCTCGTCGCGCTGTTCGTGATCGCGGCAGGCCTGTCGTTCCTCGAAACCGCGTCGAACTCGTATTCGACGCTGATGGGCCCGCGCGAAACCAGCACGCGGCGGCTGAACATCTCGCAGACGTTCTATCCGTTCGGCGCGATGGCCGGCGTCTACATGGGCAGCTTCCTGATCTTCAAGGAAGGCGATGCGTCGCACGCGCAGCTTGCCGCGATGTCGGCGGCCGAAGCCCACGTGCACCAGCTCGCGATGATCCAGGCCACGCTCGAGCCGTACAAGTGGCTGATCGTCGTGCTCGTCGCCGTGTTCATCGTGTTCGCGCTCACGCCCTACCCGGCCTGCAAGGGCAACGGCCCCGGCGCGGCCACGCACCGGATCGACGCGCGCGGCACGCTCGCGCGCCTGTTCGGCAACCGGCGCTTCGTCGTGGGCGTCGTCGCGCAGTTCCTGTACGTCGGCGCGCAGGTGGGCGTGTGGAGCTTCACGATCCGGCTCGCGATGCAGATCGGCGGCCTCACCGAGCGCGGCGCGTCGCACTACCTGCTCGCGACGTTCTTCGCGTTCTTCGTCGGCAAGCTGGTCGCCACGCTCGTGATGAAGCGCGTCGGCCCGGCCAAGGTGCTGATCGTCTACGGCATCCTGTGCATCGTGCTGCTCGCGTACACGATCAGCGTGCACAACATCACGGCCGTCTATGCGGCCGTGGGCGTGAGCGTGTTCCTCGGCCCGTGCTGGCCGACCATCTACGGCCTCACGATCGACGGGCTCGGCAAGGACACCGAATACGGCGGCTCGATCCTCGTGATGAGCATCGTCGGCGGCGCGGTCGTGCCGCTGATCCAGGGGCTGATCTCCGACCACACGGGCGGCAACATGCAGCTCGCGTTCGTCGTGCCGCTCGCCTGCTTCGTCGTGATCGTCTACTACGGCTTCTACTGCCTGCGCCACCTGCCGGCCGCGACGCCCGACGCAACCGCCGACGGCCACGCATCCGCGCGCTACGCCGCCACGCGCAACACGTCGGGGGCATGAGCATGCGAGGCGAAATCGAACTGCGGCGCGACGACTTCCGCGACACGCCGCGCACGCTGTACCGCACCGACGGCCTGACCGTCACCGCGTTCGCGTATCCGTCCGGCGTCGAGGCGCTGAAGCTCGAGAACCGGCGCGGCCATCTCGTCGTGCTGCCGTATCTCGGCCAGATGATCTGGGCCGCCGCGTTCGACGGCCGCGACCTGACGATGAAGCACATGTTCCGGCAACCGAAACGCGCGGCTTCGATCATCGATACCTACGGCTGCTTCATGTTCCACAGCGGGCTGCTGCGCAACGGCTGCCCGGGGCCGGACGACACGCACGCGCTGCACGGCGAGATGCCGTGCGCGCCGATGGACCGCGCGAGCCTGGTCATCGGCGCGGATGCGCGCGGTGCGTTCGTCGAAGTGACCGGCGAGTACGAATACGTGCAGGGTTTCGGCAGCCACTACATGGCGCGTCCGTCGGTGCGGCTCACGGAGCACGACGCGCAGATGACGATCTCGATGGACGTGACGAATCTCGGCGGCGCGCCGATGGACCTGATGTACATGGCGCACCTGAACTACGCGTACGTGCCCGGCGGCCGTTTCGTGCAGTCGCTGCCGCACAACGGGCTGCGGCTGCGCGACAGCGTGCCCGCACACGTGAAGCCGACCGCCGCATGGCGCGACTACACGGCCACGCTCGCGCGCGAACCGCAACGGCTTCACACGCTCGATGCGCCCGCGCTGTACGACCCGGAGATCGTGTTCTTCATGAACGACGCGGAAACGGATGCCGGCGGCGTCGCGCATTTCCGGCTCGCGCATCCGGACGGCGGCGCATTCCACACCGCGTACCGCCCCGAGCAGTTCCCGCATGCGACGCGGTGGATCCTGCACAACGCGGACCAGCAGGTCGCCGCCTTCGCGCTGCCGTCGACCTGCGAGCCGGAGGGTTATCAGGCCGAGCGCCGCAAGGGCCATGTCGCGACCCTCGCGCCGGGCGCGGCGCGCCGCTTCGAAGTCGTCACCGGCTACCTGAGCGCGGCGGAAGCCCGCCATGCCTGAGGCGATGCAAAGCGCGATGCCCGCCCGCGCGGCGTCAGGTCACGAGCGCGATCCCGTGTTCGCGGATCGCCGTTTCGTAGCGGCTGCTCAGTTGCCCGTCCGAGATCACGTAGTTGAAGTCGGTCAGCTCGGCGAAATAGGCCGCGCGCACTTCGTCGAACTTCGTGTGGTCGACGAGCAGGAAGCGGTTCTGCGCGCGTTCCATCACCTTCTTCTTCGCGTCGACTTCGTGGAAGTTGAAGCAGGTCACGCCGCAGCGGTCGCTCACGCCGGCTGCGGAAATGAACGCCTTCGACACGCGCACGGTATCGAGGATGCCCGTCTCCGCCACCGACTCGAACACCATGTTCTTGCGATGGTACGCACCGCCGCACAGGATCACGCTGCAATGCGGCTTCTGCTGCAGCTTCGCAAACACGTTCAGCGAATTGCAGACGGCGGTGAATTCGAGGTCGTCCGGAATGAAGTCGACGACGAACGGCGTGGTCGAGCCGCAGTCGACGAAAATCGTGTCGCCGGTCGTCACGAACTGCGCGGCCAGCTTGCCGATGCGGCGCTTCTCCTCGGTCTGCCGGTTGTTCTCGGCGCTGACCACGTACTCGCCGATGTCGCTGCGCTGCGCGGCGAAGTGGCGGGTCACATAGCCGCCGATCAGGCTGAGGCCGTGCGGGTTGTCCGCGAGATCGCGGCGGATCGTCATTTCCGATACGCCGAACAGCTCGGCGACTTCCTTCAGATGAATCGCGTTCTGCCCTTGCAGCACGTTCATCAGCGTCTTGATTCGTTCGCCCTTCTTCGTTTCCATGCCAGTATCCTGCGTGCGCGCCGCGTCCGTCGCTTGTCGTGCCGGGCGCGCAGGCCCGGCCGGAATGTCGTATTTGTAACAAACCGATGTGAAAACATCAACTTTCCGTGTGCCCTTCCGGCACACGATCCGTGGAGTCCTGAAACATGCCGCTTTCCAACGCCCAACTCGCTCAAACCATCGATCACACGCTGCTCGCGCCCGACGCGAGCGACGCGCAGATCCGCGACCTCTGCCGCCAGGCGGCCGAGCATCGCTTTTACTCGGTCTGCGTGAATTCGGCGAACGTGCCGCTCGCCGCGCGCGAGCTGGCCGATACCGGCGTGCTCGTCTGCGCCGTGGTGGGTTTTCCGCTCGGCGCGGGGCTGTCGGCCGCCAAGGCATTCGAAGCCACCGCCGCGATCGCGGCGGGCGCCGGCGAGATCGACATGGTAATCAACATCGGTGCGCTGAAGAGCGGCCGCGCCGACGACGTGAAGGCCGACATCGAAGCCGTGCACCGCGCCTGCGGTGCGGTGCCGCTCAAGGTGATCCTCGAAACGGGGCTGCTGACCGACGACGAGAAGGTGCGCGTGTGCGAGATGTGCCGCGATCTCGGCGTCGCGTTCGTGAAGACGTCGACCGGGTTCGGCCACGGCGGCGCGACGCTCGCGGATGTCGCGCTGATGCGCCGCACGGTCGGCCCCGTGCTCGGCGTGAAGGCATCGGGCGGCGTGCGCGACCGCGCGGCCGCGCTGGCGATGATCGAGGCCGGCGCGACGCGGCTCGGCACGAGCTCGGGGGTGGCGATCGTCACCGACCAGGGCGGCGGCGAATCGGCGTATTGACGACGCGGGGCGCTGACGGCTGCGGTGGTGCCCTTCGCGCCGCCGCTGCTACCGCGCGCGTTGTCGATCATCTCCAGCGGCATTGCAGTCGGCATGGTCGTCGCGTCGTCGATCCGGTTCCATGCACGTACCGCGCGGCTTCAGATCGATGGAGCATCCGTGGCCCGTATCGCGTTGACTTGCTGCCCGGCAGCTGACCATAAAATAACTTAGTTAACCGAATCATCCGCAAGAACCAACGATCACCTATCACTCAATTAGAGAGATTCAATTGGCATCGAGCATGTCGACGAGACTACATTTCGGCGGGGTCTTCCCCCGAATTTCATCCAAGGAACCTCATCGATATGTCAAACACCGCGAATCGCTTCTTGCAGAGCATGATTGCCGCGGCCTGCGTCGCATTGGCCTCTTCCTCACACGCTGCCGAACTGACGCGCGACAACGGCTCGCCCGTCGGCGACAACCAGAATTCGCAGACAGCCGGGCCGAACGGGCCGGTGCTCCTGCAAGACTCGCATCTCATCGAAAAACTCCAGCGCTTCGATCGCGAACGCATCCCCGAGCGTGTCGTGCATGCCCGCGGCACCGGCGCGTTCGGTGAATTCGTGCCGAGCGCCGACATCAGCGACCTGACGACGGCCAAGGTCTTCACGCCCGGCACAAAAACGCCCGTGTTCGTCCGCTTCTCGACCGTGATGGGTTATCGCGGCTCGCCCGAGCAGGCGCGCGATCCGCGCGGTTTCGCCGTGAAGTTCTATACGGAACAGGGCAACTGGGATCTGGTCGGGATCAACCTGCCGATCTTCTTCATCCGCGACGCGATCAAGTTCCCGGACTTCGTCCACGCGAACAAGCCGAGCGCGGTCACCGGCGTGCAGGATGCGAACCTCGCGTTCGATTTCTTCGCGCACACGCCCGAGGCAACCAGCATGCTGACCCGGCTGTACTCGATCGAGGGCATGCCCGATTCGTACCGCAACATGGACGGCTACGGCGTGCACGCATTCAAGTTCGTCAACGCCGACGGCAAGTACACGTACGTGAAGTTCCACTGGAAGAGCGCGCAAGGGATGCACGGGCTGCGCCCGAAAGACATCCCCGGTTCGATCGGTGCCGACTGGAACCTGATGACGAACGACCTGTACGGCGCACTGAAGGCGGGCAACGCGCCGAAGTGGGATCTCTATATCCAGGTGCTGAAGCCGTCCGAGCTCGACGCGTTCGACTTCAACCCGCTCGACGACACCAAGGTATGGACCGGCGTGCCGGAGCGCAAGATCGGCACGCTGACGCTGAACCGTGTGCCGGACAACTACTTCGAGTCGACCGAGGAATCCGCCTTTGCCCCGTCGCGGATGGTGCCGGGCATCGAGCCGTCGGAAGACCGGATGCTGCAGGGCCGGATGTTCTCGTACGCCGATACGCAGATGTACCGCCTCGGCGCGAACTTCAACCAGTTGCCGATCAACCGTCCGCGCGTGCCCGTCACGAACAACAACCAGGACGGCGCGATGAACTTCGGCGACCGCAAGGGCGAAGTGAACTACGAGCCGTCGGCGCTGAACGAACTCGCGCAGAACCCGCGGTACAAGTCGGTCCAGACGCCGCTTGCCGGCACGACGCAACAAGCCGCGATCCGCAAGACGCTGAACTTCCGGCAGGCGGGCGAGTACTACCGCATGCTGCCCGCGCAGGAGCGGCAGGATCTGGTGACCGCGTTGTCGGGTGACCTGAACCACGTGACGAACGACGCGAACAAGTACGCGATGCTGTCGTACTTCTACAAGGCCGATGCGGACTACGGGACGCGCCTGGCGCGTGCCACGCACGCCGACCTGACCCGCGTGAAATCGCTCGCCGACAAACTCGTCGAGAACTGATCGGGCAATCCCGCGAAGGCTGCCGGTGCGGCCTTCGCGTCCCGACCCGTCAATCCGATTGCGCCGCGCGTTCATGCGCGGCGCGCATTGCTGATGAAGAATCGACTCCGAACCGCCCTCTCCCGCGCGCTCGCTATCGCCGGAGCCGCCGTGCTCGCGGCCTGCGCACCAACCGCACCGCCCGCGGCCGTGCCGCACCCCGATGCGCACGCCGACCTGCGCCGCTACGACGACGCATGGTTTGCCGCCGCGCGCCTCGGTCGCATCGACATCCTGCAGGCACTCGTCGACGCGCGCTACCCGATCGACGCGACGACACGCGAAGGTTATACGGCGGTCATCCTGGCCGCCTATCGCGACCAGCCTGCAACGCTCGACTATCTGCTGCGCAACGGCGCGGACCCGTGTCTCGGCGATCGTCACGGCAACACGGCCTTGATGGGCGCGCTGTTCAAGGGCGAGACCGCGATCGCGAAGCGGCTGGCCGATGCGCACTGCCCGATCGACCAGACCAATCACGCCGGCGAAACGGCGCTGTCGTTCGCCGCGCTGTTCGGCCGCCTCGACATGCTGCCGGTGCTCGTCGCGCACGGTGCGAACCCGGATCACGTCGATGCGCTCGGCCGCACCGCCCTGCAGAACGCGATCCTGCAAGGCAACGACGCCGCGGTGGCCGCACTGGAAAAGGTCGGCGCGACACCGAATGCCGATGTGACGTTGCGCTCGAGGCCGTGACCGCTCGCCCTTGAACCGACCTTCAAGGGCATGATTTCCGGTCGGCAAAGGCGGGCACCGACCGTTTCGACGAAGGCGCCTCTTCCGCCCGCTCCGCGACATCGGCACAATGCCGGTCATGCGCCAAGACAACGCCTTCGTCTACCCGTCCGCCGGCCCCGTCGGCCGCCTCGCCAACCGGCTCGTCGCGAGCCGCCCGCTGCTGCGCGCACGCCGCGCGCTGCTGTCGCGGCTGCCGTTCCTGCAACTCGCGAGCGAAGTCGAGAACGTCGTGTACTGCACCTGGCTCGTCGATGTCGCCGCCGTCGCGCACCTGGTGCCGCGCGGCGTCACGCTCGCGAGCCGCGACGGCCGGACGCCGTTCACGATCCTCACCTATGCGCACCGCCATTTCGGCCCGCGTATCGCGGGCCCGCTGCGACGCGTGTTCCCGTCGCCGCTGCAAAGCAACTGGCGGCTTTACGTCGATGCGCTGCCGGGCGGCGTGCCGGCCGATCGCACGGTGCTGTTCGTGAAGAACGTGTTCGATCATCCGCTCTATGCACTCGGCAGCCGGCTCTTCAGCGACGCGCTGCCGTCGCATCTCGCCGCGCGCTTCACCCATGCCGTGCAGGACGGACGTTATCGAACGCTGCTGTCAGGCGGGACCGGGAGCGCGCCCGATTTCCACTGCTCGGCGGCCGTGTCGAACGACGACACGCTACCCGCCGCGTTCGCGCCGTTCTTCGGAAGCTGGCGCGACGCCGTCGCCTACCTGTCGCTGCAGCACGCGGCCGTCGCGCATGTCGCCGACTGCGACGGCCTTGCCCATGCGTCGATCGACCTGCCGATCGACATCGATGCGGTCCGGCCGCTGAAACCGGTCGAACCGGTCGGCGGCGGCGCCTTCCTCGCGCGGATCGGCGCGACCGGCGAACCGCTGTGCTTCGTCGTGCCGGATGTTGCGTTCCGCGTGTTGTCGGAGCGGGTGCTGTAACGCCCCGCTCAACCCGCGCGCCGCGTGTGCGCGGGTTCGTCCGCGTCGCGTTCGTCCGCCAGCCGCCCGAGGTAATCCCGCACGAACTGCCCGGCAATCCGCCCCGACCGCGCACCGCGTTCCAGCGCCCACTGCAGCGCCGGTTCGCGCGCCGCGCGGATCTGCTCCGCATCGAACCCGGCTTCCACGAGCCGGCTTTCGACGACGGCCAGGTACGCATCCTGCGTGAACCCGTAGAACGTCACCCAGATCCCGAAGCGCTCGGACAACGAAATCCGCTCCTCGACCGCGTCGCCCGGATGCAGCTCGCCGTTCTCCGCGCGCGACACGTTCGCGTTGTCGCTCGCCTGCTCGGGCATCAGGTGGCGGCGATTCGACGTCGCGTACACGAGCACGTTCGACAGGTCGCTCGCGACCGAGCCGTCGAGCACCGTCTTCAGTTCCTTGTAACCGGTCTCGCCGGCCTCGAACGACAGGTCGTCGCAGAACACGATGTACCGCTCGGGCCGCGCACGCACCAGCTCGACGATCGCCGGCAGATCGCTCAGCCGCTCCTTGCCGACCTCGATCAGCCGCAGCCCGTGTGGCGCGAACGCGTGCAGGCACGCCTTCACGATCGACGACTTCCCGGTGCCGCGCGCGCCGGTCAACAGCACGTGATTGGCCGCGAACCCGCGCACGAACTGCCGCGTGTTCCGTTCGACGATCGCCACCTGACGCTCGACGTTGCGCAGCGCATCGAACGTTGTCAGCGCGGGCGCCGCGACCGGTTCGAGCGGCGCCGTGCGCGGCCCGCCGTCGAAACCGCGCCAGCGGAACGCGACGGCCGCGTCGAAATCGACGGCCGCCGGCCGGCCGGTGCCCGCGAGTGCCTCGAGCGCGGTCGCGATCCGTTCGAGCTGATGCGCAAGCGCCGGACCGTCGACGGATGCGCGCGCGTCCGGCAGCGCGGCCATCAGGTTCTGCATGTCGCGGTCGCCGCTCATTGCCGTACTCCCTGCGACGCACTCGCGTGGAACGGGAACCGCTGCGCGATCGCCACGCCGACGAGCGCGACGCCGCCGCCGATCAGGTGATACAGCCGCAGCGATTCGCCGAGCAGCACGATCGCGCCGCCGGCCGTCATCACCGGCAGCAGGTTCATGAACATCGCGCAGCGGCTCGGGCCGAGCAGCCGCACGCCCTGCATCCACAGGTACGGCAGCACGACCGACGCCAGCACGCCGGCATACAGGATCAGCGGCACGCTCGCGCGGGTCGGCCACGCCGCCTGCGCGGGCAGGCGCAGCAGCATCGGCACCATGAAGACGAGCGCGGCGAGCGCCTGCACGTAGGTCGACTGCCACGCCGGCAGCGCGCCGATGCGCCAGCGCTTGAGCAGCACGCCGTACAGCGCATACGCGGCCGACGCGGCCAGCATCAGCAGGTCGCCCGCATGCACGCCGCGCGCGGCGATCGTCGTCGGGTGTCCCTCGGCGATCAGGTAGACGACGCCCGCGAGCGACAGCACCCCGCCGCCGATCATGCCGGCCCCCGGCGGATCGCCGAGCAGCAGCGAGCTGAGCGCCATCGTCATCAGCGGCACGAGCGCCGTGATGATCGCCATGTTGGTCGCGCTCGTCGTTTTCGCGGCCTCGTAGGACAGGCTCTGGAACAGCGCCATCGCGAGAAAACCGAGCACCGCGAGCTTCGGCAGGTGCGCGACGAGCGCCGCGCGGTTGCGCCACGCGGGGCGCAGCGTGAACACGCTCATCAGCGCGACGGCGAGCAGCAGCCGGTAGAACGTGATCGCCGACGGGTCGATCGTCGATGCCGACAGCTTCGACACGACCACGTTGCCGGCCCACAGCGCGATCGCGCAGAAGGGAAACAGAAAAGGAGGCTTGTTCATCGCGTTTGACGGATTAATATCGTGGCAGGGTGCGGGCGTGAATCGGAACGCCATCGTGCCCGCCCGCCCAACTGCCTGTCTCACGCCAAAATGTCAGGACTTATCGCCAATCGGACACTCGAGCCCACCCCGCCGCTTGCGCACCTGCGCTACGAATCGACGCCGATGCCCGTGTCGGCGATGGCGGCGGCGTACCCGCACGGCACGTCGATACCGACGCACTGCCATCGCCGTGCGCAACTGCTCTATGCGATCGAGGGTGTGATGCACGTGCAGTCCGAGGGCGCGTCGTGGGTCGTGCCGCCCACGCGCGGCGTGTGGCTCGAAGCCGGCCTCGACCACACGGTGCAGATGAGCGGCGACGTGCAGATGCGCACCGTGTTCGTCGAACCGGGCACGGTCGAGCACCTGCCCGCGCGCAGTTGCGTGGTGGAAGTGCATCCGCTGCTGCGCGAGCTGATCCTCGCCGCGGTCGACGTGCCGCTCGACTACGCGCCGGGCTCGCGCCACGACCACCTGATGCACCTGCTGCTCGCCGAGGTGACGGTCGCGCCGCTGCTGCCGCTGTACCTGCCATGGCCGCACGACGCACGGCTGCGGACGATCTGCGACTCGCTCGTCGCCGCGCCCGACGATCCGCGCACGATCGCCGAATGGGCCGACCGGCTCGGCCTGTCGGTCCGTACGCTGCATCGCGCGTTCCGGCGCGAGACGGGGCTCAGCTTCCGCCGCTGGCGGGAGCAGGCGCGGCTGCTGCTCGCGCTCAAGCGCCTCGCGCACGGCGAGAAGGTGCTGACCGTCGCGATGGATCACGGCTACAGCAGCCAGAGCGCGTTCTCGGCGATGTTCAAGCGGCATTTCGGCGTGTCGCCGTCGGCGTTTTACGCGTAGCGCGCGGCCGTGCGCGACGGGGGCGCTACCGCGCCGCGATCCCCGCGATGAAGAACACGCACGCGGCGGCCGACGCGACCGTGCGCACGTGATTCCACCTCGTCCAGTCGTGCACGTAGCGCGTCCACAGCGCGGCGCCGTGCGCGGTCGACGGATCGGCCGCGGCGAGCGCATCGTTGAGCGGCACGTTGACGGCCATCGTCACCACGAACATGCCGAACACGTACAGCACGCCGCCCGCGAGCGCGGCCATCGCCCCCGGCTGGCCGCGATCGAGCAGCGCGATCACGACCAGTGCCAGCGCCATCAGCGTCGTGACGAGGAACAGCGGCATGAACGGCGAACGCACGATGTCGACGTTGATCGCGTTCATCGCGGCCACGCCGGCATGCGGCGCGATCCGTCCGAGCGACGTCATCACGAACGTCGAAAACGCGAAGTACACGCCGGCCATCAGCCCGCTGCCGATGGCCGAGCCCCACAGCAGGACGGGCGTCACGAACGCGATCATGATCGTGCGCTCCACACGCCGGTCGCGGCCGTCGCGCGCGCATAGTCGGCGAAGTCGCGTGCCGGCCGCCCGAGCGTCGCTTCGATGCCGTGCGTCACCGCGCTGTTGCGCCCGTCGAGCACCACGCCGAACAGATCGTCGAGCAGCGCGACGACCGGCTCCGGTACGCCGGCCTCGCGCAATCCGGCCACGAACGCATCGGCCGGAATCTCGCGATAGACGACCGGCCGGCCGGCGGCCCGCGCGATTTCGCCGACCGCTTCGGCGAACGTCAGCGCGCGCGGGCCCGTGACCTCGATCACGCGGTTCGCGAAGCGCGCCTCGGTGAGCGCGGCCACCGCGACGTCCGCGATGTCGTCCGCATCGACGAACGGCTCGCGCACCGCGCCGGCCGGCAGCGCGACTTCGCCGGCCAGCACGCCGTCGATCAGGTAGCCCTCGGAGAAGTTCTGGTTGAACCAGCTCGCGCGCACGACGCCCCAGCCCACGCCCGACGCCTGCAGCGCGGCCTCCGCGGCCTGCGCACGCGGCTCGCCGCGCCCGGACAGCAGCACGACGCGCTCGACGCCGCTTTCCCGCGCCAGCCGCGCGAACGCGGCGATCGCGTCCACCGCGCCCGCGACCGCCAGATCGGGCTGGTAGGTCACGTACGCGGCCGACACGCCCGCGAGCGCGGCGGGCCACGTCTCGGGCGCCGTCCAGTCGAAGCGGACGGCCGACGTGCGCGACACGGGCCGGGTCGCGATGCCGCGCGCGCGCAGCCGTGCATCGACGCGGGCGCCCGTCTTGCCCGAGCCGCCGACGATGAGGGTGGGAAGTGCCGACATGACCGTCTCCTTTGATCAAAATGCGAGAATGTCTCGCGTTTCGAAAACACGATAGACTCTCGCATTAGCAACGTCAAGTTTTTCCGGAGGCGGCATGGGCCGACAAAAATCGGGGCAAAACGACGAGCCCGACGCGACGGCAGCGGATGCGCCGGCGCGCGCGCGGCTGGTACCGACGCAGCAGCGCAGCCGCGAGCGGTTCGAGCGCATTCTCGCGAGCGCGTCGGAGGTGATGATCGAGAAAGGCTGCGACGCGTTCCGGATGAGCGACATCGTCGAGCGCACGGGCATCTCGTTCGGTTCGCTGTACCAGTACTTCCCGGACAAGGCGGCCGTGATCGGCACGCTCGCGGAGCGCTACAACGAAGCCGGGCACGACTGCGTGCGGCGCGATCTCGCCGCGATGAAGTCGCTCGACGACCTGCACGCCACGCTCGCCCGCATCACGGACAGCTATTACCGGATGTTCGTCGACGAGCCGCTGATGCGCGACATCTGGCGGGCCACGCAGGCCGACCGCGCACTGCAGGCGCTCGACCGGGCGGACGGCGAGTTTCTGGCGGGGCTGTTGGCGGATGCGCTGCGGGAACTCGCACCGGCGGTGCCCGACGTGCAGTTGGCCGCGTTCTCGGAATTGACGATGGTGTTGATCGCCGCGACGGTACGACATGCGATCGAGTTGCCGCCGAAGGCGGCGCGCAGGATTCTCGCGATGTTCAAGCAAACATTGCCGGAAAATCTTTCCGTGCTTGACAGCTAGGCCGCGCACGAATTTCATAACCGGGAAATCCCCATTCCCCGCTCGTTATTGAATATTCGCCAATACAATTACAAAAATCCCCAAGGGCGCAACGAGAGACCACGCACCCAAATCCCTGATTCCCCATTCAAACCGATCCAAAGCTCCGCTACGCTCGAAAGCGCGGAGCTTTCGTTTTTTTTTGCGCAGCGCAATCCGCTTCGTGAAGCGATGCGCGTTTCGCGCCGGTGAACTCCGCGACGCTTTATTCAGCGCCGCGGCAAACAGACTCCACCGAAGTCAACAAATCACGAGATGATTTACCGGAATCGATTAATTAAAAAATGACGACGATCAATGGAATCGATTTCAATCAATAATCACAATCACCCTTCGATTCTTCCATTTACTTTTCAATATTGCTTCCGTTAAGCTTGCGCCAAGATTTTTTTGACGCCGACCCGATTGATCGATGAATTTCAGATCCAGGCACATTTGAATTAAACCGATCGATTATTGTTTATTTTGAAAATCAAATGAGACGATATCACTCCACCGAAACCGGCCGGCCTTCATCCGGTTGACCCGGCGCTCCGTGCGTCGCTCGGCGACAGATGCCTGCCGCCCCGACCACATCTCTTTGGCATCGCGACTCAGGCTGCGCGGGCCGCGCCCGGTCATGGCGCACGGCCCGCGCGGCACCGCACTGCTATCACGAACTTCAAACTCACACTCTTGCGAGCGCTGACGATGGACGACTTTTGCCGCGCGAATTTGCCCCCTGCCGAGGATTGGCCGACGTTCGTCTTCGAATTGCCGGGGCTGCAGTTTCCGCCGTTTCTCAATTGCGCCGCCGCGCTGCTGGATACCGCCGTCGACGAGCGCGGCTGGGGCGATCGGGTGGCGATCACGACCGGGTCGGGCATCACGTGGTCGTATCGCGAATTGCGCGATGCCGCCAACCGGATCGCCAACCTGCTCGTTCATGACGGCGGCCTCGTGGCCGGCAATCGGGTGCTGCTGCACGGCGCGAATCACCCGATGCTGGCCGCCGCGTGGTTCGGCGTGGTCAAGGCCGGCGGCGTCGCCGTCGCAACGATGCCGAAGCTGCGCGCGGGAGAACTGTCGACCATCATCGGGCGGGCCCGGGTCACGCACGTCATCTGCGAAGCCGGGCTGTCCGCCGAACTCGACGCGGCGATGGCGAGCCTGCAGTGGCGCGGCGACGTCCGACGCTACGACACGGACGACACGCATCCGCACGCGCGCTGGCTCGACGGCCATTCGGCGGCATTCTCGGCCGCCGAAACACGCGCGGACGATCCCTGCCTGATCGCGTTCACGTCGGGAACGACCGGGGAACCGAAGGCAACCGTCCATTTTCATCGCGACGTGATGGCGGCCTGCCACTGCTTTCCGCAGCACGTGCTCCGGCCCACGGCCGATGACGTCTTCTGCGGATCGCCGCCGCTCGCGTTCACGTTCGGCCTCGGCGCGCTGCTGCTGTTTCCGGTCAGCGTCGGCGCAAGCGTCGTGCTGTTGCCGAAAGCGGGCCCGGAACAGCTGCTGGCCGCCGTCGAACGACATCGGGTCAGCATCCTGTTTACGGCGCCGGCGGCCTATCGGGCCATGCTCGATCATCTCGACCAGCGCGACCCGTGCGACATCTCTTCCCTGCGCAAATGCGTGTCGGCGGGCGAGGCGCTGCCGCCATGGACGCGCGATGCGTGGCAGATCCGCACCGGCCTGCACCTGATCGACGGCATCGGGTCGACCGAGATGCTGCACATCTTCGCGTCGACCGGCGACACCGGCGCGAAGGACGGCGCGATCGGCAAGGCGGTGCCCGGTTACCGCGTTGCCGTCGTGGACGAGCACGGCCGGTGCCTGCCGCCCTACGAGATCGGCTACCTGGCCGTGCAGGGACCGACCGGATGCCGTTACCTGAACGACACGCGGCAACGCGACTACGTCAAGCACGGCTGGAACCTGACGGGCGATAGCGCCTACCTGGACGAGGACGGCTATCTGTTCTACCAGGCACGCGCGGACGACATGATCATCACCTCCGGCTACACGGTGTCGCCCGGCGAAGTGGAGCAGGCGCTGCTGCGCCATCCGGATATCGCCGAATGCGGCGTCGTCGGGCACGTCGACGAACGGGGCGGCACGCTCATCTGCGCGCACGTGGTGCTGCGCCCGGGCGTCGACGGCTCGGATGCGTTGACGACGCAGCTTCAGCAGCACGTGAAAAGCGTGATTGCGCCATACAAGTGCCCGCATCGCGTGGCCTATCACGCCGCCGGTTTGCCGCGCAACGAATCGGGCAAATTGCGGCGTGCCGTGCTCCGGCAGGCCGGTCATGGCGCGGCGCGTTCCCTGAATCAAGCAGTCCAAAGCGAAGAAATCCTATGAAAATTCTCGGCGCCGCGGCGGCCGTTCCGGCCCCCGCGACCACCGCGCAATCCTGCGCGAACGACTACGCGATCAAGGCGGCCAGGCAGGCGCTGCAACAAGCCGGTTGCCTGCCGTCGGAACTGGATCTGATCGTCAGCCTGTCGATCTCCCCCAGCCGGATGGCGGACGCGCCGTCGATCGCGGGCCCGCGGCTGGCGCACCCCGTGCAGCGCGACCTGCGTGCGCGACATGCGGCCGTGTTCGATCTGCTCGATGCGGACTGGACGCTCGCACTCGATCTCGCGCAAAGCCATTGCCGGCAGCTCGGCTATCGGCGCGCCCTCGTCGTTCGCGCGGAAGCGCTCGCGGACGTCGAGCAGGTGGCCGAGAGCGGCTTCGCCGACGGTGCGGGCGCGATCGTGCTGACGCCGTCCGGCCATGACCGCGCTTATGCGAGCCGCTACGCGGATCTCGATTCCCCGCCGTTCGCGACGCTCGACGCGCTTGCGCCCCGGCGCGTGAACGGCAGCCTGTCGCTGGCCCGCTTCGAAAGCCGGTTCGATCGCGTCACCGGCCGGTTCGACGCCGAACCGGCCAATGCGGGCGCCGCGGTCAACGCAATGCTCGACGCGGCGCAAAGCCGCATCGACCGGCGTGCCGCCACGCTGTTCTGCGAATCGTGGCTGGGCGGATGGCCGTCGATCGCCACCGGCGCGCGGGATGCTTTCCGCGTCGACGTCGTCACCGGTCCGGCGGAGATTCCGAACCCGTTCCAGCTGCCCGCGTGGCTCGCGTCGCGCGTCGCAGATTCGATTTCGTTGCGTGACGATGAACGGACGGTGATCGCCATGACACTGGATCCGTTCCGGCCGCGCATCGCCTGCAGCACGATGGAGGTCTGACGGTGCACAACGTCCGAATCGCAAGTCTCGCCTGCCGCCTGCCGGCCCGCCAGGTACCCAACGACGATCCCGTCTTCGCGGGCGTCGAGCCCATTCCGGCGGAATGGTGGCAATTCTGGGGCATCGAATCGCGCCACATGATCGACCCCGATGCCGGCGAATCCGAGCTGGCGCTGGCCGAGCGCACGGCCCGCGACGCCCTCGCGCGTGCCGGCGTGGAACCCGCCGAACTCGACCTGGTGCTGTTCAACATGACGTCGCCGTTCGTGTCGCTCGACGACGGCCGGCGCCGGTTCGCGCCGCGGCTCTCGCGCGCGCTGCGCGACCGGCTCGGCGCCACGCGCGCGCTCGATGCCGATATCGAGATGGAATGCGCGAGCTTCGTGCTGCAACTGCAGCTCGCCGCCAACCTCATCAAGCAAGGGCGCGTGAAACGGGCACTGGTGTGCTCGTCGGAGCGCATGTCGGCGGTGGTCGACTACACGAGCAAGTCGTCGACGAACTTCGGCGACGGCGCGGCCGCGGCCGTGCTCGTCGCGGAGCCGGCCGACCCCGACGGCGCCGACTGGCTGGATGCCGCATATCACAGCGACGCCACTCGCTACGACCTCGTGACGATGCAGTGGCGCAATGCGCAGGCCACGGCCGACGACGACGCGGAAACCGGCGCCGACAACCCGTTCGGCGTGTATTTCACGCTCAAGCCCGAAGCGCAGGAGGCGATCTCGCGCTTCATGCCGGTGGCCATTCCCGATATCGTCGAGCGCCTGCTGCACCGGAGCGGCACCGGCATCGCCGACGTCGATGCGATGGTGTTCCACCAGCCGTCCGCGCTGCTCGTGCGCTCATGGGCGCAGCGGCTCGGGCTCAGGCCCGATCAGTACGTGATTCGCGTGGCCGATTGCGCGTGCCTCGTGTCGGCCGCCGTGCCGTTCGCGCTGGCCGAGTCGATCCGGCAGGGCGTGATCCGGCCGGGATCGACGGTCGTGATTGCCGGCGCGGGCGCGGGCTGGGGCTTCGGCGCGCAATTGTGGCGCTGGGGCGAAACCGTCGTGTCCGATGCGGGCGGCACGGTCGCCGTCGTGACGGAACAGGAGGGTCAGGCATGAGCGCCCGTCTCGTCATCGCCGGGTTCGGCCATGCGCTGCCCGAGCGGATCGTCGGCAACGACGAAGTCGCCGGCATGATCGACACCAGCGACGCGTTCATTCGCGAACGCACCGGTGTCGTCGCGCGACGCTATCTCGGCCCCGATCAGGATCTGGCGGATCTCGCCTGCCCGGCCGCGGAACGCGCAATGGCCGACGCGGGCGTCACGGCGCACGACGTCGACCTGCTGATCGTCAATACGCTGTCGCCCGATCATCACGACCCGTCGCAGGCGTGCTACATCCAGCCCCGGCTCGGCTTGCGGGAGGTGCCGTGCTTCGACATCCGCGCGCAATGCAGCGGCGGGCTCTACGGGATCGAGATCGCGCGTCACTTCCTCGCGAGCGGCCTGTATCGCAACGTGCTGCTGGTCTGCGCCGAGGCGCTGTCGCGGCGCATCGACACGAGCAACGCCGGGCGCAACCTGTCGATCCTGCTGAGCGACGGCGCCGCCGCGCTGCTGCTGCAGGCGACGGACGAGCCGGCGCGCGGGCTGATCGACCTGACGCTCGGCGCCGACGGCACCCAGTTCGACCTGCTCGCCACCGAGGCGCCCGGCGCGCGACGCCCGCGCTTCATCGACGCGGACGACATCGCGGCCGGCCGCCACCACTTCCGGATGAAAGGCGCGCCGATGTTCGAAGACGCGACGCGCCGCATCGTCGACGCGTGCCGGCAGATGCTCGACAAGCACCGGCTGACGATCGGCGATATCGGCCTGGTCGTGCCGCACCAGCCGAACCTGCGCATCCTCGACGCGGTCATCGAGCGGCTCGGGCTGCCCCGCGAGCGCTGCATGATTTCCGTCGATCAACTGGGCAACATGGCGAGCGCGGCGTTTCCGGTCGCGCTCTCCCTCGCCCGCGAGCAAGGCCTCATGCCGGCCGGCCAGCTCAACCTCCTCGTGACCTACGGCGCGGGCGCGACATGGGCCTGCGCGCTCTATCGGAGCTGAACGACATGCTGAACGCATCCCCCGGGTGGATCGAGCCGCGGCTGGCGCTGATCGGCACCGCCGACGTGCCGCTGTACGTGATCGTCAACGACGAGGCCGCGACGCTGATCGAGGGCGGCCTGAGCGGCATGACGGCGCTCGTATGGCAGCAGCTTCACGATCTGCTGCGGGACTTCGGCGGCATCCGGCATTTGCGCTACTGGCTGATCACCCACTCGCACTATGACCATTGCAGCCTGCTGATGACGCTCAAGTCGCGCATGCCGTGGCTCCATGTGTCCGGTTCGCCCGACGCGTTCGATGCGTTCCAGAGCCCGTCGGCCTGCCGCACCATCCGCCAGCTCGACGAGCACGCGTCACGGTCGTGGGAACCCGCCGCCGGCGCCGATTTCACCGAGTTGGCCGACCTGCCGTTCTACCCGGTCAATCCGGGCGCGCAGCTCGATATCGGCGACGGGATGCAGATTCGCACGATCGCGCTGCCGGGCCACAGCCGCTGCCAGTTCGGCTACTACTGCCCGCAGCTGGACATCGGTTTCGTGTCGGATGCGCTCGGCGAGTTTCAGGACGCCACCCACTGGCTGCCGCTGGTCTTTCAGGACCTGTTTGCGTACCGGCACTCGCTGGACGTCATCGAACAGCTGCATGCACCGCGGCTTGCCCTGGGGCACCACGGCATCCTCACCGGCGAGCTCGCCCGGTCGGCCGCACGGCATGCGCGCGCGTGCCTCGATGCACGCGAGGCCGACGCACGCGCGGTTCGCGGCAACGCCGCCGCCACGCAGGCACTGGCCCATCAGTGGACGGCCCGTTACGCGGCAAGAAGCGAAAAGGTCGTGCCGCGTTTCCTGCACCTCAAAAGCATGACGCACATGATCGACCTGTTCCATCGCGCCGAATAGCCGTATCCGGATGTCCGCCGCGGCAACGCACGGGCGCCGGCCGGTGCGACGCCCCTGCTCGCTGTTTTCATTCCTCTTCCGACGACATCATGACCACTGCGACCTTGCCGACTACGCTTGGCGAATTGCTTCAGAACCGCGCCGCCACACGCGGCGACCACACCGCCTACGTGTTCCTGAGCGGGCCGCCCGAGCAGGAGCGGGCCGAATCGATGACCTTCTCCGAGCTCGACGTGCGCGCCCGCCGGGTCGCCGCGCTGCTGCGGCAGAACGCGGTCGACATCGGCGACCGCGTGCTGCTGCTGTGCCGGCCGGGGCTCGATTACGTCGGCGCCTTCATGGGATGCCTGTATGCGGGCGCGATCGCGGTGCCGGCCTACCCGCCGCGCAACAGGCAGCATATGGTGCGGATCGCCGGCATCGTCGAAAACGCGGGCGCCGACACGATCCTGTGCTCGGCCGAGGACCACGCGCGCTGCTCGACCTGGCTCGCCGATACCGACGCGTCCGGCAGCACGCTGCTCGACGTCGGCGGCGCGCAGGCGCTGGCTCCGGTGGATTCGCCCGCCGGCGTGCAGCCGTCCCACATCGCGTTTCTGCAATACACGTCGGGAACGACGGGCACACCGAAAGGCGTGATGGTGAGTCACGCGAACCTGATCCACAACCTGGGGCTGATACGCGAATGGCTTGCGTATGACGAGTCGAGCACGATCGTCAGCTGGCTGCCGCCGTATCACGACATGGGCCTGATCGGCGTGATCCTGACGTCGCTGTACGGCGGCTTCCGCAGCGTGCTGATGGCCCCGGAACGGTTCATCCAGCATCCGTACCTGTGGCTGCGCGCGATCAGCCAGTACCGCGCGGACCTGACGGGCGCGCCCGATTTCGCGTACCGGATGTGCTGCCGGCGAATCTCCGACGAACAGCTGGCGACGCTCGACCTGTCGTGCCTGCGCGCCGCGTACAACGGCGCCGAGTCGGTGCGCGCCAGCACCCTGACGGATTTCTCGCAGCGCTTCGCCGCAGCGGGCTTCGCCGCCGACGGGTTCCTGCCGTGCTACGGGCTCGCGGAGGGCACGCTGTACGTCGCCGGCCGCACGGGACAGCACCCGGTCCGCACGCTGTGCGTCGACCAGGCCGCGCTCCAGCGGCAATCGGTGGTGTTGCGCAACGAGACCCTCGGCGTGTCGCCGCAGCCGCTGGACCGCCCGGGCGAGCGGGTTCTGGTCGGCGTGGGCCGCACCGACGGCGAACAGCAGGTGATCGTGCGCGACCTGGAAACCAACGCCCGGTGCGACGACCGGACCATCGGCGAAATCTGCGTGGCCGGCCCGAGCGTCGCCGCCGGCTACTGGCGACTGGACGAGCAGACGCATTCGACCTTCCGGCACACGCTGGCCGGCGACCGGGACCAGGCATTCATGCGCACCGGCGATCTCGGCTTCATTCGGGATGACGAACTGTACGTGACCGGCCGGCTCAAGGACATGGTGATCCTCGCCGGCCGCAACTACTACTCGGAAGACATCGAGTACGCGCTGATCGTCGGCGTGCCGGAACTGGTGCCGAACGGCTGCGCGGCCTTCATGGACGACCAGGCCGACGCGGAACGCCTGATCGTCGTGGCCGAAGTCGAGCGCACGCATCGCAAGGGCAATCTCGACAGCTTCATCGACGCGATTCGCCAGGCGATCTGGAACCGCCTCGACATCGGGCCGAGCAGGATCGTGCTGGTGTCGCCCGGCAGCGTGCCGAAGACGTCGAGCGGCAAGGTGCGCCGCAGCACGTGCCGCACGCAGCTGCACGACGGCGCGCTGACGATCCTCGCGCAGTGGGACGTCGACGCCGGCACGCAAACGCCGGCGCCCGATCGCGGGCAGCCCGCGCGCCCGGCCGCCGGTGTCGACCAGCCGGCGGCCAACGATCGCCGGCGCGACGACGGCGCCACCGTCGACGAACTGAACGACTGGCTCAGGCACTACGCCCGCACGCGGATCGATTCGCGCACCATCGACGAGCGACGCACCATTCCGCCGCACGTCGTGCTCGACTTCGGCAACCGGGGCCTGCTCGGCATGCCGATCGACCGTTCGCATGGCGGGCTCGGGCTCGGCCATCGCGACATGGCGCGCGTGTTTGCGCAACTGACCGCGATCGATTCGACGCTGGCTTTTTTCGTTGCCCTGAACAATACGCTCGGCATCGTGCCGATCATGCGGCACGCGCAGCCCGCGTTGCGCGACGAACTGCTGCCGAGCCTCGCGAGCGGCCGGATGCTCGCCGCATTCGCGATCACGGAGCCGGCCGCGGGCTCGCATGTCCGCGCGATCGCCTCCCGCGCGCAGCGCACCGCGTCCGGCGACTGGCTGGTCACCGGCACCAAGCGCTGGAGCGGCTCGTCCGCGTGGGCGGGGATCATCAACGTGTTCGCGAAGCAAGCCGACGGCGCGGGAATGGTCGGCCTGGCGGTGCGACCCGGCACGCCGGGCGTGCGGATCGGCGCCGAGGAGCTGACGATGGGCGTGCGCGGCATGATCCAGAATTCGCTGCATCTGGATCGGGCGCGGATCGGCGACGCATGCCGGCTCGGCGACATCGGCCAGGGCATGTCCGTGGCGCAGCACGCAATGAACATCGCGCGCCTCGGCATCGCCGCCGTCAGCGTGGGCGGAATGAAGCGCTGTGCGCAGCTGATGCATCGCTACGGGGCGCGGCGCGAGGTCGCCACCGGGCTCCTGCTGGACAATCCGCTGAGCCGCCTGCGCCTGGGCGAGCTGCGGGACCGCATCGACGGGCTCGACGCGCTGGTCGAGCACCTGGCCACCGAGCTGGACCTCGGCGTCGCGTTGCCTGAAGACTGCCTGCTGATCGCGAAGATTCTCGGCTCCGAGCTGCTGTCGCAATCCGCCGACGAGCTGATGCAGTTCCTGGGCGGCCGCGGTTACATCGAGACCAACTTCGCGCCGCAGATCTTCCGCGACGCGCGCCTGACCCGCATCTTCGAGGGGCCGACCGAAACGCTGCTGGTTCACCTCGGCAGCCGTCTGCTGAACGGAAGCGACGAGCTTCCGCGTTATCTGGAAAGTGCGCTGGGCGCCGGCGTGCTGGCCACGGAGCTGCGCGAGCTTGGCGCCCGGCTGTCGCAGGACGGGCTCGCCAATGCGGCGAAACTCGGCGGCGCCGCGCATGCCGCCGTCTGGGTCAATTACTGGCTCGGCACGATCGCGCAATGGGGATTGCTGCTCGCGGTGACCGAACGTGCGGCTGCGCAGCAGCGCATCGGTGACGGCGCGCTGCGCTGGGCGCAGCGCCGGTACGAACTCGCGATCGAGGCGGCGCAGCGGCAGGTCGGCCTGCGATCCGCACTGACCACGTCGGCGCAATTGAACGACTGGGCCGCGCGGATCGGGCTCGAGATCGGCGCGATCGAGCAAACGGTCCCGGGCGCCAGCCAGCTCGTCGATCCGTTGCTGAACGCCGATCCCGGCGAGCACGCGGCCGCCGGCATGCCCGCCCCCCCCGACGCGCCCGACACGCCGGCCGGCGAAGGCGCCGGTTCGGCGCCGGCCCCGATCGCGGGCGAGCCGGCGAGCCTGCTCGATCGCCAGCAGGTTCATGCCGTCGAACAATGGCTCATCGCGTGGCTGGGCGAGCGCCTCAAGCACCGCAAGCTTCGCTTGACGCGCGAGTCGACGTTCGTCGAGATCGGCTTCGACTCGATCCTCGCCGTCGAAATGACGATCGTATTCGGCGAGGCGTTCAGCGTGAGCGTCGATCCGTCCGCGGTCTGGGACTACCCGTCCATTCGCGCGCTGGCCGCCCATCTCGCGCCCCGTACTCGCGGCGCCGCGCCGGCGCCGGTCGTGGCGCACGCCGATCCGGATGCCCCTTCATCCCATGCAGCCCAACCTTCGATCCTGTGAGACCGTCCAACATGCACGCCCGATTCGACCTTGGTGATTCCACCACCGCGCTGGCCCGGCAGCTCGAACACTATCTCGACGCCTATCCCGACGAAACGCGCACGTTGCTCGGCCTGCCGGCCGGCGCCGCGATCGGCGTCGAGGTGCTCGACGAGGAACTGCCCGTCAGGCTCGAACAACACACGCATGCGGCCACGCTGCGCATCGGCCGGCACGACGCACAGCGCGTGATGGCCTACACGCGCAGTTGCAACTGGGCCAACGGCATCGTGCTGGTGCCGACGCTGGCGCGCCTGGTGTTTGCCCGCGCGTTCGACGGCCTGCGGGCCGGAGCGCCCCGCGCGATGCGCGCGTTCGCGGCGTCCCGCCAGCCCGACCCGACCCGTAACCTCGGGATTCTGTGGGGCGCCTTCAACCTGCTGAGCCTGGCCGGCTGGCTGACCCTCGATCGCGGCGACGAAGACGCCGACTATGCGCTCACTCCCGCCGGCGAATATGTCGTCGCGTGCGTCGAGCACGCCCGGCCGCTGTTCGAGCAACTGGCCGATGCAACGTCGGTGCTCCAGCATCTGCACGCACTGTGTCATCGAACGCGCGTGGCGGCCGAGGACAGCCTGCTGTATGCGCGGCTCGCGCGGGCCTGCGTGGCGGGCTGGCCGGAGCTTGCGCCCCCGGCCACCGACCTGGAGCGCCAGGTGAACGGACAGCTGCGCACGGCGATGGACGGCCTGCTGCTGGGCCCGACCTGGGTCGCGCTCGACATGCCAGTGTTCGACAGGCAGCCGGACGGCCAGTACGCGCAGTCGGCGCCCGGCATCCTCGGCAAGCTCGACGAACAGCCCGGCGGGGTCGCGGTGAGCGCCTGGACACAGGCGGACCCGGTCGCCCTGGACGCGGCATGGGCGCTGATGGGCAAGTTCGGCATGGTGGAAATCGACCAGGGAAAGGTGCGGCTCACCGAGTCGGGCCGGATTCACCGACCGATCGCCGCGCCTTATGCGGGGCTGCCCGCGTCGTATCTGCGTTCGTATGCACTGCTCGACGAGCTCCTGTTCGGCAACCCCGATCCGCTCGATATCGACAGCGACGGCCACATCGATCGCGTGATGAACGTCTATGCGTCGAGCGGCGCCGGGTCGGGGCCGGCGTCGCAGGAAATCACGACGAAGATCCTGCGCGAGCTGTTCGACGACACGCCGCTGGATCGCCAGCCCGCCGGCATCGCCGACATGGGCTGCGGCGACGGCAGCGCGGTGAAGCGCCTGGCGGAATACGTCATCACGTCGACGCGGCGCGGCCGGCACCTCGCCGACTATCCGCTGCTCGTGATCGGCGCCGACTACAACGAATCCGCGCGCGGCCGCGCCGCCGCGACGCTATCCGCGCTGAAGGACATCCCCGGCGTGCAGGTACGCGTGATCGCCGCCGACATCTCCCAGCCCGACCGCTACGACGAAGCCGTGGCCGACAGCGGCCTGACCGTCACGCAGCCGGACGGCAGCGTGCGCCCGGCGCGGCTGAGCGACCTGCTGCACACCTTCATGTTCCTGGTCCACAACCGCCGGCTGGGCATCCGGCGCAAGGACGCCGCCGAAGCGATCCTCGAGCGCCATCTCCGCACCGTCGATCGGGCACGCCTGCGCGCGGTGATCGACCAGCACTATGCGGGGGCCCTGACGGTATCGGATCAGGAAGCGTTGCCGATCGGGCTCGAACAGATCAAGCGCGCGTTCAAGGTCGCGTACAGCGACGCGGAAGGGCTCGTTCCCGGTTACGTGGCGGCTGCGGATCTGATCGATTTCCTGACCCGCTGGAAGCGCCACGCGAAGCATGGCTTTCTCATCGTGGAAGGACATAGCCCGTGGGCGGAGAACCTGTGCGCGCGGGCGCCGGGCGGCCCGGACACGTGGTTGCGCACCGAGCAGCTTCCGTCGGTGTTCAACTGGGGCATGCATTTCGTGTCGCGCCAGTTCATGGCGCCGTTCAACGAATTCACGCTCGCGCTGACCCTGGCCGGCCTGCGCCCGAACAGTCCGATTTACGGGCGGATTCATCCGGAAGGGTTCCCGGCGCCGGACCTGCTGAGCGACTATCGATTCTTCAGTATCGCGAACTACGTTGCCGATACCGGCACGGATCGCTAACGCCGTGGCGGCGCGTGATGCCGACGCGCCGCGGCCCTCGAACATGCACTCGAGGGCCGCTTCCTGCTCCCTGCTCCCTGCCCTGGCGGGTTGGGCGCCACGCCGGCCGGCGTCCGATCACGCGGCGCCGGCCCGTGCCGGTCAGCGCTTCGCCGGCACCGGCGGCTCGCCGGCCGTCGTCGCGTTGCGCGCCCAGTCGGCGAACTCGGTGTCGTAGCGATTGCCGATGTACGCGACATGGTTTGCGTAGCCGTCGTAATCGCCCACCCGGAAGCGCGACACGATCGTGTCGACGTCCGCGCGATGGCGCTCGAACATGAAGCGCGTCGCCATGTAGCCCCACCGGTACGCGCGCGTGACGTAGTCGCTCGAAGCGTAACGCGTGCCGAGCACGTCCGAGAACCGGTAAGCGCCCGCGCGCACCGCGTCGATCGACTCCTGGTTGTCGTTCCTTCTCGACAGATACTCGGCAACGCCTTCGATCCACCACACGGTCGGCTTCGCCGTGCTCACCGAGAAGTCGCCCGCCATGTCGTAGCGGCCGTCGAGATAGTGCGTGAACTCGTGCTCGAGGTTCCACACCTTGAACTCGGGACGCAGCCACGATGCCTCGTGCGCGATGAAGCGCGCCTGGTTGCCGGGCGCGGACGGATCGCCCTCGAGATACATGCCGCCGTTGTCGGTGCTGATGCCGTAGATCACCGACGCGTATTTTCGATAGTTCGCGTAGTCGTCGAAAATGACGAGTTCGATCGTGTCGTTGCGATCGCCCGCGACCGGCTTGTGCCCGGTCTTCATCATCCGGTGGAAGTAGTCGTCCTGCCGCGCGACCGCCGTGCAGACCGACTGCAGCTGCGGCCTCGTCATGTCCTGCGCGAGAATGCGCACGCCCGTGCTGCAGGCGTAGCGATTCGGGAGCACCGTGTCGGACAGCCGCTTCTTGTAGTCGCAGGTTCCGTAGTCCGCGCAGTTGCCCGGATCGCCGTAGTCGACCGCTTCCGCCGCCGCGAGCCAGAGATCGCTGTCCGTGCCCGTCATGCTCGTCGACGCGAGCATGTCCTGGATCATTTTCTTCACGCGCGGCTTCTGCGCCGGATAGCGGAGGAAGCGAAACGTTTCGCGCGCCGCGTCGGCCAACTGATAGGCGGCGCTCGTGTTCGACAGGCTCGCGCGGTTCGCGGTGACGAAGCGGTTGAGCGTCTCCGGGAGCGTCGCGTCGCTGTCGAGCATCGGCTGCGCGCCGCTGCGCTGGTGCGCGTAGAAGAACACCGTGAGCAAACCGGTGAAGCCGCCCGCCGCACTGCGTTGCAGCAGCGGCGCCGCCGCCTGGGGATTCGCCGCGCTCACGGTGTACGACGCGATGCGGTTCTTCAGCGTCGGCAGGTAGTACGCTTCGTCCCGCATGTTCGTGATGAACTTCATCAGCTCGTTCGCGGTGCTCGGCGCACGCGAATTGTCGCGATAGAGCGCATCGCCCTCCAGGCTCTGCTTGATATACGGGCGCAGCAACACCGCGAGATTCGGAATCGGGTTCGCCATGCCCGATACATCATATTGGTAATAAGCGGCACGCAGATAAATCAGCAAATTGACCAGAATCAAATTGCTCGCGTCGTATTGATATATTTCCTGCACGAAACGACTCGCGACAGCGTGCACGTTTTCGGCATTGAAGATCTGTGCGGCCTGCGCTTTATCGACCGAGAACAGGCCGTAATGGCATTCGTAATCGGGAAGATTCGCGATGTAATCGGCGAGTGCCGCGCCGCGATACTGCGTCACCACCGACATGTCATGGCAATCGGCGCCCGACGTGCTGCGCTTGCTGCGCGTGGCCGGCTGCTTGAGCTGCGACGGTTTGGTCAGCGCCGCGCGATCCTGCTCGCTGAGCGGCAGGTTGTACTGCGCCTGCTCGGGCGACACGGGCAGATTCTGCGGCACGCGAGGCATGCGCGCCTGCCTGGGTTGCATCTGCTGCGCCGGCTCGGTACTGGCCGACGCGGCGCCGGCCAGTCCGGCGAATACCGACCACACGACGACGGCCGGCCAGCGGCGGTTTTTTTGAAGCACCTCGTTTATCGTCACTTTATTTTATGCCGGTTGTTTTTGGGCAACCAAGATATAGCATTACATATTGAAACGTCAATTTAATCGATATGAAAGATATCATCATTAATTAGCTTAACTATTTGATGATTTAAATCGATTCCATAAACAATTCAATCGACCGAATTGTCGAGTACCGCCCCGCTACGCATACGCCGCGTGCCGCTCGGCGCCGATTTCGGCAACCGGCGTCGTACCCAACTTGCGCACGATCAGCATCGCGATCTCCAGCGACTGCTCGTAGTTCAACCTCGGATCGACGGTCGACTTGTAAGCGCGGGCCAGATCGGCCTCAGTCAGGTTGCGCGCGCCGCCCAGGCATTCGGTCACGTCTTCCCCGGTCAGCTCCAGATGCACGCCGCCCAGATGCGTGCCGCAGGCGGCATGAATGTCGAAGGCAGCCTCGAGCTCGGCGCGAATGTTCTCGAAGCGCCGTGTCTTCACGCCGCCCGGGGTCGTTTCACCGTTGCCGTGCATCGGATCGCAGCACCACAAGACACGCCGGCCCTCGGTCTTGACGGCACGCAGATGCTTCGGCAACTCCGCTTCGATCTTCGCCGCGCCCATGCGCGTGATGAGCGTCAAGCGGCCGGCCTCGTTCGCGGGGTTCAGCGCGTCGATCGTGCGCAGCAACTGGTCGGTACTCAACCCGGGCCCGATTTTCAGGCCGATCGGGTTGCGGATACCGGAGCAATATTCGACATGCGCGCCGTCCAGCTGCGCGGTGCGCATGCCGATCCACGGAAAATGCGTCGACAGGTTGAACCAGCCCCAATGACGATGCACTTGCCGCGCCATCGCCTCTTCGTAGTTCAACAGCAGGACCTCATGCGACGTGTAGAAATCGACTCTCGCATCGCTGCCGGAGGGCTCGCCCGCGAGCGCCTCCATGAAGCGCAGCGATTCGCCGATCGAGTGCGTCATCTTGCGATACTCGCCATAAAGCGGCGAATGCGATGCCCAGGCCAGGTCCCAATGTTCGGGGTGGTGCAGATCGGCAAAACCGGCATCGCTCAGCGCGCGCACGAAATTCATCGTCAGCGCCGATCTGGAATGCGCCTCGAGCAGGCGCTGCGGGTCGGGCTCGCGCGCGTCTTTCGTAAAAGCGCTGCCGTTGACGATGTCGCCGCGGTAGCAAGGCAGCGTCACGCCGTCACGCGTTTCGGTATCCGCCGAGCGCGGCTTGGCGTACTGGCCGGCAAAGCGGCCGACCCGAACCACCGGCAGCATCAAGCCATGCACGAGCACCAGGCTCATCTGCATCAGCACCTTGAGCCGATTGGCGATGATCGGCGCCGTGCAATCGGCGAAGCTTTCCGCGCAGTCGCCGCCCTGCAGCAAGAAGCATCGTCCCGCCGCGGCGTCTGCGAGCTTGCGTTTGAGCGTCAGCACTTCCCATGCGGCGACGAGCGGCGGCAGTGCCTGCAGCTGTGTCAGGGCGCGATCGAGCGCCGCCGCATCGCGATAAGCCGGCTGTTGCAACGCCGGCTTCGTCTTCCAGGAAGCCGGCGTCCAATTCTCGGCCACACGCGCCGAAGAGAGATTGCATTCCACGGTTCCACTCCCAAAATGAAATGCTGCCGATCGAACGGGTGTCGTCGCCTGGCATGCAGGCGACGCCCACGCTCCGTGCCGCTACAGCTTGACGAGCACCGTGCCCAGATAACGTCCGCTGGACGTATCGCACAACGCGCCCGGCGCGTCATCGAGGCCGTCGATCACCGTATGCGGGAACACGATCTCGCCGGCGCGCAGCCACTGCGCGAAACGCTCGAACCATTCGCCCTTCGCCTCCGGATTCGCGTCGGCGCTGTAGCCCCGCATCGTGATCCGCTTGAGGAGAAATTGAACGGTATCGATTTCGGCAGGCGCGGTCCGCCCCGTTCCCGTCGCGGCAAGCTGGCCCGACAGCGCGCCGAGGATCAGGAAGCGCGCCTCTTCGCGGGCGGCCGTGACGGCCGCCTGCAATTGTTCGCCGCCGACCGAATCGATCAGGACGTCGATGCCGCCCTGCGCCGCTTCGAGCAACTGCTCCGCGAACGGCGTGCTGCCGCCACGCATGACGGCGGCGTCATACCCAAGCTCGGAAACCAGGCGTCGTGCCTTTTCGCGCGAACTCGTGCTGCCGATCACGCGCCCCGCTCCCAGCCGCCGCGCGATCTGTCCGGCCATCGCGCCGATCGCGCCGGCCGCGCTCGTGACGAACACCGTGTCGCCCGGACGGATCGTCACGCCGCGCGTCAGCGCCGCGTAGGCGGTCCAGCCGTGCCCCAGGTAGCCGAGATAACCGGCGGGCTCCGGCAGCGCCTCACCGACGCGCTGACAGCCCCATGCGGGCACCACCGCGTAGTCTCGCCACCCGTGGAAGTGCGTGACGATGTCGCCGGACGACAACCCGCTGCCGGCAGGCGCGTTCACCACCTCGCCGAGCGCCTCGCCCATCAGCGCGTCACCCGCCGACAAACACGGAAACGGCACACCGGGCACGTCTTCCGCGCCTTCGCTGATCATCGCGCGCAAGGAAGCCGAGACCAGGAAATAGCGATTGCGCACCAGCACGTCGCCCGGGCCGGCCGCCGGCGCGGCGGCAGTGACGATTTCGAAATCGTCCGGTGTCGGCAGGCCTTTGAGCTTCGCCTTCAGGCGCACGTCGCGCCGCATGGGAATCGACGGATTCATGATCCGCTCCCGCCGGGCGCCGTGCGCGTCGATGAAGCGAACCAGCCCGCCGGGATGCGCGCGACGCTGCGGCCGTAGGCTATCGTCGGATCGTCCGAGGCATGCACGGTCGCCGTCCAGCCGTATCGGCCGAGCCAGTCGCGCACATCGTCGCGGGACGAGAGCCAACGAGCGCCCTGCGATTCGACGCGCGCACGGGCTTCCTTGCCCTCGTCGCTCATCATGCGCGCGGCGAGATGCTCGAGCATGAGCGCGCTGCCCGGCGCCGACAGGTCGGCCACCTGACGGATCAGCGCATCGCAGTCCGTGTCGCGCAGATACATCAGCAGCCCTTCGACGAGCCAGATCGTGGGCTTGGCGGGATCGAAGCCGGCCGCGCGCAACGGGCTCGCCCAATCCGAGGTCAGATCGGCGACGAGAGGCCGCCAATCGCACTGCAGCGGCAATCCGGCCTGTTTCATGAGCTCGCGCTTGAAAGTGATGATGTCGTCGAGATCGAGCTCGAACCAGCGCGTGCCGACCGGACAGGCCAGGCGCGCCACGCGGCCGTCCATGCCGGCGGCCAGCGTGACCACCTGCTGTATTCCGCGGTTCAGGTTCGCGCGAATGGCATCGTCGAAGTAGCGCGTGCGGACGACGAAATATTGCGGAAAGTTCGCGCGCCGCGCGACTTCGCTGACGTGCTCGTGCGTCGGCGTGCCGGCCAGTTGCTCGATCAGCGCTGCAGCGAACGGATCGTGAAACAAGGCATCCGGGCGCAGGCTTTCGGCATGACGTTGCCAGGCAATGAACAGTGCGGTTTGGCCGACGCCAACCGGAATATCGAAAGTAGACACAGACAGGTTCCTTATCCGCAAGAGAATCAAGGTTGGAGTTGCATGGTTTTCCAATCGTCGCCATTGCGTTCGTACCTGAGGCGCCGGTGAAGCCGGTCGGAGCTGGCGGCCCAGAATTCCATCTCGTGAGGCTCGAGCCGATAACCGACGAAGCGCGGCGGCCGCGGCAACGCGACGCCGAGCGCGAGCAGCTCGGCGGCGTGCGCGAGCAGCGCTTCGCGGTCGACGAGCTCGTCGCTCTGGTGCGAGGCGCTCGACATCGCGTGCATCGGCACCGAGCGTCCGAACCAGAGCTTGTCGTTCTCGCTTTCCTCGAGCGGAACCGCCTGGCCGGAAATCATGATCTGCTGCCCGGTTTCACGCCAATACAGCAAGCCCGAGGCCCAGCCCGTCTCCGTGAGTTCGCGTCCTTTGCGGCTCGTCGAATGCGTGCAGAAAATCACGCCGCGGTCGTCGATCGAGGAGAACGCGATGATGCGCGAAGACATGCGTCCGTCGGACGTGGCGGTCGCGAGCGCGAGCGCCTTGGGCTCGCGGACGCCCGCGGCATCGGCCGCCGCGAGCCAGCGCTTGAGCAGCGTGATCGGCTCGGACGGCGGGTCGTCATATTCGGGGAACAGGACATCGACGCGTCCCGTGAGGCTTTCGAATCGACTGGTGTTCATGGCGATGTTTTCTTGATGGCAAAAGACGGGGGCGACACTAGACGCCCAGGCGGCCGCGCGCGACGACGACACCGTGACCGCTGACCTCGACCGCCTCGATGCCGTGCTCCGAGCCGTTCACCCGCGCATGCATGTGCGAGGGGCGCTTGATCTCGACGCCTTGGAGAAGATGCAGCGGCTCGCCCCACGAAATCAGTCCGTGGCGGGCAAGGTGAATGGCGATGGGGCCGGCGGCGGAGCCCGTCGCCGCATCCTCCACGACGCCGTAGGCCGGCGAGAACATCCGGCAGCGCCAGTGGTCGCCCGCCGGGGCCAGGCACATGGCCGACATATCCTCGAATTCAGCCAACGCGCGATGGTCCGGATGCACGTCGGAAAGCGCGGAGGCGTCGGGCAACGTGACGAACACGTGGCGCGGGCCGTTTCGATAGGCCTCCACGGGCAACACCGACGCTTCGACGCCGAGCGCTTCGAGCAGACGCCCGGCGCGATCAAAGCGCGTCCACGTCGGGATCGGCTGCTGCATGGTGACGTAAGCCTCGCCGGGCGCATCGGATCGCACATCGAACGGCACGAGCCCCATGCCCGTCTCGAACACGAAGCGATCCTGCGCCTTGACGTGCCTGAGGGCCACGGCCGTGCCCAGCAGCGGATGGCCCGCGAACGGCAGCTCGTTGACCGGCGTAAAGATGCGCACGTGCACGTCGCCACCCTGCTTCGGCGGCATCACGAACACCACTTCCGACAGATTCATTTCGCGGGCGATCCGCTGCATGCGCTCCGCCGGCAGCGGAACGTCGACCAGGAAGACCGCAACCGGGTTGCCTTCGAGCGGCGTGCGCGTGAAGGCGTCAACGACGATGTAGTCGACGGGATGCGACGCATGGATCGGCGCCGCCGCGTGTGTATTCGCGTGCGATGCTGCCGGTTCGAGCGCGCGCATGCGTGCCGCGATCTCGCCGCTCGCGGCGCTTGCCTCCACCGAGAAGCGCAGCCGCTCGGCAACCGGCAGGCCGATCAGCGTCTGCGCATCGTTCGGCGGCAGTAGATGCGCGGGCGGACGCTCGCCGTCCCAGAGCATGATCGCGCCCCAACGATTCCTGTCTTCGTCGGCGATCCAGTGCTTCTCGCGCAAGCCCGGCACGTTCGACCAGCGCGCGAGGGTGCTGTCGTCCACACGCGCCTTCAGCGATTCGATGCTCTGTTCGGAACCGTCGAGGTTCCACCAAACGATGTCGACAATCATGAAACGCGTGTCCTGTAGGGTTCGATAAAAAGCGTGAAGAGTCGTCAGGCCGTCACCGATGTCAGGCGTTTTTCGCGGCGTATCGCGTGTGTGATGGCTTCGCCGAGAATGCGCGGCCCGTCGACGGTCAAGACCGATTCGGCGTGGAATTGCATCGAGCTGAACGTCGGACCGCGCAAGGCATGCACTTCACCCGTGCGCGGATCGCGGCTGATGGCCAGCGTGCCGACGCCGTCGATTTCCATTTCGTCCCGGACGGTCCGTGCGACATACGTGTTGTAAAAGCCCACGCGCTCGCGCCGGCCGAACAGATCGATCTCGACCTGGATGCCCTGATTGGGCACCTCGCGCCGCACGAGCGGAATGCCGAGGATGGCGTTCAGGATCTGATGGCTCAGGCAGACGGCCATGAACGGCTTGCCCTCGTCGATGAGATGCCGCAGCCACGTGTAGAGGCGGGCGATGCGCGGATCGCCGGCGTCGCTCGGGTCTCCCGGGCCCGGCCCCATGACGACGACGTCGTAACGCGCAAGGTCCACCGCGTCGTGAACGCCGCACACTTCGGTGGCGAGGCCGAGCGACGACAATTGCTGGGCGATCATCGCCGTGAAGTGATCTTCGGCGTCGACGATGAGCGCGCGGCAACCGCTCAACTCAGCCAACTCATCGGCCATCCCGCCTTGTCGCCCGCCATATGGCCGAAACCAGAAGTCCGCGATGCCTTTGTTGCGCTCGCGCAGCGCCGCCTGCACCGATGGATGCTGTCCGAGCGCCGGGCTGGCTTCCGGCGGATCGAATGCGTTCGACAGCGCGGCCACCTTGGCATGCGTCTCCATGACTTCCGATACCGCGTCCGAATGCCGGACGAGCGTCGAGCCGACGCCGATGCGAACGTGGCCGGCGCGATCGATCTCCGCGGTGCGGATCAGGATGGCGGAGTCGAGCGTGCGCTCGCCGCGCGCATCGCGGCCGATCAGCGCTGCAATGCCGCTGTAGTAGCCGCGGCCGGCCCGCTCGTGCCGCGCGATCACGCGGGTCGCGCTTTCGATCGGGCTGCCGGTGACCGTCGGCGCAAACATCGTTTCGCGCAGCAAGTCGCGGACATCGGCCTCCGTGTGCCCGACGATGAAATATTCGGTGTGGGCGAGCCGCGCCATCTCGCGCAAGTGCGGCCCCGTGACCTGCCCGCCGGCCGGGCAGATGCGCGCCATCATCTTGAGCTCCTCGTCGAGCACCATGTACAGCTCGTCGGATTCCTTACGATCGCCGAGAAAAGCGTTGATCCCGTCGATCGTCGGCCCGCTTTGCGGATATCGGTAAGTCCCGCTGATCGGGTTCATCGTCGCGCAGCCGTCATGCAGCGTCAGGTGGCGCTCCGGCGTCGCGCCGACGAACGTGCGTTCCCCGGTATGAATCACGAAGATCCAGTACGCGCCGACCTCCCGGCGCATCAGGCGCTTGAAGACCGCCAGCGCCTTCGCGGGCGAATAGTCGTCGAGATCGCCCTCGAGCGTGCGCTTGATGACGAAGTTCGAGCCCGCGCCGGTGCCGATCTCGTCGGTGATGACGCGCTCGACGATCTCGGCGTAGGCCTCGTCGTCGATATCGAAGTGACGCTCGCCGAGCGCGGTATCGGCATCGGGAATGGCGGCGAGCGCAAGCTGCGCGGGCACCGTTTCGTGCTCGTCGCAGATGATGGCGACGAGCGGAGCGCCGTCGTCGTGAGTCGTGAAGCCGCGCTCGCGCAGCTGCCGGTACGGCACGAGCACAAGCAGCTCCTGACGGCCCGCACCGGCCGCCGTCGGCGCGGCCAACGGAAGCTCGGCCAGGGAGGATGGATAGGAAACCGCGCCGGCGAAGACGTCTATCGTCGCACGCTCCCCGGCGCTACCCGTCGAACGCGCGATCAACGCGAAGCACGGCGCTTGTCCGTGGAGGACGCGCTCGAAAAGGTTGCGGTTCGGAGCGGCGTTCATGCCAGCGCCTCCTCGGTGCTCACCACCTTGCCGCAACGCTGGGCCACGTATTCCAGGGCCTGGTGATGATGGTCTTCGGAAAAATCCGCCACGCCATCGGCGACGAAGAACGGTTGAATGTCGTTCGTGAACGCATCGACGGCCGACATCATTACGCCGATGTGCGCGTAGACGCCGCACAGCATCAGCTGATCGCGACCGCTCTCCCGCATGCGCTCGCGCAGGTCGGTGCGGAAAAATGCGCTATAGCGCCACTTCGTCAGCATCCAGTCGTCCGGGGACGGGCCGACGGCCTCGGCGACGTCCCGATCGGCCGGCGTCGTCTCCATGCCCGGCCCCCAAAAATCGCGCAGCAAACCGCGTTCCTTCTCGGTCATGCGCCCGGGATGGGCCGTGTACGCGACGGGAATACCGGCCTGCTTGCACCGTTTGCGCAGCGACGCGACATTGGTCGTCAACCTCTCGCGCAGCGTCGGCGGCAACGGCGAAAGGAAATAGTTCTGCATGTCATGAATGAGCAGCAACGCGCGCGACGGGTCGACACGCCATGACACGACATTCTCGGGCAGGCTGCCCGAATCGGGCAGCGCGTACGGTTGAATCGACGGGATCCCAGCCATTCGTCTCCTCCATTGATTATGCGTTAGCTCGGCAGGCCATCCCGGCGCACTTCGGGAACCTCGATACCCAGCGAACGGAATTGCTCGCAAGGGTTCATGAATTCGCGCTGTTCCTTGATCAGTCCGTTTTCGAAGCGGAACGAGTGAAGGAAGTGATTGCGGTAATAGCCTTGGGGGTAGCCGGGAAAAATAATCGCGCCTTCGCCGCGGCACTCGACCCAGAACCAGTTCGGGTCTTGCGTCTCGAAGATCTGGATGTCGGTCCAGACCCAGTCGGGGAAGCATTGCAGCGACCACACGGCGTGCTCGCCGAGCTTCTCGCGGCCGCGAATCGCGATCGGCTGGCCGCTGTCGGTCGTCCACAGGCCGCCGACGCCATCTTCCGTGAACAGCAGATGGCGCTTGAGCCTCGCTTCGCCACGTGTGTGCATGTACTGCTCCACGATCTTCCGGTTGTGCTGCCGGGCCGCGACGTGCGCGTGATTTTCGAGGGATTCGACGTCTGACATGCAAGCTCCTGAAGTCAAAGGGGGCCGCCCCGCCGGGAACCGGGAGGCCGCGTGGGATTACACGAGGTAGCTGATTTCGCGCGGGTCGAGGCCGACGAGCGCGCGGCCGTAGACAAGTTGCGGAATGCCCATCCCGAAGCCCGCGTGGCGGCTCGCCACGTTCAGATCGCGCCAGATCAGCTGCAGCGGATTGGATTCCATGAAGGCGGCGCTGCCGTAGGCCGTCATGAGACGATCGATGGCCTCGCGGCACAGGCGCGTGACGCGCGTCGATTCCATCCGGAAGCGCGAACGCGTCACTTCGTCGGGCAGGACGCCGGCCAGTGCGTGGTGTTCGACCGTTTCGACGATGCGGCGGGCATGCAGTTGCGCGCCGTCGATCATCATCGAAGCTTCGGCAAGATCGGTCTGGAACGCCGGCGAAACAGCCTGGCTCTTGAACGTGGACGAGGCGACACGGCGCTCGTGGGCCTGATCGCGCACGAGTTCCAGCGCGGTGACGATCGCCCCGAGTTGCGGTCCGAGCAGACCGATCGACAGCAAGCCCGAGAACGCGCCGCTATATAAACGGTGCCGTTCCGACGGCGGCCGCGACCGGCCCTGCACGATCGGCGCGTAAGGCGTCACGCGATGGCGCGGAATGAACAGCCGGTTCGCGACGACCGTGTTGCTGCCGGTGCCGCGCATGCCCGTGACATGCCAGGAGTCGCGGACTTCGAGCGCGCTCATCGGCATGAGGACCAGGTTGATCGTCTCGTCGTCGGCATCGACGCCTTTCGGGATCAGCGCGCCGATCCATTCGGCGTGCAGGCTGCCCGACGCATAAGCCCACTCCCCCGTCACCACGACACCGCCGTCGACGCGTTCGACCTGGGCGCGCGAAGGCGCAATGATGAGCGCGGTGCGCGTGTCGCGGTTGCCGCCCCACACGTCGTCCTGCGTACTCTCGGGGAAGTGAGCGATCATGTAGTTGCCCATGTTGAGCACGCTCGTGACCCACGACGCCGAGCAGCAGCCGCGCCCCAGCTCGTAGCAGACGTCGAACAGCGTGGCGGGACCCGCTTCGTAGCCGCCGAGCCGGCGCGGCGTGAAGAGCCGCATCAGCCCCGCCTCGGTCAGCGCGTCGACGGCACGCTCGGTCAGGCGGCGCCCGGTATCGGCAGCGCGCGATTCTTCCGCGAGCACGCTGGCGACTTCTGCCGCCTTCGCGACCAATTGCTCGTGCTCGATCACCGATTCGTCGAGCGCAATGGCGTCATGTCCGGCCGAATTCCCTTCCTGCAAGGTGCGTTCGTCTGTCATTTCACGAGTCGTGCACTGCGAGGTTTGTATCGTGCTCACGGCGTCTCCAGAATAAACTTACGATCTTTATTGTTGAAAAATTCAAAACAATAATGGTTGCGAGAAACTTAACCACCAATTAACCATGAAATCGAAGCAAACAAGATCCATCACCTTTATTGGTCGCACCCTGAATCAGGAAAATATCAGGCAACAGCATCCATTAGGTCCACACCCGGCTTTGTCTTACCCATCTAAAAAGGCATTTTTATTTCAATGCCATTAAATGATGCTTACGTTTTTATTTAAACCGGCCGGGAATGTCAGTCCTTCGCGAGCCACGCTGCCTCGTCGAATTCCAGTTCAAAGCCTGAGTGATGGGGCCTCTCGGGGCCTCTGTACGCAACGGAACGCCGCACAAGCTTTTCAGCTTCGCCGGCACTTCCGACTCTCGGTGCTATTTAGCAGGCGCCGAGCAACATCCAGCAAATCGAGCCAGGCCTTCGGTATAAACCGGTTTCAAAAGATTGCCCGCCCCATTTAAAGTCACGAATATAAACCCCACCCCATTATGCCGCGCATTTCTATCGCGCCCATAAATGACGGTTAAGCGTAGGATAAATTCAAGCAAGTATCACCTGTCAAATTTGACGGGGATAACCCGCCAATCCGAATGAGACTGCGAGTGAAATATATTCTTAGATTATTTTAAAAATACAATCGACATGCTCGAATCTGATCCAGCAGCCGAGCGCGCAACCAGGTTTGAGGAACGCTTCGTGAATGTCGGCTCGACGCTCAAAACGAATGCGAAGACGACGAAATGCGCCGAGCCCGTTACCGTATTCCGTCAGGCGCTTCGCGTCGTGCTGTTACTGACCGACTTCGGCATCGGCCGATGGCATCATGGTCATCTGGCAGTTCTCGGTGAAGCACACGGTGGTCAACGACAGCGCGTACGACCATGCGGCGTTCGTGCCCAACGCATCGACGCTGATGTACGCGTTGCCGGCGGGCAAGCCGTCCTCGCAATGGACACCGCCCGACGTGCCGGCCTGCCTGCCGTCACAAACGGCCACCTACCCGCCCCTCGGCGCCATGAACTTCATGGACGTGCAGATCAACACGTCGATGACCGGCCAGGGCCCCTATCCCGAAACGGTGACGGGGCGCGGCGTGCTGGAGCACTCGATCGATTTCATGCAGGACAACTACGGTTTCGTCGACCCGAAGCTGCGGGACGCCGTGTTCGACGACTACCGGGATGTCGTGAAGACCGGTGAGGCGATCGGCGCACGGCAGGCGAGGGATACGGCGAACGACCTGAGCACACATCCGGGCGCCACCGCGATTCCCGAAACGGTGGTGTTCCATCTCGTCACGCCGGCCAACGTGATGAACACGATCCAGACCTGATCGGCGCGCGCGTCGGATCGGCATCACTCGTGGTTTGCGAACCGCGCGTAGCGGTATGGGCGGCGGGCACCAACCAATAGCGGTTGATCCGCGGCGAATGACGGACGCGAATATTGCATTCGAAAAAAACACCCCATGCTCCGGGACACATCATCCGGTCATCTGTAGCCAGCCCTGTTCACGGTAACGTCGAGATCAGATTCGCGGCAATCTCGGCGGCACGCTGTTTTTCCCCGTCATCCAGTCGCTTGGCGATTCGCGCCTCGACGATCGCTGCAGCAGCGCCATACCTCTCCAGACCCGGCACCGCATCGAAACTCGCGCGCGAACGCGCGATCCACGCGGCGCCGAGGGCTCGGTCTCTCGGCAGACCGTTGCCGGTCAGGAACCGCATGCCGACCGCATACTGCATGAACGGATCCCCGCGCAACGCCTCGTTCAGGCTCGACAGCCCGTCCCACTGGCGGTTGGCAGCCGCGATCGCGCTGGCGGGCGAGTCGCTCCATAGCGTGGCAGCCGGATCGGCCGGCACCAGCCAGCGCTGCTCGCCGGCCGAATGCCCCGTGTCCGTGTCCGTGTCCATTGCCGGCGCGAGGCTGCGCAGCGCAAGCGCGATCTCGGATACCGCCGAGCCACGTCGCGCCGCGCGGCGATGCCAGTCCATTGCGACCGTTTCGTCCCGGGGCACGCCGTCGCCCGTTTCGTACATCAGCGCAAGATCGCTTTCCGCCCACTGCGATCCGGCAGACGCCGCACTGTTGAGCCACGTGGACGCTTCCTTCGGATCGCGCGCGACGCCGCGACCGTGCAGATAGGCGATTCCCACCATCCGCTTCGCGTCGGTGCTCGTCGGCGCGGCACGCAGTGCCCATGCGAACGCTTCGTAGTCGTCGGTGCGACCGCCGAGCCCGGTCGACAGATGCCACGCGAGCGAACCTTGCGCCGACACGTTCCCCTGCTCGGCCGCGCGGCGAAACCAGTACGTCGCCGCATCGAAATCCACCGGGACGCCGTCGCCCAGATCGTACGCATCGCCGAGTGACGACTGATACGCCGGCTCGCCGCGATCCGCGAGTTTCCATTGCCAGTACGCCCGCTCGTCCGCGGCAACGAGGCCGCTATCGGCCGACGCAAGGACGCGCATCGCGCCGACATTGCTGCCGGCGGCCGTACGGCACCAGCGCGCGGCCTCGGCCGGACGGCGCGGCGTGCCATTTCCATCCAGATACATCGCGCATAGCATCGCCTGCGATGCAGCGTCGCCCAGCTTCGCCCCGCGCGAGAACCAGTCGAATGCGATCGCCGGCTGCGGACCGCCCGACTGCCCGCGCCAGTACACCGTGCCCAGCGCCGAATACGCGGCGGGCACCTTGCGGCTCGCGAGGTCCTCCAGCCATTGAAGCCCCGTCCTGCCCGCGAACGACGTGTGGTGCTCGCTCAGGTAGAACCCGGCCGATACGCCGGCAGCCGGATCGCCGGCGTCGGCGGCCTGCTTCAGGTAGCGCAATCCCGTCTGCTCGTCGCGCGGCACGCCGGCTGTACCCGTCAGGTACTGATGGCCGACCCACCGCGCCGCCTCGATGTTGCCGTGGTCCGCGGCAAACCGGAACCACTGCATCGCCTGCGTCCGGTCGACGCTCGTGCCTTCTCCACGCCATGCCATGTTGGCGGCCATCAGGGCGGCCGCTTCGTCACCGCGATCCGCGCCGCGCGTGGCCAGCCGAAAGGCCTTGCGCATATCCACCGGCTCACCGTCGCCGCGTGCCGCGTAACGCGCGAGATTGGCCGCCGCGGCGCCATTGCCCTGCGCATCGGCTTTTTCGAACCACGGTTTGGCGGCGACGGGATCCGCCTGCGTCCCCAGGCCGTTCTGCAGCATTGCGCCGAGATCGTTCTCGGCGACAGCCAGCCCATCGTCGGCCGCGCCCTGCATCCATCCCAACGCGGCCTCTTGGTCGACCGGACCACCGCGGCCGAACAGATAGAGGTTCGCCAATGCGTAACGCGCCCGTGTATCGCCGGCGAGCGCCGCCTTGCGGTACCAGTCGCGCGCCTTCGCGTCGTCGCGCGGCACACCCGTCCCGCTTCCGTACAACTCGCCGAGCCTGCGCTGCGCGTAGATCGAGCCGGCGCGCGCCGCGGCCGAAATCAGGCTGAAGCCGCGCTGCGCGTCGCGCGGCACACCGATGCCCGCGAGATAGAGGTTGCCCAGCACCGCCTGCGCTTCCGTGTGGTTCTGGTCCGCCGCCGCGCGCAGCCACGTCGTTCCCTGGCCGACATCGCGCGGCACGCCGTCGCCCCGGACCAGCATCAGGCCGAGCACGAACTGTCCGTCCGCCTGGCCGCCCGCCGCTGCGCGCGACAGCCACGCCGCCGCGACCACCGGGTCGCGCGCCACCCCGCGCCCCGCCAGCGCGAATTTCCCCGCGTTCGCCGCGCCCGCCGCCGACCCGCCCTCGGCAGCCTTCACGAAGTACCGGTAGGCGGCAGCGTTGTCGGCCGGTTGCCCGTCGCCGTCCGCGCGCATCCCGCCGAGCTGGTTGGCCGACGCCGCGTCGCCGTCGCGCGCCGCCGACGCGAACCACGCGTATGCCGCCGCAGAGTTCCGCGGCAGCGCGACACCGTCGTAGTAGAGGTAGCCGAGTGCGCGCCTGGCCGGCGTCGAACCGTCGCTCGCCGCCGATTCGAGGATCGTCATCCCGCGTTTCAGGTCCGGTCGAGCCGCGTAGCCATGCAGCACCATCTGTCCGTAGAGCGCGCGGGCCGTCAGGTTGCCGGCCTCGGCTTCCTGCCGGCAAAGGCTGCGAATCTGCGCGGGTTTGTCCTTCAGCAGGAGGCTGTCGAACCCCGCGTTCAGCGTCACTACGCATGGCGTCGTGTCGTCGTGGACGGAAACGGACCCGGCGCGTTGCATTGCCGGCATCGCGGCAGGCAACGGCCCGGGCCGAGGCGCAGCGGCGCTGCCGAACCCGATGGTCAGCCCCGCCATCAGCCCTGCGGCTCCGACCGACCGTTTCAGCGCGGGCCCGACGCAGTTGAACCGCCGCACCACCGGAACGCGCGGCCGAGGTTTGCCCACCGGCCTCATGGCTTCACGATCGTGACGTTCTTGATGACGACGTCGGTTCTGCCGGCCTCGTCATCGATCGTCTTGCTCAATTCGATCCCGTAGTCGGCCAGCCATGCGGAACGAACCCGAGACGTCGTCCCATCCTTGCGTACCTCGCTGCAGTCGAGATTGACGGCATTGCCGGTCAACGTCCCGAAGATCGTCGACGCCGGTTCGGTCTTGCCGATCTCGCATCGCCGGGTCAGTTGGCCGCGGCTCGACGGTTGGGGCAGAGCGAACTCGATGCGTTTGCCCTCGGCCAAAGGCGCGTTCGCCACCGCGATTGCCGACGCATCTTTCAGCATGCCGAGCCGCTGTGCATCGAAACGGCCTTGAACGCTCTGGCCCATGAGTTCCGCGATACCCGACGTCAACCCGAAGTAGGACCAGTCAGTCGCGCCGGAACCATCGCGCGTGGTCATCAATTCAGCGACCACGCCGTTATTGCGCCTATTGACGTAGGTGTCGACATACGGCCCTGCGGCCTTCGGCGTCGTCTTGTTCACCCATTCGCCGTCCACGATCAAGCGCGAATACGGCAGCGGCCGGCTACCGTCCGGCGGCAACTGGCTGCGAATCGCCTCCTGCAGGCGCCGCTCGTCGAACACTTCGTCCAGATACGCGTCCGGATCGGCCAGCACGGTCTCGCTCGCCGACTTGCCGCCGGAAATCATCTTGAAGAGTTCGTAGGTGATGCGTTGCTGTTCCGGCTCCGGAAGCTTGTCGATCATACCGACGGCAAACGCAATCGCCTCGCAGGACTTCGACGCGCCGGGCTTCGAAAGCGACGCCGGCAGCTCGATCGTATTCATGCGTGCGTCGACGTCGAGCAACTCGGCCACGGTGTAATGCTCATCCCCGGACGCCGTGCCATCGCGATTCAACAGGATGTCCATCATCTCCAGCACACCCTTGAGCGACTTCGACGGGAGCGTCTTCGCCAGCGCCGCCAGATCCTTGCCGCCGATGTCCGGCATCGCGCAGTTGTTCCGCGATCCGCGCGCCATATCCGCCGTCACCCGCAGGGCCTTCAGCCGCGCGGCCGGCGGCAGCATCGTGTCGACCAACCCGGGCGAGCTGCTGCGCAGTGTCGTCAATCGCGCGAGATAACCGGGTTCCTGCACGATTCGGGTGAACCACGCGATCAGGATCTGCCCGTTGTCCGAGTCTGGATCCACCCCGATCTGCGCAATATATGCGCGCGCACGTTCACTGATCTGTGCGGGCGTCAGGTTAATGACCGGATTCGCCGCTGGCGTGGAAACCGCCGGCTCCGCAGGCGCGCTCTGCACGCCCAATCCATATGCCGTTGCGGTCGCGATGGACAGCAACACCCCGAAAAGGCCTGTTTTTATTTTCATCTTGTCGTCATTCGATTGCGTTGATCGGCCGAGCGCGATTCCGCCCCGGACTTTCGCCTGAAATCCAGCGCGCGAACGTCCGGGACCGTACCGATGCGCCGGTCGCGCGCAGCTTCGCGTGTTGCGACCGCGTTGTCAATGGCGCGCGCGCTCGGCGACGCACCACCGCGGATCCGGTCCCGTTGCGATGCTGTCGTGTCGGGGTTGCCGCGCGAATGTTCGGGGAGAACCAGGCAAACGCTCGACGGCGCTCACGTTGCCGCGTCAGCTGTCTTTTATCTTTCGACGGAGTACGGTCGACGCTCATCCCCGCTTGTGCGCGTTCCCAGCCGAACGCACCGCTTCTCGATGCCGCACATGGCGCGCCTGTTCGACAGGCACGGATGATGGTTGCACAGACGAAACCGCGTGATTCTCAAGAATTGTCAAGGCTCAAGCTGACGCAGCGGTCTCGAAGGCAACGCACCTCTCCTGCCCGCCCCCAATGAAAAACGCGGGTGGCGAACCGCACCGGATGAACTACACCATCCGGCACGACTCGCCACCCGCGCTGAAGACTTCGCGGTGCCCTGCTTACTTGCTGTAGTCGTACACGCCGCGCCCCGTCTTGCGCCCCAGCCGTCCGGCCGTCACCATCTCGCGCAGCAGCGGGCACGCACGATACTTCGGGTCGCCGAAGTCCTTCACGAACACGTCCATCACCGCGAGGCACACGTCGAGGCCGACGAGGTCGGCCAGCGCGAGCGGCCCGATCGGGTGGTTCGCGCCGAGCTTCATCCCCGCATCGATCTCCTCGGCCGACGCGATGCCTTCAGCCAGCACGAAAAACGCCTCGTTGATCATCGGCACGAGAATCCGGTTCACGACGAAGCCCGGCGAGTTACGCACGCCGATCGGCGACTTGTCGAAACGCTCCGTCAGCTCGCGCACCGCCGACGCGGTCGCTTCGCTCGTCTGCAGCCCGCGGATGATCTCGACGAGCGGCATCAGCGGCACCGGGTTGAAGAAGTGCATGCCGACGAAGCGCGCCGGATCGGCGAGCGGCGCCGCGAGCGCGGTGATCGAGATCGACGACGTGTTGGTCGCGATGATCGCGTCGGGCCGTGCGACGGCCTCGATCTGCTTCAGGATGCGACCCTTCAGCTCGACGTTCTCGGTCGCGGCTTCGATCACGATATCGACCGACGCGAGCTGCGCGTAGTCGGTCGACGTCGTGATGCGCGCCAGCGCCGCATCGCGTGCGGCTGCGTCGAGCTTGTCCTTCGACACGAGCCGCTCGAGGCTGCCCTTCAGCGTCGCGACGCCCTTCTCGAGCGCGGCGTCGCTGACGTCGATCATCACGACGTTGAGTCCCGCAACGGCGGCGGTCTGCGCAATGCCGTTGCCCATGGTTCCGGCGCCCACGACGCCGACAATTTCGATGGCCATGTAGTTCCTGTGTGTTCGGGTGCTGAGCGGTCGATTATCAGATGTTCTCGAAGATGGCCGCAATCCCCTGGCCGCCGCCGATACACATCGTCACGAGCGCGTAACGCCCGCCGATGCGCTTCAGTTCGTACAGCGCCTTGACCGTGATCAGCGCACCGGTCGCGCCGATCGGGTGACCGAGCGAGATGCCCGACCCGTTCGGGTTGACCTTCGCCGGATCGAGGCCGAGCTCCTGCGTGACCGCGCATGCCTGGGCAGCGAACGCCTCGTTCGCCTCGATCACGTCGAGATCGGTGATCTTCAGGCCCGCGCGTTCGAGCGCCTTCTGCGTGGCCGGCACGGGGCCGATGCCCATGTACGCCGGATCGACCCCCGCGTGCGCATACGCGACGAGCCGGGCGAGCGGCTTCACGCCCTGCGCGCGCGCGGCGTCCGCGCTCATCATCAGCACGGCCGCGGCCGCGTCGTTGATGCCCGACGCGTTGCCGGCCGTCACCGTGCCGTCCTCCTTCTTGAACACCGGGCGCAGCTTCGTGAAATCGTCCGCACTCGCGTCGTGACGCACGTGCTCGTCGGTGTCGAACGCAACCTCGCCCTTCTTCGTGCGGATCGAGATCGGCAGGATCTGGTCCTTGAAGCGCCCTTCCGCGATCGCGCGCGCCGCGCGACGATGCGATTCGAGCGCCAGCGCGTCCTGCGCGTCGCGCGAGATGCCGTACTTCGCCGCGACGTTCTCGGCGGTCACGCCCATGTGGATCGTCTGGAACGGGTCGTGCAGTGCGCCGAGCATCATGTCGACGAGCTTGCCGTCACCCATGCGCTGGCCGAAACGCGCGGCCGGCACCGTGTACGGCGCGCGGCTCATGTTTTCCGAGCCGCCGCCGATCGCGACGTCGGCGTCGCCGAGCATGATCGTCTGCGCGGCCGACACGATCGCCTGCAGGCCCGAACCGCACAGGCGGTTCACGGTCAGCGCGGGCGTGTGCTGCGCGACGCCGCCGTCGATCGCCGCGACGCGCGCGATATACATGTCCCTCGGTTCGGTGTTCACGACGTGGCCGAACACGACATGCCCGACCGCATCGCCCGACACGTTCGCGCGCGACAGCACTTCGCGCACGACTTTCGCCCCGAGGTCGGTCGGCGAGAAATCCTTCAGGCTGCCGCCGAAATCACCGATCGCGGTACGGACACCGCTCACCACCACGACTTCTTTCGCTGCATTGCTCATCGTCTCACTCCGGTTCGTTCGCGCCCGCAGGCGCGGGGATACGTTGCGTTACATGTTCGGGTAATTCGGCCCGCCACCGCCTTCCGGCGTGACCCACACGATGTTCTGCGTCGGGTCCTTGATGTCGCAGGTCTTGCAGTGCACGCAGTTCTGCGCGTTGATCACGAGGCGATCGCTGCCGTCGTCGTTCTTCACGAACTCGTACACCGCCGCCGGGCAGAAACGTCCTTCCGGCCCTGCATACGTGCGCAGGTTCACGTTCACCGGCACGTTCGCATCCTTCAATGTCAGATGCGCCGGCTGGTTCTCTTCATGGTTCGTGTTCGAGATGAACACCGACGACAGCCGGTCGAACGTCAGCTTGCCGTCCGGCTTCGGATACTCGATCGGCTCGCACTGCGACGCCGGCTTCAGCATCTCGTGGTCCGCGTGCTTGTGATGCAGCGTCCACGGCACGTTGCCGCCCATCACCTTCTGCTCGAGGCCGACCATCAGCGTACCGAGGTACAGGCCCTTCGCCATCCACTGCTTGAAGTTGCGCGCGCGGTACAGCTCCGTGTACAGCCACGATTGCTTGAACGCATCCGGGTACGCGTTGAGCTCGTCCGACTGGCGGCCCGCCTGCACCGCGTCGAACGCGGCGTCGGCGGCTAGCATGCCGGTCTTGATCGCCGCGTGGCTGCCCTTGATCCGCGATGCGTTCAGGAACCCCGCGTCGTCGCCGATCAGCGCGCCGCCCGGGAACACCGTCTTCGGCAGCGACAGCAGCCCGCCCGCCGTGATCGCGCGCGCGCCGTACGACACGCGCTTGCCGCCTTCCAGGAACGCGCGGATCGACGGATGCGTCTTGTAGCGCTGGAATTCCTCGAACGGCGACAGGTACGGGTTCGTGTAGCCCAGGCCCACCACGAAGCCGACCACCACCTGGTTGTTGTCCATGTGGTACAGGAACGAGCCGCCGTAGGTGTCCGACTTCAGCGGCCAGCCCGCCGTGTGGATCACGAGGCCCGGCTTGTGCTTGGCCGGATCGATTTCCCACAGCTCCTTGATGCCGATCCCGTACGCCTGCGGATCGGCGTTCGCGTCGAGCTTGAACTTCGCGATCAGCTGGCGGCCGAGGTGGCCGCGGCAGCCTTCGGCGAACAGCGTGTACTTCGCGTGCAGCTCCATGCCGAGCTGGAAGTTCTCGGTCGGCTCGCCGTCCTTGCCCACGCCCATGTTGCCGGTGGCGACGCCTTTGACCGAGCCGTCGTCGTTGTAGAGAATCTCCGCAGCGGGGAAGCCCGGGAAGATCTCGACGCCCAGCGCCTCGGCCTGCTGGCCCAGCCAGCGGGTCACGTTGCCCAGCGAAATCACGTAGTTGCCGTGGTTCTGGAAGTTGGCGGGCAGCGCCCAGTTCGGCGTGGTGACCGCGCTTTTCTCGGACAGGAACAGGAAGCGGTCTTCCGTCACCTCGACGTCGAGCGGCGCACCGCGTTCCTTCCAGTCGGGGAACAGTTCGGTGATCGCGCGCGGGTCCATCACCGCGCCCGACAGGATGTGCGCGCCGATCTCGGAACCCTTCTCGAGCACGCACACGCCGATCTCGGTGCCTTTCTCGGCGGCCAGCTGCTTGAGCCGGATCGCCGCCGACAGCCCGGCGGGGCCGCCGCCGACGATCACGACGTCGTATTCCATCGATTCGCGCGGGCCGTACTGCGCGAGCAAGTCCTGTGTGGTCAAAATCCTGTCTCCTCCTGCGTCCCGACCGTCAGCCGGTCAGAACTGGTCTTCCGTCAACGCGAGCACGCCCTCGTTGCCCTTCGTGCCGACGATCGACGCTTCGAGCGCGCCTGCCTGCACCAGCACCTGCTCCGCATAGAGCTGCGCGATCGCGATCTTCGCGTCGAAGAACGCCGGGTCGCTCGCGCGGTTCGCCTGCGCGGCCACCAGCGCACGCGCCATCTGCCATCCGCACAGCACCAGGCCCGCCAGCTTCAGGTACGGCACGCTGCCCGCGAACACCGCGTTCGGGTCCTGCTTCGCGTTCGCCAGCACGTAATCCACCACCGACGACAGCGCCTTCGCGCCCTTCTCCAGCTGCACCTTCATCGATGCGGCCGCCGCACCGTCCAGCTTGCCGAGCGCCGCGACAGTCTCGCCGATTTCGGCGATCAGCGCCTTCGCCACCGCGCCACCGTCGCGCAGCGTCTTGCGGCCCACCAGGTCGTTCGCCTGGATCGCCGTCGTGCCTTCGTAGATCGCCAGGATCCGCGCATCCCGGTAATACTGCGCCGCGCCGGTTTCCTCGATGAACCCCATCCCGCCGTGCACCTGCACGCCCAGGCTCGCCACGTCGTTCACCATCTCCGTGCTCCAGCCCTTCACGACCGGCACCAGATATTCGTAGATTGCCTGATGACGCGCCCGCGTCGCCTCGTCCGAATGGCGGTGGGCAATGTCGCTGTGCGCCGCGGCCACGTAGGCCAGCGAGCGCGCGCCTTCGGTCAGCGCGCGCATCGTGCCGAGCATCCGGCGCACGTCCGGGTGATGGATGATCGTCACCGACTGCTTGGCCGACCCGTCCACCGGGCGGCTCTGCACGCGCTCCTTCGCGAATTCCGCGGCCTTCTGGTACGCGCGGTCGGCCACGCCGATCCCCTGCATCCCGACGCCGAAGCGCGCCGCGTTCATCATGATGAACATGTATTCGAGGCCGCGGTTCTCTTCGCCGATCAGGTAGCCGATCGCGCCGCCGTTATCGCCATATTGCAGCACCGCCGTCGGGCTCGCCTTGATCCCGAGCTTGTGCTCGATCGACACGCAGTGCACGTCGTTGCGTTGGCCCAGCGAGCCGTCCTCGTTGACCAGGAACTTCGGCACGATGAACAGCGAAATGCCCTTCACGCCTTCCGGCGCGTTCGGCGTGCGTGCCAGCACCAGGTGGACGATGTTGTCCGCCATGTCGTGCTCGCCCCACGTGATGAAGATCTTCGTGCCGAACACCTTGTACGTGCCGTCGCCCTGCGGCTCGGCGCGCGAGCGCACCAGCGCGAGATCCGAGCCCGCCTGCGGCTCGGTCAGGTTCATCGTGCCGGTCCATTCGCCCGAGATCAGCTTCGGCACGTAGCGCTGCTTCTGCGCGACGGTGCCGGCCGTCAGCAGCGCCTCGATCGCGCCGTCGGTCAGCAGCGGGCACAGCGCGAACGACAGGTTCGCCGCGTTCAGCATCTCGATGCACGGCGTCGCGATCAGCTTCGGCAGCCCCTGGCCGTCGTATTCGGACGGGTGCTGCAGCCCCTGCCAGCCGCCTTCGACGAACTGGCGGAACGCGTCGCCGAAGCCCGGCGTCGCGGTCACGACACCGTCCTTCCAGCTGCTCGGATTGCGGTCGCCCTCGACGTTCAGCGGCGCCACCACCTCGCCGCAGAATTTCGCGGACTCGTCGAGCACGGCCTGCGCCGTGTCGTAACCGGCGTCCTCGAAACCCGGCAGTTGCGCAACGGTGTCGATGCCCGCGAGTTCCTTCAGCACGAACAGCATGTCCTTGACGGGGGCGTTATAGCTCATGGTCGATGTTCCAAATCAGGCGGTGAATGAGGCGCGCCACGGGGCCGATACGGCAAAACCGGCCAGCTCCGGGCGGCGAGGTGACCCATCCTAATGCCGCGCGATCCGGTTTCCATTGTCATATTCGGCCCACCTGGTGACAAAATCGGCCACGGGATGAGGGGGCGGGGGCGGAAGCGGCAGGCTGGGTGAGGGTTTGGGCGGGGTCGGGTTTGGGCGGGGTCGGGTTTGGGCGGGAATGACGAGTTGGCGGCTGGTTGGACGGTGTGATCGGGGGGCCGGATTCGGATTCGGATTCGGATTCGGATTCGGATTCGGGCTGCGGGCTGCGGGCTGCGGGCAGCGGGCAGCGGGCAGCGGGCAGCGGGCAGCGGGCAGCGGGCAGCGGGCAGCGGGCAGCGGGCAGCGGGAGTATCGCAGCTGAGCACGTCAGCACGGCATCCAGGGCAGAAAGATGCCGAAATACATCGAGCACATCTGGCACGAACCCACGCTGACCGGTTGCGACGCGTCGGTGTCACTCAACCCTCGCGTCCTTGATCAAGGTTATGTCCCCAAACTTCCGGACAGTAACGCCGGAAGCGCGGAAAGGCTGTCGATCGCGTGCACGGGAGACGCGAAGCGCCCGGAACCGGACTGAATGTCGACCCGTCGACCGCGGACATTGACCAGGCGACGTAACGCGCGACAGCGCGTCCACAGCCGCATTGCCGGCTTCAGGCTTTCGACAGCACCCTCACATCATTCGAGCATCTAGCTCGGGACATTACCCGATACGCCGTCAAAACGGGCGCGCGCGGCATGGATGTCGGGATAACGACGATCGGCCCAATCGATGAGGGCCGCCATCGGGTCCAACAGGGATTGGCCTAGCGGGGCCAGACGATATTCGACGCTCGGCGGCTTGGTGGGAAAAACATGGCGGGTGACAAGTCCGTCGCGCTCCAGATCGCGGAGTGTCTGAGTAAGCATGCGCTTGGAAATGTCCGGGATAGCCCGGTGAAGTTCACTGAAGCGTTGCGTTCGGGTCGCGAGCTCCATGATCATGAGCATGCTCCATTTGTCGCCGATGCGGTCCAGCACGTCGCGAATCGCGCAGTGTGCGGGCTCGGCGTCACCCAATTGACGCTGATATCGGCTGAATCTTTCGATCGCATTCCGGGCGTTGCTCATTCGGGTTCCCTTTAACTCTTCTGGTAACAAAAAACTGCCTCCTTCCAGCACGAGGCATAGGTCTCTATGATAGACCTGCCCTCAAACAAAGACCGCCCCCCAGGAAACCCGGATGTCAAAACCCTGTTCCTGCATGCTTTCCGTACAGCCTCCGGCGGACGTGTGGGTCGGCAGGTGGCGGAGTCGAGGGTGGAAGGCAAAGATTCCAATATCACCCAATCTAGCCGCAGCCGCAGAAACGTTTGCATTTATGTGCAGTACTAATTTCAGGAGAAGCACATGTTTTTGGTAATGGGAATTACAGGACGCACAGGCGGCGCAACGGCCCGACATCTGTTGACGCAAGGCAGGAAGGTACGGGCGTTGGTCCGCAATCGTGAGAAGGCGATGACCTGGGCGGATCAAGGTGTAGAACTCGTCGACGGCGACTGGAATGATGCGGCCACCATGGAGCGGGCGCTCGAAGGGGTCGACGGTGCATTTGTCATGTTGCCGGCTGTCTGGGCCCCCTCGCCTGATTTCAGGGAAGCAAAGAGCGTGATCGCGAACTATGTCGATGCGCTGACCAGAGCAGCGCCGCCGCGGGTGGTTGCGCTGTCGTCGATGGGTGCGAACAGAACCAGCGGGCTGGGAATGATCACCGCCCTGTCGCTTCTGGAGCAAGGACTGCGCCACCTGACATCGCCAGTAGCCTATGTGCGAGCCGGCGGGTTTCTCGAAAACTTCCTTTATGGCTTGCACGTCGCCCAGGGTGGCACGCTACCCGTCTACTACGACCCGACGAGCCGGAAGTCGACCATGGTCGCCACCGACGATATCGGCGCCGAGGTGGCCACGCTGCTGACCGGGCAGACGTGGACTGGACATCGCGTCGTCGAGCTTGGCTCGATGGTCAGCGCAGATGAAGTCGCGGCCCAACTGGGCGAAGTCTTGCAGCGCGACGTCAAGGCCGTTCCCATCCCGCGGGCCGGGTGGCCAGCAGCGTTCGAACAGTTCGGCATCCCGAAGGGTCAGACCGGACCAGCCGAAGCGATGTTCGATGCCGTCAACGCCGGCTGGATGGACCTCGGCGTCGCGGGTACGGAGCACGTCGTGGGTACGACGTCCCCTCGCGATGTCTTTGCGATGGCCCACAAGGCCGCTACGGTCTGAACATCGGAGATCGGCCGGCTCGTCGACCAGCCGGCCACACTGGTTCTCGACAGCGCGCTCATCAGAGAAGGTGGAACGAATGTCCAAGATTTCCTGGCGCCAAGTATTACCTTTGGTTCTTGCCGCTTTTTTCGTCGTGGGATCACTCAGCAACATCGTCGCACCGCGATCCATCTTCGAGGAATACCTGAAGTGGGGATATCCGCACTGGTTCCATTTCGTGACCGGTTCGCTGGAACTGATGACCGCCGTTCTACTGGCGCGAGCACGAACGCGGCTGTGGGGCTCGGCGCTCGGCTGCGCCGTGATGTTGGCTGCGTTGGCAACAGTCACCGCACACGGCGAATACGGACATGGTGTCGCGCCCCTTGTCGTGGCGACGCTATCGATTGTTGTCGGCTGGATTGCCTGGCACACGCGCCTCGCTGCCGTTTCTATGGCTCGGGCTTGAACCTTGCTCGACCTTCAAGAAGTTAAAGGCATACGGGAAGTGCTATTGCCAACTCGTTATCGGTTGCAAATCCCTGTTGGAACAGCGTCGACCTATTGAATTGAGTTCGGCGGGCGGTGGATCAACGAGCGTCCGAAGCACTTCGGAAGCGGTCATCGACGTCTTGTGCTCGCGACAGGCCGCTTCGGGTCGGCATCAACCCGTCCAACACCACCCCAATACCATTCGACCGGGGCCGGCCAGCCGCAGACATCGGCTGGCTGCATCGCCTGGACATTCGAATGTCCAGGCGCAAAGAGACAGCTTTCGCACGAATTCCGTATCCATCGGGCGATGGCACTTCCAGATAGTCGCGGGCTGTAGTCAAAGGCTGCCCGGGGCCGCCCTCCGAATGTCTGTGCGCCAAGGTACAGAACGATCGCGCACGCCCTGCCCCCGAATGTCCGAACATGGCTGGCGCATGTACCGGATGCGGATGCGCATTCAATCCGTCGCCGGCGCAGCACCTGCCCAATTTCCGTCGTTCCGGTCCCAGGGAGGCACGCCGCTGAACGCGTCGACCAGGAAATCGATCATGACGCGCACTCTGGCGCTCAGGTGCCGACGGCTCGGATACAGCGCGAGAATGTCGATATCCGGCAAGCGGTACCGGGGCAACACATGCACGAGCCGGCCCTCGCCGAGATCCTTGCCGATCAGGAAAGTGGGCTGCTGGATCACGCCGTGTCCGGCAAGGGCCGCTGCACGCGCCGTATCGCCGTTGTTGGTATGCATGTGACAGTCGACCTTCACCGAGTGAAGCTTGCCGCGCTCGTCGATCAGTTGCCAGTCGTCGCCGGTGGACGCATACGTGTAGCCGATACAGCGGTGCCCGCCCAGCTCCGCCGGGGCTGCCGGAACGCCGAAGCGAGCCAGATAGGCCGGCGATGCGCACAGAATGTTTTGCGACGTCGCCAGCTTGCGGGCCGCATGACTGGTCGAACCGGCGCGTGAGATGCGAATGGCGAGATCGTAGCCTTCATCCACGATATCGACGACACGGTCAATCAGTCCGACGTCGAGTTCGACTCCCGGGTATTTCCGCATGAACTCGGGCCACAACGGTGCCAGATACAAAATACCGAAGCTCACGGGGGCATTGATGCGCAGCCGCCCGCGCGGCTCGACCGACGCCGACGAGACCAGCCCCTCTGTCTCGGCGACATCGTCGAGGATCGACTTGCAACGGGCGTAAAGCGTCTCGCCGCCCTCGGTAAGGGAAAGCGTACGCGACGAGCGATTCAGCAAGCGCGTGCCCAGATGCGCCTCCAGTTCATTCACATAGCGTGTGACATTGGCGGGCGACGTGCCGAGCGCATCCGCGGCACGCGCGAAGCCCCCACGGCTCACCACCGTCGCGAAAACCTCGAAGGCGCGCAGACGATCCATCAGCTCCTCGATTTATTCACAAAAGCTGAATGATAGACGCACGTTTTAGATCTTTCTACATCCATAACTGAAGCCTATATTGCTTTCAACGCGCCAATGCATGGGGCACTGGCCGACGAAGTGCATCAGGAGATTGAACATGCAACGCTTGAAAGGAAAAGTCGCCATCGTCACGGGCGCCAGCGCAGGGATTGGGCGTGCCACGGCAAAGCTGTTCGCGAAGGAAGGCGCCAAGGTGGTCATCGCGGCGCGGCGCGCGGCGGAACTCGAAACACTCGCCGCGGAGATCGTCAGCGAAGGCGGCGAAGCAGCATACCTGGCGGGTGACGTGCAATCGGAAGACTTCTCGAAGGCGCTGGTCGCGCTCGCGGTGAGCCGGTTCGGCCGCCTGGACATTGCCTACAACAACGCCGGTACGCTCGGCGAGATGGGGCCGAGCACCGGTATTTCCGAAGCAGGCTGGAATGCCGCGCTGTCGACCAATCTGACGAGCGCCTTCCTTGGCGCGAAACACCAGATTCCGGAAATGGTGAAGCAAGGCGGTGGGTCGATCATCTTCACGTCGACGTTCGTCGGTTACTCGTTCGCGTTTCCCGGCACCGCGGCCTATGCGGCGAGCAAGGCGGGCCTGATCGGCTTGACGCAGGCACTTGCTGCCGAGTACGGCGCGCAAGGCGTGCGCGTGAACGCGGTGTTGCCGGGCGCTGTCGACACGGACATGTATCGCGGCATGAACGACACCCATGAATCGCAGGCGTTCGTCACGGGCCTGCATGCGCTCAAGCGCGTTGCAAAGCCGGAAGAACTCGCCCGGTCGGTGCTGTATCTCGCTTCCGACGATTCGTCATTCGTGACCGGTACGGCATCACTGGTTGACGGTGGCGCGTCCATTACCCGGACCTGATCCCTCTTTGTCGGCATCCGGCTTCTACCTGCCGATGCCGCCAGTTCCACCTCACTCATGCAAAGGAAATGACTCATGGATCTGAATCTGCAAGGCAAACTCGCATTGGTCAGCGGCAGCACCGCCGGCATTGGCTTCGCTATCGCCAGGACGTTGGCGCAGGAAGGCGCGCGCGTGATCGTGAACGGCCGCTCCCGGTCATCAGTGGATGACGTGGTCGCGCAACTGAAAGCCGAGACGGGCAGCGACGTAACGGGTTTTGCGGGCGATCTCGCCACTGCCGCGGCGGCTGATGAACTGGCAACGCGTTATCCGGACGTGGAAATCCTGGTCAACAACCTGGGTATCTTCGAGCCCAAGCCATTTGAGGAGATCCCCGACGCCGACTGGTCGCGTTTCTTCGACGTCAATGTGTTGAGCGGTGTACGCCTCGCTCGCCTGTTTCTGCCCGCGATGAAGCGTGCAAACTGGGGGCGCATCATTTTCATTTCGAGCGAAAGCGGCGTGCAGATTCCCGCCGAAATGATCCACTACGGGATGACGAAAGCCGCGCAGATTGCCGTGTCGCGCGGGCTCGCCGAAGCCGTTGCCGGCACCGGAATTACAGTCAATAGCGTGCTGCCGGGGCCGACGAAATCGCGTGGCGTGGGCGAGTTCGTGGAGGCGCTTGCAAGCGCCGAGGGCAAATCGTTTGAAGCGTTCGAACAGGAGTTCTTCGAGAAAGTCCGCCCCACATCGCTCATCAAGCGATTTGGTTCGCCGCAGGAGGTTGCGTCGCTCGTGGCCTATATCGCCAGTCCGCTTTCGGCGGCCACAACGGGAGCCGCGTTGCGAGCCGACGGGGGCGTTATAAAAAGTGCCTTTTAAAACCCCGGCCGACATTGAGCCTGGCTTTCGCAAGTTGCCTCGCTCAATGTCCCGATGCGGTTGGCTGAAACGCTCCGTCTGTGGCGTCCGCGACAATCAGGCACGGGGCGGCTGTCTTGCATTCTCGCGGCGGTATCGTTCATGGCGTCGCGGGCAGCGCCGTCATTCAGCGGGCGTGATGGCTGGCTTCGCTTCTCGAGGGGCATGGCCGAAGTAGGCCTTGTAGGCACGACTGAAAGCGGCTTCCGACTCGTAACCAACCGACCGTCCAACCTCGCCCACGCGCGCGTCACCTTTCGCCAGCATGTCGCGGGCGACGCTCAAGCGCCATTCATTGCGGTAACGCAACGGCGACTTGCCAACGAGCGCATTGAAACGTTCGCAAAAGTTGGAGCGGGACATGCCCGCGACGGCAGCGAGACCATCGATCGTCAAACCACGTGGCGACTGCTCGTGGATTGCCTTCAAAGCGCGGGCAATACGCTTATCCGCCAATCCGCCCAACCAGTTCGATGCATGACCATGATGAACCCAGGCTCGCAACGCACGCACCACCACGAGATCAATCATGCGGGAGACCATCAAGGCGGACCCCGCCTCGTCATTGTCCGCCTCATGCAGCAGAAACTGCATGATGTTCGGCAGCCAGTCGCATGTCTCCGCCTGGCGAAGGTGGATCATGGCGGGTAACGTCAGAAGCAGATCCGGCTGGCTCGCCGGATCAAACCAGAAGTGGCAGACGACGACGTTCGCCGGTTGGTCCAGGGCGGAAATGCGCAGGCTGCCAGGTCCGCGCGGCAACAAGAGCAGTTCGCCGGACCGAATCTCGGAAGCGTCTGCCTCATCGCCGGCAATTTTCACCACGCCTTCCATGACTGCGTACGCGTGCGCCGCCCGCGCAGACATGTCCAACTGCGCGAACGGCAGCAGCATCGACGAAAAGATGCGGTCGCCTGTCATGCGCATACGCGCAAGAACCTGAGACAGGAGATCACCGTTAGCCAGACCAGCAAGCGCCCGATCCGGAAAAATGGTCAAGTTTTTCCCAGGTTCGGTCATGTCAATTCGGGTTTCGTGAGCCTAAAGTAAGCGTCGACCACCAACGAAATCACGCAAGGCAAGGATTGAAACCATGTTTGGAATTTCGCCGCTCGGCTGGATACACACTCTCGGCAGTCTACCCGCGATCCCCATGGCCGTGTACATGTTCGCGCGTTACGGCAGGATCGTTCCGCGCTCCGTTGCCGGGAGGGTGTACTTCGTTACCATGTTGATTGGTTCCCTGACCGTGTTCGTCATAGCGCATCAAGGTATCAGCTACGTCATCGGAGTCGGAGCCGTCGTGCTGTTACTGGCTGGATATGGCGTTGCGTATCTGCCTCTGCCCGGTCGAGCCGGTATCTACCTGGAAACCTTCTGTCTGACGTTGACCGCATTCGTGCTGATGGTTCCCACGGTTACCGAAACGCTGAAGCGTGTGCCCGACGGACATCCGCTGGTCAGCGATCCGAGGTCGCCACTGCTTCTCGGTGCCCAAGCCGCGCTCCTCGTCGCGCTCGTTCTGGGGTTGACCGCTCAAACGCTTTATCTTCGCAGGAAACCGCAGGGCACCCGTTCGATGGAAATCTAGAGAACGGGCAAGAAGCGACGCTTCCGTTGCCGTGCGAATACGATAATAGATATGTAATCCGAATGATATCGGCTTGATGTTGATCTGACATCGGTGGAGTGATCGAAGCTGGCTCATGGTATCGAAAGAAGATCGCGCCACCCATTCGGATCCCGTGCGCTTCGTGGCGAGCCGCACGCTCGCGAAGACAGTCGAGGCCAAGACAAGTCACCTCGTGCTCATTTCGCATCCGGTAGAGGCCGTGAACATGACGCTCGATGCGACCGCTTGCCAGCACAACGCGGGCGCCGGCAACAAGCTTGCGACGGTCCAGCCCGGTGTTCGGTCCAGTCAACCGCTCGGTGCCAACGGAGTTGGGATCGGCGTACTTCGCCACGTCGACAGTGGCATTTGTCAGGCGAGCGCGCGCTAAACGACCGCTTTGGAAATCTACGCGTGGCCGCTTCGGGTCGATCTGCGCCGGTCATGCGTCACAGAGCGGCGGCCGGCCGCGTTCGGCCACAAGCGGTCGGCCGACCTTGTCTCCGGAATTGTGGAAAATGGCACCCGTATCGAGAGGCAATCTAGCCCGAGGCGCCGTTAATTCATTTGGAAGAGCCCTCCGGAGGCACAAGCAACATCGCGCTGACCACCCTGCACGATTTCGGCGTCCCAGATGGTGATATTGCTGCGAGGAACACTCTTACGTGGGTACTTGGCGTATAGCGCGACTTCTTTTTGGGAGTACAAGGACACGGTCTTGTACTCCCTTCAAGCGCCACTCACGCAGTGCTTTCTTTGACCCGATCAAGCACGGGCAAAAGCTCCTCGGGATCTGGCCGGCGCGTATAGTCCGGGTTGACCTCTGCGTACACGATTACTCCGTCCTGACCGATGACGAATCGTGCGGGCATCGGCAGCGTCCAACTCGGCTCGCCGTTCGCAACGGCTAGATCGTTTTTGAAAACGGTCTTGTAGAGGTCCGCCAGATAGTCTGGCAACTTGAATCTGATGCCGAATGCCGCTGCTACTTCATTACCCGGATCAGACAGAATGGGGAACGTTACATGGTTCTCCCGCTGGCTACGGCGACTGTTCGGAGCGGTTTGCGGTGAAATCGCTACGAGTTGGGCACCCCGGCTTTCGAGATCCGGGAGCGAGGCCTGAATCGCTTGCAGATCGAAGTTGCAGTACGGGCACCATACGCCTCGGTAGAACGTCACGATCAGCGGGCCACGTGCGAGGAGATCAGTAGACGAGTGCGATGTTCCTTCAGCATCCTTCAGGGTGAAGGTGGGGGCCCTGTCTCCAACCTTCAGCGCCTTTTCAACTGCGCCGGACTCGGTGAGTTCGCGCGTGGCGCGATGCATCGGCTCGTGAATATGTGACGGCGCATTGTAAGGAGGGCCGCCGGCTTCGAAGTTGGCACGGAATGCGTCGAGCTTGTCTTGCAGTGACATGATAAGACCTCTTTCAAGTGATAAAAAAATTACGCGGACAGCAGATCAGCGTAAAAGGGATAGTCGAGATAGCCGCGGTGATCCCCGCCATAGAACGTCGAGCGGTCGTAGGCATTGAGCGGAAGGTCTCTCCGGAATCGTTCCGGAAGATCGGGGTTCGCGAGGAAGGAGCGTCCGAAGGCAACTGTGTCAGCAACACCGGACTCAATGATGGCTTCGGCGCTGTCGCGGTCGAAACCACCGGCTGCCATGACGGAACCCCTGAAGATTTCCCGCAGCATGGCTGCGGCGATCGGTTGAGCGTCGCCCTCGATTTCCTCGGTGCCTTTGATGCGCGGCTCGATGACGTGAAGATAGGCGAGACCGAAGCGGTTCATCGCTTCCGTCACGTAGGAAAAGGTCGCTTTCGGATCGCTGTCGAACATTCCACCGAATTTACCGCTTGGAGAAAGCCGGACGGCGGTTCTGTCTCCGCCCCAGACGGATGTCATTGCTTCCACGACTTCCAGCAGAAATCGCGCACGATTCTCTTTTGTTCCACCGTAAGCGTCGGTTCGGATGTTACTGCCGTCCTGCAGGAATTGATCGGCAAGATAGCCGTTCGCCGAGTGCAGCTCGACGCCGTCGAACCCTGCTTCCATCGCACGCTCCGATGCCCGACGAAATTGACCAATGAGGTCCGGTATCTCGTCAAGTTCGAGCGCACGTGGCATCGCGAATTCGATTTCTCCATTCCTCGAGAAACCAACGCCTTCGGCGCGTAATGCGGATGGGCCGATCGGTGTTTCGCCGTCGATGATATCGGGGTGAGACTGCCGGCCACTGTGCCAAAGCTGCAGAAAGATGGTCGAGCCAGCCGCGTGCACGGCATCTGTGACCCTGCGCCATCCCGCGATCTGATGATCGCCATAGATTCCTGGTGCACCGGCATAGGCAATCCCACGCTTCGAGACCGGCGATGCTTCGGCGATCATGAAGCCGCCTTTGCTCGCACGCTGCCGGTAGTAATGAACCATCAAGTCTCCGGGTACGTCGCCCGCCTCGGAGCGCATTCTTGTCAGGGGCGCCAGAACCACGCGATGGGCAATCTCGTACGAACCGATTGCGGTTGGGCTGAAAAGCTTGCTCATGAAAACTCACCGAGTTGATGTGCTGAGTGAGTAAGTTAATTTATTCCCCGAGAAAGCAGTAGACTGTTATTTTTGATAACACTCATTCCAATGGAGAATAATCTGTGGACAGATTCGCGACCATGGAAGCATTCGTGCGCATCATTGAAACGGGTTCCTTTTCCGCAGCTGCTCGGCAACTCAGGGTTGGTCAGCCGTCGATATCAAAAGCTGTTGCACAGCTTGAAGAACGACTGGGAACACGACTCCTCTCACGCTCGACACGGGGGCTAACGCCGACTGAAGCAGGTCAGGGTTTTTACGAGCGGGCGAAGCGCGCGCTTGACGAAGCAAACGAAGCGGACCTCGCTGCAACTGGAGCCGGGACTGGACTGACAGGACGCTTGCGCTTCAGTGCAACGGTGACGTTTGCCCGGCTACACGTCATGCCGCTGCTACCCGCTTTTCTTGAGGCGCATCCTGCACTCACAGTCGAAGCAATTCTCGACGACCGTAGCGTCGATCTGATCGGGGAGAACATCGATATTGCGCTGCGGATGGGAGACCCAAAGTCGATGACCGTAACGGGAAAGCGGATTGCCACGTCCCGGCGCGTGGTCGTCGCGACTTCCAACTATCTCGATCGACATGGCACGCCTGAACGGCCAGGCGATCTACCCAAATTCCCTGCCGTTATCTATACGCAAGGCGGTGGAGGGGAAACATGGACTTTTAGAAAGGGCGCGAAGTCGGAAGTTGTGACGCTCAAGAACATGATCAGCACTACCGCAGCCGAGGGGGTGCGTGAGGCTGTTTTTGCAGGCATGGGGTTGGCTGTCTCTACGGAGTGGATGTTCCAGCCGGAGATCGATCTCCATCGCGTTGAGACAGTTCTGCGCGATTGGACGCTCCCCTCACTTGATCTTTGGGCTGTTTATCCCGCAGGACGCCAGGCGACTGCGAAAGCACGCGCCTTTGCAGCTTTCATCAGCGAATGCCTGGCAAAGACACCTTTTGCGCCTGCCGGGTAGGCTGGTCGTTGGCGCTGGGATCATTGCGATCACAAGCGTCCAAGGAGACGCTATCGTCGTCTGACCATTTCACATGGCGTGGACTGGAGTTGGCTTACGTACCGATGATCGACTGCGTTGCCGAGCGTAGCCTGAAGCTCGGGCCGGTTGCTACCGCCCGCAGTCGGCAAAACGCTGGCCGAATGGCCGCTATCGGGTGGACGGTCGGTCCGCTATGGGTCGCCAACGGCCATCCCCCCGGCCCAAACCGATCCCCCCACCCCACCTACTTCATCGCGACAAGCGGCTCGACAAACGCCTCGAAATGCGGCAGCCAGATCGGGATCGCGTCCTTGACCGCGAACATCCCGTGGCCGTTCTTGCCGAACGGCGGCTCGACGATCATCTGCCCGTGCCCGCCCGCCGCCTGAAACGCGGCAAACCACGTCGCCACGACTTCCGGCGAGAAATACTTGTCGTTCTGCACGTAATGCCAGAGCACCGGCACGCGCGTCGTGCTCGCGAAATGCCCGATCGTGTCGGCCATCTGCCGCGGATCGCACGGCATGCCGGGATGCGTCGCGGGATTCCCGCCGCGCCCGCCCGAGAAGTTCACCACCGCGACCACGCCCTGCGGCGCGTAGCTTGCCGCCGCCAGCGACGCGAAGCCGCCCGCCGATTGCCCGACCAGCACGACGCGGCTTCGATCCACCTGCGGCAACGTCTGCGCATACCGCACGGCCGCGAGCACATCGCGCGCGGCCTGCTGGCCGGCAGCGAGGTAATCGGGATGCCGGCACGACCCCGCATCCTCTTCGTCGACACCGCCCGTCGCACCGTACCCGCGACGGATCGGCACGATGACCGCGAAACCGTGCTGCACGAACGTCCGGATCTGCGGCAACGCGCGGTAGCGTCCCACCTTCGGCCGTGCGCGCGGATCGGGCGGGCTGCCGTGGCTCAGCACGATCAGCGGAAAAGGCCCGGGGCCATCCGGCATGTAGGTCGTGGCGACGATGTCGCGTGTGCGCCCCCCTTCGTCGACCGGCACCTTGACGACGGTTTCATGCAGATCGGGGGCAATGGCGGTGTCTTCGACCGCCGTCGCCGCGCAGCCGGCGACGGAAGCGATCAACACGCCCGGGATCAGCACCCGGCACAGGGGGATGGCGATCCGGTTTCGACGAACGACGATGCTCATGGGCAATCTCTCCACGAATCCAGGGATGACGGGCGAGGCTGTGGCGATGCGTACCGCGAAGGCGACAGTGTATCCGTGCGGTGCCGCAACCGGGCCGGCCGCATGCGTACAGCCCGCACCGGCCGCACACCCGGCACCGGCATCCTGATCGTCACCCGCCGTCACCACCGGTAACTGACATCCCCCGTCACCGTCAGCCGCGTGCCGTAGAAGCACCCTCCCGCCGAAAAACACGACGACACATAAGTCCGGTCGAACAGGTTGTTCACGTGCGCCGCGACGCGCCACCCCTTCCACGCCGGCCGCTCGACACCCAGGTCGTACGACAGCCCGAGATCGAAGAGCACGACGGCCGGCACGTCGAACGTATTGACGTTGTCGCCCGCGCTGCGCCCGACGTAGCGCATGCCGCCGCCCACCCTCAGCCCGCGCAGCCCCGGCCGGTCGACCGCGTAGTCGAGCCACAGCGACGCCAGATGGCGCGGCACCGCCGCCACGCGCTTGCCGACGACGGCCGCGTCCGTATCGGCCTGCACCGTCGTGTCGAGATACGTGTACGCGGCGATCACGTCCAGTTGCTTCCAGACGCGCGAACGCCCTTCCAGCTCGATCCCGCGCGAGCGCACCTCGCCCGTCTGCACGTTGAAGAACGGATGCTCGGGATCGGCGGTCAGCACATTGCGCTGGCGAATGTCGAACGCGGCGATCGACGCGTTTTGCAACCGGTCCGGCGACTGGTAGCGCAGCCCGACCTCGAACTGCTTCGCCTTCGTCGGCGTGAACGGCTGGCCGTCGAAGCGCGTGCCGAGCGCCGGCTCGAACGACGTCGAATAGCTCAGGTACGGCGCAAAGCCGCTGTCGAACAGATAAACGGCGCCCGCGCGCCCGGTGAACGCACGCGTGCTCTGCCGCACGCTCGCGGAGCGCAGCAGGTCGTCGGTCGTCGTGCGCGACCATTCCTCGCGCCCGCCGAGCGTGAAGACCCAGCGATCCCAGCGCACCTGGTCCTGCAGGTAGACGCCGATCCGGTCGGGTGTCTGGCGCGTCTGCTGCCCGATCGGCGGCGCCGTGAACGGCTGCCCGTAATCGGGCGCACGCGTATCGAGCGGCGGCGCCGCGCCGAACCCCGACCCGACGAGGTTCGCCACCGCATGCTCGTACGACAGCCCGGCCAGCACCGTATGCTCGACCGGCCCCGTCATCACGCGCATCTCCGCCTGGTTGTCGAGCGCGAGATGGTTCACGTGCTCGCGCGACCACGACAGCGAACGGTTCAGCACGCCCGGCGCCAGGTAGGGCGCGACGAAATTGACGGCCGCGCCCGCAAAGTCGACGTCGAGATGCGTATAGCGCACGTTCTGCCGGACTTTCCACGTCGAGTCGAAACGATGCTCGAACGCGTAGCCGATCATCGCCTGCGTGCGGTCGTACGTGTCGAAGCCGGGCAGCCCCGGATAGAAGCGCGTCGGTATCCGCCGGCCCGCGTCGGGCCACAGCGTGCCGAGGGCCGGCAACCAGCCCGCGAAGTTGTTGTGCGGATCGCGCTGGAACGAACCCAGCAGCGTGAAACTCGTATCGGCGTTCGGCTGCCACGTCAGCGACGGCGCGACGACGATCCGCTGCTGCCGCGAATAGTCGATCTGCTCGTCCGCGCGGCGCGCGAGGCCGTCGATCCGGTAGCGCCACGTGCCGTCCTGCGTCACGGGTCCGCTGAAATCGAACGCAAGCTGCCCGCGATCGCGGTTGCCGGTCTGCACGGCGAGCAGGTGCTGCGCGTCGCGCGTCGGCCGCTTGCTGACCATGTCGACGATGCCGCCGGGGCTCGCCTGCCCGTACAGCACCGACGCCGGGCCGCGCAAGACGTCGATGCGTTCGAGCGTCCACGGATCGACGACGCTCGCGGCCCAGTTCACGCCTTTCGGCAGTGGCAGGCCGTCGAGCATCTGCGGATTGATCGCCGCCGCCGCGAACCCGCCGAAGCCGCGCAGGAACACACTCTCGAGCACGCCGCCGGGGCGCGAGTCCGCGTACGTGCCCGGCGTGTAGCGCAGGCTGTCGCCGACGCTGTGCACGTCCTGCCGGTCCATCTGCTCGCGCGTGACGACCGACAGGCCCTGCGGCACCTCGACGATCGCCGTGTCGGTCTTGGTGCCCGCGCGGGACACGTCGGCCGCGATGCCGTTCACGGGGCCGACGCCCGTCTCGCGCCGGCCGTCGACGACGATCGGCGCGAGCAGCGGCGCATCCGCGGGCTCGCCCGCGTCCGGCGCATCTTGCGCGGCAGCCGAAGCGGCGATCGGCATCGTAGCCGCGCAGGCCAGCACGGCCGCCCAGCCCGGCACGCGCCGCAACGCCGCGCACGGCAACGGAAATCCAGGCCGCGCATCGCGGCCGATGTGTGATCGATTCATGTCGGGTTATCCGGAAAGCGGAGACGGGCGTCGGCGGATACGTCGCGCCCTTGGGTACGGAGACGGGCCGCTCTTGCAACGGCGACCTCGACTGAACAGCGAATGCGAATCATTTACGCCGACGCGACGCGGGTAAATGCCGGTGGACGCAATCGACGAATGTGCGGCATGCATCGATCGGCCGCAGGTTTATTCGTCTGACGTTAACAAAATGTCACGTTTGAATGTCGTTATCCTGAACGACCAAATGAATGATCGGATGATAGGATAGCGACACCCTCAAGTTTCAAGCGACACACGTAATGTCAAGCCTGCCCCCGGCCACCCGACACTCGCTCGTCGATTCCGCGATCGAGATCCTCAAATCCAATATCACTTCCGGCATCTGGCGCGTCGGCCAGCGCATTCCGACCGAGCTCGATCTCGCGAAGCAGCTCGAAGTCGGCCGCAACACGGTGCGCGAGGCGGTTCGCACGCTCGCGTATTCCGGCGTGCTCGAAGTGCGCCAGGGCGACGGCACCTATGTGCGCCGCAACGTCGATCCGGCCGAAACGATGCGCAACGTCGATCGTGCCGCGCGCAGCGACCATCTCGAACTGCAATGCATGCTCGAAACGGAATGCGCGCGCTACGCGGCGCGCCGGCGCACCGACGAGGATCTCGCGACGCTGCGCAAGCTGCTGAAGGCGCGCGGCGAGCGCGAAGCGTCGCGCGACGTGAAGAAGTTCGTCGAGCGCGACCGCGCGTTTCACATCGCCGTGGCCGCCGCCTCGCACAATCACGCGCTCGAAGCGCTGTATCGCTATTTCTCGGGCTCGATCCTCGCGAACGTGGAAGACATCCTCGTCGAACTCGACGAGGCCGAGATCCCCGAGCCGGACATGCGGGCGCACCAGGCGGTGCTCGACGCGATCGAACAGCGCGACGAGAACAAGGCGGTGCGCGCGACGCTCGCGATCCTCAAGCCGCAGATGACCTGGCTCGAGACGCGCGAGGCGCCCGCCGCCTGACGGGCCCGGTACGCCCGGTATGCGCTACGCCGCGACGGCCTCGATCACGTCGATCTGCCCGTCCGGCGCGGAGCGGAGCCCCACGGGCCGCCAGCCGGCGGCGGCGAGCAGCGCGTCGTATTCGTCCCGCGTGCGCTCGCGGCCGCTGCCCCAGCACATCATGTGGATGTCGTAGAGCTTCGAGAAATGCGCGACGCCCGGCGCCGGCACGACCCGCTCGATCACGAACACGCGCGCGCCGTCGCGAGCGCTTTCGCGTGCCCGCCTGAGGATCGCCACGCATTCGTCGTCGTTCCAGTCGTGCAGGATCAGCTTCAGCAGGTAGACGTCGGCGGCCGGCACCGCGTCGAACATGTTGCCGCCCGCCTTGCTGCAGCGCGCGCTCACGCCCATCCGCTGCGCCCAGTCGTCCGCGTCGCCGTCGATCACCTCCGGCAGGTCGAACACGACACCGGTCAGCGCGCCGAACCGCCGCAGCAGGCTGCACAGCATGTGCCCCTGGCCGCCGCCGATGTCGCACGCATGCGTGCCCGGCGCGAACGTGACGTCGCGCAGCGCATCGACGACCTGTTCCGACTGCACGGTCGAGAAGCTCGACATCGCGCGCTTGAAATCGCTTCGGTAGCGTTCGTGATCCTTCGCATAGTCGAACGCCATCGCGCCGAACTCGCGGACGAAGCCGTTCTGCTGCCCCTCGCGCACCATGTCGGGCAGGTGCGCCCAGATCGCGTAGTGCTCGGGGCCTTCCTGCAGCAGCACGAAATCGCGCAACGTACTCGCGGCGTCCGCGTGCAGCAGCGCCCCCGACGCGGTGGCCCGGAAGCCGCGCCGCGTGTCCTCGTCGAGCAGCCCGAGCGCGGCGAGCGCACGCAGCAGCCGGTACAGCAGCGGTTCGTCGACGTCGAGCGTCGCCGCGAGCGCGGCCGACGAAACCGGTGCATCCGTCGTGACCGCATCGAACACGCCGAGCCGCGTGCCCGCATACAGGATCCGGCTGCGCCACCGTCCGAACAGCGTATCCAGCACCTGTTTTGCCGCATTTTCCATAAAGCACTCCTGAACAGGGTTCGACCGCGCCGGCGCACGATGCACCGGGCGATCGCATCGTCAACGAAGCAGGCGGATCACTGCTCGTGCAGGAATTCCCGGATCGGGTAGCCGACATGGCGCTGCGCATCGAGCGTATAGCCGAGGATGCGGTCGCCGCGCTTGAGCTCCGTGATGTTGTGCACGCTGCCTTTCGGCCCGAGCACGCGCACATGCCAGTCGTCCTGCGCAATGATGTTGATCGCGCGATTCGCGGCATTCTTCGCCTCGATCAGCAGCAGCGGCCGCGTCTCGACCTTCGCGCGCCCGACCACGACGCGGCGTGCCTTGCCCTGCACGTTGACGGCGAGGATCTCCGCGCCCGATTCGAGCTCGGCGAGGTAGCGGGTGCGGTTGTCCGGCGCGACGACATACGAATGGAGCGCGGCCGCGTTCACGCGGAACGGGCGCGTCGGCATGTACGGCAGCGGGTGCGTCTCGCTGCTGATCAGGATCATGCCGGTCGAATACGAACCCACGAGGATGCCCTCGTCCTGCTCGAAGCGCGAGCAGGTGTCGACGCATACGCGCTCGCCCGGCCCCAGGTGCGTGAGCCCGACGATCTCGATTTCCTCGAGCTGCAGATCCTCGACCGTGTCGCTGCAGATCGACACGAGCTGCGTGGCCTGCCCGACCTGCGTCGGCGTGAGCAGCACGCCTTCGGGGCCGCGCTGCAGCACGTTCAGCGTCACTTCGGCATCCTCCAGGTCGGCGACGACGGTGATCAGCTCGCCCGCCGCGCGATCGGCGGCCGCCAGCAGGATCTCGAGCGGGATCTTGCTCGGGTCCTGCAGGAATTCGACGAGCAGCCACGGCGTGGACACCGACAGCTCGCATGCGCGTGTGAGCGTCGCCTCGCCCGTCACTTCGATGAACACGCCGAGCTCGACGCCGTCCGGCACCGCGAAATCGACCGGCAGTCCATCCTTCACGAGGACGATCTGCACCTGCTCGAGCAGCGCGGCATCGGCCGGCTGCCGATCGACGACCGCGACCTTGCACGCGCTCGGCGGCAGCCGCCCGGCCTGCTCCGCATCCTTCACGACGAATGCGGACACGCCGACATGCAGCGCTTCCTCGGTGATCTCGTCCGCGAGCTCGCCGATGTTGCGCAGGTCAATCCAGGAAAGCTTCTTCAAGGCCAATCTCCTTCGAAGGGGATAAAGCAGGTTGAATGACAGGGTGAAACTAGCGACTGACGGCAACGGCCGAACGCGACGCGGCGGCCCGCATCCGGCAATCCACCCAGCCGGCGCCCGGCTCGTAGCCGGCCAGCCGGACGCCGGGCGCGACATCGGCGAGCCCGACGGCCGTGCCGCCGTCGGTCCGGAACCGCACCGCGCGGTCGCCGCGCAGCACGACACGCGTGCTCGTGCCGGATGCGCTGCGCGTGTGCAACGCGACGAGCGGCGCGGATTCGATCCGCACGCGGCCGACCACGATCGCGCGCGTGTCGCCCGCCGCACCGACCGTCAGGATCCGCTCGCCCGAACGCAGCAGCGAAAGCTGGCGCGCGCGGTCGCCGCCGCAGAACACGAACGATTCGGCCGAGCCCGCGTCGATGCCGAACACGAGCGGCCGGCCCGGCGGGTGCGCGGCGCCGGCCGCGACGACGAGCAGCATGCTGGTCGCGCTCGCGCCGGCCAGCACGCACTCTTCGCCGTCGAGCTGCGAACAGCCGTCGATCACCGCATGCAGCCCGATGCCGAGCGGCTCGACGCGCTGCACCTCGAATGCCTTCAGCTTCAGCGGCTCGCGCGAGCGCAGCTCGCCGCACGCGGCCAGCACGCCGCGCAACGCGGCCGCATCGCGCGGTGCGAACGCGATGTCGACCGGCGACTGCGCATGCTTGCGCGCGAGGTAAGCCGCGCCGTGCGGATCGGCGAGCGAGACGACGATGCGGCACGCGGCGTCGCGGACACCCTCGAGCAGGCGCTCGAGCGGCATCGTGGTCGCGAGCGCGTAGTCGAGCAGGACGAGCGCGTGCCGCGCGATCGCGGCGCGCGCGGCATCGAAATCGGCCGCGCCGTCGATCCTCACGCGAACGCCCGCGAGCGGCGCATGCGCGTCGTCGACCAGCGTCGCGACGCCCGCCGTCGAAACGGTCAATAGCGCCGCCGCGCCGGCCGCGCACGTATCGCGACCGGCCTCGGCCACCACGACGCGGCGCGCGCCGGCCCTCGCCGCGTCGGCCGCGACGGCGCCTGCCTGCGCGCCGAGCGCGCGCAGGTCGATCCACGGATAGCGATGCATGGAAACCCTCGATGGTCGAAAAAGACCGGGTACGACGGCCCGGCGCAGCGAATCAGGCGGCCAGGTGCGCGGCGCGGCGCTCGACGCCGTGCACCGCGTCCGACAGGCGGCGGATCAGCGGGGCGGCCTTCGGCGCGGCGAACACGTTGCGGCCGGCCGCGATGCCGAGCGCGCCCGCGTTCATCACCCGCGACGTGAACGCGACGAACTCGTCTTCGGGCAGTTTCGCGCCGCCCGCGACCAGCACCGGCAGCGACGAACCGGCGATGATGTCGGCCATGCTCGCGGCGTCGCCGCTGTACGGCAGCTTGACGATGTCGGCGCCGAGATCCGCCGCGACGTTCGCCGCATGGGCGATCAGTTCGGCCTGCGGACGATCGCCGAGGCCGGGGCCGCGCGGATAGATCATCGCGAGCAGCGGCAGCGACCAGCGCGCGCATTCGGTCGCGATGCGGCTCAGGTCGAGCAGCTGCTGGGATTCCGTTTTAGAGCCGAGATTCACGTGCACGCTGACCGCGTCCGCGCCGCTCGCCAGCGCGTCCTCGACGCTCGCGAACAGCGTCTTCGCGTTCGCGTCCTCCGCGTAGCGCGTGCAACCGTTCAGGTGCACGACGAGCGCGAGATCGCTCAGCACGTCGGGCGCCAGGAAGCGCGCGCGGCCCCGATGCACGACGATCGCGTCGCCGCCGTGCGCGGCGATGTCGCCAACCAGTTGCCGCAACTGCTGCGGATGGGCGATCGGCCCGTCCGCGAGCGAATGATCGAGCGGCACCATCAGACACTTGCCCGATGCGGCACGCACCACCCGCCGCATCCTGAGCGCCTTGCCAGAAACCGATAGAAGAGCGTTCATCCGTGATTCCTCGCCAGAAATGGAAAGGCCGGCCCGTTCGACTTCAGCCTGCCCCCGGGGTGCCCGTTTGCGGGCGGAACTGGAGCGACAACCGAGCAACGCTTGCAGCAAATCTTGCGACGTGTAAGACTTGCATAGACCCAATCATCCTATGATTGGATCATCCTTGCAAGTGCCTTGCGAGCGATCCTGTTTCCCGACCGGGGGACGCATTCGTCGCGGCATCGCTTCCCCTTTGCAGACAACGGCAGCACATCAACCTGTGAGGTGTCTATGAAGTTCGGCGTGTCCTTCCTGCCCGATACCGGCCCGGCCGACCGCCCGGCGGCCGACTATTACGCCCAGGCGCTGAAGCTCAGCGCGCTGTCCGAGCGGCTCGGCTACACGTACGTGAAGATGACCGAGCACTACCTGAAGCCGTACGGCGGCTACAGCCCGTCGCCGCTGATGTTCCTCGCGGCCGTGGCCGCGCAGACGAAGTCGATCCGCCTGATGACGGGCGGCATCCAGGCGTCGTTCCATCATCCGATCCAGCTCGCGGCCGAAGCCGCGCAGCTCGACGCGATCTCGAACGGGCGGCTCGAGCTGGGCTTCGCGCGCGCCTTCCTGCCTTACGAATTCGATGCGTTCGGCATCGATCTCGACTCGAGCAAGACGCGCTTCCAGCAGACGATCGACGCGACGGTGCGGCTCCTCGCCGAGGAATCGGCCAGCGAGGACACCCCGTTCTTCCGCTATCGCGACGCGCAATCGCTGCCGCGCCCGACGCAGCAGCCGCGGCCGCCGGTGTGGGTCGCGGCGCTGCTCACGCCGTCCAGCTTCGAGTGGATCGGCGAACGCGGCTTCAACCTGCTGATGGCCGCGCCGCCGCGCAAGGCCGCGCTCGCGAAGACACAGGAGATGGTGGCGCTCTATCGCGACACGTTCGAGCGCCATCACGGCCACACCGGCCGCAAGCCGCAGGTCGCGATCAGCATCCCGCTGATGATCGGCACGTCGGACGCGCATGCGCTGGCACTCGCGGAGCCGCGCCTGCGTCATCACTGGCGCAATTTCGCGGAAGCGGCGAAGTCGTGGGAGCAGGTGCAGTCGCCGGCCTACCAGGGCTACAACGAAGCGATGAAGAACAAGATGGGCGGCATGGACACGGCCGACCTCGACGCAACCGCCGTGCTCGGCACGCCCGACACCGTGCGCCAGCGCATTCGCGCGCTCGAGGCCGACCTCGGCCTCGACGCGATCCTGTGGCACATCGACTACGGCGCGCAGCCGTACGAACTGATGAGCAACAACCTGGAGGTGTTCGCCCGCGACGTGCTGCCGGGACTATGACGCCATGCCGATTCCTTCCGGATCCACCACGGGCTCGCCCATGACACCGTCCCTGTCACTCGACACGATCGTCGTCGGCGCCGGCATCGGCGGCCTCGCCGCCGCGCTCGCGCTGCGGCGCGCCGGCCATCGGGTCACCGTCCTCGAGCAGAGCCGGGCGTTTCGGGAAGTCGGCGCCGGGCTGCAGGTCGTGCCGAACGCGACGCGCGCGCTGCGTGCGCTCGGCGTGCTCGACCGGCAGCGGCTGGCCGCCGTCGCCCCGATCGCGACGATCCGCCGCCGCTGGCAGGACGGCAGCCTGCTCGGCGCCTTCCCGCTCGGCGACGATGTCGAAGCCGAGTTCAACGCGCCGTACTGGAACGCGCATCGCGCCGACCTGCATGCCGCGCTGCTCGACGCCGTGCGCGACCCGTACACGGCCGGCCCGCCGGTCGCCGTCCTCGGCGGCGTCGCGGTGCGCGGCCTCGACGCATACGGGCCGGGCGGCGCGACGCTCGTCGACGCGGCGGGCACGCGCTGGCGCGCGGATCTCGTCGTCGCGGCCGACGGCATTCATTCGACGCTGCGCCACGCGCTGCTCGGCGACGACGCGCCGCACTACAGCGGCGACGACGCGTATCGCGCGCTGATCGACGCCGATGCGATCGACCCGCGCTCGCCCGTGTTCGAGATCGTCAAGGAACCGCAGGTGACGATCTGGCTCGGGCCCGGCCGGCACGCGATCCATTACTGGGTGCGCGACCGCCGGCTGCTGAACCTCGTCGTGATCGTGCCGGGCGACGGCAGCACGCGCGAATCGTGGAGCAGCAAGGGCGACCGCGCGACGCTCGAGGCCGAGCTTGCCGGCTGGGATCCTCGCCTCGTCGGGCTGATCCGCTGCGCGTCGGACCTGAGCCGCTGGTCGCTGCACGACCGGCAGCCGCTCACGCGCTGGGTGTGGGACAGCGTGTGCCTGCTCGGCGACGCATGCCACCCGATGCTGCCGTACCAGTCGCAAGGCGCCGCGCAGGCGCTCGAGGACGCGGTCGTGCTCGGCCGGTGCGTGACCGGGCTCGCGTCGAAGGACGCGCTCGGCGCCGCGCTGGTCGAATACCAGCGCCTGCGGATCGACCGCAGCGCGCGGATCCAGCTTGCATCGGCCGGCAACGGCGGCGTGTTCCACCTGCCCGACGGCCCCGAGCAGCAGGCGCGCGACGCCGAGCTCAAGTCGCGCCGCGCCGACTTCAAGTCCTATCACTGGACCTGGGCCGACGCGTACCAGCTTTGACGCCCGCCCCGGTGCCGTGCGGCGCGACCCGCGCGGTACCGGGGCTCCTCGCGACAGGACCGCATCATGACGAACACCGTGGACATTGCGCAGCAACTGAAACAGGCGATGCGCGGCGTGGCCGCCACCGTCACGATCGTGACGACCGGCGGCGACGGCGCCGCCGCCGCACCGTGCGCGCTGACCGCCAGCTCGTTCACGTCGGTCGCGCTCGATCCGCCGACCGTGCTGGTGTGCATCAACCGGCGCGCGAGCATTCATGCGTCGATCACCGGCCGCCGGCGCTTCTGCGTGAACGCGCTGCGAAGCTGCCACGTGCCGCTCGCGCTCGCGTGCAGCACGACGGGCTCCGACGCGCGTTTCGCGCACGACGCATGGCGTACCGACGCGGCGACGGGCCTGCCCTACCTCGAGAACGCGCAGACGTCGTTCTTCTGCGACACGCTCGAACAGGTCGAGGTCGGCTCGCATTCGATTCTGGTCGGGCGGGTCACACGCGTCGCGATGTCCGCCGACGTGAACCCGCTGATGTACGTGAACGGCGCGTTCGCCGCCGTCCGCTCGCTGCCGTCCGATGCCGGCGGCGGGTAACGGGCACACGTTCCGTTGTTTCGAGTATTCGTTCGCGGGGTTCGCGCCCGGCTCGTTCGCTCAAGAAAACACGCGCCACCCCACCGATGCGTGCGTTACGCGTGATGCCGCACGCAATCGTTGCGTGCGCTGCAGTCACGCTGCGCGCGCACATCACGCACTACCATTGCGCCGCATGCACGCGATGAAACGGAGAAGCCGATGGTACCCGACCTGAACCTGCTGATTTCGCTCGATGCGCTGCTCGAAGAGGGCAGCGTCGTCGGCGCCGCACGCCGCATGAACCTCAGCCCGCCCGCGATGAGCCGCACGCTCGCGCGCATCCGCGAAACGGTCGGCGACCCGATCTTCGTGCAGGCCGGCCGCAAGATGGTGCCGACGCCGCGTGCGCTCGAACTGCGCGGCGTCGTCCGAGAAACCGTGGAGCGCGCATCGCAGTTGCTCGCGCCGTCCGCGGAAATCGATCTCGGCACGCTCGACAAGCAGTTCAACGTGCGCGCGAACGACGTCTTCGTCGGCCTGCACAGCAGCCGGCTGCTCGAGGAGATGGCGCGCGGGATGCCGCGCGCGATGCTGCGCTTCATGCCCGAGGAAGACGACATCGACGACGACGCACTGCGCAGCGGCCGCATCGACCTCTTCATCAGCGCGTCGCGCCGCCTGGGGCCGGAGATTCGCGTGCAGCCGCTGTTCACGACGACCTTCGTCGGCCTCGCGCGCCACGACCACCCGATCTTCGACGACGACATCACGCCCGAGCGCTTCGCGCGCTGGCCGCATATCGGCGTCTCGCGGCGCGGCAAGTCCGCGGGGCCGATCGACGACGCGCTCGCCGCGCGCGGGCTCGCGCGCCACGTGCTGCTCGTCGTGCCGACGCCGTATGCGGCGATCTTCGCGCTGCAGGCGTCGGACCTGATCCTGCCGCTGCCCGAGCATCTCGCGCGCGGCGCGGTGCGGGCCGGGCTCGGCGTGCGCACGTTCGAACTGCCCGTGCCGCTCGAAACCGTGCTGATCACGCAGGCGTGGCATCCGCGCTTCCAGAGCGACCCCGCGCACCAGTGGTTGCGGCGTGTCGTGCGCGGGCTGTGCACCGGCCAGCCGGCGCTGCGTGCGGCGCATGCATGACGGATGCGTTACACGCACTCGTCGAGTGCAAAGACGTCACTGTTCGGCATGCATGGCGCGACCGTAGACTGGCTTCGTCCTTTCTCATGGAGCGAGTGCAGTGCATGACGCAGCAGATCAGACGCGCGCCGTCGCGGCGCCGCCCCGCCGCCTGACTCGCGCGGCCGCGGCGCTGATCGCGCGCATCGACATCTTCACGCCGCGCGGCGCGTATGTCGCGCGCTCGGTCATCGCCGCCGCGCTCGCGCTCGGCGTCGCGTACCTGCTCGAACTGGAAACCCCGTATTCGGCCGCGTCGACGGTGCTGCTCGTGATCAATCCCGTCCAGGGCGCGGTGATCGGCAAGGGCGTGTGGCGCGTGGTCGGCACGATCGCGGGGATGGTCGTCGCGTTCGTGCTGATGGGCTGCTTCGCGCAGCAGCCGCTGCTGTTCATCCTCGGCTTCGCGTTCTGGCTCGGCGTCTGCGTCGCGGGCATGACGCTGCTGCGGCACTTCCGCGCGTCGGGCACCGTCGTGGCCGGCTACACGATCGGCCTCGCGACCTACGGCGCGATGCAGCATCCCGAGCTGACCTTCGAGCACGTGATCGGGCGCGGCTCGACGGTCGCGATCGGCGTGCTGTGCCTGAGCCTCGTGTCGATGCTGCTCGGCACGCGCGACGTGCACGCGAAGCTCGACGCGCTGGTGACGCGCATCACCGCCGACGTCGCGCGGGTCATCGCCGCGCAGCGCAACGGCCTCGCGGCGGCACCGGCCGACGACAAGCGCCACGCGCTGTTCGCCGGCATCTACGGCATCGACGATCTGCTCGCGCTCGGCAAGGCCGAATCGGAGGATCTCGCGCAACGCGCGGCCGCCGTGCGGCACGGGATGGCGGCGCTGTTCGGCGCGCTCGCGGGCGGCATGCCGCCGCTGCCGGCCGACAGCCCCGGCGCGCGCGCGGTCGCATCGCTGCAGCCGCGTCTCGCGGCCGCGTGGCAGGCCGCCGCCGACGCATTGGGCGACGGCCCCGGCGGCGCGACGCACGCGCGTGCGCTGCTCGGCGATGCGCGCGAACGCCTGCGCGACGCGCTCGACGGCATCGCGCTCGGCGATCCGCGCGACGATGCGGCGTTGCTGATCGCCGGCGAGCGGCTGATCGAGCAGATCGACGACTACCGCGCGGCGCTCGACGGGCTCGTCGAACTGCAGCGCCCGCGCCCGGGCTACCGGCCCGCGCGGGTGCGCTTTCACCGCGACACGGGCGCGGCCCTGCGCAACGGCGTGCGCGCCGCGTGCGCGATCGTGATCTCGGGCGCATTCTGGCTCGCGACCGGCTGGAACCAGGGCGACATGATGCTGCTCGTGGTCGCGCCGTACTGCGCGCTGCTCGCGACCGCCGGCAACCCGGCCGCCGGCGCGCAGGCGTTCATCAAGGGCACGGTGCTCGCCGTGCCGGCCGCGTTCGTGTGCGCGTTCGGCATCCTGCCGCGCATCGAAGGCTTTCCGCTGCTCGTCGTCGCGCTCGCGCTGTTCTGGATGCCCGGCATCTACGCGACGAGCGTGCCGAAGACCGCGCTCGCGGGGCTCGCCTATCTCGTCGCGTTCAACACGCTGACCGGCGCGACCAATCCGTTCCGTCCCGACGTCGCGCTGTTCCTGAACCAGTCGGTCGCGTGGGTGCTCGCCACGTTCCTCACGCTGCTCACGTTCCGGTTGATCCTGCCGGGCAACCTGGCCACCGACGCCACGCGGCTGCGCCGCACGATCCGCGACGACACGCTCGCGCTCGTGGCCGGCCGGCGCGTCACGGCGGCGGGCTGGCAGCAGCGCCAGCAGCACCGCATCGCGCAGCTCGGCGCGCTGCTCGCCGGCCAGCCGGCCGCGATGACGCAGGCGAGCATCGAGGCGCTCGCGGCGCTGCACGTCGGCAAGGAGCTGCTGCGGATCCGCCGCGGCGCCGCGCGCGACGACCTGCCCGACCCCGCGCGACGATGCGTGCGGGCGGGGCTCGCGGGCCTCGCGCGGCACGCGGCCGCCCCGCCGCGCGCGGCCCGGCATGCACGGCGCGCCGCGCACGCGCTGGCCGGCCTCGCCGCCGCGCAGCCGGGCAACACCGAACTGAAGTGGCTGATGGCCGCGTTCGCCGACGTCTACGTGCTGCTGCACACGTACGCCGCCTATTTCACCGCCGTTCCGGAGCGCGCCCGCGATGCTCAGTGAATTCCCGCTGGCCGGCATCTACCTGCCGCCCTTTTTCGTCTATGCGTGCGCGACCGTGCCGCTCTACCTGGCCGTGCGCGCGCTGCTCGCCCGGCTCGGCGTGCTGCGCCGCGTGTGGCATCCGGCGCTGTTCGAGTTCGCGATTTCGCTCGTGCTGGTCGCCACGCTGATCCTCTATTTCTAGCCTTCCGTCGGAACGTATCGCGTCATGTCGCTCAAACCCCTCACCCGCTCCCTGCTGACGCTCGCCACCGTGGCCGTGGCGATCGTGCTGGTCGCCGCGCTCTGGCATGCATACGTCCTCGCGCCGTGGACGCGCGACGCGCGTGTCAGCGCGCACGTCGTGCGGATCGCGCCCGAAGTGTCGGGCACCGTCGTCGAAGTCGCGGTGGTCGACAACCAGCGCGTCGCGAAAGGCGACGTGCTGTACCGGATCGATCCGCAGCGCTTCGCGCTGGCGGTGGAACAGGCCGAAGCACAGGTCGCCGCGACCGCCGAGTCGATGCGCCAGAAGCGCGACGAAGCGCAGCGGCGCACCGGCCTCGACGATCTCGTGCCACGGGAGGACATCCAGCGCTCGAGCCGCGCGGTGGCGATCGCGCAGGCCGAGCATCGCAAGGCGCTGGCCGCGCTCGACGTCGCGAAGCTCGACCTCGAACGCACGACGCTGCGCTCGCCGGTCGACGGTTACGTGACGCAGCTGCGCCTGCGTCATGGCGATTACGCGGTCGAGGGCAAGCCCGGCATCTCGGTGCTCGACGCGCACAGCTTCTGGATCACCGGCTATTTCGAGGAGACCAAGCTGCGCCGCGTCGCGACGGGTGCACCCGCGACGATCCGGCTGATGGGCTTCGATCCGCTGCTGAGCGGGCACGTGACGAGCATCGGCCGCGGCATCGCCGACGAAAACGGCACGCTCGACGAACTCGGCCTGCCGGCCGTCAACCCGACCTTCAGCTGGGTGCGGCTCGCGCAGCGCATTCCGGTGCGCATCGAGATCGACCGGGTGCCGGCCGGCGTGCTGCTGGCGGCCGGCATGACGTGCAGCGTCGAAGTCGGCGAACGCGGGCGCGAGCGCACGCCGCGCGGCCGGCTCGCGTCGTGGCTGCACGCGTGGATGTGACGGAGGCGACGATGCGATGCCCGTTCCCTCCGGTGCGCGCGACGTGCCGCGTGCGCGCCTTCGTCGTAGCCTGCGCGTGCGCGCTCGCCGCATGCACGACGGTCGGCCCCGATTACGTGGCGCCGCGGCCCGCGCACCCGCCCGGCTGGATCGCGCCGCGCGACACGGTGACGGCCGACCCCGCGCAATTGCAGGACTGGTGGCGCGCGTTCGGCGATGCGCAGCTCGATGCGCTGGTCGAGCAGGCGATCGCGCACAACCAGGATCTCGCGATCGCGCGCCAGCGCTTGCTGCAGGCGCGCGCCGAACGCGACCAGATCGCGAGCCGCCTCGGCCCGACCGTCACCGCGGGCGGGAACGCCGATGCGCTGCGCTCGTCGCGGGCACTCGAATGGCCGCCCGGGATCGGCCAGTCGCGCACCTACCGGCTCGGTTTCGATGCGTCGTGGGAACTCGACCTGTTCGGCGGCACGCGACGCGCGGTCGAATCCGCCGATGCGCAGGTCGACGCGCTCGACGACGATCGCCACGCGATCCTCGTGAGCCTGCTGGCCGAGCTTGCATCCGATTACGCGGAACTGCGCGCGACCCAGGAGCGGCTGCGGATCGCAACGGACAACGTCGCGAGCCTCGACGCCACGCGGCAGCTGACCGAGCGCTCGAACCGGCGCGGCCTCGGCACATCGTTCGCGGTCGCGCAGGCGCGTGCCGAACTGCAGCTCGCGCAGGCGGCGGTGCCGCCGCTGCAGCAGGACGTCGCGCGCCTCGCCCACGCGATCGGGGTGCTCGTCGGCGGTTTTCCGGAAACGCTGCGCGACACGCTGAGCGCGCCCGGCGCGACCCTGCCGGTCGCGCCCGCGCTGCCCGTCACGCTGCCGTCGGACGTGATCCGCGAGCGCCCGGACATTCGCGCCGCCGAACGGCGGCTGGCCGCCGCGACCGCGCAGATCGGCGTCGCGCGCGCCGAGCAGTTTCCGCATTTCGCGATTCCGCTGAGCCTCGGCACGACGGCGAGCCTCGTGCAGGACCTGTTCTCGGGCGCGAGCGTCGCATGGTCGGTCGCGCTCGACGGCACGCAGACGCTGTACGACGGCGGCCGCGCGAAAGCCGGCGTCGACGCCGCGCGCGCGGCCGCCGAGGCCGCCCGGCTCGCATACGAGCAGCGCATCCGCGGCGCGTTTCGCGATGTCGAGGACGCGCTGGTGGCGATCGGCGCCGCGCGCGACCAGCAAGCCATGCTCGCCGCGGCGGTCGACAGCAGCCAGGATGCGCAGTCGCGCGCGACGCGGCTGTATCGCAACGGCCTCGGCGAATACCTGTCGGTGCTCACGGCGCAGCGCGCGACGTACCGCGCCCGCGATGCGCTCGCACTCAGCCGGCTCGCCCAGGTGCAGGGCGCGATCGCGCTCTACAAGTCGCTCGGCGTCGGCTGGCGCGACGCGCCGCCGGTCGCGCAGGCCGGCGCGACGCAAGCGAGCGCGCATTGAATGCCCACGCAGGGCCACCCGACGCTCCGGCGTCGCTCATCCAACGGAGAACCCTCGATGTCCGCTCTCAATCCGAATGATTTCGCGCTGCACGACATCCAGCTGTTCCCGGTCTGCGTGTTTCGCCCCGAACACGCGACACCGGGCTACGCACCGCGCTGGGAAGGCGAGATCGACACGCTGATGCGCCACGGCGAGCCGTTCGTGATCGTCTACGTCGAGCTCGATAACGACGAGAGCCACGACGACCGCAAGCATCGCGCGGTCTGGCTCAAGCAGAACAAGGTCGAGCTGGGCGCCGTCTGCAAGGCGCTCGTCAGCGTCGAACCCGATCCCGACCGGCGCGCGGAAGCGGCCGCGCAGGGCGAGGTCGCCGTCAAGGCATTCGGGATTCCGCATCACGCGGTGGCGTCGTTCGGGCAGGCCGTCTCGCTTGCCGCCCGGCTCACGCGGCAGCATTCAGGCAACGACGCGCTGCAAACCGGACAACAGGCATGACGGGGCCGGCACGCCGGGCCACGTCGCATCCGCCACCGACACGGGGGCCGGCATGCGCTATCCCGCCCTGACGATCACCGGCTCGCACACGCTGGCGTCATGTCCGTCGCGGCTTCCCGATCCGGGCGAGATCCTGTTGTGGCGACTGCGCGGCGAATGGCAGCTCGTCACCAGCGAGCAAGGCCATCTCTGCCTGTCGAAGACGGAACTGCGGCGTGCCAGGATGCATCCGAACCGCACGCACGGCCGCCGCTTCGCGATCGGCCGGTCGGCGCTGCGCGCGATCCTGGGGACGCTGGCCGGCCGCGCCGCCGACGAGCTCACGCTGATCGAGCGCGAGGCCGACCATATCGCGATCGCGGGCTGCGACTCGCTGGACGGGCTCGACATCGTGGTCGGCCACGCGGGTATCTGGATCGTGATCGCGATCGCCCGTGGCCCGATCGGGCTGGGCATGGCGCAAGCCGGCACGCCCGCCGGTCCGGCATCGCGCGACCAGCTTCGGCTGGACAGCCTCTCGAACGCATGCGGAAGCGGACACGGCGCGACGCTCGCGTCGCTGGCGCCGTTTGCGGGGCCGTTCCGCGAGGTCGATACGCCGCATGCGGGCCGCTGGCGCCTGCTCGACATCCCGCTCCCCGGCCTGGCCTGCGCGGCAACCGTTGCCGCGCGCCAGATGGACAAGATCCATGCGGTAGGCTGGCGCGGCGAACGCAAGGACTGGCTGGCCGACCGCGATCGCCACCTGCGGGCGGCGGCGTCGAGCAGCGCGTCGGCCTGCGTCGCGGTCGAGACTGGATAAACCGGCGCAGCAATCCTCGCGGCGCATGCTTGCGCGACGGCTGCCATCGGCATCGATGATGGGATGCCGTTCATGGGAACGCGCGAAGGTTCCCGGTTATGGGAGCACGCGCTCCGGATGTAAAGCGCCCACACCGCCGCCGCATCGCCGTTCCGCGATTCTTTCGCTCCCTCCATCAAACCTCCATCTTTCCGCACAAAAAACTCCATCGGGCATACGCACACTGCGAACCGAAAATGCGGGCCATCGGGTGCCTGCGTCCCATGGAGTCCACATGAAGAATCAGAAACGAGCCTGCTACCGCGCCGTGTGTGCGCTGGTGGCGGCGATGCTGGCGGGCTGCGGGCCCTCCGAACAGCAGGCCGCCGCGCCGGCCATCCCGGTTGCGGCGATGACCGTGGCCGCCACGCCGCTCGACGTGACGGAAGACCTGCCTGGCCGCGTCGCGGCCGTGCGGATCGCCGAGATCCGCCCGCAGGTCAGCGGCATCGTCCAGCGCCGGTTGTTCGAACAGGGTACCGAAGTCCGCGCGGGCCAGCCGCTGTTCCAGATCAATCCGGCGCCGTTCAAGGCCGACATGGATACGGCAGCGGCGGCGCTGCAACGTGCGGAAGCCGCGCTCGCACGGGCCAAGGTGCAGACCACGCGACTGAAGCCGCTGGTCGAAGCCGACGCGATCAGCCGGCAGGTCTACGACGACTCGGTGTCGCAACGCGACCAGGCTGCCGCCGACGTCGCACAGGCCCGCGCGACGCTCGCGCGCCGCCAGCTCGACCTGAAATTCGCGACCGTCGAGGCACCGATCACGGGCCGCATCGACCAGGCCCTCGTGACCGAGGGTGCGCTCGTCGCGAGCAGCGACAGCCAGCCGATGGCACGCATCCAGCAGATCGACCAGGTTTATGTGGACGTCCGCCAGCCGGCCGCGTCGCTCGATTCGCTGCGCGGCGCGCTCGCCGGGCAGCCGGACACCACGGCAAACGGGCTGCCGGTTGACGTGCTGCGCGACGACGACTCGCGCTACGACGTGAAGGGCCGCATGCTGTTCTCGGGCGTCAACGTCGATCCGGGCACCGGCGACGTACTGCTGCGCGTGCTGGTCGACAACCCGAAGCGCCAGTTGCTGCCCGGCATGTATGTGCGTGCCCGCATTCCGCGCGCGCACTACGCGAACGCGGTGACGGTGCCGCAACAGGCCGTCGTGCGTGCCGGCGGCAAGCCGCAGGTGTGGGTGCTCGACGCGAAGGGCACCGCGCATCTGAAGGCCGTCGAAGTCGGCGAACTGACGAACCGCAGCTATCGCATCAAGTCGGGCCTGCAGGCCGGCCAGAAAGTCGTCGTCGAAGGGATGGAACGCCTGACCGACGGCGCACCGGTCGCCGCCACCGACTGGAAGTCGCCTGACGCCGCGACCACCGCGTCCGCGCACTGAGCCACGAGGAGCCTCCAGTCATGGCTGAATTCTTTATCCGCCGCCCGGTGTTCGCGTGGGTGATCGCGCTCTTCATCATCCTCGCGGGGCTGATCGCGATCCCGCAACTGCCGGTCGCGCGCTACCCGTCGGTCGCGCCGCCGTCCGTCACGATCACCGCCAACTACCCGGGCGCCACGCCGCAGACGATGAACGACGGCGTGCTGAGCCTCATCGAGCGCGAACTGTCCGGCGTCAAGAACCTGCTGTACTTCGAATCGTCGGCCGATACGTCCGGCCAGGCAGAGATCACCGTGACGTTCAAGCCGGGCACCGATCCGGCGCTGGCGCAGGTCGACGTACAGAACAAGATCAAGTCGGTCGAGCCACGTCTACCCGTGGCCGTGCGCCAGAACGGGCTGATCGTCCAATCCGCGTCGACCGGCTTCCTGATGATCGTCAGCCTGCGCTCCGACAACGGCCGCTTCGACCAGGGCGCGCTCTCCGATTACATGGCACGCAGTGTCTCCGAGGAACTGCGGCGAGTCGACGGCGTCGGCCGTGTACTGCAGTTCGGTTCGGAACGCGCGATGCGCATCTGGGTCGATCCGCAAAAGCTGATCAACTACGGCCTGTCGACGAGCGACCTGACGACCGCGATCGGCCAGCAGAACGTGCAGATCGCGCCGGGTAGCCTCGGTGCGCTGCCCGCACTGAAGGGCCAGCGCGTGACCATGCCGCTCACCGTACAGGGCCAGCTAACGACGCCGGAAGAGTTCGCGAAGGTCGTCCTGCGTGCGAACGCGAACGGCTCGAAGGTCGTGCTCGGCGACGTCGCGCGGGTCGAGCTCGGCTCGCAGAACTACATGTTCGTGAGCCGCGAGAACAACAAGCCGGCCTCCCTCGTGGGGGTGCAGCTCGCGCCGGGCGCCAACGCGGTGAAGACCGCGGATGCGATCCGCACGCGCATGGCCGAACTGAGCAAGTCGATGCCGTCGGGCATGACCTACTCGATCCCGCTCGACACGTCGCCGTTCGTCAAGATCTCGATCGAGAAGGTACTGCACACGCTGCTCGAAGCGATGGTGCTCGTGTTCCTCGTGATGTACCTGTTCCTGCAGAACGTTCGCTACACGCTGATCCCGGCCATCGTCGCGCCGGTCGCGATGCTCGGCACGTTCGCGGTGATGCTGCTGACCGGCTTCTCGATCAACGTGCTGACGATGTTCGGCATGGTGCTCGCGATCGGCATCATCGTCGACGATGCGATCGTCGTCGTCGAGAACGTCGAACGCCTGATGGCGGAGGAAGGCCTGTCGCCGAAGGACGCGACGTCGAAGGCGATGAAGGAGATCACCGGCGCGATCATCGGCGTCACGCTGGTCCTGACCGCGGTGTTCCTGCCGATGGCGATGGCAAGCGGCTCGGTCGGCGTGATCTACAAGCAGTTCACGATGTCGATGGCGGTGTCGATCCTGTTCTCGGCGCTGCTGGCGCTGACGCTCACGCCGGCCCTGTGCGCGACGATGCTCAAGCCGGTCGAGCCGGGCCACCACGAGAAGCGCGGCTTCTTCGGCTGGTTCAACCGCCGCTTCGATCGCCTGACGAAATGGTATGAAACCCGCGTCGGCCGCCTGGTCGGCCGCACGGGCCGCGTGATGCTGGTGTTCGTCGCGATTTCGGGCGCGCTGGTGCTCGGCTTCCGCGGCCTGCCGTCGTCGTTCCTGCCGGACGAGGACCAGGGCTACTTCATCACCAGCTTTCTGCTGCCCGCAGACGCTACCTCCGAGCGTACGCATGACGTGGTCAAGACGCTGGAGAAGCATCTTGCTGCGCGTCCGGCAATCCGGTCGAGCATTTCCGTGATCGGCTACGGCTTCTCGGGGCAGGGCCCGAACGCGGCGATCAACTGGTCCGTGATGAAGGACTGGAAGGACCGCGGCGACTCGTCGACCCTCGAGGAAGGCATGATGGCCCAGCAGGCGATGGCCGGCGTGACCGAAGGCACGGTGCTGAGCCTGCTGCCGCCGGCGATCGATGAACTCGGCAACAGCTCGGGCTTCTCGATGCGCCTGGAAGACCGCGCCAACCAGGGCACGGCGGCGCTCAAGGCGGCGGAAGCGAAGCTGCTCGAACTCGCCGCGCAAAGCAAGGTCGTGACCGGCGTGTATCCGGACAGCCTGCCGGCCGGCACGAGCATCCGGCTCGAGATCGACCGCGCGAAGGCGGAGGCGCTCGGCGTGTCGTTCACAACGCTCAGCGACACGCTGACGACCGCGATGGGTTCGACCTACGTGAATGACTTCCCGAACGCGGGCCGCATGCAGCAGGTGATCATCCAGGCCGACGCACCCGCGCGCATGCAGATCGACAACGTGATGAAGCTGTACGTGCGCAACGCGGCCGGCGGCATGGTGCCGCTGTCCGAAGTGGTTCGCCCGGTGTGGAGCGAAACGCCGCTGCAGATGGTGCGCTTCAAGGGCTATCCGTCCGCGCGTATCTCGGGCTCGGCCGCCCCCGGCCAGTCGAGCGGCGCCGCGATGGCCGAGATGGAGCGACTGGCCGCGCAACTGCCCCCGGGCTTCGCGGTCGAGTGGACCGGCCAGTCGCTCCAGGAACGCCAGTCGGCGTCGGAAGCGCCGATGCTGATGGTGCTGTCGATGATCGTCGTGTTCCTCGTGCTCGCCGCGCTGTACGAAAGCTGGTCGATCCCGCTGTCGGTGATGCTGGTGGTGCCGCTCGGCCTGATCGGCGCGATCGGCGCGGTCCTGCTGCGCGGCTTGCCGAACGACGTGTTCTTCAAGGTCGGGATGATCACCGTGATCGGCCTGTCCGCCAAGAACGCGATCCTGATCGTCGAGTTCGCGAAGCAGTTGCGCGAGGAAGGCATGGGGCTGATCGAGTCGGCCGTGCAGGCATCCAAGCTGCGGCTGCGCCCGATCCTGATGACCTCGCTCGCGTTCGGCCTCGGTGTCGTGCCGCTGATGATCGCGACCGGCGCCAGCGCCGAGACGCAGCACGCGATCGGTACCGGCGTGTTCGGCGGCATGGTGACCGCTACCGTGCTGGCCATTTTCTTCGTTCCGGTTTTCTACGTGTTCGTGATGAGCCTCCAGGAACGCCTCTCGGCATGGCGCGCATCCGGCAAGAAGCCCGCCACCGTGACCCACGAACATGAAGGTTGATGCCATGCGATCGCTCATTCTTACCGCGGCCGTTTCCGCCGCCCTCGCGCTGTCGGCATGCTCGATGGCCCCGAAGCTGGTCAAGCCCGCGATGCCGGTGCCGACCGCCTACACGACCGCTGCCGCGGCCGACCAGCACGCGAACGCGGCCGATCTCGGCTGGCGCACGATGTTCGGCGACCGCCGCCTGCAGCGCCTGATCGAGCTCGCGCTCGACAACAACCGCGACCTGCGCCTGGCCGCGCTGAACGTGCAGGCCGCCGAAGCGCAGTACGGCATCCAGCGTTCCGCGCGCCTGCCGTCGATCGGCGCCGGCGCGAGCTTCACGCGCCAGCGCACGCCGGCCGACTCGCAATCGAACCCGCCGATCTTCGAGACGACGCAGAACCAGTACGGCGTGAACGTCGGCGTCAGCGCGTTCGAGATCGACCTGTTCGGCCGCGTGAAGTCGCTGTCCGATGCGGCGTTCGCGCGCTACCTCGCGACCGACCACGGCCGCCGCGCGGTGCAGATCGCGCTCGTCGGCTCCGTGGCCAACGCGTATTTCGCCGAGCGTCTCGCACAGGAACAGCGCGCGTTGTCCGAGCGCACGCTGAACGACTGGCGCCAGTCGCTCGATCTCGCGCGCCGGCTCAAGCTCGCGGATCAGGCGAGCGGTGTCGACATCGCGCAGGCCGAAGGCCAGGTCGCGAGCGCCGGCGCCGATCTCGAAGCGCGCTCGCGCGCCGTCGAGCAGGCAGGCAACGCGCTGCGGCTGCTGGTCGGCACCGACCTGCCGAAGAACCTGCCCGACCCGCTGTCGCTGGAACGCCAGCCGGTGATGACGCAACTGCCGGCCGGCCTGCCGTCGGAATTGCTGTACCGCCGGCCGGACATCCAGCAGGCCGAGCAGAACCTCATCGCCGCCAACGCCGACATCGGCGCGGCGCGCGCGGCGTTCTTCCCGCGCCTGTCGTTGACGTCGTCGATCGGTTTCCTGAGCCCGGGGCTGGGCAGCCTGTTCGCCGGCGGCCAGAACGTGTGGAGCTTCGCACCGCAGGTCACGTTGCCGATCTTCCAGGGCGGCCGGCTGCGTTCCGAACTGAATCTCGCGGAAGTGCGCAAGTCCAGTGCGGTCGTCGAATACGAACGCGCGATCCAGACCGCGTTCCGCGAAGTGGCCGACGGCCTTGCCGGGCGCGAGACGTTCAGCCGCCAGATCGACGCGCAGGCCAGGGTCGTCAGGAGCGCCGAGCGCCGTACCGATCTCGTGAACCTGCGCTATCGGGCCGGCATCGAGGACCGGCTGGAACTGCTCGACTCGCAGCGCCAGCTGTATGCCGCGCGCCAGGCGCTGCTGGACCTGCGCAACGCCGAACTGGGCAACGCGGTCGCGCTCTACAAGGCGCTCGGTGGCGGCCTGGTCGACACCGATGTGCCTCCCGCCAACAACGTGGCGAACAACTGAGCAACGCGTCGTCGCCGATCCGTTCGCGACGACCGAACGCACGGTGAAGTCCGGCGGCGCACGTGCCGCGCCGCCGGCCCGCCTGCAGGTCACGTTCACTTTCAGTGATACCGATGAACCCTCTGATACTCATTGCCGAAGACGATCCGGAGATCGCCGACATACTCGACGCCTACCTGGCTCACGACGGCTTTCGCACCTATCGCGTCGGTCACGGCCAGGCCGTGCTCGACGTGCAGCGCGTGCTGAAACCCGACCTGATCCTGCTCGACGTAAAGATGCCGAACAAGGACGGCTGGGAAGTCCTGGTCGAACTGCGACGCCGCGGCGACACGCCGATCGTCATCATCACGGCGCTCGACCGCGAAATCGATCGCTTGCAGGGCCTGCGCTTCGGCGCGGACGACTACATCACGAAGCCGTTCAACCCGGCCGAGGTGGTCGCGCGCATCCGGGCGATCCTGCGCCGTCTGGAAACCGCCGCCGCGGGACGCTTCATCAAGGTCGGCAACCTCGAAATCGATACGCAAAGCTATCTGACCACGGTCCGCACGGACAGCGGGGAAACCAGCATCGCGCTGACGCTGACCGAATTCCGGCTGCTCGCCCACCTGGCCGGCTCGCCGAACCGCGTGTTCACGCGCAGCGAACTGATCGACGCGTGCCTCGCCGACGTCGATGCGCTGGAACGCACCGTCGACAGCCATATCAGTCGGTTGCGCAAGAAGCTCGAATGCGCGGGCGCGTCCGGGATGCCGGAGGTGATGCGCGGCGTCGGCTACCGGCTGCGCAGCAGCCAGTGAGCACGCATCATCGATCGAGGCTGCGTGTCGCGCGAATCGTCGGGCTCCTGACGGTTGCTGTCGTGCTGACGGTCGCGACCGGCTGGTTCGTCGTCTACGGCCTGATCCTCGTCGTTTCGTCTCCCGCGAACGACCACCCGATCGCCGTCGTGATCCGCGAGACGCCGGACTATCTGGTGCTCGCGGCGCTGCTGCTCGCGGGACTGGTTCGGGCGCTCGTCGATCTCGCCGGACTGGTGCGAGGCACCCGAACCTCGCGGTAACGGTGCTCGACCGGTCTGGTCGGGCCGTCGATCGCTTGCCGGATGCGTTCACGCATCCGTCATGAATCGCCTTTCACGACGGATTGACTCACGTCACTTTCCTCCGGATTCCGGGCTTGCACCCGCTCCATGCAGCGCATATACATTGGATTGCGCTCGGACGCTTCACCCGATTCGCACCGTCGCATCGATTCGGCATCCGTATCATTCCGCCGTATCGTTTCATGAAGCGAGCCTCACGATTCCCGTATCACGTTGTTCGACGCATTATCCCGCGCGGCGCTTTGATTTCCGAAACGATCCGCGGCGGATATTGAAGGCGACGCCATACCGCGATCCCCGCGAAACCGATGCGCACGCAAGCATCGGTTTCGCAACTGCCTGTGCATCACGATTCACGGATTCCGTGTACGACCTCGCCGATCGACCTGATGTTCCTTTTTAAAACAATCGCGATCAATGCAATAAAAACTGAAAAGGATCGGACCATGTTCCATCGAAACCAGCTCGGATGTGCATGCTGCAGCCCGCATTTGCTCGCAGGCGCTCTCGGCCAGAGCGAGAGCGAATGGCAGGACCTGCTCAAGGAATTGAGCCAGCTCGAAGCGCCCGGCGCGCCCGAGGCCGTCATCTTTCACGGCGGGCTGATCTACCCGGACCCGGAGGATTGCAACACGCGTGTCGAAGCGCTCGGTATCGCCGAACACAAGGTCATCGCCACGGGTACGCTCGACGAGGTGCGCCGGCGCATGCGCGACAGCTATCCCCAGGCGCGCGAGCAGACGCTCGAACCGGGCCATGCGTTACTGCCCGGCTTGATCGAACCACACGCGCATCTGCTGCCCAGCGCCGTGTTCCTCACTCAGCCGTGGCACGACCTGTCCCCGTTCGTCGAACAGAAACTGAATCCGGCCTACAGTGCCAAGACCATCGCGGACAAGCTCAAGGCATTGGCCGACGATGCGCAGCCCAATGGAAAAAATGGCGAAAAGTGGGTGTGCGGCAGCGGCGTCGACCCGTCGCTGATGCTCGAGTGGGTGGATATCGACCGCGAATGGCTGGACAAGATCAGCACGGACACATGCCTGTTCCTGATCAATGCCTCCGGGCATCTCGGCTATGCGAACGGCGCCGCGTTGAAGGCCGCCGGCCTCGAGGCCAGTTTCCCCAAGGGCGTGCTGACCGAATCGCAGGTCACGCTGATGACGAACACCGTCCCGCGCCCGACGCCGATCGCGTTGCTGTCCGCCTTGCGGAAGGTGATGTCGAATGCGAACGAGCGCGGCATCACCACCTTGTTCGACGCCGGCGTGGGGATGGGGCTGGGGTTCTATGAAGTGGTCCTGTTGCAGGCGCTGGCGAGCACGCCGTGGATGACGGTGCGCATGGGTGGCGCCCTGTTCGGCAACAATGACCTCTGGCCGCTGTGGCTCAACCAGTTCAAGCCGCAACTGGACAGCGCGCCCGAATCGCTGTTCACCATCCGCGCGATGAAGCTGATCGCCGATGGTTCCAACCAGGGCCTGACCGGCCTGCAAAGCGCGCCGTACAAGTGCTGCGCCGAGCACAGTGTGCCCGGCGTCGGGCCGAACGGCCTGTTCAATTTCACGCCGATCGATTCGCTCGCGCAGATCATGCAGCAGGTCGATGCGGCGGGCTGGCCGATCCTGGTCCATGCGAACGGCGACGAGGGGATCGCCAACGTGCTGGCCGCCTACCAGTTGGTGCTGAGCCAGGTTCCCGAGCCCGCTTCGCCCGCTCCCGCGCCGGTTGCGCAAGCGGAACCGTTGCGCCACCGGCTCGAACATGCGTCGCTGCTCGACGACGACGATCTGCGCACCATGAAGCGGCTGGGCATCTCGCCCAGTTTCCTGATCGGCCACGTGGGCTACTGGGGGCGCGCGTTCCGGAACACCATTCTCGGCGAAGACCGCGCGCAGAAGCTCGATCGATGCAAGTCGGCACTGCGCGAGGGCCTGCGCGTCAGCCTGCACAGCGATCACTTCGTCTCGCCGCTGGGGCCGTTGCGCTATATGGACCAGGCAATGTGGCGGGCGATGGAAGCCGACCCGGAGCTCGCGGTACTCAACGCGGCCGAATGCCTGAGCGCGCCCGAGGCGCTGCGCGCGGTGACCATCGACGCGGCGTGGCAATGCCACCTCGACGGTCAGGTCGGTTCGCTGAAGGAGGGAAAACAGGCCGACCTCGTGATTCTGCAGCGCGATCCGCTGCAGGTCCAATCCGGCACCCCCTATCAACTGCGCGAGATCGTCGTGCAGGAGACATGGGTCAGCGGGCGCAAGGTTCACGACGCCACCCGGCGCGCGGAACGCCAGTAGGCGGTCACGTGATGTGCGCGGCCCGATGCGAAGCGGCACGAGCATCACTCTCACCCGAACCAGGAGAAACACGATGACCTTCAGGATTCTCAGTTGCGACGGCGGCGGCATTCGCGGGTTGATCACCGCCCTGCTCATCCAGGACCTCGACAAGCGAAGCGGGATCATCGCGAAAGCGGACGGCTTCGCCGGCACGTCCACGGGCGGCCTGATCGCCCTGGGGCTCGCGCGTGGCGCGCCCATTGCGGAGATCGTCGACATCTACCGCACGCAGGGCGCGGCGATCTTCAAGAAAAACGGCGCGTGGCTGGAACAGCAGCAAGCGCTCGAGCAGGGCGCCGTGCTGGCCGGGCCCGGCCTGCGCGCGTGCGAGTATGTCAACACCGGGGTTCAGCAGATCGCGAACAAGCTGCTCGGTACTGCCAGGCTGACCGACGTGTCCCGCTTCGTCGCGATCAACTCGGCGCGCCTGTGGGAGCCGTCCACGAAAAGCTGGACGCCCTGCACGTTCTCCAACGGCGCCAGGAACCCGTACCGGGACATCCGCCTGTCCGATGCCGCGCTTGCGACGTCGGCCGCGCCGGCCTATTTCCCGCCGTACGAAATCGCCGGCCTCGGCTACTTCGCCGACGGCGGCGTGTTCGCGAACAACCCGTCGGTGGCCGCCATTGCCGAAGCGCTGGGCAACGGGCTCGTGGGCAGCCTGAACGACGTGCGCCTGCTGTCGCTCGGCACCGGAACGAGCCCGCAGGGCATTCCGCCCGATGCGGTCGGCAATCCGTTGAACTGGGGCGTTTCGACGTGGCTGTGGCCGTTCGCGAGCGGGAACGTTCCGGCCGCGGCGTTGCTCGGGCTGACGATGGACACCACGGCGGCGATCGCCGCGATCCAGGTCGAGCAGATCCTGGGCAGTGGCTATCAGCGCGGCAATTTCCTGCTCGGACAACCGATCGGCCTGGACGAGTGGAAGAAAGTGCCGGAGATGGAGCAGGAAACCCGCGCATACATGAATTCCGCCGCGTGGCGGCGCGTGTGCGAATGGGTGGAGACCCACTGGCGCTGATCGCGCGTCGATTACCGGCCGTCGCCTGCAACCTGCGACGGCCGGCATCGCTGCTGCCCGGGCGGCCCGGGCGGCCCGACGCGCGCATGACCGCATCCCGCGCCAGCGTCAGCCGAGTGCGGCCGGACCCGGCGACCGCAAGCGCGTGCACCGGGAGCCGGTCATGCGCAACCGGCCGCGCTGAAACCACACGCTACGCGCGCCGCCGGTAAGTGCCCGGCGTGCTCCCCGTCCAGTGCCGGAACGCGCGATGGAACGCGCTCGGATCGTCGAAGCCGATGTCGGCGCCGATCGCCGCGATCGTGTCGGGCGTGTCGGTCAGCCGCTGGATCGCGATGTCGCGCCGCAGTTCGTCCTTGAGCACCTGGAACGTCGTCCCTTCGGCGGCCAGGTGGCGGCTCAACGTACGCACCGAGCAATGCAGGTGCTCGGCCGCCTGGTCGATCACCGGCAGGTCGGGCAACGCGGCCGACAGGTACTGCCGCACGCGATGGCACACGAGCTGTTCGCTGAACGATTCGAAGATCCAGTCGCCGGGTGCGCGCGCGAGGAACTTGCGCAGATTGCGCTTGCTCTGCCGGATCGGCGCGTCGAGATAGTCCGCGCTGAAGCGCATCAGCGTGCGCTCGCAGTCGAACGCCACGGAGCCGGTAAAGAAATACAGATGGTCGACCGCATGGCGCGGCCGCGGGCACGCGAACTCGATCTGCAGCAGCGGGATCTTCTGCCCGATCAGCCAGGAGCACACGCCATGCACGAGCTTGAGCATCAGTTCCTGGCCGAGCGCGCCGATCGGGCCGATCGCGTCGTTCGGGCGCAGCAGCACCTGCGCGACGAGGCCGTCGCGCTTCGATTCGACGAAGAAATCGTCGAGCAGGATATGGAAGAATTGCCCGAAACGATGCTGCGCCGTTTCGAGGTTGCGCGCGTCGAGCAGGCTCAGGCACAGGTATTTCAGCGTGCCGCCGCGCAGCGGGCGCGAGAAGATGCCGGGCATCTCGTCGTCGAGGTCGATCGCGAGCGTGCGGTACAGCGTCGAGAACTGCTCCTCCGTCACGCGCGCATGCGGTTCGCCGAGCAGCTCGATCGGGATGCCGGCCCCGCGCAGGTAGCGCTCGACCACGTCGCGCTGCACGCCCGCGCTCGCGAGGAAGCCGTTGACGAGCGAGATCGGCACCGTCGCGCTCGGCGAAGGCAGCGCCCGCCCGGGCCCGGGCTGGGCGGAAAGTGCATCTGAACCGGTCATCGCGTCCCCGTCGGTCGAACCGCTCGCATTGTACTTGAGCGGCCCGCGCGGGGCCTTCCGGGCCCGGGGCGCGCCGGGCCTTGCGCGGCGCGCCGACGCCATCAGTCGGTGCGGCTGAGTTCCCGGCGCAGGATCTTGCCGACGGTCGACTTCGGCAGGCGGTCGACGAAGCGGATCAGCTTCGGCACCTTGTAGGCCGCGAGGCTCGCGCGGCAATGCGCGACGAGTTGTTCCTCCGAGACGTACGCATCCTGCGCCAGCACGACGAACAGCTTGACGGCCTCGCCCGTGCGCGCGTCCGGCACGCCGATGCACGCGCATTCGGCAACGCCCGGCATCGCGGTCGCGACGGCTTCCACCTCGTTCGGGTACACGTTGAAGCCCGACACGATGATCATGTCCTTCTTGCGGTCGACGATCCGCAGGAAACCGGCTTCGTCGAACACGCCGACGTCACCCGTGCGGAAATAGCCGTCGGTCGTGAACGCGGCCGCATTCGCGTCCGGTTTCTGCCAGTAGCCGCTCATCACCTGCGGCCCCTTCACGCAGATTTCGCCGGCTTCGCCGATCGCGACTTCGCGATCCTGGTCGTCGAGCAGCTTCACGTCGGTCGACGGCAGCGGCAGGCCCGTGGTGCCCGTGAACGTGTCGATCGACTGCGGGTTGAACGACACGACCGGCGACGTTTCCGACAGCCCGTAACCCTCGCGGATGAAGTTGCCCGTCACCGCCTTCCAGCGCGACGAGATCACGTCGATCACGGCCGCGCCGCCGCCGGCCGACAGCTTCAGCCGCGACCAGTCGACTTCCGTCAGGCGCGGATGGCCGGCGAGCCCCGCATACAGCGTGTTCACGCCGACGAACACCGTCGGCCGCGCGGCCTTCAGCACGTCGATGAAGCCGTCCATGTCGCGCGGGTTCGCGACCAGCCAGTTCTGCGCGCCGATCGCGAAGTAGGACAGGAAGTTCACCGTCAGCGCGAAGATGTGATACATCGGGATCGCCGTGACGACGACCTCCTCGCCCGGCTCGCGCGCGGCCGGCACGATCGCGCCGAACTGCGCGATGTTCGCGACGAGGTTGCGGTGCGACAGCGCGGCCCCCTTCGACAGGCCGGTCGTGCCGCCCGTGTACTGCAGCAGCAGCAGGTCCGCGCCGCCGAGCGGCACCGGCTCGAACGCGAGCGACTCGCCGGCGGCGATGGCGTCCGCGAGCGGGATCGAACCGGGCGGCAGCGCGTCGCATGCACCGGCCGGCGCATCGACGACGCCGAGATCGCCGCGCCCGACGCTCAGCACGGTGCGCACGCGCGTGCCGCCGACCACCTCGGCGAACGTGCCCATCGACCCGCCGCACACCAGGGCGACTTCGACGCCCGCGTCGTTGAGCTGATGCTCGAGCTCGCGCGCCGTGTAGAGCGGGTTCACGTTGACCTGGATCGCGCCGATCTTCGCGACCGCGACGAACGCGACCGGAAACGCGAGCACGTTGGGCAGCATCACGGCCACGCGATCGCCCTTGCGCACGCCCACGACCTGCTGCAGATAAGCGGCCAGCGCCGTCGACAGGCGGTCGACGTCGGCATAGCTGAGCGTGCGGCCGTACGAATGGAACGCCGGACGATCGGCGAAACGGTGCATCGCGTCGTCCAGCAGCGCGCTTACGGAAGGATGGCGATCGGGATCGATCTCGGCGGGGATCGAGCCATACGACCCGGTCCAGTGTCTGTTCGTCATGTCTCACTCCACGGGGGACGGCGCGCCGGCCGCGCGCCGTTCGCGCGACGGCCTGCACGCCAGAAGCGCGGGCCGTCGCCTGACCGGCGACTATCGCCCGCGCGGCGCGCTTTGAAAATGATCCGGGCGGCCGAAAAGATGATCGAAACGGACACGCGGGCGGGCGCGCTTGTCCAGACAACTTCGCCGGCCGGCGCGGGAAACCGCTTATTCCCCGGCACGAATTGCAAAGCAGCAAGCGGCATGGCACGGCCGGGCGCCCTTCTTCATAATCGACGCCTGTCATTCCGCTGTCGAAACCATGCAGCCGCTTTCCCTGGCCCCCGCCGACACCTTCTCGTCCGTCCGCTTCCTGCTGACCGACATGGACGAGACCCTGACCCATCACGGCCGCCTGTCCGCCCGCACCTACACGGCGCTCGAACGCCTGCAGGCGGGCGGCATCCGCGTGATCCCGGTGACGGCCGCGCCGGCGGGCTGGTGCGACCAGATGGCGCGCATGTGGCCGGTCGACGGCGTGATCGCGGAGAACGGCGGCCTTTTCATCCGGCGCGACCCTGACGGGCACGGCGTCGAACGCCGTTACTGGCATGCGGACGATGCGCTCGCCGGCGCGCGCGACGCACTCCGGCGCATCGCGCGGCAGGTCGAGGCGGCCGTCCCCGCCGCCCGCCCCGCGGACGACCAGGATTTCAGGCTGACGTCGCTCGCGTACGCCCGCACCGGCGGCGACCAGGACGACCGGGTTCGCGACGCGCTGGTCGAGGCCGGCGCGGACGCGACCATCAACAACCTGTGGATCATCGGCTGGGTCGGCGGGTACGACAAGCTGTCGATGTCGCTGCGCGTGCTGTCGGACACGTTCGGCGTCGATGCGGGCGCCGGCGCGGCGCGCGATTGTGTCGCCTATTCCGGCGATTCCACCAACGATGCGCCGATGTTCGGCTACTTCACGCACACGGCCGGCATGAGCACGGTGGTCGAGTATCTGCGGCAGTTGCCCGCGTTGCCGCGCTGGATCACGCAGGGGCCGGGCGGCAGCGGGTTCGTGGAGTTCGCCGACGCGATCCTGCGCACGCGTGCGGACGAGCGGGGCTGACCGCGCTCGCGCATCGACTGTCGCGTGATCGTCAGGGTGAACCCTGTGGCGCATGGGACCGATCCCGAGCAGAATTGCGTGCCGTAAACGATATCGATTCGGACGCAGGATGTTCCCATGCCGCGCAGTGTGCCCTTGAACCCGACGACCGCCCGCGCAGCCCGCCTGCCGGACCTCGAGCCAGCCCACGCGTTGCGCCAGCAGCGCTTCACGCCGGCCAAGCTGGCCGTGATGCTCGACGTGGCCGCGCAAGCCGGCATCGACCCGGTCGCGGTGCTCGACGGTACCGGCCTCACGCCGGCCGCCGTCGCGGACCCGTTCACGCTCACGTCGCCACTGCAGTTCCTCACGGCCGCGCGCAATGCCATCGGCCGCTATGACGGCTCCGATCTCGGCGTGCGCGTCGGCCACCGGCTGCACGTGTCGAGCTACGGGATGTACGGCTACGCGATGCTGTGCTCGGAATCGCTCGCGCACGCGTTCGAATCGGCCGTCAAATATCACCGGCTCGCGAACGGCATGCTCGCGATCCGCTGGGTCGAACAGGGCGATACCGCGTCGTGGCTGTTTCCCGACCGGCACGAAGTCGCGCTGCCCGATCTCGACGAGCCGCTGTACCGTTTCCTGATCGACATGCAGTTCGCGCTGCACGTGACGATCATCAAGGACGTGATGGGTGCGTGGTGCGTGCCGGCGCGCGCGCAGTTCGCGCAGCCGCAGCCGGCGCACGCGGCGCTGCTGGGCGACGCGCTCGAATGCCCGATCGCGTTCGACCAGCCGCATCATGTGCTCAGCTATCCGGCCGCGTGGCTCGCGCGCGCGCCGCAGCTCGCGAATCCGATTACCGCCGCGCAGGTGTCGTCGCACTGCGCGAGACTGCTCGACGAATTGCGCAGCCAGGCCGGCGTCACGCGGCGCGTGTACCAGGAACTCACCCGCACGCCGGGACAATTCCCCGATATCGACGCGATCGCGGCGATCCTGTGCATCACGTCGCGCACGCTGCGCCGCAAGCTCGAAGCCGAAGGCACCTCGTACAGCGAACTGCTGGCGAGCGTGCGCAAGGCGCTCGCGATCGACTATCTCAGCACGACCACGCTCAGTACCGAGGACATCGCATCGACGCTCGGCTTCAGCGATGCGGTGGGTTTCCGCCACGCGTTCAAGCGCTGGACCGGCATGACGCCGAGCGACGTGCGGCGCAACAAGCGCGGCGGCTGAGCGCGAGCGGTGACCGCGCTCAGCGCCCGTCGCCGGTCGCGGGCGCGGCCACCGCCAGCGCGAACTCGAACACCGCCCCCCGCCCGGGCCGGTCGACCAGCCGGATACTGCTGCCGTTGAGCGCCAGCATCCGGTGCACGATCAGCAGCCCGAGCCCGCCGCTCGTCACCGCGCCGCCGCTCATCGGCCGCTGCGGCCGCTGGAACAACCCTTCGCGCCGCGCCGCCGGAATCCCTTCCCCGGTATCGGCCACGGTCACGAGCACGCGGTCGCCGCGCGGCTCCAGCGCGACCTCGACCTCGCCATGCGAAGGCGTATGCCGCAGCGCGTTGTCGAGCAGGTTGGTCAGCACGCGCTCGATCATCCCGAGATCGGCCGACACGACCGGTACCCGCGCCGGAATCCGCGCATGCAGCGCGACGCCGCGCGCCTGCGCGGTCAGCTCGAACTTCTGGAACACGTCCTGCACGAGATCGACGAGCGAGAACGGCTCGCGCTCGGCCTGCACGCCGCCCGATTCGAGGCGTGCCAGCTCGAACAGCGCCTGCGCGAGCCGCCCGACCTTCGCGCTCTGCGCGAGCGCGATCGACAGGTAGCGACGCCGTTCGGTGTCGGCGAGCGTGTCGGCCTTCAGCGACAGCGTCTCCAGGTAGCCGTGCAGCGACGTGAGCGGCGTGCGCAGGTCGTGCGAGATGTTCGTGATCAGCTCGCGCCGCTGCTGGTCCTGGTGCGTCAGCGCGCGCCACTGGTCGCCGATCCGGTCGGCCATCTGCGCGAACGCGGATTCGAGCACGACGATGTCGTCGCCGCGCCGGCCCGGCCGCGAGCGCGGCACCGGCGGCTGCGTGTCGGGCGTGCCGTTCGCGTCGAAGCGGCGCATCGCGTCCGTGAGCCGGCGCAGCGGGCGCGTGATGAAGCTGAACGCGGTGAGGCCCGCGAGCAGGCCGAGCAGCGCGACGAGCGCCATCGACCACAGCGTGGTTCGCAGCACGTTGCCGGCGTCCACGCGCGCGGCCAGCCGGTCGTGCGCCTCGCCGAGCAGCACCACGTAGATGTAGCCCGACGGCGGCTGCCCCGCGCGCTGCAGCGGCGCGGCGCTGAAGACCTTGCGTGCGTCGGGGCTGCGCGGGTCGTCGCCGAGGATCGGCAGCGGCTCGCCCGCGATGAAGCGCTGCACGGGGGCGAGATCGACACGGTCGCGCTTCACGTGGCCGGGCGGCGCATCGTCGCCCTTGATGCGCCCCGCATTGTCGAGCAGATAGACCTCGACGCTCGGGTTCACGCCCATCAGCTGGCCGAACAGCGTGCGCACGGCGTCCGGGCGCAGCCCGTTCGCGTCCATCAGCGGCGCGCTGTGGGTCACGCTGTTGACGATATTGGCGGCGAGGTCACGCGACAGCCCCTGCACGACTTCCTGTTCGCGCATGTCGTTCGCGCGGATCTGCAGCCACGCCGATGCGCCCGAGCACGCGAGCAGCAGCACCGAGAACACGAGCGACAGCCGCTGGGTGAGGGTGAGCTTCATCATCCGTCCCGCTGGCCCGGTGCGGCGAGCTTGTAGCCGCGGCCCCACACGGTGAGGATCCGCACGGGCTCCGCCGGATCGGCCTCGATCTTCGCGCGCAGCCGGTTGATGTGGGTGTTGACCGTGTGTTCGTAGCCTTCGTGCTGGTAACCCCACACGGCATTGAGCAGGTCCATCCGCGAGAACACCTTGCCCGGGTGCCGCGCGAAGAAATACAGCAGGTCGAATTCGCGCGGCGTGAGGTCGATGCGCGCGCCGTCCACGCTCGCTTCGCGCGCGATCGGGTCGATCGCCAGCCCCGCGACGTCGAGCGTACCCGCATCGATCCGCGAATCGCGCGCGAGCGCATCGACGCGGCGCAGCAGCGCCTTCACACGCGCGACGAGTTCGAGCACCGAGAACGGCTTGGCCAGATAGTCGTCGGCGCCGAGCTCGAGGCCGAGGATCCGGTGCACCTCGCTCGAGCGCGCGCTCGTGATGATGATCGGCGTGTAGCGCGTCATCGCCCGCGCGCGCCGGCAGATTTCCAGGCCGTCGACGCCCGGCAGCATCAGGTCGAGGATCAGCGCATCCCAGCCGCCCTGCTCGAGCAGGCGCAGCCCTTCGGCGCCGTCCGCGCTGTGCACGACCTCGTAGCGCTCGTCGCGCAGGTGCAGGCTGAGCACGTCGGCGATGTCGGCGTCGTCTTCGACGATCAGGATGCGTTTCGGTTGGTCCATGGCGGCGGATGGCGGCACGTCGGTGCCGGGGTCGGGTATCGGTTCGGGCCGGCCCCGGGCCCGGGCCGGCTGGCCGGGTTCCCCGGGGAGCGAATCGCGGCAATGCGCCGCGCTGCCGCCATTGTGCAAAATTTTGCGGGAGGGAGGGATCACATTTCGTTTATCTTTGCATCGTGTCCGCCCCGTGAGCCAATGCCGGCATGGCTCTCCAATCCGGCCCCATGAAACGGAACCTGCGCCGCCCCGTCCGGACGCAAACTGGACACTCGGGCGCGGATCTGTCGAGCGATGGAGGCGCGCCCCGGATTGCCGATCCGATTCCGCGCTGCACGCTGTGTGAATGTGAATGGCGCCTCCGACACTCAGTGCCGCCGACCGGCACGCGCGGCGCACGGCACACGCGGAGGGGAGCCGGCAGCAAACGCCTAACCCGGACGGCTACGCGTTTGACGCGTACTCCCGGTTGCGACCGCTGACTCATTCAGCAACACCTTCGCCGCCTCCCACGCCCGCGCGGCGGGCACGACCGGCAAGCGCGAAACGTCGGCCGCCTCATCTCCCGCCCATCAACCGCCACTCACACGGCGAGCTCGAAAAACGATCGCGCAACGACCTGACCGTTGACGATCAGCTCCACCTCATGCCGGCCCGCATAATGCCGGCGCGTCGTGAAATCGCGCATCGGACGACTATGCTGCAGCGTGACGCGCTGCCCGGGTTCGAGCGTCAGCCCCTTCAGCTTGAACACCTTCGGCGACGCGTCGCCATTCTGCTTCACATACGCGATACGGTAATCGACGACGAGCCGCTGAGCGGTCTCGGCCGTCGATTGCAGCTCGCACGCGAGCGTAATCGACTCGCCGAGCACCACCTGCGCGGGCGTCACGGCGAACGGGCCGATTTCCAGACGCGGCGCGCTGTCGGCACCCAGGATCGCGAGCGCTCGCGCATTGCCCTGCTTCACGAGGGTGCGGAGCGCATGACGGACGATCCATCGCGTATGCGGATGGTCGCCGCCCCATCGTTCGGCCCGATCGAGCACCCACGCCGGATGCGTCTTCGCCACGTCGTTCAGGTGATTCGCGACCGAGCGGCGCACATAGGCGCTCGGGTCCGAGCGAAGGTTGTCGAGAATCCGCGCGGCCAGCGACGGGTCGGCCTCGATGTCGCGGAGCCGGAACGACCAGGGCAGACGCGGGCGGCTTCCCTCGCTGGCCAGCCGGCGCACGGCATCGTCCGCATCGTGCGACCAGGCTTCCATCGTTGCGAGTGCACGCGCCAGGTCGATGCGCAGGAATTCGCGCACCGCGAATTCCGACGTGCCGAACGGCGTGAAGTATTTCAGCGCGTCCATCGAACGGTCGAACGCGTGACGACCGTACTGCCCGACGTAATCCGGCGCGATCAGCGATACGAAACCCCGGCCCAGTCGAGGCGCGGCCTCCTGCAACAACGCCAGCACGGCATCGTACCCGCCCGGCAGCGGCCGTGCGCCCGTGTCGATCGCGAGACTGGCGCGCCTGACGCGCTCCATCAACGTCAAGCCGTCGAGGCCTTCGAGCGCCGTCGCCAGAAATGCCGACCGGTCGAAGGCAGGCTCGATCGAATGCAGCGCGTCGGACAGTGCGTGGAATTGCCGCTTCCCCAGTGACTCCTTCAACGGGACGGGAACTTGAGTGGTTGTCATGACGTGGAGATCCGACGCGCGTCGCGGATCATCGGGTGCGAAAACGCACAGTATCGCCGAAGCCCCTGCCAGATTCTGTCAGCAGACTTTACCTGTCCGGCTTGCGCCGATCCGCGTGCAGCCGGCATGCGCGAATCGCGAATCGCGAGCGGGTGCGCGGTATTCATTCATGCGTCGGTTCTCGCCGCGGCTCAGCGGATGGATCGTCGCCGAAAAGCCGGTTTCGCAACTGACCGCCGGTGAAGGCGATCGCGATCAGCGACAGATAACCGGCGACAAGGAGATGCCGCCAGCTGTCGAGCGCGGCGCGATGCGCGACCAGCGCCGCATCGGGCGCCGGTACGGCAAGACTTTCCGGCACGATCGCTCGCGTCATCTGCACGAAGCCCGCCGCCGACAGCACGGGCAGCAGGACGAGCAAGGCCAGGAGCACGAACCTTGCGCGACGAAAAAACGCACGCCGGCGCAGATGAAACCACAACCCGAGACTGCCGTGCACCCACCCCGGTGCAAGCAGCGCGATCTGCAGCCCCTGCGTGCCGCTCGTGAGAAGCGACACGATGACCCGCTCGTAGTTGGGTTCGAAGCCGTAGAACGAGGTCGCTACGCGGGTCCCGACAACATGGCGGATCAACAGCATGGGCAGGCTGAGTCCCGCCCAGAGACGCAGCCATTCGGCGGGCGGCAGCGACCAGTGCCGGCGGCCGTAAATGGTGCGAATCGCCAGCGCGAAATGCAGGCCGGCCGCGCCGTACAGCACGATCGTTCCGGGCAAGCTTTGCCAGAGCCCGATCGCCAGGTGCAGCCCGCGCTCGGCGATATCGATCGACCAGATGCCGAGCGCGTGATTGACCATGTGAATCGAAATATAGAGCCACAGCAGGATGCCGGACCCGAGCTGCAGCCTCCGCGCGGTCTTGCGCATCAGGTCATGCGCCGACACCGGTCGGCCGTCGTCGGGGTCATGCGTATGCGGTGCGTGACGCAAGGCACGGTTGCTCTGTGGCGGGCGCATGCCGGCGCCCTCCCGCAACCACGACGAACGCTGCGCCCCGCTCACGTTCGAGGCGCCCTCGCGATCGTGCTGCGCCCGGCCCGGCGTGTCCCGGGCCTGCCTCTCCCTGTCGTGCATTGGCGCCTCCTCTCGATGCCTCCAGTGCGTGATCGACATACCGGGAAACCAGCCCGTTTATTCCCGCGATGAGCGACATGCCGCGGAAATGCGTCACGCGGCTTCGGGAATAGGTACCGTGCTCGCCGGGTATACCGTGTGTGAGCGCACGATGGAACGACGACAGCTGAACGTCGGCACCCACCACGTCAGAGAGAGAAACGAGCCGGGTCAAGGAGACCATCATGTCCAACGTTCTGTCCCACTGGATTCTGATCGGCTGCGACGCATACGACGAGTACGTGTTTGTGCCGTGGCTCGATAAATCCGTGTATCTGCGCACGGTCACGCTGCGTCGCGTCTGTCTGCTGTGACGGCAGATGCGCATTTTCGAGCGGAATTCTTCCTGCGCCATGACGTCCGTTCCGAAGCCGCCAGGCACTCGCTGCCGTGCTTTGCAACTCTCCGTCGACACACTTCGTCACGCGATTGGCGAATGGCAAAACCGCTTGATTTCAGTGTAATATCCGCTGCAGAAGACCATTCGTATTAATAATCCAAATAATGAAAACAGTCCGCCGGATTCAACCTGGCGACTGAAACGGGGAAAGCTTGAACTCGCCATTCAATACCGGAACATCCGGATTCGTCGGGCCGTATGTGCCATACGTGCCGATCCACGTCGGCCGGATCTCTTCTTCTCCATGCCGCCACTTCCCGCGCGGCCGTCCCGAATTCGACTGATATCCCGCGCCGAGCGGCCTATTCCGCGTCGCGTGCCTTCGTAGCACACGGCCGACACGCCGCCATCCCGCGATTCGGAGATACGTGCGCTTGCTCGCACGGTGCCTTCACGTCGATCGATCAAAAGAAGAGGATTACTGAATCATGACTGCGTGTACCCACTGCGGCACCGTTCTGCCCGTCGGGCTCAAGTTCTGCAAGCAATGCGGAACACCGGTGGCGGCCACTCGGAACGAAGCGGCCGGCGCACCCTGCCGGAGCTGCCATGCCGTTCTGACGCCAGGCCAGCGTTTCTGCAACAAGTGCGGAACGCCCGTCGCATCCGCGAATGACAATGGCGCAATCGAAATAGACGTGCCTGCTCCACCGGCCGAGCCCGCACCGCAACCCGCATACGCAGCCGCGGAATCGGCTCACGCGCCTGCGCACGACATCGGCGTCGAATCACCGGCGGCGAACACCGCCCCGAACGATATCGCGCACGTCGCGAACATCGCCGATGCGGAATCGGGTCGCGCGAGCGCACCGCTGCCATCGCATGATGCCGCGGCAACCGTTACGCCCAACTCAGCGGCGGATCATCGCGGCGACACGGTCGCTGCGTCGCATGTCTCACCCGTCGTCACCGATGGGCAGTCCGGGCCTGCGGGCGCATCGGCAAGCACCGAAGCGGCGCTCGCAGACGACGAAACGATCGCCGTCGAAACGGTCGCCGAACCTCGCGACGTACCCGACACCGATACCGCGCCGGCGCCGGATACCGAACCCATGCGTCCGGTATCCGGCGTGGTGTCCCGGCCGATCGCACAGCCCGCGACGACGAACGACGACACGTCGGCAAAACTCAAGATCATTGCGGCGGGCGTCGCGGTCGCCGTCGCCTGCGCGGGCGGCGCATTCTGGTGGCACGGCCGCCAGGCGAGCGCCCCCGCAACGCCCGAGCCGGTCGCCGCGTCCACGGTGCCGGCCGTCCCGGCCAACGCCGCGTCGGACATCACCGGAGCGGGTACCGTCGTCGCCAGCGCGGTCGTTGCGACGACGCCGACCGACACACCGGCGTCCGCGCCGATCGATACGGCCACCGGCGCCGCAGTCACGGCCTCGCCCGCGTCGGGCCCGGCCGTCGTCACGAATGTCGCGACGGCTTCGGTGCCCGCGACGCCGCCCGCGTCGAACACGCCGACAGCATCGGCGAACGCGCAGCAGACGTCGCCGTTCGCGAAACTGCAGGACGACGCACCCGCACCCGCCGCCATTGCGGAAGCATCGCGCAACAAGCCGCGCCCTGCACCGCCCGTGCGCCCGTCCACGGCGGCCAACCCCGCATCGCCCGCCGTCGACGGCCTGCTGAAACGCGCGCAGGGCGACCTGTCGCGCGGCCAGTACGACAAGGCCATCGCGACAGCGGAAAGCGTCCTTGCGATCGAGCCCGGTAACCGTCCGGCGAAGACGCTCATCGGCAAGGCGAAGGCGCGGCAGATGGATGCACTGCGCAACAACAGCACACTTGAATGAAGCGCCGGAGAAGACCGACATGACAATCCAGAAAACCCTCGCCGCGGCCTGCGCGGTCACCTTGCTCGCCAGCGGCTGCGCCACCCAGAACGGCGCCGGCGGGATCTCGTCCGAATCCGTGCTGCGCTGTACCGCGCTCGGCGCCGGTGGCGCCCTGGTCGGCGCGCTGATCGGCGGCACCAAGGGCGCAATCGGCGGCGCGGTGGCCGGGCTCGCCGCGTGCGCCGTGATCGAAGTGGCGACACGACAAACGAAGACGGCAGCCGAAGTCGATCGCAATTACCGCGCAAGCAACCGCAACAACCTGCCGCCCTACGCGAAGATCGACGCGTACAACACGGTCGTGACGCCGCGCTCCGCCGTCAAGGCCGGCGAGCCGATCAGGCTGGCCTCGCAGATTCGTGCGGTGTCCGGCACGAACGAGCCCGTCCAGGAGGTCAAGGAAGTCGTGACTGTGTATGCACCGTCGGGCGAACAGTTCAAGCGCGGCGAGAAGGTCGTCAACGCGACGCCGGGCAGCGGCGAATTCGACAACAGCTTCACGCTGAAACTGCCGTCGGGCGCACCGCAAGGCACGTATACGCTGAAAAGCCAGGTCTACCTGAACGGCAAGCCGGGCTCGGTCCGGCAGTCGAGCATCCAGCTCGCGCAGGTCGACGGCGTCACCGTCGTCGCGCTGCTCGACGCCCCCGCCGCACACTGACCCGCCCGCACCTGCAAGGAGATTCAACGATGTCAACGCTCGATCACGCCCCCGTGTCGGGGAAGTTCGGACTACTGCGCGCCGCCGAGGCCGTCACGAACTGGCGCGCACTCGCGATGTGTGCTTTCGCGCTCGTCGCCAGCATGCTGATGGGCATGCTCACGATCCAGGTACTCGGTCACAGCCCCGTGCTCGGCCTGCTGTTCGTCATCGCGACCTGCGCGATCTCGCTGATCGGTTATTCCGCGGTCGGCATCGTGCTGATGCGCGATGCCCAGGGCGAGCCGGTCGGATTCGTCGACGCGCTGCTGCAGGCGACGTTCACCGTCCACCGCCTGATCGGGGTCGGCGTGCTGCTCGCCGTCGGCTGGGTGCTGTTCCTGCTCGCGCTGCTGATCGTGTTCCTGGTCTGCAAGATCCCGGGCCTCGGCCCGCTGCTCTATGCGATCGCGTATCCGCTCGCGGCGATCGTCGCGGGCGCGATCTTCGCCGGCATGTGGTACGTCGGTTATCCGCTGGCCGCGCCCGCCATCTGGCAAGGCAACTCGACGTTGCAGACCGCCGCGCGCCTGCTGCAGATCGGCCGCCGCCAGCTGCTCGGCGTGATCGTCAGGATGTTCGGGCTGCTGCTGCTCGTCGGCGTCCTGTCCGCGGTCGTACTCGGCATTCTCGGCACGGGCGCCGCGATCGCCTCGTCGATCTCGGCGGCAACCGGCACCAGCCCGCTGGGCGGCCTGATGAGCACGCTCGGCGGCCTGGGCGGCTTCGGCCGCCATGCCGGTGCGTACGGCCTCGGCGCGGATGCAGCGGAAGGCGGGCTCGGCGGTCTGGGCGGATTCGACTACCGCAGCATGGCCTATCTGGGCGCGTACGGCTTCGGCAACGGCCTGCTGGTCGCGATCGGCCTCGTGATCCCGTTCCTGACGTTCGTCAACGGCACGTGCCTCATCTATCTGCAGACGGTCAGCGGTGTCGATTTCTCCGCGACCGAAGAGAAACTGAGCCAGCACGTCGCGGACGCGAAACGCCACGCCGAACAGGCACGCGAGCGCGCCGCCGATCACCTCGCGAAAGCACGCGCGTCACACGCCGCCGGTGCGGCCGGAGCGGCTTCGCTGCCGGCGTCGGATACGGCATCGCCCGCCACGGACGAAGCCACGGCGTGTGCGCAGTGTCACAAGCCGATGGCCGCCGACGACCTGTTCTGCGGCGAATGCGGCGCACGCCGTCACGCGTGACGGCTGCATGATCGCGCCGGCGCCTGCTGTCGATCGGCAGGCGCCGGCCGGTTCAGCCGCGCGAGCCTCCCCGGCTCGTCCACGCCGTCACCACGCGGCAAACACGTCCTGCGCGATCCCGAAGCCCGTGCTCATCCCGGCGCCGCTCGTCACGACGACGACACGCGTGCCGTCGTCCGGCGCTTCGATCACGCAATCGACATCGGGCGCCGACGGATAGCTGCCGGTCCAGCGCTCGACCACATCCAGTTCCGTTACATCGAGCGTCTCGTGCAGCAGGCTCAGGATCTGCGCATCGATCTCCTGCGTTGCGAACGGCAGCGGTGCGGCGCCGTATTCATGCGAATCGCCCACCACGAGACTGCCGTCGGCGCTCTGCACCACGATCAGGTGGATGCCGTACCCGACGCACACGGGCTCCTCCGCGTTCAGGCGCGCACGCAACGCGCCGGCGGCGGGCAGCGCCGCGAAACCCGCGTAACGCAGCAGGCTCAGGTCGCTCATCACCGCGGCGCGCAGCGCCAGCGGGCGGCGCGGCCGCACGCGCAGCATCTGCAACTGGCACAGGCGGACCTCGTGCCGCGCGAACCAGTCGCCGTACAGGTGACGGCTGTCCGCGTTGCCGCAGACGATCACGCGCTCCGCGTGCAGCACGCCGCGCGACGTCCGTACCGTCGGCGTGCGCACCTCGTGCACCATCTCGCCGTAGCGGAACCGCACGCCGAAGCGTTCGGCCAGCCATGACGCCAGCAACCCGATCGCGGTACGCGGCTCGATGCGCAGTTCATGCGGGCTGTGCAGGACGCCATGCGCGCCGTCCAGCCGCAGCTCCGGCGCCACGGCCGCCGCTTCGCCGGGCGTCATGACCCGGCAGCCGTCGGCCATGCCGGTCTCCATGAACGCATCGATCAGGTGCATCGCCTCGGGGCGACGCGCAATCAGGTGCAGGCCCTGGTGAAGCACATCGATACCGGCTTGCGGCGCCACGTCCGCCCAGACCTCGCGGCTCGCCCGCGCACGCCGCCAGCTGTGCCCCGCGTGCTGCCCGGTGACCGTGACGAAACCGAAATTGCGGATCGACGCGCCCACGCATGCGGCATCGCGTTCGATCACGCAGACGCGCAGCCCCTCGAGCGCCGCCGTATAGGCATGGGCGAGGCCGACGATGCCCGCGCCGACGACGATCACGTCGTAAGCATCCGCCGCTGCGTTGGCGTTCACGATGGGACGCTCCTTCTGTCGAGATGTCATGCACCGCCCGTTCGGAGCGTGCGTGTCGGTTGCCGTGCGCCGCGTCCCTCGGGTCGATCCCCGGGACTGGTGCGCGATTTCGCACTATCGCGACGCGAGATGACATCCGCGTGAAAAGCCACAAAACGGCATGTTTTGGCAAATTTTGCCATTGCACGACGCCGTGGAGAATCGCATCGATCCGTTGGTGCGCGGCATTCCGGTGTCGTCGAAACGCATCGCACGCGCGTAGTTCGCCGTCGGCACCACGGTGACCGCCACGCCGATATGCAGACACGCATTGAAACGCCGCGCGAGCTCGCCGAGCGTCATGCCGGACTGCAGCGGCAACGGGTTATAACCGGTGAATGTCGCCGGCCAGCACGAGATCGCGCGGCGCGGGTTGCAAGGCCGCGATGCGGGCCGCGCAGTCGCGCCGCTTGGCGGCCTTGACCGACGGCCCCGGCATCAGGAAACGGTATTCACGCCCCATCCCGGTCTCGGTCACGCACACGTTCTCGCGCGTCTCGCCGGCAATCCGCAGGCGGACAGACGGCACGTGTTCGGCTTCGAGCCGCAGCGTCCGCACGTCGCACGTCGGCCCGCTCGCCGGACACCCCTCCGTTCATGCGTCGTTGCGCGTCCATTGCGCGCGCAGCATGTCCTCGCCATCGCGATAGTGGATCGCGAGATCGCCGTGATGCGCATGCAGCAACGCTTCCGCCAGCCGTCGCACCATGTGCACGCCCGTCGTGCGGACGACGAGCGTATCGGCGGATTTCTCGATTTCCATGATGCGTTCGAGCGCATGCTCGCTCGTCTCCAGAATGGCCTGGCGCTCGAGCAGGTCGAGAATCGTCGCCCGGTGCGCGCACAGGTACGCGCCGTGCAGCACCAGTTCGCCCGCCGGCAGGTTTTCCCGCATGCGCTTGCAGGCCGGGCATTCGAGCTGGCGCCGGTCGAGCGGCGTCGCGTACCACGTCCAGCGGCCCGCGTCGCAGACGGCGCCGCAGCCTTCGCAGATCCTGTCGCCCTTCGGCCGCTTCGGATCGCGGTAACTGTCCTTCGTATGCGGCTGCATGCGCCTGTCGTGGCGCAGAGGGTGTCGGCCGGGGCCGGAATTCGAACGGTTCATGACTGCTTCTCCTCGCTGTAGACGGCACTGGCGAGCCGTCAGCCGACGGTGAGCCGGTCGACGACCTCCCGGACGCCTCTCACTGACCCGGCCGCACCGCACGCGGCGCGCCTTTCGGCGAGCGACGCGACCTTGCCCGTCAACGTGACGATGCCGTCGGCCGCGTCGATCGCAATGCCCGCGGATTCGCGCCGCGCGCGACGCGCAAGCGCTTCGGCGATCCGCGTGCCGACGTCCGGCACCGTGTGGTCCGTTCGCACCCGGATCCGGTTCGCGACGCCGACGACGCCGATCATCCGGCTGACCATCTTTTCCGCCGCACGGCTCTGGTATGCATGATCGACTTCACCGTCGAGCGTCACGCAACCGTGATCGACCTCGACGCGAATCTTGTGATCGCGCAGCGCCTCCTGCCAGCCGAGCGCGAAGGTGATCGCGATCGCCAGTTCCTGGTCCGCGCACGCGTTCTCCGGCGGCGCGACGTTCAGTTCGAGCACGAGCGCGCGTGCATCCTCGACATGCAGCGCCGTTTTCTGCGCCTCGAGTTTCTGGGCCCAGCTGTCGACCGTGCCGCGCAACGTCACGATCCGGTCGTGTACGTCGACGTCGATCCGCCGTGCATCGACCGCCGGATTCCAGAACAGCGCCTGCTCGACATCCTGCTTGAGTACTGCGTCGGACTTCATTGCCGTCTCCTGTCGGGCCGCGCCGGTCGCGACCTTCGCGATCGGCGATGGGGCCGCACCGGGTTCAGCATCGCGCAAGGCGCCGCCGGCGGTTTGACGAGGATCAATCAACGCCGTGCTTGCGGCAGCCGCCGTCGCGCACACTCGATCCCGATTTTTCCGTTGACGCAGATCAACTGCGCGACGGGGTGCGACGCGATCATGACCCCGGTGCCGCGACGTCTGTGGCGGCCCGCACGCTTCGTATCGTTGCGACCGCCGCTCCCCGGGAGACCGTCATGAACCGCAGGCAATACCGCATCTCGCTGGCGACGCTCAGCGTATTCGTCGCGCTCGCATCGCTGGCCGGCATCATTCACGGCATGCTGTTCGACGAGCGGGTTTTCAGATACTCGATCGTCACGCTGATCCTGAGCATCCTCTCGTTCGCCATCCTGCTGAACCTCGCCCCCGGCGACCGGCCGTGACGCGCGCGACCGCGTCGGGCCCGGCGCAACCCGCCGGCCCAGCGCCATGTTCCGGCATGCCTGTCAACCGAAGCACCGCTCGAAACGCATTCCCGCCGAAGTGATGCAGATCAAGGGTGGGAGCGTCAATCGTCGGATATAAGTGAACCCGAAGCGGCGACGCCACGAGGCGGCGCCACCCCGCGTTTCCGTATTCGCCGAGGCTTTCCATGCGCGCCACCGCGCTTCCCGTCGTGTTCCGCATTGCAGCTTCCCGGTACGGGCGTTTCGTTGCGCTCGCAACGAGTATCGGCCTGCTGTCCGGATGCCTGTCGCTCGCCCCGCCGGACCAGCGTCCCGCCGCGCCGATCCCCGCCGCCTTTCCGGATCCATCGGCCGGCGCCACGCCCGTGGCCGCGCCGGTGCCCGCATGGCAGGACTACTTCGTCGATGCGCGCCTGCGGGTGCTGATCGCGCAGGCGCTGGCCAACAATCGCGACCTGCGCGCGGCCGTCGCGCGCGTCGAACAGGCCCGTGCCGCCTACGGCATCCGCAGTGCGGACCAGTGGCCGACGATCGGCGCCGGCGCGGCCTATGCGCGGTTTCGCGCACCGGGCGGGCTCCTCTCGCCCACCCCGTTCATCGGCCAGGCCTACGAGGTCCGGCTGGCCGAGACACAATGGGAACTCGATTTCTGGGGCCGCGTGCGCAACCTGAAGGAAGCGGCGCTGCAGCGCTATCTCGCGAGCGATGCGGCCCGGCGTGCCGCGACGCTGAGCGTGATCACGTCGGTCGCCAACACGTACCTGACGCTGTGCGAATACGACGAGCGCATCGCACTGACCCGTGCGACGATCGACACGCGCCGCGAGTCGCTGCGGATTTTCCGGCTTCGCCATGCGGCGGGCGCGATCTCGCGCCTCGACCTGACGCAGGCCGAGATCCTGCTGCAGCAAGCGGAATCCCTCGGCGCCCAGTTGCAACAGGCGCGCGCATCGGCGGCCGATGCACTGGCCCTGCTGGTCGGTGCGCCGCCCGATCTGGCCGGCACGCCGCTCGCGCTCGACGATGCCGCCGTCGCGCCGTCGCTCGCCCCCGGCCTGCCCTCGTCGCTGCTCGCGCAGCGGCCGGACGTGATCGCGGCCGAACACGAGCTGCAGGCGTCCCGCGCGAACATCGGCGCGGCGCGCGCCGCGTTCTTTCCGCGCATCGCGCTGACGAGCTCGATCGGCTCGGGCAGCAGCGCGCTGCATGAGTTGCTGACGTCCAGCACCGGCGTCTGGTCGGTGATCCCGAACGTGACGCTGCCGCTGATCGACGGCGGCCGCAACCGCTCGAATCTCGCGCTCGCGCACGCGCAGCGCGACGAAGCGCTCGCGCGGTACGAGCGGACGATCCAGAGCGCGTTTCGCGACGTGTCCGATGCGCTTGCGTCCCGCTACTGGCTGGCCGACGAGGTGCGTATCGAGCGCGCCACGCTGGATTCGCAGGCCGAACGGGCCCGCCTCGCGAAGCTGCGCTACGACAGCGGCGCGACCCGCTTCCTCGAGGTGCTCGACGCGCAGCGGGACCTGATGAACGCGGAGCAGCAATGGGTGATGACGCGTCGCGCGCTGTTGTCGAGCCGCGTCGCGCTGTACGGCGCGCTCGGCGGCGCCACGCAAGACGGCGGCGCGGCCGCCGCGCGACCGACCAACGAATCGACGAATCCGGATTCCACACGATGAAAACCCTCAAGCGCCCTCTTCTGATGGGGGCAGGCGTCGCCGTGCTCGCGATCGGCATCACGTATTTCGGATGGACGCGCTGGCGTGACGGGCAGGCCGATGCCGGCCTCGTGAGCGGCAACGGCCGCATCGAGGCGACCGAGATCGACGTCGCGACCAAGCTGCCGGGGCGCGTCACCGCGATGCTCGTCGACGAAGGCGACTTCGTGAAGGCCGGGCAGCCGCTCGCGCGCATGGACGTGGTCGTCCTGCAGGCACAGCTCGACGAGGCGCGCGCCCGGGAGGAGCAGGCCGTGAACACGGCGGCGAGCATCGACGCGCAGGTCGCGCAGCGGCGCAGCGACAAGGCGGCGGCCGAGGCCGTCGTCGTCCAGCGGGAAAGCGAACTGGATGCGGCGACGCGGCGGCTCGCGCGCTCCGAAACGCTGTCGCGCGACGGCGCGTCGTCGATGCAGGAACTCGACGACGATCGCGCGCGCGCCGGCAGCCTGCGGGCGACCGTGAATGCCGCGCGCGCGCAGGTGCAGGCTGCCCAGGCCGCGATCGACGCGACCCGGGCCCAGCTGGTCGCCGCGCACTCGGCGGTGACGGCCGCGCAGGCGACCGTCGCACGCGTGCAGGCCGACATCTCGGACAGCGACCTGACCTCGCCGCGCGACGGGCGCGTGCAGTATCGCGTGGCTGAATCCGGCGAGGTGCTGCCGGCCGGCGGCAAGGTGCTCAACGTGGTCGACCTGTCGGACGTCTACATGACGTTCTTCCTGCCCGAGACGGTCGTCGGCCGCGTGCCGCTCGGCGCCGACGTGCGGATCGTGCTCGATGCCGCGCCGGAATACGTGATTCCGGCCCGCGTGTCGTACGTGTCGAGCACCGCGCAGTTCACGCCGAAGACGGTCGAGACGGCCACCGAGCGACAGAAGCTGATGTTCCGGGTGAAGGCGCGCATCGACCGCGACCTGCTGCAGCGCCACCTGAAGCTCGTCAAGACCGGGCTGCCGGGTGTCGCGTGGCTGAAGGTCGATCCGAATGCCGCGTGGCCGGCTCGCCTCGCCATCCGGGTGCCGCAATGAAATCGGCGCTCCCGGCCGATACCGGTGCCGGCGCGACCGAAACGCCGCCGGCACCCGCGCCGGTCGCGCGGCTGTCCGGCGTCTCGCTGCGCTACGGCGACAAGGCCGCGCTCGACGACGTGACGCTCGACATCCCGGCCGGCCGCATGGTCGGCCTGATCGGCCCGGACGGGGTCGGCAAGTCGAGCCTGCTCGCGCTCGTGTCCGGCGCACGCGCGATCCAGCAGGGGCGCGTCTGGGCCCTCGGCGGCGACCTGTCGTCGCGCCGTCATCGCGCGCGCGTGTGCCGGCGCATCGCGTACATGCCGCAGGGCCTGGGCCGGAACCTCTACGCGACGCTGTCCGTCGAGGAAAACCTGCAGTTCTTCGCGCGGCTGTTCGGCCACGATGCGGCGGAGCGGCGCCGCCGGATCGACGCGCTCACGCGCAGCACCGGCCTTCACCCGTTCCTGGATCGCCCCGCCGGCAAGCTGTCCGGCGGCATGAAGCAGAAGCTCGGCCTGTGCTGCGCGCTGATCCACGATCCTGACCTGTTGATCCTCGACGAACCGACGACCGGCGTCGATCCGCTGTCGCGCGCCCAGTTCTGGGAACTGATCGCACGCATCCGGGCCGCCCGCCCGGCGATGAGCGTGCTGGTGGCGACCGCGTACATGGACGAAGCCCGGCGCTTCGACCGGCTGATCGCGATGGACGCCGGGCGGGTGCTGGCGACCGGCAGCCCCGACGAGCTGCTGGCCCGCACCGGGTGCGACACGCTCGAAGGCGCATTCGTCGCGTTGCTCCCGGACGCGCAGCGGCGCGGGCACGAGCCGATCCGGATCGCGCCGTTTCAGCCCGAACCCGCCGCCGGCTACGCGATCGAGGCCGACGGGCTGACGATGCGGTTCGGCGATTTCGTCGCGGTCGATCACGTGAGCCTGCAAATCCGCCGCGGCGAGATCTTCGGCTTCCTCGGCTCCAACGGCTGCGGCAAGTCGACGACGATGAAGATGCTCACGGGCCTGTTGCCAGCCTCCGAAGGCACGGCGACGCTGTTCGGCCAGCCGGTCGCGGCCGACGACATCGACACGCGCCGGCGGGTCGGCTACATGTCGCAGGGGTTTTCGCTGTATGGCGAGCTGACCGTCCGGCAGAACCTCGTGCTGCATGCGCGCCTGTTCGGCGTGCCGGAGGCGGACGTGCCGGGGCGGGTCGACGAAATGGCCGGGCGCTTCGGGCTCAACGACGTACTCGGCGCGTTACCCGAAGGCCTGCCGCTCGGCATGCGGCAGCGACTGTCGCTCGCGGTCGCGATGGTGCACAAGCCCGAACTGCTGATCCTCGACGAGCCGACGTCGGGTGTCGATCCCGTTGCGCGCGACGACTTCTGGCGGCTGATGATCGAGCTTGCCCGGCAGGATCGCGTGACGATCTTCATCTCGACGCACTTCATGAACGAAGCCGAGCGCTGCGATCGCATCTCGCTGATGCACGCGGGCCGGGTGCTCGCCAGCGCGTCGCCGGGGGAACTCGTGCGCATGCGCGGCGCCGGCACGCTCGAGGAGGCGTTCATCGCATACCTGACCGACGCGCAGCGTGCGGACAGCGCCCCGATGGACGCCGCGTCCGACGCGGGCTGGCTGAGTGCGCCGCCCGAGGCCCCCGCCGGCCGTGCCGGCGCCGCCGGCGCGGGCGCGTGGTTCAGCCCGGCGCGTGCCGGCAGCTATCTGTGGCGGGAAGTGCTGGAGCTGCGGCGCGACCCGCTGCGCGCGACGCTGGCCCTGTTCGGGTCGCTCGTCCTGATGTGCGTCATCAGCATCGGCATCAGCCTCGACGTCGACAACCTGACGTTCGCGGTGCTCGACCGCGACCAGTCGATCCTGAGCCAGGACTATGCGCAGAACCTCGGCGGCTCGCGCTACTTCGTGCCGCGCGCGCCGCTCGCGGACGAGCGCGAGATCGACCGCCGCATGCGCAACGGCCAGCTGTCGCTCGCGATCGAGATTCCGCCCGGGTTCGCGCGGGACGTCGCGCACGGCCGCCGGGTCGAGATCGGCGCGTGGATCGACGGCGCGATGCCGATGCGCGCCGAGACGATCCGCGGCTACGTCGCCGGCATGCACGAGAACTGGCTGCGCGACCAGGCGAAGCGCCGGCTCGGCGCGTCGCTCGCGCCGGCCGTCGAGATCGCCGTGCGCTATCGCTACAACCCGGACGTCAGGAGCCTGCCGGCGATGATTCCGGCCATCATGCCGATGCTGCTGCTGATGCTGCCCGCGATGCTGACGGCGCTCGCCGTCGTCCGGGAACGGGAGCTCGGGTCGATCGTCAACCTGTACGTCACACCCGTCACACGCACGGAATTCCTGCTCGGCAAGCAGGCGCCCTACGTGATGCTCGCCATGCTGAACTTCCTGCTGATGGTCGTGCTGGCCGACGTCGCGTTCGGCGTGCGGATCAAGGGCAGTTTCTTCACGCTCGCGGCCGCGGTGCTGGTCTTCAACGTGGTGGCCACCGGCATCGGCCTGTTCGCGTCGACGTTCACGCGCAGCCAGATCGCCGCGATCTTCATGACGATCGTCGGCACGCTGATTCCCGTCGTGCAGTTCTCGGGGCTGCTCACGCCGCTGTCGTCGCTGGAAGGCGCCGGCAAGTGGATCGGGGCGGTCTACCCGGCCACCTACATGCTCGCGATCAGCCGCGGCGTCTACAACAAGGCGCTCGGCCTGGGCGACCTGTCGTCGCAGTTCTGGCCGCTGCTCGCGGCGGCGCCGGCCATCCTGGTCATGACCGCCGTCCTGCTGCGCAAACAGGAGCGCTGACCATGTCGCGCCTGCTCGTCATCTTCCGGCTCGGGGTCAAGGAGCTCTGGAGTCTCGCCCGCGACCCGATCCTGCTCGTGCTGATCGTCTACACGTTCAGCGCGTCGATCTACGTCGCGGCCACCGCGCGCCCGGAAACGCTGCACAAGGTGCCGATCGCGATCGTCGACGAAGACGCATCGCCGCTGTCGGCGCGCATCGCCGCGGCGTTCTTCCCGCCGCAGTTCGCACCGCCGCCGATCGTCGACGCGGCCGCGGCCGATCGCGGCCTCGACAACGGCGACTACACGTTCTCGCTCGACATTCCGCCGGATTTCGAGCGCGACGTGCTCGCCGGCCGTCACGCGACGATCCAGCTCAACGTCGACGCGACCCGCATGACGCAGGCCTTTACCGGCGGCGGCTACGTGCAGCAGATCGTGTCGGGCGAGATCGACGCATTCGTGCGGCGCTATCGCGGCACCTCGTCGCCGCCCGTCGATCTCGCGATGCGGATGCGCTTCAACCCGAATCTCGACGAAGTGTGGTTCGGCGCGCTGATGGAGCTGATCAACAACGTGACGATGCTGTCGATGATCCTCACCGGGGCCGCGCTGATCCGCGAACGCGAGCACGGCACGATCGAGCATCTGCTCGTGATGCCGGTCACCGCCGCGGAAATCATGCTCGCGAAGGTCTGGTCGATGGGCCTCGTCGTCACGGTGGCGGCCGTCGCGTCGCTGACGCTGGTCGTGGGCGGAGCGCTGCACGTGCCGATTCCGGGCTCCATCCCGCTGTTCGTGGCCGGGATGGCGCTGCACCTGTTCGCGACGACGTCGATGGGGATCTTTCTCGCGACGCTCGTGCGCAGCATGCCGCAGTTCGGGATGTTGCTGGTGCTCGTGCTGCTGCCGCTGCAACTGCTGTCAGGCGGACTGACACCGCGCGAGAGCATGCCGCTCGCCGTGCAGGACATCATGCTGGCCGCGCCGACCACGCATTTCGTCGAACTCGCGCAACGCATCCTGTACCGCGGCGCGGGCCTCGATGCGGTCTGGGTTCAGTTCGCGGTGCTGTTCGCGATCGGCTGCGCGCTGTTCCTGCTGTCGCTGATGCGCTTTCGCAAGACGATCGCCCAAATGGCGTAACCGGCCCGGCAGGTGGCCAGGCGCCCGCGCGGCGCCCGGATTCGTCCGTTGATACAGATCAACCGTGCCGGCACCCTTCACGCGATCATGACGTCACGTCCTGTGATAGCCGACGGCCGCGATGGCGGCAGGGCGGCATCACGCTCACGGCGGCCGGCGGCCGCCTCGCCGGAGAACGTCATGATGCGCCTGCCAAACCGGATCGTTCTTGCCACGCTCGGCGTGTTCATCGCACTCGCGTCGCTGCTGGGCGTCGAGCACGCGATGCTCGCCGGGGCGCCCGTCCTCCCGTATGCGATCGTCGCGCTGGTGTCGGGCGTCGCCGCTTTCGTCGCACAGTTGGCTTCGGCCGCCGGCGAGCGCAGGCGTTGTGCGAGGTATCGATGAGGCGAACTTCGGCGCGAGGCTGCTGATCGTCGGGCCGCCGGCAGCGGCAAGACGACGCTGCTCGGCGTGATCCCGGGGCGTCCTGCGTGGTTGCAGGCAGTCGCGCAGCGGAGGCAGGACACGGTCGCGTTCCACGTCGCGCTCGGCGGCGGCCGGGGTGACCCGGGCTGAAACGCGGCGGTGCGGTCGTCCGGAGTCAGCCCGTCTACGTGTGCGCCACGATGTCGGGCCGCTGCCACGGCGGCAACTCGGCCCAGCCGAGCGGGCCGTAGACGGTACCGCCGGCGGCCTCGATCGTCTCGACGAATTCGGCGATTGTCGCCCCCGCCGGCACGGCCAGCTTCATCGCGTCGACGAATTCCTCGCTGCGCAGCCACGGCACCGCGCCGCCGTTGATCTGCTCGACGCTCCAGTCCTGCCCGTGCCGGCCGGCTTCGGGCGGCAGCAGGCGCGGCGCGTCGAACGCCACGCGCAGCAGCTGGGTGCGCGAATCGCTGTAAGGCGGTTGCGCGACGTCCTGATACGGCACGTCGGCCCAGCTTTGGCCGCATTGCAGGTCGAGCGGCAGGCACGTAAACCATGCCCAGGGCGCGCGGACGAAGCACAGCCGGTAGCCGGTCCGCGCGCCGTCGAGGTTGGCGATCAGCGTCATGATGGATTCGTCCCTATCGCGTCGAAATCTCGCTGCCTATGGTGTACGGCATATACGCGGCCCGCGCGGAGGGCGGAATCACGACATCGCCCTCGCACATGCGACCACTATCGCGCCACCGTCCGGCCCCCGCGTTGATTGACGTCAAACCGTAGCCGCAACGGCTGGACGGCGAACCTCGTCTATCCCGGGCACGGATACGGCAATCCCTGATTTCCATCAATCGCTTCACGCGCATCCGCGCTGTAATCGGTTCACTGCTCCCTCGACTCCCGGTGAGGCATCCATGAAACTGACTTTTCTCGGCGCGACCGAAACCGTGACCGGCTCGAAGTACCTGCTCGAGCACGGCAACCGGCGCGTGCTGGTCGATTGCGGCCTGTTCCAGGGCACGAAGAACCTGCGGCTGCGCAACTGGAGCCCGTTGCCGCTCGCGCCCGACACGCTCGACGCGGTCGTGCTCACGCACGCGCATGTCGACCATACCGGCTACCTTCCGGTACTGGTGCGCGAAGGGTATCGCGGGCCCGTGTACTGCACGGCCGCGACGGCCGAACTCTGCGACATCATGCTGCGCGACAGCGCGCGGCTGCAGGAAGAGGAAGCCGACTTCGCGAACCGCCACGGCTACTCGAAGCATCACCCCGCGCAGCCGCTCTATACGCTGGACGATGCGCAGCGCGCGCTGCAACTGCTGAAGCCCGTCGCGTTCGACGAATGCACCGCACTGGGCGGCGGCCTGGCGTTCCGCCTGCTGCCGGCCGGGCACATCCTCGGCGCGGCGAGCGTCGTGATGCACTGGAATCACAAGGTGCTCGCGTTCTCGGGCGACCTCGGCCGCTATCACGACCCGATCATGCAGCCGCCGCTGGCGCCCGCGCATGCGGACTTCCTGGTCGTCGAATCGACGTACGGCGACCGTCTGCATCCGGAATCGGACCCCGAGAACGAACTGGCCGCGCTGTTCGACAAGACTTTCGCGCGCGGCGGCGTCGTGGTGATGCCCTGCTTCACCGTCGGGCGCGCGCAGGAAATCCTGCACTACATCGCGCGGCTGAAGGCATCCGGCCGCATGGCGCGCGTCCCGGTATATCTCGACAGCCCGATGGCGACGGACGTGACCGAGATCTATCGTCACCATATTCTCGAGCACCGGCTGACGCCGTCCGAAGCGAATGCGCTCGGTCACGCGGCCACGATGATCCGGTCGGTCGAGCAGTCGAAAGCGATCGCCGACCATCATGGCCCGATGGTCATCATCGCCGGCAGCGGGATGGCGACGGGCGGCCGCGTGCTGCATCACCTGAGCCGCTACGCGCCCGATGCGCGCAACACGATCGCGCTGGTCGGCTACCAGGCGGCCGGCACACGCGGCGCGGCGCTGGCCGCGCACGAGCCGACGCTGAAGATTCACGGCGAATACGTGCGCGTGCGCGCGCAGGTCGAGTCGATCACGACGCTCTCCGCGCATGCCGACTACGAGGAGATTCTCCGCTGGCTCGGCACGATGCAACGCGCGCCGGTTCGGACCTTCGTCACGCACGGCGAACCCGCGGCGGCCGATGCGCTGCGGCGGCGTATCGCGGAGCGACTGCACTGGCCGTGCGAGGTGCCGACTTACGCGCAGTGCGTCGATCTCGATGCGGTCGAATCGGGCGACACGCACGAGCCGGCCACGCTTTCATCCTGACGGCGACGCCTGCGACGCTCTGGCCGGCGCATGCACGGGAACCGGACATCGCGCACCGGGCGCCGTGCACGCGCCGCGCGGCTATCGGCTATCGGCTATCGGCTATCGGCGATCAACCGACTTCGATGATGACCTTCAGCGCATGGGTTTGCGCCGCGCGGCCGAAGGTGTCGTATGCGCGCTCGACGTCGTCGAGCGAGAACCGGTGCGTGATCAGGCGCGTCGGATCGAGGCGCCCGGCGCGTACGGTCTTCAGCAGCATCGGCGTGCTGACCGTGTCGACGAGCCGCGTCGTGATCGAGATATTGCGATCCCACAGCTTCTCGAGGTGCAGGTCGGCCTTGACCCCGTGCACGCCGACGTTCGCGACCACGCCGCCCGGCGCCACCAGCGACGTGCACATCTCGAACGTCGCCGGAATGCCGACCGCCTCGATCGCGCAATCCACGCCGACGCCGTCGGTCAGCTTCATGACCTCCGCCACCGGGTCGACGGTGCGGCCGTCGATGCAATCGGTCGCGCCGAAACGCCGCGCGACCTCGAGCCGGTTGCTGTCCGGGTCGACCATGATGATCCGCGCGGGCGAGTAGAACTGCGCGGTCAGCAACGCCGCCAGCCCGATCGGGCCCGCGCCGACGATCGCGACCGAGCAGCCGGGCTGCACCTTGCCGTTCAGCACGCCGCATTCGAACCCGGTCGGCAGGATGTCGGACAGCATCACGAGCGCGTCCTCGTCCGCGCCCGGCGGAATCCGGTAGAGGCTCGTCTGCGCATGCGGGATGCGCACGTACTCGGCCTGCGTGCCGTCGATCCGGTTGCCGAGGATCCAGCCGCCCGTCGTGCAGTGCGAATACAGGCCGCGCCGGCAGTACTCGCAGCGGCCGCACGACGAGATGCACGAAATGAGCACGGGGTCGCCCGGCTTCAGTGAATCGACCGCGGCGCCGACCTGCTCGACGATGCCGACGCCCTCATGGCCGAGAATGCGGCCGGGTTCGCAGGTCGGTACGTCGCCCTTGAGAATATGCAGATCGGTACCGCAGATCGTCGTGCGCGTCACACGGACGATCCCATCGGTGGGCGACTGCAGTTCCGGCCTGGGCCGTTCCTCGAGCGCCTTGCGCCCGGGTCCGTGGTAGACGAGTGCTTTCATCGCGGTTCCTCCATCGAAAGAAAGGGTTGCGGGTTCATTCATCAGGACTGCAGGTGATGCCGCCCTTGCGCCAGCACCGTCGCGAGTGCGCACGAAGCGATCCGGACGGCGATGCCGTCGGCACGGCTCGTCAGCACGATCGGCACGCGTGCGCCGACGACGATGCCTGCGCTGACGGCCCCCCCAGGTATTCGAGCTGCTTCGCGAGCAGGTTGCCGGCTTCGATATCGGGAACGACCAGGATGTCGGCGCGGCCGGCCGCCGCGAGTTCGACCGCGCGGGCCGCCGCCGCATGGCTGTGCGGCACGTCCCCGATCGTCCACGTCGAAAGATCGACGCACGCCTCGTTCGCCACGCGCTGCACCTTGGCGCGCGGCGCGACGATCAGCGGTTCGATCGCTGCCCCCAGGGGTGACGTGCGCAGCGCCGCGAGCGCAACCAGACTGGTCGCGTCACACGGATGCACGACGGCGACGACGAGCGGCGCCGCGTTGCGCGCCCGCGCGATCAGTTCGGGTAATGCGCCGTCCGGGAGTGGCAGCAAGCCGGGCAGGCAGGCGTCGTCGCGCCCGTCCGGCGGCGGGTTTTCGCTCATGTTTCGAGTACGTAGGTGCCGGGCGCCGCCGCCAATCCCGCGGCCGGCGTACGGGCCGGCACGTCGCCCGACGAGCGCGCGTGCAGCCAGTCGCGCCAGCAGGTCCACCACGATCCGTCGACCGTCGGCGTGTCGCGCACGAAATCGTGCCGGCTGCGGTAGGCCGCGCCGGGTTCGCGGGTCGCGCATCGATAGCGGCGCCCCGCATGGCCCGGTTCGGACACGATGCCTGCGTTGTGCCCGCCCGATGTCAGCACGAAGGTCAGCGCATGGTGCGTGAGCAGGTGGAGCTTGTAGACGGAACGCCACGGCGACACGTGATCGCGCTCGGTGCCGACCACGAACGTCGGCACGTCGAGATCCGACAACGCGACCGGCCGCCCGTCGACGCAATAGCGGCCGGCCGCGAGATCGTTGTCGAGAAAGAGCCGCGTCAGGTATTCCGAATGCATCCGATACGGCATGCGCGTGGTGTCCGCATTCCACGACATCAGGTCGTTGGGCTTCGTGCGCGTGCCGAGCAGGTATTCGCTCATCATCCGCGACCAGATCAGGTCGCGCGCGTTCAGCAGTTCGAACGCGGCGGACATCTGCGCGCCGTCCAGGTAACCCTGCCGCCACATCAGCGCGTCGAGTGCGGACAGTTCGCTCGCGTCGATGAACAGGCCGAGCTCGCCGGGTTCGCTGAAATCGGTCTGGGCCGCCAGCAACGTGACGGAGCGCAGTGCGTCGTGTTGCCGCCCGTCGCGCGCGAGCGCCGCCGCGCCGATCGCGAGCAGCGTGCCGCCCAGGCAATAGCCGACCGCGTGGACCGCTTCGCCGCAGATCGACCGGGCGGCGTCGAGCGTCGCCATGCACCCGTCACGCAGATAATCGTCGAGCCCGACGTCGCGGGCCTCCGCGCCCGGGTTGCGCCACGACACCGCAAACACGGTGTAGCCGGCATCGACCAGGAAGCGGATCAGCGAGTTGTGCGGTTGCAGATCGAGGATGTAGTACTTCATGATCCACGACGGCACGATCAGGATCGGTTCGCGTGCGACGCGGGGCGTCGTCGGGTCGTACTGCAGCAGCTCGCACAGCGCGTTGCGCCAGACGACGCGCCCCGGCGTAATCGCCACGTCGCGTCCCGGCAGATACGTGCGCGTGTCGCGGGCCCGCGTGCCGCTCGTGCGATCGAGCAACGCGCTCGCGTCGTCCAGCCAGTTCCGGAAGCCTGCCGCGAGATTCGCGCCGCCGCTGCGCATCGTCGCGTCGAGCACGACCGGGTTGGTCGCCAGGAAATTGCCCGGCGAGCACGCGTCGAGCCACTGTCGCGCGACGAACCCGACCAGTTCCTCGTGGTGCCGTTCGACGCCCGGCACGCCGCGCGTTGCGTCGCGCCACCAGCGCTGGATCGACAGGAAACTGTCGCGATACACGCTGAACGGCCAGCCGGCCCATGCCGGCGCGGCGAAACGCGGATCGGCCTCGCCGGCATGCACGGCAACGCCGCTCATGTCCGCATCGTCGGCGTCGCCCTCACGCCGGTTTGCCGCCGGTACAACGGCGGCCGTGCACGCCTGCGCCGCGAGCTCGAAGCACTTTCCCGGCGACACCGCCAGATGCGCGCCCCAGTCGAGCACGGCCAGCGCCAGCGACACGGGCGACAGCCCGAAGGTCATCGCGGCGACGCTCGCATGCGCTGCGCGGTTCCATTGGTCCGCAGGCGAAGTCGTTTCCGCCGGGCATTCGGCGGAACGCGACACCGGGCCGCCCCGATCCGGCGATGGCATCGATTCGTGCGTGAACGGTGCACGGACGACGGAGGCTGTCATCGCATGTGCATGCCGCCGTTGACATCGAATTCGGCACCCGTCGCAAATGCGCCCGCATCGGAACACAGGAAGCCGACCAGCGCGGCGATCTCGTCGGGGCGGCCGAGACGCCCCACCGGGATCTGCGGCAGGATCTTCGTGTCGAGCACTTCCTTCGGCACCGATTCGAGCATCGCCGTATCCAGGTAGCCAGGCGCGACCGTGTTGACCGTCACGCCGTGACGCGCGAGTTCGAGCGCGAGCGCCTTCGTGAAGCCGTGGATGCCGGCCTTCGCGGCCGCGTAGTTCGTTTGCCCGTACGCACCTCTCGAACCGTTGACGGACCCGATGTTCACGATCCGCCCGAAGCCCGCGTCGATCATGCCGGGCACGAACGGCTTCGTCATGTTGAACATGCTGTCGAGGTTGGTGCGCAGCACCGCATCCCACATGCTCTTGGTCATCTTCACGAAGGTGGCGTCGTGCGTGATGCCGGCGTTGTTGACGAGCACGTCGACGCGCCCGAATTCGGCCAGCACGCGTGCCGCGCAGTGCTGGCACGCATCGTAATCGGCAACGTCGACCTCGTATGCATGAAACGCGCGGCCGGCGTCGCGTTCCTGCGTGAGCCACGTCGCGACGTGGTCGTTGTGTTCGGTGTGCGACACCGCCACCGTCATGCCCGCGTCGTGCAGGCAACGGCTGATCGCGGCGCCAAGGCCGCCCATTCCGCCCGTGACGAACGCGACGCGCCTAGCGGACATGATCGTGCTCCCGCGCGGCAAGGTGGTCGTCCCGCAGTCGCGCAGCCGTCGTTTCCCCGTCGCTCGCGCCGACGGCCTCCGTGATGCCGAGCTCGAACGCCGCCATCCAGTCGCGCCACGGCATGCTGGCCTCGTTGATCACGGCCAGCCGCCCGAGGTCGGGCAACCAGTCGGTCTGGTAGCGCGCCAGCCCGCCGGGGCCGTATTCGCGCAGCCACGTGCGCCACGCGCCGGCACTCTCGAACTGCCCGCGCATGCAGAGCTCGGTGGCGTCCTGCCAGATCGCGACGGTGGCGACCGTGTAGTCGCGCATCGCCAGCCGGGCCGCTTCACCGAAGGCCGTCCACTCGGTCGTAGCCGTGAGCGCCTGCTGCAGGCCGCGCACGGCGTCGCGGTCCCGTTCGATGCAGCGCCCTGCGAGCGCATGCCATTCCTGCTGCCAGCCTCGGTTCAGCGCGGCCATGCGCAATGCAAGATCGCATCCCGCGCGGCATGCGTCGTTCGGTGTCGTCAAAGCATGGGCGCTCATCGTGTTCCCTCCTTCGATCCGGTCAACGGGTTGGCATCCGCCTCGTGCCGCCTGCCGGGCATCGGCAGGGCGACCGCCTCACTGTGCGGCCGCGGCGCTCGGCTGCCGTTGATCTGAGTCAAGCGCGCGGAAACCCTGCTTCGTAGACTGGATTGCACTGGCGGATCACCCGTCGATGGAGCGATTCCGATGAGCTACAAAAGCATGGTCGTGCACCTCGATACGAGCGCCCGCGCGCATTCGCGCCTCGAGTTCGCGTTGCGTCTCGCCCGGCGCTTCGGTGCGCATCTCACCGGGCTGTTCGCGGTCTACACGCCCGAGCCGTATTCGTTCTACGTGATGGCCGGTTCCGCCGACTATTTCCGCGAGCACCGCGAGCGGCGCGACGAACGGCTCGCCGCGCTGGAGCGCCTGTTCCATGCGGAGACCGCCCGCGCCAAAGTGCCGGCGACCTGGGTTCACGCGGACGAACGCGCGAATCTGGCCGTGCTGCGCGCCGCGCGACTCGCCGATCTCGTGATTGCGGGCCAGAGCGACCCGAACGATCCCGAGACCTTTATCGACGACCAGTTTCCGGAGAACCTGGTGCTGTCCGCCGGCCGCCCGGTGCTGTTCGTGCCGTACACCGGAGAATTTCCGTCGATCGGCGAACGGGTATTCGTCGCGTGGGACGGCAGCCGCGAAGCGGCCCGCGCCGCGCACGACGCGCTCCCGTTTCTCGAGCATGCGAAGCGCACGACGGTCGCCGCCGTGGTCGACGCCGATTCGGAGGCGGCGACCACGCGCATTCCGGCCGCCGATGCCGCGCTGATGCTGGCACGCCACGCGCACGACGTGAACGTGCTCGACATCGGTACCGGCACCGGTGCGTCGATCGGCGACACGCTGCTGTCACGCGCTTACGAAACGGGTTCCGACCTGCTCGTGATGGGGGCCTACGGCCATTCGCGCTGGCGCGAACTGGTGATGGGCGGCGCCACGCGCACGGTGCTGGGGTCGATGACGCTGCCGGTGCTGATGTCGCACTGAGCCGGCCGATGCGATGCGGCTCGGCACGAGCGATCCCTGTCGCGACATGCCTGCACGGATCGCGATGTGGATCCGTGTGCAGTTGCCGCACATCACGGTGGGCGCCATTGCCCATCGCGTCGTGCCCGGCGGCACGCGTCGCGGTGCGCGTGCCGCGCGGCAACCGCGCCGCTTGATCCAGATCAGCGCCGTCGGCACGCACGCGCCGATGATGACCTCATCCACATCCGTTCAAGGGAAATGCCATGTACTCGAACATTCTGGTTGCGCTCGACGGCAGCGACACGTCGTCCCGCGCACTCGACGCCGCGCTGACGCTCGCGGCGGAGACGGGTGCGCGGCTGACCCCCGTCTACGTCGTCGATTTCCTGGTGCCGGCCTACGACACGTACGGATACGATCCGTCGATCCTCGTCGATGCCTTCCGCGAAGAGGGGCTGCGCGTCACCGACGACGCGGCGCGCCGCCTGAAAGCGCGCGACGTGGCCGGCATGCCGCAGATCTCCAACGTCGAGCCCGCGGGCGAAGACATTCCGCGCCGGATCGTCCGTCTTGCCGACGAAACCGGGGCCGACCTGATCGTGATGGGCACGCACGGCCGGCGCGGCTTTCAGCGCCTCTTCCTCGGCAGCGTGGCCGAGCGCGTGTTGCGCCTGGCCACCTGCCCGGTCCTGATGATTCCGGCGAACTGCCCGCCGGAGAAACCCGCCGAAACCGCCGCGGCATCAACCGAAAAGGAGCTGTCATGAGCTACAAGACCCTGCTCGTCCACCTCGACGACAGCGAGCGCTGCGCGACGCGCGTCGGCCTCGCACTCGAACTCGCGGCGCGCTGGAACGCGCATCTGATCGGCCTCTACGTGGTCTGCCAGGACCTGTTCGAGCCGTTGCGGCGGCCCGACGAACCGCTGAAGCTTGCCGTGTACGAGCGGCTGTGCGAGCAACGTCGCAAGGAGGCCGAAGAAAAATTCCTGGCGGCCGCCGAGCGCGCGGGACGCAGCGTCGAATGGCAGGCCCCCGCCGGCGACGCGACCACCGTCGCCATTCTCCACGCGCGTCACGCCGATCTGCTGGTGCTCGGCCAGGAAGACCCCGACGATCGCATGACCTACGTCGCGCGCCATTTCGTCGAGGATGTCGTGATGGGCAGCGGCCGCCCGGCGATCGTCGTGCCCTATGCGGGCGACGTGCGAACGATCGGCGAGAACGTGCTGATCGGCTGGGACGGCGGGCGCGAAGCCGCCCGCGTGATGGCCGATGCGCTGCCGCTGCTCGCCCGCGCGCGCTTCGTCAACGTCGAGACGGTCGTGCGCGGGCAGCCCGATCCGGACAAGACGCCCGCGGGCGTCGACGTCGCCGCGTATCTCGAGCGGCACGGCATTCGCGCGTCGTTCTCCACGACGCCGCGCGACCGGTCGGTCGGCGTGGGCGCGACGCTGCTGAACCGGGTGACCGACCTGCACGCGGACCTGCTCGTGATGGGTTTGTACAGCCATGCGCGCATGCACGAACGTGTGCTGGGCGGCGCCACGCGCACGATCCTCGAGACGATGACGGTGCCGGTGCTGCTGTCTCACTGAGCCGTCGAAAAGGGGGCAGCCGCTTGCGGCCGCCCCCTTTTCGTCACAACACGGCCGCACACGCGCCCTGCCCCTCCCGCACGACCAGCACCGGCCGGTCGGCGGTGCGCACCAGCGATTCGGCGACGCTGCCGAGCAACGCGCGGCGCACGCCGCGCCGCCCGTGCGTGCCCATCACGATCAGCTCCGCGTCGCATTCGGCGGCGGCGCGCGCCAGAACGGACGACACGTCCTCGCCGCACGCGTCGAGCGTGTGTGCCGTGCCGCGGACGCCGCACAGGCGAAACGCGGTCTCCGCGTCCGCCACCGCGATCGCGGCCCTGTCCGCATCCAGCCCGGCCGGGTCGCGCTGGCCGATATAACCGCTGTCGACGTCGGCCACCCTCGGCGCGTCCGATACCACGCACACGGCGACGATCAGGCCGCCTGAATCGCGGGCGAGCGCGATCGCCTCGTCGAGCGCGAGTCGCGAAGCGCGGCTGCCGTCGAGTGCCGCAAAGATCCGTGCATACATGGAGCCTCCCCGTTGCCGTTCGGATTTGACCGGCATACCAGACCAGTCTGGGCCCGACGCGCATCGTCCGGTTGACGCCGGTCAAGCCCGCCCGGAAACAGGCGTACGCATCGGTCCCGATTGGCGAACCCGGGCAAAACGCGCACAATTTCGGGCGATATCGCAGTTTCGGCCTGCCCCGCTTCCCGTGCCCCGCGTCCGGCCCGCCGCCCGCCAGCCGCCGGCGATATCGGTCAGGATGAACGGCAATGACAGTCCATGTGCCCGCCTTCAAGGCCGGGCCGGCTCCGCGCAGGGTCCGGCCCGCGCGATCCGCGACCCTCGCCGCGCGGCTGACGCTGGCGCTCGGCCTGGCCACGTCGTTCGGGCTGGTCGGCATCCGTGAGCGCGCGCACATGCTCGACGGCACGGTGACGATCGACAACCGGCCGGGAACGGGATTCATGATTACCGTGGCGTTGCCGCTTCACGCCATCCGGCAAGGAGGTGTGCTGTCATGATCAGGGTACTCATCGCCGACGACCACGCACTCGTCAGGGACGGCCTGCGGCACATCCTGCAGAACGCGAGCGGCTTCGAGGTCGCGGGCGAAGCGTGCGACAGCGCGTCCACGATCGCACTCGTGCGCGGCACGGCCGCGAACGTGCTGGTGCTCGACCTGTCGATGCCCGGCCGGAACGGCGTCGAACTCATCAAGCAGATCAAGGACGAGAAACCGGCCTTGCATGTCCTCGTGCTGACGATGCACGCCGAGCAGCAATACGCGGTGCGCGCGTTCCGCGCGGGCGCATCCGGCTACATGACCAAGGAGAGCGCAAGCGCCGAGCTGGTCGCGGCACTGACCAAGATCGCGGCCGGCGGCGTGTATGTCAGCCTGACGATGGCCGAACAGTTTGCGCAGAGCCTGAACGAACCGACCGATCTCCTGCCGCACCAGCGTCTGTCCGACCGTGAATTCGACGTCTTCCGGCGCGTCACCACCGGCGAGTCGATTTCCGAAATCGCGCAGGCGCTCTGCGTCAGCGTCAAGACCGTCAGCACGTACAAGACGCGCATTCTCGAAAAGATGCAAATGCCGAACGACACGGCGCTCGTGCGTTATGCGATGCGCCACAAGCTGTTCGACGATCCGGACGAACTCTGACGGCGGCCAGGCAGCCGGCTGCTTGCGCCGACGATTCCGCTGCCACCGGCCGCGTGGGCGGCAAGATCGCGCGACCGGCGCACGCTTCGTCCGCACCCGGCTCCTCGACGCTGCGTCGCGTGATATCGAACATGACGTCCACCACCGCCGCCGGCATCGAGTCAGGTCAACGGAATCGCCACCCGTTGCCGCCCGCCTGTCGACAACGTCGATCGGGCAACGCGCGCCCGCGTCGGCGGCAAGATCGCGGCAAGATTCCGCCCCCTTTGTAGGAAACGCCCTACAACGCTTCCACGTGTCCTACCGCATCTTCAATTCCGGCTGATTTCCGTCGAGCGTTACGCCATCCATACTGCGTATCAAGAAAAACAAGCCAGCGTGCCACCCGGAGCAAAGGCCCCCTCAACGCCGAGACCGGTTTCGGTCTCCTGGCCCGTCCGGTGTGGTTCCCCATCAGGAAGGCGGCAGACACCAAGGCCGCCGGTACGACGGCCAGCGCGATCCCGCCCTGCAGCGATTCGCCGCTGGCCCAGTAATTGGAGCCGATCATGCAAAGCCATGCCGATGTTTCGCAGACCATGCCGTTACACCCGTTACGCCCGTCACGACCGTCACGTCCGTTCATCCCGCTGCATCCCGTCGAACGGGCGGACCAGCCGAAGCGCGCCGCGTCCCGTTGCTCGACCTGCGCGCTGCGTACCGTGTGCATGCCGCCCGATCTTTCGCCTGACGATTTCGCGCGCGTCGACGCGATGATCTGCACGACGCGGCACGTCAGGCGCGGCGAAACGCTGTTTCGCGCGGGTGACGCATTCAACAGCATCTATGCGGTCAGAACCGGTTCGTTCAAGACCATCGTGATGCATCGCGACGGAGACGAGCAGATCACCGGCTTCCAGATCGTCGGCGAATCGCTCGGGCTCGACGGCGTGCACACCGGGCGGCACAACGGCGACGCAATCGCGCTCGAGGACAGCACCGTCTGCATCATTCCGTTCGGCCAGCTCGAACAGATGTGCCGCGACGTTCGGCCAATGCAGCATCACGTGTATCAGATGATGAGCGGCGAGATCGTGCGCGAATCCGCGCAGATGCTGCTGCTCGGCACGATGACCGCCGAGCAGCGCGTGGCCGCCTTCCTGCTGAACCTGTCCACGCGCTTCAAGGCACGCGGCTACTCGGCCGCCGAATTCGTGCTGCGGATGACGCGCGACGAGATCGGCGAATATCTCGGGATGAAGCTCGAAACGGTCAGCCGCATGATGTCGAAGTTCCAGCGCAAGGGGCTCGTCGCCGCGCAGGGCAAGCAGATCCGCATCGTCGATCCGGACGGCCTCGGGCGCATCTGAGCGCATGGCGGCGCGGGCATGCCGAGCGGGATCAGCCGCGCATGCCGAGCACGGCGGCGCCGGACACGCGCCCCGCGCGCAGATCGTCCAGTGCGCGGTTTGCATCGGTCAGCGCGTAACGCACCGCTTCGACCCGCAGCGGCATCGCATCGGCGATCCGCATGAACGCGGCCGCGTCCGCGCGCGTCAGGTTGGCGACCGACACGATGCGGCGCTCGCCCCACAGCCACGCGTACGGAAAGCCCGGGATATCGCTCATGTGAATGCCGCCGCATACGACGATCCCGCCTTTGTCGACCGCGCGAAGCGCGGCCGGCACCAGTGCGCCCACCGGCGCGAAGACGAGTGCGGCGTCGAGGGGTTCCGGCGGCGTTTCGTCGCTGCCGCCGGCCCATGCGGCACCGAGTGACAGCGCGAGCTGCTGGGCGACGGTGTCGCCGGGCTTCGTCAACGCAAACACCTTCCGCCCCTCGAAATGCGCGACCTGCGCGACGAGATGGGCGGCCGCGCCGAAGCCGTAGATGCCGACGCGACGCGCATCGCCGGCCATGCGCAAGGTTCGGTAACCGATCAGGCCGGCGCACAGCAGCGGCGCGGCCTCGAGATCGGAATAGCGCCGTGGCAGGTGCACGCAATAGCGATGGTCGGCAACGGCGCACTCGGCATAACCGCCGTCGATCGTGTAACCGGTGAATCCCGGGCTGTCGCACAGGTTTTCGCGGCCGGACGCGCAGTACGTGCAATGCCCGCAGGTCGAGCCCAGCCATGGCACGCCCACCCGGTCGCCGACGGAGAATCCCGTCACGCCCTCGCCGGGCACGCGCACCGTTCCGACAATCTCGTGCCCCGGCACCAGCGGCAGCTTCGGGTGCGCGAGTTCGCCGTCGACGACATGGAGATCGGTCCGGCATACACCGCACGCGTGCACGTCGATCAGCAACTGGCCCGGCGCCGGTAGCGGTTCCGGCACGCGCGCCTCGCGCAAATGCGGCGTCGTGCCGTCAAACATCATCGCAAGCATGCTCGCCTCCCCGCGCGATCGTGTTCGCGCGCGTCACGATCCAAGGCTAGTCGCCACGCGCCGCGCGCGCACGGCGCAGTGACGGGCGCTTGATGTGGGTCAACGGCGGCCGGCCGGTTGCTGACACGATGAAGTGGCATGACGCCGCCGGCCCGGCGCCCAGGAGATGATCGAATGACAGCCGTTCCCCCACTTGCCGCGAGCGCGCATCCCGAAGCGCATCTGAGGTCGCCGCCGCCCGATGCGGTGCGCGAGGCCCACACATAGACTTCGCCGGCCAGGAACGGCGGCGCCGTCTCGATCGTGTCTGCATCGGCCCGGGTGATCCGGGTCGACGAACGCCCTTCGACATAGCGGCGCGCAAGGCGCCATGCACGGTCGCACTCGGCCGGTGTCGAACACTGCAGCGCCGCGGCCTGGCGCGCCGCGAACAATTGCGTTTCCGTCGACCGGAAGGCCGCGCTCCGCTCCACTCCGGCGCACGCACCCAACGCGAGCAACACGCCGACCGCCCACACCCGTTGCTTCATCTCGACCGCCCCGCAACGCATCGCGTTCCGCTTGCCGTCGGGTAGCACGAACCCGCTCGACGCCAATCCGGCCGTATGACGGCCGACTTCCCGCATTCGACGCGCGGTCACGTGCCGCAGCGTCCGAGCGCTCGAATCGACTGTAGGGCCGCCAAGGAAAACGCGGTTGACCTGCATCAAGCGCGTGCCGCACGTGCACGCGCTTCGCCGGCACGCCGGAGGGCACCCGGCTGCGTCCCGCCGCTCACTCGAATCGGCAGGCCGCGCGCGGCAGCGCCGAAAGCGTGTCGCTCGACAGTTTCAGAATGCCGTCGAAACCGGCCTGGTTGTCCGCCGGGCAAAACGCCGCGAGCGTCATGCCGTCCGGGCGCGTGTACTCGACATTGAACACGGCCTTGTTCAGCGCGATGAAGCTCGCGTAACCGCCGCACTCGTGGAACCTGTTGCATTGCTCGGTGAGCGCCCAGTCGGCCACTTTCGCCATCGCGGCCGCGATACCCGAGCCGTTCTTGAGGCCCATCGACATCCCGCGATCGTGCGCGGCGGCGATCAGCGCCGTGTTGTACCGCAGTTGGTCGTCGCGCGTCAGCGGAAAACCCGTTTCCTGGCGATAGCTGTCGTCGAGGTCCGGCTCGATGCCGTCGCAGCCCTTTTTCTTCGCCATGTCGAGACGCGCCAGCATCAAGGGCATCAGGATCGCGGTCTGTCGAATGTCCAGCCAGCGTTCGTGATCCTCGTATCCTTCGACGGGGTAACCGAGCACGCTGTCGGGAAACCGGCCGGCATCGCCACGGGTGTCTTCCCGCCCGCCCACCTCCATGTAGCACACGACGGTGATGCCCTTCGTCTTCAGGCGCTGGATCGTACCGGCATCGGTCAGCTCCATGTCGACGTCGTACATCTTGCGGGCGTTGTTCACGCCGTCCAGCACCTTCTCGTTGATCGGGTTGCCGTCGATCTGCCATTGCCAGCTCGTGCCGGGCACGAGCGGCTTCCACGCGGCGGCTTGCGACGCGCGCGCCGAAGCCGCCGCGACCGGGCCGCCCGGCACCGGCGAATCCGAGTCGCCGCCGCACGCCGCAAGCAGCAGCATCAGCACGAATGAAGCGAATGATCTTGCGGACATGGCGAATCCTTTGCCTGTTGGCGGCTCGTCAGGATGCGAGAGTGCGAGGGTGCGAGGGAGTCACGTGCAGCGGAATGCAGGCGATGCATCTGCCGATCGCGCAGTGGTGCGGGAACGCGCGAAGCACGTCCGGATGGTAGGCGGGAACACCGCGCCCATCTGTTCCGATTTGTCGATTTTTGTTTGCGTCGCAGGCCGGCGTTGTCCGGAAACGCACCGTCATCGCCGATGAGCGATTGCGAAAAATGACAGTTTCTCCGTCCCGGGGTTTTGGATAGATTGGCCATACCGCATCCGCATCGCCTCAGGGACACCATGAACTTCGAAGCCACCCCCGATCAACGCGCTGCCGCCGCCACCTATCGCGCCATCGCGCTGCGTCACTTCGCGCCGTCGCCGCGCCGCGGCTTCGACTGGGCAACCTGGCGCGCGCTGTCCGAAGCAGGCCTGTGGCGCACGCTCGTCGCCGGCCGCGACGCAGGCGCGGACGCGTCGTTGAACGTGTTCATCGCCGCATTCGAGGCGATCGTGGCCGCGACGAGATCCGTCGGCTTCGCGATGGCGCTGGCGAATCAGGCGACCGTGATACGCGCGCTGCTGCTCCACGGCACACCGGCGCAGCGCGACCGTTTCCTGCCGGCCCTGACGTCCGGCGCGGTGGCCGCGACCGCCATTTCCGAAAAAGGCACCGGCACCGAAATCCGCGCACTGCAGAGCCGCGTCACGCTGGACGGCCAGGATGGCCGCCTCGACGGTCACAAGTACAACATCAGCCACGCCCCGGACGCGGCACTGATCCTCGTCGCCGCGAGCGCCACGCACGACGGTCGCCCCGGTACGGCGCTGGTTCTTCTCGATCCGCAGCGCGCCGGCGTGACGCGCACCGCGCCCCAGGAAACCCTGGGCGTCGCCGATCTGCCGATCGGCGACATGACGTTCGACGGCGTTCCCGTCGGCACGGACGATTTGCTTTGCACTCCCAAGGACGGATTGCGCGTGCTGATGGACATCGCGTCGATGAACCGCGCGTTGTTCGGCCTGCTGTGCGCGGACGTGGTCGGGCCGTTCCTCGACGACGCACTCGCGTACGTCGGCGAACGCGGCGCGCTCGGCGTGACGCTCGACAAGCACCAGCATGTCCAGCGGCGGCTCGTCGACATTCATGTCGGTGCGGAGCGCTCGCGCTGGATGGCACTCGCCGCACTCGACCAGTTGAGGGCGGGCGACCCGTCCGCGCTCGCCAGTTGCTCGATTGCGAAACTGGGCGGCGCCCGCGACCTGACCCAGGCCGCGCTGCACCTGCTCGCGATCTACGGCAGCGACGGTTATCGCCGCGGCCCGCTCGCGACCTTCGTTGCCGACGCACTCGCCATGGGAACCGCGGGCGGCACCGAAGAAATGCACGCGCGCAACATCTTCAGCCAGATGCAGCGACGCGCGACAGCGTCGCACATGCACGCGGCCTGAGTGCTCGATTTTTCGTTTCTCATCCCGAAGGAGTCTGCCTTGACCATCCAGCCCGGCCTCCGTGCCCGTGCCACGCACCGCGTCGATACGATTTCGCTTGCAGATCAATGGGGCGGCGAAGCGCACGCGCTTGCCAGCCCGATCATGATCATCTTCATCGAGCAGACCTGCATGCAGGCAACCGATCACCTGCTCGGCTCCGACCTGATGACGGTCGGCTACAACTTCGAGATCAAGCATCTCGCTCCGACGCCGCCCGACTGGGAAGTCACGGTGGACGCCGAGCTGATCTCCGTGGAAGGCCGGATGATGACCTACAAGGTGTCGGTTCGCGATGCGGCCGGCGTCGTCGGCGAAGGCATCCATACACGCTGCGCGGTCGGTCGCGACAGTTTTCACGAGCGGCTTGCCGAGCGCCGTGACCGCGCACCGGTCGCGCAATGAGCACCACTGGAGGAGACACCCCGATGCGCCCGACGCCGCTGCACGACCTGCGCCTGCCGCTGATCGCGTCGCCGATGCTGATCGCCAGCTACCCCGAGATGGTGCTGGCGCAGTGCAAGAGCGGGATCGTCGGCGCCTTTCCCGCGCTCAATGCGCGACCGAGCGCGCAGCTCGGCGACTGGATCGATCGCATCGACGAGGAACTCGCCGCGCACCGTGCCGCCCGTCCGGATGCGTGCGTGGGGCCCTACGCGGTCAATCACATCTGCCATCAGACCAACACGCGGCTCGAAGCGGACTTGCGGATCTGCATCGACCGGCGCACGCCGATCCTGATCACGAGCCTGCGCGCGCCGCCGCGCGAGATCGTCGAAGCCGTGCACGCCTACGGCGGTGTCGTCCTGCATGACGTCACGACCGTACGACACGCGGAAAAAGCGCTCGAGGCCGGCGTCGACGGCCTGATCCTGGTCGCGGCCGGAGCGGGCGGCCATGCCGGCACGCTGTCCCCGTTCGCGCTGGTGTCGGAGGTGCGCCGCCTTCATGACGGCTTCATCGCGTTGTCCGGCGCGATCGCCACCGGCGCGGCCATCGCGGCGGCGCTTGCGCTGGGTGCCGACTGCGCGTACATGGGCACCCGCTTCCTCGCGTCTCACGAAGCCAACGTGGCGCAGCGCTACAAGGACACGATCGTCGAGGCCACCGCCGCCGACATCGTCTACACCGATGCGTTCAGCGGCGTGCACGGCAACTATCTGCGCCAGAGCATCGAGGCTGCGGGCATGGACGTCCGCAACCTGCCCCGCAGCGAGCACGCGCGCCTCGATTTCTCGCCCGAATCCGGCGCGCGCCAGTGGCGCGACATCTGGGGCGCCGGCCAGGGCGTGGGCTCGATGGACACGGTGCTGAGCGTCGAGCAGATCGTCGCGCAGCTCGAGATCGAGTACGGCGTCGCACTCGAACGCGTGCGTCACGAGTCCGCCCGCATCGGCCGGCACGCCCCCGCGCACTGAGCGGGCACCCGCTTTCTTTCGCTACCTCCACGGTACCGTCATGACCCTCACCGCCACCGCCTCGCCCGCTCACGATCCGGTCGCGCTGCAACGCGCGCAGATCGATGCCATCGACCAGGAACTGCTCGCGCTGATCGCGCGCAGGATGCAGCACGCCGCCGCGATCGGCCAGTTCAAGGCGCTCGACGGCCGGACGATCCGCCAGCCGGCAAGGGAAACGGAAATCGTCGCGGGGCTGTGCGCCCGGCCGCACGGGCTGCTGCAGGCGCGCCACGTCGCGGCGATCTGGCACACGCTGTTCCGCGTCAGCCGCGAGTTGCAGCAGGTGCCGTCGGTCGCGTTCCTCGGCCCGCCCGGCACCTTTACCGAGACCGCGATGCAGCGCTACTTCGGCGCCCCGATCCGTCCACATGCGTGCGACACGCTCGAAGCGACATTTGCCGCACTGGCGGCCGCGAACGTCGACCATGCGGTGGTGCCGATCGAGAACTCGACCGAAGGCACCGTGACGCGCGCGATCGACCTGCTGGCCGACGCAACCGCTCCGGTGGTCGGCGAGATCGTGCTGCCGGTCGCGCACTGCCTGCTGAGCGCATCCGGCACGCTCGAAGGCGTCGACTGCGTGCTCGGCCATCAGCAGGCGCTGGCGCAGTGCCGCGCGTGGCTCGATGCGCATGCGCCGCAATTGCGCCGCGTGCCTGTCGCGAGCAACGCCGCGGCCGCCCGCGAAGCAGCGAGCATGACGGATTGCGCGGCGATCGCCGGCGAACGGGCGGCCGATCGGTACGGACTGCGTATCGTGGCGAACGCGATCCAGGACGAACCCGGCAATCGCACGCGCTTTCTCGTCCTCGGCGGGCCGCCGGCAGAGCCGACAGGCCACGACCGCACCAGTCTCCTGCTGAAGCTCGACGATACGATCGGCGCGCTCGCAGGCGTGTTCGATGCATTGGCGCGGCACCGGATCTCGGTGCTGTGGCTCGACGCGCGTCCCGGCCGCGCCGCCGGATGGGCGTACCGCTTCTTCGTCGACATCGACGGCCACCAGGACGACGCGCATGTCCGTGCCGCCCTCGACGACATCAGGACGACCGCCGCCGACCTGCGAATCCTCGGTTCCTACCCGCGCGCGCCGTTCGTCGATGCCGGCGCCGTTGCCGAGCCGAGCGCGACATGAGTGCCGCGTCCGCCGATACCGCCGTCGCGCGCCGGGTGCGGGCCATCTGCGACGGCCACGACGATCGCCTGCTGGTCCTGCTCGGGGTCGTGCCGCCGTCGCTGCGTCGCGACACCGGCGCATGGCTGCGTGCATTGCGCGCGGACTACGAGGACGAACTGGAGTTGCTGACGCATGTGCAGCGCGTGGCCACGCCGGACGTCGACGACGATGCGCGGGCCGCGCTGCTTCGCCGGCTCGGCAGACTGCGGCTGCCGACGGCATTGGTCGTCGATACGTCCGCGACGGCCTATGGCCGCTGGTGCACGCGGAACGGCGCCACCGCGCACGGCTGGCGGCTGCTGGAAACCGCGCGTGGCGCGGCGCCCGTCGGCGGCGTACTCGTGCCCTGGCGCGACTGCCTCGCGGCACCCGCGACCTCGCGCCGCGTGCTCGCCGATTTCGGCCATGCGTGGGCCGGCATCGATACGAGCGTCGCCATGCTGACCGACGCGCTGCTTGCGAACGACGTACAGGTCGGGGGCATCGCGCTGGGCGATCTGCTCGCGCAACCCGGTGCCGCGCCCGTATCGCCCGCAAGAATGACCGGCGTCCTGGACCGCCTCGCCAATACGGTGCGCCTGCGCCGTATCACGGCGGCGACGCGCCGGACGCATTCGCTGCGGAGCCGGCTGTGACGGCAGCGCACCATCCGCGCATCGCGTTGATCGGCATGCCCGGTGCGGGCAAGACGACGATCGGCGCGGCGCTTGCGGCGGCACTCGACCGCCCGTTCGCGGATTCCGACCGGGAGATGGAGCAGCGCTTCGGCGCCCCGCTTGCCATGCTGTTTCCGCTGCCGACGTTCCGCGCCCGCGAAGCCGGCGTCATCGATGCGCTGTCGCAACGCGACACGCTGATCCTCGCCACCGGCGGCGGCGCGGTGCTGCGCGACGACACCCGCGCGCGCCTCAAGGCGCGCTGCCACGTGATCTACCTGGTCAGCGACATCGACGCGCTGTACCGGCGCACCGGGCGCGATCCCGCGCGCCCGCTCCTTGACGTGCCCGATCCGCGCGCCGTGCTGGCCGAGTTGCAGCGGACGCGCGATCCGCTGTATCGGGCCTGCGCGCATCGCCTGCTCGACACGCGCGGCGCGTCGATCGACGAAATCGTCGCGGCGGCCCTCGCCGAATCCGCGTCCGCCTGACGGTCGCGCCCATGCGCGCGGCTGCCCCGCTCCCGGTTCCCTTCCCGCCCCGTCACGGGCGCTCCCCACTGCCATTTCTGACAGTTGCTCCTTGCTTGAGAATATCTAAAGATATATTTTTAGATAGTCTGAATTCGTCAACCGGACTCGTGGAAACCGATCATGTCCAAGTTTCTTGTCTCGACTCGAAGATGGGGTCCGATCGCTACGGCAGCCGTGACGGCGGCCGTCATGGCCGGTTGTGCCCCGTTCGGCCAGCAGCCGGACCCACAGAAGATCACCCCGGTCGAACAGCTCGACCCGGGCCTCGCCCTTCACGCGGCCAAGGGTCAGGCCAACGTGGACGCGCAATGGTGGCGCACCTTCGGCGATCCGCAGCTCGACCGCGTGCTGGCCGACGCGCTCGCGGGCGCGCCGTCGTTGAAGGCCCAGCGCGCCCGGGTCGACGAGGCGCTCGCGCAAGCCGACGTCAGCGCGGCGGATTCCCTGCCGCTGCTCGGCGCAGCGGCCAGCGCGACGCCGACGCGGCTGCCGCGCAGCTACACCACCCCGCCCCCCGCCGCAGGCCACTGGCAAGTCAACGCGCAGGCGCTGCTGAATGCGTCGTTCGATCTCGACGTTGCCGGGCGCCTGCGCGCGCTGACGCGCGCCGCGACCCTGCGCGCCGGCGAGCAGCAGTCGCTCGAGCGCGCGGCAACCGTGTCGTTGCAGGCCGCGCTCGTCGAAACGTACCTGCAGCTCGCGCTCGAACTGCAACTGCTCGACATCGCGAACGATACGCTGCGTCAGCACGATTACCTGCTGCGCCTCACCCGCCAGCGTGAAGCGGCGGGACTCGACATGCCGGTCGCGGTCGCGCGTGCCGGCGAGCCGCTGCCGCTCGCGCAGGCCGATGTCGAGCGGCAGCGCGCGGCCGTCGCGCTGCTGCGCCACCGGCTCGCGGCGCTCGTCGGGCGCGGGCCCGGCTATGCGGACACGCTCACGCCGTCACCGCGCGTGCTGCATGCCGTCGCGCCGTTGCCCGCGACGCTCCCGGCCGCGCTCGTCGGGCGCCGGCCCGACATCCTGGCGGCCCGCTATCGCGTCGAGGCCGCGTCGGCCGACATCGACGCGGCCCGCGCGGCGTTCTATCCGGACATCAACCTGATGGCGTTCGCCGGCGTGCAGAGTTTCGGCTTTCGCGCGCTGCTTCACGGCAGCAGCGGCACGTTCGGCGCCGGCCCCGCGATCACGCTGCCGATCTTCGAAGGCGGCAGGCTGCGAGCCGGCCTGCGCGCGCAGACCGACGCGTACAACGCCGCCGTCGCCGACTACGACGACACCGTCGTCCACGCACTCGCCCAGGTCAGCGACTCGCTCGTGCAGCTCGACGCGCTGGCCAGGCAGCGCGACCTGAATCGCGATGCGCTGGCACGCGCGCAGCAGACCTACGACATCGAGACGCGGCGCTACCAGAAAGGCATTTCCGGCTACCTGGACGTGCTGCTGGCCGAAACCCGGCTGCTTGAAGACCGCCGGTCGGTCGCTCGCGCCGATACCTCACTTGCCGTCGAGCACGTCCGGCTGATCGCCGCGCTCGGTGGCGCAACGAACCCCGGAGCCCAACAATGAATCGCACCGACACCCCGCCGGCCGCCGCGCCGGCCGCCGCGGGCGCGGCGTCGCCCCCGCCCGCCGAACCGGCGCTGCGCACCACGCGGCGCCGCTATTTCCGCTGGTTCTTCATCGCGCTCGCCCTGGCCGCGCTGGCCGGCGGCTACTGGTGGGTCACGTCGCGCGGCACCGAGACGACCGACGACGCCTACGTGACGGGCGATGTCGTGCAGGTATCGCCGCAGGTGGCGGGCACGGTCGACACGATCATGGTGCAGAACGCCGAATGGGTCCGTGCCGGCGATCCGCTGTTCCGCGTCGATCCGACCGATGCGAAGCTCGCGCTCGACGACGCCGTTGCACAGCTCGCCCATGCGGTGCGCGAGTACCGCACCGCGCATGCCGACACGGCGCGCGAGGCGGCACAGATCCTCCAGCGCAAGGCCGAGCTGTCGAAGGCCTCCGACGACCTGCAGCGACGGCTCGGCCTCGCGCAGGACGGCGGCGTATCGCGCGAGGACATCCGCCATGCGCGCGACGCGATGACCAGTGCGTCCGCCGCGCTGGACGCGCAGCAGGCCGCATACGACGCATCGCGTGCGCGCGTCGACGGCACGTCGATCGACTCGAACCCGCTGGTGCGCGCCGCGGCCGCGCGGGTGCGCAGTGCGGCGCTCGCACTGCGCCGCACCGAAATCCGCGCGCCGCTGGCGGGGCTCGTGACACGCCGTGTCGTGCAGGTCGGGCAGCACGTCACGCCCGGCGCGCCGGCCATGGCGCTCGTGCCGCTCGACCATGTGTGGGTCGAGGCCAACTTCAAGGAATCGCAGCTGCGCGGCATGCACGCCGGGCAGGCCGTCGAGCTTCGCTCGGACCTGTATGGCTCCGACGTCGTGTTCCACGGCCGCATCGAAGGCGTCGAGGCGGGCACGGGTTCGGCATTCGCGTCGGTGCCCGCGCAGAACGCGACCGGCAACTGGATCAAGGTCGTGCAGCGCGTACCCGTGCGGGTCGCGCTCGATCCCGGCGAATTGCGCGCGCACCCGCTGCGCATCGGCCTGTCGATGAACGCATCGGTCGTGCTCGGCGACGGCGCGCCCGGCACCGCATCGGCCTCCGTGCGCCCCGCGCCGGCCGCCGCCCGGCGCCCGATCGACGCGACGTCGATCTTCGATGACGATGCCTCGTCCGGCGACGCCCTCGTCAACGACACGATCCGCGCGAACGACGGCGCCGCCGTGCGCCGCGCGCCGGGAGCCTGAGCATGGCGCCCGTCGCTCGGGGTGCGGCGCCGAAACTGCCGCTGGAGCCGCTGCAGGGCCCGGCTCTCGTGCTCGTCGCGATCGCGATCAGCGTCGCCAACTTCATGCAGACGCTCGACCTGACGATCGCCAACGTCGCGGTACCGACCATCGCCGGCGATCTCGGCGTCGCGCCCGACATGGGCACCTGGATGCTGACGTCGTTCGCGACGCCGCTCGCGATCACGCTGCCGCTGACCGGCTGGCTCGCGCAGCGCTTCGGCCAGGTGCGGCTGTTCCGGGTCTCGGTCGTGCTGTTCGTCCTGACCTCGATCCTGTGCGGCCTCGCACCGAATTTCGAATCGCTGCTGCTGTTCCGCGCGCTGCAGGGCGCGGCCTCCGGGCCGATCACCGCGCTCTCGCAGGCGCTGCTGCTGGCCGTGTTTCCGGCCGCGCGCCGCAACGTCGCGCTGTCGGTCTGGCAGACCACCACGTTCGTCGCGCCCGTGCTCGGCCCGATCGCCGGCGGCTGGATCACCGACAACCTCTCGTGGCCCTACATCTTCTACGTCAACGTGCCGACGGGGGCGCTGGTCCTGCTCGTGCTGACCCGCTTCCTCGGCCGGCGCGACAACCCGACCCGCCACCTTCCCGTCGATTTCGTCGGCCTGCTGCTGCTCGCCGCCGCATTCGGCTCGCTGCAGCTGATGCTCGACCGCGGCCAGAACCTCGACTGGTTCGCGGCGGTCGAGATCCGCGCGCTCGCCGTGCTCTGCGTCGTGTCGTTCGTCGCGCTGGTCCTCTGGGAGCTGACCGACGCGCATCCGATCGTCGACCTGCGGCTGTTCGCGGATCGCGGTTTCACGGCGGGAACGATCGCGGTGACGGTCGGCTTCGGCGTCTATTACGGCGCGCTCGTGCTCGTGCCGCTCTGGTTGCAGACCGAGCAGGGCTACACGGCGACCTGGGCCGGCATCGCCACCGCGCCGCTCGGCATCGCCGGCATCGTGATCGCGCCGTTGATCGGGCGCATCCAGGGGCGCACCGACCCGCGCCACCTCGCGACCGTGGCGCTGCTCGGCTGGGGCGCGGCGTCGTTCTGGCGCATGGGCTTCAATACCGACGTGACGCTCGGCGACATCGCGGCCAACTCGCTGCTGATGGGCGCGGCCACCGCGTTTTTCATCACCCCGCTCGTGTCGCTGTCGATCGCCGGGTTGCCGCGCGAAAGGCTACCGGCGGCGTCGGGCGTGCAGAATGCGCTGCGCCGGATCGGCACCAGCGTCGCCACCTCCGTCGCGCCGACCTATTTCGAACGGCGCTCGCGCGTTCACAACACGTACCTCGTCGATCGCATCACGCCGTTCGATCCGGCTGCCGGCGACTGGCTCGCCCGGCTCGAACATGCCGGCATGTCGCCGGCCGGCGCGCTCGCGTCGGTCAGCCGCTCGATCGACGTGCAAGCCCACATGCTCGCGCTCAACGATTTCTCGTTCGGTTGCCTGCTGCTGTTCGGCGTGACCCTGCTGACCGTCTGGTCCATCCGCTACCGGCGTCCGTGACGCCGATCAACCGGCCCCTTCCGATGAACGCCCCCGACCTCGACAACGTCGTCGCACCCGACATCGCCCCGGCCCGCACGGCCCGGCTCATCTGTTTCGGCGTCTTTCTCGGCGCGCTGACCTTCGGCGTCCTGCTGCCCGTCGTGCCGCTGTACGTGCACGACACGCTCGGCTTCGGCACGCTCGTCGTCGGCACGGCGGTCGGCGCGCAATTCCTCGCGACCGTGCTCACGCGGAGCATCGCGGGCCGCCGCGCCGATCATCGAGGCGCGAAGCGCACGATGTGCGCGGGGCTCGTGTCGTGCGTCGTCGCGGGCGGCGTCTACGTCGCGAGCGCCACGGCGCCGGCCGGCCCGGGCGCACGTCTCGCGCTGCTGGTTGCCGCGCGGCTGCTGTCCGGGCTCGGCGAAAGCCAGCTCGTCACCGGCGCGCTCGCGTGGGGCATCGGCACGCTCGGCGCGACCCGCTCGGGCCGCGTGCTCTCGTGGACGGGCATGGCCCTCTACGGCGCGATCGCGCTCGGCGCGCCATGCGGGATGGCGCTCGCGCGCGCCGGCGGGCTGGCGGCCGTGGCCGGCGCCACGATCGTCCTGCCCTGCATCGCACTCGCGCTCGTCGCCACGCTGCCTGCCGTCGCGCCGCAGCCGGGCCTGCGGGTGCCGCTGTCCCGCGTGCTACGAATCATCGCGCGGCCCGGATGCAGCCTCGCGCTGCAGGGCGTCGGCTTCGCGGCGATCGGCGCGTTCGTGACGCTGCTGTTCCAGGCGCGCGGATGGGAAGGCGCGGGCCTCGCGCTCAGTTGCTTCGGCGGCGCCTTCGTTCTCGTCCGCGTCCTGTTCGGCCATCTGCCCGACCGGCTCGGCGGTTATCCGGTCGCGCTCGCCGCACTCGCGATCGAGGCGATCGGCCAGGTTCTCCTGTGGGCCGCGCCGGCATCCGGCGTCGCGCTCGTCGGCGCGACCGTATCCGGCCTCGGCTGTTCGCTGGTCTTTCCCGCGCTCGGTGTCGCCACCCTCCGGCACGTGCCGGCACAGGCACGCGGCACCGCCCTCGGCGGCTTCACGGCGTTCCAGGATGTCGCCTATGCGTGCACCGGCCCGCTCGCGGGCTGGGTCGTCGCGCGTACCGACTACCCGTCCGCCTTCGCCGTCGGCGCGTGTGCCGCATTCGCCGGCGTCCTGCTGACAGCGTGGCTGATGCACGCCGACCGGTCGCCCCCGTGAACCCCGGCGGACGGCGGGCGCATGCCCTGCCGTCCCCGTCCGTATCCCGCGCCCTCGCGGCGCCATCCTGCAGTCCTTCACGCTTCTACAAGGAGTACCGATCATGGAATACCGAACCCTCGGCGGAACCGGCTTCAAGGTTCCCGTTCTGAGTCTCGGCACCGCGACGTTCGGCGGCGGCAACGCATTCTTCAGGGAATGGGGCAGCACGGACGCCACCGGCGCGCGCGAACTCGTCGACATCGCGCTCGACGCCGGCATCTCGATGTTCGACAGCGCGGACGTCTATTCCGACGGACTCGCCGAAGAGTTGCTCGGCCAGGCGATCGCCGGCCGGCGCGATCGCGTGATCGTGTCGACGAAGGGCACGTTCCGGCTCGGCGAAGGCCCGAATGACGTCGGGTCGTCGCGCCATCACCTCGCCAACGCCATTCACGGCAGCCTCAAGCGGCTCGGCACCGACTACATCGACGTATACCAGCTGCATGGATTCGATGCCCAGACACGCGTCGAGGAAACCCTGCGCACGCTCGACGATTTCGTGCGCGCCGGCAAGATCCGCGTGATCGGCTGCTCGAACTTCTCCGGCTGGCACCTGATGAAGTCGCTCGCGGCCGCCGATCGCGACGGGCTCACGCGGCATGCCGTGCACCAGGTCTACTATTCGCTGATCGGCCGCGACTACGAAACGGAGCTGATGCCGCTCGCGCTCGACCAGCAGGTGTCCGCGATGGTCTGGAGCCCGCTCGGATGGGGGCGGCTGACCGGCCTGATCGGCCGGGGCCGGCCGTTGCCGGAGACGAGCCGGCTGCACAAGACCGCCGACGAGGGCCCGCCCGTCACGGATGCCCTGCTGCACCACGTCGTCGACGCGCTCGACGAGATCGCCGCCGAAACCGGCAAGGCGGTCGCGCAGGTCGCACTCAACTGGTTGCTGCGGCGGCCCACCGTCGCGAACGTGATCATCGGTGCCCGAAACGCCACGCAACTGCGCGAGAACGCGCAGGCGGCCAGCTGGGCGTTGACGCCCGACCAGGTGAAGCGGCTCGATGCCGCCAGTACGACGCAACTGCCCTACCCGTACTGGCACCAGCGCGGCTTCGAGCGCAACCCGGCACCGGTCTAATACGGTACCGGCGCGTGCGGCATCGGCGGCGACCGATGCGACGGTACCGCACGCGTCGCCGCCGCCTGCATGCGCGCGGCGAGCGGCGACGCGCCGACCAGCCAGTCCAGCTCGACGGGTAACGGCGGCAGCGCGGGCGACGCGTGCGCGGTCAGCACATCGTAGCCGAACACCCAGTCCGGCTCGGTCGGGCCGTGCATGAAGGTATTCGCGGCGGACACGCGATGCACTTCGCCGAGTCGCGCGACCCGGCACTGCGCATAGGTCGAGAACGCACTCGCCGCGTTCGACGAGCCGATGAGCGCACGCAGCAGGATCGTCGCGTCCTCGAGCGCCATGGCCGCGCCCTGCGACATGAACGGGCGCATCGGATGACAGGCGTCGCCGATCAGCACGACGCGCTCGTTGCCGAACTCGAACTGCGGCGAACGTTCGAACAACGCCCACTTCATGACCGACTCGCGTGGCGCGCGTGCCAGCATGTGACGCACGGCCGGATGAAAATCCGCGAAGATCGCCTGCATCTCGTCGACGTCGCCCGGCATCGACGAAGCCTGCGTGGGCCACTCGGCCTGCGGTGTCATCGCGGCGAAATAGAATTCGCGACGCGCACGATCGAGCCAGTACGACAGCACGAATTTCCGGTCGCCCCACCACTTGGTCAGATCCTCGACCGCGAGTTCGCCCAGCAGCGCGCGCGGATACGCCCCGCGAAACGCGACCTGCCCGGAGAATTCCGGCGCCTCGAATCCGCGCAGCGCCTCGCGCACGCGCGAACGCAGGCCGTCTGCCCCGATCACCAGATCGGCCGTGTCGCTCGTACCGTCCTCGAACGTCAGCCTGATCGCGTCGCCGGCCGGGTCGAGGCCGGCGAGACGCTTGCCCCACGCGATCGTCCCGGGCGCCACCGCCCCCAACAGCGCGGCATGCAGGTCGCCGCGCTTGAGCGTCACGAACGTCGCGCCGAAGCGCCCGATCGCGTTTTCGCCGAGCGGCAGCCGATACAGCAGCTCACCGTCGGCCGCCTGGCGGTTGGCGAACGCATCGGGTTCCTGGCCCGCCCACAGGGCCTGGCGATGCACGCCGAGCAGCCGCATCACCCGCATCAGGTTCGGGCTCAGGTGAATGCCGGCCCCCACCCGGGCAAACGCCGGCGCCTGCTCGAACAGGCGCACGTCATGGCCGATCCGTTGCAGCATCGCGCCGAGCGCGCACCCGCCGATACCCGCGCCCACGATCGCGACGCGCGCCGCCGAAGTCGTCCCGGTCATCCCTGCTCTCCCACGGTTGTCGCCGGCGGCGCGCCCTGTACGATGATGCCGATCGTGCGTGCGGTGCGCTCGCGAATATCCCGCGCACGCCGATAACCGTCGGACTCGTACCACGCCTTTGCGCGGTCGATCGAATCGAATTCGAGCACCACGACGCGCCGAGGCGACCACGCGCCTTCGAGCGTTGCCGCCTCGCCGCCGCGCACCAGGAAACGCCCGCCGAACTCGGCGACGGTCGTCGCGCCGATCTCTCTGTATTCCTCATAACCTCGTGCGTCGTGAACATCGATGTCAAACACGATATATGCCGTCATGTCTTCTCCCCACTTGGTCTCGCGGGCCGCGGCCGAGCGCGGCCCCGGTTTCACAGGCTCGCGAGCGCGATGCTGTGCGTGTCGGCCGCATCGAGCCGCAGCTGCCTCGCGCGCTGGTATTCGTCGGAGCCGTGCCAGCGGCGCGCCGCGTCGAGATCGTCGAACTCCAGCACGACCAGGCGCCGCGGCGTCCATTCGCCTTCAAGCACGACCACGTCGTCGCTGCGTGCGAGCACGCGGCCGCCATGCGCGGCGATCGTCGGCACACCGAGCTTCCGGTATTCGGCAAATCGCACTTCGTCGTAGACGTCGACATCCACCACCACATAGGCACTCATGTCCGCTCTCCCGTTGATGCATCCGCTTCGTCATGCGCGATTTCGGTATCGAATCGCACGAACACCCGGCCCGCCTCGATCTTCACCGGGAACGTCTTCACGCAAGCCGTGACCGGCGCGCACAGCGCGGCACCGGTACGCACGCTGAAGCGCCCCTGATGCAGCGGGCACTCGATTTCGTCGTCGAGCAGAAAACCGTCGCTCAGACGCGCCTCCCCATGCGTGCACTGGTTGTCGGTCGCGAAGATCTCGTCGTCGACCGCGAACAGCGCAATGTCGCGCCCGCCGACGATCACGCCCGTCAGCCCCTCCTCGCGTACCGCGGCCGTATCGACCGCATAGATCCATTCCGTCGTCACGCCGCCTCCTCAGATCGGATAGATGATCGAATTCGGCACCATCTCGCTGTCGTACACGCAGATGCGCGACTCGAAACGCAGCCCGTGCGGCGTGCGGCGTATCCGGTCGAGATAACGACCGGTGTTGTACACGTCGCTCATCTGCTCGCTCTTGGTACGCAGCACCGCGTAGTTCGTCTCGGCCTCGATGACCGATTCGTCGAGATACGTGATGAGCGGCGTGCCGATCAGGTGGCGCTGGTAGTACGGGTCGTAGAACAGCGTCTCCTTGATGCCGTACACGCGATCCTTCAGCATCCCCTTGCTCTCGAACGCGAGCAGCGCAAGCGGGAAGTCGCGTTCATGGTTCTCGCGCGGCAACAGCTGATACGTGCAGTCCTCCTCGAAGAATTCCGGCCACGCGTCCCAGTCGCCGCGATCCAGTGCGGACGCATAGCGCGCGTTCAGGTCCACGAGCCCGTAGAAATCGGCGAAGGTCGCCGCAACCGTTCCGGTGCCGCGCGTCGCGGGCCGTGCGTCGGCCAATGCGGATGAAATCGTCATTCATGCCTCCATCACGTGGCGCCAGTACTGGTACATGCCGCGCACGAGCGTTTCGCTGACCATGTGGTCGGTGCGCTCGTCGACTTCGCGGCCGCCGAGCTCGTTGTATACGTTGCCGTGCTGGATCTGCTCGAAGCTCTGCTGCACGCATTCGATCACTTCGCCGTCGTCCGCCGAAACGAAGCCGGCCGGCCCGAACAGGTTGGCCTGGCGCAGCCGCCGGCGCGTCATGTCCTCGTCGTCCGTCTCGAATCCGAAGTGCGTCCAGACGTAATCGAACACGCCGGGGCTGACCGGGCGGATACGCCGGGTCGACAGCGCATTCACCTGCTGCTGGATGATCACGCTCGGCATCAACGTCAACATCACGACGGTCGGCTCGCCCCACCACGGCTCGTGCACGACGTCGAGGAAACGGTCGTCGTTCAGCGTCATGCGCTCCTTGAAGCTCGTCACGTTGTGCGTGACCTCGCCGCCGCCCCCGCCGCTGCGGATCGAGATCATCGCGCCGTGACGGTGATGCGCGTCGGTGACCAGCTGGGCCGGATTGTCCGCGCGCCACAGCCCGAAATTGACGAACCAGGTGTGCAGGAGCCCCGCGTGATACGGGTCCTTGATGTTCTCCACCATCAGCTTCCAGTTGCTCGGCACGCGCTGGCGCGTATAACCGAGCACGGTCAGCTTCGGCCCGTGGAACAGGCGGTCGTAATAGCGCAGGATGTCGGGACCGAGGAAATCCTCGAACGACTCGACGTCCTGGTCGAACGACGCGAACACCGCGCCGCCGCGCGTCGACACGCGCAGCCGCCGCAACCCGTGATTCTTCGGATCGAAATCCGGCGGCATGCCGCCGTTGATCTTGCCGCTCTGCCGCACGCCGCGCCGGAACGGCACGCCGACCAGGTTGCCCTTCAGGTCGTAGTTCCACTGGTGATACGGGCAGTGGAAATCCTTCGCGTTCCCCGCGCGTTCACGACAGAACTGCATGCCGCGATGCGCGCAGGCGTTCTCGAACACGACCACCTCGCCGTCCTCGGTGCGCGTCATCACGACCGAGCGCTCGCCGACTTCGGTGCGCTGGAAATCGCCGGGAGACGGCACTTCCGCCTCGAGGCCGATGTAGCACCAGTGTTTCGAATAGAACAAACGCTCCAGTTCGCGCTGGTAAAGCGCATCGCTCGTATAGGCTTCGAACGGTGTCCGGCTTGCGCCGTCCCCCTTCCAGTCGAGCGCGTGTGCGATATCGATGGGTGAGTTCAAGAAAGCTCCTTTCAGTAAGAAATGGCTTGTACGGTGCCGGCCGGAACACCCGGTACCAGAAAGCCGACTCGGGACCGCCGCCGCGACGCAACCGCGGCAGCGAACAGCTCGATCAGTGCAACCGTGTCCTCCCAGCCGAGACAGGCGTCCGTCACGCTCTGCCCGTAGGTCAGGGCCCGGCCGGGCACGAGGTCCTGCCGCCCCTCGACGAGAAACGACTCGACCATCACGCCGGCAATCGCGCGCTGCCCGTCGCGCAGCTGCCCGGCCACGTTCTCGCATACGGCGATTTGCGCGCGCGTCTGCTTTCCGCTGTTGCCGTGACTCGCATCGATCACGACGTGCGGCGGCAACTGCGCATCGCGCAGCGCCGCACAGGCGGCCGTCACGCTGACGTCGTCGTAGTTCGGCACGCGCCCGCCGCGCAGCACGATGTGCGTATTCGGATTGCCCTGCGTGGACGCGACCTCGAGGCCGCCTTCGTCACGCGGACGGAGATAGTGATGCGCGGCCCGCGACGTGCGGACCGCGTCGATCGCGATCTTCACGTTGCCGTCGGTGCCGTTCTTGAAGCCGATCGGCGCATCGAGGCCGGATGCGATCTGCCGGTGAATCTGCGACTCGGTCGTGCGTGCGCCAATCGCGCCCCAGGACACCAGATCGTCGAGGTAGGGCGCCGTGAGCGGATCGAGAAACTCGGTCGCGACCGGCATGCCGAGTGCGTTGACGTCGAGCAGCAGGCGACGCGCAAGACGCAGCCCGTCGTCGACGCGATAGCTTCCGTCGAGCAGCGGATCGTTGATCAACCCCTTCCAGCCGACCGTGGTGCGCGGCTTTTCGAAGTACGTGCGCATCACGACCTCGAGCGTATCGGCGTAACGCGCCCGCAGCGGCGCGAGCCGGCGCGCGAATTCGAGCGCGGCGTCCGTGTCGTGAATCGAGCACGGCCCGACGATCAACGCGAGGCGATCGTCCCTGCCCGCGAGGATGCGGGCGAGTGCGCGCTGGGCGCCACGTACCAAGCGAGTGGTCGCGGCGTCGGCATGCAACTCGCCGCGCAGTTGCATTGCCCCGGTGACCGCCGCCGTCCCTTTCAGATGAGGCTGTTCCACTTGACTCTCCGATTTCGATTCGACAATACGAAACTCACGGGGGTCAATTAAAGCTTTATCAAATTCGATTCGATACTGTCATTTATCTCAGTCGCCAATCGAATTCCTCAATCTGCTATTTTTTACAGTATCTAAAACCATCCGATTCAATTTATTTTCATCGCGAGGACATGCGCCATTGCACCTCGCACTCTCACATGGAGATACACATGACAAAAAATCATTATGAAACTGAAATTACAGTTAAATACCGGGAGACAGACGGACTCGGGCATGTCAGCAGCCCGGTTTATTACGATTACCTTCAGCACGCATATCTGACGTTCATGCACGACCTGCTGGAGCTGCCGTATTCGGAGAAGTTGCCGCACATCATGGTCAAGACGTCGTGCGAGTACCTGAAGCCCGCCCAGTACGGGGATACGATCACGGTGCGCAGCAGCATTACCCGCTTCGGCTCGAAAAGCTTCGAACTCGAACACCTGATGATGCGGGACAACGGCGCGGCCGGCGACGACGCGATCGTTGCCCGCGCGCAGTCGACACACGTGATGTTCGACTATGCGAGCAATGCGACGATGCCGGTTCCCGAAGAGTTCAAGGCGCGCGTGCTGGCGTTCCAGGGCGCGATCTGACAAACGGCTTCCCGGGGCGGGCGCCCCGGGTCCTTTCTAAACGAATACGATCAGGCCCATCAGCACGGCTTTCACGACCGCGTTTGTCTTGTTCGAAGCATCCAGCTTGGCAATGGAACGTGAAATGTGAAAATTGATCGTACGTTCGGTCAATCCGAGAATCATGCCTATCTCATAGGCAGTCTTCCCTTCGGCTGCCCATTTCAATACTTCACACTCTCTCGTGCTCAACGCGACCGCAGTGGGGGGTGTCATGTTCAATGCCAACCGAGTCATTCTAATCTCCAGAACAATTAACCATGCTGGCCGACTCGGCGCACGCCCATCCTGCGAAGCGTGAATCATCCTGTTCAGCCCTCGAAAGCGCAAACGACAGTGCTTGGCGCGAAAGCACCAGCCTGTTTCTTTATTTATTAAGCCAGTAATGCACGCGATTCGGCCATGTGCCGCTCGCGTCGCCCGGGATCATTATCAGCAACGATCGAGCAACAATCGCGGATCAAAGTGCATTGAACGAAACAATGCAATACGGATTAATTACGCCGAACGCAGCAATCGGACAAGGTTGAGCATACCGAGTTGCAATCCCGCGCGGAAGATGCGTCACGCTCAATGTATTCATGCAGTTGACGCGCGCGAACGTGACGCGTGCACCGTCATGGTTCAGGTGCGCCGACATCGTACAACGACGACGCCTGGGTCGCGCAGACACGCCGCAGGCAGCTGCGCAGCCAGCGATGCGCGGGGTCGTTGTCGAAGCGCGGATGCCATATCTGCGAAACCGTCAACGTGGCAGTCAGCACCGGCAACGGGAAGCTGAACATTCCCCCCCGCGATTTCGCGGTCTGCCGCTCCGGAACATTGGCGATCAAATCCGAGTCGCGCGCCAGGGACAACGCGGCGGGAAAACCGGACACGATCGCCGCGACGGTTCGCTGCAGCCCCAGCGCATCAAGCAGGTTGTCGATGGGACCGCTGAGCTGCCCCCGCCGCGACACGCTGATATGGCCGAACGATGCATATCGCTGCGGCGTGACCTCCTCCCGCGCAAGCGGGTGACCGGCCCGAACGACGCCGATGAAGCGGTCGCGGAACAGCGCCTGTACACGCAATTCGGGGCCCGTATGGCCCACCACGCCGATTTCGAGATCGACGGCCCCCATGCGCAACGCCTCGACACTCTTGTCCGGCTTCGGCGCGAAGCGCAGCCGCACGTTCGGCGCGGTTTCCATCACCAGCGCGAGCAGTTCGGCCGCGAACGTATCGACGAACCCTTCGTTGGCACGGATCGTGAACGTGCGCTCGAGCCCGCCGAGATCCGCGTTCTTGCACGGACACAGCACGGCCTGCGCGCCTTCCACGAGCGCGCGAACCTGGACCCGCAGTTCAAGCGCATGAGGCGTCGGCACCAGATCGCGTCCGGCCCTGACGAGCAGCGGATCACCCGTCGTGGCCCTCAGGCGGGCCAGGGACCGGCTCAATGCCGACGGGCTGAGGCCGAGCGTCTCCGCGGCCCGCGCGACGCTGTTCTCGGACAGCAAGGCATCCAGAACAATCAAGAGATTGAGGTCAGGTGCATTCATCTTGTTCAACTCGTGCCGATCGGGACCCGGCCTGGATTGACGATTAACGGGAACCGCGAATTCGACGTGATATCCGCGCAGCGCTCGATGACGGACAACCGTGCCGGTCGATCGCCGGCACGGCGTGCCATCCGTCATCGAGCGCCGGAATACGTGAAGCGAGACGGCCCGTTTGCGCGATGTCGTTCTGTTTCCGGATTGTGCACCGCACGCGATTCGATCTCAACCGCCATTCGACGTCGCCCCCTGTCCATATCGGCCGCAGGCACCGGGTGACGGCAAGCAGGAACCTGTCGTCACGGGTCGACGCGGTGCGCGTGCGTTCGGCCGATGCGGTGCCCTGCCGGCGGCCGGGAATCGGCCGGCCACGCAAATCGAACGGCATCCCGAACGCGATCTCGCGGTATTCCGGCTACCTGCATCGGCCGCGCTTCGCGGACGCGCGTCGCCACGCTACTTCGGCTTGTCGCCCATCGGATTCCGCAACCGGGCCAGCTGTCGACGCGCGCACGAGTTGCACACGAAGACGTCGCGATTCATCAGCGCCACGAGGGTTGGGGCACGCGCGTATCGCAATCGCCGCGCCCCCTGCGCGATCTGTCGATGCTCGTGCGTGTACTCGAGGCGGCCGAGCGCGGGAACGGACCGCGCACGTGGCGTTACCGGTCGTGAGAGGAACCCCGGTTCGCCCGCGTCGAATGCCCGGGTTCGGCACCGGCCGGCGCGGACGCGGCAGAAGCAGCCAGCGGCGCGTTCATGTACGCCGGGACAGCCTTCTTTCCCTGTCGGACGCCCGGCGGCGGCGCCGTCGGGCGCTGCTCCATGTCGGCCAGCATCTGCCCGCACGGCAACGAGCGACTGCGGCCCGGCTGCAGCAACGCGAGCAGACTGGCGAGCGGATTCAGCAAGCCCAGCCCGATCGCGGCACCGCCACGCGCGATCAGTGCGCCCGCCTTCACGCCGACGTGCGGTTGCTTGAAGGACCCGGTGACGTACAGCGGCGAGCGTAGCGATATCACCCGGAAGCCCTTGGTATGGGGATGGATCGTCAGGTTCATGGTCTCGTCCCGCAGGTTCACGGTGCCATCCATGCCGATCACCGCATCCTCGGTGTCGAGCGCGAATACGCGCGAGTCGAGCACGCCGTTGGTGACCACGAAGTCGGCCACACCGCAGTTGATCCTGACGTCACGCGTGCCGAACAATTTCTCGTACACCACGTTTGCAACGTTCAGCCCCGCGGCTTCCATCAGCAAGAGACTCACCGTGCCGTCGGTCACCAATGTCTTCACTTCCCCGTTGGAAGTCGCGGCGAGCGCCGCCGGCGAATTGCCGGTGGCCGACAGCGCGGCATCGCCGTTGACCTCGCCAAGCGCCGTTTGCATCACCGGGAATGTCGGGAACAGTTGCTTGAGTTTCAGATGTCGCGCCTGCAGCGAGAACCGCCCCTTGAGCGGCATGCCGCTGCCGTCCAGGTGAATGTTCGACGCAAGCGTGCCCCCCGCGACGCCGAAGTTCAGCGGGTTGAGCGTCAGCACGCCGTCATGCAACACGACGTGGGTCGACAGGTCGGTGATCGGCAAGCTCGCGGTCTTGACGATGCGCCGCCCGGTCAACCGAACGTCGGCGTCGATCTTCTTCCAGCGGTCCGTGCGGAATGCCTCGACCGGCAACGCCTTGTTCGCGGGCTGCGCGACGGCGGCGCCCCGCCGCGCCTTGCTGGCATTCGTGTCGGCGCCGATGAGCGGCGCAAGGTCGGAAAACTGCAGCAGCCTCGACACCAGGGTACCGGACAAGAGCGGCCTCGGTTCGCGCGAAACGTACACCAACGAGCCGTTGATGTCGCTGCCGCCGACGCGTCCCGTGAAGTCCTCGTACTTGAAGACGTTGCCGGACGCCCGGAACTGGCCGACCAGTCGGCCGTCGGTCGCATAAGGCGCGGTTTCGGGAAGGGTGAGGCCCGTGACGTCATACAGCTTGGCCATGCTGGTGCCAGCGAGCCACAGTCGAAGATCGACCGCCGCCAGGTGAGCCGGATCGGTCAGCGTGCCGACGAGCGCCAGGTGCGTATCGCCGAAACGCAAATCGGCTTGAACCGGAAACGGGTGTTGCGCGCCCTGCACCTCCAGCACGTTGCCGATCTTGCCCGTGCCGGCGACCGCGCCTTTCCTGTAGGTCCCCTTGACGGTCCAGCCGATCGTGTACGTGCCGACGCCGGCGGATGCTGCGCCCGTCGATGCGCTCGTTGTCGCCGAAGCCGCTGCGCCCGATGCGGCCGCTGCGGGCGCGCTCGATGCCATCGACGTGCCTGATGCAGCCGGGGCTATCGTGGTGCGAGACGTCGTCGCAGCAGCATGCGAAGCAGCGGCCACCGCTTGCGACGCCGCGGCCGATGCGCGGGGCGCCGCCTCGGCACCCGACGCGGGCACCACCGGTTGCGCCGGGCCGGAGCGCGCCTGGGCCGCGAGCTTTTTCTGACCTGCCGGCCCGACGGCACGCGCCGATTCGTGTTGCGCCAACGCCTGCTGCTGTTTCACCACCGCGCCGAACGGGATCGGCTGGCCAAGCGTGTCGACCACGGCGCTCAGATCGAATTGCTTTTGCTGATCGTAGTAACCGAGACGACCCTGGGCAAACGCGACCTGATGCAGGTCGAGCGTCCATCGGCCCGGCTGCGCGGGCCTCTTGAGCTTGAGCGTCCAGTTGACTCGCCCGTCCCTGATGCGCTCGAGGTCGACGGACGGATTGACCAGGTCGATTGCGGGAATCACGATGCGGCGTGCCATCAGCGGCAGCGCCTCGACTTCGAAGCTGATCATGTCCAGCGCGACGAAATACTTCGTGCGCGCCCAATCGGGATTGGCGATCGTGACATCGCGTGCACTGAATCGCGGCCACGGCACCCATGCGCGCCAGCCTTGCTCGCTCACCGGCCGACGCCAATCGATACGCAAATCGCCGTTGATCGCGAACTGACGTCCGATCGCGTCCGACACCTTGTCATCGATCCACGGCCGGGCTCGATTCCAGTCGAACGTGACGATGAAGATGACCAGCGCGGCAAGCGCCAGGGTGACGATGACGGCAAGCCACGCGGCCACCTTGCCGACGGTGTGGCCAATGTGCATTGCTCCCTCCCCGAGTTTGCTGCACCGTATCCAGCAATTCGTGTTCCTGAATACGGGATCCGCCCGCCAGGTAGCGTGCGTGCCTTCGAGATGGGGTTCGTACGACTTTTCAGGCGTCGATCTTCGCAGTAATGTTCCGGATCGACTGCACTACCTGCCCTCGCTGCGTAACGCCGGCAAGCTCGTTGAGCGAGAGAAGCGGACGCCTGCTGCAGTGCTTCCTGCATCCGCGGGATGCGATCGGGAGGATCAATGGATCGTCGCCATTTCCTCAAGTCGTCGGCCTTTTTTACCATTGCGGCTGCCGCCGCTGCTGTCCCGTACGACGTTTCACCAGCGGGCTTGCCGGGCAGCACCGCGCGCAAAAAAACCAGTCAATTTCCGCAAGGTGTCGCAAGCGGCGATCCGCGCGATCGCTCCATCGTGTTCTGGACACGCTGCGTGCCGGTACCGGGCGGCGACCAGCACGATGCAAGAAGTGCCGCGCGCGCGGTACCGCTACGACTCGAAGTATCGACGCTGCCGGATTTCTCGACGCTCGTCGCCAGCGTACCGCTGAGGGCGCTGGCCATCTACGACTTCACCGTGCGCGCGAAGGTGGCGGCACTCTCGCCGAAGACGACCTACCACTACAGGTTCGTCGCCGGCGGCGACGTCAGCATGACCGGTGTCGCGCGCACGGCACCGGAGGCCGGCGAGGCCAACGAACAGGTTCGCTTCGCGTGGCTCACCTGTCAGGACTGGAGCGTCAACCACTGGCAAGCGATGACGCTGATGGCCGCCGAACGCGATCTCGATTTCGTCGTGCACGTGGGTGACTACATCTATGAAACGGTCGGGACCTCTCCCCCCGGCCAGGCCGAGCCGGCACATTCTCCGCTGCATCTGCCCGACGGCAAGCGGCTCGCGGACGGCCGCGCGTATGCCGATTCGCTCGACGACTACCGGACGCTCTATCGCACCTATCGCACCGATTCGCGCTTGCAGACACTGCACCAGCGCCTGCCGATGATCGCGATCTGGGACGACCACGAATTTTCCGACGATTGCTGGCAGGATCATCAGGTCTACACCAACGAGGAGCGACAGGAAACCCGGCGGCGGCGCAACGCCAGTCGCGCGTGGGCAGAGTACATGCCGGTGGATTGGGGCGACGTGCGCTTCGAGCCGGACGATCCGTCGTACACGAATATTCGCATCTACCGCGATTTTCGTTTCGGCATGCTGATGCATCTGGTGATGACGGACGAGCGGCTGTATCGCGACGACCATGTCGTGAGCGAATCCGCTATCGCTCGCGCGCACGGGCACGACCCGGTGCACGGTGACGATGCGGCCGGCTCGCGCTACTTCGTCAAGCAGGATGGACTGCAACGCGACGAGGCGCGTCTTGCCCGGCAGTTGGGCCGCCCGCCGTCGCTGCTCGGTCCGGAACAGACGCAATGGTGGAAAGCCGCGATGAAGGACTCGCCGGCAACCTGGAAGGTATGGGGCAACGAGGTGATGTTGAACCGTCTGTGGTTCGTGATGCCGGGTGCACCCCAGACACCGGGGGCCCGCCTCGTGGTCGATTGCGACGCATGGGACGGTTATCCCGCGCACAAGCACGAACTGCTCGCCTACTTGAGGGAGCACGGGATCCATAACGTCGTCGCGATCACCGGAGACCTGCACGCATTTCAGTGCGGTGTCGTGCGGGACGATCCCGATCCCGCGACGGGGGTGCCGGTCATCGTCGATTTCGTCTGCGCCGGCATCAGCAGCATGTCCTTCTATTCCTACCTGAAGGCCGCATGGAACGGCACACCGCTCGCGTCCATCGCGGCGACGCCTGTCAGACTCGACCGCTTCCTGATGGCGAACAACCCCGATCTGTGCCACGCCGACCACGACGCGCAGGGTTATGCGTCGGCCACGGTCACGCCGGACTACTTTTCCGTCACGTTCAACAAGATGAAGCCGTTGAACCCGGACGGCACCGCGCCCGCGGATGCACTGCTGGGCCGCACGCGATTGACCGTGCCGAGGGATTCAGTCGAGGTACGCGTCGAGCACTTGTAGGTTCCGACGCGCCGCCGTTTCCCGGCAGCATTGCGCGTCTCCGGAAACTCGAGCAAGCGGCCCTGTGCGGTCATGCACAGGGCCGTTTCGCGCGGCGCGTCAGTGTAAATGTCCGCCGAAAAGCCCGAGCAACCCTATGATGATCAGGTAGAGCGCAACGATGTAATTCAGCAAGCGCGGTACCACCAGAATGAGAATCCCGGCGATCAGCGAAACCAATGGGCTCCAGTTCGTGAATTCGTGCATGGCGCGGCCTCCTGACAGTGGATCGCGAAATCGGATGTGCGTCGGTGCGACGCTGATCCACGTATCGGAGCGATTTCCATGCCCGGCTCGACGCGTGCCGCGTCGGGTCGTCGAATCGGTGAGCATTCTCTTCCGGAGCCGCGCAGATCGCTCAATCAGCGGGGGGCAGCTTCGCGGACAGGTCCGGAAAGTGGAGTTCGCCTTCGTAGGTCTCGGCACCGGCTGCGAGTATCGCCTTCACACGCGCCTGTATCGCTTCGTTGGCCACGCAAAGATCGGCCTCGTGCGCTTCCACCAACAAGCCTTCTGAGAAGGAAACGTCGGACCCCATGTCCACGGACCGCTTCAGGTGTGCAATCGTGGAGGGCGGGAACGTCGCGATGCGGCGTGCCAGCTTGTCCACGAACGGGCCCAGTTCCCTGGCCGGCAATGCACGATTGATATAGCCGTAGTGATCGGCCAGCTCCGCGGAGAAGTCTTCCCCGGCCAGCAGTACCTCGAGGGCGCGGGCGCGTCCCATCCGCCGCGGCAGGCGCTGCGTGTTGCCGCCGCCGGGGACGAGCCCGCACACGACCTCCGGCTGACCGAACACGGCTTCGCCAATCGCGGCGAAACACATGTCCGCGGCCAGCGCGATTTCGCAACCGCCGCCGCGGGCGATCCCTTCGACCTTCGCGATGACGGCCTTGGGCATGTTGCGCAAGCGCTCGCCAAGCATCTGTGTCAGGCGGAAGGTGCGCGTATTCGAAGTCGTCTTCGGCGCCGAGCCGACACGGTGCAGGCCCGAGTGAGCAATGAAGAACTTCGGCACGGCGCTCTGCAGGACAACGACACGTACGCTCGCATCTTGTTCCAGCAGCCGGGTCAGCGAGTCGAACTCCTCCGAGAGAACCTCGTCGAGCAGATTCAGCGGCGGATAGTCCAGGGTAACCGTGGCGACGCCGCTATCGCGGGTAACCCGGATATGTTTGTAATCGGCATAGCTTCCGCCTCCCCCCTGTGATGGCGCGGACGGTTGGGGAGCGGCGCCCCCTTCCGAAGACGCGAGCAACACACCGGGCGCGAATGTGGCGGCACCGATTGACTGGACGAAGGTACGTCGAGAGATAGTCGACATGGCAGACTCCTGGGTTGGTTTCATCTCGCCTCGGCAGAGCCGCGCCCGGCTCGCAATCCGCGGCGGCATCAAGTAACGCAGTTGCAATCCCCTGGCGCGGCGGTCCCCATGTCACTGCGGATGGCAATGACTGCGCCGGCAATCCGGCGTCGTTGAGCGGCATTCGTCAGTTTGAAAAAGCAAGCTTCGCCGACGCCATGATCCTCGCCACGTCGGGGCCTTTGCAAGAATCCTCCCTAAGTGGGGGGGCGCCCCGATCGACCTCGCGCGGCAGCGCGGGGCGGGTCGATCCTGCACGCCCTCCCCGAACAGGGGGCTGCCTTCGCGCCGGGCCATGGGTACTTTTGGCGGCATGGCCCCTTCGACACATGATCCGGCGCGCGTCTCCCCTCCTGGGCATCCGCCCGACTCATGCCGGTCGAAGTGCGTACCGGCACGCTGTCGCTGCATGGTCTGCAGACCGTAGCGGCCGCGCACCGACGACACCACGGAATGATCCGCCCCATCCATGAACAAAAGCCCATCATCCGGCGACAAGCCGGCGCCTGAGTCAGGCCGGCGTGTTTTCCTCAAACGCGTCGCCATTGTTCCCGCCGCCGTCGCGATAGGCGGGTGCCATTCGGGCGACGACGCATCGCCGGCACCGACGGCGACGCAAAATGCCGGCAGCGGCGTTCGGCTCGACACCTATCGTCCGGTGTTCTTCACGCCCGAAGAATGGCACTTCGTGCTCGCGGCGGTGGATCGCCTGATCCCGCACGACGACGAGGGGCCCGGTGCGCTCGACCTGAACGTTCCCGTCTTCATCGACCGGCAACTGGAAACCGGTTACGGCTACGCGGCGCACTGGTACATGCAGGGTCCGTTTCGCGCGGCCTCCCCGCTGTTCGGCTATCAGTCGAGGCTCACGCCGCGCGAGTTGTATCGGGCCGGCATCCAGGCGACGAACGCACGCTGTATGCACGAGTTCGCCGGCAAGCGCTTTGCCGAACTCCCCGTCGCGGAACAAACCGGCGTGCTCGCACGCCTGGAGTCCGGCGCGATGGCATTCGACGCGATCTCGTCGGCGGATTTCTTCGCGTTTCTGCTGGAGAACACCCGCGAAGGCTATCTGTCGGACCCGATACACGGCGGCAACAAGGAGATGGGCAGCTGGAAAATGATCGGCTTTCCCGGGGCCAGGGCGGACTTTCTCGACTGGGTCGGGACCGGCAAGCGCTACCCGTATGGGCCCGTCAGCATCGAAGGTCAACAGGGTTGAGACGCATATGCCGCAAATCACGAAGCCGGAAGTGGATGCCGTCCTCGTCGGGATGGGTTGGACAGGTTCGATCATGGGGATGGAGCTGGCCGAGGCCGGCCTGACCGTGGTCGGCCTGGAGCGCGGCGCAAACCGCGATACGAGCCCCGAGTTCGCGTACCCCGCCATCGCCGACGAGCTCGCCTACATTCAGCGGCGCAAGCTGATGCAGAATCTTGCGCACGAGACGGTCACGATCCGGCATGCGCCGAACGAAGACGCGTTGCCCTACCGGCAGCTCGGCGCATTCCTGCTGGGTACCGGGGTAGGCGGCTCGGGCGTGCACTGGAACGGCACGACCTGGCGAGCCAATGCCGCCGACCTCAAGATCCGCTCGCACTACGTGCAGCGATATGGCGCCGGGTTCATCCCCGGCGACATGACGATCCAGGACTGGCCTTACTCACTGGACGAACTCGAACCGTACTTCGAGCGCCTCGAGGCCGTGATGGGCACGTCGGGCAAGGCAGGCAATCTGCGCGGCCGGATCGTCGACGGCGGGAATCCCTTCGAGGCCATGCGCCGGCGCGACTATCCGTGCCCGCCGCTCGCGGACAATTATCCGGCGACGTTGTTCCGGAACGCGGCGCGCGACGCCGGTTTTCATCCTTTTCCGATACCCGCGTCCAATGCGTCGATCGCCTATCAGAATCCGTACGGGATGCAGCTCGGCCCGTGCAACTTCTGCGGCTATTGCGAAGGCTTCGGCTGCTACATGTATGCGAAGGCATCGCCGCAAGCCTGCATCCTGCCCGCCTTGCTGGCCAAACCCAATTTCGAGTTGCGCGACCGATCCCATGTGACGCGTGTGCAACTCGATTCGGACGGCAAGCGCGCGACCGGCGTGACCTATCTCGATACGCAGGGCCGGGAAGTGTTTCAGCCGGCGCGCATCGTCGTGCTGTGCGCATTCCAGATGCACAACGTGCGCCTGCTGCTGTTGTCCGGGATCGGCAAACCGTACGATCCGGCGACGGGAACGGGAACCGTCGGCAGGAACTTCGCCTATCAGAAGAACAGCGCGGTCTCGCTGTTCTTCGACAAGGACGTCCACATCGATCCGTTCATCGGCGCCGGCTCCGGCGGCCAGGCATTCGACGACTTCAATGCGGACCACTTCGATCATTCCGCCGCGGGGTTCGTCGGCGGTGCCTATATCAGCGCGATGGTCACCGGCGGCCGTCCGATCGGACAGACCCTGCTGCCGGAAGGCACGCCCAAATGGGGCTCGGCGTGGAAGAAGGCGCTCAAGGACAACTACCTGCATTCGTTTTCCATCGGTACGGCGGGGTCGGTCATGTCTTACCGCACGAACTACCTGGATCTCGATCCGACCTATCGCGACGCATACGGCCTCCCGCTGCTGCGCATGACGTTCGACTGGCACGACAACGAGATGCGCATGACGCGCTTCGTCACCGGCAAGGCCGAGCAGGTCGCGCGCGCGATGAAGCCGAAATCGATGTCGGTCCACGCCGGGAAGATCGGCGATCACTTCGACATGCGGCCGTACCAGACCACGCATACGACGGGCGGCGCGGTCTGCGGGGATCGTCCGGACACGAGCGTCGTGAACAAGTACCTGCAATCGTGGGACGTCCACAACGTATTCGTGACGGGAGCCTGCGCGTTTCCGCAAAACTGGGCCTACAACCCGACAGGCATGGTCGGCGCGCAAGCGTATTTCTCGGCGCGCGCGATTCGCGAGCAGTACCTGAAGAATCCCGGTCCGCTGCTACCGACATAGGAAAGGCAATGGGTGAGCGATACAAGAAACTGGCCGGAATCTCATTCGGTCTGCTATGCACTTTCACCGCGCTGGCTACGTGGTTGAAACCGGCCGACGCGAACGCGCAGGATGCCGGGCAGATCGCGCGCGGCGCCTATCTGGCGCGCGTCGGCGATTGCGTGGCATGCCACACGTCGCGCCGCGACCAGCCGTTTGCGGGCGGGCTGCCGATGGAAACGCCATTCGGTACGATCTATTCGACGAACATCACGCCCGATACCACGCACGGGATCGGCCGCTACAGCTACGACGATTTCGCGGCCGCGCTGCGCAAAGGCGTCGCGAAGGACGGGCACCTGCTCTACCCGGCCATGCCGTATCCGTCGTTCTCGAAGGTCAGCGACGCCGATACCCGTGCACTCTATGCGTACTTCATGCACGGCGTGCGCCCGATCGGCCAGCCGAACACCGAGACGCAGCTCCACTTTCCGTTCAACCTGCGCGTGCTGCTCGCGGGATGGAATCTTCTGTTCCGGCCCAGTGGCACGTATCGCGAGGACCTGACGCAAAGCGCGACGTGGAATCGTGGTGCCTATCTCGTGCAAGGGCTCGCGCACTGCGGCGCATGTCATACGCCTCACGGTCCGATGGGCCAGGAGAAGGCGCTGGACGCACGCGGGACGGACCTGTACCTGAGCGGCTACACGCTCGCGGGCTGGCATGCGCCCGACCTGCGCCCCGGCGACGGAAACGGTGCGGGCGAGCGCACACGGGACAGCATCGTCCAGCTTCTGCGCACCGGACGATCGCACGGCAGCGCCGCGTTCGGCGGGATGTCCGAAGTGGTGGAGAACAGCACGCAGTATTTCAGCGACGCCGACCTGGCCGCGGTGGCCGATTACCTCGTCAGCCTAGGCCCCGGTCGCGCAACGCGGACGTCGGCGGCACCTCCCGTCAAGCCCGATACGACCGCGGCGTTGCGCTCGGGCGTCACGCCGACAGGCGGCGCGTTGCTGTACCTCGACAACTGCAACGCGTGCCATCGTTCGGACGGCAGCGGCGCGATGAAGGCGTTTCCCGCGCTGGCGGGCAACGCGGTGGTCACTTCCGACGATCCGTCGTCGGTCATTCACGTGATTCTGACCGGCTCGCGGATGCCGTCGACCCGATCCGATCCGGCGCCGCTGGCCATGCCCGCATTCGGCTGGCGGCTGTCGGACATGCAGGTCGCCGAGCTCGCGACGTTCGTCCGCGGCAGCTGGGGCAATCGTGCCGGCGAGGTGAGCGCATCGGACGTCGCGAAAGTCCGGCGGCAGGTCGATCCGGCGCAACTGAAGCGGATTCGGGCTGCCGTCATGAACGAAGTGACCGACGACGGCGCGCCCGGTTCGACCGGCAAATGACCTCGGGCGGCGGCCCGTATCACGCGGAACCCATCGCCCGCACGCGATCGAAGGTCTGCGCGGCACGGGCCTTCCACTTGTTTGACTCGATTATCGGAAAACCATCATGCGATTCATCAGCTTTGTCCGCGACGGCGCCACCGGCGTCGCCATCCGCTCCGGCGACGGCCGTTATCTCGGACTGACGCGTAGCGACCCGGACTTTCCCGGCGATCTCGACACCCTCGTTTCCGGCGGTCCTGCCGCGCTGGCGCAGGCAAGCGAACGCCTCCAGCTGGCAGGCCGGCCGCTGGACCTGGCCGATTGCACCCTGCTCCCGCCCGTGACGCGGCCGGCGAAGATCATCTGCGTCGGGCTCAACTATGTCGAGCACTCGCACGAGGCGGGCTACGAGGTTCCGCCGTATCCGACACTCTTCGCACGCTTTCGCAGCAGCCTGACCGCGCACGGCGCCGCGATACGCATGCCGACGGAATCGGATCAGCTCGACTACGAAGGCGAGCTGGCGGTCGTCATCGGGCGCGGCGGCCGGCGCATCGCGCGAAGCGATGCGTTGGACCATGTGGCCGGTTATACGGCTTTCAACGACGCGACCCTGCGGGACTATCAGTTCAAGACGCCGCAATGGACGGTCGGAAAGAATTTCGACGAAACGGGCGCACTCGGCCCCGAGCTGGTGACCGTCGACGAATTGCCGGCGGGCGCGGCCGGTCTCAGGCTTCAGACCCGGCTCAACGGTGTCGTCATGCAGGACGCCAATACGAACGACATGATCTTCGACATCGCTACGCTGATCGCCACCATCAGCGAAGTCATGACGCTCGAGCCCGGCGACGTCATCGCGACCGGCACGCCGTCGGGCATCGGCATGGCGCGCAATCCGCCGCACTGGATGCGCGCTGGCGACGTGTGCGAGATCGAGATCGAGGGGATCGGCGTACTCAGGAATACCGTCGCGCAATCGTGATCCGGTCGGGCCGGCGCAGTGCGCGCCGGCATGCGTTCAGCCAGGCTGCATGATCAGCGCATCGTTCGCGAGGATCATCGCGCCGGCGTTGGTGGGCCTCGGCCGCTCCGCCGGACGAAACACCGCGTCGCCGGGGAAGATCGGCACATGCGTCAGCACGCAGACGCCGCGGCGCGACGCGATGACACGCCGCCAGCGCTGCTCGCCGAAGTGCCGGACGCCGGGCTCGACCCAACGAACCACCAGCACGCTTCCGTCGCATTCCAGCACCGTCACCCGGGCACCCGCGAACTCGCGGGCGGAACCCACGCGCGGCCCGTCGTCCAGTCGTGAAATCGCATCAGGCATGTCCCACCCGCAAGCCGGTGCGGTCGAGCCGTGGGCCCGGTCGACCGCGCGTGTTCAATCGGTCACGTGATCCTGACCAGCATCTTGCCGGTGTTGGTCCCGTTCATCAGCCCGATAAAGGCCTCCGGCGCGCGCGCGATACCGTCGACGATCGTCTCGTCGTGCACGATCTGCCCGGCCCTCAACCACGCCGCCATTTCGTCGACGAACGCGTCGCGGTACTGCCGATAATCGTGCAGCAGGAAGCCCGTCAGCGTCAGGCTCCGGTAGACGACGTTTTCCATGAACCGCGGCCCGGGCGACACGCCGACGCGGTCGTACTGCGAAATGGCGCCGCAGATCGCCGCCCGCCCGCCGTGATTGAAGGCCGACAAGGCCGCCTCGAGATGATCGCCGCCGACGTTGTCGAAATAGACGTCGATACCTGCCGGTGCCGCGGCCGCCAGCTGCTCGAGCACCGGCGCGCGCCGGTAGTTGAACGCCGCATCGTATCCGTAGCGTTCGCGCATCACGGCAACTTTCTCGTCGCTCCCTGCCGAGCCGATCACGTGCGCGGCGCCTTTCAGCCGCGCGATCTGCCCCGCGAGCGAGCCGACCGCGCCCGCCGCCGCGGACACGAATACGACTTCATCCTCGCGCATGCGTGCCACCACGTGCAGCCCGACGTAGGCCGTCATGCCCGTTGCGCCCATGACGCCGAGGTGAACGCTGCTCGGCAAGTCGGGCAAGTCCGCGACGCGGGTGAATTCGACTGCGGCGCCCTGCGCGATGTCGCGCCAGCCGTAGCGGTGCAGCACGAGATCGCCGGGTGCGAACGTGCTCGACGCGCTGTCGGTCACGCGGCCGACCGCGGCGCCCGTCATCGTTTCATGCAGCTTGAACGGTTCGACATACGACGGCCGGTCGTCCATCCGGCCGCGCATGTACGGATCGACCGAAACGTATTCGTTGCGTACGCGAACCTCGCCGTCCGCCAACGCCGGAAGCGGCACCTCGACCGTCAGGAAATCGTCCGGGACCGGCTGACCGTTCGGCCGTCTCGCCAGTTGAATCTGCGTGCTGATCGTGGATAACCTCACCGCCCCTCTCTCCTTGCAAGAACCCAGGGTGCCGGCGGTGCCGGCCGGGCACGCCGCACGGATGCGGCGGCGTACCGTGCCTCATGCACCGGCGATTCGGACTTCGCTCACGTGCTCGACCGACGGCGGGCCCACGAAGAAGGGGCCGGCCAGTTCGCGCCAACGCTGAAAATCGGCTGTCTGGCGAAAGGCGTCGTGCAGCGCGACGCTTTCCCATTGCACCATCAGGCGGTAGCGCGACGGTTGCTCGATACCGCGATACAGGCGCAAGCCATGGCAACCGGGGGCGCGTTCGATGAGCGGCTTCGCCTCGGCGACCGCGCGCTCGAATCCCTGCTCTCCGTTTTCCTGGATCTCGATCTGGGCAATTTCAAAAATCATGGCGGGTTTCTCCGCGCAACGCGAACCGTCGCGCAGTGCAATTGACACGATGCCGGCATCGATCCCGGGCCGGACATTCCGGGTGGGCGGCGCGTGCATGCGCGCTGCCCTGCTGCCGGCTCGCGTGGACAGGCGAACGCGGCCGGTCGAGCAATGCAATCGTCGACGGGTTCATGCGCGGTTCAGCACGACGTCCCGGCAGTTTTTCAGCCGCGGTCGGATCGGCAGATGAGGTCGGTGCGGAACGATCGAGCCGGTTCATGCTGCGCGGCCTCGCTCCGGAACCGGACGACGTCACCGCACCCGCTCGATACGAACCGGCCTGCCTGCATCGTTTCGGCCCGTCGCGACGATGAGCCAACGATAGCGTTGTCCTGCCGACCGCTCTACCCCCAGTACGGGGGGGTGAAAAAACCTCTGGAAGCACCGGCCCCCGACGCTGACGGCAACCCGCAGCCACGCATGCCGAACTCGCCGACCGACGGGCGCTCGTTCGAGCCGGTCACTGTTTGCCGCCGACGACCCGCTGCCATGCGGCGGCCTGTTCGTCGCGCACGAGCTGCTCGGCGGATTCGGGCCTGACCGTGCGATACGGCGGCGCCTCCGCCTCGATCACCGTGACGATGGCGTCGATCATTTCCGCGGGATCGTGTTGCCGATTCAGTTCGCGCTTCGGCCAATGGGCGACGACGCGCTCGCCTTGATCCCACCACTGATCCATGCTTTCCATGCCGGTATCGTTGAAGCCGGTGCGATAGGCACCCGGATTGATCGTGACGACTTCGACGCCGTAAGGCTGCAATTCTTCCGCCATCGCGGAGCAGATGCCTTCGACGGCATGCTTCGACGCGGCGTAAGCGCCGTCGAACGGCACCTTGATCAATCCCGCGACCGACGACATCCAGACGATCCGGCCATGCCCGCGCGCGACCATCCTGCGCGCGAAGCCCTGCGCGACCTCCAGCGCCGCAAAGACATTCGTTTCGAAGACCGAACGAAACACGGAGATCGGGATCTCCACGAGCGGGCCGGACTCCATGATGGCCGCGTTGTTCAGCAGGACATCGACCTCGTGCGTCAATGCGTGCGCACGATCGATTTCGTTCGTCACATCGAACTTGATGACCTGCATGTCCACGCCGCGCGCCTTGGCCTCCTGACGCAGTGCCCAGACCTGCGGCCAGATCTGGCCGCACGCGATGACACGATGCCCCCGCTCCGCCAGTGCGAACGCGACCCCTCGCCCGAATCCGGACCCCGCACCGGTTATCAACACCGTTCTGGTCATGCATCCTCCCGCTCGGTTCACGATGATGGCGCCGCCCGGCCGGACGACCCGCCCGGACGGCGATCTTGCCGACTACGTTACGGCGTTTCCCGCAGCCAACGGCCCCCCCGAATGGGGAGGCGGACCGCATCGACGACACGGTTCGGAAGCGGCCGCATGCCGTCAGTCGCAGCAACGCCCGATTCCGGCGAGCGCCTTATGACACGGCCCTTGCGGGGAACGGATACCCCGTTTGCCGTGGCCATGCGCGCCGCGTCAACCGCAAACGGGACCGATCGGAAAGCGCGAAATCGCGCCTCCCCCTCACTAGACGACTGGTCTACTCAGCCGTATGATCCGCGTCACGGTCCGACCGCCATGTCGGCCCTCGCATTCATGCGATGCATGGCGCAACCCGGCGCACCCCCGCAGGTCATGCCCTGTGACGTTGCCCGCAAGCGTCCACGCTATAGACGACTGGTCTACTTTGTTCGTGCGTCGTGCCGTCGTGGCACGTCGTCCCGCGCATCTCGACCGTCACGCGAATAACCCGCCGCCGCCGGCCCGATCCGGGCGGCGAAACCGTTACACAGAGGTCATCCATGCCGCATTCCCCATCCGTCAATCGCCGGGTCGTCCTGGCCAGCCGCCCCGTCGGTGCGCCGGCAGCGCACGACTTCCGGCTCGAAACCACGGCGGTGCCGACGCCCGCCGACGGCGAAGTCCTCCTGCAGACGCTTTACCTGTCGCTCGATCCCTACATGCGGTGGCGCATGAGCGACGCGCCGTCCTACGCGCCGCCGGTTGCGCTCGGCGACACGATGGTGGGCGGCACCGTCAGTCGCGTCGTCGCGTCGAAGCATCCCGCGTTCGCGGTGGGCGAGCTGGTCCTGGGCGACAGCGGCTGGCAGGACTACGCGCTCTCCGACGGCACCGACCTCATGCCGCTCGGCACGGATCTCGAGCGCCCGTCCCATGCGCTTGGCGTACTTGGCATGCCGGGCTTCACCGCCTATACGGGCCTGCTGCAGATCGGGCAACCGAAGCCGGGCGAAACGGTCGTGGTCGCGGCGGCGAGCGGCGCGGTGGGCGCCGTCGTCGGCCAGATCGCGAAGCTCAAGGGCTGCCGCGTCGTCGGCATTGCGGGAGACGCGGAGAAATGCCGGTACGTCACCGAGACGCTCGGCTTCGACGTGTGCATCGACCGGCGGGCCCCCGATCTTGCACGGCAACTCGCGCAAGCCTGCCCCGACGGCATCGACATCTACTTCGAGAACGTCGGCGGCGCGATTTTCGACGCCGTGCTGCCGCTCCTCAACGTCGGCGCACGCGTGCCGCTCTGCGGCCTGATCTCGCAATACAACGACAGCGAACCGGCGCCGGGCCCCGACCGGCTGCCGCGCCTGACCGACACGCTCCTGAAGAAACGGATCCGCATGGAGGGCTTCATCATCCTCGACCACTATGCGACCGGCTATCAGGCGTTCCTGGCCGAAATGAGCCGCTGGGTCGAGGCCGGCGAGATCACGCCGCGCGAAGACGTCACCGACGGCCTGGAACACGCGCCGGAAGCGCTCATCGGCCTGCTGGCAGGAAAGAACTTCGGCAAGGTGGTCGTGCGCGTCGCCGAAGTCGCTGCATGAAGCGAATTCGCGCATCCATCATTCATCTCCATCCCTAGACATCATGAAACTTCTGTTCGTCCTGACTTCCCACGACACCCTCGGTTCGACCGGCGAGAAAACCGGCTTCTGGCTCGAGGAATTCGCGGCGCCCTACTACACGCTGAAAGACGCGGGCGCCGACATCACGCTGGCGTCGCCGGCCGGCGGCCAGCCGCCGCTCGATCCGAAAAGCGCGGACCCCGCGTTCCAGACCGACGCCACGCGCCGCTTCGAAGCCGATCCGGACGCGCGCGCCGCGCTCGCAGCCACGCAAAAACTGTCGGAGGTCGCGGTCGACGCGTTCGACGCGGTGTTCTATCCGGGCGGCCACGGCCCCCTCTGGGATCTCGCCGAAGACGCACGGTCGGTCTCGCTGATCGAGCAGGCCATCGCACTGGGCAAGCCGGTCGCGGCCGTCTGCCACGCACCGGGTGTGCTGCGCCATGCGAAGGGGCCGGACGGCAAGCCGCTCGTCGCCGGCAGGAACGTCACCGGCTTCTCGAATTCGGAAGAGGATGCCGTCGGGTTGACGAACGTCGTGCCGTTTCTCGTCGAGGACGAACTCAAGTCGAAGGGCGGTCGTTATTCGAAAACCGATGACTGGCAACCGTATGTGGTCGTCGACGGCCTGTTGATCACCGGCCAGAATCCGGCGTCGTCCGAACCGGCCGCCCACGCGCTGTTGAAACTGCTGACGCGCGCCTGACCCGAGAAGCGCCCCCCGCACCGGCGGCGAGCACCCGGCTCGCCGCCGGCTCGCGCACGAACGAAACGCGCGGGAAAACGGCCGTCGCGCGCTCACATCGATCCTGATCCGGAAAAAGCGTTTAACACCACGCGCAATACTCGAACGCGCCTCCGGAAAATACAATCACGGTCGTCCTGTCGCCGCACGCCTGCATCGCGCACCACATCCATCATGTCTTCGCCGCCCTCCAGATTCACGTCATCTATTTCGGATACCAAAACAGGTATCGCCGATGCGGCCCGTCATTGGGCCGGCACGAGCGGCGTCACCTGGCTGTACATCTTCAAGACCCTGCTCGCCGCGCTGCTGGCGCTCGGCGTGGCGATGAAGCTCGAACTCCCGATGCCGCGCACGGCGATGACGACGGTCTTCGTGCTGATGCAGCCGCAAAGCGGCATGGTGCTCGCCAAAAGCCTGTACCGGATCTGCGGCACGATCGTGGGCCTGCTGGCCATGCTGGTGCTGATCGGCCTGTTCGGGCAGGTACCCGAACTCTTCCTCGGCGCCACCGCGCTCTGGATCGGCATGTGCACCGCGGGGGCCGCGCGAAACCGCAACTTCCGGACCTATGGATTCGTGCTCGCCGGCTACACGGCCGCGCTCATCGGCATCCCGTCATGGCAGCATCCGGACGCGGCCTTTCTTTCTGCGATGACGCGCGTGACGGAGGTGACAATCGGCATCCTGAGTTCGGGCGCGGTCAGCGCGCTCGTCTTTCCGCAGCATGTCAGCGAACAGATCAGCCGCGTGAACCGCACGCGGTTCACCGCGTTCGCGGACGATGTGCTGTCGATTCTGTCCGGCCGGATCGACCGGTCGTTTCTCGAGGCGCTGAGCGTGCGCATCGTCGACGAGACCGTGAGCGCCGAAGCCGCGCGCAGCGCAGCGGTGTTCGAAGGCCCCGACACGCGCTTGCGAAACGGCCGCCTGACGCGGCTCAATGCGGAGCGCATGGCGGCGTCGACGCGGCTGCACGCATTGAGTCAGCTGATCGCCCGGCTGCGTGTCGCGCGAGCCGATGGGGTGCTGACGGAGATCGACGCACTGATGGCCGGTATCGCAGAGCCGCTCCGACTCATACGGCAGGACGCGACGCACGCCGACGATATCGACGCATTCGCCGCGTCGCTGGCCGCCACGCTCGAGCACTGCCGCACGGCGCTGCCCGGACGTGCGCAGTTGGCGCGAAACCGGCTCGGCAGCGGCACGACCGCGCTCGATTTCGACACGGCGGTCGACCTGCTCGACCGGTTCCTGGGCAGCTATGTCGCCTATGCGAGCACCTATCTGTCGCTGAACGCCACCGCACACGAGCGCGAACAGTGGGTGACGCCCTACGAACCGCGCACCAATCCGCTCATCGCGGCAGTCGCCGGCGTCCGCGCGATGCTGCTGACGCTCGTGCTCAGCGCGTTCTGGATCGCGACCGCGTGGCCGTCGGGCGCGCTGCTCGTGCTGAACGGCGGTGCCATCTGCGCGCTGGTCGCTTCCTCCGCGCACCCGTCTCGCACGGCGTTCCAGATGGCGATCGGCACCGCGTTCGCGTCCGTCGTCGGGCTGATCGTCATGTTCGTCGTCTATCCGGTCATCGACGGCTTCCCGCTGCTCTGCGTGGTACTCGCCGCGCCGCTCGCATTGGGATGCTGGATGACGACGCGCGCGTCGCTGGCCGGGTACGGCATCGGCTACTGCATCTATTTCTGCTTTCTGACCGGCCCCGACAATGTCGTCGCCTACGATCCGACGTCCTTCATGAACGACGCGATCGCGCTGGTCCTGTCCATGCTGATGGCGTCCGTCGCGTTCGAGCTGTTCCTGCCGCCGACGATGCGCGGGTTGCGCCGGCATCTGCTGGCCGACCTGCGCAGGCAGGTCGTGTTCGCATGCACCGATTCGGTCGCAACGCTGCGCACGCGCTTCGAAAGCCGCACGCGCGACCTCATGTATCAGGTCCGGTCGATATCGCGTGACGACCCGGCGGCAAACGGCGAGTCCGTCGAATGGTTTCTGTCCGTCCTCGAGATCGGCTCGGCCGTCGCGGACCTGCGCGACGCAACGGCCATCGAGGCGGCACGAGCCGCGCCGGACGCCGCACCGGTCTGGCTCGACGATTGCGCATCCGCGTGCCGCGCGATCCGGCTGCTGTTCGAGGCGCCGACGCCAAAGGCCGGCGCTGCTGCCGCGCACGCGGTACAGGTTGCAATCGCCGCGCTGCAACGGACGATGCAGACCGCCGATGCGGCAGGCCCGTCCGCGCCCCGCCTTCAGACGGTGCTCGGCAGCCTGCATTTCATTCACAGCGCACTCGCGGCACCCGACTCGCCGCTCTCCGCTTTCCGCCCGCACTGACCACGCGCCGGCACCCGCCGCGCACACCGGCTCGTTCACCGGTGCGCGGCGGGCGACGCGGTTCGTTCCGCGTCAATGCTCGACGGCCCGTTCCGCACCGAGCCCGGTCTGGGCGCGCACGAACTGGGCGTCGAACGCATGCCGCTCCGCGTCGGCCCTCGAACTGCGATCGAGGGTCGACATCACGTAGCTCGCCAGGAACGCCAGCGGCATCGTAAACAGCGCCGGATGATCGTACGGGAACACGGCAGCCGGATGCCCGAGCACCGACTTCCACACCGCCGGCGACAGAATGACCAGCGAGACCGACGATACGAGCCCGACGACGCCGCCGCAGACGGCCCCGCGGCTCGTCAGCCCCTTCCAGTACATCGAAAGCACGAGCGGCGGAAAATTCGCCGAAGCGGCAACGTTGAACGCCAGTGCCACGAGAAAGGCGAGGTTCTGCCCTTTGAACAGGAGGCCGAGCACGACGGCCACGGCGCCGATCGCCAGCGTCGTCCACCGCGTGACGCGGATTTCATCGGCCCCGCTCGCTCGGCCCTTGCGCAACACGCCCGCATAGAGGTCGTGCGATACGGCCGACGCACCCGCCAGCACCAGGCCCGACACCACGGCCAGGATGGTGGCGAACGTCACCGCCGCGAGGAAACCGAGGAACAGGCTGCCGCCCGTCGCGTCGGCGAGATGCATCGCCACCATGTTGCTCCCGCCGCGCAGCACGCCGCCCACGCGTCCGCCCTCGAAGAACTGCGGATCGGTGCCGACGATCACGACGCTCGCGAGACCGATGACGAACATCGCAATGAACATGAAGCCGATGCACGTGCTCGCCACGAATACGCTCTTCCGGGCTTCCCGTGCATTCGGAACGGTAAAGAAGCGCATCAGCACGTGCGGCAGCCCGGAGAGCCCGAACACCGTTGCGAGCGACATCGAGACGGCCGAAACGGGGTCCGAGAACAGGCGGCCCGGCTCCATCAGCGCGTTCCCCGCGTGGTGTACCGAGATCGCCGACCGCGCGAGCCGTTCGAAGCTGAAACCGAAGTGACCGAGCGCCAACAGCGTCAGCAACGTGCCGCCGAACATCAGCAGGACGCCCTTGATGATCTGAACCCACGTCGTCGCGATCATCCCGCCGAACGTCACGTAGACGATCATGAGACACCCGACGCCGACGACCGCATAGTTGTAGTCGATGCCGAACAGCAGCTGAACGAGTTCCCCCGCGCCGACCATCTGGACGATGAGGTAGAAGAACACGACCGTCAACGAACTGACCACGCCCATCCAGCGCGTGCTGACCGGATCGAGCCGGTAGGCGATGATGTCGACGAACGTGAACCGGCCGAGATTGCGCAGTCGTTCGGCCATGAGGAACAGCATCACCGGCCATCCGACGAAGAAGCCGACGACATAAAGCAGGCCATCGTAGCCCTTCGCGTAGACGAGACTCACGACGCCGAGCAACGTCGCGGCGGACATGTAGTCACCGGCGACCGCAAGGCCGTTCTGAAGCCCGCTGATTCCGCCGCCGGCGGTGAGGAAGTCGTTGACCGTCCTGGTACGGCGCGCCGCCCAGTACGTGATGCCCAGCGTCATGCAGACGAACACCATGAACATCGCGATGGCGGCCGGATTGAGCGGCTGACGCTGCCCCGCCTCCACGGCGGGGCCGGCCCACGCAAGGCCGCCCGGCGCGGCGGCAAGCGCGAATGCCGCGATCGAAACGCGTGCGATCGGATTCATTGCCCCACCTCGCCCAGCAATTCGCCGGTCAGACGTTCGAACCGGTCATTCGCGACGCGGACATACAGCCACGTCAGCCCCCATCCCGCAACGATCACGGCGATCGCGAAGATCACGCCGACGGTCGTGACGCTGCCGGCCCACGCGGCGCTGCGCAACAGGTCGGGCCGCAACGCGACCAGCGCAATCAACCCGAAATACGCGCCCAGCACGATGACCATCGACACCCGGCCCAGGCGTGCGCGTTCTTCGACCAGCTCTCGAAACTTCGCGTGCTCCCGGATACGTGAAACTGCGCTTGCATTCAACGTCATATGTCTCCTCCATCGCCAGTTTTGAGAATCGGGATCGCCTTGCGTATCCGTCATCCCGTCAATCGATTCGTCATCCATAAGATATGGTTCGCTTCCCTGCCCGGCCGGCCCTGCCTGCGCGATCGCCAGGACGACCGAGCATATTTCCGCCATCGGCGAATAACAGCCCCCACAGGTGGGGGGCGTCGGCGCGCTCACGCGTCCCCCGGGGAAACACCGACGGTTCCCGTCGACGACCGTCACTCGGGGCTCGCGCACGCACGGATTCCCGGGGCGAGCGGCGCGAGGCGAACCGCCCCCCCGTCCGGGGGGTGGAAAAAACGTGTCTTCGCGCGGTATTTCTCACGAATCGCCGCCGCTGCCGTGCCCTCCTTTCATTCGCGACGTCATGAACCTTTTCCGTACCGACCTGAACCTGCTGGTGGTACTCGAACGCATCTACGCCCAGCAGAGCATCACGCGCGCGGCGCAGCAGCTCAGCCTCAGTCAGTCGGCGGTCAGTCATGCGCTGAACCGGCTGCGCGAGTTGCTCGGCGACCCGCTGTTCGAGCGCCACGGCAATGCAATGATGCCCACCCCGTTCACGAGAGCGATCATTGCGCGCGTGCGCAACGGGCTGCATACGCTCGAATGCACGCTGCATGAAGCCAGCCGGTTCGATGTCGCGACGACGATCAGGCGTTTCACGATCGGCATCCTCAATGCGCAGGAACCGGTGGTATTGCCGGCCATCGCGCAATACGTCGCGCAGCACGCACCGTCGATCGATATCGCCGCGGTGCAACACGACCGGCGCGCGATAGAGGCCGACCTGCTCACCGGCTCGCTCGATGCCGTGATCGACGTGCTGCTGCCGCACCCGCAATCCGTCCGCAGTACCCGGCTGTCGACCGACCGGTACGTCGTGCTGTGCCGGCGCGATCACCCGCGCGTCGGACAGCGCCTCGACCTCGACGCCTATCTCGCCGAAGAGCACGTGCTCGTGACGAGCCGGCAGCGCGGCGGCGGCGTCGAGGATGCCGCGCTCGTCAGGCTCGGCGCCGAACGCCGCGTGCGCCTGCGATGCGTCCGCTACTTCGCCGCGTGCCGCGTCGTCAACCAGACCGACCTGCTGCTGACCATGCCGGAGCGGTACGCGCGGTTGCTCAACGAGATGTGCGGCAACCGGATGCTCGAATGCCCGTTCGACGCGTCGATCGATACCTATCTCTACTGGCACGCGAATTCCGATGCCGATCCCGCGAACGGCTGGCTGCGTCGGCAACTGGGCGACATATTCGATCCCGTTCGCGCGGACACGGCGAGCCACCCGTGATGCGGTGCCTCGCCGGCCGCGCGCTCACCCGCGCAACTCGCGCCGCAGGATCTTCCCCGTCATGGTCTTCGGCAGTTCGTCGATGATTTCGACGATGCGCGGATACTTGTACGCCGCCATCCGCTCCTTGCAGTAGGCGATCAATGCGTCGGGCGTGACTTCGGCATGCGGCTTCAGGCTCACGACCGCCTTGACGGTTTCGCCCCGGTAACTGTCCGCCACGCCGACGACCGCGGCCTCGCGTACCGCCGGATGCGAGTACAGGACATCCTCGACCTCGCGCGGCCAGACCTTGTAGCCGCCCGCGTTGATCATGTCCTTCTTGCGATCGACGAGATAGAACCAGCCGTGCTCGTCCATGAAGCCGACGTCGCCGGTGCGGAAGTAGCCGTCGACGATCGCTTTCGCACTCTCCGCCGGCTTGTTCCAGTAACCGGGCACGACCATCGGCCCACGCGAGATGATCTCGCCGATCTCGCCGGGCGGTAGCGGGCGGCCGGCTTCGTCGCCGATGTACGACTCCACGTTGAATACCGGCACGCCGACAGCGAGCGTGCCCGTCGACGGATCGACCGGTGCGTCGCGATCGAGCGGCACGCAGTGCGTCGGCGAGTTCGTCTCGGTCAGGCCGTAACCGTTGTGAATGTAGTGGCCGAAGCGCTCGCGGAACGCATCGATGACGCTCGGCGGAATCGGGGCGCCGCCCGAGTAGATGCGTCGCATCGACGCCAGATGCTCGCGCGTTGCATGCGGATGGTTCATCAGCGCGATGAACGCGGTGATCGAGCCGATCGTGAATTCGGCGCGATGCTCGCGGATCGCATCGAGCACGACGCCCGGCTCGAAACGGCACGCGAGTATCAGCGGTGCCGCGCAGATCAACGCGGCGCCGATATGTCCCACCAGCCCGGTGATGTGAAACAGCGGCGCGACGCCGAGGATCGGGCCGCCTTCCCGCAGCGCGATCCAGTCACGGTACACCTGCGCGTTGAACGCGATGTTGCCGTGCGTGTTCATCGCGCCCTTCGGCACGCCGGTGGTGCCCGACGTGTACACGAGCATCGCGACGTCCGTGGGCCCGAGCGTGACGGGTGGCGGCCGGTGGCCGCGATGAGCGGCAATCGTCGTCGACAGATCCTCCACACCTAACGCCGGCTGCCGTCGCGTACCGGCAAAGAGCCGTGCGTCGTGCCGGCGCTGGTATTCGAGTTCACTCGTGGTCATCACGGCCGGCTGCACCGCCGGCTCGCACCGCGCGGCGGCCCGCGCTTCCTCCGCGAGAAGCGGGCCGACGACGTCCGCGTACAGCGATTCGTGGCAGATCAGCAGTCGCGCGCCCGAATCCGCGAGCAATACGCGCAGCTCGCGTGAGCGGTTCATCGGATTGATCGACACCGCGATCATCCCGAGCTTCCACGCGGCCACCAGCGCGATCACGAACTGCGGCACGTTCTGCAGATACAGCGCGACGCGATCGCCGGCCACGCAGCCGCGCGCGCGCCACGCGCTTGCGAGGGCATCCGATTGCACGTCGAGTTCGGCGTAGCTCAGCACGCCGTCGAAGTACCGTATCGCGTCCCGCTCGGGCGCCCGTGCGACGGCCGCGCGGAACATCGAGAGCGCGTCGGTAAATACCGGCGCGATCGTCGCCGGATGGCCGGCCGCGTAGTTCGCGAGCCAGGGCTTGTTGTCATAGGGCGTCATGGACACTCCAGAAGCGGGCGGCGCGGCTTCACGTGCGTGCGCCGCCGGAATTGCACTGCGCGCCCGGCGCTTGCGGGCGTCGGGCGCGGTCGGGCCGGAGCCGGGACGGCCTACTTGATGACCACCGGGTTGACCGGCGCGCCGCTGCCGCTGACGACCTTGAGCGGCGCCGCCGTGTAGAGGAACGACCATTGACCGTCGTCCGCACAGTCGGACGCGAGCGGATCGAGCTGCGCGATCTCGGTCAGCGTGACGCCGAGATTGCGCATCAGCGCGTTGTGCAGCGGCAGCGCAACGCCCGATTCCGGATCGATCGTCACCTCGTTCGCGATCGTATCCGTGACGAGGTTCGGGATCTCCATCCGCTGGAACCATTCGACGAGCGCCGGGCTGTAGGTCAGCCCGGGTTCGATGAAATTCTTGTAGAACTCGCTCCTGTCGCGCTCGTAGAACGAGCCGATCCAGCCGGTGCGGATCACGAGGACGTCGCGTTTTTCGATCGTCATGCGCTGCGCTTCGGCGGCCTCGAGCAGGTCGCGATGCGTGAAGGTCTCGCCCGGATCGAGCACGGCCTTGCCGCGATGCCGCGCGATGTCGATCAGCACGCCGCGCCCGACGATGCCGCGCTCCGCGATCGGCAGGACGCTCGCCTTCGCGAGGCCGCCGATCGTCGATTTCGCGTCATAGCCGTTCCAGATCTGGTCGCCGTACCACACGTGCCCCAGGGCGTCGTACTGCGTGGAGCCCTGCAGATACATGATCATCATGTCGTCCGCATACTCGAGGAGCCCGGGGAACAGCGGCCCCTTGCCGCACATGTAGTGGCCCTTGTCCATCACGTTCATGCGACAGGCCTGGGAGCGCCCCGGCCAGACAGGGTCGCCCTTCGGATTGCCCATCTGGATCTGCAGCGTGAAGGTCTTGCCGGAACGCACGGCTGCAACGCCGCGCAGTACCTCCGTCTCGGTCAGGTAATTGAGTGAACCGACTTCGTCGTCCGGCCCCCACTTGCCCCAGTTCTTCGGCGCATCGCGCAACAGTTCAGCCATCTCCGGAACGTTCTTCGACTCCATGCATCGTCTCCTTTCAAGTCCACCGCTCATATTTTCCCGGTCGACTTCATGCACGGAAGACTTCCGCCCAGAGTGCCGGGATTCATCGATTTTTTATGGTTGAAAGCGTAGGCAGGCAGAAAATTCGACGCAAATGAATTGTTTTCATGGCCCTCGATTTATTGCGTACATATCTAGTGCTACTACCGTATTTCAATGCGGCGGCACCATGATCTAACATCGATCGAAATGAAGCGGAAATACTTGGCCGGATGATTTCCCGACTCATTTATTCAAATAGATTCAAGAATCACAAATCATTAGAAATCCACATTACATTGGAGACAATCAACGATGTCATTTCGCCCCGGAATTCGTGAAGTCGCACTGGTCACCGCCATCGTGGGAGGGGCGGTACCGCAGGCCCATGCACAGGGAAGCGTGACGCTTTACGGCATCGTCGACAGCGGCATCCTGTACACGAGCAAGACGGTCGATCCGGCGACCGGGCGAAACGCCGGCCATCAGTTCTCGCTGATCAGCGGCGGCATGACGCCCTCGCTGTTCGGCCTGAAAGGCAGCGAGGATCTCGGCGGCGGCGTGAAAGCGATTTTCACGCTGGAGAGCGGCATCGACCTGTCGAAAGGCGGTTTCACCGATTCGAACGGAAACTTCTTCGGCCGCCATGCGTGGATCGGTATCGAGAGCGGCGCGGGTACCGTCAAGGCCGGCTTGCAGTTTTCCCCGTTCGTGCTCTCGCTGATCGCGACCGACCCTCGCTCCGTCTCGTTCTTCGGCAGCCAGGTACCCGTCTATGTGGGCAACGTGTTCGTCACCGGCATCTTCAACGCGAATGCCATCTCGTATGCGAGCCCGACGATTGCAGGCTTTCAGGGCAACGCGATGCTCGCGCTGGGGGGCGCCGCCGGCAATTTCCAGGCGGGCCGTCAGTACTCGGCGAGCCTGAACTACACCTACGGGCCGATGCTCGTCAGCGCGGCGATGTATAGCGGCAACGCCGGCGGCACGGCCGCGGCCACGCCCGTGCCGAGCGCGGTCGCGTTCTCGGGCCGCACGATCGGTGCGCGTTACGAATTCAACGACCTGACCGTGAACGCGGTATTCGTCAATTACAAGGTCGCGGGCGCGTTCGACAGCCGCGTCTACGGCGGCGGCCTGAGCTACCGGTTCACGCCGACGATCCACGCCGACGCGGGCGTCTGGTACACGAGCGACGGGAACGATACCGGCAACCATTCGATACTGGCCGCAACGGGCCTGACCTACAGCCTGTCGAAGGCGACGCTGATTTACGGCCAGTTCGGGTTCGTCAACAACCACGGCAGGATGAACACGGGACTGTCGACCAACGGCGCGCTGGACGGCGTGTCGGGATCGACTTTCGGCACCGTCGTCGGGATTCGGCATCTCTTCTAGGTCACGTGCGGCCCGCGCGCCGAGCCGGGCGAATCGGGAGCCTGTCGATCCCGGCCATCCGATCGCCCGCCGCAACGCGCGGGCGCCGATTCAAGCATCCGGCAGGCTCGCCGCATCGCCATTGATCCGGCGGCGGTTCATCATGCGCGCGGCGGGTCGAATGCAGCGCCCCGCATGGCGAACATCCGGAGGATCCGGTATCGCTCAGCAATACGACATGCGGCGAATCACTGCCCGCCTTCCATGCGCAACTGAAGCTTGCTGGTCACCGACGTGACGCCCGGCACCTGGCGAGCCGCTTCCACCGCGGCCTTGTCCTGCGACTCGTCGGTAATCAATCCCGCCAGCGTCACTTCACCCGTCTTTGCCTTGGCAAAGACGGTGACCTGTGCATTGCCGATCCCGTGCGCTTTCACGATCGCCTGACGGACCTTCTTCGCAAATGCACGGTTTTCCAGGCGCTCGGCCTTCTTGGCCGAGCGCGACGGGGCAGCCGTCTGCGTGGCCGTTTGCGTGTCGGGGCTGGCGGATTGCGCGTAGGACGTGACGGACGTCAATGCGACGAAACCGGCGACAACGATCATAAGGCGTGACTTCATCATCCTCTCCTCAATTTGAACGAACGGGAAACTACGGGTGGGTGGGTACTCGAATCGGGCCCGGTATTACGCCTGCGTCGCGCCGGCCACTGCCGGTTGCAGTGCGCAGGCCTTATGCGGCAATCGCATTCAACGCACCTTCGTCGGCTTCCAGCGCCGGCGAAAGCGTCATGCGCAAATGCTCGAGAAATGTCCGTATCTTCGCGTCCATGAACTGCCGGGATACGTACATCGCGTAAACGTCGAGCATCGTCAGGCGGTAACCCGGCAACACCCTGACGAGTTTCCCGCTCCGCAGATCGTCAATGACGGAATAGATCGCCAACGACCCGATGCCCATGCCGGCACGCAACGCGATCGCCAGCGCTTCCGGTGCATTCGCCTGGAACGGGGCCGAGAGAACGGAGTGTGATTCCACCTCGCCGCGCGTGCCATGAAGCAACCATTCATCGTTCGAGTCGGCCGGCGTGTCGAGGCGCAAGCACGTATGGTCGGCGAGATCGGCCGGCTTCGACGGCGTGCCATGCCGGTCGAGATAGTCCTGCGACGCGACCAGCACGCTGTAGCACCTTCCGTAGGTATGCGCGATGTATCCCGAATCGGGAAGACTCGACGCCGCGACCACCGAAATGTCGTAACCGTCTTCCACCAGGTTCGGCATCCTCTGCGAATAGGTGATGTCGACGGCCACCTCGGGAAATGCCGCCTGATAGGTGACGACGGCCTCGGTGACATGGCTTTGCCCCAGGCCCGGCATCGTGTGCACGCGCAACCGCCCGTATGGCCGGACGAGTGCGTTTCTCGCCTCGGCATTCGCCTGGTCGACATCGCCGAGGATGGCCAGCAGGCGCTCGAAATAACGCCGTCCGCTGTCGGTCAGCGAAATCCTCCGGGTCGTTCGATTCAACAAGCGGGTCTGTGCATATTCCTCGAGGCCGGATACCGCCCGCGATACCTGTGCAATCGCCACATCGGTCTGTTTCGCCACTGCCGTAAAGCTGCCGGCCTGCACGACGCGCACAAACGTCCGCATGTTCTCAAGGATGTCCATTTCGACCCATCATCCAGTGCTGCATCCACGCGACACGCCAGCGAGGTGCGGCGACGCGTTCGGTGCCACCGATTGTCCGGCATTCCGCGCCGGTACTTCAGCCCCCCGGTCGGGGGGGCTGAAGTACCGGTCGATCATGTGGAATGCTTGGCGTTTGCGTCAACGCGCTGATCGCGCAGACGCACCGGTCGCCCGCCGATATGACGACGGAACCTCATTCGCACGAGCGTGGCGCGCGCATCGTGACGAACGAACAGTCGGTACACCTATGGGTCGACGGTCGATTTCCGGATCAGTGGCTGTATCGCCTGCCCGGGCCAATCGCCTGCGGGCGCAAGCCGTTCATTCGCCGCCGGAGCGCGTGCGGGACGCTTCGAGCGCCAACCCGCTGCGCACGGCCTGGATGCGCGACGTGACGTTGAGCTTTTCGAAGATGTTCTTCAGATGCCACTTGATCGTCTCCGGCGCGACGCGCAGCGCGCGGGCGATTTCCTTGTTCGAGAGCCCGCGCGCGACGTAGTCGAGGATCTCGACTTCCCGTGCGCTCAGGTTGCCGGCCACGCCGGGCCGCCCGGCCGGCGTCGCGCCCGCGGCGCGCTGCGCGTCGAACGCGCGCGTCAGTTCGCGCGGATACCACGCCCCGAGCGCCGGAAACCGGTCGAGCCGGTTCTGCACGCGCGCCAACATGCGCTCGACCGGCGGACCTTCGTCGACGAAGGTCCGCACGAGCCCGTTGCCCTGACCGTATTCGAGCGCGCGGGCGAGCATCGCGAGCGCCGTCTCTTCGTCGCCCGCCTGTTCGCACGCGAGCGCGCGCAACACGGCCGCCTGCGCCGCCAGCCAGTCGAACCCGCGGGCGGCAAGCAACTCGTGCACGGTCGCCATGACTTGCGCGGCCTCGTCCGCGCGCGCATCGGCAAGCAGCAGGCGTGCACGTGCGGATTGCGCCATCTGCCATGTCTCGACCTGGCTCGACGTTTCTCCCGGCGGCGCCTCCGACACCAGCGACGCGAGCGCCCGCCCGACGCGATGCGCCTGCGTCGGCTTCCCGGTGTCGAGGTGAAGCCGGATGCCGGTCGCCATGCATGCAACGCGCAGCCGCAGCCATTGCCGGCTGCATGCGATGTGATCGGCCTCGTCGAGCAGTTCGTGCGCGCGCGCTTCGTGCCCGGCCTGGAACTGCAGCAATGCGGCGGTCTGCACGAACCTGAGCAGCGGCCCCAGCGAACACGCCTGCATCGCGATGTCGAAGCGGTCGACCTGCGCGTCGCGCACCTTTTGCCAGTCGTTCCATTCGTAGTAAATGGCCGACAGGTAACCGGCCGACAGCGCCGTTGCCGCCGACAGGCGCCCCGCCGCCCGCTCCGCGGCACGCAACGCCGTTTCGAACGTCTTCGACGCGTCGTGCAAACGGCCGGCGACGAACTCCGCGAGGCCGGACATGTTCTGGCGATACACGTTCGCAAACAGCGGTTCGTGGCCGGACGCCGCGCGCTCGGCCCGCGCCCGGAGGTCCAGCGCGTCGTCGAGGCGGCCCGCGTACCCGAGCCCGAAACTCAGCGCGGTCTGCCCGATCTGCTCGACCCACGAGCCGGACGGCGGGCCGGCCGCGAGTACGCGCTCGCCCAGGTGCAGCGCCTCGATGCTGCGATCCGACAGCGCGACGATCAGCGAGCGGACGGCCAGCAGCTCGGTCGCCGTGACGGCATCGGTGTCGAGCCGCCCCGCGTCGATGTCGGCTTCGAGCGCATCGAGTGCGTGCCGCGCGTCGATGATCTGCATCGCCAGTGCCAGCGCCCAGGCATGCGCGATCCGCAGCCGCAGCCGGCCTGCCAGCGCCTGCACGGGCAGGCGCGACACCCAGTCGAGCACGGTGCGCACGTCGCTCGACGCGATCAGCTTCATCGCGCATGCCTCGACCCAGGCGGCGGCCGCGTCGAAATCGCCCGCTGCCAGCGCGTGCCGGACGGCGTCCGGCCACTGCCGCTCCGCCGCATACCACTCGCTCGCACGGCGATTGAGCGTCGCCACCGCATCGGGCTCGCGCAGCGCCAGTTCCTCGCGCAGGTACTGCAGAAACAACGCGTGATAGCGATAACGCTGGCGGTCGCCATCGATCGACCGGATGAAGAGGTTATGCCCGATCAGCCATTCGAGGCAGCCGAGCGCATCGTCCCGGCCGGTCAGCGCATCGCACAGCGCCGGCGTCATCCGGTCCAGCACGGCCGTGTGCAGCAGGAAGCGACGGATCGCGTCCGGCACCTGCGTCATCACGTTCTCGTTCAGGTACGCGGCGATGCCGGCCCGGGCATGGCTGACCTGTTCGGCCACGCGCGCCGCATCGTTGTCGTCGTTCAATGCAAGCGCCGCGAGTTGCAGGCCCGACACCCAGCCCTCGGTGGCCGCGCGCAGGCGCTCCACGTTTTCCGCGTTGAGCGGCTTGCCGGCGATCAGCTCGAAGAACGAGCGCGTTTCGGTATCGTCGAAACGCAAGTCGTTCTCGTCGATTCGCACGAGCTGGTCGCGCGAATCGAAGTAGCTGAGCGGCAGCGCCGGTGCCGAACGGCACGACAGCACGACGTGAAGGTTCGACGGCGCGTAGCGCAGCAGACCGAACATCGCGTCGTGGATGACCGGCGACACGAGGCGATCGAAGTCGTCGAGCATCAGGAACAGTTCGACACCCGAACTTTCCAGCTCGTTGAGCAGTTCGTCGAACACGACCTTCAGCGGAATCAGTGCGCGGTCGCGCAGCATCTGCCGGGCATGCGCGCCGACCCCGCCCGTCGCGTCGACGATTGCCGCGACGACGTAGGACGAAAAGATCGACGCGTTGTCGTCGTCCTGGTCGAGGCTCACCCATGCGACCTTCCTGTCCGATTCGACCAGCGCGTTGCGCCATTCCGCCAGCAGCGTCGTCTTGCCGTACCCGGCAGGCGCGCAGACGAGCGTCAAACGGCGATCGAGGCCGCGGCGCAGCCGCCCGAGCCGCGTGATGCGCGACACGATCCCGCTGGCCGACGGCGGCGCGAGCTTGGTGCGCACGAGCACTTCGATCGTGTCGGCGTCCGCCGGGCTGGTTGATCGTCTGTTGTCCCTCGGCGTCATGCTGTTCACGTTCTCCTCGCGCACTGCGCGTATCCGCCTGCCCGGAAAAGGCACCGCCGGCTGCCCGGCCGGATGCCCGGGCGCGGCGCTCGGCGCTCGGCGCTCGGCGCTCGGCGCTCGGCGCTCGGCGCTCGGCGCTCGGCGCTCGGCGCTCCGCAACAGCATAGCGAGTCGGCGCCGGCCGTCAAAAGTAGGTGATGTCCGTACCGATCCGCCCGCTCGCGGCGCCGCGTCGCGGTCGGCTCCAAAGGACCCGCATTGTTCTTGAACGGGCGCACAATGTTCAGCCCCCCATTCGGGGGGTACCTCGCACGACAATGTCGTTTCATTCTGGCAACTCGGCATCGCGGGTGACCCGCGCCGCCACCGACGCTGCGCTTTCCCCAGGAGCCGCCATGAACAGTCGCGACGCCGTCGCCGCGTTTTTTGACCGGTATCGCCGGCACGACATCGAAGGGATGCTCACGCTGTTCGCGCCGGATGCCACCCTCGACTACGTGCCGATCGGCGTGACCGGCCGGGCGGACGTGCAGGGCAAGGCCATCTGGGCGGCGCTGCTGGACGCATTTCCGGATCTGCACAACGAGGTCGACGCCATTCATGCGGACGACGCCGGCCGTCACGCCACCGCCGAAGTCACGATCGGCGGCACGCAGGTACGCGAATTCGCCGGCATCCAGAACCGCGGACGCACGTTCTCCCTCCGGCATGCGTTCGTGTTCGAGTTCGATACCGATGGCCGCATCGAGCGGCTCGCCGCCTACTGGGACAACGTCCGGCTCTTCGAGGATCTCGGCAAGACGACCCTCGGGTGACGTCCTCGGGACGATTCCGTTGTGCCGACCCGGCGCCGCACCGCAAGGGCGAGCGGCGCCCGGCGGCAACGCCGCACTCAGTCGGGCTCGTAGCGCTCGCGCAGCGCGCGCTTGTTGATCTTCCCGACGCTCGTCTTCTCGATCGCGTCGACGATCAGCAGGCGCTCCGGCACCGCATAGCGCGAGATCAGCCCGCGGTCGGCCACCTGCTTCACATGCGCCTGCAACTCCGCCGGCCCGACGCGGCCCACATGCTCGTCAGCCAGCACGACGAGCGCGAGCGGCCGCTCGCCCCACCGCGCGTCCTTCACGCCGATCACGGCCGATTCCCGGACGGCCGGATGGCGCGACAGGATGTCCTCGAGCTCGAGCGACGACACCCATTCGCCGCCCGTCTTGATCACGTCCTTGATCCGGTCCGTGATTTGCAGCCGACCGTCCTTGTCGATCACGCCGATGTCGTTCGTATGAAGATATCCGCCGGCCCACAGCGCGGCCGATGCCGCCCCGTCGCCTAGATAACCCTGCGTCGCCCACGGCATCCGCACGACGATTTCGCCCGCCGAGCGGCCGTCGTGCGGCACGTCGCGAAACTGGGCGTCGACAATGCGCAGGTCGACGAGCGGCAGCGGCAAGCCTGCCTTCGTCCGGCGCGCGATATCGTCGTCGTCCGTCGTGCAGCCGGCCCCGAGCGGCGGGTCGACCTGCGCGATCGTCATCAGCGGGCAGGTTTCGGACATGCCGTAACCCGTATACACCTCGATGCCGCGCGCGAGTGCCGCCCGCGCCAGCCCCTCGGGCAGCGGCGAGCCGCCCACGATCACCTTCCACGACGACAGGTCGATCCCGGCCAGCGCCGGGCTGTCGAGGATCATCGCAAGCAGCGTCGGCACGCAGTGCGAGAACGTCACCGATTCGCGCGCGATCAATGCGAGCAATCCGTCCGGCGAATAGCGCCCCGGATAAACCTGCTTGAGGCCGAGCGCGGTCGCGATATACGGGATGCCCCATGCGTGCACGTGGAACATCGGCGTGATCGGCATGTAGACGTCGTCACGATGGATGCGGCCGCGATCGCGCGCGCTCGACAACGCCGCCATGCCGGCCAGCGTGTGCAGCACGAGCTGACGATGGGTGAACGCCACGGCCTTCGGCAGCCCCGTGGTACCGGTCGTGTAGAACGTCGTCGCGCGGGTCTGTTCGTCGAAATCGGGGAACACGAAATCCGGCGGGCTGGCGCTGACCCAATGCTCGTACTCGTCGACGAACCCGTCCGGAAGGTCGATCTCGGCTCCGTCGCCGATCAGCACGAACCGTCTCACCGTTTCGAGCCGGTCGCGAATGCCGGCGAGCATCGGCAGAAAGTCGCGATGCACCAGTGCAACCTGCGCGCCCGAATGATTGAGGCTGTACAGGAGCTGATCGGGAGACAGTCGAACGTTGGCGGTCATCAGCACCGCCCCCATCATCGGAATCGCGAAATAGCACTCGAGATAACGATGGCTGTCCCAGTCCATCACCGCAACCGTATCTCCGGCCCCGACGCCGATCGATGCCAACCCGCTGGCAAGTTGACCGAGACGATGGCGAAAGGTCCAGTAGTCGTGGCGCACCTGGTCGCCGTAAACGATTTCCTGTTCCGGCCGCGTCGCCAGCGGGGTGTGAAGCAATTGCTTGACCAGCAGCGGATACGTGGACGCGGACGGCAATGGCTCATCCCGGGAGCCGGAATGCGAAGGGTTCATGAGAGTCTCCGTGAGCGGCGACGTGGCCCGATTCAAGGTTTCTGGCGGCCATGCAGGCCGTCGTCGACGCCGGTTCGCGTCGGCCAGGGTGACAGTCAAGATACCGTACCGGCATGCGCCGGACACCCCCACGTTTGGGGGGACAAGCCGTCCCGGCGGATCGGCCATGCCGCGCCCGATCGCGCGGGTTGCACTCGCCCGGCCGGGCGCGAACCCACCTGATCGGGGGGGCAATTAATCCCGGCCGCGTTGTAAGATCTCCGGGCATGCTCGCGCGGCCTGGCGACATCGTCGTCTTCGCCTCGAAGTGCAAAGGAGACCTACCGAGCCGACTCAAAGGCATTCGTCGGTGGAGCACGGCCAATCGTCGACGCCCCGCCGATTCCTGAACCATGTCCAGTGAAAGGAGCAGTCATGACCACCGAGCCGCAGCAAACGGACAAGATCCCCTCGCCCGATCCGGCCGAGAACAATGCGTACTTTCCGTCTCCGTATTCGTTGTCTCAGTACACGTCTTCAAAGACCGACTTCGACGGCGCGCATTACCCGAACCCGTACAAGGGCGGCAAGTGGAAGGTCCTGATGATCGCGACCGACGAACGCTACGTCCTGATGACGAACGGCAAGATGTTCTCGACCGGCAATCATCCGGTCGAGATGCTGCTGCCGATGCATCACATGGATCAGGCCGGCTTCGAAATCGATATCGCGACGCTTTCGGGCAATCCCGCCAAGCTGGAGCTGTGGGCCATGCCCGGCGACGACGAAGCCGTGCAGTCCACGTACCAGAAATACCTGACGAAGCTCAAGACGCCGCTCAAATTGTCCGACGTGCTCGAGAAGGACCTCGGCGCCGATTCGCCGTACATCGCGGTGTTCATTCCCGGCGGCCACGGCGTGCTCGCCGGGATTCCGCACAGCAAGGAGGTAAAGCGAACCCTCAAGTGGGCGCTCGACAACGACCGGCACATCATCACGCTGTGTCACGGCCCGGCGTGCCTGCTGTCGGCGGCCGTCGACGAGGATCCGCAAAACTATCCGTTCAAGGACTACGAGGTTTGCGTGTTCCCGGATGCCCTCGACAAGGGGCCGAATCTCGATATCGGGTACATGCCGGGCCCGCTGCCGTGGCTCGTCGCCGAAAGCCTCGAAAAACTCGGCGCCAAGGTGTTGAACAAGGACATGACGGGCCGGTGCCATCAGGACCGGAAACTGATCACGGGCGATAGCCCGCTTGCGTCCAACAACATCGGCAAACTGGCCGCCGCGGCACTGCTGAAGGAAGTCGGGAACTGACAACCGGCGCGCATCGCGCAATTGCACTGGTGTTACGCATCACCAGTGCAATTGCTGCCGTCGTCGGCGCCGGCAACAGGCAACGGTTTCCCCCGCGACGCGTGTGCTCCGCGTTCGATCCGTTGGCGAAACCTTCGTCGAGCATGGGTGCGCTTCAATGTCGACTAAACCGCAATCCCCGATTTGATTGGCTTCGTTTGCTGCGTGTGCTCACGCAGCATCAGGATCGGCGCCCCAGGATCCTTCGAGAATACCGAGGATACCGAACCATCTAAAAAAGTCATTCCTGCGTTATCTGCACAGCGCATCCCGAGCAGCCTGGAGTATTTCTTCCGACAGCGCCTCGTTATCGACCACGCGCGACATCATCAGCGCACCGATCATGGCTGACGCGGCCGCCAGCGACTTGCCACGCTTGCTTGCTTCCGTGCCGCCCAACTGTGCCTCGATGAGACCTACGAGACGTAGAAACCCGTCCGTCGCGACTTGCCGTGTGCGCGAATCGGCTCTCGCCATATCTCCACCCAGCGCCGCAAACGGGCAGCCTATCGACATATTGTCGCGATGCGTGACCGACAGGTAACGCTCCGCAATCTCCCGGCGCGCCTCACGAGGCGGTTTCCCCTGCACGAACGCCTCGAGCGTCCCGTACAGCGTCGCGCTGGCGACATCGCATGCTTCCGCCACGAGATGGTCCTTCGACTCGAAGTGCCGATAGAACCCGCCTGGGGTCAAGCCTGCAGCCGACATGATGTCGGCAATCCCCGCACCAACCACGCCCTTCTCGCGAAACTCCCTAGCGGCGGTTTCCACGATCCGCTTGCGGGTCTCGCTTGCCTCTTCCCTGGACTTTCTCATATCGATCTTGCGCCTGGGCGCTCCGTGTAAAACTTCCCGTTGACACTTAGAGTGTATTCATACTCTAATTGGATGTCGACCATGCTCTTATTTATCCAAGGGGGCGGAAGTGGGACAGGACTGGAAACATGGATACGTCCATACCAACGGCATTCGCATGCACTATGTGGAGCAGGGATCCGGGCCGCTGATCCTGCTCTGTCACGGGTGGCCTGAATCGTGGTTTTCGTGGCGCCATCAGATCGCGCCATTGGCGCGGGCCGGGTACAGGGTTGTCGCAATGGATCAGCGAGGCTACGCCGACACCGATGCACCGCAAGCAATCGACGCATACAACGTCCTGAATCTCGTTGCGGACCTGGTCGGCCTGGTTCATGCGTTGGGGGAAGAACACGCGATTCTCGTCGGGCACGATTGGGGATCCATGGTCGCGGCGCCCGCCGCACTGCTTCGTCCCGACATGTTCCGCAAACTGGCTTTGCTGAGCGTGCCGTACCTGCCGCGCCAGACACTGCGGCCGGCCGTCCGCTTTCAATTGCTCGCGCAAGAGCAGCATTTCTATCAACAGTATTTTCAGGAACCGGAGCGCATCGAGCGCGAGCTCGAAGCCGATGTTCGACGCGCTTTGCTGGGCATTCTGTATTCGGCCTCGGGGCAGGCTCGCTCGAGTGAAAAACACCGCCATTCCAGCTTCGTCCGTTTCGACAAGGCCAGTCGTCTTGTCGACAGTCTCGTGTTCCCCGACGAGCAACCCGCGTGGCTGACGACGGAGGAACTCGACTACTTCACCGCACAGTTCAAGATGTCGGGTTTCCGGGGCGGCATCAACTGGTATCGGAACTTCGATCGGAACTGGGAGCTGACGCCGTTCCTGGACGGCGCGCGCATCCTCCAGCCCACGGTCTTCATCGCCGGTGAACTGGATGGCGTGCTGAAGATGGCGAAGGACGAATACGAGACGCTCGAACGCAACGTGCCCAACCTGAAGGGGAAGCACCTGATTGCCGGAATCGGTCATTACGCGCAGCAAGAAGCGCCTGACGCGGTCAATCAGCTGCTGCTGTCGTTCCTGTCCGACCGGGGATAGGGACGAAGCATATGGATCAGACTTCAAACAAACCCGATGCCGGCGCGCTACGTCGCGCCCGCATTCTGGGCGGCCCCCTGTTTCGAACGCTGCTGTCGCTCGGGGTAACCACCATGGCCGTATTGATCGCCCAGACGTTCGTCGGCGTGCTGGAGACGTGGTACGTGAGTTTTCTCGGTACCGATTCGTTGGTCGGCGTGTCGCTTGTCTTCCCGATCTCGATGTTGATGACGATGATGTCCAACGGCGGCATTGGAGGTGGCGTCGCGTCCGCCGTGGCTCGAGCAATTGGCGGCGGCAAACGGCGCGATGCCGATGCGCTCGTCCTGCATGCGGTTGTCGTGGCCGTGGCGCTCGGCTGCCTCTTCACGATATCGGCGTGGTGCTACGGTCCCGAGTTGTATGCCGCACTCGGCGGCCGGGGGCCGGGACTCGCCGCGGCGGTGACCTATTCGAACTACGTATTCGCCGGCGCCATACCGGTCTGGATCGTCAACTTGCTGTGCGCAGCCCTGCGAGGCAGCGGGAACGTCAAGATTCCCGCGATCACGACCTTCGCCGGCGCGCTGGTGCTGATTCCGCTTTCGCCTTTGCTGATTTTCGGCATAGGCCCCGTACCCGGCCTGGGCATTGCCGGTGCGGGTATTGCCGTCTCCCTCTATTACAGCATTGCCGCCGTCGCGCTCCTGTTCTACATGGCCAGGGGGCACGCCGGATTGGTCCTGACGCGCGCGCCGCTGAATCTGCGTTTCTTTTCGGACATTCTTCGGGTTGGTGCGCTCTCGTCGATAGGCGCACTGCAACTGAATCTGATGGTCGTATTGCTGACCGCGGTGGTCGGGCGTTTTGGCCAGGCTGCGCTGGCCGGCTACGGCATCGCTTCACGACTCGACTACGTCTTGATCCCGCTGCTGTTCGGTCTGGGTACCGCCGTGCTGACCGTCGTCGGGACATGCATGGGAGCGGGCGACGTCGCGCGGGCCCGACGAGCCACCTGGCTCGGTATTGCGATGGGAGCCGGCTTCACGCAGATCATCGGGTTGGTCGTCGCCATTCATCCCCCCGTCTGGCTGGGTCTGTTCACGCATGACACGGCCACGACACACTTCGGAATCCTCTATTTGAGGACAATCGCGCCACTCTACGGTCTGGTCGGCGTGTCTTTCATCCTCTCGTTCGCGGCTCAGGGTATCGGCCGTCCTTTCTGGACAATCCTGGGTGGAACGGCCCGCTTGCTCATTGCGGCCGGCGGTGGATGGCTGGCCGTCAATCAGCTGGGTGGCGGCATGGGGACGCTGTCCGCCTTCGTCGCGGCGGGAACGATCGGTTCAGCGCTGGTATGCGCGGCCACGATGGTGCCCAAACGTATCTGGACTCGGGTCGAGGTGTAACGGATCGCGCAACGACCCGCCGTTATTGATCGGCTATATCTGGAGAATTGTGAAATGAATCGTACCGTCATCGCTGGTTATGTGCGCACGCCTTTCGCATTTGCACGCAAGGGCCCTTTTCACGCAACGCGGCCGGATGATCTTGCCGCCGTCGCACTTGCCGAACTGGTCCGACGCAGCGGAATCGATCCACACCTGATCGAGGATGTACTGATGGGGTGCGCCTATCCCGAGGGCGCCCAGGGCGACAACGTCGCACGTATCGCATCGCTGCTCGCCGGACTGCCCGTTCAAATCGGTGCCGCGACAGTCAATCGCTTTTGCGGCTCGTCGATGTATGCCATCCACATGGCGGCCGGACAGATAGCCATCGGTGCCGGCGAAGCGTTCATCGCGGCCGGTGTCGAGAGCATGACGATGGTGCCGCAAGGCGGCTTGTCGGCGTCTCCGAATCCGCGTTTCGCGTCGAGAGAACATCCCGATGCAGACGTTCCGACCCAGGCGTACACGCCAATGGGCGTCACCGCCGAAAACGTGGCGGCACGCTGGGCTATTTCGCGTGAGCAACAAGACGCGTTCGCCGTCGAGTCTCAGCGCAAGGCGTCACGTGCGCAAGCCGAAGGTCGTCTGGACGACGAACTCGTGCCGGTTATCACCCCCGATGGCACCGTGGTCGATCGCGATCTTTGTCTGCGTCCGCAGACTTCGCTCGAAGGGCTCGCTGCGCTGAAACCCGCGTTCGGGGAAGGCGGTACCGTCACGGCTGGTACCGCCTCGCCTTTGACGGATGGTGCCGTTGCCGTACTCGTCACGTCGGAAGCATTCGCGCGACAGCATGGGCTCGACATGCTCGCCCGCGTACGGTCGACTGCAATTGCGGGCCTTGAACCCGAAATCATGGGGATGGGACCGGTACATGCGACCCGCAAGGCACTTGCGCGTGCCGGCTTGCGCATCGAGGACATGGATGTGATCGAAATCAACGAAGCCTTTGCCTCGCAAGCGATCGCATGCATGCGCGAGCTCGGCATCCATCCCGATCGAACCAATATCGACGGCGGAGCAATCGCGCTTGGCCATCCGCTCGGCGCAACAGGCGCACGGATCACGGCCAAGGCGGCGACGCTACTGCGTCGTGTCAATGGTCGTTACGCACTTGCCACGCAGTGTATCGGTGGTGGACAAGGGATCGCGACTGTTCTCGAAGCGTTGTAGTCACCCGGTCGATACTCGCCCTGCGGGCTGCGGCGCTCCGCGCGCGGCTTTGAACGTGGGGCGAAGCGACCGCCACCGACATCCATGTCGCTGCCGGCAACCAGCATCCGCACTGCGTGTTCATTTTCTCGCCGTGCAAGGGCGTATCTGGCAGACGTGTGAAGCACGGAAGGAAGACCCGGTGGAACTCATCGTGTTCGAGAACGTGCCACGGATGGCGACGCGGGCGCCACCTGCTCGACCAGATTGGGCAGATCCTGCGCCACTACGACTACGCCGTGAACGAGGCGACACACGACTGCGGCGAGATCGGCGGTCTCGCGCAGAGCCGGAAAGCGACTTATCCCCATCCGGCGAGCGGTTTCGAAGCATCAATCACCGCGCGAATGCCGAGGTAGCACCCAGAGCATCCGTCCCACTGCCTCGGCCTGGTTCCGGGTGTGCGTCTTCTCGTAGATCGCGCGCAACTGGGTGCGAATGGTCGCGAGCGACACACCCGCGCTGGCCGCGCATTCGTCCGGCGTCTTGCCACCGATCAACGCTTCGGCGACGGCGGCTTCCGCGCTCGACAGGCCGAACGCCTGCCGTAGCTGTTGCGCGGCGACGAGCGGCGCCCCGCTACGTTGCCTGGCCGTGACCAGCAGCGTCGCATCGCCGAGAACGGCATGCCGCCCGTGTCCGGACAAGGCGGCGATGCTCAGAAAGACTTCGTGCGCAGCGTTCACGGTGCTGGACAGGGCCAGACTCTCGCTTTTGCGGGTTTTCGCGACACGCCCCAGCGCCGCCTTGAGCGCGTCATTCTGAGGCGCACTTACCGCGCCAAGATGACCGTTCTCGAGCTTGATCCAGGTGGCCGCGCGAAGCATCGCTTCGGCCGCCCTGTTGACGAACACGATGCGTGCATGCCGGTCCAGCGCGAAGACGGACAGGCCCAGTTCCTCCATCAGTTCGGTACCGAGTGCCGCGTCGTGATGCAGTACCCTGGCGTCCTGCCACAGGTTGATCGAACGTTGCAGATGCCCGGCCATGCCGGTCAGCGTCGCACGCTCTTCCGGTGAATAGGGCGGGCGCCCGTGCGCGCGCAACAGCCCGAGCAAGATGTTGTCGCTACCGGGGCGGGCGAACCGAATGCCCATCAGATAGCGAATGCCGGACGGAATCTGATAGTCCTGGAAGAATTCGCTGCGTTCGATATCGCGCTCGGTCAGGTGATCCTGGCAACAAACGAATTCGCCTAGCGGTGCATTCTCCACGAAGCCTCGGCGTGGATCGAGCGCGCCGTAATACTGGTCGTAGAGCGCGACGATCTCGTCGAATTCCGCGCGCGGTGAATAAATCGAGAATTTCGGCGCATTGCGTGCGACGTCCCAACTGAACATGTGAAATACATTTGCACCGAGGCTTTCGGATACCCGGTGAAAGACTTCGAGAAAACCATCCGGATGCAGCGCGGCCTCGTAGAGGTCCCCGATGAGTTGGTCACGGTGCATGCTCCCCCCGTCGCTTCGCGATCTTCGTATGTTGATTTTGTCTGACGATATTGCTTCGAATACCGAATGTTTTCAGGCTAACACAGGTTATTTGCATGCAGTGCCATGTTATTTCCTGATTTTCATCCACCTGAATGATGATCAAAAAAAATGGCTTTGCGAGAATCCCGGCCATTCAGCGTGCATCAGCAGTGCATATGGCACGCATCAACCAGCAGGCTCCCGGGGGAAAAACAATGAAGCTCACACCTGTCGTATCCGGTATTGCAGTGCTCGTCCTGTCGGCTTGCGGCGGCGGTAGCAGTTCGTCCTCGTCGCCTGCCGAACCAACAGCACAGACGGTCAGCGGGGTCGCGGCCGCCGGCGCGGCGATGCAGGGTTCCACCGTGAAGCTGGTCGATGCCACCGGCAAAGCGGTTGACTGCCCGGCCGATGCGTCGACCGGCGCGTTTCATTGCACCGTGACGGGCTTGAGCGCGCCGTTCGCATTGTCCGCGTACGGCAACGTCGCCGATTCGCAAGCCACGCTGATCGCGCTCAGCGCGAAAGCCGGCACACAGACCATCAACATCACGCCGATCACGAACGCAATCGCCGCCACGATCATCGGCGACAACCCGACGAAGCTGCTCGCCGACACCGGCTTGCTGCAGAGCAAAGTCACCGCGCAGGCAGTTGCGAGCACCGTGCAAGCATATTCGTCTGCGCTATCGGACCTGCTGGCCGCGACCGGCAATACGGGTGTCGACCTGATTTCCGGCCCGCTGACCGCCGGCGCACCGGGCCTCGACCGGCTGCTCGACCAGGTGAAGGTCAACGTGCTGCCGGATGGCGGCGTCCAGATCAGCTCGGTGGCAGGCGCGTCCAGCGATACGCCGGTACAGCTTCAGCTAGCACCGGGTGTCGCGCCGCAGGCCAGCGACAAGGCGAGCCTGCCGGCCGCCGCGACCATCAACGGTGCGGTAGTGTCGAATTTGCCGAGCGCCAGCGATCTGGCAGCATTGCAGACCGCACTCAACCAGTGCTTCGCCGGCTCGACCGGCACCGCGCGCACGGGCGGCAGCGTAGCGGCGTGCGGCCGGATCTTCGTGGACGACGTCGCATCGAGTGCGCTGAACGCCGGCGTGCCGGCTGCATATCTCAACAACGGGATGTCGGCCGACCAGGAGTTCGGTGCGGTGGCCGGCAGAACGCCGGGGATCGTCGCCGACGATGCAATGAACAACGCCAGCTTCAGCTTGCCGGAAGTCATCCGCGTCGTTGCCGGTGACACGATGTGGGTCAAGCTCGCGTGGACGCGCAGCGACGGTATTCGCGACGGCATGCAGCAGCACGTGCAACTGGCGGTGCGGGCGGGCAGTCTCGCGAGCGGCGACAACGGCTGGCGCGTGGTCGGCAATCAGCGCGCGGTACTGACCAAGGTGAACGCGAACGCGCAAAAATGGGACTGGCTGAATCCGGCCAACCCGTCGACGGGAACCAATGCATTCGTCGATTCGCTCAACCTCCAGGTGGGCGCTGTCGATGCGACCGGTACCGCCGTGGACTTCGCGATCGTGAACGGCCCCGGCTTGCGCAACGGCGTGTTCCTGCAACCGTCGAGCGGCACCTGCGACACCCTGAACATCCGGGCGCAGATCGTGAGCGGGCAGACGCCGGCGCAGCTTGCCGCGCTGTCGAAGAATGCGCTGTGCCGCAACAATTTCCGCCTCGCCGGCGTCGCGCAGGATCCGGCCACCCAGGGCCAGTTCACGTGGCCCGGCGACGCGCCGCGCAACAATACCGCGTGGGCGAAACCGCAACTGAGTGCCGCCGAGCTGGCCGACATCAAGCCGTTCAGCGCCTATACGATCGACGTATATCAGAACGGCAACACGTCGACACCAGCCAGACACTACACGGTTCGGTTGCGTACGCCGTCGCCGCTTCCCGAAGCGCTGCGCCAGTACGCATGGCACGAGCTGGCGCAATCCACGCGCGACAAGCTGACGCCGGGCACTGCCGATACATTCATGGGCGGTACGACCTTTCCGCTGGCCTGGACGTCGAAAGCCGGACTGCCGTTCGTCAAGCGCGGCAACGTGCAGATTCGCGCAACCGCGGCCGGGCAGACGGCGGCGACGTTCGTCAACGGTTCGGCATCGGCGTTGCCGGCCCAGCCGGGCGCTGCGGTGACGCTCAACGTGCCGGGCGACCAGGGCGTGGCGTTTCCGTCGGTCGCCGGCTGGACCGGCAGCACGGACTTCTCGTTCGTGAATTTGAACTGGTCCGATCCGGTCGACACGCTCTTTACCGAGTCCTTCGAGTACGACCGGTAACGGGAGGCCCAAAATCGGCGCTCGCTGATGGTCCCGTGCATGCCGGATCACCTTGGTCGTGTCCGGCTGCGAGGAAAACGGCGAGCGTCGCGTCGAACCCGGCTCTGTGTCGTCGAGTAGCGGGGTCGTCTCTCCCGAGCCGTACGAAGACGGCGAGCGGACATTCCGTGAAGCGATGCCTCGCGTCCGGCCCACTCGTGATGGGTCCAAGTCCCCCTGAACAAGCGACGAGCATTCGCGGCATTTCCGGCACGACAGAAACGACTCGAAACCATGAGTGCCGCCGCCCTCCCCGCGACTCGCTCACTGGCCGCAATGATCCGCGCGGATACAGGTCAAACCGATAGCCGCCGATAAAGGCGAGCTATCGCAAAAACGGCGCTAACGCTTCGGATGCTTCGGAGAACTGCTTTTCGAGGAAGTCGAGCAATGTGCGCACGCGCGGTGCCATATAAAGCGTGCGTTGAAAGAGTGCGTTCACCGGCACGTCCGGGCAACGCCACTCCGGCAGGAGCAGCTTCAGCCGCCCGGCCTGCAGATCTGCGCCGATGTCCCAGATCGACTTCATGGCCACGCCGCGACCCTCTATCGCCCATTCGCGGGCAAGCGAACCGTCGTTCGTTTGACGTGAACTGTCGAGCGGCGCCGTGAACAATGCGGTCTCGCCGTCGCGCGCGAAACGCCAGTTGTTCGCCGCGCCCGCTGCCGAAGAAAGTACGACGAACCGATGTTCGCGCAAATCGTCGGGATGGTTCGGCATACCGTGCACGGCAATGTAATCGGGCGACGCACATAGTGCACGGCGATTGTCGGCCATGCGCTTGGCCACCATCGAACTGTCGGCCGGCACGCCGAAACGGATCGCGAGATCGATGTCGTCCTGCAGCAAATGTGACAGCGAATCGGACAGGACCAGCGTCAGCGTGACGTTCGGGTGGCGTTCGTTGAATTCGTCGAGCCATCGACGTAGCACGGTGCGTCCGAAATCGGAGGTAGCCGACACGCGCAACGCCCCACTCACCGACGCCCGTCCGGCCTGCAACGCAGCGCGCGCATCTTCCAGGGTTTGCAGCGCATGCTGGCAATGTACGAGGTACAGGCGACCTTCGTCGGTGAGGCGCAGCTTGCGGGTCGACCGCTCGAACAGCTGAGTATGGAGTTCTCCCTCGAGCTTCACGAGCCGGGCACTCGCCGCGGCGGGAGAGAGGCCGAGCTTTCTGCCGGCAGCCGAAAGACTGCCTTGGCTTGCCGTTTCAACGAAGAGGCGAATATCACCGAGATTGTCCATGATCGCGTCACGCGAAAATAATGATGGGTTATGCCGCGCGATGCCCCGCGTGGACCCCGGCATGGTAACGCGATGCGGATCGAATCAGGAAAAGCCGACCGGCGGGATCGGCCCCATGCCCATTTACCTGGCGACCACGCCGAGCTGCTGGAGGAACGTCAGATTGTCCTCGAGATGCCAGTTGTCGGTGATCTTGCCGTCGCGAACGCGATAGATGTCCGTCGCGATGAAGTCGACCGCCTGCCCCTTTCCCTGCACGCCGTTGAAGCTGCCCGTGAAGTGACCGGTGAAGTGCAGATGGGTGATGACGCGGTCGCCCGCGACGATCATCTGTTCGACCTCGGCGTGAACGTCCGGCACGGCACCATGGAAACCCTTCGATGCCGCGAGTGGCCCCGCGATGCCCTGCGGCCGGCCGGCGGGCAAAGTGCGGTCGGTGAAATCGGCCGCCAGCGCCTCGCGAGCCTGTGCCTCGTCACCCGTGCTCCAGAAGGTATCGTAAAGACGTGCCGCACGGATCTGTTGCTCGGCCTGATGCTTCGACAGACTCTTGTCGACAATCAGCGTTTTCGGCTGTACGAGATTGTCGTCGGTGGCGGAAACGGCAGGCAATGCGGCAGCAGCTGTGGCGGCGGCCAACGCGATGCGGGAAACGACGGAAACGACGGTGCTGGTTTTCATGTCAGGCTCCTATGCGGTGTGCTCGAAAAACGAAATGAATCCGGAAATGACGCGACTTTGAATGTTCAGGCGGGAATGCGTGCTGCGCGATCGAATCAGTGCGCAGCCGCTCGGGCAGTACCCTAGATCGTCTCGCTTTCGCGTACCGTAATCGGGCTTTTCAGGACGAACCGTGCAATGTCGTCCTTGCGCATGAACGCAACGCCGGGATGACTCTTCGCATAACGCAGAAACGCGTCCCATGCACGTGTCATCTGCGGCGTTCCGCTGATACGGTCATGCGCGCTGATCGACATCATGCGTCGACGCGATCCCGCCTCTTCGTATAGCTGATCGAAATCGAACTTGATCTGTTCGAGGAATTTTTCCGGAGAGTAATTGCGGCCCTCGACCAGCAGGATGTCGTTATTGCGCAGCGTGTACGGAACCACAACGAAATCCTTGCCGTTGACCTTTTCGATGAACGGCTCATCACGGCTCGTATCGTCGATGTGATAGACGTAGCCGAGCTCCTGCAGCAACGACAGTGTGTTCGGGCCGCGTCGCAGCCAGTTCGCGTTGTAGCCGATCGGGCGTTGACCTGTTACCTCTTCCACCATCGATCGCGCCTGGATCAGGAACTCGCGTTCCTGTGGCCGCGACATCGCGTACTGCGAGTTCCACGTCGGCCCGTGACCCGAAGCTTCATGGCCACGCGCCACGATCTCCCGAGCAATCTCCGGATGCCGCTTCGCCGCCTCGCCGATCATATGAGCCGTCACCTTCACGTCGTGGCGATCCCAGAGATCCAGCATCCGGGGAATCCCTTCGCGGTATCCATACGCAAACCACGCTTCGGCGGCCAGGTCGGCGGGGACACTCGCCGGGAAATCGACCTTCGGGAACGGATTGTCGGCCCCCTTCGGGGGCTGCCCGCCAGCCTCGAACTGCATCGAGATTGAAATGACCAGCCGCGCGCCGTCAGGCCAGAATTCTCCCCGCCCGGGCGCAGCTGCCGCGTTCGATTGGGAATGACTCGTTTGCGCGTCGACCTGTGCCGTTTGAAGCATCGCACCGACGGCGAAAGCACCCGCGCCGACACCGGCCTTGGTCAGGAAGGAACGGCGCGTCGGCTGATCCGGCGCCTGATTGACTGAATCACGATCCGTTTGATCGACCTGAATTGCCATAGTTGAACTCCTCACGACGCACAAGCGCGTCTCTGTCACCGCATTGCGGTGCATGATGACGAATGAACAGATATTGAATGTCGCGCCAAACCGTGCGCGTGGAATGAATTCTCGGCAAACGCCCATATTTTGAAAATGGGCCTTGAAATGAATAGACTTTCAATCCAGACCAAAAAATTCGGATCTCACCGAAACCGGTCAGGCAAACTCGGCATGCGTCTCGTCAATGCCTCGCCACCCGCCGGTAAATCGCGGTGAGCAACGCAGCCGCCAAAGCACTCAGTGCCAGCAACATGGTCGGCCCGATCGCATCGTGATGACGGTCTTTCAACCACCCGAACGCGATCGGTCCGGCGAAGCCCGCAAGGTTTCCGAAACAATTGATCGTCGCGATCCCCGCTGCCGCTGCCGTGCCGGTCAATCGCATGGTCGGCAGATGCCAGAACAGAGGCAATGCGGTCAGCGTGCCCGCGGCGGCGAGTGAAAGCCCCGCGATCACTGCCGGCAGAGCGCCGCTGAACGATGCGCTCAAAATGAAACCGACCGATGCCACACCGGCGCCGCCTACGACATAGGCCGCCCAGTTACCCGCACGGTCCGCGCTACGTGCGCCGACATTCATCGCCAGCACCGCGATCAAATACGGAATCGCACTGCAAACGCCGATCCATGACAGTTTCGTCAGACCCGTGTCCTTCACGAGCGTCGGAAGCCAGAAGCCGATTCCGTACAGACCGACGAGCAGCAGGAAATAAATCGTCGTCAGCAACACCATCTCCGATGCCGACAACCTGGATGCGCGCTGCGTCTCTTCGGCACGACCCGCATTGACATCGAGGCCTTGCAACACCGCATCCGCCTCTTCCGGCGACAGCCAGCGGGCATCGTTCGGGCGGCTCGGTAGCAGATAATGCACGGCGAGACCCACGACGACCGTCGGCAAGCCTTCAATTACAAACGTCCATTGCCATCCGGACAGCGCCGCGAATCCGTCGAGATTCGTCATGATCCAACCCGACAGCATGTTGCCGACAATGCCTGCGACCGCCGTCGCGCTCATGAACAACGTCGTCATCCGGCCGCGCCGGTGAGCAGGAAACCAGTAGGTCAGGTACAGCACGATACCAGGGAAAAATCCGGCCTCCGCTACGCCAAGGATCAACCGCTGCAGATAGAAAGTGGCGGGAGAATGTACCCACGCCGCCGCGGCCGAAACGATCCCCCAGGTCACCATGATGCGGGCAATCCACACGCGCGCGCCCACACGATGCAGCATGAGGTTGCTCGGTACCTCGAACAAGAAATAGCCGACGAAGAATATGCCCGCGCCGATACCGTAGACGGTGTCGCTCAATCCAAGATCACCTGCCATCTGCAGTTTCGCGGCCCCGACGTTAACCCGGTCGAGATACGCAAGAACCTGAGCCACCAGTAGCAACGGCATCAGCTTCCAACCGATGCGTCGATACAGTGCGTCGAGATCCGCAGGCGACGAGTGTGCCGAGATTGCTTTTCGTTCGTCGGGTGTCTCACACCCGGTGCTGCGCATGATGTCCATTTCAGTCTCCATGAATTGTTGTTAGCACGTGCCACGTCATGCAGAAGCCCCCGTCCCGGCGTGGGTCCCGTCACGAACGGTCTTGATGTACGGCGCGCCGCTGAAATCGCAGACGAGTACGCAGCACTGCCAGCCGAATTCCGGCTGGATACGCTCGACGTCGTCTCGCACGACGTCGTGAATCAGCTTCCCCATTTCGTGCAGTACCGGCTCGCTCCTGGGCTTCGTCAGCAACAGCCTGACGACGACGAATTCGTTTGTCGGATCATCTCCGGACAAGAACTGTTCGGCCGTATAGGTGCGGCTCTTCAATTCGGCGAGCAAAGCATGTCCTTGTGCCGCGAGCCGTTCGTGCAACGTACTCGTCAAGGATCGGAAATCGATCAGTCTCGCAATCCGGGGCGTGGATTCGATGATCAGGTGCGGCATGTCTTCACCTCTGTTGAAAGAATGCGTGGGTGAGAGGTTAGGATTCGGATCACCTGATGTAAATTTATGTTTTGCGTATCGATTCATTAGCCTCTGTTATGTATTCAGCCATCGATCTTCGCCTGCTGCGCAGCTTCATTGCGGTCGCACGCTCGGGCAGCGTGACCCGCGGGGCAGCCCGGCTGCATCTGACTCAATCGGCACTTTCGCAGCACCTCCGTGAGCTCGCGGATCTGCTCGGCGTGACGCTGTTCGACCGGGTGGGTCGCGGCATTCTGCTCACTCAAGCGGGTGCGGACCTGTTCGCGGAAGTCGAGCCGATCCTGGAAAAACTCGACGTGACGCTTGCCAACGTCCGGAACCGCTCGCTCGAAGTTCACGGCACATTGCGCATTGGTGCGATCGACACCTACGCAAGATCGCTCGTGATACCGACCATATCGACGCTACTCGCCCGGCATTCTCAGCTACGCGTGTCCGTTCACGAACTCCCGGCCGCGGCGATCGATCAAGGGCTGATCGAAACTGAACTGGATATCGGCGTGTCGTTCTCTCACTTGTCGAATGCGGACATCGAGCAGAGAACGTTGTTCACGGAACGGCTGGCGTTCGTCCGGCGATCTACCCGGCGCAGGGCCGGAAAGACCGTCAGCCTGCAAGAAGTTGCGCGCCAGCCGCTCGCGCTGCTGAATCGGACATTCGCCATGCGCGGGCAAATCGACGCCGCATGTGCGAATGCAAACATTGCGCTAAACGTTCGCGTAGAGGCTGCCAATGTCGATTCGCTGATACGGCTCGTCGAGCATGCCGACTACGCAACAATCGCGAGCCCGCTGGCAGTGCAGGCCGGCTCGCGAATCGAAACGACGACTATCTCGGACGACGGCCTGGCGCGCATCGCTGCGTTGCGCTGGCGCCGCGGCAGGACCTTGACACCCGCCATGGAACGTTTTGAAGAAGCGATGTTGCAAACGATCCGTTCGTCCGGCCTGGAAACGCCAGGCGGCGATTCGGTACGCATGTCGGAGCCGTCCCGCCGTCCGCGTATTCGACGGCGCTGACGGCGTCCTGAACACGCCTGTTGCGTAGGCGGAACGGCTGTTCAGGAGGCGGATACTCCCCTTCGCCCCAACTCCGGGCGGACGTGAGCGATTCGCGAAGGAGTTCCGCGAAAATGCGGACGCGCGGTACCAGCTGAAGCTACGGGAACTGACTGACTATCGGTACGATCCACGCGCCCGGATTGTCCCGACGCAGGGTGCTACGCGATCGCGCCGCCACCGTCTACCAGCACCGTCGAACCCGTCGCATAAGGGGTCGACGCGAGGTAGAGCACGGCGTTCGCGACGTCCTCGGGTTGTCCAACTCGACCGGCCGGCAATCGCGCCGCCGCGCCTTCGTACATCCGGTCGCGCGCTTCCGCATCGATCTTCGACCAGAGAGGTGTCGCAATCAGGCCCGGGGATACCGTGTTGACACGTACCGGTGCAAGTTCAAGCGCAAGTCCTCTCGCCAACGATTCAAGCGCTGCGTTGATCGCGCCTTGCAAGACCGAATTCTTGCTCGGCCGCACGCTCAGAAAGCCTGACACAAACGTCAGGGAACCGCCTTGCCGAATGCGGACGGCCCGTGCGATGCGATACGCTCCCCAGAACTTGCTGTCCATCGCCGCATAGGCGTCGTCAAGCGCCAGACCACGCACCGGCCCCGTGGCTGTCTGGGCGGCCGTTACGACAACGTGGTCGAATTCGCCCGCCGAATCGAGAAATGCACGTACGCTCGCGTCGTCGGTAATGTCCATCACGCCGGTGCTCACGCCATAACCGATCCTGTCTTTGCTCGCCGCCAGCTTGGCCGCATCGCGCGATGCAATCGTCACTGTCGCTCCGGCCTCCGCAAATGCACGTGCGGTCGCTTCACCTATCCCGGAGCTTCCGCCAACCACCAACACCCTTTGATCATCGAGTTTCATCGCCCGTTTCCTCCGTTAAGAATCTGTCCTTCGAACGCCACCGCCGATGGCACTACCGGCAACGCACCATCGTGGAAAGCCGGGTGCGACATCCTGCCTGCATGCCAAAGCTGTACAAAGATGCGCCCGCCCTTTGCATGCATCGCCTCTGTCACGTTACGCCAGCCTTCGATCTGCGCGTCACAGTCCGACATACCGATTCAAGCATTCTTGATATCGCCTTGATCATTGCTTGCGAGTGTCGTCACGAACTCGACGCAAACGCCCGGAGCGATGGACACGAACAGCTGCCGCTCGTTGGACAACGGCACGTCGCTCAATGTGTAGTCGATCCGTCTGGTGGTCAGCCGCTCGATCAACGCCTCCCATTCGCGGCGCGCGTCGATGCGCAGCGCAATATGATCGATACGCGGTGTGCTACGACCTTTCTGCGCAGGAAGCGTCGCGCGCGTAACGTGAATCATCGGGTGACGATCGAGGTACAACCAATAGCCGTCCACGCTGAACGGCGGTCGGGGCCCGGTGTCGAGACCAACAACCTCATCGAAAAAGCAACGGGTACCGTCGATATCATCGGTAACGATGGTGGCGTGGTCGAAATGCATGGCTCATGCCTGTACGAGGGTGCGATGTCGTATTTTGTTGCCCCCAGTCGATCTTGATAATTGGCTTTGCGATTGAATGATTTTCAACGATGACAAGAAGATGGGAAGTGCATGTTTCCACGCTCCCGATCAGCCTGGTCAGTGGCCGGGAAGATACGGGAAGGTCAACGGAAAATGAAAACGGGTGCAGACCATGGTCTGCACCCGTTACGTCCCTTCCGCATCCCGGTATACCTCGTCACGAATCGGTGGTGACTGTAGCGCGACTCCGTCACCGGATCGGTTGCGACGATTAAGCCGGGATTACTCGTCCCGGTATGATTCGCGACCTCGATCAGACATCTCAAGGTGGCTGCGCGATCGACGGCCGCACCTCGCGACACGCCCGTAATGGCATCAGCCAAGTGATTCGCAAGCGCATCGAAGAGCACTTTGGCTGGTGCAAGACCGTCGGCCGGATTTGGCAGTCCGCGTATCGCGGCATCAAACGGGTCGACCCGCACTTCAAGCTGACGATGCTGGCGAGCAACCTAACTCGAATAGCTCGAATACTGGAATCGATGCCGCTGGGAGTGGCACGGCGAGCCGCCCAGGCGCAGCCGTTGCGCGGCAACGCGTCGGTTGGCCCGCTGACAAGCGGGGCATCCGGCACGATCCGCCAGCGACTCAACGGCCAATTGCATACGAAACCCATTTAAGTAGCGCCTCGGTCGTCACAACGAGGCGTTTTTCAACAGCCTGCTAGAAGTCCCCGGGTTGCGCAATCGGCCGAAGCGTAGCAGCATCGTCCGGCAGGAGATAGCGTTCCTTGATCGACTTTGCTTTCGCCGCCTCGAATTCCTGCTCGTAGTTCTGGTAATTTCCGTACAACTTTCTCATCTTGCTTTTCGAATACGGAATCTTCGTGTCGTAAATGAGACCGCAACCTGTTTCCTGGTCGGTCATGTAGGTCGCGGACGGCACCTGAATCCAGGGTGGACGGACTCCTCCCTCCATGTTTCCAGTTACCAGATCGCGCACCACGGCCTTACCGTTGCGGACGACCCTCGGCGCCTTCGGCATGGTCTCGCCGTTCCGCACCCATCTATCCATCCCGTCAAGGATTGCCGATACGACGTCCTCCACCGGCTCGTCATAGAGCGTTCGGCAACGCGGATCGTTACCCTTGCCGATATCGGCGGCCACCCACTCCTTCTCACCCGTGCCGAGATCGGCCTTTCGCAAGTGCGGCATGCCCGTCACTTCGTAATAACGAAGCTTGGGGCTGTCGGTGTCCGGCGGCAGCGGAATACCGGCGAGCACATCGTGCATCAATTCGGATTCGCTGAAGACCGTCACGAACGGTGCGTCGTCCGGCATCTTGCGCGGAACGCGAACGGATTCTCCCCCCACCTCGCCGTAGGCCATGCGCCCCGCCATGTACGCGTCGATCAAAGGACGACCGTCAGGCATCCGCCATTGCTGGTGGCGCCCCTGGTCGAGATAGTCCATCCATACTTGCGCCGTCACGGCCCAACTATCGACATAGACCCGCCGAACCTTCAGTGGCGCGAGCGGACTTTGCGGCGTATCGGACTTCAGCACCAGCGCCAATTGCGCACCGATGCCTTGCGATTGCGGAATGAACGGGTCCGGCACGTTGCCCAGCACGAAATGCTCGGGATCGTAATACACGCCCAGCGGCGCATAACGCGCGTAGTCGAAGCGACGCATGAAGTCGAAATTGACGATGTTTCCATACAACGCGATCTGGTCCGCCTGCTCCTTCGGCGTGTCCGATATGAACTTCGGATCGACCGCCGGCTTGTTGCTATTGAGCGTGTATCCCACGTAGGCGTATCCGCGACTCAGCAGATATTTCCGGGTAAGGATCCAGCCGGCGCCGCGCTCTCCGAACCAGCTGAACGGCTCGATTATCACGGTTCCATTGAAGCGGGCCGGGTCGGTCGGTGCGCGGACGAGAATCCGTGTCAGGTACGGCGCCTGGAACATCGTCTTCCCCGTCGCGGTAATGACCGGGGCGATACCGGATAGGTAGTATTCCTTCTCGGTGTACCCGTATCTGGCCAGATCGATATATTCGGTTCCAGGGCGGGAAGCCGACGACAGAGGCAGCTTACCGGAGGGTGGAACTTCGACGACGGTGGGCATTTGCGGGACCTCCGCGCGAACCGGTGCGGCCGTACCTGCCACGATCCAAACTCCCATCAAGACAACGTATCGGGTTTTCTCTATCAGACGGTGCATGTGAATGTTTCCACTGTTGATGAGCATGGTCACTGCGCGAAACACGTGACCCACGGCGTCGCTTCACGAATGTCTTTCGGGCATTCCACGCCACGCTGCGACGAAAGCGCCGCCCTTCCGTTTCCGGCATCTCGTATTCGCTGATGAGCGGTATTCCCGCGCGGGCTTTTCCTTCATGCGGCGCGCTGCCCCCGCGATTCCCGTTCGCCCTGCCGCCATCCCGCTGCACTGTCGACCAGGGAAGCACACCCGTCGGCGGCTCGACGCAAGTCATTAAACAGCGTCTCCAGACAGCCGTTTATCCAGAAATGGCAACTCCATACGGAACCGGGGGAATACCCTCGCGAAAGGAAACCGCCAACGGCAACGGCTCGATTGCGCCGCCACGTTTCGCATCGCCGCCTGCACCCGACCCTCGTACTTTGTGCTGATTTGGGCTACCACCTCACGGCATCGCGACTGAACACTCGAACCCGCGATTCGCGGTGCTCGTGACGACTTCAATGACGCGCTGTCTCCCGTCGACAGCGCGCGCTGCACAGGGCACACCGCATGCAGAAAAACTCCAGCGCACTGCACATTTCAGGACAATTCCATGTATTCCGTTATCCGAATTTTGTTTCCAGCGCTGATCGTCATCGGCACATTTCCGTCGCCTGCAAGCGCATACGAGTTCTACAACGACGGGAGCACGAACATCGACGCGAATCTGAGCGTGGGCTACGGGTTCTTCAGTGTCCAGCGCAGTTATATCGACCGTCCGGGCGCAACCCGATGGCAGGAAGGCTATCTGAAGTATGGCTTGAGCGGCGGCACGGCGATCCCCGGCGCAGGGTCGATCTACGGGGCCGTGAGTCTTCTCGGCTCGGCCACGTGGGGCGACGGCGACCCCGGCGGCTTTACGACCGGCCGCGAACGCCGCAACGCGCTCGAGGACGCCTACCTCGGCTGGAAATCCGGCGACTCGATTCCTGCATTGGGAAAGGACGGCATCGACATTTCCGCCGGCAGCCAGTACGTCAACGTGGGCTCCGGTTTCCTGATCAAAGGAGACAAAGTCAGTGCCGGCAGAGCTGTGGACGACGGCCGCTACGATCGCGGCGGCGCTTACTATCTGGCATCGCGCGTGGCTTTCTCGCGAACCGCAGTGCTGCGACTGGGCGGCGACACCGGATGGCATGGAAGCGCAATCTGGCTCAAATCGAACAATCATCTGCAAGCCGATACCGAGCTGGCCGTAGGCACCCTGGACTATACGGCCCAGCCGGGAACGCTCGGGCTCACCTTTGTCCATGGCATCAGCATCGACAAGCGATATGTCAGTACCCCAAGCCGCCTCGATCGCCCGGGGATGAACACGTACAGCATTCGAGGCGACGGTGACGCCGGGATCTCCAATACGCACTTCGCGTTCGAATATGCATACCAAACCAAACGATCCGGCAACGACAACGGGTGGTATGCCGAAGCCGGATATACGTTCCGGAATGTCCGGTGGCAGCCGTCGTTGAGCTATCGCTACACGCGTTATTCGAAGGATTTCGACTCGCTGTTCCAGGGTGGATTCGGCGATCGCTACCAGGGTGAAATCGCATCCAACTATTCGTTTTCATACAACTTCAATACGCGCATCCATGACGTCGGGCTCACAGTCCACCCATCCGAAAAATTTACCGTGACCCTGATGTATTTCAACTTCCGGACGTTGTCCAATCGCTCGACCCTCGATCTCGACGCGTCCGAGCTGACACTCTATCTGGATTGGGCTCTGACCAAGCATCTCCAGTTTTCCCCGAACTTCGGTGTCTACAAACCGCGAAAATACGCTGCAAACGGCGGAAACCAGACCGGCAGCGCGGCCGCAAACTTCTATGCCAACCTGATGATCGTCGCGAATTTCTAGCGCAATCTTCGATCACCCCGCCGCACATCGCATCGCCGACATCGGACTTCGTAGCAGTCGCAACCGCTTACGGCGCCTCGACACGCCGAACTTGACGGAGTCATCGGACCGGCGGACGGGCTCGCGCGTCCAGGCTCGACATCCGCGGGTTTCCCCCGCTGGGATAACACACGATTTGTTCGCAGAATTTCTCCTGCCCAAAAAAACGATCAGTCGCCCTACGCACGTCCTTCGCCGCCCCGTCGAGGTTTCCTGTCATGAAGAGCATCGACCGATTTGATGACGTGAATGCCCACGCCGCGTCGATCAAGCACTGGAATCAAACCTACAGCCAGATATCGGCGGGTTCGCTCGAAAGCTCGCTGATGCAACTTGCGAGCGCGCGCTGCCACCTTTTCCGGGAACGGATAAACCAGCGCGTCGTTCAACACGGCGAAGCTCCGTCGGGAAAGATTTGCTTCGCCATACCGATTTCGGCGTCCGGACCGGTCGTCATGCAAGGCCGCAAGGCAGACTGCAACAGCGTTCTCTTCCTGCGTAGCGGCGAGGAGTTCATGTTTCATATGCCAACGGGCATGGACATGCTCTCGATCAACTTCGATCGCGATATGTTCGAATCGGCACTATCGACCGTTGCGAACGCCCACGCGATCAACACGCTCCTCAAGCAACCCGTCATCACGTTGCCCAGACAGCGCCTGAACGCGTGCCGCCGTCGCCTGCTTGCGATATTTTCCGAGGCGTTCGTCGACGACGAAGGCGGCACCATCCAGCATGACGAAGGCGCGTTCGAGCAATTCGTTCTTCATGAAATGATTCGACTGATCAGCAGCCCGGATTGCAATCTACGCCAACGCAACGGCAGTTCCACCCAAAGTTTCATCGTCGAGAAATGTCATCACCTGACCATGTCCGAGAGCGTCAAGGTTCCCAGCGTGATGGAGCTGTGCCGGCAACTGCAGGTCAGCCGGCGTACCGTGCAGAACAGCTTTCGATCCGTGACCGGAACGACGCCGTTGAATTACCTTCGGTCCGTGCGGCTCAACGGCGTGCGTCGAAGCCTGATGTCGACGCATCCATCCAAACTCCTGATCGGTGACGCCGCCGCCCGATGGGGATTCTTCCACATGAGCCATTTCGCCGAGGACTACCTGGCACTCTTCGGCGAGTTGCCTTCGCATACCAAAAGACCGGTTCGGAACGACGGATAGAAGACGGACGAGCCGGCGCGGTCCGATCACCGAGCCCGACCGCGATGCAGGGTGCCTCGCACCCATTCCGACGGCTGCGGCCACCACCCTGCTCGTCATCTTCCGCGACCGAATCCGCTGCCGGAGCGCACGCGGATTCACGTGATGGCCGACATACGACCGGCGACTCGCGTGCGCGAGGCGCCCGGTGTACCCCGAAAATGACGGTCAATTCACCTGTCCGGCGTCGATCATCGATCTGAGATCCGCGGTCGGGTCGGCCAGCGTCGCAGCGGGAATACGCGATCGCTGGGCGATCAGCTTGCGCGCTAGCACGTGGTCCGACGGCCGGTTCACGGAATGCGCAGCCGCCATCGCACCGTCGTGCAGGTAGAACACCGTAAAGCGATCGCTGGCGGGCGCACCGCGCAACACCACCTGGTCTCCGGACGATGGCAGACCGGCCATCTGGAATCTCAGGTCGTGCTGCTCGCTCCAGAACCATGGTACGGCCGAAAGCGGTTGAGGCCGACCGACCAGCACCGAGGCCGCGGCGCGCGCGCCGTCGCTGGCGGCCTGGATAGATTCAAACCGCATTCTGGCTGGACTACCCGGGAAAGGCGGCTGCGTCATGTTGGCCACGTCGCCGACGGCCAGTACGTTCCGCACCGAGGTGCGGCCCAACGCATCGACAAGGATGCCGTCGTCGCAGGCGATGCCGGCGGCATCGGCAAGCTCCGTGTTCGGCAATACGCCGATCCCTGTTACGACCAAGTCGCAATCCAACGTGCGGCCATCGTCGAACTGGACTGCCTCGACGCTACCCTGACGGCCCAGCAGCGCCCGTACGCTACGGCCCAGTTCCAGCGAGACGCCGCGTCGGCGATGCGCATGCGCGACATAGTCCGACATGAACGCCGGGAAGGCGCGCGCGAGGAGGCGAGTCTGGCTCTCGACCACGGTAACCCGCGTTCCAGCCGAGATCAGCGCGGCCGCGACCTCCAGACCAATAAACCCGCCGCCAACGATGCACGCGCTCGAGCAACGGCCAAGCCTGCGCTGTACCGCCAGCGCATCGTCGAGCGTGCGCAGTTGATGCACGCCCTGAAGCTCAGCGCCGGGAACCGGAAGCGGGCGGCAGCGCGCGCCCGTCGCGAGTGCAAGCCAGCTGTATTCGAGATGCTCGCTGTCCGCCAGCCGCACGCGGCGCGCGGCCAGATCCAGCGCTGTAGCGCGCTGCCCCACGCGCAGATCGATGCATTGTTCAGTATAGAAATCCGGGCTGCGCAGCGCGAGCTGGCCCATGCCGGTCTTGCCGGTGAGCAGGCCCTTGGAAAGAGGCGGGCGCTGGTAGGGTGCGTGCGGCTCGTCTCCGATCAGGACGATCGGTCCATCGAATCCCAGTTCGCGCGCAGCCGCGGCGAGATGAGTTCCGGCATACGAGGCACCGACGATAACGAGCGGCGCTTTTTGTGAGGATGTCAAAATTGTCTCCCGAGGAAACGCCCTGGCAATCCACGGGTTTGAACCGGATCGGCGTGCGCCGTGCGCACCGGAACCGGCTGTCGAGGACGACGTTCGCCGGCAAACCGTCGCTTCGACAATCGCGCAGCCGGAACGATGTTCGACGAGGTGGATCACTTGCCGGGCAGTACGGACTCCGAATGCGTTGAAGAGGAAGACGAGCGTGTCTCGCCGACAGGCAATCGGATACGCCCACACGAGCGCGTCTCCGATCGCCGAACCGGCCGCGGCACCCGTCGATGCACAACGCGCGCGAACGGGCACGAAACACGAAGATTCGCATTCGTGCCCCCGGTTCATCGCCGTCGTACTCCGTCGAAGTACGCGCGCCGAGCCGTCAGGAACAGGCTCGGGATAGCCGCCTAGCCTTGCTTCTCGGGCATTCTCAGCACCAGGCCGTGCAATTCTCGTGTCAACTTGATCTGACAAGCGAGCCTGCTGTTCTCCTGCGTTGCACCCAACGGCTCGAGGAGAGCAAGCTCGATCGCCGGATCGGCTTTGCCGGTCACGCCGAGCCAGGGTTCGTCGACATAGACATGGCAAGTCGCGCACGAGGCCTGTCCGCCGCAAAAGCCGTCGATACCCGGCACTCCATTTTCCAGTGCGGTCTCCATTGCATTGGCGCCGTCCGGCGCGACCACGACGTGCTCGTCGCCATTCGCTTCGATATAGGTAACTTTTGGCATATTCAAGAAAGGTGATTTTTTAACGAGCACGCGCGACTCTGTTCGATATCGAGTCGTGCGTGCGGCCTGGATATCCGCCCGTCGGCGAAAACTCACTCGTGGGTCGGCGTCACGGTATCCTGGCGAGCGCCGATTTGAAGCAAACCCTGCCAGAACGAAACGAATGGCTCGAGATAGAAGCCTCGCAGGGTTTTGTGAGGATTTTTTTCCCCAAACTCCACTTCATTCAGCCCCCAGCGCCATGTTTCGTTCTTTTTCGGCAGATAAAGCGTTCCGAACATCCAGTCCCATACCGTCAAAATCACCCCGTAGTTTTTATCTCGATGCGGCAGCTCGATGCTGTGATGGAGGTTATGCATGACAGGCGCGAGAACGATACGATTCACCCAGTTTCCGTACGAAACGTGCACGTGTACGTGAGACATCGTGTCGACGACAAAAAAGGAAACGTACACCTGAATTCCGATCACGGTCACGGTTCCCGGATTGACAGCGGTTCCGGTGGCGTAAAGCAGCAAGCCCAGCATCACGCCGGCGAAAAACGACGGAATCGTGTTCAGAAAAAAGAATTCAACCGGGTGTTGACGAAAGAGCGTCCATGGCGTCAGCGTTTCGGCCGTATGGTGCGGCTTGTGCAGTGGCCACAGGACGGGAACCTCGTGACACCAGCGGTGCACCCAGTAGCCGGAAAAATCCAGAGCCAGAAAATAGATAGCGAACTGAGCCGCAACCATTTTCCAGTCGGTGTGCATCAGAGGCGCTCTCGCCCCGAAATACGTCGCCAGAAAACCCGCCAGATTGTCCGCCACCGATATCGCATTGATTGCGACGAATACAGAAAGTGGAAAACCGATCGCCAGAAGAATAATGCCGTTCCATCGGTCGACGCGAGCCGACGCGTGATCGTACTGGTCCTTCGGAAATACGGACCTCACCACCGCCCGTAACGTCACCGGCTCTCGTTCTTTTCTTGCCAGGAACGCGACCCATGCAACTACCACGAAATAAATCGGAAGACCCCATGCCCACTGCCGCAGCATTCCGATGGTCGGGTCATAAAAGTCAGCAACCGAGCTCCATATCTCATTTAGCATCTTCGTCTCCGGGATTGCATATTGTCACGAGCCAGGGCAGGGCCGCGAGTCGCGCACGCCGCACTTGCCAGGTACCGTCTATGCCCGCGGCCTGTTCGACACAGAAGGAAGACGCGGCCGTCGGGATAGTGCGTTCATGGTGATCTGCCGCCCTCCCACAGGCCAGTAACGAACGGTGGACGAACGGTTAACGAACGTTTTTTGGTGTTTTCGCGTGACCGGACATCTGCAATTCCGGGGGTAAACCCGATTTCATCGCATCGCGGATGCCTGCGTATCGCGGGCATATCGATTCCTGCGTCCATTGCGCCCGCTCTTCTGCTCCGCTCGCTTGCGGCGCGCACCGGTTCGGCCCAGCCGAAATAACGACGTCTCGAAACGGGAGGAACGGGTGGAGAAACAGAAGACGAACCGGTATCGGGCATTCAATCTCGATGCGGCATCGAGAGCACATCCGGATCGCCGTCGAAACAGGTGCGTCCCGCATGCTCACCACGATCTCGAGCCCGGACCGGCTCCAGGGATCACCGTACGCAACGCAACTTTTTATTTTGGTTTTGCGGGTTCGCCGGCTCCGGCTTTCTTGGGCGCAAGCTCGCTTTCTCTTACAGGCCACATCTGGCCGACCTTCAGATGGCGAACAATGACCGGCTTATTACCGACATTCGACGGTCCGAATGTACGGACTTCATACAGTGCCTCGAACGTGTTATCGGAGCCGAGACTCTTCTTCAGCTTGTCCAGTTCGGATTTACTCGACGCAACATGTATCGCCTCCATGAGCGCAGGATCCCTGGTGCCAGCAATAACGACGATATGATTTCCCGATGAGCCCGGAAAGCTGGCTATATATGCATAGTCGCGGCGCATAATCCCCTCGGTCGAAGGGTTGTCCCAGTCGGATTGAAACTGATTCCCGCTCGCCCGATCGACAAGCGTATCGCCGTCGTCCGACAGAGAGAAACCCGAGATATCGCAAAGCGGTTCTTTCAGATCCGCCAGATTCCTCAGCAAACCGACATAGACGAGATCGTGAGTCCGCAACATGTTGTTGGTGAAGCGCGACATCGCGATGGATTGCAGCGACGGCAGCTCACCGGCTCGCGCGGTCGCAATGATGGGAGTAATGGCAGCCATAGCCGGCGCCACACCTTCAGGAAGGGTGTAGGTATTCAAGTCGATATATTTTTGATTCGCGCCCGAGGTCCGCAACCGGTACTGACCCAACTCATCCGCAGAGTGAATTCGGGGGTCGAGTATCAGGCGGGAAACCTCGTTGTCGGAATCCAACTCGCCGAAAACATAATCGCCGCCATATACGACAAGAGTCGGAATATGGCTCTCCGCCAGCGCACTCCAGAGATTGCTCTCGAGGCGAGCGTCTCCGGCGGGATTGCCTGCGAACCAGTTCCAGCAAATCAGATTGAGCCCGACGAGAAGCACGGCGCCTCCTGCGAACCACATCCAGGCGCCGCGCCGCAGGCGGCACGGTGCGGCACGTTCGTCTGCCTCGGCCGCAGCCGGCGGAACGACGACGAGCCGATATTCCCCGCGCGGAAGGGCCAGGCGTTCACCATGCTCGTCCGGTGGCAGTTCCTCGAGTTTCTTCCGTAGCCGGTGGACATGCACCCTCACGGTCGCATCGGCGGCAAGATCCACGTCGATGGATTTGCCGAAGACCGTTTGCGCAATCTCGATTTCCTTCGGTGCGGCGTCGGCCAGCGAACGTTCGAGCAGTAATTCGAAAAGACGATTGATCTGCGACGATTTTCCGAGCACGCCACTTTTTTGAATGCGTTCCCCGTGAGCAACGAGCCGCCTTGCGTCTTTGTCCTCTAGCACGCTCGACCTCCCCGGCTTGTACGGAGACACGCCCGTTCGCTCGCCGCGCGGCGCGGCGTCAGAGTGCGCGGCACCAGGCTCGTCACCAGCACCGAACCGACCACCAGCAGCCCCGCGACCACCCCGAGCCCGGCATACGGCGCCCCCGTACGCGCAAACAGGAGGCCAACCAGCCACGAACTGAAGGCGCCGCCGAGCGAACCCAGCATGCTGATCACCGCGATGCCCGCCGCCGCCGCGCGACCGGTCAGTTGTGCAGCCGGAATCGTCCAGAAAACGATTGGCACGGTGAACGCGCACAGCTGCGCGATCGCCAGCAAGGCCACGGTGATCCATACGTGGCCGACCGAGAAGCGCAGGAGCAGTAGACTGCACGCGGTGACGAGCATGCAGACCACCGTATGCCACCGGCGCTCGCCAAATCGGTCGGAACTCCATGCGATCGCCACGTTTCCGATCATCGTGAACACCGATATCAGCCCGGATAACCAGCCGATTCCGGAGACGCTCGACACCCCGGCCGACTTCAGCACCGTGGGCGACCAGAACGTCACCGTCCCCATTCCGACGTAGATGCAGAAATAGATCGCGGCAAGCCCCAGCACGCGACCGTTGCCAACGATGTCGACAACGCCGACCCGGTCATGGCCGACCACGGCCGAGGCCCGCTCGGCGTCCAGATCGCGCAAGAGCGCCTGCCGGTCCAAAGACGACAGCCATGCCGCCTGTTCCGGCCGGTCGCTCAGCATCAGCGGCGCAACCAGCCCGAGCGCGATGGCCGGCAATCCCTCGATCAGAAACAGCCATTGCCATCCGCGCAACCCCATCACGCCCTGCATGTGCGCCATGATCCAGCCGGACAGCGGTCCGCCGATCATTCCAGCAACCGGAACGGCGAGCAGCAGCATGCTGTTGACACGGGCGCGCACCGCGTCCGGAAACCAGTACGACAGGTACAGGATCAGGCCCGGAAAGAAGCCGGCCTCGGCGGCGCCGAGCAGAAAACGCACCACGTACAGCGACACGCTGCCGGTCACGAACATCTGCGCCACCGTGCAAAGGCCCCACAGCACCATGATGCGCATCAGCGTGCGGCTCGCGCCGATGCGCGCCAGCACCAGATTGCTCGGCACCTCGAAGGCGGCGTAACTGATGAAGAAAATGGCCGTCGCGGAGCCGAACACGGCTTCGCTCAAGCCGAGATCCTGCAGGAACTGCAGCTTGGCGAACCCGATGTTGACGCGATCGACGAAGTTGATGACGTAGCAGACGAACAGAAACGGAATCACGCGCAGCGCGATCCGGCGGTACAAGACGGCAGGGGGTGACTCGGACATGGACCGCTCCCGGTAGGTGGACATGCATCGGCAGTCGCGTGCGTTGCTCGCGGCTGTAATCGGCGGCGCCATGCATGCGCACGGCCAGTCGAAGCGCCACGGGAGAATTATACGAATCTCACAATTCGGGATTCATTGGTAGTTAACACGAGAAAATCCGCCGGGCGTCGCCGGTACCGCATCGCCAACCTTCATTCGTCAGCTTTGTAAGAAAACATCGAGATCCTGCGGATATCCCGGTCATTTCGCCTACACTGCAAGGTATCGCGTCATATCGCACGTAAACCCCCATCATAAAAATAAATTCAATCTCATATAATGAGATTTACAAAAACAAACGGCCGCGAGCGTCAACGGGATTTTCGATCGCGTCACCCGTTGTTTTTTTCTGGATATGATCGTCGGCGGGACCGGCCGCATGGCACGGCATCTTCGGAAGCCGTCCATCCGGGCGAATCCAGGCGAACCGCGCGCATCGCGCGTGCTGCCCGCGCCCGGGCAACCTGCGTCGGCCTCGGCCGGCATCGAATTTCAGACGGTATGCATCAGCCACGCCATGAATCTGCACGCTGAAACACTGTGCTTCTCGGATGTGTTCCTCCATTCCCAGGCGATCGTGAACTGGTCGCAGCACTACGACCAGATCAGTCCCGGCACCGCAACGACCACGCTGCGCCAGGTCGCCGGCCAGCGTTTCCACGTCTTTCGCGAACGCATCAATCAGCGCGTGATGCAGCACGGCCTCGCGCCGCGCGACCGGCTCTGCTTCGCGCTGCCGATCGTCAGCGCGGTCGCGCCCGTGGTCCAGGGGCGCACCGTCGAGCGCCCGAGCCTGCTGACGCTGCGCGGCGGCGAGGAGTTCGTCGCGCATCTGCCGTGCGACACCGAGGTGCTCGCCTTCACGATCGATCGCACGCTCACGGCCGATCGCGAACTGGACGAACTCGCGAACCTGCCTGCCCGCATCCTGAAGCAGCCGGTGCTGCCGATCTCGCCCGCACGCTACGGCCATGCGCTGGACGGGCTCGAGCGCGTGCTTTGCCAGGCGCTCGACAGCGGTTCGCTCACCGCACGCGATGCATTCGACGAACGCGTGCTCGCGCACAGTGTCGTCGGCATCCTGCTCGACCTCGTGCAGTCCGACGATGCCGATGCCGGCGCGCTGCCGTCGGCCTCGACGCAAAGCTACATCGTTCGCCGCAGCCAGGAAATCGCGCTCGAATGCGACGACGTGCCGACGGTGATCGATCTCTGTCACCACCTCAGAATCAGCCGCCGCACGCTGCAATACAGTTTCCAGAACGTGGTCGGCACGACGCCGACCGCCTATCTCCGCTCGATCCGGCTGAACGCCGTGCGGCGCTTCCTGATGACGACGCCCGAGACGATGCGGATCGGCGACGCGGCGGCGCAATTCGGCTTTTGCCACTTCGGGCGCTTCTCCGCGTACTACCAGCAGCATTTCCACGAGCTGCCGTCACACACGCCGCGCCTGAGCTGAGCTCGCGAACGACGCATGGTGGCGGCGCATCCGGGTAATCCCCTGCCGCCCCCGCGCATGCGGATTGCCGATAACGGACAACGCGCGTGATTTAGGCACCGTAAATTTTTGTCGTCGGCCTGCTTGTGTGCGCTTCACCGCATCGAGCGGCCGTCCAAGCGCACACCTGTGTCGTCGTCGGTGGTCGGCCGTCGGCATCCCTTGCCGGCTCGTCAGGATCGGCGCGCGGCACGGGAATATCGATCAGGCATGCCGGTGTCGATTCCTGACGGACGATCCGGCCAGCGGGACTACTCATGAACGAATCGTCACCCCGGTCCGAAGCGGGGCTCAGCAAGAACGCCGTCGGACTTTCACACATCGTTTTCTTCGTCGTCGCCGCGGCCGCGCCGCTCACCGCGATGGTCGGCGCGACGCCCGCGGCATTCTCGCTCGGCAACGGCCCCGGCGTGCCCGGCGTATTCGTGCTGGCGGGCGTCATGTACCTGATCTTCAGCATCGGCTATGCCGCGATGAGCCGGCACATCTCCAATGCGGGCGCGTTCTATGCATACATCGCGAACGGGCTCGGACGCCCCGCCGGCGTGGGCGGCGCGTTCGTCGCGATCGTCGCGTACAACGCCGTGCAGATCGCGATCTACTGCATGTTCGGCTTTTTCCTGAACGACAGCATCCAGCGGCACTACGGCGTCGACGTGCCGTGGTGGGCGTTCGCGCTCGCGTGCGTCGTCGCGGTCCACGTCTGCGGCGCGCGACGCATCGAGTTCAGCGGCCGGCTGCTCGGCATGCTGATGATCGGCGAGATCGCGATCGTGATGCTGCTCGATCTCGCGATCGTCGTGCACGGCGCGAGCACCGGCGGCTTCAGCGCGAAGCCGTTCAGCCCCGCGCTGGTGTTCGCACCCGGGCTCGGCACCGCGCTCGTGTTCGTGCTCGGCTCGTACATGGGCTTCGAGGCGACGGCGATCTTCTCCGAGGAGGCGCGCGACCCGAAACGTACGATTCCGCGGGCCACCTACCTGGCCGTGATCCTCATCATGGCGTTCTACGCGCTGTCGTCGTGGGCGATCGTCGAGGCGTGGGGCGAGGGGCAGATCGCCGCACAGGCGGGCCGCGATCCGGCCAATCTGTGGTTTGCCGTCAGCGGCCGGCTGCTCGGCGGCATCGCGACGGACGCGATGAACGTGCTGCTCGTCACGAGCCTCTTCGCGGCCATCCTGTCGTTCCACAACACGATCACGCGCTATTTCTACGCGATGGGCCGCGAACGCGTACTGTGGCGCAAGCTCGGTCATACGTGCCCCGTGCATCGTTGCCCGGACGTCGCCGGCAAGGTGCAGACGCTGATCGCGCTCGCGGCCATCGTCGGATCGGCGGTGTTCCGCCTCGATCCGTTCGCGGTCGTGTTCTCGTGGATGAGTGCGCTGGCCACGATCGGCATCATCGCGGTGCAGATCCTGGTGGCGGCCTCGGTAATCGCATTCTTCGCGCGCGATCGCCGGGACGCCAGCGTCGTGCACCGCCTGATCGCGCCGCTCGTCAGCGTGATCGCGCTCGGTGCATGCCTCGTGCTGGTCGTGCGCAACCTGTCCGTGCTGAGCGGATCGGATTCGACCTTCGTCGCGATGTTTCCGTATTTCCTCGTCGCCGTCGGTGCGCTCGGCATCCGCGCCGCGCTGCGGCTGAAGCGCAGCGATCCCGACCTGTACCGCGAACTCGGGCGCGCCGCCCAGTAGCCGCTGGCCCGTAGCCGCGGCCCGGACGGTGCCGCGCCGCCCCGTCGTCCCGTTACGCCCTCCCCGGGCATTTCCCGCTGCCGACGCGACTCGCAATGCGTCGCGCCGGCACGGGTATTCCCTATCCCGATCGCACAGCAACGATTGCCGATAGCGGACAAGGCGCGCGATTTCATCGACATACAGTGAAAGCGACGTCGCCGCAGCACGGTGGCGGCCGCCCTCGCCGCCGCCCCGTTCAGCCCGACGATTCGCCCCTGTGAAACATGGACACCATGATGAAAATTCAGAATCTGATCGGCGGCAGGCATTGCGATGCAGCGACCGGCCGCACTTTCGAAAAGCTGGCGCCGGCAACCGGCGACTACGTCGCCGCCGTGCCCGCATCGACCGCCGAGGACGTCGATCGCGCGGTGCGTGCCGCGCACGCCGCGCTGCACGACGACGCGTGGGCCCGCGCCGGCGGCTCGGCCCGCGCCCGCTGGCTCCTTCGGCTCGCGGATCTGGTCGAGCGCAACGGCAATGCGCTGACGGAATTGCTGGCCGTCGAACAGGGACGCCCGCTTGCCGAGATGCGCATGATGGACCTCCCGATGTGCATCGACACGCTGCGCTATTTCGCCGGCTGGGCGGACAAGCTCGAGGGCCGCACGATTCCGACCGACGGCTTCATGGGCCGACCGACGCTCAGCTACACGCGGCGTGCACCGGTGGGCGTCGCCGGTCTGATCATTCCGTGGAACGCGCCGTTGATGATCGCCGTGTGGAAACTCGCGCCGGCGCTCGCGGCCGGCTGCCCCGTGGTCATCAAACCGTCGGAGGACACGCCGCTGGCCGTCGCCCGGCTCGGCGAACTCGTCTGCGAAGCCGGCCTGCCCGCCGGGGTCGTCAACATCGTTCACGGCGTGGGTGCGGAAGTCGGCGCCGCGCTGGTCGCGCACCCGCTCGTGAACAAGATCAGCTTCACCGGCAGCACCGAAGTCGGCCGCGCGATCGCGACCGCGGCAGCGAAGACCTTCAAGCGCGTCACGCTCGAACTCGGCGGCAAGGCCGCGCAGATCGTGTTCGCGGATGCCGATCTCGATCGTGCGATTCCGTCGCTGATGGCCGGCATGTTCGCGAACCAGGGCCAGACGTGCGCGGCCGGCTCGCGCGTGCTCGCGCACCGCTCGATCGCGCACGCACTCGAAGAGCGGCTTGCCGAGGCGGCCCGAGCCATCCGTGTCGGTCCGCCGTCGGAGCCCGGCGTGCAGATGGGCGCGCTGATCAACCCGCGTCACCTCGCGCGCGTCCGTGCGCTCGTCGACGGCGCGCTCGCCGAAGGGGCGGTCATGCTCGTCGGCGACGAACAGGTGCCGCCGCGCGGCTGCTTCATGCGACCGACGATCCTGGGCGGTGTCCATCCGGGCATGCGAATCGCCCGCGACGAAGTGTTCGGCCCGGTCGGCATGGTCATGCCGTTCGAGACCGAGGACGAGGCCGTTCGCATCGCCAACGACACGCCGTTCGGCCTCTCCGCTTCGGTGTGGACACAGGATGTCGACACCGCGCACCGCGTCGCCGAGCGGCTCGACGTCGGCGCGGTCGCAATCAATGCATGGAGCCCGATCGACGCACGCCTGCCGTGGGGCGGCACCAAGCAAAGCGGGATCGGGCGCGACCTGTCGAAGGCCGCGCTCGATGCATACCTCGAGGAAAAGATCGTCACCGCAGCCCTGTGACCCGCGGCGCAAACCACGTCGCACCCCTCTGTTCAAGCACTTCGTAAGAGAGACGAGAGACACCATGGACTATCAAAAGCGTCAAAAACGATTCTGGCATCCGATGAGCTCGGCCGCCGCCGGCCATACGACCCCCACCGTCGTCATCGCACGCGGCGACGGCAACTACGTGTACGACGTCGACGGCCATCGCATGCTCGACGGCGTCGGCGGATTGTGGAACGTCAACGTCGGCCACAACCGGCCGGAAGTGAAAAGCGCGATCGCGCGGCAGATGGACGAGCTGTCTTACTACCAGACCTTCGACGGCGTCGCCCATCCGCGCGTCTACGACCTGGCCGACCGCCTGTGCGCTATGTTCGCGCAGGAGGACATGCAACGGGTGATGTTCGGCAGCGGCGGGTCCGACGCGATCGAGACCGCGCTCAAGATGGCGCGTCAGTACTGGGTCGCCGCAGGCGAGCCGTCGCGCACGAAATTCCTGTCGCTGCGCAACGGCTATCACGGCGTACACATGGGCGGCACGTCGATCGGCGGCAACGGCGTCTACCATTACAATCACGGCCCGCTGCTGCCCGGCTGCGTACTGCTCGACACGCCGTGGCTCTACCGCAATCCGTGGAACTGCGACGATCCGCAACAGCTCGTCGAGCACTGCATCCGGCAGCTCGAGGAAACGATCGCGTTTCACGGCCCGCAGACCATTGCCGCGTTCGTCGCCGAACCGGTGCAGGGCGCCGGCGGCCTGATCGTCCCGCCGGCCGATTACTGGCCGCGCGTGCGGGCCGTATGCGACCGCAACGGCATCCTGCTGATCGCCGACGAGGTGGTCACCGGCTTCGGCCGCACCGGCAGCCTGCTCGGCAGCCGCGGCTGGGGCGTCGCCGCCGACATCCTGTGCGTCGCCAAGGGCATTTCCGCCGGCTACGTGCCGCTCGGCGCGACACTGTACAACGGCCGGATCGCCGACGCGATCGAACATGGTGCGGGCTTCTCGCACGTGGTCATGCACGGCTATACGTACAGCGGGCATCCGCTCGCTTGCGCGGCGTCGCTTGCCGTGCTCGACATCGTCGAGGCCGAGGATCTGCCCGGTAATGCGGCGCGGGTCGGCCAGCGCCTGCTCGAGCAATTGCTGCCGCTGAAGGCCGACTTCGAGACGGTCGGCGACGTCCGCGGCAAGGGACTGATGCTGGCGCTCGATCTGGTGACCGACAAGGCCAGCCGCACGCCGCTCGATCCGGGACAGGGGTTCGCCGCCCGCGTGGCCGATGCCGCGCGCAAGCGCGGCGTCCTGGTACGGGCGATCGCGAACAAGGTCGTGATGTCGCCGCCGTTGACGCTGCGGCAGGACGAAGCCGACTTCATCGCGGTGACGCTGCGCGAAGCACTGCAGGAATGCTGCGCGGATTCGCCGGCGATCGCCTGAGCGCGCGAAATAGCGTGGCGCACGGGCCTCTCGTCGAAGGTTCGTGCGCATCGCCATCCGGCCTCGGTTCGACGAAGATCGGCGCGAGACGTTGACGATCGGCATCCCGCCTGTCGCAGTGTCGCTTCAAAGGAAGACAAATCAAATGGAACACCAGGCCATTGCATTCACCGTGGAGAAATACCCGCTCGCGCTTCGGCTGCTGCACTGGGTCAGGGCGATCCTGATCGGCGCGCAGCTCTGGACCGGCTGGACGATGGTCCGGCTCGACGACAACCTGCCGGCCAAGTTCGACTGGTACTACCCGACGCACAAGGAGTTCGGCGTGCTCACGCTGCTGGTGGTCGTCACGCAACTGGCGATTCGGTCGATGAAGCCGTTGCCGCCACTGCCTGCCACCCTGCCGACGCTCGACCGCAAGCTCGCCAAGATCGGCCACTACCTGCTGTACGCGCTGGCGATCGTCGTGCCGCTGATGGGTTATTCGATGTCCAGTACTTTCACGCAGAGCGACGGCGTACCGTTCTTCTTTTTCCGCGTACCCGAGCTGCTGCCGAAGAACGACCACTGGTTCGAGGCGTTTCAGTGGCTGCACCGGACGCTCGCCTACACGTTGCTCGCGCTCATCGTGCTGCATGTGCTCGGCGCGCTGAAGCACCGCTTCTTCGACCGCAACCCGGAAAACGACGTGCTGCGGCGGATGCTGTAGCTCCGCTACGCGGAACCTCGCGCCCGGCGAGGCGCCGTATTCGGTCCGCTCGATCGCGGCGGACCGATTTTCTTCCCGATTCATATTTCGTTTAACTAACGATAAACGGACCCGCTGCACGCGTCCGGTGCTGACGCACGCCGTCGGAAACCGTGTCGCCACGCGTGGGCCGCCCACACCTGGAGATCGACGATGAAGAAGATGATGGCGGCCGTATCGGCCGCGAGCGCCATGGGTTTCGGCCTGCCGGCCCACGCGCAAAGCACCGTGACGCTGTACGGCCTGATCGACGAAGGCATCAATTTCACGAGCAACGCGGGCGGCAGCAAGGCTTACCAGATGATCAGCGGCGATACCGTCGGCAGCAACTGGGGGTTGAAAGGTACCGAAGACCTCGGCGGCGGCCTGAGGGCGCTGTTCCAGCTCGAAAACGGCTTCAACGCGAGTACGGGCGCGCTCGGCGTGACGTCCCGGATGTTCGGCAGGCAGGCTTATGTCGGACTCGATTCCGACCGGTTCGGCACGCTCACGCTCGGCCGCCAGTACGACCCCACGCTCGACATGTGGAGCCCGTTCACGGCCACCGGAAACTGGCTCGGCGACTTCGGCGCGCACCCGTACGACAACGACAACGCCGACTGGGACTACCGCATCCAGAACAGCGTCAAATACGTGTCGCCCGCGTATGCCGGCTTCAAGGGCGAAGTGCTCTACGGCCTCTCGAACGAGGCGGGCGGCTTCGCGCGAAACCGCGTCTACAGCGCAGCCGTGCAGTACCAGATGGGCGCGTTCTCCGCCGCCGTCGCCTACCTGAAGGCAAACAACGGCGGCGCGACCGCGGGCGGCGCGCTGTCGAGCGACGACACGGTATTCAGCGGCCGCTCGCAGCAGAATATCGATGCCGGCGCGTCATACAAGTTCAGCGACAAGTTCACGCTCTCCGCCGCGTATTCGCACGTCGACGTGACCAACCCCGAATCGAATCTCTACTTCGCGAACCCGCCCGCGGCAGGCACGCAGAACGCGTGGAAATTCGACAACTTCGAGGTCAACGGCCAATATTTCTTCCGGCCTGACTTCTGGCTCGGTGCCGCCTATGCATTCACGCATGCGCATGTCGCCACGACGGCCGGCGACGCATCGCCGAGCTGGCACCAGCTGTCGATGATGCTCGACTACGACCTCAGCAAGCGGACCTCGACCTACCTCCAGGCTGCCTACCAGCATGCAACCGGCAACACCGGTACCGACTTCGACTATGCGCACGTGCTCGGCACGGCCGGGCAGTCGTCGGGCCGCAACCAGCTGGCGCTGCGGATCGGGATGATGCATCGGTTCTGAGCGCGGCGACCCGCGGGCCGGGTTGCCGCACGCGGCAACCCGTGCTCTCCCGTGCGGTCAGAACTGATGCCGCACCCCGACGCGCACCGCGGTCTGCAACGCGCCTGCCGCCGCTGCGCCGAGCGCGGCCTCGACCTGGGCACCGTAAGCACTGTCGTGCCCGCGCGCGAACACCGCGTACAGCCCCGTGCGCTTCGACAGCGAATAGTCGGCGCTCAGCGTGATCTGGTTGGCCGAGCCGATGTCCCCGCCGCGCTGCTGGTACTGGAAACCGCCGCCGAGCTGCAACGAGGGCGTGACCGAATAGGTCAACCCGGCGTCGTAGGTAGTGGCGCGCAACGGCGCGGCAGCGCTGATCCGTACGTCCGACACCATGCCGAAGACGCGGAACGGCCCGACGTTGTAGCCGGCCCCGCCCGAGAAGTTGCGCAGATTGCCGCCTGCAGCCACGTCGTGCTGGCCGAAATAGGCGAGCGCTGCGCTGAACGCGCCTTGCGTGTAGGACAGCATCGCGCTTTGCACGCTGCTGCGCGCGACCGTGCCGGGCACGTTGCCGAACCCCCACATGCCGCCGAACGCGACACCGCCGAACGTCGGACTCACGTACTTCACCGCGTTGTTCACCTGCACACCCCACACGCGGTTGTCGAGCGCGCCGCCCGCCGACGCGTTCGCCGGCAAGCCCCACGCGAGCAGCCCGGCCGGCGTGTTCGCGCCGATCGCGAACGACGGCATGAGATCGCCGACGAAATCGAACTGCCGCCCGAGCGTCACGGTGCCCCAGTCGCCGCCGAGCCCGACGTACGCTTGCGAACTGAACGCGGAGCCCGGCACGGTCAACGTGCCGTCCGATGTCTGGAACTGGCTTTCGAGCCGGAATACCGCGAAGTTGCCGCCGCCGAGGTCTTCCCTGCCCGTCAGGCCCCACACGTCGTTGCGCGACACACCCGCCTGGAGCGCGAGCTGGCGGCCGCCGCGCGGCGCGGAAGCGACGTCGCTCGTATAGGTGATGCCGGTGTCGAGCGAACCGTAGAGCGTCACGCTCGACTGCGCGAACACCGGCGAAACCGCACCGCAGCCGCACAGCGCCACCATCTTCAACCACGTTCCCATCTTCTTCTCCTCATCGAATATTCATGCATCGCGTCCGCGAACCGGATCGCACGCAGGCCGTGTCGGGTTGCGTTATCTGCACCGTCAACATAGGATTCCATATTGATTCGATGCGACGCGATCACAGGACGATCAGCGGCATGTGTCACGCGCCTTCCTTGATGCGGGCCCGGTTGCCGCCGCCACGACTTAAGTTAGACTACGGCCCTGCCGTCGCCGATGTGTCGCGTCACCCGCGACCGCGGCGCGGCGCGAGCCGTTTCCGATTCTCCCGTTCCATTGCCGCAAGCCGCCTGATTTCCGGATCACGTCATGTCGAGCCTCACCAAAATGCTGTCCATCCTCGACGTCTTCTCTTCGTCCGCGACGTCGATGACCGCCGAGGAAATCGCCGAACACATGGGCTTTTCACGCACCACGTGTTATCGCTACGTGAAGGAACTGGCTTCCGTCGGCCTGCTCGTCGGCACCAACGGCCGCTATACGCTGGGCCCGCGCATCATCCATCTCGACTACAACATGCGGCAGTCGGACCCGACGCTCACCGCCGCGAAGCCCGTCATCCAGAAACTGGTCCAGGTCACCGGCGGCGATGCGCTCGTGTCGACGCTGTTCGACGAACAGATCATCAACGTCATGCACGAAACCGGTGCCGAGAACCTGCAGCTCGGTTTCGGCCGCGGCCGCATCATGCCGCTGTTCCAGGGCGCATCGTCGAAAGTGATCGTGGCCGCGATGTCGCGCGCGCGCCTGAAACGGCTGCACGAACGGCACAACGCCGCGTTCGGCGAGTTCGCGGCCGACTGGACACAGTTCTGGCGGCACTGCCAGCAGATCGTCGAGACCGGCTACTGGATCTCGCGCGGCGAACTCGACGCCGGTTTCGTCGGCATCGCCGCCCCGATCCGCACCGCCAGCAGCGGCGAGATCAACAGCAGCCTGTCGCTGGTCTTCCGCGCCGAGCACTTCGCGCTGTTCGACGAGCACGTGCTCGGCAAGCTGCTGATCGACGCCACCGCGCAGATCGGCGAAGCCACCTGAAGGCTGGCGCGACGTCGCGCGCGGGCGCCGGCGCGCGCACCGTCAGTTCAGTTGCGTGATGAATTTGGTGACCAGATAACCGTCGAAGGTCTCGGTGCCTCCCTCGCTGCCGAAGCCGCTGTCCTTCACGCCGCCGAACGGGATCTCCGCCGGCCCCATGCCGAAGTGATTGATGTTGACCATGCCGGCCTCGAGCGCGCGGCCAATCCGGTGCGCGTTGCGTGCCGATGTCGTGAATGCATACGACGCCAAACCGAACGGCAATCGATTGGCTTCGGCGAGCGCATCGTCGAGTGCATCGAACGGCACGATCCCGACGATCGGGCCGAACGGCTCGTCATTCATCAGGCGCGCCTCGCGCGGCGGTGCCACGACGACCGTCGGCGCGAAGTAATGGCCGGCCCCCGGCAAACGCGTGCCGCCCGCGACGATCGCCGCGCCGTTCGCCTTCGCGTCAGCGACGAACGCGTCGATCTCCGACACGCGCCGCGCATGCGCGAGCGGCCCCATCGTGACGCCCTCCTCCAGTCCGTAGCCGACGCGGATCTTGCCGACCGCTTCCAGATACGCGGCAACGAAGCGATCGAACACCGCGCGTTGCACGAAGAACCGCGTCGGCGACACGCACACCTGCCCGGCATTGCGAAACTTGTACGCGGCCAGCATCGCCGCGGCGCGCTCGATCTCGGCATCCGCGCAGACGATCACCGGCGCGTGTCCGCCCAGCTCCATCGTCATGCGCTTCATGTGCGCCGCGGCGAGCGCCGCCAGCCGCTTGCCGACCGGCACCGAACCGGTGAACGAGATCTTGCGCACCTGCGGCGCCTCGATCAGTTGCGTCGACACGTCGCCCGGCACACCCCACACGATGTTCAGGCAGCCCGCCGGCAACCCCGCATCGTGGAAGAGGTGCGCGAGCGCGACGATCGCGCTCGGCGATTCCTCGGGCCCTTTCAGCACCAGCGTACACCCGGACGCAAGCGCGGCCGCGATCTTGTGCATCGCCTGGCTGAACGGGAAATTCCACGGCGAAAACGCCGCGCACACGCCGATCGGCTCCCGCAACACCGTCTGCATCACATCCGGCGAACGCGCCGGCACGACGCGGCCGTAGGTGCGACGCCCCTCCTCCGCGTGCCATTCGAGCTGTTCCGCGGACGACATGACCTCCGCGACCGCCTCGCGAAGCGGCTTGCCCTGGTCCATCGTGATGTGGCGGCCGATGGACTCGGCGCGCTCGCGCACGAGCGAGGCGGCGCGCCGCAGGATGTCCGAGCGCACGAGCGGCGACTCGCGGCGCCATGTCGCGAACGCACGATGCGCGGCATGCACGGCGGCGTCGATATCGGCCCGCGTCGCATGCGGCAGGTCGCCGAGCACGCGGCCGTTGCCCGGATCGAAGATGGGCTGTGTGCGCCGGCCGTCGGCCGGCAGGAACCGTCCGTCGACATACAGACGAAGCGGCGGGTAATCGACGCACGCATCAGGCACCATGCGCGAAGTCAGCGGCGTAAACGGAATCAAGACGGAACCCTCGGTTGAAAGTGCGCGGTTGGCGCGGACGGCGCGACGGCCGCTTCACGCCGCCTGTTGCGGCGCATGCAGCAAGCCGCCGATTTCCTGCCGGAGAATCTGGTTTTCCTGCCTGACGAGCAGATGCCGGACCTTGCCGCGAAAAATCCCGAACTCGGGATCGGCCATCAGCGCGGCACGCCGCCGCGCACGGGTGTCGAGCGAATCGAATGCCCACAGATAGACGAGCTGGTTCAGCGGCCCGACTTCCGTCGCGAAACAGCCGATCATCGTGCCGAGCACCCGCTCCTGCGCGGCGCGTCCGCATTCCGCATACAGCCGCAGATATTCGGCGACGCCGCCCGGCACCAGCGTATAGGTGCGTTGTTCAACAAACATGCGCTTCCTCCCGTTGTCGTGGCGCGAACGCCTGAAAGGCCGCGGTTGCGCGGGCCATCCCCACGGCGTCCGTCTGCGCCGCCACGTAGCGATCGGGGCGCACCACCAAGAGCGGGCCGGCATGCCGGTCGAACCACGCCGCCAGCGCGTTGTCGACGTCCTCGACGCAGGCGCTGCCGTGCACGCTGGTCACGCGCCGGGCGCGACTCGTCCCGCTGCGCGAACGGCTCACCTGCACGAACGCCGCGCCGAGCGACGTCCAGTACGCGCGATCGTCGTCGCTCAGGCACGCTTGCGGATCGCACTGCCAGCCGACGATCGAGAACCACGGACCCAGCACGTCGTCGAGTTTGCGGCGCACGCCATCGGCCGTTTCGACATCGGGCTGCACGATCATCCTGCCGACCGCATCCGATCCGCCGGGCAGCACGATGCCGCGCGTGTAGCTCGGCATCGGCTTGAACCGCATCTGCAGGATGTAGTCCTTCAGTCCCGGCGCAAAGCGGACCAGCCCGAGAACGCGATCGCGCACAAACGCGACGAGCCGGTTGGTCGGCATCAGCATCGCGCCGAAGGTGTCCGCGAGGTCGATCATCGCCTTCGCGTGATCGCGCCGCTCGGATTCGTACGTCGAGATCACGCCGGGATGCAATGCGCCACGGACGATGCCCGCCAGCTTCCACGCGAGGTTGCCCACGTCGCGCAGGCCCGCGTTCAGGCCCTGGCCGATCCACGGCGGACTCAAGTGCGCGGCATCGCCGACGAACGCCACGCGACCGACAACGAAACGCTCGGCCACGCGCGAATGGTGCGTGTAGGTTCGCGCCCGCACGATCTCGACGCGATCGATGTCGTCGACGTACGGCGCGATCAGCGCGCGAATCGACTCGGGCTGGGCGATCGCCGCTTCGTCCTCGTGCGGGAACACGAGAAACTCCCAGCGCCGGAAATCGAACGGCAGATAGATGCAGACGTTCGGGCGGCGCGGGTCGCAGTTCAGCGCCGTGCAAGGCTGGTCGAGGCCGGCGTTCTTCACATCGACCACGACCCACTTGATCGGATGCGTCGTGCCGGCGAGCGTGACGCCGAGCAGCTCGCGCATCGGGCTGCGTCCGCCGTCGGCCGCGACCACGTAGTCGGCCTGGAGCGCATACTGCCGACCGTCCGCGCGGCGCACCTGCAACGTGACGCCTCCATCGTCCTGTTCCACATCCACCACTTCCTCGCTGGTTCGCAGCGACACGTGCGGATAGCGGGCCAGCCCGGCACGCAGCGTTCGTTCGGCCAGTTGCTGCATGAAGATGTTGCGCCGCCACCAGCCGAATTCGCGGATCGACGGGCGGATATCGGCAAAGCATTCACCGTTCGCCTTGAACATGCGCAGCGGCACGTTCTGGATGATGTCGCGGCTCAGTTCGTCGGCGAGCCCCGCTGTCTGAAACATCCGCAACGCTTCGTCGTCGATGCCGACCGCGCGCGGAAATTCGACGACGTCCGCCGCCTTCTCGACGATCACCGTCGCGATGCCGTAGAGGCCGAGCAGATTCGCCATCGCCACGCCGTTTGGCCCGGCGCCGACGATCGCGACCGATGTCCGCTCCGGATTGTTCGCCTTCATGCGTCGGCTCCCGTCCGCCATGCCGGATCGTCGAGACGATCGAGCCAGGTGCGCAATGCGTGGTTGAACGCGGCGGGCTGATCGTCATGCACGTAGTGCGTCGCGCCCGGAATATCGAGCCAGTCGATGCCGGCGCTGGCCGCCATTTCGGCCGCCACTTCCGCGGCCAGGAAATCCGATTCGCCGCCGCGCAACAGCAGCGTCGGCACCTGCAGGTTGAGAACCAGCGGCCACAGATGGACGAGCTGCTCCGGCGTCGCGGCCAGCCGGGCCGCCGCGATCCCGGCGGCGTCGTGCCGCCACACGATCCGTCCGTGTGCGTCCTCCTTCAGCGAGTGCGCGACGCGCGAATCGAGCGCGGATTCCGCGATGTTCGGCCGCTGATGCCGCCAGAATGCGCGCGCGTCGTCCCACGACGCGAACGCGTCCGGCGTTTCCTTCAGCTCGCGCTTGATGCGCTCGGAACCTTGCGAGCCGGCCGACGCGCCCGGGCCCATGTCCTCGATCACGAGACCGGCAAGCCGGTCCGGATTCGATGCCGCGTAGACGAACGCATTGGCGCCGCCCATCGAATGCCCGGCCAGCACGAATCGTCGCAGGTCGAGCGCGCGTACCAGCGCATCGAGATCGCGCACGTAGGCCGCCGCGTAATAGTCCCGCCGCGGATCCCAGTCGCTCAGCCCGCGCCCGCGCTGATCGAGCGCGACGACCCTGTAGCGGTCGGCCAGCGCGTCGGCAACGGGCTCCCACGTCCGCGCGTAGCTGCGCAAGCCGTGCAGCATCACCACGGCCGGCGCATCGTCGCGACCCCAGCTCACGTAGTGCAGCCGCAACCCGTCGCTCTCGACCCATCCATCCTTGACGGACACCGTATTCATCATTCGCTCTCCGGCAGCCCCTGCTTTCACACCAGGCCGTCGCGGCCGACGATCTCGCTCGCCTTCAGCCCGCCGAGCCGCGCATGCAGGCGGCCGCGCGTCGCGAACGCGAAGATCACCAGCACTTCGTCGTCGTTGGGCGCGTCGGGAAACAGGCACGTCACCGTGTCGTAGTGCGAGCGCACGTAGAGCGCATCCTTGTGCGCGAGCGGCACGTCGATCACCGTGTTGATCGGGCCGCGCTTGCCGCTCGACGGCACCCACGATTTGCCGCCGCCCAATGCCGCACGGATCGGCTCCGCGAAGATCGACGTGAGGAACGCGTTGCCGTGTTCGTATTCGCCGGCCGAGCCGACCAGGCACGCCTTGCCGTAGCTCTCGATCGCGCGGCCCGCCGCGAGCGACTCGATACGTCGCGCGAATTCCTGCCCGAGCGCCGGCGACGGGCGTACGAGATCGTCAAGATTTTCGCTGTACCGCCCCGCATACGGGTTGTGCACGGCCGCGGCGATCACGATCTTGCGCAGCGGCTCGCCGTCCGCGAGCTGGCCGGTCTCGTTCGCGAGCGAATCCTCGATCTGCGTATACCACTTGCGGATATGAAAGCCCTCGAAATTGGCGATCTTGCTCATCAGTAATCCTCTATAAAGTATCGATGGTGTCGGAATGGACGGCGGGCACGTCAGTCGAACAGCGGCTCGAGCTGAAAGGGATCGCTGGGCGCGTTGTACCGGTGCAGCACGCGCTTGCCTTCCTCGTCGTCCGTGACGGTTTCGCAAAAGAATTCGAGCCGGTTGCCGTCCGGGTCCGAAAAATACACGCCGATTCCGACCTTGTGATCGGTGATCTTCACGATCGGCACGTCGCGACGGATCAGCATCCCGTACAGCCGGCGCAGCTCGGTCAGGCCGCCCGCGATTTCGAGGCCGTAGTGCTGCAGGCCGATCGTGCCGAGTTCCGCATCGGACGCCGCGCGAATCAGCGCGATGTCATGGTGTTTCTGGCCGAACGACATGAACACCCACTGCTCGCCGCGAGCGGTTTCCGTCATGCCGAGCACGTCGGCATACCAGATGCTCGAGCGCACCGGATCGCGCACGAACAGCGACAGGTGCGTGCGCTGCACACGCGGTACCGGCAGCGGCAGCCCGCTTTCGTTCGCGTGCGCCGCCCGTTGCTGGAGGTCAGGCTGGGTCATCGCTCGCTCCGCTCAATGCGTCGACTGCGCGTGGGCGACGAGCGGCGCTTCGAACGGCGTCCACGCCACGGCCGTGATCTCGCTGAATTCGCGCCATTCCTTGGTCCAGCTCCGGCCGCCGTCGTGCGAACGGAACAGGTGCCCGTACTTGGTCCCCGCATAGACGAGCCCGGGCCGCGCCGCATGGACGCCGAATGCCCAGAACGTCGAATTCGGCGGCGTGTGCAGATCCGTCTCGTGCCATGCACGGCCGCGATCGGGCGAGCGGTAGATACGGCTGCGCGTGCCCGGCGTGCCGTCGCCGATCGCCATCAGCAGGTCGCCGCCGGGTGCCGCCAGCGGGACGACCGTGCGCGTGTAGTACAGCCCGTCGAAGCGGTCGCGCGACAGCTTGCCGTCCCAGGTCAGGCCGTCGTCGTCGCTCACGTGCACCGCGTTCACCGTCAGCAACACCGTCGTCTTCGGCTGGTGCGGCCCGGCGGGCAGCACGGCGATCGCATGAATGTCGCTGTTGCGGATCGCCGTGCCGGGGCCGTCCACGCGCGTCCAGGTCGCACCGGCGTCGCGGCTGCGCCATGCGCCGCCTTCCTCCACGCCGTACCACACGTTGCGGCTGTCTTCCGGGTCCACGCAGATCGTCAGCAGCCGCGGACGATTGACGCCTGAACAGAACTCAGGAAACTCGGGAGCCGTTCGCGCCCAGGTCAGCCCCGCGTCGCTCGACTTGTAAAGCGCGGCACGCGACGGCGCGCCGGTGCCCGCATACAGCACGGCCGGATTCGCCGGATCGATCGCGATGGACCAGACTGTCTGCCCGTTCAGCAGGTTCTCGGGGCGAAACCAGTGCGCGCCGCCATCCTCGCTGATGCACAGCCCCGAATCGGCGCCGGCATACACGCGCGACGGCGTCGCGGGGTCCACCGCGAGCGCGCGCACGATGCCGTCGAACTCGATGGGCTCGTCCAGCCCGAGGCGATGCCAGGTCTTGCCGTCGTCGTTCGAGCGCAGGATGCCTTGTCCCGCGGTGGCGACCAGTACGGTTGCGGTCATGCGATGCTCCTTGTGTCAGAGAAAAATGCCGCGCGTGAGCCCACCGTCGCAGCCGATCGACTCGCCGGTGATCGAGCCGGACTTCGGTGACGCGAGAAACGCCACGATCCATCCCATTTCTTCCGGCTGCAGCACGCGCCGGATCGGCGTGACCTTCACGTAGTTGGCCTCGACCTCCGCGGCCGTCAGCCCCTGCTTCTGCGCTTCCTTCTCGTAGAGCTCGTGAATGTGCGGCGTCTCGACGACGCCCGGGTGAATCGTGTTGACCGTGATGCCGAACGGGCCGAGCTGGTCGGACAGCGTCTTGGTCAGGTGCACGATCGCGACGTTGCGCATGCCGGACAACTGCTTGCTGCCGCGGCCGGTGAGCCCGCCGATATTGACGATCCGGCCGAAACCATGGCGCCGCATGTAGGGCGCGGCCGCCTTCGCGCAACGCAGGTAGCCGACGACCTTGATGTCGATGTCCTGGAGCAGCCCCTGCGGATCCGCGTGCTCCAGCTCCGCGCGCACGAGGCCGCCCGGATGCGCAGCGCCGTTCAGCAGGATATCGAGCCGGCCGAAACGTTCGACGCTCGCCGCCATCGCTGCTTCGATGGACGCCATGTCGGTCGTGTCGAGCGTGACGGGCAGGATCGCGCCGGCCGCGTCGCCCAGCGGCGCGAGCGTCGCGCGAATCTCGGCGGCGGCGGCCTCGAGGTGTTCGAGGCGTCGCGCGGCAATGGCGACGTTGACGCCTTCGCGGGCCAGTTCGAGCGCGACCGCCTTGCCGATGCCCATGCTGCCGCCGGTGATGAATGCGGCTTTTCCGTGGAGTTGCAGGTCCATAACGATGAAAGATCAGAGTCGGGATTGAAGAAGTCAGCGGGTAGCGCGATCAGGGCAGGCACATTTCGATGAGCCGCGGCCCGTCGGAGTGCGCGAGCGCGACGTCGAGCGCCTGGGACAGCGCCTGCACGGTATTCGCGCGCTCGGCCGGTACGCCGTAGCCGCGCGACAGCGCGAGCCAGTCGATCGGCGGATCGTCGAGCAGTGTCAGGCGGCTCGCGTGCGGCGTGTCGGCCGGCAGGCCGCCGCGTGCGAGCTCGGTCTGCAGGATGCCGTAGCGCCGGTTCGAGGCGATCAGCATGACGATCGGCAGACGCTCGCGCGCCATCGTCCACAATGACTGGATCGTGTACTGCGCGCTGCCGTCGGACTGCAGCGCGAACACGCGGCGCTCAGGGCACGCGACGGCGGCGCCGAGCGCCACCGGCAAGCCCTGGCCGATCGCGCCGCCCGTGTTCGTGAGGATCGTGTGACGGCGCGCGCGCGCCGACGCGGTCACGAACGGATAACCGCACGTGCCGCCCTCGATCGACACGATCGCGTCGTCGGGCAGCGCATTCGCCAGCACGCGGCCGACGGTCTGCGGCGTCAGCGGCCCGTCCTCCACGCGCCAGCGTTCGATAGGCACCCCATCGTCGTTCGTTGCCGCGCCGATGCGATCGGCCAGCGCCTCCAGCGCGTCGTCCGCCGCATCGCCTGGTGTTGCCAGCGTCACGATGTCCTCGGGCCGCGCGAGTTCGCCCGGAATGCCCTCGTAGCCGAAGTAGGTGACGGGCGCGAGCGCGCCGGCGAGCACCACGCGCCGACCGGCCAGCGCGGCGAGCGCCGGTTCGGGGAAATAAGGCAGGCGGTCGATGTCCGGCAGACCGCCGCCGCGCTCCGCCCGCGCAGGAAAAGTCTCGCTGAAGCAGGTCGCACCGGTGGCCGCCGCGATGCGCGCTGCCGCCCGCTGCCCACGCGCCGACAGCGCGCGGGCGCCCATCAGCAGGACAGCGCGATGACCGCTGAGCAGCAGGTCGGCTACCTGTTCGACCCGAGCGGCATCGAACGTCACCGCGGCCGGGCGCACGATGGCGGGCCACGCCGCACTGCGCACCCGGGCCGATTGGAGATCGACTGGAAGCACGAGCGTCGCGACGCCACGCCGCGTGCCCATCGCGGCGGAGATCGCGTCGGCCGTGTCCGTCGCGAGATCGGCGTCGCGCGCCACGCTGCGATACCACACCGACACCGGACGGGCGAGCGATTCGATGTCCGACGTCAGCGGTGCGTCGTACTTCAGATGCTCGCGCGTGTGATCGCCGACGATGTTCAGGATCGGCGTGCGGGCGCGGCGCGCATTGTGCAGGTTGGCAATGCCGTTCGCGTGGCCGGGGCCGAGATGCAGCAGCGTCATCGCGGGCTTGCCGGTCATGCGGCCATAGCCGTCCGCGGCGCCCGTGCACACGCCCTCGAACAGCCCGAGGATCGAGCGCATGCCCGCCACGGTATCGAGCGCACCGACGAACGGCATCTCGGTCGTGCCTGGATTGGCAAAACAGACGTCGACACCGGCGTCGCGCGCCGTGGTGAGCACGACGCTCGCCCCGCTTCTTGCTTCGGTATCGCTGCCCAACTGTGGGATGTTCATGCGGCTGCTCGACGGGTTTGGCTAAGGTGTTTTTACTGTAATCCCTAATTACGGGATTTGTCAAACACAACCACACCCCTCCTCGTCAGGAGAAGAACGGGAAATTCCATAAAATTGCTAGACTTCTCGTGGATACACCTTACCGAAAAGGCAACGCAATGTTATGCATTTACCACAATTCGGGATTTCAGAAAATGAAAGGAGAGGGTATGCAGCAAGTCGGCGCCCGTGCCTCGCTCCGCGACAAACCTGCTCGAGAGCGCCGACGGTCAGCGCCAGTACGCGCTGGACTCGCTCGGGTTCGGCACGAATTCGAAAGCGCTCGTTGGCTGTCCAGGGGTCGCGTTTGTCAGTCGGTCAAGAATCGCCTGAAGGGCGTGACGACGAGCCGGCTTCAGTCGGCGCTGAGCCCGCGACTCTGGATCGTGTACCGCGTGAACCGCGGCGCACTCGATTCAGAGAAAGGAAGCGGCTGCGAAGCCGATGTGAAATGGACCGGCACGCGGTAGCTCGCGACCGTGGCGACAGATGCCACCGACCGTCGTGCCGACCAGCCGGTTGGTGCGCAGGCCGGCCGCATAACGAGAGTTCATCCGCTCCTGCAACTGCCGCGACGACCAGCGCTCCAGGCGACAGAGTTCGATGTAGAAGTCGCGCTTGAGCGGGTCGTCGACGTACATCAACATCTTCAGATGGGTCCAGCTCAATTCTCTCCGCAGGGCGGAGAGAATTCAGCCACCGGCCCGCCGAGGCCCTCGCCTGTCACCGCGCTAAATGTACGCGCGCAATTGAGCTTCGGCACCTCCAGAGACAAAGCCGCCCCTCCAGTCGCCCCGCCCAGATCGAAGAACCTCCAGGCCCGCGTGCGACGCAATGCCCAATGAACCCGCCCACCGACACGTCGTCGCCCGCGCCAGAAATACAGGGGCGCCGAGACGGTGGCGGCAGCGTTTTTCGATCGCCACGGCGGGGGCGCTCAATGCCCGTCGGACACGATGCCTCGCACGCGGAGGCTCCGCCTACGTCCCGAAATGAAAGGTAACCTAGCCCTTACTATGTTCCCCTTCATTCCGCCGGATCCTGCCTCGAAATGGACCACTTCGGCGGAGCGCATCGCGCCCGTCTTTCACTGCACAACCGCGCACGTCCTAGCTCGCCCCCTGAAGTTTCTACGAAAAAAACTGTCAAACTTCCGCGTCCACACGCGCACCACACGTCGGTCGCGCTGGCTTGCAAACTCATCCGTCTATCAACGCGCATCACACGCTCGGCGTGATGCATGACCGCAGTCAAACAACGCTCGTGTCCCTGTCCGATTCGACCGGCAAGCCAAACTCCGGATTCGCCGCGCCTCTCGACGAACACTAAAAAGACACTAAAAATCGCGGCGCGAACAGGCGCCCGGTAAACATTGGCGGCTCCCCCACTCGAAGGCCCTTGCCAGCTGGGGCTTCGACAGATTCCAGCCCCCCAACAAAACACCCCAACCTTCACGATTCATTTAACTTTCCGTGAGGACTTCGACACCGGCCGCTGACTACGATGGACGCATGTTTTCAGGACCTGCCGCCAGGAGCCCATCATGCCCACCCGCAGACATCTGCTGTTCGCCGGCGCCACCGGCCTCGCCGCGCTTGCGACCCTGTCGTCCGTCGGCCGTCGCGCGCTGGTCGGCCGCGCGTTCGCCGCGCCGCCGGCCACCCCGCAGACGGTCGCGCCTTTCGAAGTCACCCTCAGCGACGCCGAATGGCATCGCCGGCTCACGCCCGCCCAGTACACGGTCCTGCGCGAAGCCGGCACCGAGCGCCCGTACACCAGCCCGCTGAACGACGAGCACCGGCACGGCACGTTCGCGTGCGCCGGCTGCGACCTCGCGCTGTTCTCGTCGGCCACCAAGTTCGACAGCCATACAGGCTGGCCGAGCTTCTGGAAGCCGCTCGACCACGCGGTCGCCACCCACACCGACGCGTCGTTCGGGATGATCCGCACCGAAGTGCACTGCCGCCGCTGCGGCGGCCATCTCGGCCACGTGTTCGACGACGGCCCGCCGCCGACCGGCCTGCGCTACTGCATGAACGGCCTCGCCCTCGCCTTCCACCCCGCCACCGCCTGATCCGGCCCCACGCCTGATCGACTGGAGAACGCACCATGCTGCTCATCGTCCTTGCCTATCTCGGCGGCGTGCTCACGATCCTGAGCCCGTGCATCCTGCCCGTGCTGCCCTTCGTGTTCGCGCGCGCCGACCAGCCGTTCGTGCGCACCGGCCTGCCGCTGCTGGCCGGCATGGCCCTCACGTTCGCCGTCGTCGCGACGCTCGCGGCCGTCGGCGGCGGTTGGGTCGCGCAGGCCAACCAGGCCGGCCGCTGGGTCGCCATCGTGCTGCTCGCGGTGTTCGGCCTGACGCTGCTGATGCCGCGTCTCGCGGAGCACCTGACGCGCCCGCTCGTCGCCGCCGGCAACCGCCTCACCGGCTTCGCGCAACGCGACGGCCGCCCGGCCGGCCCCGCGTCGTCGCTGCTGCTCGGCGTCGCGACCGGCCTGCTGTGGGCGCCGTGCGCGGGCCCGATCCTCGGGCTCGTGCTGACCGGCGCCGCGCTGCGCGGCGCAAGCGTCGGCACGACGCTGCTGCTGGTCGCGTATGCGGCCGGCGCGGCGACGTCGCTCGGCGTCGCGCTGGTAATCGGCGGCAAGGTGTTCGCCGCGATGAAGCGCTCGCTCGGCGCCGGCGAATGGATCAAGCGCGGAATCGGCGCGGCGCTGCTGGCCGGCGTCGGCGCGATCGCGCTCGGCCTCGATACGGGCGCGCTCGCACAACTGTCGACCGTCACGACAGGCGGGCTCGAAACGAAGCTCGTCGACCGGCTCGGCGGGCATGCGAACGGCGCGCCGGCGGCGATGGCCGCGGTCGGCGGTCCGGCGGAGAACGTGGCAGAACGCGCGGCGGACGGCTCGGCCAACGGTGCCGCGAACGGCTCCGGCGGCGCGATGATGCGCGCGGTGGACGCGACGCACGTGCCGGCCGCGCTGCCCGTCGAAGGCACGCTGCCGTCGCTCGACGGCGCGGTGCAGTGGCTGAACTCGCCGCCGCTGACGGCGGCCGGCCTGCGCGGCAAGGTGGTGCTGGTCGATTTCTGGACCTATTCGTGCATCAACTGCCTGCGCACGCTGCCGTACACGACCGCGTGGGCGCGCAAGTACGCGCCGTACGGGCTCGTCGTGATCGGTGTGCACGCACCCGAATTCGCGTTCGAACGCGACATCGGCAACGTGAAGAAGGCCGTGCACGACCTCGGCATCGACTTCCCGGTCGCGATCGACAACCGCTTCGCGATCTGGCGCGCATTCAACAACGAATACTGGCCCGCGCACTACTTCGTCGACGCGCAGGGCCGCGTGCGCCGTCACCACTTCGGCGAAGGCGAGTACGCGGAATCGGAGCGCGCGATCCAGTCGCTGCTCGCCGAGGCCGGCCATCCGGAAGCGCTGAACGTGCCGCTCGGGCTCGCCGGCGCGCCCGCGAAGGGGGCGCTCGCGGCGGCCGACAGCGCGGACGTCCGCTCGCCCGAGACCTACGTCGGCTACGCACGCGCCGAGGATTTCGTGTCGCCCGGCGGCGTGGTGCGCGATGCGGCGTATCACTATGCCGAGCCGGCCCGTCCCGATCTGAACGACTGGGGCCTCGCCGGCATGTGGCGGGTCGGCGCCGAACGCGCGACGCTCGCGGCGCCCGCCGGCCGCATCGTCTACCGCTTCCATGCGCGCGACCTGCACCTGGTGCTCGGCCCCGGCGAGGACGGCAGGCCGGTGCGCTTTCGCGTGACGCTCGACGGCGCGGCCCCCGGCGCCGCGCACGGCAGCGACGTCGATGCGCAAGGCTACGGCACCGTGACCGGGCAACGCCTGTACCAGCTGGTCCGGCAACCCGGCGCAATCGCCGATCGCACGTTCTCGATCGAGTTTCTCGATCCCGGCGTGAATGCCTATGCGTTCACGTTCGGCTGATCCCGGCCGGGGGCGGCGCACCGGCGCCGCGTCCGGGCCCCGCTTTCCATTCCGCCTTCCGAAGGAGCACACCGTGAACACCACCTCCCCCCGCGGTTCCGCGCCGCAACGGCGCACGGCGATGCTGCGCCGCATCGGCGCCATCGCCGTCGCGGCGCTCGCCGTGTTCGGCTACCAGCGCATCGTCAACTCCGCCGAGCCAATGCGCACCGTACCCGCGCCCACGCTCGACGAAACACCCGGCGCATCGCACGACGAGACGGCCGTGCTCGCCGGCGGCTGCTTCTGGGGCGTGCAGGGCGTATTCGAGCACGTGAAGGGCGTGAAGCAGGTCACGGCCGGCTATGCGGGCGGTGCGTCGGAAACCGCGCACTATGCGCTCGTCGGCTCGGGGCTGACCGGGCATGCGGAATCGGTTCGCATCGTCTACGATCCGACCCAGATCACCTACGGCCGGCTTCTGCAGGTGTTCTTCTCGGTCGCGCACGATCCGACCGAGCTCAACCGGCAGGGCCCCGACGAAGGGTCGCAATACCGGTCGGCGATCTTCCCGACCACCGCGCAGCAACGCGCGGTCGCGACCGCGTACATCGCGCAGCTCGGCACCGCGCACGTGTTTCCGGCGCCGGTCGTCACGCGCGTCGAGGACTACAAGGGGTTCTACCCGGCCGAGGCCTACCACCAGAACTACCTCGAGCTGCACCCCGACGCGCCGTACATCGCGTACAACGACATGCCGAAGATCACCGGGCTGAAGCAGTACTTCCCGGCGCTGTACCGCACCGACGCGGTGCTGTGGCGCGATGCGCGCTCGTGACCGCCACGCGGTCACGCGGCCGCGTGACGGGGTGACCGGTTGACCGGGTAACGCCCGCCGCGCGGCCGAAGCCCGTGCTGCCACGCACGGCCGGCGCGAGCCGCCCGCGATCCGGTTTGCGCTGGATCAACGAAGCCGCGGCCGCCGTGCCGGGGCAAACCCGCATCGCGTCCGCCGCGACCGGCAACTTCGCGTAGACTTCTCCAGATCCCCGCCGCATCTTGCGGCGCCCGGAATTCCAGTCCAGCCCGGAGACGTCACGCATGCGAGCAGTGCCCTTCCCTGACAGCGGCACCCTTGGAGAACCCTCTTCCGGCTCGGCCGTGCGCGACTTGCGCCGCGTGCCGATTCATCCCGATCACTGGTACCCGCTCGCGTGGTCGCGCGAGCTGAAACGCGGCAAGACGCTCGGCGTGCGCTTCGCCGGCGATCCGATCGTGCTCGTGCGCACCGAATCCGGCGCCGTGTACGCGCTCGAAGATCGTTGCGCGCACCGCCAGGTGCCGCTGCACGCGGGCGTCGTGAGCGGCGAGACGCTGCGCTGCTGTTATCACGGCTGGACCTACGCGTGCGACAGCGGCCGCTGCGTCGACGTGCCGTACCTCGGCCGCGAGCGCCTGCCCAACGGCGTGCGCGCCTATCCGTGCCGCGAAGCGCACGGGCTGATCTTCGTGTTCCCGGGCGACGCGACGCTCGCCGACTCGCGGCCATTCCCCGCGCTCGAATCGGCGGACGACCGCGCGTTCAAGACGCGCCGCTTCGGCCGCGAGGTCAAGTGCCACTACTCGTTCATGCACGAGAACCTGATGGACATGAACCATCAGTTCCTGCATCGCAAGCAGATGGGGCAGATGCGTGCGCGCTCGGTCGGCAGGCGCCGCGGCGACGACTGGGTCGAGGTGGACTACACGTTTGCGCGGATGGAAGGCAAGCAGCCGGTCGGCGAGGCGCTCGTGTTCGGCGCGAGCAAGAAGCCCGGCGAGCAGGCGGACAAGAGCGTGATGACGGTGCGCACCGGTTATCCGTACCAGACACTGCAGATCCGCTCGAGCGAAGGCACGCTCGTGATGGACCTGTGGATCGTCTACGTGCCGCTCGACGCCGAGCAGCGCACCAACCGCACGTTCGGACTGCTGTCGATCCACAAGCCCGGCATACCGTTCGCGCTCGATCTCGCGTGGCCGCTGCTCGTCTGGTTCACCGAGCGCATCTTCCGCGAGGATCGCTGGATCGTCGAGCGCGAGCAGGAAGCGCATGACCGGCAAGGTGCCGACTGGAACCACGAGGTGTTTCCGGTCATCAACGAGCTGCGCGACCTGCTGCGCCAGTGCGGCGCGCGCACGGTGATCCCGATCCGCGAAGCGCGCGACGGCGCGTGACGTGAGCGGCGCGCCGTCGCGCGCGCCGTTCGTTACAACCGGAACGCGCCCGGCAGCAATGCGTCGGCCGTCGTGACGCTGACGGCCCCGTTCAGGTTGGCCAGGATCACTTCGATGTCCGGCGTGCCGATCTCGATGATCACCTGGCGGCAGGCGCCGCACGGCGCGATCGGGCCGTCCGTGTCGCCCACGACCGCGAGCCGCGTGAAATCCCCCGGACGATAACCGGCGGCGATGGCCGCAAACATCGCCGTGCGTTCCGCGCAGTTGCAGAGTCCGTAAGACGCGTTCTCGACATTGCAGCCGTGAAAAACCGTCCCGTCGCGCGCCAGCAGCGCGGCACCGACCTTGAAGCGGGAATACGGCGCATACGCGCGTTCGCGCGCTGCCTTCGCCGCTTCGATCAGTTCGTGTCGTTCCATCTCGTCGTGCCTCCGATTGTGTGCCGGGGAGCATCGGCGCGGCCGCATCCCGGCCGCCACGATACGCCCGTGGCGTGCAGCGATCGCCGGTATCCGCACCGTGCGACCGGTCAGCCGATCCGCTGATAGAGGGTCGGCGGCGCGACGCCCGTGTCGCCCAGCACATAGCTACGCTGGATCGCATCCACCGCGTGCGCCGCGGCGGCTGCGTCGCGGGCATGCACATGGCCGAGCGGCTGGCCGGCTTCGACATGCTGCCCGATCTCCGCGAGCGCCGTCAGGCCGACACTGTAGTCGATCGCGTCCGCCGCGCGCGTGCGGCCGCCGCCGAGCGCGACGACCGCGAGCCCGAGCGCGCGGCAATCGACCCGCTGCACGACGCCGCTCGCGCGCGACGGAACCGGTACGATCACCTCCGCCCGAGCAAGATGACGCGCGGGTGCGTCGATCAGGTCCGCGGGGCCGCCGAGCGCCGTGACCATCTTCGCGAAGCGTTCCGCCGCCGCCCCCGAATCGAGCGCGTGCTGCAACTTCACGCGCACCGCCTCGACGTCGCGCGCCAGCCCGCCGGTGACGAGCAACTCCGCCGACAGCGCCATCGTGACGTCATGCAGGCGCGCCGGGCGTGACTTGCCCGTCAGGTAGTCGATCGCGCACGCCACTTCGAGCGCATTGCCCGCGCACGGCGCGAGCGACTGGTTCATGTCGGTGAGGATCGCGGTCGTCTTCATGCCGGCGCCGTTGCCGACGTCGACGATGCTGCGCGCCAGTTCCGCCGACTGTTCGGCGGTCGGCATGAATGCGCCGGAGCCGACCTTCACGTCCATCACGAGCCCGTCGAGCCCGGCCGCGAGCTTCTTCGACAGGATCGACGCGGTGATCATCGCGATCGATTCGACGGTCGCCGTCACGTCGCGAATCGCATAGATGCGCATGTCGGCCGGCGCCAGCCGCGCCGTCTGCCCGATGATCGCGACGCCGACCTCGCGCACCGTGCGACGAAACGCGTCCGTATCGGGCGTCACGTCGTAGCCGGGAATCGCGCTCAGCTTGTCGAGCGTGCCGCCGGTGTGGCCGAGCCCGCGCCCCGAGATCATCGGCACGTAACCGCCGCACGCGGCGACCATCGGCCCGAGCATCAGCGACACGACATCGCCGACGCCGCCGGTCGAATGCTTGTCGATCACCGGCCCCCCGAGATCGAGCGCGCGCCAGTCGAGCACGTCGCCCGAGTCGCGCTGCGCGAGCGTCAGCGAGACACGCTCGTCGGTGCTCAGGTCGTTGAAAAACACGGCCATCGCGAACGCGGCCACCTGGCCCTCGGTCACGCTGCCGTCGGTCACGCCGCGCACGAACGCGGCGATCCCGTCGCGATCGAGCGGCTGCCCGTCGCGCTTCCGGCGAATGAATTCCTGCGGTAAAAACATCGTTGCCTCTCCTCGATCGTTCAGGTTCAGGCGCAAGTTCAATGAAGCGAAAAGAACAGGCCCGCAATCGCCGCGCTCATCAGGTTCGACAGCGTCGCGGCCGTCAGTGCGCGCAGGCCGTGCCGCGCGACTTCCGAGCGGCGCTCGGGCGCGACCGCGCTGAAGCCGCCCGCGAGGATCGCGATCGACGAGAAGTTCGCGAAGCCGCACAGCGCGAACGACACGATCGCGAGCGTCTTCGGGTCGAGCACCTGCAGGCCGGCCGCCGCGACGTGCTCGCCGCTCTTCAGGTACGGCGACAGGTCGCCATACGCGACGAACTCGTTGAAGATCAGCTTCTCGCCGATGAAGTTGCCGGCCAGTGCCGCGTCGTGCCACGGCACGCCGATGATCCACGCGAGCGGCGCGAACAGGTGGCCGATGATACCCACGAGCGTGATCTGCGGAAAGCCCGCGAACGCCGCCGCGCCGCTGACGATGAGGTTCATCAGCGCGATGAGCCCGACGAACGCGATCAGCATCGCACCGACGTTGATCGCGATCCGCAGCCCGACCGACGCGCCCGACGCCGCCGCCTCGATCACGTTCGCGGCGCGCTTGTCGTCGAAGTCGAGCCCGTCGACCACGACACGGCTCGGCTCGACCGTCGGAAACAGCAGCTTGCCGAACAGCAGGCCGCCGGGCACCGCCATGAACGACGCGGCGAGCAGGTATTCCATCTTCACGCCGAGGCCGGCGTAGCCGACCAGCACCGAGCCGGCGACCGACGCCATGCCGCTTGCCATCACCGTGAAGATCTCGGCGCTCGTCATGTTCCGCACGAACGGCTTCACGAGCGCGGGCATCTCGCTCTGCCCGAGAAAGATCGTCGCGACGGCCGAGCACGCCTCGATGCGGCTCACGCCGAGCACTTTCGCCAGTGCGGCGCCGAGGATCGCGACGATCCACTTCATCACGCCGATGTAGTACAGCACCGCGATCAGTGCGGTCACGAAGATGATCATCGGCAGCACGCGCAGGCCGAACACGAACCCGCCGTCGCCGAACAGCTGGAACATCTTGCTGTCGACGAGCCCGCCGAACACGAACGCGATGCCGTGATTGCCCATGTCGAGCACGCGATTGACGCCGTTCGCGGCCGCCGCCAGCGCCGTGCGGCCGGACGGCACGAACAGCACCAGCGCGCCGATCGCCAGTTGCGTGCACAGCGCGGCGACCATGGTCCGGCCGCTCACCGCGCGCCGGTTGTTCGACAGCAGGTAGGCCACCAGCAGCAGGAACAGCATACCCAGGAGACTGCGCAGAATATCCACCTCGTACTCCTTGCTCTCAATGTTGTTGGACTGTTCGGCGGGCAGGCCCGGCATACCTGCGAAAACGCCGTCGGTGGATATTACTCGCCGGCATGCACGCCGACAACGCAAACAAAATGGCCGCGTTCGAGCAACGTCGCGCGCTTCGTCGACTTGCTCAGTTCTTCTACATACCGGGAGATCGACAAGACGGGATCACGCTACGATCCGTCCCAAATACTGAGAGAATTGGCGGGATGGTGTGCAGCGGGCAGAAGCAGTGCCGGCATGCACGGGAAGGCAAGAGGGAGCATGCGGGGCGTGCCGCTCGACCCGACACGCCCCGCACGTTACACACGTTACGCACCGTTGTTCAGCCGGCGCGCTCGACCGGATGCGGTTCGCGCAGCCGGTTCGCGATCCGCGCGGCCTCGTAGTAGCCCGCGGCCGGCGGGCGCTTCAGGTAGCGGCCCGCGCCGCGCACCGCACGCAATTCGCCGTCGGCCCATGCGAGTGCGCCGCGCGTGAGCGTATGCGTCGCGACGCCCTGCACCGTCATCCCCTCGAACACGTTGAAGTCGACCTGCTGGTGATGGGTCTTCACCGAGATTGTCTTCGTCGCGGCAGGGTCCCACACGACGAGGTCGGCATCGGCGCCCACCTGCACGGCGCCCTTGCGCGGATACAGGTTGAAGATCTGCGCGGCGTTCGTCGACGTGATCCGCACGAACTCGTTCGGCGTGATGCGGCCGTGATTCACGCCGTGATGCCACAGCACCGACATGCGATCCTCGACCCCGCCGCAGCCGTTCGGGATCTTCGTGAAATCGTCGCGGCCCATCGCCTTCTGCGACGCGCAGAACACGCAGTGGTCGGTCGCCGTCGTATGCAGCTGCCCCGCCTGCAGCCCGCGCCACAGCGCCTCGCGATGCTCGGCCGAGCGGAACGGCGGGCTCATCACGTGCGCGGCCGCGCGCGTCCAGTCCGGATCGCGATAAACGGCCTCGTCGATCACCAGGTGGCCCGGCAGCACCTCGCCGAACACGCGCAGCCCTTCGCTGCGTGCGCGCGTGATCGCATCCACCGCGTCCTTCGCGGAGACGTGCACGATGTACACGGGCACGCCGAGCACCTGCGCGATGCGGATCGCGCGGTTCGCGGCCTCGCCCTCGACCTCCGGCGGCCGCGACAGCGGATGCGCCTCCGGCCCCGTCATCCCGCGCGCGAGCAGCGCCTTCTGCAGCTGGAACACGAGCTCGCCGTTCTCGGCGTGCACGGTCGGCAGCGCGCCGAGTTCGAGCGAACGCGAGAAGCTGTTCACGAGCACCTCGTCGTCGGCCATGATCGCGTTCTTGTACGCCATGAAGTGCTTGAAGCTCGACACGCCGTGCTCGCGCACGAGCGTACCCATGTCGCGATGCACGCTCTCGTCCCACCACGTCACGGCCACGTGGAAGCCGTAGTCGGCCGCCGCCTTCTCGGCCCAGCCGCGCCATTCGCGGAACGCGTCCATCAGCGGCTGCTTCGGGCTCGGGATCACGAAGTCGATGATGCTCGTCGTGCCACCGGCGAGCCCGGCGGCCGTGCCCGAGTAGAAATCGTCGCTCGCGGTCGTGCCCATGAACGGCAGTTCCATGTGCGTATGCGGATCGATGCCGCCCGGCATCACGTACTGGTCGTGCGCGTCGACGACGCTCGCGCCGGCCGGCGCGTCGATCTGCTCGGCGATCTGGAGGATCGTGCCGCCGTCTTCAGGGGCCGCGCACAGAACGTCGGCGCGATAGGAGCGGTCCGCATCGACCACGGTGCCGCCGCGAATCAGGATTGCCATGGGGTTGCCTCCTCGTTGACTGTCGGGTGCCGCATCGCACGCATCAAGCGTATCAAGCACATCAAGCGCATCGCGCGTGTCATGCGCTCGCGATCTGCGCGCGCTGTCCGGCGCGCCACTTCATCCAGGTACCGTACACGCTCGACGCCAGCACGAGGCCGACGAACCACGCGTACGTGTAAAGCGTGTTGAAGAACGCCGGCACGTTCGGGAACGACGCCGGAAATGCGGTGTGCAGGAAGCCGGGCAGGTTCGGCAGCACGCCGACCGCGAGCGCGGCCAGCGCGGCCGGGTTCCAGCCGCGCGCGTAGCTGAAGCCGCCGCGTTCGTCGAACAGCGCGCGTGTGTCGAGCCGCGTGCCGCGAATCAGGAAATAGTCGACCATCATGATCCCCGCCACGGGCCCGAGCAGCGCCGAATAACCGACGAGCCAGGTGAAGATGTAGCCGTCCGTCGTCGCGAGGATCTTCCACGGCATCATCACGATCGCGATGGTCGCGGTGATCATCCCGCCGGTGCGGTACGAGATCCCCTTCGGCCACAGGCTCGAGAAATCGTAGGCCGGGCCGACGAGATTCGCGGCGAGGTTGCAGCACATCGTGTCGAGCGTGAGGATCACGAGCGCGATGCCCACGCCGATGCCCGTCATCCGGCTCGTCAGGTCGATCGGATCCCAGATCGCGTTGCCGTAGATCACGACGGTCGCGGACGTCACGACGACCGACACCACCGACAGCAGTGCCATCGGCAACGGCAGCCCGATCGACTGGCCGATCACCTGGTCGCGCTGCGAATGCGCAAAGCGCGTGAAATCGGGGATGTTCAGCGCGAGCGTCGCCCAGAAGCCGACCATCGCGGTCAGGCCCGGCCAGAAGGTCGCCCAGAACAGCCCGGCCTTCTTGCCGCCCGCCGCGAACTGCGACGGCGCCGACAGCATCGTGCCGAAGCCGCCCGCCTTCGACGTCGCCCACCACACGAGCGCCACGCACATCACGACCTTGATCGGCGCGGACCAGCTCTCGAGCCAGCGGATCGAATCGGTGCCGTGCCAGATGAAGTAGAGCTGCAGCGCCCAGAACACGAGAAAGCACGCGAGCTGCCCGAACCCGATGCCGACGACCGGCAGCGCCGCGCCGTGCAGCGCGTTGCCGGTCAGGATGTTCAGCAGCGTATAGATCGCACTGCCGCCGAGCCAGGTCTGGATCCCGTACCAGCCGCATGCGACGATCGCGCGCAACAGCGCCGGCAGCTTCGCGCCCTGCGTGCCGAACGACGCGCGCACGAGCACCGCGTATGGAATCCCGTGCTTCGCGCCCGCATGACCGATCAGCAGCATCGGCACGAGCACGATCAGGTTGCCGAGCAACACCGTCGTCACGGCCTGCCACGGGGACATGCCTTCCTGGATCAGCCCCGCCGCAAGCATGTACGACGCAATGTTCATCACCATCCCGACCCAGAGCGCCGCGAAGTGATACCACTTCCACGTGCGCTGCGCCGGCGTCGTCGGCGCGAGGTCGTCGTTGTACAGGCTGCCGCCCTGCGCCGCGGCGCCATCGGGATCGGCGGGATTCGCTGCGTGATTCATCGAACGCACTCCGCGAAAACGTCGGCGCCGGCACCATGCGATGCCGGCCCGGGTGGAACGAAAAGCGGCGGTGCGGGGCTCTCCCGCGCCGCCGGACGCCGGTCAGGCAGCCTTCTTCGCGTGCTTCTCGGGTGCCGCCGCCGCACCTGCACTCGCCCCCGCGTCCGCGCTCGCCGGATTGTTCGGATGCGTGGTCCAGTTCGCGTAGTCGCCCGAATCGACGCGCTCCATCGTGATGCATTGCTCGACCGGACACACATGCATGCAAAGATTGCACCCGACGCATTCCGAGTCCACCACTTCGAAGTGACGCACGCCGTCCTTCGTCGCCGTGATCGCCTGGTGCGACGTGTCCTCGCACGCGATATGGCACAGCCCGCACTGGATGCAGCGGTCCTGGTCGATGCGCGCCTTGATGTCGTACTTCAGGTTCAGGTATTTCCAGTCGGTCACGTTCGGCACCGCACGGCCGCGGATATCGTCGAGCGTCGCGTAACCCTTCTCGTCCATCCAGTTCGACAGGCCGTCGGCCAGGTCCGACACGATCCGGAATCCATAATGCATCGCCGCGGTGCACACCTGCACGCTGCCGGCGCCGAGCACCATGAACTCGGCCGCGTCGCGCCACGACGAGATGCCGCCGATGCCGGAGATCGGCAGGTTCGGCGTTTCCGGGTCGCGCGCGATCTCCGCGACCATGTTCAGCGCGATCGGCTTGACCGCCGGGCCGCAATAGCCGCCGTGCGTGCCCTTGCCGTCCACGGTCGGCATCGGCGCCATGTGGTCGAGATCGACCGCGACGATCGAGTTGATCGTGTTGATCAGCGACACGCCGTCCGCGCCGCCCTTGTACGCGGCGCGCGACCCCATCCGGATATCGCTGATGTTCGGCGTGAGCTTCACGAGGCACGGCAGCTTCGTGCCTTCCTTCACCCAGCGCGTGACCATCTCCACGTATTCGGGCACCTGCCCGACCGCCGCGCCCATCCCGCGCTCGCTCATCCCGTGCGGACAGCCGAAGTTCAGCTCGACCGCGTCGGCGCCCGTATCCTCGACGAGCGGCAAGATCCATTTCCAGTCCCGCTCGTTGCACGGCACCATCAGCGACACGATCAGCGCGCGTTCCGGCCAGTCGCGCTTCACCTGCGCGATCTCTCTCAGGTTCACGTCGAGCGGACGGTCGGTGATCAGCTCGATGTTGTTCAGCCCCGCGATGCGCTGGCCGTTCCACTGCACGGCGCCGTAGCGCGAACTGACGTTGACGACGTGCGGATCGAGCCCGAGCGTCTTCCACACGACACCGCCCCAGCCCGCCTCGAACGCGCGGTTCACGTTGTAGGCCTTGTCGGTCGGCGGCGCGGACGCCAGCCAGAAGGGATTCGGCGAAGTGATACCCGCGATGGTGCAGCGAAGGTCGGCCATGTTCGGCTCCGTGAGAGTGGGGTCGTGTTCGTTGTGCTCGTGGTGGTGGTATGCGACGCGCGCGGTGCGCTCACGCGGCCTTCGCGTCGCGTTGCGCGAGCGTCGCGTCGATCGACGCGGCCGCGCGCTTGCCGTCCTGCACGGCCTGCACCGTGAGGTCGATGCCGCCCGTCGCCGCGCAGTCGCCGCCGGCCCACACGTCGGGCCATGCGGTGCGCCCGTCCGCATCCACTGCAATACGCGTGGCGTCCGCGGTCAGCAGCGCGGCTGCGATACCGTCCGGCACCAGCGTCTGGCCGATCGCCTTCAGCACCATGTCCGCTTCGACGGTGAAACGCTCGCCCGATGCCGCCTCGAACTCGACGCCCGTCACCTGCCCGTTCGCGCCCGCCATGCGCACGGGTTTCGCGTGCGTGACGAGCGTGACGCCGCTCTTCTGCGCGAATTCGCGCTCGGCCCACGTCGCGCTCATCGCGTCCACGCCACGTCGATACACCATCGTCACGCGATCGGCGCCGAGCTTGCGGCTTTGCACCGCCGCATCGATGGCCGTGTTGCCGCCGCCGATCACGACCACACGCCGCCCGACCGGCACGTTCTCCAGCGCGTCGGCCTGCCGTACCTGCTCGATGAAGTCGACTGCGTTCATCACGCCGTCCAGTTGTTCGCCGTCGATCGCGAGCGCGCGCACGCCGGTGAGGCCCATCGCGAGAAACACCGCGTCGTGCTGCTCGCGCAGCGCGTCCAGCGTGATGTCGCGGCCCAGCGCGACGCCGGTCTGCAGCGTGATGCCGCCCACCGACAGCAGCCACTCGACTTCACGTTGCGCGAAATCGTCGACGGTCTTGTACGCGGCGATCCCGTATTCGTTGAGACCGCCGGCCTTCGGGCGTGCGTCGAACAGCGTGACGCGATGCCCGGCGATCGCGAGCCGGTGCGCACACGCGAGCCCCGCCGGCCCCGCACCGACCACCGCGACGTGGCGGCCCGTGTCGGGTGCGCGCGTGAAGCGCACCGCGCCGGTTGCCATCGCCCAGTCAGTCGCATGCCGCTGCAGCGCGCCGATCGCAACGGGCTGCGCATCCTGATGATTGCGCACGCATGCGCCTTCGCACAGGATCTCGGTCGGGCACACGCGTGCGCACATCCCGCCGAGCGGATTCGCCGACAGGATGTCGGTCGCGGCGCCCTTCAGGTTGCCGTTGCCGATCTTGCGGATGAAGCTCGGGATGTCGATCTGCGTCGGACAGGCCTGCACGCACGGTGCGTCGTAGCAGTAGTGGCAGCGGCTGGCGGCGGCCGCTGCCGCAGTCGGATCGAGCAGCGGCGCGATATCGGCGAATTCGCACGAGAGTTGCGTGGACGACAGGCGATGCGCGGCGATATCGCCGGTTGGCTTGGTGGTCATACGCGTTCCTTCGACTGGGTGGAGACAAAGCCGTCCCCGCCGGCTGCGAATGCACAGTCGGGGCGGTCCTGCTTGGGAATGCCACGGTCAGGCGATGAGCGGCCTGCCGGCTGCGCTAGATCCGGTCCGTCATGAAGCCGGCTCGCATGCGCGCGACAGCATCGCGTGCAGCAGCACGTTCGCGCCGGCCTCGATCCACGCAGGCGTCGCGTCCTCGATCTCGTTGTGACTGATGCCGTCGACGCAGGGAACGAACACCATCGACGTCGGCGCAACCTGCGCCAGATAGCACGCGTCATGCCCCGCACCCGACACGATGTCGCGATGTGAGTAGCCGAATCGATCGGCCGCGCCGCGCACAGCCGCCACGCAGGCCGGATCGAACGCGACGGGCTTGTAATAGAAAATCTGCTCGAGCGCGGTTTCGAGCCCGATCTCACCCGCGATGCGCGCCACACCTTCGCGCAATGCAGCATCCATCTTCGCGAGCACCGCGTCGTCCGGATGACGGAAATCGACGGTGAAGAACACGCGGCCGGGAATCACGTTGCGCGAGTTCGGGTGAACCTGCATCATCCCGACCGTCGCGCAGCCGAACGGCGCGTGATCGAGGCCGATCCGGTTCACGAGATCGACCACACGCGATGCGCCGAGCAGCGCGTCGCGGCGGCGCGGCATCGGCGTCGGCCCCGCGTGCGCTTCCTGGCCGGTGAACGTGATCTCGTACCAGCGCTGCCCCTGCGCGTCCGTCACGACGCCGATCGTCTTGCACTCGGCCTCGAGAATCGGCCCCTGCTCGATATGCAGCTCGAACGCCGCATGCAGCTTGCGGCCGCCGCAGGGTACGTCGCCCGCGTAGCCGATGCGCGCGAGTTCCTCGCCGATCGTCTTGCCGTCGACATCCTTGCGCGACAGCCCGTACTCGAGCGGGAACACACCCGCGAACACGCCCGACGCGACCATCGCCGGCGCAAAACGCGAACCTTCCTCGTTGGTCCAGATCACGACCTCGACCGGATGCTCGGTCTCGATGCCGTGATCGTTCAGACTGCGAATCACCTCAAGGCCGCCGAGCACGCCGTAGATGCCGTCGAAGCGGCCGCCCGTCGGCTGCGAATCCGCATGCGAGCCGGTAACGACCGGCGCCGCGTCGGCCACGCGGCCCGCGCGGCGCATGAACACGTTGCCCATCGTATCGACCGTCACCGTGCAACCGGCGGCTTTCGCCCAGCCAACGATCAGGTCGCGTCCTGCCTTGTCGAGATCGGTCAGCGCGAGGCGGCACACGCCGCCCTTCGGCGTCGCGCCGATCTTCGCGACTTCCATCAGGCTGTCCCACAACCGCTTGCCGTCGACCTTGATCGACGTGTCGAATGCTGCCCGCTTCACTGTTTCCGATACCGCGTTCATTCGTATCGCTCCTGTGGGGTCGGTCATATTGTCATTCCGGTTGCCGCCGGTGCACGCATTGCCGCTGTCGGGGCAAGCCCGCACCGGCAAGGTGCAGATGCGCATCGTTCGTGTGATTCGTCCGACCGATCGGCGGATTGCCGGCACTGCATTCCGTCGATCATCAAATCCTGTCCGATTGGACAGGTTTTAGACGATCAAAATGCCCAGCGCAATGTCTTTCTTGCGTGAATCGACCGAGCGAGAAACGTGCCACCGCATTGCAGCATCACGCGCGCCGATGTGGGCGGGCACGTGCGTTCGATGCGAACCAGCGGCTAGAATGAAGCGCAACGCGGCATGCAAGCCGCGCGAGGGTAATGATGAAACATGACGAAGCGGCCGCCGAAGCCACCGGCGACGACGAAACGAATATGCCCTTGCGGCGACGCAAGGCGCATATCCGCGAGTCCAACGAAGCGCATCTGCTGGCCTGTGCGGAAGCCGTGTTCGCGGAGCGCGGGCTCGACGGCGCGAGCACGGCGATGATCGCCGAACGTGCGGGCCTGCCGAAGGCGAACCTGCATTACTACTTCCCGACGAAGCTTGCGCTGTACCGTCGCGTGCTCGACGACCTGTTCGAGGACTGGCATCGCGCGGCAGGTTCGTTCGAGGCCGGCGACGATCCGGTGGAAGCGATCGGCGGCTACGTGCGCGCGAAGATGGATCTGTCGCGACGGCGCCCGCTCGGCTCGAAAGTGTGGGCCAACGAGATCATCCACGGTGCCGCGCACATGCAGGACATCCTGTCGGAACGCGTGAAGCCCTGGTTCGACACGCGCGTGAAGGTGATCGAGGGCTGGATCGCGCGCGGGCTGCTCGCGCCGATCGATGCACACGCGTTGATGTACCTGATCTGGGCGACGACGCAGCACTATGCGGATTTCGATGCGCAGATCCGCGCACTGAGCGGCAAGCGTGCGTTCACGCAGAAGGCGTTCGCCGAGAAGACCGAGCAGGTCGTGCAGCTCGTGATTCGTGCGTGCGGGGCCGTGTCGCCGGAGGCGAACGCGTAACGCGATCGCGCGCGCGCCGGAAAGCGAAACGGGCGACGGGCACGATGCCCGCCGCCCGCGTCGCGAGACGGCATGGGTGCCGTCTCGCGCGCGATGCATCAATGCGTTCGCGTTACGCGACCCGCTCGATCGCGATCGCCGTCGCCTCGCCGCCGCCGATGCACAGCGACGCGACGCCGCGCTTCAGGCCGTACGTTTCGAGCGCGGCCAGCAGCGTCACCATCACGCGTGCGCCCGATGCGCCGATCGGATGGCCGAGCGCACACGCGCCGCCATGCACGTTGACCTTGTCGTGCGGCAGGTCGAGATCGCGCATCGCGGCCATCGCGACCACCGCAAAGGCTTCGTTGATCTCGAACAGGTCGACATCGCGCAGGTTCCAGCCGGTCTTCTCCGACAGCTTGCGGATCGCGCCGATCGGTGCCGTCGCGAACAGGCCCGGCTTGTTCGCGTAGGTCGAATGCCCGACGATCACTGCCTTCGGCGCGAGGCCGAGCCGATCCGCTTCTGAGCGACGCATCATCACGAGCGCGGCCGCGCCGTCGGAAATCGACGACGAATTGGCCGCCGTCACCGTGCCGCCTTCGCGGAATGCCGGCTTGAGCGTCGGAATCTTGTCGAGCTTCGCTTTGCCCGGTTGCTCGTCGATCGACACGACGGCTTCCGTCTTGCCGGCCTTCACGGTCACCGGCGCGATCTCCGACACGAAGCGTCCTTCTGCAATCGCACGCTGCGCGCGCGTCAGCGATGCGATCGCGAACGCATCCTGCTCCTCGCGCGTGAACTGATATGCCTGCGCGCAATCCTCCGCGAACGTGCCCATCAGCCGGCCCTTGTCGTACGCGTCCTCGAGCCCGTCGAGGAACATGTGATCGAGCACCTGGCCATGCCCCATGCGCATCCCCGCGCGCGCCTTCGGCAGCAGGTACGGCGCATTCGTCATGCTCTCCATCCCGCCCGCGACGGCCACGTCCGCCGATCCGGCCAGCAGCAGGTCGTGCACGAACATCGCGGCCTTCATCCCGGAGCCGCACATCTTGTTGACCGTGGTCGCGCCCGCCGCCAGCGGCAAGCCCGCCTTCAGCGCGGCCTGCCGCGCCGGTGCCTGACCCTGGCCGGCCGGCAGCACGCAGCCGAACACGATTTCATCGATGCGCTCGGCGGGCACGTTCGCGCGTTCGAGCGCCGCACGAATCGCCGCCGCGCCAAGCTCGCTCGCGCTGGCCGCGGCCAGGTCGCCCTGAAAACCACCCATCGGCGTGCGCGCCGCGCCAACGATTACGATCGGATCCTGTGTCGTCATGATTGCATTCCTCCAGTGTCAGCGCGGTGCCATGCGCAGCGCGCCATCGAGACGGATGACTTCGCCGTTCAGCATCGTATTCTCGGCGACGTGGCGCACCAGCGCCGCAAATTCTTCCGGGCGGCCGAGCCGCGGCGGGAACGGCACGCTCTTGCCGAGCGCGTCCTGCACGTCCTGCGGCATGCCGGCCATCATCGGCGTCGCGAAGATGCCCGGCGCGACCGTCACCACGCGAATGCCGAACCGCGCGAGCTCGCGCGCGATCGGCAGCGTCATGCCCACGACACCGCTCTTCGATGCCGCATACGCAGCCTGCCCGATCTGCCCGTCGAACGCCGCGACCGATGCGGTGTTGACGATCACGCCGCGCTCGCCTTCCGCATCGGCGTCCTGCTTCGACATCGCTTCGGCGGCCAGCCGGATCATGTTGAACGTACCGACCAGATTGATCGACACCGCGCGCGCGAAGCGGTCGAGCGAATGCGGACCCTCGCGGCCCACCACTTTCTCGCCCGGCGCGACGCCCGCGCAGTTGACGAGCGCGTCGATGCGGCCGAACGCGTCACGCGCGGCGGCAACGGCCGCCTGGCCGTCGGCTTCGCTCGTCACGTCGGTCTTCACGAAGCGTGCAGCCTCGCCGAGCGCGTGCGCGAGGCCCGCACCGGCCTCTTCGTTGACGTCCAGCAGCACGGCCTTGCCGCCTTCCGCGACCACCATGCGCGCCACCGCGGCGCCGAGGCCCGACCCGGCGCCCGTGATCAGAAAAACGCGATCCTTGATATTCATTCGCAATCCGTACAGTGTGTGTTCAGGGTTGAGCGATCTTGTCGGCTTCCATCTTGCGCAACACGAAGCGCTGGATCTTGCCGCTCGGGGTTTTGGGCAGTGCATCGACGAAGTCGATCGCGCGGGGATAGGCGTGAGCGGACAGCCGCCGCTTCACGTGCTGGCTCAGTTCCTCGGCCAGTGCCGGCGTGCCGTCGAAGTCGTTCGACAGCACGACGAACGCCTTGACGATCTCCGTGCGCTCCGCATCGGGCACGCCGATGACGGCGGCCTCGCTCACGGCCGGATGCTCGATCAGCGCGCTTTCCACGTCGAACGGGCCGATCCGGTAGCCGGACGACGTGATCACGTCGTCCGCGCGGCCGATGAAGCTCACGGTGCCGTCCGGCTCCAGCTCGACGTTGTCGCCAGTCCGGTAATAGCCGCCCGCGATCGCCGGCGTGTCCTGTTGCCAGTAGCCGTGGAACCACAGCAGCGGCGAGCGCGCGATGTCGATCGCGAGGTTGCCGGGCTCGCCGGGGCCGAGTTCGCGACTCGCTTCGTCGAGCACCGCGACGCGGTAGCCGGGCATCGCGAAGCCGGCCGAACCGGCGTGGACGGCATGCGCGAGGCCGTGGTGGTTGTTCACGACCATCCCGAGTTCAGTCTGGCCGTAGTGATCGTAGATCGGCGCGCCGAGCGCCGCGTCGAACCAGCGAACGACTTCCGGATTCAACGGCTCGCCCGCACTGCTGACCACGCGCAGCTCGCCCTTCAGCCGCGCCGCCGCTTCCGTCCCGGCCGCCATCAGCATCCGGAACGCAGTCGGCGAGCCGGCGAGGCTCGTGATCCCGAGCCGTTCGATCACGTCGTACGTGCTGTCGACCGTGAAGCTGCCCTCGTAGAGCGTCGTCGCGTGGCCGAGCATCAACGGGCCCGTGATCGCGTAATAGAGCCCGTATGCCCAGCCCGGATCGGCGATGTTCCAGAACCGGTCGCCCGCCCGCAGGTCGACCGCTTCGCGCATGTACGCGCTGAACGCGAGCAGCGCGCGCAGCGGCACCGGCACGCCCTTCGGCAAACCCGTCGTGCCCGACGTCGACATCATCATGAACAGGTCCGCCCCCTTGCGCAGCACCGGTTCGAACGAGTCGGACTGCGCATCGAGCGCCGCACGGAAATCGATGTCGTTTTCCGGCAGCGTCTCGCCCGGCTCGCGCACCGTCGCAACGGTCGGGCAAGCGGCGATCTCGTCGAGCTTCGCGCGATTCGCGACGTTGGTCACGACCAGGCGCGCGTCGCTCATGCGCAGCCGGTGCTCGATCGCCTTCGGGCCGAACGCGGTGAACAGCGGCTGGTAGACGGCGCCCGCGCGCCACGTGCCGAGGATCGTCGCGACGAGTTCGGGCGTGCGCGGCAACAGGCCCGCCACCACGTCGCCCGGCTTCACGCCCTGCGCGACCAGCAGGTTCGCGACGCGTGCCGACAGCGCCTTCATCTGCGCAAACGTGTAGCGGCGGTGCTGCCCGCCGGCGTCGATCCAGTCGAGCGCGACCGCGTCCGCGGACGCGTGCCGGTCGCAGCATTCCACGCACGCGTTCAGGCCGCGCTCCAGGTCACCGTGCAATTGCTGCGCGGCGGTCTCGATACTGAATCGGGCCACGGCGTCGGCGTAGGCCGGCACCGCCCGGGCGGTAGCTCCATCAGGCATGCGTGTCTCCTGTGCGTTATGGCCCCCGGCGAGCCAGGGGCGCGACGGGGATAGCTCGATAGTAGACAGCCCGCACATTGCAATCAATGACAAACGGAATCTAGAATCGTGATCGCTTTTGCCATGTCGGGAGGATGCAGGAAAATGGGGCCGCAGATGATTTCGCCGGATTTCGTCGACGACGCGCTCGCGTGCCTGCGCCGGCAACGCATCGCGACGGCGCCCGTGCTGCGCGCTGCCGGCCTGCCGGCCGCCGTGCGCGAGCCCGTCACGCCGCAGCAGTACGGCAGGCTGTGGCTTGCGATCGCCGGCACCCTCGACGACGAATTCTTCGGGCTCGCCGCGCGCCCGATGCGGCACGGCAGCTTCACGCTGCTGTGCCACGCGGTGCTGCACGCCGGCACGCTCGACAAGGCGCTGCGGCGCGCGCTGCAGTTCCTGCGCGTGGTGCTGGACGAGCCGCACGGCGAGCTCGTCGTGGCCGACGGGCAGGCGCAGATCGTGCTGACGCAGACGGGCACGCCCTACCCGGCGTTCGCGTACCGGACGTTCTGGCTGATCCTCCTGGGCGTCGCATGCTGGCTGATCGGCCGGCGCATCCCGCTGCAACGCATCGACTTCGCGTGCCCGAGCCCCGACCAGCGCAGCGACTATCACCAGTTCTTCGGCGTGCCCGTGCATTTCGACCGGCCCGACAGCCGGCTCGCATTCAACGCCGCCTACCTCGCACTGCCGACGATCCGCTCCGAGCAGGCGCTGAGGACCTTCCTGCGCGGCGCGCCCGGCAACCTGCTCGTGCGCTACCGGCACGATACGGGCTGGGTCGCGAAAACGCGCGCGCAGCTGAAGACGCTGCCGGCCGCCGAGTGGCCCGATTTCGATACGCTGGCCGTGCGCGTCGGCACGACGCCCGCGACGCTGCGGCGGCGTCTGCGCAGCGAAGGACAAAGCTTCGCGGCAATCAAGGACGAGTTGCGCGGCGCGCTCGCCCAGTCGCTGCTGCGCGGGCACACGCTCAGCGTCGCGGAGATCGCGGTCGAGCTCGGCTTCACCGAGCCGAGCGCGTTTCATCGCGCGTTCCGGAAATGGACGGGCACGAGCCCCGGCGCGTTCCGTCGGGACGTGCATGCGGCCGAGGCGGAACCGGGAAGTGCGAGCGGATGATGCGGCAGGCGGCCGTTGACTGGCGTGCAGGGCCGACATGGAAACACTCACTCGACGCTGATACGATGCGACCAGCCGGCTGCCGTTCGTTGTCGAAGGTTGTCGGCAAGCGACGGCGAAGACACGACCCACCACTACCGCTCCCGCTCCGATGCAAGCCACCGACTTTTCCGACACTGAACTGGCCGACCTGCGCGCGCACGGCATCGTGCTGTTTGCCGACCGCGTGATCTTCGACGCTCAGCCGCCGATGCCGGCCGATCAGATCGCGGCCGTGCAGGCCCGCTGTCACGGCGACCTTCCGCCCGCACTGCTCGAGCTGTGGCGCACGACGGCCGGCGGCAGCCTCGACTACGACCTGACGCTGGAGATGAACGGACACATCGAAGCCATCGGCTGGGGGGAGCTGTTCTACAACGGCAGCAACGGCTACCGCGACCTGGATGGCTGGATCGACCACGAACTCGAACTGGCCGAGGAAGCCGCCGACGAGCATTCACGCCCGTGGAGCGGCAGGCTCGACGTGTTGCCGTTCGGCGGATTCGAGTACTGCGACCGCATCTACATCGTGACGGACCCCGACGCGAAGGATCGCGGCCACGTGCTCGCGTGGAAACAGGGGCTGCCGCCCGCATGGCGCGGCGCGATGCACGAGGACGGCCTCGCGACGGTCGCGCCGGACCTGTACGCGGCATTCGGCGCCCTGCAGCTCAATGCGGACCCGCTGGAGCCTGGCGACGAAAACGGCACCGGCGCGACGTTGCTCGACTATATCGACGAGCGCCAGGCCGAGCATGGCCTGTCGGCATCGCTGGGAGACAAGGTCATTGCGTTTTATCGCCGGGCCGTGATCGACTGGCGCACATCGCTCGCCAACGGCACGCTCGCGCGCCACGCGTTGCGACATGCGATCGACCACGACGACGCAGCGCTCACCGTGCAACTGGTACCGCTCATCGCGAATCTCGGCGCGGCACTCGCCGGCAGTTCGAACCCGGCCGACTATGCGCTGCGGCGACAGAAATTTGCCGCCGCGAGCGCATTGCTCGAATCCGGCGCACCGGTCGCGCCGGATTCGCTGGAGTCCGTGTCCGGCACGGTGCCGCCCGCACTGATTCGCGCGCTGCTCGACGCCGGCGTGCAGCCGGATGCCGACGCGATGGCGCGCTGCGTCGCCGCCGGCGGCACCGACAGCGCGCGCCTGATCGGCGCCGCACTGTCGGCCCAAGGCGTCGATGCGGCGTCTGCCTGCCGTTCGGCGATCGCGACGCTGCTGCACGAACTCGAGACCGACATCGCCCGGGTCCGCGCCGGCAAGCTCCACCACCATCTCGGCCTCGACGGGCTCGAAGCCCACGCCGAGCGCCTGCGGACATTCAGGCCGTGACGTGACGCGCACTCAGCGGGAAACGCCGTCGACGCCGGCGATATCCCGCAGCGGCCGCGAGAACAGCTTGCAGCCCGCGTAGTAGACGAGCGACGTCAATGACAAACCGATGATCCACGACACGTCCGCACCGCCGAGCCGGCTCGCCAGTTCGCCGGTATGGAGATCGGTCGCCATGAACGGTGCCTGCGCGACGATGCCGATGAAATACGAGCCGACGGCGATCGTGTTGAAGCGTCCGTAGATGCCGCCGTCCTGCCGGAAGAACGAATCGACGTCGTACTCGCCGTGACAGACGAGGTAGTAGTCGACGAGGTTGATCGCGGTCCACGGCACGAGCACGTAAAGCAGCAGCAGGATGAAGTTCGTGTAGCCGGCGAGGAAATTGTCCTGCCCGAACAACGCGATCGCGAGCGCAATCGCGCACAGGACGATCGCGGTGATCGCCCGCGCACGCGCCTTGCCCGACCACGACGGAAAGAGCGTCTGCAGCACCGTGATGGCCGACAGCGCGCCGCAATACAGCTCCATCGCATTGCTGGCCGCGATGCCGAACGACAGCACGACGATCACGAGTACGCTGATCCCTTGCGTGAGGCCCGTGAGGCCGCTCACGACATTGCCGTCGGGCGTCGCAAGGCCCACCAGGCAGCCGAGCAGCATCGGGAAGAACGAGCCGAGCACGCAGCCCCAGTAACTCGACCAGAACGCCGTGCGCGGCCCGGTATCAGGCGGCAGGTAGCGCGAATAGTCCGACACGTAAGGCGCATAAGCGATCTGCCACAGCGCGGCGACCGACATCGCGCCGAGGAAGCCGGACAGGTTCAGCGAATGCTTCGAGAAGGTATCGGCGGGTAATCCATGCACGAAAATGATCCATGCGAACGCCAGCACGAGTACGCTGCCCGAGCACCAGCTCAGCAGCCGCGCATACGCGTGGATCAGCTTGTAGCCATAGATCGACCCGAGCAGGCTGATCAGGCCGATCGCCACGACGCCCGCATCGAGCGGAATGCCGACGCCGAGGCTGTGCAGCGCCTGCCCGCCGAACACACAGTTCGATGCGAAGAAGCCGACGTACATCACGACGACCAGCCCGACCACGAGCAGCGCGCCGAACGACCCGAACTGTCCGCGGGTCTGGATCATCTGCGGCACGCCAAGCTGCGGCCCCTGCGCGGAATGCAGCGCCATGAAGACAGCGCCGATCAGGCTGCCGACGAGCGTGGCGAGCGCAGCCCACCAGAACGGCTGCTTGAACACCGTGGTCGCGAGCGACCCGGTGACGATCGTCAGCATCATGATGTTCGATCCGAACCAGATCGTGAACAGGTCCTTCGCGCTGCCGTGGCGCTCGGTCAGCGGAATCGGCTGGATGGTGCTTTCCTCGAGATGAGCAATGGACTCGCCCTGACTCATTTCGTCTCCTTGTTTATGTTGTGGTGTTCGCGGGTTCGGCGGCTGGAGGGTGACCCGGAATGCCTGGCGCACGTGAAGCGCGGTTCCTGCAATGAACGCTTTCTTCTCATTTGCATTCCTGATCAATAGGCGGTCGATAACGCATCGCTTTACATGACTGCCGCCTGCGACACTCCATTCTCAACGTGTCGGCCAGCCGCTCCTGTGGATGCGTGAATCCGGCCCGCCTCCGGAGCGTAACCCGTGGTTCGGTGCGCTTCCGCCCGTCTGTTGCCGGAAGGAAGCGCGTCGCTCGGCGGTCAGCAGTCGATCCCGAGCACTTCTCGCGCGGTGGCATCCACGGCCTTGCGCATCGTGTCGACCAGTTCATCGATTTGCGCGTGATCGATCACCAGCGGCGGCGCAACGATCAGGCGGCCATTCGTCGAACGCACGATCGCGCCGAGTTCGAACCCGACCGTCCGGCTGTGCCAGGTCAGGTCCGCCTCGTTCGCAAAGCGCTCGCGTGTCGCCTTGTTCTTCGCGAACTGGATCGCGCCGACCGCGCCCACGCCCTGGATCTCGCCGACGAGCGGATGGCCGTCGAACGCCTCGCGCAGCGCCTTCTGCAGATACGGCCCCGTGTCGGTCTTCGTCCGTTCGACGAGGCCTTCGCGCTCGAGCACGTCGAGGTTGGCCAGCGCGACGGCGGCCGCGACCGGGTGCCCCGAATAGGTCAGCCCGTGCGCATAGACGCCGCCCTTGTCGACCAGCGCATTGCCCACGCGCCGGCTCATGATCAGCCCGCCCATCGGCACGTAACCCGAGGTCAGCCCCTTGGCCATGCAGATCAGGTCAGGTTCGAAGCCGAAATGGCGGTGCGCGAACCACTCGCCGGTGCGACCGAAGCCGCCGATCACTTCGTCCGCGCAGAGCAGCACGTCGTATTGACGGCAGATGCGCTCGATCTCCTGCCAGTAGCCGTCCGGCGGAAAGATCATCCCGCCCGCCCCCTGGAACGGCTCCGCGACGAACGCGGCGACGCGGTCCGCGCCGATCTCGAGAATCTTGCGCTCGAGCGACAGCGCCGCCTGTTTGCCGAATGCCTCGGGGCTCAGGTCGCCGCCATTCGCGTACCAGTACGGTTCGTCCACGTGCGTGATGTTCGGAATCGGCAGGTCGCCCATTTCGTGCATGAATGCCATGCCGCCCAGCGACGCGCTACCCACCGTCGACCCGTGATAGCCGTTCACGCGGCCGATCAGCACCTTCTTCGCGGGCTTGCCCATCACGTCCCAGAACCGTCTTACGGTGCGAATCAGCACCTCATTCGATTCGGAACCCGAATTGGTATACACCACGTGACTGAAGCGATTGCCGAGCAGCGCGAACAGACGCTCCGACAGTTCGATCACCGACGGGTGCGTGGTGTGAAAGAACATGTTGTAGTAGGACAGTTCCTTCATCTGCCGCGCGGCGGCGTCGATCAGCTCCGGCCGACCATAGCCGACGTTGGTGCACCAGAGCCCGGACATGCCGTCCAGGTAGCGGTTGCCGTCGTTATCCCATAGATGGACACCTTCGCCGCGTACCATCACGCGCGCGCCTTCCTCGTTCAGCGCCTTCTGGTCGACGAACGCATGCAGGTGATGCGCGGCGTCGCTGCGTTGATAGTCCTGCGTCGTACGATGCGGAAAGTTGGGCGCATTCATGGGCGAGTCTCCGGTTCGTTGTGTGGATAAAGGCGTTGTCGTGTAGCGCGGCGCGGCCGCTTGCGGCCCGCCGCGTCGAATCAGTAACTGATCCAGGTCGTCTTGAGGCCCGTGTACTTGTCGATCGCATGCAGCGAGAGATCGCGGCCGAAGCCCGACTGGCGGAACCCGCCGAACGGCGTCTGCGCGCTCAGCGCATCGACCGTGTTGACGGACACCGTGCCGGCGCGCAGCCGGCCCGACACACGGTGTGCGCGTGACAGGCTGCCGGTCCAGACCGACGCGGCAAGGCCATAGATCGAGTCGTTCGCGAGCCGGATGGCCTCGTCCTCGGTGTCGAACGCCATCACCGACAACACCGGCCCGAAGATCTCCTCACGCGCGATGGCGTCGTCAGGCTTCACGTCGATGAAGATCGTCGGCTCGATGAAGTAGCCCTTGCCGTCGACGCGCGGCGCGCCTCCGCCGATCGCGAGCGTCGCGCTGTCGCGGCCGCGTGCGATCCACTCGCGCACGCGCCGATGCTGCGGCTCGTCGACGATGGCCCCCATGCCGCTCGCCGGATCGAGCGGATCGCCCGGCATGAACGCAGCGGCATGCGCAATCAGGCGGTCGACGAACGCATCGTGAATCGAACGCTGAACCAGCAGCCGCGAGTTCGCGGAACACACCTCGCCCTGGTTGAAGAAGATGCCGAAGCACGCCTTGCGTGCGGCAAGATCGAGATCGTCCGTATCGTCGAAGACCAGGTTCGGGCTCTTGCCGCCGCACTCGAGCCACACCTGCTTCATGTTCGACTGAGCGGCGTACTCGAGGAATTTCTTGCCGACGGCCGTCGAGCCCGTGAATGCGAGCACGTCGACGTCGGGATGCAGCCCGAGCGCCCGCCCCGCGGTTTCGCCATAGCCCGGCACGACGTTCAGCACACCCGGCGGCAGGCCGGCCTCGAGCGCCAGCTCGGCGAGACGCAATGCGGACAGCGGCGATTGTTCCGCCGGCTTCAGCACGACGCTGTTGCCGGCCGCCAGCGCCGGCGCCACTTTCCACGCGACCATGTCGAGCGGGAAATTCCATGGCACCACCGCGCCGACAACGCCGAGCGGTTCGCGCGTGACGACCGCGAGGTTGCCGAGGTCGGTCGACGCAACTTCGCCGTGCAACTTGTCGACGGCTTCGCCGTACCAGCTGAACAGCCCTCCTGCAGCCGGCACGTCGATGCTGAACGCATCCGCCACGCGCTTGCCCATGTTGAGCGAGTCGAGCAGTGCGAGCTCCGCACCGTGCGATGCAATGAGCTCGCCGAGCCGGCAGAGCACACGCTTGCGCTCCGCCGGGGCGCAGCGCGACCAGACGCCGGATTCGAACGCGTGACGCGCGGCCCGCACCGCATCGTCGACGTCCGCGGTATCGCACGACGCAACTTCCGCGATGACGGCCTCGGTAGCCGGATTGATTGCGGCAAACGTCCGGCCGCTTCGGGCCGGCACGCTGCGGCCACCGATATGCGCGAGCGTTCTCGGCTCGACTTGCGCCGCGAGACGTCTCCAGTCCGCGTGCTGATGGTTTTCTGCAGAAGTTGGGTTCATTCAAGACTCCGTTTTGACGACCAGGCGTTTGTGCGTTGTTCTCCGCCTGAACTCGACCCGACGAAAGACGCCAGCGGGCGCAACCGATGCTCATGACCGCCGTGAATCGCCGCAGTCGTCCGGTCGACAAACTGTCGATCATCAAAAAGCGATTTGAAAGAACAGTTTTTCTTCTCATTGAAGAGGTTATTTCTATTCACCCAGCGCGCGTGCAGTGGGTTTTCCTGCCACGGCACGATCCCGGTGCCGTTTGTTTGCGCGCGATCTCGTCGGCTTTCCGGTGCGACGCAACGTGACACCCGGTGCGACGCCGGGCCGGCACGACATTGCGCCGCGGCCCGTCCGACCACATACTGGTCGGACGGTGCGAACAAGGATGCATTCGATGGGGAACGTCGATCAGGGTGCCGCTTCGATCTTTGGCGTCATCGGAACGGCCGTGTCGTTGCTGGCGGCAATCCCGTACGCGCTCGCGATCTACCGGCGCACCGTTCGCCCGCATCTGTTCACATGGCTCGTGTGGTCGGTCGTCACGGCGATCGCGGCTGCCGGCCAGTTCGTCGCGGGGGCCGGGCCGTCCGCGTGGTGCACGGCGGCGATTGCGGTGACATGCTTTCTGACGCTGGTCGCGAGCATGTTTCGCGGCGAACGCGGCTGGACGCGCGTCGACTGGTTTTTCCTGGTCGCGGCCCTGTCGGCCATTCCGCTTTGGATGCTGACTGACGATCCGACGATCTCGGTCTGTCTGGTGACGCTGATCGAGCTTGCCGGCCTCGGTCCCACCGTCCGCAAGACTATCCGCGATCCGTGGAGCGAGAGCCTCGCGTATTTCGCGCTGTGCGTGCTCAAGTACGCGTTGGCACTACTGGCATTGAGCACGTGGAGTATCGCGGTCGCGTTCTATCCGGCCGTCAACGTCGTTGCGTCGATCGGCATCTGCGTGGTGATGCTGGTCCGGCGTCAATCGTTGTCGGCCACGCGGTAAGCGGTATCCGTCAGTGCGGTGTGTTGCCTGCTGTCGTGGCTCGTCGATATGCACGGAACCACAAACCTTCAGAGACGATGCGAGGCCCGGAAATGGACGCAATCCGTACAGTCATCGAACCCAGCGAAGCCGCGCTTCGCGCCGCGATGCTGGCCAACGATGTCGAAGCACTCGAGGCGTTGCTGGACGACGACCTGGTGTTCACCGTTCCGACCGGCCAGGTCATCTCGAAGGAAGACGACCTGGCCGCGCATCGCAAGAATCTGCTGCGTCTCGACAAGCTCGAAGTGCAAGAAACGCGCGCCTGCGCGATCGGCGAGATGATCCTGACCACGACGAAGGCGACGCTCGCCGGCCATTTCGACGGCACGGCATTCGACGGCGTGTTTGCCTATACTCGGCTGTGGCGTCGGGCGAGCGCCGGCTGGCGCGTCGTCGCCGGACATGCATCGCAGGTCATGTAGTCGCGTCGAGTTCGCCTCCCTTCGAGTCGGCAAGCTGCAAGTCCGGAGTTGTTTGAGTCGATGCGAGCCGGACGATACCTCGATGAAGGTGTCGACCATGACAGGAGACGAAATGCACAAACCATTTACCGTACGTGCTGCCCGTACCGCGGACGCTGACGAACTCACGCGTCTGGCTCGCATTTCGAAGGCACACTGGGGCTATCCGAAGGACTGGCTCGACTTGTGGCAGGGCGATCTCACGATCGCACCGGAAACGATCGACGGGTCGATCGGTTACGTCGCGGAATCCGCGGAGGCAATCATCGGGTTCTGGGTCAGGGCGTCATCGGAATCGGATTGTCCGACACCCGGATGGCTGTTCGTCCATCCCGACCACATGGGCCGGGGTGTCGCCCGTGCGCTGTGGGAAGCGGTCCGCAAGGAAAGCGCTGCGAGAGGGATCAGGAGCTTTGTGATCGAAGCCGATCCCAATGCGGTTCCGTTCTATCTGACGATCGGGGCTGAAAAAATCGGCGAAAAGGAATCAAGCATCGTCCCGGGCAGGTTCTTTCCGATCTTGCGGATCACGATCTGACTCGTGAGGCAGAAGGAAGCCGGTATGACCCACCGTGCCGCACTTGTGTAAGAGGTTCCAAGGGACATGGAGTGCAATGGGGAACGTGTCGGGAGCGTTCGGTGGCGCAGAACTACCGATCGCTCGAGAACGGATGGCGACTGAACGCATTCTGCGCCCGGTTGCAGCCAGGCCACCGATCCCGATCACTCGCGCATTTCCGCCGCACCAATGCAAAAACCCCCGCCTTTCGGGCGGGGGTTTCTGGCTTAGGGAGCCTGACGATTACCTACTTTCACACGGGAATCCGCACTATCATCGGCGTAGAGTCGTTTCACGGTCCTGTTCGGGATGGGAAGGGGTGGGACCGACTCGCTATGGTCATCAGGCAA